>Ga0247807_10000011_pt1 | contig 454343 bp, 407 predicted proteins | sample UWRJL074202C1_FD_179931 | JGI IMG/M metagenome (GOLD analysis project Ga0247807, IMG submission 179931) | Plant litter microbial communities from Arlington Agricultural Research Station in Wisconsin, United States - UWRJ-L074-202C-1 | ecosystem: Environmental > Terrestrial > Plant litter >...
GTTAATTGTTAGGGATCTTGTTACTAATTTCTTGTTTGTATTTTTCCATTAACTTTAGTCCTTCTGCATTGCAAACACCATAAAGAAAATGTGTAGTTATTTCTATCATTACTTGAGCTAAGTTGTATTTGTTGCTGGTGTAATGGTCGTGCTGATTAAAAATTAACTCCGCATGATCTAATCTTAGCTGTGTTAAAATGTCTATCTTAATTTCTTTTCTATACAATCCCTCTGCTACGCCACGCTCAAGGTTAGCTGCAATTGAGGTGCCTAGCGATTTTGCTTTGAAATTCTTAAAGAACAACCATGCACTAGGATGGTATTTTTGTAAATCATAAAACAACTTAGGGTTCATCGTACTTAATAAGCCATCAATATTGGCTATAGATAAAAAAACCTCTTCTACAGCATTAGTAGCGTTTGTTGCGCTACAGGTCATGTTATGGTGTTGGTTGGTTAGCTTACTTTCTATTAAGATATTTACCAGTTCATTTTTGTCACTGAAATTTTGGTATATAGTTTTCTTAGACATGCCTAAATGCTTGGCAATATCGTCCATAGTCACACTTTTAAAGCCATATTGGCAAAAAAGCTTATCCGATTCTTCAATTATATATTCTTTAACTTCCAATGCTTATTTCCTCTATTTTTTGTAAAACCACAGAAACTTTTTTTAGCTCCAAAGTTTCCTTATCAATATTTTAATTTCTTCAGCAATTGTAATGCTTGGCTCATTTAATTCCATGATGTATTTGGATTTGTGGTGCAAAACTAGGGAAACTTTTTTTAATTCCAAAGTTTCCTTATTAAAATTCTTATTTCTTCTGCAAGTGTTAAAGTGGGTTGATTTAATTCCATGCTACAAAAAGAGTAAGAAAATGATTATTTAAATAGCTTTAATCGGCGAATTGAGGTTTTAGCTAGGTGAAATTTATCTTTTACAAGCCGAATTGCTATTCGCTATCAATGATATAATTACATTTGCATTATAATTTATTTTCCATGTCGCTTTTGCAAACCAATGTTTCTTTAAAACCTTATAACACTTTTGGGATAGATGTAAGTGCTAAACTTTTTGCTGATGTTAAGAGTGAGGAAGATCTAAAAGCAATTTTCATAGATCCATTAGTTAAAAAGGAGAAATTATTGGTGCTTGGAGGAGGAAGCAATATGCTTTTTACACAGCACTTTGATGGGTTAGTAATAAAAGTTAGTATACCTGGTATCCGCTACCAGCAAAATGCTGACGATATTTTGGTAACAGCAGGTGGTGGTGTAATTTGGAATGACTTAGTAGTTTATTGCGTAGAAAATGGCTTTGCAGGTTTAGAAAATTTAACCTTAATACCTGGTACAGTTGGTGCATCGCCTATACAGAACATTGGTGCCTATGGCGTAGAGCTTAAAGATGTATTTGTTTCTTGTACTGCATTCGAAATTGCAACTGGTAATGTTGCCTCATTTAATCATCAAGATTGTAAGTTTGGTTATAGAGATAGTGTGTTTAAAAATGAACTTAAAGGGAAATACATTATTACTGAAGTAACTTTTAATTTAAGTACAAAAGCAAATCTGCAAACTCATTATGGTGCTATAACCACTGAACTAGCAAATAGAAATATCATTGAGCCTACTATTGCAGATGTATCTAAAGTTGTGGCTGATATTAGGGTAAGTAAATTGCCAGATCCAACAACGATTGGTAATGCTGGGAGCTTTTTTAAAAACCCGGTAATTTCATCACAAGAGTTTCAACATTTGCATGTCAACTATCCAGAAACTGTACATTATCCTGCCCCAAATCATCAAGTTAAATTAGCTGCCGGATGGTTAATAGAACAATGCGGCTTTAAAGGTGTGGTACATGGCGCAACGGGTACATGGAAAAACCAAGCTCTAGTTTTGGTTAATCATGGTGGTGCCACTGGACAGGAAGTGTATAATTTTTCAGAACAAATTATAAATACAGTGTATACCAAGTTTGGTATTAAGCTAGAACGTGAAGTAAACATATTGTGACAATTGGCTTTTTGCTAACTTAGATAGGTTTTTTCTTTAAAATTAATTTATGGGCCATTTTTGGTATCATAGTTGTATAAGTTTAAGTAATTACAGACAGGTTGCTGGAACCACTTGGCTTCTGTTTCTTTTTAAAACTTAAAAACTAAAACTATGACACAGCTACAATTTAACCACCAATTGCACGATTACTCAGGGTCTTTACAGTCATTCGCTTTAAATTTTACAAAAGATATTGAAGATGCTAACGACTTGGTACAAGATACCATGCTAAAGGCGGTTACATACTATAGCAAATTTAAGGAAGGAACTAATTTAAAAGGTTGGTTGTTTACCATTATGCGCAATACGTTTATCAATAATTACAGACGTATGGTGAAAACAAATACATTAATTACACAAAGTGAAGATATCTCATCTGCAAACTTACATTATAGCGCTACACGTAACGCAGTAGAAAGTAAATTTGTAATGGGCGATATACATAAAGCCTTGGCTACTTTACAACCAGAATATTATGTGCCATTTATTAAATATTTTGAGGGTTACAAATACCACGAAATTGCTGATGAATTGGAAATTCCAATTGGAACCGTAAAAACACGTATCCACGTAGCCCGTGGTATTCTCAAAAAATATCTTAAAACCTATGCAAAAGACCTTGCATCTACAGAAGGCTAATAAAAATTGAAAAACATATCGAAGAAAAGCTCCTATTTGGGAGCTTTTTCTATTTATATCTTTTTGTTGTGCTGGTTTAGTATTTAAGTATTAGATTGATGATGTTTAAACGGCTTCAAAATCATACTTTTGAAAATTAAATCAAAAGCTACAGCGATGACCTATACTTTTTTACTGCTCAATTTGTTTGTTGTTCTTATTCCGATTCTTTTAACACTAGATAAGAAGGTAACCGGTGTAGAAAGTTTAAAATTTAATATTCTACCATCATTAATTGTAACCTTCGTTTTTTCTGAAATCGCTGTATTTTTAACTGGATTAAAAGCCTGGAACTTTAACACTGCTTACCTAATAGGGTCTAGTTATAGGGGGTTGCCACTAGAAGAATACCTATTTCTTTTTACTTTCAGCTTTGCTGGTTTGGGGATTTATAATTACCTAAATGCTAAATTCCCTAAAAATGATTTACAGAAATATGGTTTAGCAGTTAGCCATATGCTAATTGGCCTATGTATTGCCTTATTGTTTTTTGCCTATACCAAATGGTATACAGCCATTACTTTCGCATTTTTGATGTTGTTATTAATAGGTGTAGAATACATTAATACGCTAAGGTTCATGTACAGGTTTTACAGGGCTTTTGCATTGGCCCTTATACCATTCTACATTTGTTATGGCATACTTTGTAATTTGCCGGTTATCTCTTATGACGAAAAGCAAAACGTAGGGTTTGATTTGGCTCAAATTCCTTTTGAGAACTACTTTTTTATGATGGGTACTCTATTATTAGGCGTATATCTTTTGGAAGTTTTTAAAAGTAGAAGAAAACGTTAATGGATTTGCCAATTTATACCAAACAGCAGCTTGCGCTACGTAATGGACAAGACAAACCCGATATTTGGGTAGCTTATAAAGGAGTGATCTATGATGTGGGTAGTAGCAGACTATGGAAAAATGGCAAGCATTATGAACATTGGGCAGGGCAGGATTTAACTGATGAATTGCCAGATGCCCCACATACGGAAACTGTTTTTGAGAAGTTTAAAAAGGTGGGAGTATTGGTTAAATTAATTTAAACTAGTTGTCGGTAAATAAATGTCTCAAGTAAACATCTGGGTTTTCTAGAAAATTTTTGGTTAATTGGTAATGCTCTGTTTCTTTATAATGAAGTTTTGAAATGCCGTTCTCATCAAAGTTGAAAATGGTAGCTTTAGGATAACAGAGCAGCATGGGAGAGTGGGTGGCGATTATAAATTGTGCCCTACCACTATTTTCTAAATTATTAATGATTGTCATAAAGCTGAGAATACGTGCAGGAGATAATGCTGCTTCTGGCTCATCTAGGATATAAATACCTGATTCGAATTGGTTGTTAAATAGCGCTAAAAATGATTCGCCATGAGATTGATGGTGAAGGGATTTGCCGCCGTAGGCTTGGTAAAATCTGTCTGGGTTTTTCTCTTCACTTGCTAATTCATCTATATAATTGGCAAAGTTGAAAAAACTTTCTGCTCTCATAAAAAAGCCGTTGTTAATTCTGCGGGGTGTCCAGGATAAATTTAAAGATTGGGTTAGGGGATTTTCGTAACCCTGAAAATTTACTCCGTTATTTAAATTGTGGTTTCTATTTCCACCCCTTAAATTAAAACCTATCTTTTCGGCTATGGCTTCTAACAAAGTTGATTTTCCTGAGCCATTTTCGCCTACAAAAAAGGTAACATTGCTAGTAAGAGATAAACTAATGCTATTCTGGAAAGAAGCAACATTGAATGGAAAAGAAGGTCCGTTAGAAATTTGGCAATTAATGTTGCTAAGAAAAGGCATGTTCTAAAAATAGCAAACCTTTTATGTAATGGAAAGGAAAATGGTTGTTTTTTGTAGTGTATTTACAAAAATAGCCCCGGTTGTAGCGGCACCGTAGGTACAGCGTAAAACGGGTCTATCCTTTTACAGTAGCAATGTTATTGCGCTTATAAATAATTACTGTTTAATTTCGAAGCTGCTTAAGTTTACAAATTGTTGTAAACGAGCTGCAATTGCATCTTTACTTAATTCTAATAAACGTTCTGTACCAAATTTCTCTACGCAGAAAGATGCCAAAGCAGAGCCATAGATTAATGCATTTTTCATGTTGTTAAAGTTGATTGTGCCTACTTGTGCCAAATAACCAATAAAACCGCCTGCAAAGGTGTCGCCGGCACCTGTTGGGTCAAATACATCTGCTAGAGGTAGGGCAGGAGCAGAGAAAATTTTATCTTCGTGGAACAATAGTGCACCGTGCTCGCCTTTTTTAATAATCAAATATTTAGGCCCCATAGTTAAAATTTTATTAGCTGCTTTAACTAAAGAATACTCTCCAGATAATTGACGGGCTTCAGAATCATTAATGGTTAAAACATCAACCATTTTAATGGTTTCTAATAAATCGTCCATCATAATATCCATCCAGAAATTCATGGTATCTAATACAATTAATTTTGGGCGGTTTTTAAGCCTTTTAATAACAGTTTGCTGTATTTGAGGGGTAAGATTGCCCAACATCAAATATTCGCAGTCTTGGTAGCTTTCTGGGATAATTGGGTCGAAGTTTTCTAACACATTTAGTTCAGTAACCAGCGTATCACGGCTATTCATGTCGTTGTGGTATTTTCCGCTCCAAAAGAACGATTTTTCGCCAGCTTTAACCTGTAGGCCTTCGGTATCTACTCCATGTTGATTTAGGATTGCTATATCTTCTTTTTTGAAATCATCGCCAACAACTGCTACAATTTTTGTTTTGTTATAGAAGTAAGCTGCAGCTAAACTTGCGTAAGTTGCTGCTCCACCAACAATTTTATCAGTTTTTCCGAATGGAGTTTCGATGGCATCAAAAGCCACAGTACCTATGATTATCAGGCTCATATATATATTGTTTAATTTTTTTTAAAAATTTTCACTGCAAATATTGCATAAATAATTTAAAAGCCCTAATATTGCATTCCCAAAACGAACAAGGCTTTATGTTCTTTTACATTAATCCAAAGGCGTTTTAGGAAATAACCAGTACTCCTTCTTAGCTCAGCTGGTTAGAGCATCTGACTGTTAATCAGAGGGTCGCTGGTTCGAGCCCAGCAGAGGGAGCAAAAATCCTCACAGCAATGTGGGGATTTTTTATGAAAACATTGCCAATGGATTTTGGTAAATTTACAACAACCAGGATAAATACTCCTTCTTAGCTCAGCTGGTTAGAGTCCCGATAGATCGGGATTAATCAGAGGGTTGGAAGATTGAAAAAGATAATACTCCTTCTTAGCTCAGCTGGTTAGAGCATCTGACTGTTAATCAGAGGGTCGCTGGTTCGAGCCCAGCAGAGGGAGCCAATGCAAGAACAAGCCTTACCATTGTCCGGTAAGGCTTTCTTGTTTTCTTTGTATATTGTTCTTATGTTCTATCTGTACATTCTATATTCGGTTTCTTCGGACGAGTACTATATTGGCTATTCTGATAATGTGGATAGACGTCTATCTGAGCATAATCATAGTGAAAGAACAACATACACCTCAAAACATCGCCCATGGATTTTAATAAAGCAAATAGAAATAAGCAATAACCGAGGTTTTGCAATGAAGATTGAAAAAGCCGTAAAAAAATCTAAAAGTAGAATACTGATCGAGAAGATCATTTTAGAAATAAATCATATTGAAGAACTAGCTAAGCTGGTTAGAGTCCCGATGCATCGGGATTAATCAGAGGGTCGCTGGTTCGAGCCTAGCAGAGGGATCTCACAATCAGTTAGTTAGCTTCACTTCGTCCGAGTGGGGCTTTTTATTTGCATACGATTTGCATGCAAATTTTCACTAAAATAGTTTAATTTTTTTCAACCTTGCTATTACAGCAAGTCTTCATCTTAACTTTTTCCAGTTTAGGCACTATAATTTTACATAGGTCGAAACGTTTACAGATGTTAAAAAACCCACTCCTTGATTTGCTTACAAGCTTCAGGGATTTGCATACATAAGCGAAATTTGGCTTACCGACCTTTGGATCATGGAAATAAAACAAATAGCATTGGGCAACCAAGGTTTGGTTGTGCCAGTAATTGGCCTGGGTTGTATGGGGATGACGGGTTTTGAAGAGGCACATATGTATGGTCCTGCGGATGAACAGGAAGCCATTGCTACTATCCACCGTTCGCTAGAGTTAGGAGGTAATTTTTTAGATACTGCTGATCTTTACGGGCCGCTGAAAAATGAGCAGTTAATCGCTAAAGCGATCAGTGGTAAACGTAATCAGTATATTTTGGCGAGTAAGTTTGGCTGGGAGATCGATGATAACAACAAGGTAACATGGGCCATTAATGGTAAGAAAGAGTATGTAAAGAAATCTTTGGAGCGTTCACTCAAAAATCTGAATACAGATTACATAGATCTCTATTACCTGCACCGCTTGGATAAAAATACGCCGATCGAGGAAACTGTTGAGGCAATGGCCGAGCTGGTTAAAGAAGGTAAAGTGGGTTATATTGGTTTGTCAGAAGTTTCGTCCGAAACGGTAAAACGGGCGCATGCCGTACATCCAATCGCTGCTGTACAAAGCGAGTATTCCTTGTTCGAACGAACGGTAGAAGAACGTGGTGTTTTGGCAACCTTAAAGGAATTAGGTGTTGGTTTTGTCGCTTACTCACCGCTAGGCCGTGGATTCTTATCTGGACAGATCAAAAGTGTCGATGACCTGCCTGAAAATGATTTCCGGAAGGCAATTCCACGTTTCCAAGGAAAACAGTTCGAAAAAAATATTGAATTGGTGAAAGCGATCGAATCAATGGCCGAAACTAAGCACGTTACCTCTTCGCAACTGGCATTGGCCTGGATCATGAGTAAAGGCATCCTGCCAATCCCTGGAACTAAACGTAGAAAGTACCTAGAGCAAAATATTGCGGCAACAACCATTGTATTATCCCAAGCGGATATATCACAACTAGAAAGCATCGTGCCTTTAGGTACTGATACAGGGGCGCCTTATGATGAGTTCAGTATGGGCTTAATTGATTAATTTTGTTTTATGAACGCCATTAACTCTATATCGGAATTTCATCGTTTACTGTCCTTAGCGGAGCCTCGCCATCCGCTGGTAAGCGTGATCAATCTTGCGGAAAGTATTTTTTTGGAAGACGAGATCTGGAAAGGTTTTGTTAACAGGTTTTATTGCGTGGCGTTAAAACGCGAAGCTAAAGGTAAGATCAGGTATGGACAGCAGCATTATGATTACGATAAGGGAGTGTTGAGTTTTACGGCTCCCAACCAGGTGCAACAATTGGACCTGCAAAATATGGAATGCGGGTCTGGTTATCTGTTAATCTTTCACCCTGACTTCCTGTTGCACCATACACTGGCGAACAGCATTCACCACTACGGTTTTTTCGATTACGCGGTTAACGAAGCATTGCATCTGTCGGCCGAGGAGGAAGATGGCCTGATAACGATTTTAGATAAAATTGATAAGGAGTGCCAACATATCGATAAACATACCCAAGAGATCATTCTCACGCAGATCGAAAGCCTGCTAAAATACTCCAACCGTTTTTATGAACGGCAGTTCTTGACCCGCAAGAATAATAATTCTGCCCTGCTGACAAGGTTTGAGCAGTTGATCGACGATTATTTTCAAAGCGATGTCCAAAGTTTGCTCACCGTACAAAATATTGCCGGGCGTATGAACCTGTCACCGAACTACCTGAGTGACCTGCTTCGGATTCATACAGGGCAGAACACTCAGCAGCATATTCATGAAAAACTGATTGCGAAAGCCAAAGAAAAACTGTCCACTAGCAATCTTTCGGTCAGTGAGATTGCTTATTCCTTGGGTTTTGAGCACGCACAATCCTTTAGCACGCTCTTCAAAAAGAAGACGAATTTATCACCGCTGGAATTTCGTCAGGCTTTTAACTGATGGTAGTAAAGAGGTTTTAGAAGAACAAACCAAACTATCAATTATATTTATGTCTAACAACCCAATCTCAAATAGAATTGCGCAGAACTTTATTAAAATATTAACGCTATAAATATAAGACCGAGAAATGTTGAACGATTTCTGCAATCACAAAAACGGTAATTTCTTGTAGTCGCTATGAGTGCATCAGCCGTGCTTATCTTTATGGATTGATATTTTCATAAGACATTACATGTCTTGTTGAATTATTCCAAAGAATCCTCATCAATTCTTGAAATTCTGATAAGGTCGTCAAGTAGGTTTCTAGAAAAGTACACAGTCTCGGGAGCCAATGCAAGAACAATCCTTACCATGTCCGGTAAGGATTTCTTATTTTAAAAGCTGTTTATGTTCTATCAGTACAATATCCGGTTTCTTCGGATAAATACGATGTTGGCTATCCTGATAATGTTGAGAGATGTCTATCTGAACATAATTATGGTGAAGGACAACATACACCTCCAAACATCGCCCATGGATTTTAAAAAAGCAAAAGTAAAAATCAAGCTTTTGCAATGAAGATTTAAAAAGCTGAAAAAAAAGCTAAATGTAGGGTATTGATCGAGAGGATCATTTTAGAAATAAATCATAATGAAGTATTAGCTCCGCTGGTTAGATTTCCAATGCATCGGGATTAAGCAGTGGGTCGCTGGGGAATAAGATTTAATTATTTGTAAGAGAGCTTGAAAGCTCACAGTTAGTATATTATAAAAAAAGAATGTCTTCCCTTGGTTTTGGAAGACATTCTTTTAAAAAACAAATCTTAAAAGGCCAAATTGATTTGCTTACCACTATATGAGATTGTCTTTGTCTCTTTAGCGCTAATATTGGCTATCTGCCCTGCCTTTCCGATTAAATTTATTTTAAATTTTCTGGTTTTAAGCATGTTTGGAAAACTTCCTGCTCTATTTTCAATGGTGAGTGTGCTCAACTTATCATCCCATTTAAATTTGATGGTAGAATAAATACCCTTCTCATAGTTGTAATTATCGTTTTCATCTTCGTAAAGTACAAACTCGCCATCTGCACCTGCGTAAACAGAAATTTCCAGGTTATCCCACTTTTTTTCAGTACTGTATTGTACCTCAGGTCCGAATGGGATAATTGCACCTGCTTTAACGTATAGCGGAACAATATCAACAGGTGCGTTGGTGTTAACAGTCTGTCCTCCCTTAAGATATTCATCTGTCCAGAAATTATACCAATCGCTACCTGAAGGAAGATATACTGGCCAATTTGTGGTCTTATATTTAGTAACGGGTGCTACTAAGATTGATCTTCCAAACAAATACTCATTTCCAATTTCGTAAGTTTTTTGATCTGCTGTAAAGTCCATCATTAAGGGGCGCATAAATGTGCCATCATTTTTGCTTACATCCCAAGAGGTACTATAGATATAAGGCAGCAATCTATAGCGCAATTTGATGGCTTTTTCTTGAGCATCAAAACACCAAGTACCACGATCACCAAAATTCCATATCTCTCTTGGAAGATCTGTTCCATGGGAACGCATCATGGGGCTAAATGTGCCAAACTGCATCCATCGTACATAAAGTTCCTGAAATTCTGGATTTTTATTGCCGCCGCCTTTTTGCCATCTTCCGGCAAAAAATCCACCAATGTCACTGTTCCAATTGGGTATTCCCATTAGGGTGTAGTTAAGGGCGGCTGGGATTTGCTTTTCTAGCATGTCCCAAGTAGAATTAACATCCCCACTCCAAGTATTAGAACCATATAATTGCTGCCCTATAAAACCAGATCTGGTTAATATCACACCTCTTTTATTAAGGTTTGTTTCGCGCTGATGCGTGGCAATTCCTTTATTATGCATTAAGCTATACGCATTTTTAACACTGCGGTAGCTTCCGAGAAACGTAGGTAGTGAGAAATCTGAATCCTTTTTGTTAATGTGGTCTGGCTCGGTTGAGTCTAACCACCAACCATCATTTCCGATATAGCTAAAAATCCCCTTGTTTAAATAATTCCAATAAATATCAAGTGCCTGCGGATTGAAAACATCGTAAGGTCTTGCACCACTATTAGGTGGCCAGGTATCGAAATTAATGATCATATTTTTACTATCAAACTCTTGGCGTTGTGCGGTTTTAGGTCCAAAACCTGGCCAAGTAACAATAAGGAGCTTTGCATTGAGTTTATGTAGCTCATCAACCCATTTTTTAGGGTTTGGGAATCGTTCCTTATCGAAGCTTTGCGAGTTCCATGCGCTATCAGATTTGTTATACTCTGGCCAATAACGCCAATCTTGTATAACTACGTCTAAAGGTACTTTTAATTCGCGGTATTTTTTTAGCATATTTAGACTCTCGTCTTGAGTGTGGTAGCGTTCTTTACTTTGAAAAAAACCATAGGCCCATAAGGGTAACATTGGCGCTTTTCCAGTTAGGTTACGAACCTGAGCAATTACCCCATCTGCACTTTGCCCATACATAAAATAGTAATCTGAGCAATGGCCCAATCCATCAAAAGAGAGTTCTTGTGGATTATCATTAAATTGTGATATGGAATAGTTGTCCCAGAAAACTGCATAGCCTTTTACCGAAAGAAAATATGGAGAATAGGTTGACATGTTTTCATTTTGCATGTGATGGAAGGAATTGCGACGATTGAATTTGTTGTCCATGATCTGTCCAACACCGTAAATTGCCTCCTCTTTGTCGAGTAAAAAACCATTTCTAACGTTAAATGAAGCTTTTCCTGCATCATCAAATGGAGAAAACTGCGTACCATAATCCTTATCTTTAAGTAGTACTTTACCTAATGAATCATAAAAATAGATGCCACCTGTTTCAGTATTTATTTCGACCTGTACAGTGGCACTTTTAATTAGCGTATTGTTTCCCTTTTTTGCGTAAGTTAACGAAGTAGGCTTAGGTTTACTCACTACTGATAGGCTTTTTTTGGTGTAAGGAATTCCAATTGGTGTTTTGTATATCCTCACTGTATTTTCAGAGTAGAATTCTATTTCAACATCAAGTTGCTGGGCCGAAAATTTAAGCCCTTGAGTGGTTTTTTGGGTATTTTGTGCAGATAAGTGAGTTGTGCAGAGCGATAGCATAATGGCAAGTAGTAGCCAAATTCCTTTGTGAGATTTCATTTTGCTTAATTATATTCGGTTTAATAAAGAAAGTCAAAAGTATCTACAAGCAAATAATGCAGACAACAACCATGTTGAAAAAAATAGCAATTAGGTTGATTTTTTTGTTTTTTGGGCATATTCAGTTGGACGGCAACCATATCTTTCTTGAAAACATTTGCTCAAGTAGCTCGAGCTGCTGAAACCAACTTTATCAGCAATCTCTGAAATGTTAAGCTCTCCTTCCATTATTAAATTAGCTGCTTTCTCTAAACGGATGTTACGGATGAAGAGAGATGGAGATTTATCTAATAACGTGACCAGTTTACGATATAGGCCAGTTCTGTCCATATTAAGCTCACTGCTGAGCTGCTCTACTGAATAGTTTGGGTCATTGAGATTTTTCTCTACTTGTGCAAGTGCTTTAGCTAAAAAAGCGGTATCGGCGAGGTTATTGCCAATCATTTTATTGTTAACAGCTGGTTGGATGTTTACTTTTTCTATATGAAGGCCATTTTGCTGGTCGATAAGGTTACGTATCCTGAGTAATAGAATATCTTCTCTGTGTTTGAGTTCTAATTTTTTCTTGGCATTGCGCATGTAAATATATATAGTTGCCAAAACCATCATTAAAAAAATGGTTGTAAATAAGATTGATGCTAGGGTAGTTTTCCACCAAGGCGGATGTATGATAATGGATAGCTCTGTAATTGGTCCATCCCATACCGTATTATTGTTGGATGCCATAACCTTGAGTCTATATTTTCCTGCGGGCAGGTTTGTATATGATGCTGCAAGAATGCCATCTTTACGTACATGTTCGTTAGCTAGGTTGCTAGCACTTTCTTTCCAATCTTGATCTATTCCTTTTAATTGATATCTATAATAGGTTTGCGAAGGGTTTTGGTAATTTAAGGCAGAAAATTCGAAAGTAACAAAATTCTGGTCGTAAGAAAGTACTATACTATTTGTAAAAGCTGTGCTAATTGGTAGTATAATGCGCCCATTGTAATTATTTCCAAGTTGTATCTTTTCGCCCTTTAAAAATAGGTTAGTGAAAACCGGCTGAAAAGGTAATTCTTTTGGTAATGTTTTGTTCGGTTCTAATATGCTGAACCCGTTAATACCACCAAAGTAAATTGTACCATTTTTACTTTGGAAGATTGCTCCATCTGCATATTCTCCTTCTAATGTTCCTGCATCTGATCCGTATTTAGTAAACAGAATTTTTCTGCTTATGGGATCCAATTTAGCTTTGTTTATACCATAACTGGTTGTAATCCAGATATTTTTTTCTCGATCCTCAAATATTCCGTGTATAAAATTATTTGATAAGCCATCTTCTGTGTAATATATAGTTTCTTTGCGTATTTTAGGGTCAATAACTTTTAGTCCATCGGCTGTGCCAATCCATCTTACACCGTTGTTATCAGTAAAATGTAATGTGCTATTGTTTGTATTGACAGTTGAATAGTTATGGTTTAATTGTTGAACCACTTGTTTTGACAGTGAAGGAGAAGCTACTATTTTCAAGGAAATATCAGAACTTGCATTATTGTATTTATAGATTGTAGATTGAGATTTGAGGTATATATTCCCTGATAAATCTTCTGCAAAAGATTCAACGATAATATCTTTGGTTAAAAGATTCGGAAAATACTTACGTCCAATATTTTTGAACATATATTTGTTAGGATGGTCATAAAGTAACCCTTGATTTAACGTTCCAAGCCATAACCCATCTTGTTTATCGTAAAAAATGGTGCTGATCTCACTATTTAATAGATTGCCATCCTTTTTCTTTAATATGGGTAGGTAATCTTTTTTTTCACTTTCCGTATCAATTAACCAAATACCATTCTTACAACTAATAGCGGCTTTACCATAACGATCAATTGCTAAGGTGTTGAGGGTATAAGGAGTTTCCAGTATTTTTTTCCAGGTGTGCTTATGGATATCGAAAAAGAAAAAGCCACCCATACTTCCATTTCTCAATTGATAAAATCCATTTTTTCCTTTTACTACCAGTGAGGTATTGTTAAACAGCTGATGTTGCGACGGTGGATATGCAGCAAGGCTAAAGCTTTTGCTTTTTGTTTCCAGGTTGTAACATACTACGGCTCCGTTATTGTAAAAAAGGTAAATGTAATCTTTAGCTGATGCCAGATCTTGTAAGATACCAGGGTTGGTTGATAGATCAAATGACTTGCTGCTGTCTTCTAAGGAAAGCCTACCTGCAGTAAGTAACCATAAGCGCTGTTCCGAATCTACAAACAGATCTTCGATGGGTTTTTTGAAACCCATTTTTTTGAAATAAGTATCAAGATTTGATTGGTACTTTTCTTGTCGCAGGTCAAGGCACATTAGTTTGTGTTGATCTTTAATCCAAAGTAGTGAATTTTTACCCTGATAGATCCTATAATGTCCATCATAGGCATTTAAGGGATAGATATGTTTCTGATTTTGATGGATATACTTGAAATGAGCCCCATCATAAATATTGATATTGCCACTTGTTTTCAAAACCATACGTCCATCAGGTAGCTGAATGGTATAACGAACTTGGTTATCACTTAATCCATGCATTACATTTATTGGCGAAAAAACAAAATCCTGAGCTTGTGCAGCTGATAGCGTTAAAATTAAGATAGTAACTATTCGGACGAGTAGATTCATTTTAGCTAGCTGATAGCAGCATATTAATTTATAGGTTAGTGAATTCAATTTTAAATTATGGCCTGCTAATATTGCGAAAATAAATGGTAGCAGAAATAGTTTCAATAACCACTACAGAATTATTAAGTGCTTTTGATCTCATACAAAAAAACTTTAAAAGTAGGTTGATAGAGCAGCAACTGTTGTGGTATTATCTCATAAATATACACTAAGAAATTTTTTGCCATTAGATAAATCCAAAAATGACTTTTTGTTTAATTTATAGTGTATATGAAGTTATTTATGTGTTTATTGTAAGCTCGTCTATTTTTATTAATAATGTCTAGGAAAACTGTGTTACTTATTTTATTATTTATTACAATTGCTTTTACCACATATATGGAATTGGGCTTTAGAGCAACATTGTACCAATATCTTGGTGCGGAGTCTATTTTTGCAGGGTCTTTGCCAAATTTTGTAGCAGTAGTATTGTTAACCATGGTATATATCAACCTCAGAGATGGCAGAAAAGGAGCAAGTAGTTTTAAATTTACAGCATTGGCAGTAATGGCAATGGTTGCTTATGAATTGGCTCAGCCTTTAATACCAGGAAGGGTTTTTGATGTAAAAGATATTTTGGCTTCTTTAATTGGAGGTTTATTTGTTTATGGAATACTGGCAATTGTTGATTATTATTTTAAATCCAATCTGGCTAAAAAATCTCCATAGCCTTTACTAAAAAATAGTATAATTTTTAGTAGTTGTTGTAATTCTGATGAATAATACATACTAAAATATTTTTCAAAAAACCATCAGCAACCTATCAAAAGGAATAATGAAATACACATTAAAACAGCTTGTTTCTACCACCTATCTTTTCACCAAAATTTCTAATGTTATAGGTAAATGTAAGTAGACCATGCCTTCTAATGGTACTCCCTTGCATATCTTCTATTAAATTTTCTCTAACTACCCTGCTAGCTATAATATTTTGATCTAAAATATCGTTTACTGCCAATTTTAACTGTCCACGATTACCTTTTAAGAAAACGTAAGTTACAGCTGCATTCCATTTATAATAACTTTTTAATAAACCTGGTATAGCATTAGAATTGTAGCGGTAATCTAAATTAGTTTCCCAAATAATTTTTTGTGCGATGCGATAGATGATCTCACTTCTTGAATCATGGTAAGTTAATGATTGACTGCTGAAATCTGGGCTTTTATAATTGCTTTGAAAATTGGTAAAGGAATAAGATTGATTAAGCTCTAATTTATCGTTTAAATTGATCCTGATTTCTGTTGATGGACGAATGGTAAATGTTTGTAAACTACTTTTTGCATTGTTAAGTATAAGTTGCGAGCGGTTGAAGCTACTGCTATTTGATGCAATAAAAGAAATTTGCTTATTGTCTGCTAATTTCCAGTCTTTTTGAAAAGAAAGGCTATTCGCTACGTTCCAAGTATCATCAACATTAATTGGAAATGTAGTTTGCACACCAGCACCATTTATGGTACGGGATATAATGGTAGCATCTTTAATTGTGGTGCCACTTAGACTGGCATTATAGGTCATGCTGCGCTTAGTGTCGTATTTCCTTAAACTTAAACGGAGCGTATTATTGTAGGCAGGTTTAAGGTCTGGATTTCCGTTTCTAATAAATAAAGGGTTGGTATTATTAGCTATGGGTTGTAGGTTTACCATATCTACTTCGCGGAAAGAGGTTTGGTAGCTTAAATTAAAAATCCCATAGCCGATGTCGAAATTTGGTAGTATAAATTTAAAATGCTGGTTAATTGTTGGTGCACTACTAAATGTATTTTTGGTATCCAAACTTGATAAACCAAGACCCGGACTAAAGGTGAATTTTTTTAATTTCCAACGTAGGGTTGCTGTAAGTTGGGATCTTATTCCTGCCCTCAAAAAATCTTCAGAAAGCATGGGTATGGGTATCAGGTATTGATCTAATTCATCAGTGAAAAATGTGCCTAAATCGTTTCTGTTTTTAAAGTAGGTTAGATTTAAACTGGCATTATAAGTTAAATTTGGATTGATGATATCCGTATAAGTGATAATGTTTAAAAGGTTAACATTTAAAGTGTTGTTTTTTCGTAGTTGGTCTAATACACTTTGTGTTGGTGGATTAAAGAATGAATTCTCAACTAAGTTAAAGAGGTTGTTCTTAGCATCATCGATTGTAGTGGCATTAAGAATATCTAATGTTCTGCCTTTCTTTTTAAAAGTGGGCATTAGTTTGGTCCAAGCTATAAATGTTGTGCCATCATTATCATTTTGCTGGTCATTTACACTAGTGTTCAGTAATCCCTTAATGTTAGAAGTTGAATTGATATGATAGACTTGATCTGTTCTATCTTTTGTAAATACAATTTGGGGTCTAATTTCAAAACGCAGCCATGGAAAGATGTTAAACGCTACTTTTGTGCCCAACAAATGAGCATAATTATTGCCTTTAAGTTTCATGTTTTGCCTAGTAGTTAGCAAGGTATCGTTATAAATTTGTTGGCTGTTTCGTAATTCATCATAATCTGATTTAACAGCACCATAAAAATAGTTTAGGCTAAACAGTACTTTTTTATTGATAATGGTGTTGAAATTTCCACCACCACCTGTAGATTCCATCAAACCAGAGCCAAATCCGCCAAAAGAAACCTTATCTATAGAAAGTCCTCCATTACCATTTCCATTGGCATTTCCCCAACCACTTCTGCCAAAGCCTCCAACAGACCTAATGTCTGTAAATGCAAATGCTGCTTTATTTAGATTGTTGCCATAACCCAGCAAACTAATTTGTGTGGTATCTCTAAAAACGTTGATTAAAGCGCCCGCTTCTGCTTTATCTTTTAGGCCACCACCGGCATAAATTTTACCAAAGGCACCTTTTTTAATGCCTGGTTTTAGTTTTAAATTAATAACCTGAGGGATATCGGCTTCTGGCATTAATGGATTAAATCTTAGTGCTTCAGCGTCATTCATTACCTGAACTTTTTCTATGGTATTTGCAGGCAGATTTTTCGATGCAATGCGAACATCGCCTCCAAAAAAATCTTTTCCATCTACATAAATTGTCGAAACTCTTCTTCCATTTACTAGGATGTTGCCATCTTTATCTACATTAACACCAGGCAGTTTTCTTAATAGATCTTCCACTAATGCATCTGGCAAGGTTTTAAATGATGCTGCATTAAACTCTATGGTATCTTTTCTTACCACTACTGGAGGACGCTCTGCTTTTATTACTACTTCACTCAGCGTGAGAGACGAGGCTTGCATTAAAATTTTTCCAAGATCTAATTTGGAACTCCCATTTGCAAGGATAAATTCTTTTCTATAGCTAGCATTACCGGTATAGGTAACAATTACTCTTAATTTTATTGCTATTGGAAGTTGGGAGATTTGGAAACTTCCCTTTTCATCGCTTAGTTTATAGTTTATTAACGTAGTATCACTTGCTCTGTAAATACTCACAGTGGCATAAGCAATTGGCCTTGAGCTTGCAGAATCGACTATTAGGCCTTCTATCATTCCTTTTTGAGCATGGGCTTTAATAAATAGGGCAAAGGTAAAAATGGTGAATACGAGTAGAAATTTCCTCATGCTAGTTTGTCTTTTGTTGGTGTTTAGAAGACACACTAGTTTAGCATATGTTGCATCAACAAACTGATTTTTTGTATTTTAAGCTTAAAATATTATGATTTTTTGTTTAGTTATCGAATCCAATGGGGGTTGTCGGTTTTGCAATTTTATTTTTGTTAAAAAATCATATTAAAAATGAAAAGTCTAAGTTTAATCCTCCTTTCTTTAATAAAATCCAGAGTTTTAAAAAATCAAGATAGCATCAGCTTTCCGCAAAAAAGGGCTGTACTGTTAATTGGTGCTAACTTTTACCAATTGGAAAGATGAGCAATTTTATTCCCTATCAACCCCAATCCACTTTCTGGTTTGATATTTTTAGCATTGTTGCTTAATCCCAATGAGGTGCTGTCCTAATAATCAAAATCTACCTGCTTGTAGTGTTTTAAGCACTTCGCTGCCTCATCTCTATGATCAAATCAGTTCATTAACAGCTTCATTATTCTTACATCTAAGATTGATCCAAGTCTAACTATTCAAATTCAATTTGTAGGTTTACGAATTAGATAATAACGGCATGAAATTTGCCAAATGACCATAAAAAATTAGAATTGATGTGGTGTGGGTTGTATTTTCTTAGCAATCTAAGCTCAAATCTATACTCTAATTGCACACAACAAATAAACCGCTATTAATAACTAGTTTAGAAATGAAAAATTGGTGAATGAAGATTTAAGTAAAAATTGAATTTACAAAGCGCTGGATAAAACAAAAGAAAATGAATAGTTTCTTACCAGCAAAATTTTTAACTAGTTCTAAGGAAACCTAGCGGCTATTTTACAGTTCATTACATTGTGTGGCCACAAATTACGTGAAAGTTATTTGTACCATTCAATATTGTATTACCTTTGGCAAAAAAAAATTGTTCGATAAAATTAATATTGTCCCTCGTTGGATTATTTTCCTGCTTGATATTGCAACATGTGTTTTTTCACTCGCATTAGCATATTATCTACGTTATACTATAGATTTATTAGATTTTAACTTTGTTTCCTTTAGCCGCAATGTATTAATTTTATCTGTAATTAACTGTTTTGTTTTTTATGGGTTTAAAATATATTCTGGGATTGTAAGGTATACAACATCGCAGGATATTTTTAAATTATTTACTGCAGTTTTGGTAAGTAATGGTATTTTCTTACTTGTAAATCTTTTGGTGGTGGCCTTTAATATGAGCCCACTAATCTCTCATAAAGTATTAATTGTAAACTGTTTAATGAGTTTTATACTGCTCATTAGTTACAGGCTTATAATTAAGCATTTGTTTATGTATATCAGAAATTTACCACTAGACAAAAAGAAGGTTATTGTTTATGGTGCTGGAGAAGCCGCAATAGTGACCAAAAGAATTTTGGATCAAGATGTAAAGTTTAATAAAAAAATTGTAGCCTTCGTAGATGATGATAATCGGAAAGTAGGTAAATCTATAAATGGAGTAAAGATACTGTCGGCTAGTAATTTAACCGAGCTAATTTTAGCTCATGAAGTTGATGAAATTATCTTTGCGTCGTTTACCATTCCTGTAGAACGTAAGGCTGAAATTGTTGATGTTTGTTTAGCAAATGAGGTAACGGTTTTAAACATTCCTTATGAAAATACCTGGGCAGGGGGTGTTTTTAAAGCAGCGCAAATAAAAAATATTAATATCGAAAACTTGCTGGATAGAGAGCAAATAGAAATAGATTTCTCGAATATCAAAACAGCATTAAAAAATAAGAGAATTCTAATTACTGGTGCTGCCGGATCTATTGGTAGTGAGTTAGTAAGACAATTAATGGTTTTCGAGACTGGATTAATCATACTATGCGATCAGTCAGAAACTGCTCTTCACCACCTTCATTTAGAATTAAGTGAAAATTACAAAAACATGAATTTTACAGCTTTTATAGGCGATATTAGGGAAAAGGAACGAATGGAGCATCTTTTCGAACTTTACAAACCTCATGTGGTTTTCCACGCGGCAGCCTATAAGCATGTCCCTTTGATGGAAGATAACCCTGCCGAAGCCATAAAAACAAATGTGATGGGCACCAAGATAATTGCAGATTTATCCATTCAATTTGGAGTAAAGAATTTTGTAATGATTTCTACCGATAAGGCTGTAAATCCTACCAATGTAATGGGTGCTTCTAAAAGGATTGCAGAGATTTATGTGCAATCCTTAAACAACAGTTTAGATAAAACAAATACAACATTTAACGATCTTTTAAATGATGTAAGTCAATTAAAACCTGCTACTAAATTTATAACTACTCGATTTGGGAATGTATTGGGTTCTAATGGATCGGTGATTCCGAGATTTGAAGAACAAATAAAAAAAGGCGGACCATTGATGGTAACCCATCCGGATATTACACGTTACTTTATGACCATTCCTGAAGCTTGTAGATTGGTTTTAGAAGCTGGTTACATGGGTAAGGGGGGAGAGGTTTTTATTTTTGATATGGGCAAGTCCGTTAAAATTTTAGATCTAGCTCATAAAATGATTCGATTAGCTGGCCTCGTTCCAAACCAAGATATTAAAATAGTATTTACAGGTTTAAGACCAGGTGAAAAACTATATGAAGAATTATTAAACGATGAAGAGAATACTTTACCAACACACCATAAAAAAATTATGATTGGGAAGGTACGTGAATATTCATTTGTAGAGATTGAAGACCAAATCAATCAGCTACTTGTTTATGCTAAAAAAAATAACGATCATCAAGTTGTAGTACTGATGAAGAAACTAGTAAAAGAATTTAAAAGTAAAAACTCAGTTTATGAGACAATTGATGAGGAATTTAAAAATAAATTGTAAAAATTTGGCTTATTTGTGTGTTTAGAATAACAAGTTGTTCTATGCATTCAAAGAAAAGCTATAATTTTATTTTTAGTCGTTTATGTTAGTGCCAAATTAAGTGATACAAGTTTCTATCATACATTGCGAGGGTTGCCATTCTATTCTTTTTAGAAGTATTTCCAAACTTTGCACTTTTATACAATTAAAAAATGTAAAAGTGCATGTTAAATGCTTAATTTTGTAAATTAACTAATCTCGAAAAATATCTCCATGAACAAACTATACTCGTCTATTCAAATCCTAAGCTTTATTATCGCAAGCTTTTTTTTAACAAGTTGTAGCAGCAACAAAAATATCGCTTATTTTAAGGATTTAGAAAATGTAAAAAGTGCACCATTAAAAAATATAGCAACATTTACAGAGCCTACTATTCAAAAAGATGATATTTTGAGTATAAATATTTTCACATTAAATCCTGAAAATGGAACAGTGGTTAATCAGGCAGCTACCATTCCTTCTTATAGAGGCAGTGGCAGTAGTAATAGTACAGCCATAAGTGAGCAAAGTACAGGTTTTATTGTTGATAGAAACGGCGAAATCGAATTGTCTATCATCGGAAAACTTAAGGTATTGGGTTTAACTACCTACCAAGCAAAAGAATTGATTAGAGAACGGGTAAGTAAAAATTACAAAGAACCCAATATTCAATTGCGATTTGCTAATTTCAAGGTGGCTGTTATGGGCGAAGTTACTAACCCATCTACCTATACAATGCCCAGTGAAAAAGTAACTATTTTAGATGCTTTAAGTATTGCTGGCGATTTAACTATTTATGGTAAGCGTGAAAATGTAATCGTACTCAGAGATCATGATGGGGTTAGAGAATATGGACGTTTAGACCTCAACTCTTCAGAATTATTTAATAGTCCTTACTATTATTTAAAACAAAACGATGTTATTTACGTCGAACCAAATAAACGAAAAGCAAACTCTACAGATGCTACGCGAATTCAAACTGTTGGCGTTTTAGCCTCTATACTTTCTGTTATCGTTATTGCCATTGCTAATTTTAAATAAAAGTAATCTTAATATGAATACCGCTCCATCAGCTCATCAATTTAAAGATGAAACTACACATTTAAGAAAAATAATTGATCAATTTTTATTTAGATGGCCTTGGTTTATTGCTAGCATTTTTTTCTTTCTCCTATTAGCTTGGTTATATGTAAGCTATACTGCGCCTATTTACCAAATTAATGCAAAGGTTTTGATAAATGGAGATAAACAACCCGGAGCAGCACAGGCCAATGCGCTAATGGATTTAAGTTCATTGCTTGGTGCTAAAAGCTCTATAGAAGATGAAGTTGAAGTATTAAGAACGCGTAATTTAATGGAACAAGTTGTGCGAGATTTAAAACTAAATATCGTCTACTTACAAAAAGATGGATTTTTAGTTCGGGAAGATCAAGATGCACCATTTCAATTAGAAATAGTTAAGGGAGTAGAGCTGCTAAATACTGTTAAAGCAGAAGTTAGTAAATTTACAAATAAAGAGTTTATTTTTAGTGTAAATGATGTAGATCATCGGGTAGAGTTTAATAAGGAATTTGTTGTTAAAGAATTGGGCATAGTTAAACTTACCCCTAATCAATATCCATTTAAAATAGAGAACGATTATGTAGTTAATATATATCCATTCGATACTAGAGTAGATGCATTGGTTAGACAAATGAAGGCAAATTTGCCCAATAAACAAGTTAATGTTATTAATTTAGGACTAACTTATCCTGTAAAAACCAAGGGTGAAGAAATTTTAGCCGCACTTATTAAGCAGTATACAACAGCCAACTTACAAGATAAAAACACCATTGCCGATAGTACCTCTAAATTTATAAAAGACAGATTGAATATCATTGCAGGAGAATTGGGTGATGTGGAAGTTAAACAAGAAAAGTTTATGCAAAATAACCAACTTGCGGACATTTCGGAACAAAGTAAGCAATTAGTACAAAATACAACGGCCTTAACCAAAGAGTTAGCCACTGCAGAAACTCAAGTGAGCATTATAAATGATCTTGAAATTTATTTAAAAGACGAGACCAAAAATAAAAGAATTTTCCCTACCTCATTATTTCCGTCTGATGTTGCATTTGCTGGGATATTAGGACAATACAATGCGTTGCTTGTAGAAAGAGATCGCCAACTTTTAAATAAAACCGAAGAAAATCCAGTTATCAGAAATATAGATACGCAAATTGCGAGTTTAAGAGCAGGTATTTTGGGCAATATACAAAGTACAAAAAATAGCTTTTTACTTACCCGTAACAAATTGCGCAGTCAATTGAACCAGGTTGAAGGTAAAGTATCGGCTGTACCGCAAATAGAAAAAAATTATTTAAAGTTAGCCCGTAATCAACAAATTAAACAAGAATTGTACATGTTCTTAATGCAAAAAGCTGAAGAAACTGCCATTTCTAAAACCTCAAATTTATCTATAGCTAAAACTATCGATCCGCCTAAAGCAGAAGCGGAGCCAATAAGTCCAAAAAAAATCGTTATTTATTTAGTGGCCTTAGCTTTGGCACTGGCTTTACCATTAGCCATTATTTATTTCGGAAACTTGTTAAATACGACAGTTAGAAGTAGAGAAGATGTTGTTAGCCACACTGCAGTACCAATATTGGCTGAAATTAGCCATAACGATAGTGAAGATCAAGTTATCATCACCAATCAGAATAGATCTGCTATTGCAGAACAGTTTAGGGCTTTACGTACTAATCTTTCTTTTTATTTGAAAGAGGAAGATGAAAAGGTTATTTTATTAACTTCTAGTATTTCTGGTGAAGGAAAATCTTTCACTGCTCTAAATTTAGGGAGTATTTTAGCCTTAGCTGGTAAAAAAGTGTTGCTTATGGAGTTAGATTTACGTAAACCTGGGCTTGCTGCAAAATTAGGCATTTCAAATAAAATTGGTTTTAGTAGCTTCATGATAAATAACAGTTTGAAAGCTACAGATCTGATACAACCTCTAACTATACACCCCAATTTATCTATTATTTCATCTGGCCCCTTACCTCCAAATCCAGCAGAAACTTTAATGGATAACCGAATTGCTAATTTGGTTAAGGAGCTGAAAACACAGTTCGACTACATCATTATGGATGCGCCTCCAATTGGTATTGTAACTGATGCCCAACTGTTGGCCCCATTTGCAGATTTAACCATATTTTTAGTAAGACAAAATGTAAGTAAAAAGAAACATCTGCAAATTGTTAATGAACTCTACGAAGCCAAAAAGATGAAAAATATTGGTGTTGTAATCAACGATATTAATGCTAAATACCATGGTTATGGCTATGGTTATGGCGAATATGGTACAGTGCCTGAGAAAGGTTTTCTTAACAAGTTTTTTTAATTATACATTAAAAGTTTTTAAATAAATTTAGGTTCCATTGCACTTGTAAATAATATCAGGCTCACATTTTTTTAATCAAAGAGTCATTGTTAATTGCTATTTCATCGCTGATATCTTTTCTTAATCGTTCGAGGTAGCATTATTTAAAAAAATGAATACGAAAGAAATTTTGAGGAATTTTACTTATGTTTTTTTTTCTCAAGCCATATCTCTGCTGATAAGCATTATAATTTCCTTTGTTTTGCCTAAGCTATTAAATTTAGAAGGATATGGATATTGGCAATATTTTTTATTATTAACTTCTTATGTGGGTTTCTTTCATTTAGGTTTAATAGATGGAATATACTTGAGGTATAGTGGGAAAATTTTTTCTGTCGCTAACAAGCAACTCTTGAAATCTCAATTTAAATTGCTTTTTTTTCTTCAAGTTTTTATAGTCTTTTTGGTAGTCATCTACGCGCTTACTTGGAGTATTGATTTAAACAAAAAATATGTTATTATAGCCGTAGCATTTTTTTTATTATTAGCCAATCTTTCAAGTTTCTTTGGTATCATATTTCAAAGTTTCAATAAATTAAAAATATATTCTATTGCCACAGTTTTAGATAAGTTTATCTTTATTTTTTCACTCATTTTTTTAATCTTATTCAATACTGAAAATTTCAAATATTACATTATATTTTATATTTTATCGCGTATTTTAGGATTGGTATATTCGGTTTTTTATGGGAAAGCAATCTTTTTTGCCAAAGCGATTAGTATAAAAGAAGCATTTGTTGAGTTTAAAAAAAATATTTCAGTTGGAATTTTAGTAACACTATCTAATATATTCGGTATCTTAATATTAGGATTCGGAAGGTTTATAATAGAAAAAAATTGGGGCATAAATAATTTTGGCAAAATCTCCCTTTCAATAGCAATGACATCCTTTTTTTTATTGTTTATCAGTCAAACAAGTATTATTTTGTTTCCAGTGCTGTTAAACATAGAAAAAGAAATGCAAAAATACTTATACACTATCAGTGGAAAGTTGTTAAACTTTGTACTTAATGGCATTTTTCTTTTCTTTCCTTTAGTAAATATTATAGTTGCACTTTGGTTACCTTCCTATCTAGAAAGTATTCACTATTTCATTATCTTATTTCCATTGTGCTTATTTGAAGGCAAAATGCAAATTTTGTTAAGCACCTACATCAAAATTTTAAGAAAAGAAAAGTTAATGCTTTTTTTTAATGCAATTTCATTAATATGTGCCGTATTACTCGCCTTAATAGGTTTGTTAATGCAAAGCATTGAATTTATTGTATATTCAATGACGATAACTATTGTTTTTAGATCTATAATTATTGAGCTTTATTTATCTAAAATCTATAATATTAATATATCGAAACATTTAATGTTCAATATTCTATTATCCATTATATTTTGTATGGTCAATTTAAATTTCGCTCCCATGTCTGGCTTTATAATTTATCTTTTGGTATATTCTTTCTATTTGTTGATTCAAAAAAATGATGTCAAAGAGGTCTATGCTTTTACCAAAAAATTAAAGATGATATGATCGTTATTGTTAATCTTATATTTTTACTAGCCGGACTTTTATTTGCTTTCTATACCATAAAGAAATACCACAACCCACTAAATCATGTAAGTATTTTTTCGTCGGTTTGGGTATTTGTAATCTTGGGCTCGCAATTGTCAAATTTTGTTGTTCTTGAATATGGAACTTTAGCTGTTCTATACGTTTCTTGGTATTGCTTTTTAATAGGGTCCTATATATTTAACGATCATCAAATAGTCCCTAAACCTATAAACTATTCTTACGGTGATGATAGCAGACTAAAGGCAATTTGCTATATCATAATTTTATTAGCGATTGCCTCAAACTTAAGAATACTTACAGATGTGTATCTTAATTTCAGCTCTTTGGAAGATTGGGCACAACTGAGAAAAGACCAGGAGTTTGGGATATACAGGGATAACAATATTATTTATACACTTTTTGGAAGTACATCGATTATTTACATTCCATTAGCCATTTATCTCTTTCTGAAAGAGAGAATTAAATTATCAGTTTTAATTTTAACTTATGTTATTGCAACTTTAATAGCGTTTGCCACTTTTAATAGAGCGCCAATTTTATATTTATTAGTCGTTTCCATAGTTTTTTATTCATTTACAGCTAATAAATTTTCTTATAAAATTATTCTAGTCGCTGCTTTATCACTATTAATTATATTTTTGGTTTCCTCTTATTTTTTAAGTGGTGGTAATTACGATTCAAATGATCTTCCTCTTTATGTTTTTGGAGGTGTAGGTGCATATCAGAATTTGCTTAATGGTGGCTACTACAAATACGGTGATTTTGATAGCCAATATTATAGCTTAGATTTTATTAATTACATTTTAAAAACCTTTGGTTTTATAGATAGCTATCCTGATTTGATAAGAGAGTACGACCCAATTGTTATCACAAATGTTTACACTTATTTAGATGGTTTTACGCTAGATTTTGGGATACTTGGCGCATTTATAGGCTCTCTCCTAATAGGTTTCTTTTCTAAAATAGTTTACTTAAACTACCTAAAAAAGGAGTCTATATTTAATTTAATTTTATACTCATCTTTTTGTTATTACGCCTCTTTTATATTTATGAATAATGAATACATTAGGTTTAGCGTAATTTTATTAATAATTAAAATTATTGTTTTAAGCTATATTTTAAAATTTGGGTTAAATTATAAAAATGATAAATGATGAAATTTATTAGAGTAGTTATCCTAAATTACAATAATTCCAAGTATACTATTGAACTTACAGAAAACCTTAAAAAGCAGGAATATACTCATTATGAGATAATTGTGGTAGATAATGGCAGCAAGGCTTCAGAAGTTAATTTGTTAAAGTTAAAGCTACACAATACTATACATTGTATTTACTCTGATGTGAATTTAGGCTATGCTGCAGGAAATAATTTAGGGATGCGATATGTTTCAGAAACCACGCCAGATTATTATTTTGTATTGAATAATGATGTGATTATAAATGACAATGAATTATTGCGTAAGCTTCTCCTTACTTTTAACTGTAAATTAGAAAGAAAAATATTAGCTGTTTGTCCTTTAATAGATACCGTTGCTACTAATATACCACTAAATCAGCAAATGCAGGTCCGTAGAGTATTACCGACTATTAAATTATTTTTTGTTTGCTGTACAGTTTTTAAATTATTTACTCGGAGTTGGTTTAACAGCTATATATATAAAGACAAAATGCCATATCTTAGTAGGTATACGGAAAGTGATACGATTAATGGTGCAGCATTTATGATAGATGCCTCATTTATGAAAAATAATAATTTTTTGGATGAAGGTACTTTTCTGTTTTTTGAAGAAATTATTTTAGGTAAGCAGATCATAGATGCTGGAGGAATTTGTGTTTTAAATGGATATACTTCGATGGTGCATTTACAGGGAATGTCTACAAAAAGCAGCTTTCGTAAACTCAACACAAAAATGGAAAGATATAAACTGAATAGTGAATTATATTATTTCAAAAAATATGCTGAGGTTAATCAGTTATTTTTGTTTTGCTATTTTATTTTTAAAAAGTTAGAAGTAGGGTTAAAAAAAATTATTTATTAACCAGATATGTTCGCAGTAAAACTTTGGGGTGGCTTAGGTAATCAGATGTTTCAATATGCTTTTGCATTACATTTAGCAAAAAGTAGAAATGATTTTCCTTATTTTTTTACTGATGGCGTTGATCAAAACTTAGCTGATTTTGCAATTAATAATTTTAATTTGGATTTAGCTAAACTTCCAGTTGCAACTCAAAAAAGCTTAGGCTATACCTTCAATAGTAATTTACATTATAGATTGATCAGGAAGTTATTGCAGATATTTCCTTTTTTAAACCGAAAAATTTTAGTAGAAAAGGGTTTGGAATACAAACCAAGCTTTAGTGAAATGTCTGTTTTGTTTGATGGATATTGGCAAAGCTACAAGTATATAGCATCAATTGAAGATCAGCTGCGAGAAAAATTTGTTTTTAAAGACTTAAAATTAAACGAATTAAATAACTATGAAGAGATCGTGTCATCAAATTCTGTAAGTTTACATATTAGGAAAGGAGATTATTTAAAAGGTAAAAATGTAAATATATTTGAAGCTTGTCCTTTAGCTTATTATATAAAAGCAGTAAACTTAATTAAGGCAAAAATTGAATTGCCTGTTTTTTTTGTTTTTTCTAATGATTTAAATTGGGCAAAAGAAAACTTAAAATTTGAGGATAATGTTGAGCTAAGATTTGTAGACAATTCTAAATACAAAGATCCAACAATAGCAGACATCTTTTTGATGTCAAAGTGTAAGCACAATATTATTGCCAATAGTACATTTAGTTGGTGGGGTGCTTGGCTTAACTCCTTTGCAAATAAAATAATTATTGCCCCCGCTAAATGGTATGTTGGTATTTTAAATAAAGTTACGGTTGATCTTATTCCTCCTAATTGGATTAGATTATAATAATTATTGGTTTTGATAGATAATAATATATTAATTACAATCGGGATATCATTTTTCAATGCAGATAAGTATTTGGCTTTCGCTATTCAATCTGTTTTAAAACAAACCTATCCCAACTGGGAATTATTTCTGGTTGATGACGGAAGTACTGATCAATCAATAGATATTGCAAATTCATTTACTGACTCACGTATAAAGGTCATGTCTGATGGTGTGAATAGAGGGCTGGTGACTAGGTTAAATGAGTTAATGATGATGGCTAATGGAGCATATATTGTTCGTATGGATGCAGATGATATCATGTTTTCTGATAGATTAGAAAAACAATTAAACGTATTTAAAAATAATCCTTCAATTGATGTGTTACATGGTGATGCAGTGAGTATAACCAATAGCAATGCAATTTTGGGTTATAAAAAATCGAGCTCTCAGAAAACTAAGTCAGATATTTTAAAGGGGATGATGCCCATTAACCCAACAGTAATGGCTCGTTCAAATTTTTTTAAAAACAATAAATATGATGATGCGTTTTGCAGGATGGAGGATTTAGAGTTGTGGTATAGAACAATTGATGATCATATTTTTTTTAATTTGAATGAGCCCTGCCTTTTTTATAGAGAGGATAGTACACTAATTTCTAAAAAACATTTTAAAATGATTGATGGGAAGAGTGAATTTGCTAAAAAATACAATTTCAGCATATTAGATGCTTTAAAATTGGTAAATTCTAGTAGAATTAAGGGCGTTATATATTTTGTTCTTGAAAAATTAAATCTCCAAAATGTGCTGATAGCTAAGCGATATTCAGAAATTTCTCCCATCCAAAAAAATATATATCACACCCTGCTTAAGGAAATAATAAATTAAAGTTTTATTATGAAATTATCATAAAACTCAATATCATATGAAAAGAAAGATTTGCTTTATTGTTTCTTCTCCGTTAACAGCAAAAGCTTTTTTATTAACACATATTGAAACTCTTGCTGCAGAGTTTGACATTTATCTTGTGGGTAATTTTGAAAATGAAAGTCAAAAAAATATTTCTTCTCATCTAACTGCAGTTTTTGATGTTAAAATAGAAAGAAATATCAATTTAATTAAAGATGCTAAAGCGCTATTAGCGTTAAGGAAGATTTTAAAGAGACATGCTTTCGATGCAATTCATAGCATTACTCCAAAGGCAGGTCTTTTGGGCATTTTTGCAGGTAAATTAGCAAATATTAAAGTTCGTACACATATATTTACGGGTCAAGTTTGGTTTACCAAATCAGGGCCAATGAAGTTGTTATTGATAAACATCGATAGATTTATAGTTTCATTAGCTACCAATATTCTTGTGGATGGACTAGCGCAAAGAAATTTTTTAATTGAACATAAAATTGTTACAGCAAAAAACGCTATAGTTTTAGGTAAAGGTTCCATAAGCGGTGTAGATACCATTAAGTTTGTACCTAAATTGGAAATTAAAGAAAAGTACAGAAAGGAACTTAATTATACAGATAATGATGTAGTTTTTCTTTTCATGGGGAGGCTAAATATTGATAAAGGTGTAATAGATTTAGCGAATGCTTTCGAAAAATTACAGACTGAATTAGCCAACGTAAAGTTGCTTTTTATAGGCATGGATGAAGGAAACCTATTGCCTGCAATAGAAAAGATTGTTGGATTGCAAAATTTTAAATTTTATGGACCAACTAATCAGCCAGAGTTACTGTTGCAAGTAGCAGATGTATTTTGTTTGCCAAGCTATAGAGAAGGTTTCGGAACCAGTATTATCGAAGCATCTATATTAGAGTTGCCTATTATATGTAGTGATACCTATGGTCTACAAGATACAATTATAGATGAAGTAACGGGCTACAGGCATAAAGTAAAAGATGTTAGAGACCTTTATAGGCAAATGAAAAAAATGGTTACACAAACTGATAAAAGATTAGAAATGGGCAAGGCTGGCAGGAAATATGTTTTAGATAATTTTTCAGGAAATCAAATTTCGGGTTATTGGTTAAATTATTACAAGCATTTATTAGATGTATAATTACTTTTTTAAAAGAATATTAGACTTTCTTGCTGCAATAGTGGGGTTGATACTGTTAAGTCCGATTTTTTTAATAATAACAATTGCACTGTGTATTGCTAATCATGGAAAACCTTTCTTTTATCAGAAAAGACCTGGTTTAAAGGGTAAAATTTTTAAAATCATCAAATTTAAAACAATGAATGAAAGAAGAGATGATGATGGAAATCTTTTGCCGGATGTCAATAGGCTTACCAGAATTGGATCTCTTGTCCGCAAAACTTCATTAGATGAACTGCCACAATTAATAAATGTGCTTAGCGGACAAATGAGTTTAATTGGCCCCAGACCTTTACTCCCCGAATATTTACCTTTATATAATGAAAAACAGCAAAGAAGGCATGAACTGAGACCCGGAATTACCGGCTGGGCACAAGTAAATGGACGCAATGCAATAACTTGGGAACAAAAATTTGATTATGATGTTTGGTACGTAGACAATTATAATTTTTTATTGGATGTTAAAATTGTAGTTTTAACTTTGAAAAAAATTTTAGTTAGCGAGGGGATTTCGCAAAAGGGGCAAGCGACCACAGAAGCTTTTAAAGGTAATTCGTAAGACATGGGGGAAAAGTATTTTATTTTTGGTGATGGTGGGCATGCAAAAGTCGTTTTAGATGTTGTATTATCAAATAAGTTGACTGTATCTGGCATCATTGATGATCAACCCAAATCAAAAGATTTTTTCAATATCCCAGTATATGCAAATAAAGACTATATTTATGATGAAAATATAAGTTTTATTGTAGCCATAGGTAATAACAAAATTCGTAAAAATATAGTCGAAACTCATAACTTCTATTATTATAAATGTATACATCCAACTGCTAGCTTCTCAGAATATGCCGAGCTTGCCGAAGGAACCGTGGTAATGCCCATGGCTGTTGTTAATGCTGGTGCAAAAATAGGTGCCCATTGTATTGTAAATTCTGGAAGCGTTGTAGAACATGATTGCGTATTAGAGGATTATGTTCATATTTCACCAAATGCTGCACTAGGAGGTAACGTTCGGGTTGGCGAAGGTTCACATATTGGTATTGGCGCATCAGTTATACAAGGTATTAAAATAGGAAAATGGGCAACTGTAAGTGCAGGGGCTGTAATTATTAAAGATGTGCCTGATTTTGCTACTGTAGTTGGTAATCCTGGTAAAATAATTAAGTTTAATAATTTTAAATGAGTGATAAAATCTGGCTCTCCTCTCCACACATGGGTGGTGGTGAACAAAAATACGTGCAAGAAGCATTTGATACGAATTGGATAGCCCCCTTAGGTCCCAATGTAACAGGTTTCGAGAAAGATTTGCAAAATTATTTAAGACCAGATATTCATGTTGCCGCTTTAAGTTCGGGTACAGCAGCTTTGCATTTGGCTTTAATTTTATTGGGCGTTGGTCCTGGAGATGAAGTGATTTGCCAAAGCATGACGTTCTCAGCTTCTGCTAATCCTATAGCATATTTAGGTGCAATACCTGTTTTTGTAGATTCAGAAAAGGAAACTTGGAATATATGCCCAATCTTATTAGAACTTGCAATTAAAGATAGAATTGCAAAAGGTAAGAAGCCCAAGGTTATTTTGCCGGTTCATTTGTATGGTATGCCTGCTCAAATGAGAGCGATTAACATAATTGCAGAAAAATACCAAATTCCAATATTAGAAGATGCTGCTGAAGCTTTAGGTTCGCACATTAATCAAGAAAGTTGCGGTACATTTGGAGCACTGGCCTGTCTTTCTTTTAATGGCAATAAAATTATCACCACCTCTGGTGGTGGTGCTTTGGTTGCAAAAGAGCTAAAAAATAAAGAGAGAGCAATATTTTTAGCCACCCAAGCTCGAGATGATGCACCACATTACCAGCATTCTGAAATTGGTTATAATTATAGGATGAGTAATGTTGTAGCAGGCATTGGAAGAGGCCAAATGGAAGTTTTGGATGAACATATTTTGTTACGGAGGAGAAATTTTGATTATTATAAAGAACAATTGTCAGGTATTGCTTCGCTATTTTTTTTGAATGAACCTGAAGGTTATTTTTCTAACAGATGGTTATCTTGTATGTTGGTTGAACCTAGAAATGGAATAACAAGAGATTCTATTCGATTGGCTTTAGAAAATGAGAATATTGAATCTCGTTTGCTATGGAAACCAATGCATTTACAGCCCGTATTTAAAAACTCTCCCTTTTACGGTGATGGAACTTCGGAAAAATTATTTGACAATGGCTTATGCTTACCTTCGGGATCTAATTTAACTTTATCACAACTAGATCGAGTAATTGCAGTAATTAAAGGTTTGTATTTAGTATAATTTTTTGTTTTTATTAAAATCCTATAGGGGCTGTCTATTTTGAAATTTATTATTATAAAAAATCATAAACTATTAAAAATGAAAAGGCTAAGTCTAATCCTCCTGTTTTTAATTGCTTTTGTTACACTCAAGGCCCAAAATGTTCCTTTTTTTAATGAAATTCAGAATTTTAAAAAGCAAGATAGCATAAGCTTTCCTCCAAAAAAGGCAATATTGTTAATTGGGAGTTCTACTTTTACCAATTGGAAAGATGTGCAATCTTATTTTCCAGATAAAAAAATTATTAATCGTGGTTTTGGGGGTTCATCCCTTCCTGATGTGATCAATCATATTGGTAATGTGGTTTATCCATATCATCCAAAACAAGTTGTGATTTATTGTGGCGAGAACGATTTTATGGCTGCAGGAACTACACCACAGATGGTTTTGGAAAGAGCTAAAAATCTAATTAGCTTAATTAGAGCAAAATATCCGAAGGTGCCAATTGCCTATATTTCCATCAAACCAAGTCCATCTAGAGCAAAATATATTCCTCAGATGAAAGAAGCAAATGCGATGATTGCCAGTTTAATTTCTAAAACCAAAAGAGCAACTTATATTAACACTGCCGATGCGATGTATAATCCTGATGGTACAATTATGCAAGACATATTTTTGAAAGACGACCTGCACATGAATGCGAAGGGTTACGCCATTTGGAAAAAAGTGATGGAACCTTATTTGAAATAATTATATATCAAATTTTTCTCTTAACACCTCACTGTTCGATCTACTTGAGGTTACTCGAGTTTCAGTTGAGTTATTGAGTACAAATATCAAGGCCCCATTAAAACCTTTTCTAATTTCCTTAATATAATCCGTATTTATCATATCGCTGCGGTGTATTCTGATGAATTCTTCAGGCAACTTTGTTTCTAAAAGAGAGAGTGTAAAATCTGTTAAATGTTTTTTGCCATCAATAGTATGTAGAAATACATATTTATCTTCTGCTTGGATATGAACAATATCACTCAATTTAATCAACAGAATTTTGTCTCCTAACTTAATTGTTAGGGTTTTGATTGCTTTTTTACCCTGTATTTGACGTAGCAATTCCTCAATTGGTACCGGAGCAGGCGCTAAGTTAGTCTGTTTTAATTTTTTGATGGTTTTATCCAACCTTTCTACCTCAATTGGTTTCAAAAGATAATCGATAGAACCCTCTTCAAATGCTTTAATAGCATACTGGTCATAAGCAGTAGTAAATACCACTTTTGGTTGATGGCTTAATTTACCTAGCATTTCAAAACCATTTAATATTGGCATTTCAATATCTAAGAAAATTAAATCTGGTTTTAATTGATCGATAATTTTCCAACCTTCTTCTCCATTTTCGGCTTCTTCAATAATTTCTATCTCATCATATGTTTTTAATAGACGTTTGATACGCTGTCTTGCTAGTTGTTCATCGTCAATTATTATGGTCTTCCACATTGGTAATTTAAATTAAAGGGATTGAAATTTTAATATGTTTTTCTGGGCTGTTATTGATCTGTAGGTCGTAGGCATCTTGGTACAACAACTGCAATTTATCAAATGTACTTTGCAGGCCATAGCCGGCTACTACTTCTTCTGGAAAAGGGAAACCATTATCATAAACAAAAATCGAGATTAGATTTGAAGCTTTCTCGATAGCTACTTTTAATTCTCCATTTTCTCGTACATCTTTTAAGCCATGTTTTAAAGCATTTTCTACCAATGGCTGGAGCAAAAATCTTGGAATTTTTTTCTCAGCTAATTCTTCTTCAGCGTTGATGCTAAAATTAATCCTATTTCCAAATCTTACTTTTTCTATATCTAAATAGGTATTTAAAATTTCTACTTCTTCTCTTACTGTACAATAATTTTCTTGCATAGTATTAATGCTATACCTAAAAAGCTTAGAAAGTTTTAAGGTCATATCTTCGGCCTTATCAGGATCTTCGTGTATTAGACTTACAATAGAATTTAGTGCATTGTATAAAAAATGAGGGTTAATTTTAGATTGAAGTGCTTGTAATTCTACTTCGGTTTTGAGCTGGTTTAATTTAATTAGGTCCATCTCTTTTGCCTTTAAGGCTGTTTCTGCATTAACACGTTGAAAATGATAAAGTAAAATTAGGGTGCCAATTATTAAACAGATAAACGTAGAAAACTTATAGTCGTCTAGATGGTTGGCCAGCTCGTATTTTACATTAAAAATTAGAGAGACAATCATGTAAGATAATTCGATGCCTACAAACAAACCTGCCAAATTGCATAAATAGTAGAGCCATACAAATTTCCAGAAACCAATTTTTTCTGTGCAGAAATATCTTTGCGTAAGTGCCACAATGTTTGCGATACTTAGCGTAATAAATAAGCTAAAAAGTATGTTGAGTAGCGCATTTTTGATTTGGAAACCATTAGGGTTTAGCAAACTGAATAACAAGCTCAAACCCACACCAACTAAAATGCCAATTATCCCATATTTGATATTTGTTTTTAGCAACCCACCTTCCTTAAAGGATAATCTTTTTTCTATCATTTTAATGGGATTAATTTACTAAAATTTGAGTGTTTGCAAAGTAGGTTTTAATATTCCTTTAATAATTCTTCACATCTGGTTTTGCCCCAGTTCGGCTCGAGTGATTTTGCTGTGAATTTCTCGAATTTTTGACTTGCAGTAACTAGAAATGGTTTAGCATCTTCTTTGCCTCCACCAAACATTTCTGGGGTATAAAAAGTGTTTTGTCCTTTTAATAAGTAAGCTCTAGGGTTTTCTGCATTAAGTGCAATTGCTTTTTCTAAAAGCCTATTTGCTTCTGGAATCATATTCATCGCTCTTTTTGTAGGATAAACCGCCATTTTCATAAAAGTGATGTACCCTTTTACAACATAAATTTCGCTATTATTTGGATTTAGTAAATCTGCTTTGTTGATATACCTTAGCGCATTATTATAGATTTCATCTTTAGTTTCTTCATCTGCTTTTCCTCTAATACCTTGCAACAAGTTACTGTAAGCGGCATAATATTGTGCTAACCATTCTTTATCATTAGTATTAGCTAAGTTTTCGAAATAGCTAGTTGTTGCTAAATATCCAGTTTGTGTTTTTGCAGTATCCAACATACCAATTCCTTTTTGTGTTGCTTCATGGTAATTAACAGATTGGGCACTGCCGATGGTTGTTACAAATAAAAATGCTGCGATTAAGGCTAAAGTTTTCATGAGATTTATTTTAATGTGGTTTACGTTTTGATTGTTGTCCAAATTTGCAGCGAAAGACAGCAGTTTTAAAGCATTTTTTGACCAATGGCAGAAAACTTAGCTTAAGTGGTGATATAAATGAGATGATTGGTTTGGGCATTTAAAACATATAAGAATAGCGTAAACTAAGTTGATGTTGATGAAACAAAATCATAATTCTTATTTATCCTTTAGTTAACACTTAAGAAATATTGGATTATTTTAAGTTATGCTAATATTGTTAAGATGCTCTTAATTAGTTGTATAAAATTTTTTTGGCGCTATTTTTTAACTGTAACAGCGATTATACAAGTGTATGCTTACCTTAACTATTGATTAATATATGCTTTACCTGTGTCAAAGAACTTTGTGCCCGAATCATCTAAGGTAGGATGAGGAAACAAAAAGTTAAAAAACACAACATGAAGAAATTATTTACTTTTTTATTATTGCTATGTGCTACTGTGGGTGTATTTGCCCAGGTTACAACAGGAGCCTTATCAGGAACAATTAGAGAGGGCCAAGAGGTATTGCCCGGCGTAAGTATTAAAGCTACGCACGTACCATCGGGTACTAATTATACTACTAGTACAAACGAAGATGGTCGTTATACCATCCCAAACTTACGTCCAGGTGGACCATATAAAGTGCAGTTCACTTATGTAGGTAGAGCACCTAAAACCATAGAGAATATTACTGTTGGTTTAGGAGATCCTTATATATTAAATCTAAATTTAGAAAGTAGCGGTACAGATTTAAGTGAAGTAACTGTAAAAGGAAATGGTAAAAATCCATTATTAAATGCCAGCCGTACTGGTACTTCAACCAATTTAAATAAGGAAGAGATTAATGCCTTGCCTACTTTAAGTCGTAGTTTAAACGATTTAATTAGATTGGCACCACAAGCTAATGGAACATCTATTGGGGGTGGTAACTCTCGTCAAAATAACATTACGGTAGATGGTGCAGATTTTAACAATAATTTCGGTATTGGTGGTAACTTGCCAGGAAATGGTAACCCAGTTTCTATTGATGCATTAGAAGAGATTTCGGTAAACGTTACGCCCTATGATGTAAAACAATCTGGTTTTATTGGGGCTGCGGTAAATGCGGTAACTCGTTCTGGTAACAATAACTTCTCAGGATCTGCTTACACCTATTTCAGAAATCAGAATCAAATAGGTAGAAAAATTAGTAACTACCCAGAATTGGCTGAACCTACTGATCAAAATTATAAAATTTATGGAGCAAGATTAGGTGGGCCGATTGTTAAGAATAAATTGTTTTTCTTCTTTAATGCAGAGCGTGAAGAGGAAGTAACTCCTGGTCCGAGTGCTATAGCGGCAACAGCTGCAAATCCTTTCGGAACCATCAATGTTCGTCGTCCATTGGCATCTGAACTTGATGAAATTAGCAATTATCTAAAAACTACTTATGGTTATGAAACTGGCCCTTACCAAGGTTATGGTAACGAAAGAGAAAGAACCAATTTATTAGCTCGTTTAGATTGGAACATCAATACCAATAACCGCTTTAACATTAGAGGTAGTTATGTAAAAACAAAAAGCCCTTCTTCTGTAAGTACATCTAGAAGTCCGCTGGGAGCTTTTCCAGGCGGTGGCTCTAGAACAGGAAATACAGCATTACACTTCCAAAATTCAAACTATTATCAAGAAAGTAATTTATACTCAATTACTGCAGAGTTAAATAGTACTGTAGGTAAGTTAGCTAATACATTGCGTTTATCATATACCAATCAAAATGATCCTAGAAGTTCTGATAGTCAGATCTTCCCTTTGGTTGATATCTTAAAGTCTGATGTGGATGCTAATGGAAATGCAATGCCAGCCACGCCATTTACAACTTTCGGTTATGAGCCATTTACTTATGGTAACTTAAGAGATGTGCAAGTATTCTCTTTAAATGATTATGCAACTTGGTCGGCAGGTAAACATAATTTTACGGCAGGTGTGCAGGGTGAATATAATATTACTAAAAATGGTTTCCAACGTTTTGGTACAAGTTATTATACTTTTAATTCTTGGGATGATTTTAAAAATGGAGCCAAACCAATTGAGTTTGCACAAACTTATTCATTAAATGAAGGATACGAACAAGCTTTCCCAACATTTAAGTTTGCGCAGCTTTCTGCCTATGCACAAGATGAGATTTCGGTAACAGATAGATTTAGAGTAACTGGTGGTATCCGTTTCGATTTAGGTACCTATCCTAAAATCTTAAAAGAACACCCTTTGGTATCTGCATTAACTTTCCAAAATGGCGAACGTTTAAATACTGGCAACCTGCCAAAAGCTAAAGTAGCTATTTCACCTCGTTTAGGATTTAATTGGGATGTAAATGGTGATCGCTCTTTACAGTTTAGAGGTGGTACAGGTATCTTTACAGGAAAAATCCCTAACGTTTGGATTGTTGCACAAGCTGGTGATGCCGGTATGTTACAAGTAACTGAAACTTATCAAGGCCAAAACAACACGCCGGGTCCATTTAATCCAAATATTGGAGCTTATCGTCCAGCTACAGTACCAGTTGCCGGAACAGTATTACCCAATCCAATTACGGTTATGGATGAGAACTTGAGAATGCCATCGGTATTAAAAGCAAGTTTGGCGATGGATGTGAAATTACCATTTGGTTTAATTGGTAGTTTAGAAGGTATTTATAACAAAGACTTGCGTACCGTATTGTTCCGTAATGCAAACTTGGTAGATCCTAAACCTTTAAATGTTTCTGGATATCCAGATAACAGAATGATTTATCCAAATGCGAATACAGATAAATTTATCAATCCAATTTTAAATGGTAAAGCAGTGCCTAATGGTACAGTAATTCCAGGAAACGGTGCACAGCCTGGCGCATTTAACGTAATTGTATTAGAGAATGCTAAAAAAGGTTTCTATTATTCTGTAACAGCAAGTTTAGCCAAAAACTTTAACAATGGCTTTGGTGCAAGATTATCATATATTAAAAGTGAAGCAAAAAGTTTATATGAAGGTGGTGGCGACCAAACACTTTCATCATGGCAGGGAGTTAGCACGGTTGATGGCGCAAATAAACCAGTGTTAGGTTATTCAGGTTTTGTAGCACCTAGCCGTGTTATTGCATCTGTTTATTACCGTAAAGAGTTTATCAAACATTTAGCTTCGCAATTTACCTTAGTTTACGATGGATCGAATGGACGTCAATCTTACACCTACTCTACAGATATCAATAGAGACGGTGCTACAGGAGATTTAATCTATGTGCCAAAAGATGCTACAGAAATTGACTTTGTGCCTTTAACTATTGGTTCTGGTGCTAATGCAGTTACTTATACCGCTAAACAACAGAGTGATTTATTCTTCCGTTTTATCGAGCGTGATAGTTATTTACGTGGAAGAAAAGGTAAATATGCAGAAAGAAATGGTGCCTTAACACCTTTCAATGGTCAATTCGATTTCAGGTTCCAACAAGATATTTTTACCAATATAGGAGGCAAGCGCAATACCATCCAATTCAATTGGGATGTAGTAAACTTTGGTAACTTGTTAAACAAAAATTGGGGTGTGCAAAGAAGTTCTAATACTTCTTCGATCCTTGTTCCAACCAACGTTGCAAATTTAACTCCAGGTGGTACTACAAGACCAACCTTTAGAATAGCAACTGAGAGTAACACACCAATTACACATGGTTATAGAGATAACGTAAGTATCAATAATACGTGGAGAATGCAATTTGGTTTCCGTTACATCTTCAATTAATTCAATCCATATTTAATAAAAGGGGGAAATAAAATTCCCCTTTTTTATTCCACTTATTTTTATGTTAAAAAAACTTATACTTCCAATTGGTGCAATTGTTTTGTGCCTTTCCTTAATTTCTTGGGGTGTGGTTGGTCATCGTGCCATTGGGCAGATTGCCGAAAACCACTTGAGTAAAAATGCTTCAAAAGCAGTTAAAGAACTATTAGGTTCAGAATCATTAGCTATGGTGAGTACTTATCCAGACGAGATAAGATCCTATCAAAAATATGCTTACACCGCACCTTGGCATTACGTAAATGTAGCACATGGCATGTCGGCAGAGCAATTTAAAGCAGCGCTTGTAGGTATGGATAAACCTAACATTTATAAAGCAATTTTAAATTGTACCAACGATTTAAAAGATGCTTCGAAAACAAAAGAAGAAAAAGTATTTGCACTAAAGTTCTTAGTTCATTTGGTTGGCGATTTACATCAACCAATGCACACTGGTAGATCTGAAGATTCGGGTGGTAATGGGATCAAAATCAAATTAATGCGCAGAGAAAGTAACCTACATGGTTTATGGGATAGCGGTTTAATTGATTATGCTGGCATGACGTATAAAGAATTGGCTAAAACCTGTGATGTAATTGCCAAAGATGAAGCTAAAACATGGCAAAAAGATGATGTGGCAACTTGGGCATTTGAATCTTACGAGATGAGCCAACAACTGTATGCAGAAGCTGCAAGCAATCCAGAATTTGATTATGACTATTATCCAAAACACGCTGATTTTATTAAAAAACGTTTAGCGCAAGCAGGTATCCGTTTGGCTGGTGTTTTAAACGAAATCTACAAATAACAATGAAAATGTTTAACAAAAGCAATTCAATTTTAAAGGCTGCAATTGTTGCAGGCCTATTACTAGCAAATAACAAATTAGTTTTAGCACAAGCGCCATTAGATACGGCACAGCACATCAATACAAATACAAAAAACAGTATCGATCAACAAAAAAAGCCTTATGTAATTTTAATTTCTGCCGATGGTTTTAGACATGATTATGCGAAAAAATACAATGCCACAAACCTCTTAGCCTTAAGTAAAGATGGTGTACAAGCAGAGTCGATGATTCCAAGTTATCCTTCGGTTACCTTTCCTAATCATTATAGTATTGCCACAGGTTTGTACCCAGCGCATCATGGTTTGGTGAACAACACTTTTTACGATAAAAAGAAAAATGCCAAGTACAGCATGGGAGCAAAAGATAAAGTAAGAGATGGGAGTTGGTATAGTGGTACACCTTTATGGGTGCTTGCCGAGCAGCAGCAAATGTTAGCTGCAAATATGTTTTGGGTGGGCTCTGAAGCCGCTATTAAAGATACCAGGGCAACTTACTATTATGATTTTAATGAGAAAATAAGCGTAGATCAACGCATCCAAACGGTAAAAGAATGGTTAAGTTTGCCAGAAGAAAGAAGGCCTCATTTTATTACTTTTTATGTGTCAGAACCAGATCATGCAGGGCATAGTTACGGACCAGAAGCACCAGAAACAGAACGAGCAGTTAAAATGGTCGATTCAATCATCTATAAATTAACAGAAACAGTAAGAAGCACCGGTTTGCCCGTTAACTACGTTTTTGTTTCAGATCATGGGATGACAGCGGTAGATAGAGAAAATCCAATACCTACCCCTAAAGAAATTGACATGGAGAAGTTTACTATTCCTTCTTCTGGTACGATGATGGATATTCAAGCTAAAAATAAAGCAGATATTTTACCACTATACAACGAACTTAAAAAGGTTGCTAAAGATTATGATGTGTACTTAAAGGCTGATGTACCTTCAGAATTACATTATAGTGCTAAAGATGATAAATTGGATAGGATAGGAGATATTCTTTTGCTACCGCATTGGCCAAGGGTATTTTCTAATAGGAAACCGGGAGCAGGATACCATGGTTTTGAACCTTTAAAAGTGAAAGATATGCATGCCACATTTTTAGCATGGGGTCCTGCTTTTAAAAATGGTATACAGATTCCTTCTTTCGAAAATGTAAACGTATATCCTCTAATTGCGCAAATTTTAGGCTTAAAAATTACAGAAGAAGTTGATGGGAAGAAAGCAGTGCTAAGCAATATTTTAAAGTAGATTCATATAATTAAAATATAAGGCCGCTTATCATTTTGATAAGCGGTTTTTTCTTTTTTGTAGAAAATTTAGATGTTCACAAAAATAAATTTTATAAATGAATGAATATTCACTTATATTTGTGGAGTGAGAATTAGAGATGAAGATAAAGTAAAGTTAGTGAAGCAAAAGGCCTTAGAGACTATCGTTAACGACGGTTTGGAGAGCTTTAGCATGAACAAACTTGCCAAGGCTTGTAATATATCTGTGGCAACACTTTACATTTATTATAAAGATAAAGATGATCTTGTAATTAGTATTGCCAAAGAAGAAGGCGACGCAATGTCTGATACCTTTATTCGGAATTTTGATCCCAATCTTTCTTTTGAGGAAGGACTTCGTATACAATGGCGAAATCGTTATGCCTATAATCTAGAAAATCCTTTAGCTTATTCTTTCTTCGAACAATTGCGAAGTTCGGCTTACCAAGAAAGATTTTTGGAAAATTTTATGCAAAAATTTAAGGCTCTGATTGCCGAATTTACACATAACATTGTAGAAAGAGGAGAAATTTATCCCATGCCACTAGAAGTTTTCTGGTCAGTAGCTTATGCACCACTTTATTCTTTAATCAGGTTCGATAGAGAAGGTCATAGTTTTGGAGGCAAACCTTTTAAACTGTCTGATGAAGCTTTATGGCAAACTTTCGATTTGGTCATCAAATCATTAAAAAAATAACCAATGGAAAACATCGACCATATCTTACTGTTTAAAACAGACATACAGACTGAACAATGTAAAGCTAAGCTGCAACCCATATTGGATGCACAAGATGGTATTGATAAATGGAATATCGCTTTAGATGACTCTGATTATGTGTTGAGAGTTATTTCTGAAAAATTAACACATCAACAAATTATAACATTGATTAATAACCATGGCCATTTTTGCTGTGAGTTAATTTAATATACATGAAACCTCAAAAAGAAACTACCCCCTTTACAGGTTACCAAAAAATGGTAATTTTCCTTTTAGCCATTACACAATTTACTGTTATTTTAGATTTTATGGTAATGTCGCCACTAGGTGATATTTTAATGAAATCGATGTCATTGAAACCTTCGGCATTCGGCTTTGCCGTTTCAGCTTATGCCTTTAGCGCAGGTATTTCTGGATTACTAACTGCAGGTTTTGCAGATCGGTTCGATCGTAAAAAATTATTATTGTTTTTCTATGTTGGCTTTATTGTGGGCACTGTCTTTTGTGGTTTGGCACATACTTATGTAGAATTGGTAACTGCCAGAATTATTACTGGTCTGTTTGGAGGTGTAATCGGCTCTATTTCTATGGCAATCATTACCGATATTTTTAGCTTGCAACAACGTGGTAGGGTTATGGGTTTTGTGCAAATGGGTTTTGGCGCCAGCCAAGTTTTAGGTGTACCTATTGGTCTTTATTTGGCAAATATTTGGGATTGGGAAGCCCCATTTTTGGTTATTGCAGGCTTGGCCATTATTATTGCGGTATTAATTTTTATACAGTTAAAGCCCCTAACCACACATTTAGTCTTGCAAAGAGAACAATCTGCATTAAAACATTTATGGCATACCGTTACCAAGAAGAAACATCGAATTGGGTTTACATCTACCGCATTATTATCTATTGGTGGTTTTATGATGATGCCATTTGGTAGTGCATTTGCGGTAAATAATCTAAATGTGGCTCAAAATCAGTTGTTTATTCTATTTATGGTTTCGGGTGTTTGTTCTTTAATCATTATGCCTGTAATTGGTAGGCTGAGTGATCGTATCAGCAAGTTTAAAATATTTATGGTGGCATCTATTTGGATGATGATCATGTGCGTAGTATATACCAATCTTTCTGGAACCTCATTTTGGTTAGTGGTATTTCTGAATATTTTAATGATGATGGGGGTAATGAGTAGAATGATCCCTTCTTCTGCATTAACCAGTGCCATACCGGATTTGGAAGATAGGGGCGCTTTTATGAGCATCAACTCTTCATTACAACAAATTGCAGGTGGTGTAGCTGCGGCCATAGCTGGAATGATCGTTGTACAAAAAACGGAGTACAGCCCATTAGAAAATTATAACATTGTCGGTTACGTAATTGTAGTAATTTCTATCATAAGCATATATTTAATGCACAGGGTTAGTAAATTGGCTGTTGGTAAAACAGCTCAACCTGCTGAGGATGTGGCTTTAACTGATGGAATTTAATATTACCTAAGCATATTATTTTTTTATACTTTTACGGTGTGAAAAATTTGGGCATCTTTTATTTAATCTTCGTAGTATTACTTTCGGTAATGCCATGTAGCGATGATTTAGATACGCACAATTTTACAACAACGTCCATTACCCAAGTTAAACATGGTAAACAAGAAGGTAGCGCCGAAAGTTGCTCACCAATTTGCATGTGTAACTGCTGCGGGCAAAGTGTGGTACAGCCAATACTAACCGTTTTAGAAATTAAAATACCTGTTTTAGAAATTGATAAAGTAATTGCTAACTATCAATCCTCTTTAACACAAAGAGCATCCAATATCTGGCAACCGCCTAAATTGAGTTAATAATTTATTTCCCTTAATGCCTACTTATCCCATTATTTCGAAAGAGGAGCAAGTAGAAATCAATATCGTCATGGAGTAGTATGCTGCACTACGTTACAGGGATAGGTTTTTGCACCTATATTCTTCTGCGAACATCGCTCTAACGTCGATAATTATTAATTATCAATTATTAAAGATGAAAAAAATTATATTGTCAATACTGGCTTTATTTATAACTACCTTAACTTTTGCACAAAATACTTGGAAAGCTCGTATCGCAGATGCCGATAGCAAAGAGCCATTAACTGCTGCAACTGCATTTTTAAAAGGCACAACTATTGGCGCCAAGGCAGATGATAAAGGTGAGGTTACCTTATCCAATATTCCAAATGGCGATCAAACTATTGTGATTAAACTAGTGGGTTACGAAGACAAAACAATCACTTTAAAATTTCCATTAACTCAAACAGTTATACAAGAAATTTTCTTGGAAGAATCTGAAGATGAATTGGAAACGGTAGTAATTTCTTCAACGAGGAGCTCTAGAAGCATTAAGGATATTCCTACTCGTGTAGAGTTTATCGCAGGAGAAGAATTGGAAGAAAAAGCCAATATGAAACCTGGAGATATCCGTATGGTTTTAAGTGAGAGTACGGGTATACAAACTCAGCAAACCTCGGCAACTTCTGCAAATGCGGCAATTCGTATTCAAGGGTTAGATGGCCGCTATACACAGATCTTAAAAGATGGTTTACCTTTATATTCTGGTGCAGCTAGTGGTTTAGGCCTGCTGCAAATTGCACCATTAGATTTGAAACAGGTAGAATTGTTAAAAGGTTCTGCATCAACTTTATATGGTGGTGGTGCAATTGCGGGTTTAGTAAACCTAATTTCTAAAACGCCAACTAAAGAAAGAGAGCTTAACTTTCATTTTGATGGTACTGATGCGTTGGGCTTAACCCTAAATGGCTTTTACAGTAAACGCAATGAAAAAGTGGGTACTACCTTATTTGCATCTTACCAAAATAATAGTGCTTACGATCCTGCTGGATTAGATTTGTCTGCCATCCCTAAATCAGAACGGTTTACTTTCAATCCTAAATTTTTCCTTTATCCAAGCGAAAAAACAACTATTATGCTAGGCGTAAATGCTACTGTAGAAGATCGTATTGGTGGCGACATGCATTTTATTGATGGCGAAACAACAGCTAACCACAATTATTTCGAACAAAATAAAACGCAAAGATTGAGTACTCAATTTTCATTAGATCATGCTTTTGGAAAGTGTAGCCATTTTACCTTAAAAAATAGCGTCAGTTATTTCAATAGAGATTTAACTACACCAGGTTATTTATTTAGTGGTAAACAATATTCTACTTTTACCGAAGCAAATTATGCCAGCCATGGCGAAATTATGGAGTGGATTGCAGGAGTAAATTTACTGACAGATAATTTCAAAGAACAGCAAACGGATTTCCGCAATTATAATCAAATTACTGCTGGTGTTTTTGTTCAAAATACTTTTAAAGCAAATGAATGGTTACATATCGAAACGGGTATGAGAGCTGATCATGTTAATGAATACGGATATGCTTTTTTGCCAAGAATTTCAACTTTGTTTAAAATCAGTCCGAAATTAACATCTCGTTTAGGGGGTGGTTTAGGTTACAAAGCACCAACTATTTTTACCGAAGACAGCGAGCGTATTCAGTATCGCAATGTTTTACCAATAAGTACAACAGCGAATAAGCTAGAAAAAAGTTATGGAGCAAATTGGGATATCAATTACCGTACAGCTTTGTTTAACAATAGTGTTTCGTTTACTATTAATCACTTGTTTTTCTTTACACATCTTAACAATCCTTTGCAGTTATTAGCGGTAAATAATGGCAATTATCAATTTGTAAATGTGGCTGGTAATTTAGAAAGCAAAGGAACAGAAACCAATGTGAAATTGGGTTATAAAGATTTTAAACTCTTTTTGGGATACACCTATACAGATGCGCACAGGCATGAAAATGCTGTTCAACTGCCCAACACTTTAACTGCTAAGCACCGTATCAACTCTGTTTTAATGTACGAAGTAGAAGACAAATGGAAAATAGGTTTAGAAGCTTATACTTTTAGCAAGCAGCTGCTAAACGACGGTACAGTGGGTAAAAGTTATGTAATCACTGGTTTTATGGTAGAGAAATTATGGGAACGCTTTTCTCTCTATCTTAATTTCGAAAATTTCTTAGACGCTCGCCAAAGTCGTTTCGATACCATTTATATGGGTCAATTAAGTAATCCTCAGTTTAGGGATATTTATGCACCACTTGATGGTTTTGTAATGAATGGGGGTATCAAGTTTAGGTTGTAAATATTATAATTTGATGTTCAATTTTCTAATCAGTTGCTAAATATTTGGCTTAAATCGGAGGGCATTGCTTATCTTGCGGGCGTTCCCTCCGTTTTAATAATAGCACCTCAAATCTAAAGATTGATTAGCTATTTATGGAGATCAAAATCTTAATATAATAAAGAATGAAAAGAGTAGTGATTACAGGCCTTGGAGCCATAACACCATTAGGTAATTCAGTAAATGAATTTTGGGAAAATATATTGGCTGGTAAAAGTGCAGCTGGTCCAATTACCAAATTTGATGCTAGTAAATTCAAAACACGTTTTGCTTGCGAAGTTAAAGATTTCAATATTGAAGAATACATCGACAAAAAAGAAGTGAAAAAATATGATTTGTTTACGCAATATGCAATTGCAGCAGCAGATCAGGCTATCATAGATTCAGGCATTGATTTTTCGCAAATGGATGAAGTGGATCGTTATGATGTAGGTGTAATTTGGGCAAGCGGTAATGGTGGTATTGCTACTTTCGAAAACCAATTGCACGAGTATATTAAAGGTGATGGTACACCAAGATTTAGTCCTTATTTTATTCCAAAACTCATTGTAGATATTGCTGCTGGTGCCATTTCTATCAAACACCAACTTCATGGACCAAACTATTGTACGGTTTCTGCTTGTGCATCTTCAAATACTGCAATTATAAGTGCTTTTGATACCATTAGATTAGGTAAAGCTAAGATTATGATTGCTGGTGGTTCTGAGGCTGCGGTTACAGAAGGCTCTGTAGGGGGATTTAGTTCTGCCCAAGCGCTTTCTAAAAATAACGATAATTCATTAGAAGCCTCAAGACCATTTGATGTTGCCAGAGATGGTTTTGTAATGGGAGAGGGTGCTGGTGCGCTGGTATTAGAAGATTTGGAAAGTGCTTTAAAAAGAGGTGCAACCATATATGCTGAATTAGTGGGCACAGGTATGGCTGCAGACGCTTATCACTTAACGGGCACACATCCAGAAGGATTAGGTGCGGTATTAGGAATGAAAAGAGCTTTAGAAGAAGCAGGAATTGAAGCTAAAGATGTTGATTATATCAATGCGCATGCTACATCAACAGGTATTGGAGATATTAGCGAATTGCTGGGTATTAAAAAGGTGTTTGGAGATTCAAAGGTAGCTATTAGTGGAACAAAATCGATGACTGGCCATTTATTAGGTGCAGCAGGTGCAATAGAAAGTATAATTTCTGTGTTAGCTATTAAAAATGATGTAATTCCAGGTACCATAAATACAACTGAATTAGACGAAAAAATTCCTGCCGGATTGAACATTATTTTGGGCAAACCAGTATATCAAAAAGTAAATTATGTGCTAAACAATACCTTTGGTTTTGGAGGCCACACCGCAACAAGTCTGTTTAAGAAATACGAAGCTTAATCAAGAGTGTAACTCTTTCTATATTATTTTCCCAAACATGATAAATACCTTATTGTGTTTGGGAATCATTTTGTCTCGTCGTTTTGGGCTCTCACCAACTAACATTTTCTATTGAAGAAATAGTAGATCTACATTTCTTCAATTTTACTTTAATTAATTACTAAAGCAACCAAAGTCTTACGCTTGGCGTCATCCTATATATCACAAAATTACAATAATCCCACTCTTAATTTACCAAAACTGCATGAAACGAATTCTCATACATATTGCGTTAATCGCATTAATTCTATTTCCAATCTTAACAAAAGCACAATTAACTGTATCAGATAGCATCGATGTTTTCATTAAAAGCATCATGCAAAAACGAAATATTCCGGCACTTCAACTCGCAGTTGTTCGACAAGGTAAAATTGAAAAAATTGCTACTTATGGAACATCCAATTTAGAAAATGCTATTCCTGCTAACCAGCAAACCCTATTTCAGATTAACTCCATAACCAAAGCTTTTGTTGGGGTAGCTATAATGCAATTAGCAGAACAAGGCAAACTAAATGTAAATGATCCCATTTCCAAATATGTAGATAGTTTGCCTATAGCTTGGCAGCCCTTAACGCTAAAACAATTGTTAAGTCATACTTCAGGTCTTCCAGATATTTTGGGTGATGACGAAATGGTTTTTGGAGGTGGAGAAAAAGCAGCTTGGAAAAGAGTTACCGCATTGCCATTGGTGTTTAAACCTGGAGAAAAATTTATGTATAATCAAACCGGTTATGTCATACTTGGTAAAATCATCAATAAATTAAGTGGCATGCATTTTACCAAATTTATAGCTGATGGGCAGTTTAAAACTGCTAGAATGAAGCTCACCAGATTTGGAGATTCCTTCGATGTTATTCCAAATTCTGCAGGTGCGTATACACTATACAAAATGGTTGATGGTGATTTTGTTCGTAGCAATTCTCCTGGCATAGCTTATATACAATTCCCTGAATTTTACAGAACTGCTGCAGGGATCATGTCAACAGCAGAGGAAATGGCAAATTGGATCATTGCTCTTAAAGATGGTAGTTTGTTGAAACAGCAAGAAAGCATCACTACTTTATTTACACCAGCTTTGCTTAACAATGGTAAAATTGGTGGCTTTAACGGACTTACTAATGGTTATGGATTAGGCTGGCCTACGGTTACTAGAGAAGAACACCCCGCAGTTGGCCCAGTTGGTGGTGGTAGAAATGGATTGTTTGCCTATTTAAAAGACGATTTATCTATTGTGGTGCTTACCAACTTAATGGGTGCCAACCCAGACAGATTTATAGATGAAATAGCAGGTTATTATATCAACGATGTGCATGAAGCCAATGGTTTTGGCCTCTCAAAAGACATTAAGAAATTGCGAAGTGAATTATTGAGGAAAGGTTTCGGAAAGTACTTAGAAGTTGCAAAGGCTTTAAAAAAGAAAGAACCATTTATTGATTTAAATGAACAGGAACTTAATGCCTGGGGTTATCAATTGCTAGCCCAAAAAGAGCACAATAAAGCGCTTGCAATTTTTCAACTCAACACTAAACTATATCCAAACAGTGCTAATGCTTTTGATAGTTTAGCCGAAGCTTTTGAGGTATTGGAAAATAAAATTGAAGCTTTAGCTAACTACAAAAAAGTACTCGCTTTAGATCCAGGACATAAAAATGCCATTAATAGAATAAAGGTGCTTTCTGATAAATAAAAACACAATAGAGCCTCGCATTTATTTGTGAGGCTTCTTTGTTTAAACTAAAGCGGTTGGCTGATGTTGATCTTGGCCGCAAGAATGCATGGCGTAACAATTGCTTCTTCTTTTGAGATGTACGCTTCTTTGCCCAGTTTTTTTAACATACGGTAATGGGATGCCAATGCGCTTAAAAATGTTGGACTTTCAATATAAGGAAGGTTAAATTCTAAAGCAGTTTCTTTTACTATTTTACCGATAGCTGGATAGTGTATGTGACAGATTTTTGGAAATAAATGATGTTCTACTTGCCTGTTTAATCCCCCACATAAAAAGCCTGCAACTTTGCTGTCTACTGCAAAATTAGCGGTAGTCATCATTTGGTGAGCCGCCCAGGCTTCTTCAATGTTCCCATCATCATTAGGTAATGGGAAACTGGTTCCTTCCACTACGTGCGCCAATTGGAAAACTAAACCTAAAACCAATCCTTGAGCAAATTGCATTGCTAAAAAGCCAATCATAAATTGCCACCAGGTAACATTTAAAACTATTAATGGTAAAACGATGAAAAGAAAATAGTATAAAAACTTAAAGAAAAAGAGATTAAAGTATTCGATACGTGGATGATTGGCTACTTGAGAGCCAATTTTAGTTTGAAAAAATTTCTTGTAGTCTTTTCTGAAAACCCATGATAACATGGCCAGGCTATATAAACCAAAAGCATAAATATGTTGATAGCGCTGAATTTTGTTCACTGGTTCTTCCTCAGAAAAGCGAATTAAACCTGGCGCTACATCAATATCCTCATCATGCCCTGCTATATTGGTATAGGTATGGTGCACAATGTTGTGACAAATGCTCCAAACATAAGCACTAGCTCCAATTAAGCTAAACAAAAAACTAAAAGTCTGATTAATGATTGGCTTATCTGAAAATGCTTTGTGGATGGCATCATGGCAAATATTGAAGCCTACAAATGCTCCAAAAATTCCTAATAGAATCCCCATGCCTAACATCATAGACCAATGGAAATTACCCAATAAAATTAATAGATATAGCGTAATAAATATTCCTAAAAAAAAGAATGCTTTGAACCACATTGCACCATTTGCATGCACACTTAAATCCTGATCTTCGAAATGGGCATCAACACGTTTACGTACAGTAGCGTAAAATGTAGACTTGTTGATATTGGTAAACTTGACTTTTCTTGTCATAAATAAAATAGAGCGTTATTTTAACGGTTTTTATATTTCCCTAATGTAGACTAATTAAAAGCATATCTAGCACAATTGTCATTTTAATTTCACGAAAACTAAAATCATATACGTAATATGCTGTCTGGAAGATGTTTAAACATTAATTAAGATTTAAAAAAAATAATTATATGAAGCCTTAATCGTTAATAATCAGTAGTTTTGCAACTCAATACCCCAAATTAAATTCTAACCAAATGAAAAAAATCATCTATTTACTGGCACTAATAGCGATTGTCCTTATTTCTTGCAAAAAAACGGGAACGTTCCCGACGCCAGATCCAAAGCCAGAAGAGCCAGTTATACCTACTAATCCTACAAATCCTTTGCCTGCGGCTGCTAAAGAAGGAGTGGTTTTCATCAATGGGGGGACCTCTGCAATTGTAACTCTGTATGCGCCTTCTAAATCTTCAGTTTATTTGATTGGTGATTTCAATAATTGGCAAGCTTTACCCGCAAGTCAGATGAAATTGGCGCCAGACAATACCACTTGGTGGGTTCAAATAGATGGATTAGATCCTAATGCAGAATATGCTTATCAATTTTATGTAGACAATAGTTTTAAAGTTGCAGATCCCTACAGCGAAAAGATTTTAGACCCTAATAATGATGGTTATATTTCTGCTTCAGTGTATCCAAACCTAAAAGCTTATCCGACAGGAAAAACAATTGGAATTGTAAGTTTAATGCAGGCAAACAGGCCAACTTATATATGGAAAAATACAACTTTTAATAGGCCAGAAAAGAATAATCTAGTTATTTATGAATTGTTGATAAGAGATTTTACAAGCGAACATACTTATGCTTCTACTTTACAGAAATTGGATTATCTAGTAAGTTTAGGTATCAATGCCATCGAATTAATGCCGGTTACAGAGTTCGAAGGTAATTCGAGTTGGGGCTATAACATTTCTTATGCCTTAGCTCCAGATAAATATTATGGTACAAAAGTGGCTTTGCAGAATTTTATAGACGAATGCCATGGCAAAGGCATAGCTGTTATTATGGATATGGTACTGAACCATGCTTTTGGGCAATCGCCGATGGTGGAACTTTATTTTGATAAAAGCATTAACAAACCTACTGCAAATAGTCCTTGGTTTAACGTTGATGCCAAACACCCCTATAATGTTGGCTACGATTTTAACCACGAAACCGCTGCTACCAAGCAATACGTTAAAAATGTTGTAAAATATTGGATGCAACAATACAAAATTGATGGTTTTAGATTTGATTTATCTAAAGGTTTTACCCAAAAATCATCATCAGATGATGGTAGTTTTGCCGCTTATGACGCTACTCGCGTAGCCATCTGGAAAGATTACAATAACTATATCAAAACGATTGATGCAAATAATTTCTACGTGATATTAGAGCATTTTGCAGATGCCACTGAAGAAAAAGTGTTGGCAGATGATGGAATGATGTTTTGGGCAAATATCAATTACAACATGAACGAGGCAACCATGGGTTGGCTGGGTAGTTCAGATTTTTCTTGGTCATTTTATACCAAACATGGCTTTGCAAAATCAGAAAATTTAGTAAGCTACATGGAAAGCCATGATGAAGAAAGACTAAATTTCAAAAATATAACTTACGGAAACGTTGTCCCTGGCTATTCGGTTAAGGACTTAGCCATCGCTCTTACACGCCAAGAAATGGCGGCTGCATTTTTGTTTGCAGTACCTGGTCCAAAAATGCTTTGGCAGTTTGGAGAGTTGGGTTATGATTATAGCATCGATTTTAATGGTAGGTTAGGCGAAAAGCCTATTAAGTGGGATTATTTGGATGATAATCGCCGTAAAGCTTTATATAATGCTTATGCTAAGTTTATCAAATTGAAAAAGAGCAATGCCATTTTTGCTAATGCAACGGCTACTTATAATTTAACCGGTGCTGTAAAATATATCAAATTGGTTAGTGGTGCAAATACGGTAATGGTAGTAGGAAATTTTGATGTAACCAATCAAACTGCAAACATCGATTTCGGATCATCAGGAACATGGATTAATGCAACGAGTAGTGCAAATATTAATTTGTCGGGTAATACTTATAATGCTAATTTGGCGCCAGGAGAATACCATATTTACAGTAAACAAGCATTAAATTAATTTTATAAATGTTGTTCAATAAATTACTACTTACCATAGGCTTTGTTTTAAGTTATGCCATTCTTGTAAGCGCACAAGATACTACCCAGAAAATAATTGATAGAACAAATAGCGTAACGCAGCAGCAGAAACCTTATGTAATTTTAATTTCTTTAGATGGTTTTAGATGGGATTTAGCAGATAAATATCAAGCAAAAAATTTAATCAAGCTAAGAGAAGGTGGTGTGCAAGCCGATTACCTAAAACCTTCCTATCCTTCTTTAACTTTTCCAAATCATTATACGATCGTAACAGGATTGTATCCATCTCATCACGGAGTGGTTGATAATATTTTTTACGATAAAACCAGAAACGTAACTTTTAGGCGGGCTGATAAAAAGATGGCGGTAGACAGCTCTTGGTATGGTGGTAAACCGCTTTGGGTGCTAGCCGAAGAACAAAAAATGTTGACTGCAATATACTATTGGCCAGGATCTGAAATTTCGATGAATGGAATTAAGCCAACATATTTATACAACTATAGTGAAATTATTCCAATTGATAGAAGGATAAATGCGGTAAAAGATTGGCTTGCTTTACCAGCCGAAAAGCGCCCTCATTTTATTGCTTTATATTTTCCTCAGGTAGATAAAGCGGCTCATGCACATAAACCAGAATCTGAAGAAACCAGAGCAGCAGTGCAAGTTTTAGACGATGCCGTAAGTAAATTGTTGGCTGTAGCAGAAGAAAGCGGATTGCCTGTTAATTTTATTGTATTATCAGACCATGGAATGACAACGGTAGATAGAGAAAATACTATTCCGCTGCCTAAAGCAATCGATTTAAATCATTTTATCGTTCCTCCAGGAAATGCACTACTTCATGTTTATGCTAAAGAAGGCAAATACATTAAGCCAACTTATAAAGCGCTAAAAGCAGAAGCAAAAGATTACGATGTTTATTTGAGCAAAAACATTCCAAAAGCTTGGCATTACAGCAAAAAAGAAGATCAATACCACAGAGTTGGAGATATGGTCTTAGTACCACATTTGCCAAAAGTGTTTAATATCAATAACACTAAACCAGATGCTGGGCAACATGGTTTTGATCCAGCAATTTCAGATATGCACGCCATCTTTTACGCATCAGGCCCTAACTTTAAATCGAATGTAAAAATACCTGCTTTCGAAAATGTAAATGTATATCCTTTAATCGCTAAAATTTTAGGCTTAACCTATACCCATAAAATAGATGGAAAAGCAAAAATATTAGCACCAATATTGAAGGAAGAATAGCCCTAATTTTTAACAATTGCAATGACTATAACTTAAAATTAGGAGGCAATTGAGAAAACATTTCACAGCTATCCGCATAATTAAACCTGAATGTAAAATAGGTTTTAGTTTTAGGATCTTGGCACCAAATTACGTTATTAAACTCTTTTTTGAAATCGTTGTCCGTAAAATTTGGTGCATTTAAGCCATATAAAACTGCTCTGGTATCTTTAATGTTTTTCTCTTTTAAGATTTTATCTTTCGCAATGGCCACCAATTTACTTACTCTTTTTAAATCATATTGGTAGGGTTTATAAACAAAGTTAGTAGCCTCAGCTTCTCCAATTAAATCAATCTCAACATCTTGTTCAAAATCGAAACTTCCATTTTCGTAGCTATACTGTTTCCATGTTGTACTATTGGTATCTGTAGTAATGTCTACAATAAATTCGGTGCCAGAACTTTTTTCTCGGTAATTAATGTTCGCATAGCCACCTTTTGGAGTAGCCTTTTCAACTAATTTAGTTACAAATTCATTCCATTCGGCATTGTTCTCTAAAATTGATTTGGCACTGGTTTCGGTTGATTTGTTTTTACAGGCCAATAAGCAGCAGGCCATAAAAATTAAGCAAATGTTTTTCATGATGGTAGGTTTAGGATGGCTCAATTTAGCATAAGTCTCCATAAATTCCTAAATGAAGTAACATTTTCGTGTCCCTTACTAAATATGGATTTCAATTTTTGATATTTATAGCAAACAACCAAACTCATAACAATGAAGAAAATCTTTACCTCAACACTTATCGCTTTAAGTTTTGTAAGTTTTGCCTATGCACAACAACAGAGGCAACAAGGAGGGCAGGGCCAAAATGGACCTCGACCAACTGCTGCCACACCCAGCACAACTGCAGCCCCAGCTAATACTGAAACTGCACCAAGAAATAATCAAAATATTGCGTCCAGAACAATAGTGGCCGAAAGTAGTGTAATTACCAACCATACAGTAAGCATTAGGGGTAAAGAAGTTGCTTATAAAGCTACTACGGGTACTTTGCCAGTTTGGGACGAAGAAGGTAAGCCAATTGCAGGTTTGTTTTATACCTATTACGAACGTACCGATGTACAGAATAAAGAAAAAAGACCTCTAGTAATATCATTTAATGGTGGCCCAGGCTCTGCTTCTGTTTGGATGCACATTGCTTATACTGGTCCTGTAGTTTTAAATATAGACGACGAAGGTTACCCGATCCAACCATATGGCTATAAAGACAATAATACGTCAATCCTAGATGTTGCCGACATTGTTTATATCGATCCAGTTAACACCGGATATTCTCGTACAACAAGTAAGGATGTTGCAACAAACAGATTTTTTGGCGTACGTGCAGATATTCGCTACTTGGCAGAATGGATCAATACCTTTGTTACCCGCAACAACCGTTGGGCATCTCCAAAATATCTAATTGGCGAAAGTTATGGCACCACTCGTGTTTCGGGCTTAGCTTTAGAGCTACAAAGTAACCATTGGATGTACCTAAATGGAGTGATCTTAGTATCGCCAACAGAATTGGGTATAGAGCGTGGTACGGTAATGGATGCTGCGCTGCGTTTACCTTATTTTGCGGCTACGGCTTGGTACCACAAAATGTTGCCGGCAGATTTACAAGGCAAAAAACTTGTAGATATGTTGCCAGAAGTAGAAAAATTTACTATAGACGAGTTAATTCCAGCCATTGCAAAGGGAGGCTTTTTGCCAACTACCGAGAAACAAAAAATTGCAGCTAAAATGGCTAAGTATTCAGGCATTTCGGAGAAGGTAATTCTTCAGAATAATTTAGATGTTTCTACCAATTTATTTTGGAAAGAGCTGCTAAGAGACAAAGGATTTACCGTGGGTCGTTTAGATTCTAGATATAAAGGAATAGACAAAGCCGATGCTGGTAATGGCCCAGATTACAATGCAGAACTCACCTCTTGGTTGCACTCGTTTACGCCAGCCATTAATATGTACATCCGCAATGAGCTTAACTACAAAACAGACCTAAAATACAATATGTTCGGTCCAGTAAATCCTTGGGACAATACTGGAGATCGTACCGGCGAAAATTTAAGAGCCGCGATGGCACAAAATCCTTACTTACATGTATTGGTGCAATCTGGTTATTATGATGGTGCTTGCGATTATTTTAATGCCAAATATAACATGTGGCAAATGGACCCAAGTGGCAAACTAAAAGATAGAATGAGCTGGGAAGGTTACGAAAGCGGACACATGATGTATCTCCGCAAACCAGACTTGAAATTAGGTAACGATCACATCAGAGAATTTATCGAAAAATCATTACCTAAACCAGGTGTACCAGCAAAGTTTTAAGGATGCTGGATGGAATTGTAATAACAGCGCTACCAGAAAAAAATATTACGCATGAACAGCAAGAATTTCTTCTTTGCATTAGTATTCACATTTCCTTTAATAATAACAGGTCTTATTATCGCTCAAGTATTAAAGCTTGATTCCGACTTGCGTTTTGTGAAGGAAAAGGTAGTGTTTAATAAAAGTAAACAAGAAACGTTGATCACAGATAAACATGCGAGTAAAAGAAGAGTTTATTTTGCTGTTGAAAAAAATTCGCAAATAACACAGTATAAAAGAGAATATAGAGGTTTTATTACAAGTTGGAAAGTAAAAAGTGATGTCGAGGGTTTTGAAAAAAACAACATCCAGTCTTTTTATATAAAAGAAAATCAAGTTGATTCAGAAGGAACTAGCTTGCCTTTTTTCGGTCTCAATAAAGAAAATAAAGACTTTTCTTATTATGCAGATCTATATCAATTTATTAAGGGGAAGTATTTCTTCATTTTAATAGCAACTTTTTTGGCTTACCTATTTGGTTCAGGTTGGTGCATCGATTATTTTGGAGGAATTACCAAACATAAAATGATAGGTTTTGTGTTTGGTTTAAATCTAGCTTACCTCGCTTTTTTATTGTTTTGGTAAAATAGTGTCTTTAATGCAGTTAACTAAATGGTTTGTAACTCACAAACCATTTTTTATTTGCTTTATTTTTTGAAGCGCAAGGGTAGTGCACAGATTTTCGTTAGTCCCGCTAAACGCTTTACTCCCGCTTTGGCGGTTCGTGTTCGCTTATATCGGGGCTAAAAACTTAGGGCTGTGCACAGCAAACCCCTCATAGTAGCAAAAACCTGCGTAATCTAACGGCCTTGGTTCGTGTCTCCACGAACCAATTCTAGGCCTTGGTTCGTGTCTCCACGAACCAATTCTATTTCCATGATCTGTGGCTCATAAAGACTTAAGCTTGTGCATAGCGAACCCCTCATAGTAGCAAAAACCTGCGTTAGCTAAACCTGATAGTAGTGGCATCCTTTTGTGCTTTCATCCTGAGCTTGTCGAAGGAAGCACAAAAGATATAGCGAATAGCAGGGCTTTAATAACCTATTAGCATTGCAATTGCTTTTCAAATAAACTCGCTCAATTTGATAATTAATACGAATTGATTATCTTTCAAGAAATAGATTAACGTAACAATGAAACAAATCATCATTCTAATCAGCGTAATTGCAGCAATTGTATTAATTACGCTCGGTGTAGATAACATTAGCGAACCCTCTAATATAGATGTAGCTATAGGTGTTTTCGAAGTTATATTAGGCATTGCTATCATTTACAAGCCAATTACCTCATTATTTAAAAAACTTTAATGCTCATGGAATTTCAAGAAAACAACAAAAAACCTTTGGTCAAGCGTATCATTAAATATGGATTAATTTTTATCGTTTTCCTTATCTTTTTAGTAATACAACCCTTTACCTACGAGAATATTGATGCTGGTAATGTGGGTATCAAAATCAATTTATATGGATCAGATAGAGGTGTAGATAATATAACCATAGTTACTGGTAGGGTTTGGTACAACAGCTGGACTACCAAGATTGTAGAATTTCCAACTTACACACAATCTGTAGATTACGATCCTTTTGTGGTAACTACCAAAGATGCTGCAGAGTTTAAGGTAGATCCAAAATTAAATTATCATGTAAATGCGGCAATGGTGCCACAAATTTACAGACAATACCGCAAGCCGTTAAATGAGATAGAACAACAGTTTATGCGGAACACCATTTACGATGCCTACCGTATTGTAGCTAATTCTTTTAGTTCAGATTCGGTAATGTCTAATAGAGAAAAATTCGAAGATAGAATTCAGAATATTTTAACCAAAAACTTAAATAAAGATGGTTTTATCTACGATCAATTAACTTCTGCCATAACTCCACCAGAGAGTTTAAGACAAATGATCGATGAAAAAAATGCTTCCATCCAGGCTAGGTTAAAAGCAGAAAACCAAGCTAAACAGGCAGATGCAGAAGCAAAAGTTAAAGTAGCTACTGCAACGGGAGAAGCGCAGGCATTATTGGTTAGGGCAAAAGCAGAGGCCGAAGCCAATCGCTTGAAACAATCTGCACTAACCCCAATGCTGATACAACAAGAGTGGATACAGAAATGGGATGGTAAACTACCTACTACACAAGCTGGCGGTAATACGAGTTTAATGATGCCGATTAAGTAAAGGTAGACGGTTATAAGGTACGAGGTGATGTGTATAGTGATTAGCATATATGTCTCATATCTCACATCTTAGTACTCATATCTTTAAAGGTGTTCTCATTTAAAAATATTTCTGTATTTTTGTAGCCCGCATATGGAACAGATCAAAACATCATTCGATTTCGAAAAACCTTTAGCTGATTTAATGCAGCAGATTGAAAAGGTAAAACAAGTTGCTGATAAAACTAAAGTAGACATGTCTGCAACTTTAGCAGAACTCGACGAAAAAGTAGCTGCAACAAGCCAAAAGCTTTACACCAACCTAACCGGATGGCAAAAAGTACAAATGTCTCGCCATGCAGAAAGACCTCAAACTTTAGATTACATCAACATGATTTGCGATGATTTCATCGAGATGCATGGAGATAGAACCGTAAAAGATGATAAGGCAATTATTGGTGGTTTTGCGACTATAGATGGTCAAACGGTAATGATTATCGGACACCAAAAGGGAAAAAACACGAAAGAACGTCAATACCGCAACTTTGGTATGGCCAATCCGGAAGGATATAGGAAAGCTTTACGTTTAATGCGTTTAGCCGAAAAATTCAATAAACCGGTTATTTCTTTTATCGACACCATGGGTGCCTATCCAGGTTTAGAAGCTGAGGAACGTGGACAAGGTGAAGCTATTGCTCGCAACTTGTTAGAAATGTCGGTTTTGAGAGTGCCAATTATCTGCTTCGTAGTAGGTGAAGGTGCATCTGGTGGTGCATTGGGTATTGGTATCGGCGATCATGTTTACATGTTAGAACATACTTGGTATTCGGTAATTTCTCCAGAATCTTGTTCTTCTATTTTATGGAGAAGTTGGGATTTTAAAGAAAAAGCTGCAGAGTGTTTAAAGTTAACATCTGAAGATATGTTTAAAAATCAATTGATAGATGGGATTGTGAAAGAGCCACTAGGTGGAGCGCATCAGAACCCAGAGTTAATGGGACAAACCTTAAAAGCTCAAATTTTAAAAGATTTAAAAGATTTAAAGAAAGTAAACACCGATAAATTAATTGCAACTAGAATTGATAAATTCTGTGCAATGGGTGTGGTAGTAGAAGGATAGTAACTTATTAGATAAAAAAAAGGCTTCCAGATTTAAATCTGAAAGCCTTTTTTGATTCTAGCTAATGCTTCAATTTAGCCTTAAATAATTTTTCTAGTTTCTCCATCTTGGGTAAAATGACCAAACGGCAATAAGGTAATTCTCCATTTTTTATAAAGTAATCTTGATGGTAGTTTTCGGCTACATAAAAAGTTTCTGCTTTTGCAATCTCGGTAACTACAGGATTTGGAAAGGCCTTTGTTTTATTCAGTTCCTCTTTATATTTTGTGGCAATTTCCTTTTGTTCATCACTATGGTAAAAAACCACTGATCTATATTGGGTGCCCACATCTGCACCTTGTCTATTCAAAGTTGTAGGATCGTGGCTTTTCCAAAAAACCTCCAACAATTCATCATAACTTATCTTTGCAGGGTCGTAGCTCACTTCTATAACCTCAGCATGGTTAGTTGTGCCTGCGCAAACCTCCTCATAGGTAGGATTAGGAACATCTCCTCCCTCATAGCCAGATTTTACGCCAGTAACACCATTTAAACGCTGAAACAGCGCTTCAGTACACCAGAAACAGCCCATTCCAAAGGTGGCTTTTTGTACTTTTTGTTTTTGAGCATCAGCTTCGTTCATAAATAGGAAGATTAAGATGAGTAATGCAATTCGTTTCATTTGTGTTTTATTATTTTACTAAGTAATAATACGTAAAACAAGGCATTAAAGTTTAGCTATTTAAAAAAGAAATTTAAGCATGACAAATTGAAAAATAACAAAATCATTTATTTTGTTAATAACTTAACAAATTGTTTCTTAAATTGTTGAATAACAAAAAATAAACTGATCGAGTTTTATTAACATATCTTTTATAAATTTAAATATTCATTAAAATAAAATCATATGTCTACACCTTATATACCATGCCTTGATTTGGGCACCTACATCAACGGTAACGAAGAACAACGCAAAAAGTTTTCTGATGAATTGGGAAGAGCGTTTAATGATTCGGGCTTTGTAACCATTACTAACCATGGTGTTAGCCAAGAATTAATTGATCAACTTTATGCCAATATCAAAGCTGTTTTTGCATTACCAGTAGAAACCAAGCGTAAATACGAAAAGCCAGAGTTAGCTGGTCAGCGTGGTTATACCAGTGCAGGCAAAGAAACTGCTAAAGGGGCTAAAACTGCAGATTTAAAAGAATTTTGGCAAATTGGTAACGAAGTAAGTGATGGCGATCCTATTAAAAGTGAATATCCTGATAACGAAGTTTTAGAAGAAATTCCAGAATTTAATCCGGTTACAAGAGAGATTTATCAAAAATTAGAAGAGAATGGTAAACACCTTTTGCGTGCCATTGCTACTTATTTAGAATTGCCAATCGATTATTTCGATAAACATGTACACAATGGCAATTCCATTTTAAGAGGTATACACTATTTTCCGATAGAAAACCCTGAAGAATTACCAGATGATGCCGTACGTGCTGGTGCACACGAGGATATTAACCTAATTACTTTGTTAATTGGCGCAAGTGCAGATGGTTTAGAGGTATTAACCCGTAGTAACGAATGGTTGCCAATTAAGGCACACCATACCGATATCGTAGTAAATGTAGGCGATATGTTGCAACGCTTAACTAATAACAAGTTAAAATCAACAACCCATAGAGTGGTTAATCCACCAGTTGAATTGATGAAGACTTCGCGTTTTTCGGTGCCATTTTTCTTGCATCCACGCTCAGATATGGACTTAACGAGTTTGCCGTCTACTATAGATGCCGAACACCCTAAAGCTTATACAGATATGACAGCTGGTGAGTATCTGGATGAAAGGCTTAGAGAAATTGGATTGAAAAAATAATCAAGTTAGCAATTGGCAATTTTCAGTTGTTGATTGAAAACTGCAAACTGAGTAAGGGCGTGCCCCAAGCTGCGCAAGGGTCGGGCTATACATTACAAGTCCTCGTCCCGATGAAGAATCGGGACTGTGGGCTTTTCATTACTATCCCTCACGCAAGCTAAATGCAAATATCTAATGCATAAAGAAGAATTATCAGTTTTTGCAATAATTAAAGGAATAGGCTCTGCTTCGGGATTAGTACTGAAGCAGAATCATTTATATGTAATTGGCGATAATAGTGCTTATTTATATCAATACAATATCACAACCAAAAGCTTAAACAAAATTGAGATTTTAGAGGGTTTAAAAACGCAAGAAAATATCCCCAAAGCAGAAAAGCCAGATTTTGAGGTGCTTTGTAATTATGAAGATCAGCTTTATATCATAGGTTCTGGTTCTACCGCAAAAAGAAATCAGATGTTGACATTTGATTTGTTATCTCATCAAATCATTAAGCATGATTTAACAGTATTATTTCGCAAAATCAAAGTTCAATTCGGTATTGATGATGATAATTTAAATATTGAGGGTGCAATTTTTACTGGATCAGACTGGTTTTTATTTAACCGCGGAAATGGAAACGCCACCAAAAATGGCATCTTTAAAATTCATGGTAAAGATCTAAAATCAGCCAATAAAATAGCTTTTACTCCAATTATGCTGCTCAAAACAAATAAGGTTTTGGTTACCTTTACCGATGCTATTCTGCACAAAGAGCAAATCTACTTTATTGCTGCGGCAGAAGATACCACTTCAACTTATCATGATGGTGAAATTGTGGGTAGCTATATGGGTAGCATCAATATTAAAGACTTAAGTTTAAATTTCATCAAACAGATATCCACACATCAAAAATTGGAAGGGATAACGCTTTTAAAACAAAATCCAAAAAATATAGAGTTTCTGCTTTGTGAAGATAGAGATAACGATGTTTTGGAGACGACGATTTATCGATTGGTAGTATAAGTCTAATTTTGCCTTTTTTCTATCGCTATATCAAATTAATTTAATAAACTAAAAAATTAGTTTATTAAAAAAAATGCCTATCTTAGTTTTAGGCAATATCAAATTTGAATTCATTGCTATTTTCATTGAGGAGTAGTTGATAATTATATTATAGTTACAGCTATTAACAATATTTAATTTTGGTTTTATGAAGAAATCAATTTATTTTTTGATGGCTATATCATGTTTAATAGCATGTGTTCAAAAAGAAAAGGAAAATACGCAAAAAACTATTCCTAAAAACGAGGTTATTACGCTTGCCTATGATTTCGATACGGTTAAGACTAAGTTTAATTTTTTATATTCAGATGAGTATAGTGACAAAATAGAAATTGAATTTAATGCTGCCGTAAACAAGAGAGGAATACATTTAATTAAGTCTTCTAAGCCAATTTTTTTACTTGACTATTCTCTTAATCAAACTTATTATTTGGTTTATCCTAATGAGAGTGTGAAGATCACACCATCGTCAATATCCAAAGAAGCTGTATCTGTTGTTATTGAAAATGACAGTTCGAGGGCAAAAGAGATCTTATTCTTTGAAAAATTGGCAAATCATGAAATGGAAGACAAATATTTCTTAAAGAAGATAAAGCAGTTAACTGTAAAGTCGAGTTTAGGTAAAGGTAATGCCGACAAAAGGTTTTTACTTTTTTTAAACGCAGTGAAGAGAAAGAAGATGGAAAATACTGTCGAAGCATTTCAATATATAACTGACAGATTTGTGAAAAGGAAACAATTTCTAGTGCAGTATGCTAAAACTCATAAGATTTCTGCAAAGTTTAAGGAAATAGTTTTGAATTTCTTTGATGCTGATTACGAAGCCGATTATTATCAAGTGCTTACTGAAGCTTTAATAAAAAAAAGTAGAGTTGAGCTTGGAATAGACACTTTGAAGGCTTCTTTTGTCCAAAATATAAAAAGAGATACTAACTTTTTTGTGCCAAGCGTAATCGGCAGGTTAAAAAATTATCTAACTTATAGTTTTTTAAAAGAGAATAGGCAGTCTGTTGCAGATAAAATGACTTTTATTGATAGCAATCTTGAAGGGAAAATTAAAGCTCATGCTAAATTCTTAATTCTAAAAATGATGAGCTTAGAAAAGACATCTCAGGAACTGACTTACCTAAATGCGTTTGCCAAATCAAACCCACAATATCTTTCTTACATTAATGAAAATCTACTACCACAAAAGATAGACATTTCTAAAACTATGTTAAAGGATGAAGCGGGAAATGTTTGTTCTTTTGATGAAATGATCAATCAATACCAAGGTAAGGTCATACTGCTTGATTTTTGGGCAAGTTGGTGTTCTCCATGTATAGCAGAGTTTCCAAGCTCGAAAAATCTTCAAGGAGATAGTGCCCTTAAAAATGTTGTTTTCATATATTTATCGATAGATGAAAATTATAATATCTGGAATAAAAGTGCAGCTCAATATAAATTAGGCAATCATAGTTATTTGATACAAAATCAAAGACAATCTGGATTAGTAAAAAAGTTGAAAATAGAATCGATACCGCGATATGTGATCATCAACAAAAAAGGCGAGGTTGTAAACTCATCTGCTGAAAGGCCAAGCAGTGGCTTGCTCGAGAAACAGTTGCTAAATTACTTATAAGCTTGTTGCACAATCAAGATAACAAACTGTGGAGCTGTATTTAAACAAAATGCAGAAAATATAGAATTTCTGTTTTGTGAAGATAGAGATATTAAAGTTTTGGAGTCGTCTATTTACCGATTGGTGTTGCGGGTATTGGTTATTTCATCTTGTATCCTTGGTCTAATGTTTAATTTGCCTAATTGCTCAATACCGCTGGGTGGGTCTAGGTATGTGCCACTAACGCTACTCAATATATTTCATCCCATTATCTCTCCACCTCTTTCAATTTTATTTTTAAGTTAAATTTAGTTGAAACTTTTCGTTCAATTTTTAGTTAAGACACTGTAATTCTTAATTTTAGATTAAATCATTTAATAAAAAGTGAATAATATCTATTATGAGGGATAATTTATTGCTTAATTCTTCTTATTTTTACAAAGATGTTACAAGTAGGTGAAAGTGAGCTGGGATGCATCAAAGGATTGAAAAAATGGGCATACAAACACGTTACATTTATCTACTAAAATACGTTCTTCCTGTAGTTGACATCTTAATGCTCAATGCTGCGTATTTTTTAGCTTATCCAATTACCACCTCAGTATTGGACAGAATAGCATCAGACGAAATCCAGAAACACAATGTTGCAGTTTGCAATCTCATATGGTTGTTAGCTACTACCATACTTGGTTTATATACTGCTTATGGCGCTCGTAAATTAGAACGCATTTATAGCAGAACATGGCGAAGTATTGCTGTACACTTTATACTATTTGCACTGTACCTCGTATTTTTTAAAGAAACAGGTTTTTCTAGAACATTTATTGTAGTCTTCTATTTCTTATTGAGCAGTGCTTTCTTATTAAACCGCTTTTTAGGTACGGTATTGCAATATGTAGTACTAAATCGTTTCAATGCGGCTAAAAAAGTTGCAGTAATGGGTTCTAATGATACGGCAATACGCCTGTCAGAATATTTGGGCAACCAACGTAGTTTAGAGTTTTATGGCTTTGTGGGAGAAGATGAAGAAATCTATGATACTGGTGGTGGTATTGTAAGAGAAGTAGTTGCAGAGAATTTAGCAAAAGCTGTTGAAGATGGGGTTAAAGATATCTATGTATCTGTTGCGCCACACCGCATGTCTGAGGTGAAGCAATTGGTAGCTGAAGCCGATCAGCAATGTGTACGCTTAAAGTTTATTCCGGATATTGGAGGAAGTTTGGCTTCTCCCTATACCATTAGTTATATGGGTGGAGAATTCCCCATCATATCACTAAGGCACGAGCCTCTGGAGGAGATGAGTAATCGCTTCAAAAAACGTGCTTTTGATGTAATATTTAGCACTTTGGTAATTGTTTTTATCTTAAGTTGGTTATATCCAATTATTGCCATATTAATTAAATTAGAAAGTAAAGGACCTGTGCTATTTAAGCAATTGAGAAGTGGCAGAAATGATGAACCGTTTTGGTGCCTAAAGTTTAGAAGCATGACGGTTAACAAAGATAGTGACGAAAAACAGGCTACAAAGAACGATGCAAGGGTTACTAAAATAGGAAGGTTTTTGCGCAGAAGTAGCTTAGATGAAATGCCGCAATTTTTCAATGTATTTTTTGGAGACATGAGTGTAGTAGGACCAAGACCACACATGTTAAAACATACAGAACAATATAAAGCAATTATTAGTCAGTTTATGGTACGCCATTTCTTAAAACCTGGTATTACAGGATGGGCACAGGTTAATGGTTACCGTGGCGAAACTAAAGAAGATGGGGCAATGGCAAACAGAGTAAAGTTTGATATCTATTATTTAGAAAATTGGACAGGGATGTTGGATTTACGTATTGTATTTATGACTATAATTAACGCTGTAAGAGGAGAGGATAACGCATTTTAATGCAAAATGGCTAATATTTTAAATGTTAATTTGTCTTTGTAAAAATACGAAAGTCGGTTTTACTCTATAAATTGTTTTTTATTAGTATATTAAATGTTAAAACATGCAATGTGTTATATTTGTTAACACATTGATCATAAAATATATAAATGTTTAGTAAACTTAATATTGTTCCTAGGTGGATCATCTTTTTGTTAGACTTGAGTGTTGCTACACTTGGTTTGCTAATAGCGTATTTGATCAAAAACAAGCTAGACATTGCCAGCTTAAATTACATAGAGTTTAGCCGAAATGTACTTATCCTTACTTCAATCAATATTATATTTTCGCTAATTTTAAAAACACATGCTGGTATTATTCGCTATACTAGCGCACAAGATGGGCTGCGGATCTTATTTGCCACAACGCTAAGCAATGTTAGTTTTTTGTTTCTAAATTTAACTTTGGTTGCTTTTAGTTTCCAACCATTAATTTCCAATCCAATCATCATTATCAATGGTTTAGCCAGCTTTTTGCTATTGGTAATTTATAGAATGGCCATAAAGTTCTTTTTCCTCTATTTAAGAAACCTAAGTCTAAACAAGAAGAAGGTAATCGTTTACGGAGCAGGTGAGGCGGGTTTGGCTACCAAACGTACTTTCGATCACGATTCTGAGGTAAACAAACAGATTGTTGCTTTTATAGATGATGATCCGCATAAAATTGGGAAAACTATAGATGGTATACAGATTTTACATTCTGATTCTTTAGTTAAATTTATCAGTACACATGAGGTAGATGAAATCATTTTTGCTTCATATACAATTCCTACAGCACATAAAAACCAGATTGTAGATATCTGCCTAGAACATGGTCTAGTAGTGCTAAATATTCCACCAAGCGAAACATGGTCTAAAGGGAAATTAGATCGCACCCAAATACAAAACATCAACATAGAAGATTTATTAAATCGAGAAGAGATTAATATTGACGATGTGGGAATCCAAAACCAGCTTAAAAATAAAAGAATATTGATCACTGGGGCGGCTGGATCGATAGGCAGCGAAATTGTAAGACAGTTGATGAAGTTTGATATCAATTTAATTATCCTTTGCGACCAATCAGAAACCGAACTTCATCATCTTTATTTAGAGCTGGACGAAAACCACGTAAATACCAATTTCCATGCATTTGTTGGTGATGTAAGAGATAAAAGCAGGATGGCTCACCTTTTTGAAACTTACCGTCCGCATTATGTATACCATGCGGCAGCTTACAAACACGTGCCCTTAATGGAAGATAATCCATCTGAGGCCATCAAAACAAATGTACTTGGTACTAAAACCATTGCAGATTTAGCAATGAAGCATGGGGTGAGGAAATTTGTAATGATCTCAACCGATAAGGCGGTAAACCCAACCAACATTATGGGGGCATCTAAACGCATTGCTGAAATTTATGTGCAGGCCTTAAGCAATTCTTTGGCTACCCGGGATTATGTATTTACCAATGGCTTAAGCTATATCAACGAACTTAATGTAAAACCAATTACCAAGTTTATCACTACCCGTTTTGGGAATGTTTTAGGCTCTAATGGCTCTGTAATCCCTCGCTTTAAACAACAAATAGAAAAAGGTGGCCCGGTTACGGTTACGCATCCAGAGATTACCCGTTATTTTATGACTATACCCGAAGCCTGCCGATTGGTATTGGAAGCGGGTTGCATGGGCAAGGGAGGCGAAATCTTTATTTTTGATATGGGCAAATCGGTAAAGATTATCGAATTAGCTAAGAAAATGATACGTTTGGCTGGTTTGGTACCTAATGAAGATATTAAAATACAGTTTACTGGATTACGTCCTGGAGAAAAATTGTTCGAAGAGCTGTTGAACGATCAAGAAAATACACTGCCTACACACCATGAGAAAATTATGATTGGTATGGTTAGAGAATATGTTTTTAATGAGATTGAGGCAAAGATTTATGCTTTAATAGCACATGCTCAACAGAATAATGATCGCAATGTAGTGATGGGGATGAAAGATCTGGTAACCGAATTTAAAAGTAAAAATTCAATCTTCGAAGAGTTGGATCGTATCAATGAGGAGGGAAATTAAAGGATTTCCTTCATTTGAGTTTGCCAATCTTATTAGATAGTGCTTGCCAATCCGTTCAGGTCTTTTCAAATTCTCCATTCTCGCTGTAGCTGATTTACCTTTTACATTCATTTCACTCTATCTATCTTTTTAACCTCCAACCTTTCCATTAAAATACCAAGGTTAATTGGATTGAAATGGTAACTTTGCAAACTAAATAGATTTTTTGGTGCAAATTTTGTGCATTAACCAATAATTAATCCTAAAAATCGTTTATTATTTATTAAACTAATCAAACCAAACCTATTGAAGTACTTCCACCTAATTACTTCTTTTTTAATATTTGTAGGTAGTGTATCTGCACAAACCAACTTCCATAAATATAGTACGGGCGTAAGTGTTGGCAATACATTGGTTTTTGGAGATTCAGAAAGCCAGCGAACTGCAATAGGATACAATGCAGTATTGGATTATTATTTTACGCCTTATACCAATTTAGGGTTCGAATTTCAAGTAGGACAACTAAGGGGAGGATCTCCACCAGTAATTGAACCCCATCCCGCCTACGGCCCATTTACTAACAATTATGGACTGATTTCTTTTAATGGCAAAATTCAATTGGGTCAGTTTTTGAATGACTCTCAGTTAGATAATTTTGTACTTCGAAAAATAAGAGGGTTATATGTTGGTTCTGGGCTTGCTGCCATAAAAAGTACTACTTCTTTTGAAGTGGCTAATGGTAAATTTGTTGCCTATGAAATTGCTTTGCCACTGAGCGTAGGAATAAATATCAATTTGCAAAGAAAATGGCAGGAGTACTCAACGTTTGTGCTCAATGTAAATTACCAAACAATGGTTTCTTTTGAAGATGGATTGGATGGTTTTATCGATACGACAGCGAACACCAACGATGTTTATACTTTCTTCTCCGTAGGATTACGATTTAACTTTGGAACTATTGGATTGTATAATTCAAAAAGAAGGATGTAAGTGTCTAAAGCCAAAACCTGTCAATATCCAGGCAAAGATTAAAGCGTAAATCTATCTTTAGGTAAGAATTGATAAAGCTTTAGAATTGTATCTTCAATAGCTTTAGAATTATAACTTATAATCTTTTACTTAAAAAATCCTGATAAGCTAGTTTTAAGCCTTCTTCCAATTCAATTTTATGATTCCAGCCTAATTCATGTAATTTACTAACATCCATTAATTTTCTTGGTGTGCCGTCTGGTTTGCTTGCATCGAATTTTAGTTCGCCTACAAATCCGATAACTTTCTGAATGGTTAGTGCTAAATCTTTGATGGTAAGATCTACTCCAGTGCCTATGTTGATTAAATGAGGCTCATTATAGTTTTGCATCAAGAAATAGCAAGCATCGGCCAAATCATCAGCAAATAGAAATTCTCTCATTGGTGTGCCAGATCCCCATACAGTTACATCTGCAGCATTTGTCTCTTTAGCTTCATGGAACTTTCTAATCAGTGCAGGAAGTACATGAGAGTTTTGAGGGTGGTAATTGTCATTATAACCATACAAATTGGTTGGCATTGCTGATATGAAATTGCAACCATATTGGGCTCTATAGGCATCGCACATTTTAATACCTGCAATTTTTGCGATGGCATAGGGTTCGTTTGTTTCTTCTAACAATCCTGTTAGCAAATATTCTTCCTTAAGTGGCTGTGGAGCTAATTTTGGATAGATGCAGCTAGAACCTAAAAACATCAGTTTCTGAACCTTATTTACATAGGCTTGATGGATTACGTTGTTTTGAATGGCTAGGTTTTCGTAAAGGAAATCTGCTCGGTATGTATTGTTGGCTATAATCCCGCCAACTTTAGCTGCCGCTAAGAAAACGTAATCAGGCTTTTCTTCAGCAAAAAAATCGGCTACAGCTTGTTGATTTCTTAAGTCGAGCTCTGCCGATGTTCGGGTAATGATATTGGTAAAACCTTCCTTTTGTAGTTTGCGATAAATTGCAGAACCTACCATACCTCTATGGCCGGCTACATATATTTTAGCTTTCTTTTCCAATTTGATAAAATTTTAAAGCCCTTTTCTTTGTGGAGGGTTTAGTTTGCGCTTTTTTAAGAAGCCATTGTTTTGGTAGTTCTACCTACCGCCATTTTTTTTACCGCAGTGATAATTGCTGCTGTATCATAACCACAAGCTGCCCATAACTCTGGTTGCTCTCCATGTTCAATTACTTCGTCTGGGATGCCTAGTCTCACTACATTTGCTTTGTAATTGTGGTCGGCCATAAACTCTAAAATGGCACTGCCCATACCGCCTTGTAAACAACCATCTTCAATGGTAATTACATTCGCATAACGACTAAAAACTTCCTGTAACATGGTAGCATCTAGGGGTTTTACAAATCTTAAATCGTAATGAGCTGGATGGATGCCTTCAGTATTCAATTCTTGGCAAGCTTCTACTGCAAAATTACCAACATGCCCAATAGATAGAATGGCGACATCTTCTCCATCAGCTATTTTACGACCTTTACCAATTTCTAATGCTTTAAATGGACGTTTCCAATCGGGCATTACACCGTTTCCTCTTGGATAACGAATGGTAAATGGCCCAATATTTTCTTGTTGAGCCGTATACATCAAATTACGTAACTCTTCTTCGTTCATTGGAGAGGCTACTACCATGTTTGGTACACAACGCATAAAGGCAATGTCGTAAGCGCCATGGTGTGTGGCACCATCGGCTCCTGCCAAACCCGCTCTATCTAAACAGAAAACAACGTTTAGGTTTTGTATGGCAACATCGTGGATAACTTGGTCATACGCTCTTTGCATAAAACTAGAATAAATATTGCAAAAAGGGACTAGACCTTGTGAAGCTAAGCCTGCAGAAAAGGTAACTGCATGTTGCTCGGCAATTCCAACATCAAAAGCACGATCTGGCATTGCCTTCATCATGATATTTAACGAAGAGCCAGAGGGCATTGCTGGAGTAATCCCTACTATTTTGCTATTGGCTTCTGCAAGTTCTACCATGGTATGTCCGAAAACATCTTGGTATTTTGGAGGTTGTGGTTTATCTGGAATAGACTTTTTAATCTCTCCCGTAATTTTATCAAATAAACCTGGTGCATGCCATTTGGTTTGATCCTTTTCTGCCAAGGCAAAACCTTTACCTTTTACGGTTACGCAATGCAATAATTTAGGTCCAGGTATAGCAGAAAGGTCTTTAATAACGGCAGCCAAACGTTTAACGTCATGCCCATCAACCGGACCAAAGTATCTAAAATTTAAGGCTTCAAATAGATTGCTTTGTTTTAGCAAAGTGCCTTTAATGCTTTTTTCTATCTTTTTAACGTATTTGTGTGCATTAGGACCAAGCTCCGAAAGTTTGGTTAATACATTTGATACGTCATCTCGGAAACGGTTATAAGATTTAGATGTAGTAATACTGGTTAAATATTCTTTTAGTGCCCCCACATTAGGATCTATAGACATACAATTGTCGTTTAAGATGACTAAAAGGTTAGAGTTTTCTATACCCGCATGGTTTAAGCCTTCGAAAGCTAAGCCTGCTGTCATCGCACCATCGCCAATTACAGCTACATGTTGCCTGTCTTTTTCACCCTTGTAATGAGATGCTACCGCCATACCTAAAGCTGCCGATATAGAGGTAGAGGAGTGCCCTACTCCAAAAGTGTCATATTCGCTCTCACTTATTTTTGGAAAGCCACTTATGCCATTGATGATTCGATTGGTATGAAACTGGCCTCTTCTTCCTGTAAGGATTTTATGGCCGTAGGCTTGGTGCCCAACGTCCCAAACCAATTTATCATAAGGGGTGTTTAAAGCGTAATGTAAGGCAACGGTTAGTTCAACCACACCTAAGCTTGCGCCAAAGTGGCCACCATTAACACTTACTACATCAATAATATACTGACGTAACTCTTGGCAAATCTGCTCTAAATCTTGTTCGCTATACTGCTTTAAATCAATAGGGTAATTGATTGTAGATAATAAAGCTCCGGTCTTAAATTCCATGCAATATTTAAAAGTACAAATTACGGTATTTTGTTTAATACTTTTATGAATAATCGTTCCAAATTTTAAACCAATGGTTATTGGTTAATACTTGATGGCTAAATAGGTGATTTGTAATGCTAAATTTTATATAATTTATCCATGTTGAGCTTTTATAAATATTGACATGGAAATTGATAACTTTTTTCAAATTACATCATTCCCTACATCGCAATAGCATTGCATTAATGTTATTGAGTGCTGCTCTACAAACTTCCATCAATCGTTATCAAAAGCTTGTGTATTCTAATTGTTAATTAAGCAATAAAATAGTTATTTTTACCAAAAAAATAACATTCCCATAATGAAACGAGATACTTTAATTTTTGATTTAATCGATAAAGAATTAAATAGACAAGAACACGGTCTTGAGCTAATTGCATCAGAAAACTTTGTGAGCAAACAGGTAATGGAAGCTGCAGGTTCTGTATTAACCAACAAATATGCCGAAGGCTTGCCAGGTAAACGTTACTATGGCGGTTGCCAAGTAGTGGATGAGATTGAAAATCTAGCTATCGATAGAGCAAAACAGCTTTTCGGTGCAGAATGGGTAAATGTTCAGCCTCATTCTGGAGCACAAGCAAATGCAGCAGTAATGTTAGCTGTGATCCAACCGGGAGATAAAATTCTAGGGTTCGACCTTTCTCATGGTGGCCACTTAACCCACGGTTCTCCTGTAAACTTTTCAGGTAAATTATATCAACCACACTTTTATGGGGTTAAAAAAGAAGATGGCTTAATTGATTATGCAAAATTAGAAGAGGTTGCCTTAGCAGAAAAGCCAAAATTGATTATCTGTGGCGCTTCTGCTTATTCTAGAGAATGGGATTATGCATTTATCCGTAAAGTAGCTGATCAAATAGGTGCATTGGTATTGGCAGATATTTCTCATCCGGCTGGTTTTATCGCAAAAGGTTTATTAGCCAATCCACTACCTCATTGTCATATCGTAACTACAACTACGCATAAAACTTTACGTGGTCCACGTGGTGGGATGATTATGATGGGTAAAGATTTCGAAAATCCTTGGGGTTTAAAAACACCTAAAGGAGAAATAAGAATGATGTCTTCTTTATTGGATATGGCAGTTTTTCCTGGTACACAAGGCGGACCATTAGAGCATATCATTGCCGCAAAGGCAATTGCATTTGGAGAGGCTTTAACCGATGAGTATGGTGATTATATTAAGCAAGTTGGTGCTAATGCACAAGCTATGGCTAAAGCATTTGTTGCTAAAGGTTATGGCATTATTTCTGGCGGAACGGACAACCATTTGATGTTGATCGATTTAAGAAACAAAAACATTACGGGGAAATTGGCAGAAAATGCTTTAGAAAAAGCAGACATCACTGTAAATAAAAATATGGTTCCTTTTGATGATAGATCTCCATTTGTAACCTCAGGCATGCGTGTAGGTACTGCGGCGATTACCAGTAGAGGCTTTAAAGAAACCGAAATGCAACAAATTGTAGATCTGATCGATGAGGTACTAACAAATCCAGAAGATGAAAATAATTTACAGCAGGTTAAGGAGAAAGTACAAACTTTAGTTAGTAACTTTCCTTTATATAAATAAAACTGCTTTTTAAGAAATGTTTACTGACCCTATTAACTCTCCCGAAAACGAGGAGCTTCGTTTAGCAGCTCTTTACTCTTATGATATTTTGGGAGAGGGGTTAGAGCATGAGCTTGATAACCTGGTAAAATTAGCTGCGCAAATTGCCCAAACACCTATTGCCTATGTCACTTTAGTTGATAGGGATGAAGTTTTGGTAAAATCTGCAGTTGGTTTTGGAGGGAAGCAACAGCCGAAATATCCTCGAGACCAAGATATCATCTGCCAGCACACCATGTTCTTAGATCATATCTATGTGGTAGAGGATACGCTGCAAAACGAAATGTTGGCTGCACACCCAATGGTGGTAAATGAACCAAGGGTTAGATTTTATGTAAGTGTACCTCTGGTAGATGCTGATGGATTTTCTCTAGGCTGCTTATGTGTATTAGATCTTATTGCCAGAAAATTAACAGATCAGCAGCACCAAGGGCTCGAAACCTTAGCCATACAGGTAATTGCACAACTCGCCTTAAAAAGAAAAAATACGCAGTTAGAAACACAAACTAAAAAGTATAATGAGTTTGTTGATATTTTTACCGTGTCTCCAGAAATCCATTGTATACTAGACCGTAATGGAGATATTTTATTTATCAACGAAGCTGTAACCCATCTGCTACAATATAGTGTAGAAGAAACCATTGGTAACAGCATGTGGAGTTATTGTCATCGTGATGATATCAATAGAATAGTATATGCCATAGAGCAAGGTTTAGCTAATAAAATTAAACAATTTGCCATTGATTTTAGATTGGTAAGTAAAACAGGTGAGTTTAGGTGGATTGGATGGAGTATGGTTGCCAAAGAACAACGCTGGTATTGCTATGGCAGAGATATTACCGAGACTAAAAAGGTAGAAAGCGAATTAACCAAACTTTCTTTTGTAGCCAGTAAGGTTAGCAATGGTGTTGTTATTAGCGATCCGCAGAATAATGTAATGTGGGTAAATGATGCTTTTGAGAAAATTACAGGCTTTAATTTAACTGATTTACAAGGCAAACCTTTAGGTGATTTGATTAGTGGACCTGATACAGATTGGTCTTTAATAGAAAATGCCAGAGCATTAACACAGCAAAAGCAATCTTTTACAGTTGATTTGTTGGCCTATCGTAAAGATAAAATGCCAATTTGGTTATCTATTTACAACACTGTTGTACTAGACGACGAAGGTAAGGTAGAAACGGAAGTTGAGATTATTCTCGATATTACCGAAAAGATTAAAGCACAAGAAGAACTGCAGGTTTTGTCTCTTGTGGCAAGTAAATCAAATACTGGCGTTACCATTGCCAACGAGAAGGGAGAAATTACTTGGGTAAATAAGGCACTCGAAGAATTAACGGGTTATTCTTTGGCAGAGTTAAAAGGTAAAATGCTTGGAGATGTTTTATCGACAACCGAAACCGATAGGGAGCTTATATTTGAAGCTAGAAATAAAGCTTTTAACAAGCAAGGCTCTACGATAGAGGTTTTAGCATTAAAGAAAGATGGTACACCAATTTGGTTATCTGCTGCCAATACTCCAATCATTAATACAAATGGCCAATTAGAAAGACAGGTTGAACTGATTGTTGATATTACACAGCGCAAACAGGTAGAAAAAGAAATGATAGAAGCTCGTGAGCAGGCTATACAGCTTAGCGAAGCTAAAGAGATGTTCCTTTCTGTAATGAGCCACGAAATTAGAACACCGCTCAATGCAGTAATAGGAATGACTCACCTGCTGCTAGAAAACGAACCTAAGCCATCACAAGTTGATGACTTAAATATCTTAAAATTCTCTGGAGAAAATCTGTTGAATATCATTAATGATATCCTCGATTTCACAAAAATTGAAACAGGCAATTTACAACTAGAAAATATTCCTTTTGATCTACATACTTTATGTGTGGATATCATTAATTCGCTACAGTTTAATGCCAACAAAAGGGGCAATACACTTAACTTGGGCTATGATGATCGTATTCCGGCGCAACTATTAGGAGATAAAACCAGATTGTATCAGATCTTGATGAACTTATTGGGTAATGCCATTAAGTTTACAGATAATGGTAAGGTAGATTTATTAGTGCGTTTAAAAGAGAACGAGAAAAAAGAGACCTTAATCTATTTTGAAGTGATGGATACGGGCATTGGCATTCCAAAAGATAAACAGTCTTACATCTTTGAAACTTTTACCCAAGCAAGGGCAGATATTTCTAGGAGATATGGAGGCACTGGTCTGGGTTTAGCGATTACCAAAAAATTACTTCAGCTCTATGGATCTGAAATAAAAGTTGAGAGCACTGAAGGTAAGGGAACCAAATTCTGCTTTGCCATTAATTTCCATCAATTGTCTGCTTCCAAAATAGGTTCAAAAAAATCTACTTTTTTAGCCAGTGGTTTTGCTGATAAAAAAGTACTCGTAGTTGATGATAATGAAGTAAACATCTTAATTGCCAAACGTTTTTTGCATAAATGGGGCTTGGATATAGATTTTGCTTCGAGCGGGGAAGAGGCTATTAATAAAATTATAGAAAATGCATACGATCTGGTATTTATGGATATTAGGATGCCAGGAATTGATGGTTTTGATACCACCAGAATAATCAGAGAGCTAACAGGAGATTATTTCAAGAATTTGCCAATTATAGCTTTAACAGCTTCAACTTTGCATAACGAAAATATGAAATTTAAAGAGTGTGGCATGAATGGCCATATTTTAAAACCTTTTAATCCTGATGAAATTAAAGCTGTTCTAGCAGAGTATTTTGGAGTAAAAGGGAAATAGGCAAATTTAGATATGGCATAAAAAGTGAAGGGCCGATAGCTCATTACAAACTATCGACCCTTACCATCTAAATTAACGCTCTCGGTAATATAAACGCTGACTATTACCTTTTGTTTTAATAAATTTTCATTTTTTCATTTATTGTTCATAACAACCTATATCTGAGGGAAATATTCTGCTTTTGTAATTGAGATCTTTGTTCAAGAAAGAACCAAAATATGCATCCTGACTAAGATCTATTCCCTTTCTTAATGCACTACTTCCTTTAGATAGATTAAAATTTCCGGCACTTGGGTTTACAAAATGTGGATCAACATTTAGGATATTACCATTTCCTGTAAATAGGGGTAAATTACTCTTTAACAAATTATTTTTAACCATACTTTTGAGTGTAGTTCCTGGAGCTTTTTTATCTATCTGGAACTCATTCTCTAAATTTCCCCATACAATGTTATTTTGGAAATCAATGTCTAAATTATCGAATTGACTACTGCTTACCACATCAGAGAGGTATACTGCAGCGGTTTTACGAGGATAATTTAAATTAAGTGCAGCAAAAGTATTCTGTTTAAGATTATACTTTCCGCCACCTACACCGTATATCAAATACTGACCACAATTGGTAAATAAATTGTTAAAGGCTGTTAAATCCGTTTGGTAACCCAAAAATCCAACTACCTCCATATTTCTGATTTTGGTATTGGTTAAAAGTAATTTGGGCTGGGCGGTGCTAGATAACGAATCTACTGTAAGGCCTGCTGTGCCATTTTTAATGATGGCATAATTGATTACCGAATTTTTGCTTTGTGGGTACAGGTGTATACCATTCCATTGTCCAGGTTCTTCTGCATACATTTGCTCTAACCTATCGCTTGCAAAAAGAATACTGTCTTTTTTTGTGCCATTGGCTGTTAATGTTCCTTTAACACTCATGGTAGCATTGCTATGAAAAAGCACTCTGGTTCCGGGTGCAATAGTTAAATGAGCATTGGCCTCTACACTAATAGATTTATAGATTAAATAGGGTAATTTGCTATCCCATGTTGTATTTTCTGTTATAGAGCTGCTATTTACAAAAATGGCATTTTGTCCGTAAGCAACTAAAGGGATACTTTGTTTGTTGCCATTAAAGTAAAACAGGATAGAATCTTGTACAATAAAGGGTAGGTTTTGTGTAGTTGGATTAATACTCACCTTAACAAAAACATTTATAGAATCGTTACCGTTAAGCTTAACCCAATCTGTTTCGGAAACCGCCTGTCCGTTAATATTTAAGCTAAATGCAGAAGTATTGCCACCACTTAATTTAATTTTACTAATATTAATTGCTTTTGGATTGCGGTTATAGATTTTTAACCTACGGCTGGTAGAACCAATAGAGGTAAAAACGGTGTCAAATAATACACTGTCTGTAGAGAATGACAATTTTGCATTTATTTCTTCAGTAATATCCTCATCCTTGCTACAAGCGGCAAAAAGTAATGCAAACAGTAAAAAGGATAGTACTTTTAATCGCATAGTGGGTTAATTACTTATTCTGCAAACGCTAGCGCTGCAATACTCAATTTTTTTATTTCACAGTTTAATAACGAAAGTCCACAGGCTTCTAGTGTGGCTCCAGTAGTAATAACATCATCAACTAGTAAAATGTGTCTGTCTTTTAACAACGATGCGTTGTTAACATGGAATACCGATTCCATATTTTCATAGCGTGTATATCGAGATTTTTTGGTTTGGCTTTCGGTAGATTTTTTTCTTAATAGTTGAGTGGTATTCACTTCAGCGTGTAAAACTTGTGCAATACCATCAGCAATATATTTACTTTGGTTATAGCCTCTTAATCGTTCTTTTTTCTGATGTAAAGGAACTGGGATAATTAAATCAATACCTATATATTGATCGCTTAACTTTAATCTTTCGCCCAACAAGTTGCCCAATCTAACGCCTACCTCAACTTGGTCTTTGTACTTTAAGCTATGGATTAAGTTCTGAACTTTTGTACCTTTCTTAAAATACAACATTGCCATTGCCGCATTGCATGGTAAGCGCCCCCATAATTGCTTGGCTACCCTGTTTTCTGTAAATAGATGGTAATCTGTATAAGGCAGATCATAAAGACATTTAGTACAGATTTCTTTTTCTCCATAATATAAATGCGTACCACAAGCCTGACACAGCTCTGGAAAGAGCAAGCTAATTAGATCTGTGGCTAAGCGACTGATTTGGAGCATATGTTCAAGTTAAGAAAATTAATAGAATAAATTATGACCAAACAAGCTAAATTTTGCTGATCTTAATAATTAAAGTGCAAGTGCATTTATCTTTTAAGCTAAAGGATTAGGGAATTAGTGTGCAATGATTTATCACTGATACAGTATAACTTGCCGTTAAGAGCGCAAATGCTTCATAAATCCAGATACAATGGCAATAGCATTTGAGACTTTCCGCTTTATTCGGGTTTGGGTATAAGGGGTTGTTACCACGAATGCTTTATTGCATTTGCATTGTGCATAGCCCTCATTGAAGAGCAAATCCTTTTTTGTCCTAGTGTAGCTAGGGCAAAAAAGATTGAAACGGAAAGGAGGTGCAAATTTTAATAATTGCAATAAACTTGCGCTCCAAAATTAATTATCATTTAAAGGGAATTAGAGACTAGTTGCTTTCTGAAAGAATGTCTTGCAGTTCTTTTAATTCTTCTACTTTATCTGTAGCGCCTAAATTTTCGTAGGCAGAAATAAGGTTGCGAATAATGCGACGGATAATTTCGGTATTGCTGCAAGGCGCATAAAATCCTGGTTGGGGTTCTAAATTGAGCTGGCGCAGAAATTGGTCTACATCATGTTTGCCGAATATAGCTCCTTTATTAAATGCATTAATGTAAAATAGCACACCATATTCCTTATCAGAATTGCTTTCGTCTATGTATCCTAAAATAAAATGTTGCGGTAGGTTTACGCCATAAACCGGAATATCTAGTTTTTGTGCTAAAGTGGCATATATAATGGCTAAAGAAATTTGATTGCCCTTTTTGCTAGCTAGTACTTGATTGAGATAAGAATTTTGTGGATCGTGATGGTTTTTGGTGTTTCCACTGAAGCCGTATTGGTTGTAAAATATATGGTTAATGAGTTTAATTTTTTCAATAGAACTCATCTCGTACTGTAGACCTACCCAAATTTCTCTTTTAATCTCTTCTATTTTCAGGATAACATCCTGCTCATCTAGATCTGGATATTGATACCTATTGATCACTAAAGCTCCTTGCAATAAATCAAAAGCACCACTTTGGTACCATAAATTGAGGTCTTCTTTAACATTATTAAATTGTATTGTATGTACAATGTGCTCAATACGGTCTTGCAACAAAGTATCTAAAGATTGTTCCCAAGCAGTTTCGAGATGGGCGATGGCTTCATTGCCATATTCTATTAGTTTTTGTTCTACCTGTTGATATACTTCTTCATCAGTATCATCCAATAATTTAACTAAGGCGCCAATTTCTGCAAGATTTTCCATTAAAATGCAAATTACAATTTCCAGTTTGCCTACTTTTGAGGCTATGATTTTTAAGTATCTATCAGCTTATCTTAAACACCAATTTACAGCAAATACTAGGCATGGAACCCACTCGCCATTTGTATATAAATTAGCTGATGAGGTAATTTACGATTTTTCTTTAAAAAAAGTATATACAGAGCTATCAGATTATCGAAAAAAACTTTTAAATGACCCTAAAACAGCTGTATTTGTTACTCAAATAATTAAAGGTAGGTTTAAAAAGAAACGTTTGCTCGAACTTATTTATCGTATTGTCAAATTTCACAAGCCAGCATATATGTTAGAGCTTTCGTCAAATTTGGGTATTGCAACTGGGTATTTGGCTAAGGCTTGTCCAACAGCAACTCTAATTACTATTGAAGAAAACGATGAACTGGGAAAACTAACTGAAGCTAGTTTAGCTAGCTTAGGCGCAACAAATATGAACGTATTAGTTGGAGCAAGAACAGTGGTTTTTGATGCTGAAATTGCAAAAGCCGATCAGTTAGATTTGGTATATCTAAATTGTGGTAGGGTTAACCTTAACTATTTTGAGCAGTGTTTAGCAAAGCTGAACGAACATTCGTTAGTGATTGTTGAAGGGATGCATTGCACAACTAAGTCTGAAAGCAATTGGGAAAGTATCAAAACCCATCCTAATGTTACCGTTACTGTAGATTTATTTGATATGGGTTTGGTCTATTTTAGAAAGGGGCAAGCCAAAGAACATTTCAAACTAAAATTTTGATAAGGATAAAGCTTTTTTAGTGGCGTATTGAATAAAGTATATAGTTATCCCTATACCTCAACATTTTCCAGATTGGTTGCTAAGTAATGATATAGTTAGCGCTAAATGATGATTATTTTATAATCTACAAAAATTATTTAATTGATAATCAGTTTGATAAGTCATGTAAACTGATTTTTTAGGTAAAAAACGTATAAATAAGTTGTATAACTGAAAAATAAGTTATAGATTTATTTTATGGAAGAATTAACTAAAGCAGAAGAGCGCATTATGCAGGTTTTGTGGAAACTACAAAATGCATTTGTTAAAGATATTATTGATGAGTTGGATGAAGATCCTAAGCCGCCGTACAATACCATATCATCTATAGTAAGGCTATTGGAGAAAAAAGGCTACGTAAGTTATAAGGCATATGGCAAAACTTACGAGTATTTTCCTGCTATCAGCAAAGAAGACTATACCAAAACAACTTTCTCAAAACTGTTTGCTGGTTATTTTGATAATTCGCCAACAAGCTTATTGTCGTTTATGGTTAAAGAAGAAAAATTAAGTGAAACAGATATAGAAGAGTTAAAGGCCCTCATCAATAAAAAATCCTAAAAATGGAACTCCTGATTTACCTGCTAAAAGTTAGTGCATGTATGGCAATATTTTTTGCTTTTTACTTACTGGTGCCCAGAAAATTAACCTTCTTTAAACTCAATCGCTTTTATCTATTGGGTGGTTTGTTGTTCAGCTTTGCAATTCCTGCATCACAATTAACTATCGAAAAGGAAGTGTCGCAACAATTGCAACCTGAAGTTTTGCCAACTTTAAGAAGCAATTCTGCGAGAATGCTTACTGAAATGCCGATGGTAACAAATCCGGTTACTATCGATAAGGGCTTTGATTGGTACTTATTATTGCCCTATCTGTATGCTGCTGTAGTATTGTGTTTATTATTAGTTACTACTTGGAAGTTGCTGCAACTTTTTAAGCATACCAGAACCAAAACAGCAAAGATAAATGGCTTAAAATTGGTGCCTAAAAGCATGGGTTTTACCAACTGTTCTTTCTTTAACTATGTTTTTATAGATCAACAACGCTTAAGTGCAGCTGAATTAGAGGTGCTGCTAACGCATGAAGAGGTACATGCCAAGCAACTGCATTCTATTGATAAAATTTTAATGATGCTTGCCAAAGCTGTATTATGGTTTAACCCAATTGTTTATTTGTATGATAAAGCTTTGGAAGAAGCGCATGAGTACGAAGCCGATGAAACTACTTCTCATAACTTCGGTACTGGGCCTTATGCTTCCTTACTACTAAAATTAGCAGTAGAAAAAAATGCGATGCCTCTAGTACATAATTTCGTTAAAAGCCCAATTAAGCAGCGCATTAAGATGTTGTTTAACGGAAAATCTAGCACAGCTAAAAAATTGGCTTACCTATTCATCTTACCAATTGGCTTAGTTTTAATTTGGGGCTTTACCATAAAAGTGGTTGAGGTTACACCTAAAACCCAATTGTATTCAGATACAAACCTTGGTGTAGATAGTTTGAGCATTTACAAAAAAGACGCTGTTAAAAGCATGAAAAGAACAGCATTTTTAAGGCCTAACATACTTTCAACCGAAAGTACTTTTATTACTGAAGATGGAAACATTAACCATTATAAAGCTGCTAAAATTAAATTATTTAATGGTTTATTAAGTGCTGAAGAGGTAGTGTTGAATAACAAACAGAACACCATGATAGCCTTAAATGCCAGTTATGTTTTTAATAATGGTTACGAGACCAAAGGTGATACCATAGAATTTGATTTGAAAACAGGAACCAGCACCGTAAAAAATGCGCCAAAACCACTCAGTGAAAATAAACCAAGGTTGATTAGCTCTGAGAGTGTACGTGTAGATGTAAAGGCGGACATCAGTTATATCAAACAAGGTAAAATTGAAATTGGAGAAGATAAATTGGAAGCTGAAGAAATTGCATGGGATGCTAGAAATGGACTTTTGACTGCAAAAACAGCAACACTAAAGTTAGCGAATGGCAAAGTAGTATCCGATCAGTATATCATTTACGACATTAAAAAGAGAAGCTATGTTACCAATAGTACCCCAGGTAATAAAATTCAAGTTAAATCTGCTGCTTATCAGTTATTATCTAAATTAACATTAACTAACGATTCTATCAAGGTGGTAAAAATGATGGATGTAGTAGCTATAAGAGCTGATGCTAAAATTAATATCGATGGTTACAAGTTGAGAGGAAATTTAATTACCTGCAGGGAGGATTCTAATGTTTTAACGGCACACAATGCAAGTTTAACAGATAGAAATGGTAAGGTAATTAATGCCGAAGAATTACAGTTTGATATCCTAACTAAAGTATATAAAATTATTAAACCATAACTAAAGATGGAGTTTTTAAGCTACTTACTAAAGGTTAGCTGCTGCCTAACTTTATTCTTCGCCTTTTATCTGTTGATATTAAGGAAACTTACCTTTTTTAAGTTTAACAGGTTTTATTTGCTTGTTGCTTTGTTACTCAGTTTTGTAATCCCACAACTGCAATTTACCATAGAAAGGGAAGTGGTAGAAACGGTAACTGCCATTACACCTGCAGTTGAAATAAATAATGATGTGGTTAAGGAAGAAATCGTACCAATTTATAGATACAATTCTTTACCGGCAACATCTTTTAACTGGTACGGCTTATTGTTTTATGGCTATGGCTTGGTAGCTTTTTCTATGTTGCTAATTGCTGCGTTTCGGCTATCGAAATTATTAATTTATACAGGTGGAAATAAGCAAAAGATAAATGGCTTAAATGTGATTGTAAAAAATGAAGGGTTTACTAATTGTTCTTTTTTCAATTATGTATTCATAGCAAAAGATAAATTAAGTGAAACCGAACTTAAAGTTTTGGTGCAGCATGAAATGGTGCATGCTCAGCAATTACATTCGGTTGATAAATTAATGATGATAGTAGCAAAGGCTTTATTGTGGTTTAATCCAATTATTTATTTGTACGATAAGGCGCTTGAAGATATGCATGAATATGAAGCAGATGAAGTAAGTTCTACAAATGTTGGTGTTACACTTTATGCCAATTTATTATTGAAACTAACGATAGCCAAAAGTAATCAGCTTCCCATCCATCACTTTGTGAAAAGCCCTATTAAGAAACGAATTCAAATGTTATTTAACCATAAATCAAAGAATATGAAAAAGTTAATTTATTTATTAGCCCTCCCTATAGGTTTGGGTTTGATATGGGGTTTTACTGTTGATGTTGTTCAAGTTTCAGTAACTAGTTCTACCATCGTCCAAGATGGCCCATTTATACAAAGAGTTAATGTACCTACAAATAATGGCTTCAAATCAGAACATATTACTGTAAATACTGTAAATGGTAAGCCAATTAGTCTAAAAACAATGTATAATCATGAGAAATATCAGAAACCTTCAATTTGGGTGTTTGTTAACGATAAACTCTATTCAGAAGCGGAAGCATTAAAATTCGATAAAAAATTCATCCAAAATCTTTCTGAAAATAGAGGATATGCTGCTGCTATGGATTATGATCTTCCAGCACTAAACAATGAGAAATATGGATATATCTTTTGGTTCGGAAATGAACCTAAGCTTTCTGTTTATACAGCCAAAAACAGAGCTTATTATAAAAAGTATAATGGCACAACAATTTCTGGCCAAATTGTAGATTTTAGTTTCAACTCCAATAAATTGTTAGATGGTTTTTTAGTTAAAACAACCAATGGAGAAACTGTAAAGGCAAATGTAGAAATCAAATTTACTAAACGTATACGAGCGATGATTGCTAAAGGCGACCAGGTGGCTATTAAAATATATAATGCTGGCTATTGGAAAGATAGCGAATATCCGGTACTTACCAGTTATAAGTTAATGAAAGACGGTAAGCTGTTATTCGACAGGTGGCCTAAATCAGCAAATGCAGCTACTAAAGTTGGCGATGGTAGTAATTTTGAAACACAAGAAGCCCCTAAATTATTGAGTTCTTCCAAGATTAGAGTCGACATTAAAAACGGATTAACTTATGTTAAAATGGCTAAAATGCAGGTATATGGAGGTGTTTTGATAGCTGATGAGCTAACCTTTGATCAACAAAATAAAACAATAATTACCACAAAGGCATCTTTTAGCGATAAAAATGGTAAAGTAATTTCAGGAGATGCGATTACTTTCGATTATGGAAGAGGAACCTATATAGTAAAAGCTCCTTCCGGAATCATCAATCCAACAAATAAAAAGACAGCTTTGGTTAATGTAGACCCAATTGAATATACAGCTACAGATTCAGTAAGAAAAAATAAGTTAACTGGAGAAATGTTTTTGTATGGGAATGCTGCTGTTTCAACTAACAATATGGTATATAAAGGTGATAAGATAGTTTATGACAGTAAACAACAAACACTTAAAGTTAGAGATAAAGCAAACCTGTATAATAAAGTTACTAAAACTCAAACCACTGCTGATTCATTAGATATGAACTTAAAAACAGGAAAGGGTATTTTCTCTGGAGTTGTAATTCAAAATTATAAAGACTAAATAACCTACTGCATTCGCTTTTCAGCTTAGGGGAATTCAAATGGTTTTGGTCAGTTCCCCGGCTGATAAGTTTTTTCTGCGTTTTTAACTACATCTTCCTTGTAGAATAAGACATCCTTAAATTGCCCTTTGGCATACATCTCGGCTTGGTCGTTAAAATGTTTCGATTTTGGATCGCCACTGTTACCACCTGCCAAAATAGATTTTGCTTTTATCCTTGGTCCAAACTCTACCGCACATACAAAACTATTGCCGCTAAAGCCATAACGTTTATTGGTTTTAAACTGATTACTGCGGTAAGATGGCAATTGCCCCCATAAGGCAGAACCAAAACCCACTGGTATACTTGTTAAGCTGTCATCGTACTTCTCCGTAATTGCTCCAGTTAATCTTTGAAAACGATTAATCTCGCCCCAAGTAACCTCCCATTTGCCAAATCGTTTGTTTAAATCTGCTAAGGTTGCTTTTAGCGGATCTAACAATTCGTTAGGCCTAGCGCTGGCTACAAATGCTGAGGTATTTTCAATTTGGTCTTTTTCTCCCGGATCGATATAGACTTTCTGTATAATAGGATTTAAACGGGGTGCCCATTCAAAAGCAATAGCTGCTGCAATTGAATTTTCGCTAGAGCGATAATCCCAAGCCTTCAATAGATCGATAGGTGCTTTTAGTTCAACCAATAAAGGATCACTTTGTGGCAATTGTGCATAAGCTTTTAAGAGTGCTGGAACCAATACCTCAAAGGCAGGTAAGTAGGTATCGTAACCCATGGCAATTACCTTATCTAAATCGTATTTAACTGGTTTGTCTAGAAGCCGGTTGGCTGCAACGCCTCTAAAATTTTCGCCATCTGGCGCCATGTAAGTCGGATAATTCGTTTTCACAGGACTATTTTTTCCAGCTACACTAAAAGGAGTAGAGTTGCAATTTTGTAACCACCCATTTATTGGGTTATATAAGTGGACCATATCTTTTACATTGTGCAAGCCTTTCCAAGCAGTAGCTGAAGTGCTTCCATCTACAACCTCACTCCAATTGTATTTGGTATCTCTAACAGGAATAAAGTTGCCATGCCAATAGGCGATATTTCCTTTGTCATCTGCATAAACGGTATTGTTTGATGCATTTGCTTTCAAATCCATAGCTTTCTGGTATTCTTCAAAGCTTTTAGCTTTAGTACGCACCCAACTTTGAACCAAACTTGCAGTATTTCTGTTTTTAGATTTCAAGCTAATCCATTTGCCGTCCCTAATTGCCATAATTGGCCCTTTGTTGGTAAAATAGGTGTTAAAGCTTTTGGTTTTCAAACTATTTCCTTCCAAGTATTTAATGTTTACTTTCTTTTCTATTACTGGAAGTTTTTTCTTGTCGTACTCATAAAATAATCCTTTATCAGTTTTGGTGATTTTCTCTGCATACATATCCGCAATATCAACATTGTTTGAAGTATGCATCCAACCTAAATGTTGGTTAAAACCTTGATAAACGAAAAACTGTCCCCAAGTTACAGCACCATAAGCATTCAAACCTTCTTCACTTTGCATTTGTACCTCTGGTCTAAAATAAAAGGTAGTATGCGGATTGATATATAAAATTGCATTTCCTGATTCTGTAATAGAAGGCGCAAAAGCAAAACCATTAGATCCACTTTGTTGGTCTTTTAGCACGGGCACATAGGCAGTGGGCTTGTGGTCGCCGGTATAAAATTTCTTTAATTCGGCAATGGTCAAATTAGCGGTATTAATGGCACCAATACTTCCGTCTGTCCATAACAAAGCATACCAAGGTTTAAATCTGGTTAATAAAGCGGGTTTAACCTGTGGATTTTTGACTAAGTAATAATTAATGCCATCTGCATAAGCATTTAATAGTTTTTTTAACCAAGGTTGTGCTTTTTGGTAGTCTGCAATAGCCTCGGTGGTATCAATCAACAATCGGATTTGTAGATCATTAAAAATATCCTTTTCTCCATTAATCTCCGACAATCTGCCCAGTTTTTCGATATAATTGAGTTCTACTCTTTTAAAATCATCCTCACATTGTGCATATAGCAAACCAAATACGGCATTGGCATCGGTTTTACCATATACATGTGGTATGCCCCAATTGTCTCTAATAATGGTTACTTGTTTGGCCTGAGCTTGGTAAGCAGCAATTTCGGCAGGTGTAAACTTTTGAGCGAAAAGAGAAAGTGGGAAGAATAGCAGTAAGAGTAATTTTTTCATGAATAGTTGATTCTGTTGCCAATTTAGAAATAATTATAAAATTTTATGTTACTCTTATTTTAAAATAGCAAAGGATTGCAATTAAACCCTTAACCATTTCAGCTTTAAGCTAAAAACCGTACTTTTGCAGCCGAACAAAAAAATATAGAGATGAGTACTACAAGAGGACCGATATCGAAATTTATGGAGACTAACTATCTTCATTTTAACGCTGCGGCGATGATGGACGCGGCTAAAGGCTATGAAACCCATTTAGATGAAGGTGGAAAAATGATGATCACCCTTGCTGGTGCGATGAGTACTGCAGAGTTGGGTATTTCTTTAGCAGAGATGATTAGACAAGATAAAGTGTCTATTATTTCGTGTACTGGTGCAAACTTAGAAGAAGACATTATGAACTTGGTAGCGCACTCACATTACAAAAGAGTACCAAACTACCGTGATCTAAGTCCTCAGGATGAGTGGGATTTGTTAGAAAACCACTATAATCGAGTAACAGACACTTGTATTCCTGAAGAAGAAGCTTTCCGTCGTTTGCAAAAACATATCCATAAAATATGGAAAGATGCAGATACTGCTGGTGAAAGATATTTCCCACATGAGTTTATGTACAAAATGTTATTAAGTGGCGATTTGGAGCAATACTATGAAATTGACCCTAAAAACTCTTGGATGTTAGCAGCTGCAGAGAAGAACTTGCCAATTGTGGTTCCTGGATGGGAAGATTCTACCATGGGTAACATCTTTGCATCATATGTAATGAAAAGCGAATTAAAGGCGACTACCATGAAAAGTGGTATCGAATATATGGGCTGGTTGGCAGATTGGTATATAGCCAACTCAGCAGGTAAAGGAATTGGATTTTTCCAAATAGGCGGTGGTATTGCAGGCGATTTCCCTATTTGCGTGGTGCCGATGTTATACCAAGATATGGAGATGGAAAATATTCCTTTCTGGAGCTATTTCTGTCAGATTTCAGATTCAACTACTTCTTATGGATCTTACTCTGGTGCAGTGCCAAACGAGAAGATAACTTGGGGAAAATTAGATATTCATACCCCTAAATTCATCGTAGAATCGGATGCAACAATTGTTTGTCCATTGATTTTTGCATGGATATTGAAAATGTAATCGTTAGTTAATGGTTGATAGTCTATGGTCTATTGACTATCAAACTATTGACCAAATAACTTCCAAATTTTTTAAAAAACATAAGCTTACCAAAATCAACAGTTTTTTGAAAATTGTTGATTTTTTTGCGTTTAAAGCGGAAATTTCAATAATTTAGAATGATTATAAATTGTATTTCACTGTCATTAATATGTCATTGGTAACTTAATAAATTTTACTTTTGTTCAAATCTTTAGGAGGGGTTATCACCCGATATATCTTACAGGTCTAAAATTTATTTCAAAAAATAGTATAAAACACTCATTATGAGGAATATCTCATTAATTTTTAAAGGAATTTGGAAGTCGGCATTCGTTTTTGCTTCCTTATCTTTTTTAATTGTAACAGTTACACAAGCACAAGATTTAGCAGAAGGTAAAACTTTATTTAAGTCTAAGTGTGCTTCTTGTCACAACTTGGCAACAGAATCTACTGGCCCTGCTTTAACTCCGAAATTGAATGAGCTTGATGAAGCTTGGGCAATTAAATGGATTAAAAACTGGAAAGCTTTAGTTGATTCTGGGGATAAACAAGCGATCGAAGCTGCAGCTCAGAAACCAACTGAGATGTCTACTTTCCCAACCTTAAGTGACGATCAGATTAAAAGCATTATTGCTTATGCAAAGGTAGGCGAGCCTAAGCCAGCTGTTGTTCCAGGAGCAGAGGTTAAAGACGAAGGTGCTTCAAGCCTTTCTATTGCTGGTATTATCGCAATCATCGTATTATCTATTGTAATATTAGTAGTATTAGGTCGTGCGGTTAAAATGTTAGAACGTTTAATTCTTCAAAAACAAGGTATTGTTGTTGTTGAGGAAGAAAATGTACCACTAGCAGTAGGTGTTAAGGGCCTATTCAAAAACAAGAAATTTGTATTTTTCTTTGTATTGTGTTTGGTAATGGTATTAGGTTCATTCGGTTGGATGGGCATGTGGGAAACAGGTGTTCACACTGGTTATCAGCCAGTTCAGCCTATTAAATTCTCTCACGAATTACACGCAGGTATCAACCAAATCGATTGCCAATATTGCCATACTAGTGCATTTAAATCTAAGAACTCAACCATTCCTTCGTTAAATGTTTGTATGAACTGTCACAAAAACGTTCAGGCAGTACAAGAAGATGGTTCAGTATCTCCAGAGATTCAAAAAATCTACAATGCTTTAGGATATGATCCAACATCGCAGACTTATGATAAGACTAAGGAAAAGCCAATGGAATGGGTACGTGTTCACAACTTGCCAGATTTCGCTTATTTTAACCACTCTCAACACGTAGTAGTTGGCGAGGCGGCTATCCGTAAAGAAAAAGGCTTAAATCCAAATGATCCAGTTTGTTTTGCTTGTCATGGTCCGGTTAATACAATGGAAGAAGTTTATCAGTATTCTCCATTAACAATGAAATGGTGTATCAATTGCCATAAAGATGCCGATATCTCAGATAAGAAAAATGATGCCTTCTATACAAATGTGATTAAAGCACACGAGAAGATTAAAAAAGGCGAAAAAGTTACTCCAGCAATGTTGGGTGGCTTAGAATGTGGTAAATGCCATTATTAATAAATAGAGTTTAGTTAAGAAACGTTCGATAAACAGTAATATAGCTTAAATGGAAAGCAATAAAAAATACTGGAAAGGCTTAGAGGAGTATAAAAACACTCCCGATTTTGTTGAAAACAACAAAAACGAATTTGCAGAGCCACTTCCAATAGAAGATGTTTTAAGTGAAGCAGGATTAAGTACAGTTACCCCACGCCGCGACTTTTTAAAAGCCTTAGGTTTTGGTTTAGGTGCGGTTACTTTGGCGGCTTGTCAAACAGCCCCTGTGCACAAATCAATTCCTTATTTGATTAGACCTGAAGAGGTTGTGCCAGGTATACCAAACTTTTACGTTTCTTCCTTTAAAGGAAGTCCTGTAATGGTAAAAACAGTAGTTGGTCGCCCAATTAAAATTGAAGTAAATCCAAATGCAGGTATTTTTAGTACAGGTACTGATGCACAAGCGCAAGCTTCGGTATTAGATTTGTACGATGTATCTAAGTTGAAAAATCCTTTACTTAAAAAGGAAGAAAAAACTTCTTGGTCTGATATTGACACTTTTGTAAAAGGAGAGTTAAATAAAGCGCAAGCATCTGGCAAAAAGATCCGTATCGTTTCTTCTAGCTTAAATAGCCCATCTGCTAAAGCAGTGGTTACAGATTTTGCGGCTAAATATCCTACAACCAAACATGTACAATACGATGCGGTATCTTATACAGGTATCATCAAAGCAAATGAAAATAGCTTTGGTAAAGCAGTATTGCCAAAATACAATTTCGATAAAGCAGATTTAATTGTAAGTTTCGCTGCAGATTTCTTGGGAACATGGATCAGCGGAGAAGAGTTTACAGCACAGTATGTAGCTAACAGAAACTACAAATCTCTCGAAAACAAAAAAATGTCTCGCCACTTTCAGTTCGAAACTGGTATGAGTTTAACAGGTACTAATGCAGATACCCGTATTCCGATTAAATTATCTGAAGAAGGTCCGGCATTAATTACTTTATATAATGAAATTACTGGTGCTAATTTGGCAGGCGGTGCATTAGGAAATAACACTACTGCAAGTAAAGTTTTAAAATTAGTAGCTAAAGAATTGTTGCAGAATAAAGGTAAATCTTTAGTTGTTGCAGGTTCTAACGATGTTTCTACTCAGATTTTAGTAAATGCCATTAATGCTGCTATTGGTAGTTATGGTACTACTATAGATTTAGATAATCCTTGCAAACGTTACGAAGGTAATGATGCTGAGTTTGCTGAGCTGATCAATGAAATGAATAGAGGAGAAGTTGCTGCGGTATTCTTCTTAAATTCGAACCCAGCTTACGATGCTACTAGCACTAAAGCATTTACTGATGCCTTGGCAAAAGTTGCTTTAAAAGTATCTTTCTCTGATAGAGTTGATGAAACTTCAGATCTTTGTGATGTTGTTGCCATTAACCCTAACTATTTAGAATCATGGGGTGATGCAAATACCTACGAAGGTTTTTACTCAATTGTACAACCAACAATTAATCCAGTATTTAACTCACGCCAAGCAGAGCAAAGTTTATTAATCTGGTCTGATGCTGCTGTTCAGGATTATTATCAGTATGTACGTATCAACTGGGAAAAAAATGTATTACCTAGTGTTGGTAAAACTTGGAACGAGCTATTGCAATTAGGCGTAGTTACTGCTGCTGCTAAAACTGCCGGAACTTATGGTTTCAGCATGTCATTAGATGCTGTTGCAGCTTCTATCGCAACAAGCAGCAAAGCTTTAGCTAAAGATATCGAATTACATATCTACGAAAGTATCCCAATGCGTGATGGTAAACATGCCAACAATGCATTTTTACAAGAATTACCAGATCCAGTTTCTAAAGTAACTTGGGATAACTATATCGCTCTTGCTCCTAAACAAGCAGAGAAATTAGGCTACAAAGAATTTGATATTTTAACTGTTAAAGGTGCAAATGGTTATTCAGTAGATCTTCCAATCTTAATTCAACCAGGCCAAGCGATGGGTACTGCTTCTGTAGCATTAGGTTACGGACGTACAAAAGTTGGTAAAGCTGGTGATAACGTAGGTAAAAATGCTTTCCCTTTTGTAACTTTTAGCAACGGTACATTAAAGTATGCTACTACTGCTACTTTGGCTGCAACCGGCGGAAGAGAAGAATTAGCACAAACACAAACACACTATTCTTTTGAAGGAAGAAATATCATTCGTGAAGCTACTTTAAAAGATTATTTAAAAGATCCTGCTGCAGGTTCTGGTAACCACCATAAACACAAAGTTTACGATTTATGGACTACCGATAAACACGAAAAATTAGGTAACGACTGGGTAATGGCAATCGATTTGAATGCTTGTACTGGTTGTGGATCTTGTATCGTGGCTTGTAATGTTGAGAACAATATTCCGGTTGTAGGTAAAGATGAAGTACGTAGACGCAGAGAAATGCACTGGTTACGTATTGATCGTTACTACAGTTATGATCAAGAACCTACTGCTAAAGCAGCTGGTCATGGAGGTCATGATGCTGGATCTACCGCAGTAACTAAAGAAAAAGATATTGCACATTTGGAAGAAAACCAAATGAACCGTGTTTCTGTAGTTCACCAACCAATGATGTGCCAACACTGTGATCACGCACCATGCGAAACAGTTTGTCCGGTATTGGCAACAGTACACTCATCAGATGGTTTAAACCACATGGCGTATAACCGTTGTGTAGGAACACGTTACTGTGCAAATAACTGTCCATATAAAGTACGTCGTTTCAACTGGTTCAACTACTGGAACGATTCACGTTTCGATAACTATTTGAACAACGAATTCACACAATTAGTATTAAATCCAGATGTTACTACACGTTCTCGTGGTGTAATGGAGAAATGCTCTATGTGTATTCAACGTATCCAAGCTGGTAAGTTAACTGCTAAAATGGAGAAACGTGCTTTAAAAGATGGCGATATCAAAATGGCTTGTCAGCAAGCTTGTTCTGCAAACGCAATTATCTTTGGAGATAAAAACGATCCGAATTCGGAAGTTTCTAAAGCATTACGTAGCGAACGTATCTACTATGTTTTAGAAGAGATCAACGTACAACCAGGTATTGGTTATATGACAAAAATTAGAAATATAGATTCAGAAACTAAAGAAGTACACGCGTAAGCTTACTTGTAGCAATATAAATTATGTCAGGACATAACGAATCAATTTTAAGAGAACCATTAATAACGGGTAAAGACATCACGTATGCGCAAATTACGGATGATATCTTATTACCTGTAGAAAACAAGCCAAATAGAGCTTGGTGGATAGGTTTTATACTTGCACTTTGCGGCGCTACACTTTGGATAGTTTCAGTAGCTTATACCTTCTGGTTCGGTATCGGAGCTTGGGGCTTAAATAAAACAGTGGGATGGGCATGGGATATCACCGGTTTCGTATGGTGGGTAGGTATCGGTCACGCAGGAACACTAATTTCTGCGGTATTATTACTCTTCCGTCAAAACTGGCGTAACTCCATTAACCGTTCGGCAGAGGCGATGACCATTTTCGCCGTTATTTGTGCCGCCACTTATGTAGTATCTCACATGGGTAGACCATGGTTAGCGTATTGGGTATTACCATTGCCAAACCAATTTGGTTCACTTTGGGTAAACTTTAACTCACCATTGGTATGGGATATGTTTGCTATCTCAACTTACTTCTCGGTATCATTATTATTCTGGTACACAGGTTTATTGCCTGATATCGCAACAATTAGAGATAGAGCAGCAGGTATGCGTAAAAAAGTTTATACTGTTCTTTCTTTCGGATGGAATGGTAACGTAAAAACTTGGCAACGTTTTGAGGCTGTATCATTAATCTTAGCAGGTATTTCAACTCCACTGGTACTTTCAGTACACACCATTGTATCAATGGACTTTGCAACCTCGGTTATTCCAGGATGGCACACTACCATTTTCCCTCCATACTTTGTGGCTGGAGCGATTTTCTCAGGATTTGCCATGGTGTTAACTTTATTATTAGTAGCACGTAAAGTATTAGGTCTAGAGAATTATATCACCATGTTCCATATCGAATCGATGAATAAGATTATCATCTTAACAGGATCGATTGTAGGTGTGGCTTATTTAACTGAGTTTTTTATCGCTTGGTATTCTGGTTCAGAATATGAGCAGTATGCTTTCATTAACCGTGCTACTGGACCATACTGGTGGGCATATTGGATGATGATGACTTGTAACGTAATCTCTCCGCAGTTGCTGTGGTTCAAAAAGGTACGTACAAGTATTGCAGCTACTTGGATCTTATCTATCGTTGTAAACATCGGTATGTGGTTTGAGCGTTTCGTAATTATCGTAACTTCATTACACCGTGATTATTTACCATCAAGTTGGACCATGTTTACACCATCTTGGGTTGACGTAGGTGTATTTGTAGGGTCGATAGGAGTATTCTTTACCTTGTTCTTATTATTCTTAAGAGTATTACCATCAATTGCAATTGCAGAGGTGAAATTACTATTGAAGAGTGCAAGTGAGCAAGCTAAAATGGAATTGATTAAAGATGGCCACTTGGATAAAGAACAAGTAGCAGAATACATAGAGTCTTTAGATAAGTTTGATAGTGTTAAACAAGAAGAATACGCAAAAATATAACAATGAGTAATATCAAATATATTTTAGGCAGTTTCGGCGATCCAGACGAAATGATGCACGGCATCGAAAAGTTGCAGGAAAATAACATCAAAATTCATGATGTATATACGCCAATGCCTATACACGGCATCGAAGCCAAATTAGGAGTTAAAAGATCTAGGTTAGATAGAGCAGCATTCTTTTTCGGGATTACTGGTACAATGACCATGCTTACAGGAGTTTACTTAGCTACAGTTGTAGATTGGCCAATTAACATTGGTGGTAAAACACACTTTGCATTACCAGATTTTATTCCGATTACTTTTGAGTTAACGATTTTATTTTGTGCCTTTGGCCTAGTTGGATCGTACTATGCATCAACCCACTTGTTTCCGGGTAGAGCGCCAAGAGTAATGGATTTACGAGCTACTAATGATCGTTTTATCATTGCAATTGATGCAAAGGAAAATACTGAGCACACCAAAATTGACGAACTATTAAAAGGTGCTGGTGCTTTAGAAGTAAAGCATAATGAAAGGAAGTATATTAGCTATGAATAAGAAATATATAGTTTACGCCACATTTATGGTATTAGTTACCGTGGTAATGCTTTCGGCTTGTAGAGATAAAAGAAGTACAGGTTTGGAGTATGCTAGAAATATGTATGATCCGATTGCTTACAATCAAGATCAGCCAAACAAAAATTTTGCTAACGGAGCAACATCACAAACTCCACCTCCAAATACCAATCCAACTGGATTTGTTAAGTATGAGTTTGCAAATACTCCAGAAGGGTTAAAGGCTGCAGAAGCATCTTTAGTTAATCCTTTACCAATAACAGAAAAGAACCTATTAGAAGGAAAACACTTTTATAACGTTTTTTGTGGTGTTTGTCACGGCGAAAAAGGAGATGGAAAAGGACCTATCACCTTGTTAGAAAAAGGAATTACTGCACCTGCGTTTCATGGTGCTGATGTGAACTCTACTCGTGGTGGATTGATGAGCGAACTTCCAGTGGGAAGGATTTATCAAACAATCATGTATGGTTACAATGCAATGGGATCTCATGCCTCACAACTTACTCCAGACGAAAGATGGAAAGTGGTGATGTATGTTCAACAATTACAAAAAATAAAATAAGAAAAGCAAATTAAATGGGAACTCATCATTATAATTTAAGTGAACAATTTGAGTTTACAGGGAAAGCAAAAATCCTTAGTATTGTAGGTATCTTAGTAGGTATCGTGGCAATTGCTTTTGGTTTTATGAGTGGCGCACACGAGCGCACATTCGCTAACCTGTTACTAATGGCATATTACTTTGCATGTGTATGTATGTCTGGGGCTTTCTTTTTAGCCGTTCAATATGTAGCACAAGCAGGTTGGTCTGCTTCAATATTACGTGTACCACAAGCAATGGCTAAAACCTTACCAATTGCAGTTGTAATTTTATTGGTAGTAATAGGTTTGGGTCTTTTTACACATAACTTATATCACCATTGGGCAGATCCAGAACTTCTTGTAGAAGGTGGCCCAAAATATGATAAACTAATTGCAGGTAAATCTGCATTCTTGAATATCCCATTCTTTATGGGCAGACAGGTTGTATTTTTGGGGCTTTATAGTTTCTTTGCTATCAAATTTGCACAATGGTCTAATCAAGAAGATTTACATGGTGGTTTAAATTACTACCGTAAAAGTTTCAAAAATGCTTGTATATTTTTGGTAATCTATGGTTTTACTACGCCAATCTTTGCTTTTGATACCATTATGTCTTTAGAGGCGCACTGGTTCTCAACTATGTTTGGTTGGTACAACTTTGCAGCAATGTGGGTAAGTAGTTTAGCTACAATTGCAGTAATTATCATTTTATTGAGAAAAGCAGGTTACATGAGCTGGGTTAACAATAGCCATTTACATAACTTGGGTCAGTTTATCTTCGGTTTCTCTATTTTCTGGACTTATGTTTGGTTTGCTCAATTTTTATTGATCTACTATGCCAACATGTCTGAAGAGACTGTATATTTCTACAAAAGATTTAACAATTACGAAGCTTGGTTCTATATCAACTTAATCTTAAACTTCTTATCGCCATTATTATTGTTAATGGATCGTGATAACAAAAGAAGCGAGAATATTTTATTAGTAGTATCTATCGTAGTTCTTTGTGGTCACTGGGTAGATTATTACCAAATGATTATGCCAGGTGTATTTGAATTTGGACCTAAAGTAATTGATGGTAAACCAGGAAGCGGTTTTGGAATTATCGAAATTGGAACTGCATTGGGTTTTGTAGGTTTGTTTACCTTTACCGTATTAAACGCTTTAAGTAAAAAACCATTAATTGCTAAGAACCATCCGTTTTTACAAGAAAGCTTAAATCACCATTTATAATAGGTTAGGTTTAGAAATATATAAATTAATATAATAAAAGTACAGCGTACTACTTTTAAGAAAATGAGTTTAAGAAAATTAATAAATAATAAAACAATGGCGGCTATTGCAGTAGTATTTACTGCGTTTGCAAGTACCAGTGCGTATGCTCAAGAAGCAGCCGCTGCCGCAACAGCAAAACCTGTAGATATGGAGCCGATTTATAAATCGACCCTATTCTATGTACTGTTGTTCTTGCTATTATGTTTGTTCATTGCTATTGTAGGCAAGGCCCTTAGGGTTTACGAATTAACTCGTGAGAGCGAAGGCAAGCCAGAAGGAATTAACTGGAACAAGATTAATGGTATTCTATTTGCCATATTCTTAGTAGTTGGTTTGTATGGCGTGTATTGGGAATATACAGTACATGGTAATATGATTTTGCCAGAAGCAGCTTCAGAGCATGGTGTAAAGATTGATCAGATGTTTAACCTAACCTTGATCATTACAACCATTGTATTTATAGCTACACATATTGTTTTATTTGCATTTGCTTATTTCTACAAAAGCACAGGCAAAAGAAAAGCTTATTATTATCCACATAACAATGCATTAGAGCGTATCTGGACAGTTATCCCAGCTTTAGTTTTAACGGTATTGGTATTAATGGGTTTCTTAACTTGGAGATCTATCTTTTACAAAATTGAAGATCCAAAAAATAAGCCTTTGAGTATTGAAATTACTTCTTCTCAGTTCCAATGGGATGTACGTTATCCAGGTGCTGATGGAGTAGTAGGTAAGAAAAACTACAAATTGATTACCAGCATTAATGCTTTAGGTATTGATTTTACTGATAGAAATAACTTAGATGATCAGTTTGCTGATGAAATTGTATTACCAGTTAACAAACCAGTTCGTTTTATCTTAACAAGTAAAGATATCTTACACAGTTTCTACATGCCTCACTTTAGAGTGCAATTAAATACTGTACCAGGTATGACATCTTATTTCGAGTTTACGCCAACCATAACTACAACAGAAATGAAGGCTAAAACTAACGATCCTAAGTTTGAGTATCTTTTACTTTGTGCTAAAATTTGTGGTGACGGTCACTACAAAATGCAAAAACCAGTAAGAGTTGTTTCTGAGCAAGAGTATAAAGAATGGGTGGTTAAACAAGGTATTTATTTAACCAACGACTTAAGAAAAGCCTTTAACTTACCAGTGCTTGCTGAAGCGCCAGTTGCACCTGCTACACCAGCAGCGGCAGCAGATACTACAGCAGCAGATACTACAGCAAAACAATAAATTAGCGTTAAAAAAATAATAATACTGGAGAGCCCTTATTATGTCAACTATATCACTACAAGATACACACCACCACGATAGCCATGATGATCACGGTCATGGACATCATAAAGAAACGTTCTTAACTAAATATATCTTTAGTCAAGATCACAAAATGATTGCCAAGCAGTTTCTAATAACTGGTATCATTATGGCAGTTATTGCCATGGGTCTATCCATCTTATTCAGACTTCAATTGGCTTGGCCAGATAAGAGTTTTCCTCTTTTAGAGCAATTATTAGGTAAATGGGCTGAAGGTGGAAGAATTAAACCAGATTTTTATTTGGCCTTAGTTACTATACACGGTACCATTATGGTATTCTTTGTATTAACGGCAGGGCTAAGTGGTACTTTTAGTAACTTGTTAATCCCTCTTCAATTAGGAGCAAGAGATATGGCATCGCCATTCTTAAACATGCTTTCTTATTGGTTCTTCTTTATGGCTTGTGTAATTATGATGGGGTCTTTCTTCATCCAAACAGGTCCTGCAAGTGCTGGTTGGACAATTTATCCGCCATTGTCTGCAATTCCTAAAGCTATACCAGGTTCAGGATTGGGTATGACGATGTGGTTGATCAGTATGGTTCTTTTCGTAGCATCATCTTTAATGGGTGGTATTAACTATGTAAGTACAGTATTAAACATGCGTACAAAAGGTATGGATCTTTGGAAAATGCCATTAACAATTTGGGCATTTTTCTTAACCGCTATTTTAGGTATTTTATCATTCCCAGTATTGGTAGCAGGTGTAGTACTATTGGTATTCGACCGTAGTTTTGGTACAAGTTTTTACCTTTCTGATATTGTTATTGGTACACAGATTTTACCAAACGAAGGTGGATCGCCAATTTTATGGCAACACTTATTCTGGTTCTTAGGTCACCCTGAGGTATATATTGTAATTATGCCAGCATTGGGTATTTCATCAGAGATTATATCTGTTAACTCAAGAAAACCAATTTTCGGTTACCATGCGATGATTTATTCATTGATTGGTATTACCATCCTATCATTTATAGTATGGGGTCACCACATGTTTGTAACGGGTATGAACCCATTATTAGGTGGTGTATTTATGATCACAACATTGATTATTGCAGTACCATCAGCAGTAAAAACATTCAACTATTTAGCTACCTTATGGAGAGGTAATATCAGATTTACACCTGCAATGTTATTTGCAATTGGTTTGGTATCATTCTTTATCTCTGGTGGTTTAACAGGTATTTTCTTAGGAAATGCTTCACTAGATATCAACTTACACGATACTTACTTCGTAGTTGCCCACTTCCACTTGGTAATGGGATCGGCAGCAATTTTCGGTATGTTGGCGGGTGTATATCACTGGTTCCCTAAAATGTTCGGAAAAATGATGAGTGCTAAATTGGGTTACCTTCACTTCTGGGCTACCTTTATCTGTGCTTATTTGGTATTTTTTCCATTACACTTTTTAGGATTAGATGGTGTGCCACGTCGTTATTATGCATTTACTGAATTTGAGTTTATGCAAAAATGGGTAACTGTAAACGTATTTGTAACTTGGGCTGCTATCATTGCTGCCTTAGCTCAAGTAGCTTTCTTATTCAATTTCTTCTACTCTATATTTAAAGGTAAAAAAGCACCTCAAAATCCTTGGGAAGCTAATACATTAGAGTGGACTACTCCTGTAGAGCATTTACATGGTAACTGGCCAGGAGAAATTCCAACTGTATATCGTTGGCCGTATGACTATAGCAAGCCAGGTGCTGAGCAAGATTTCATTCCTCAAACTGTACCTTTCTCTCAAACGATGAGCTCTAACTTGCCTCATGATTTTGAAGGAAATGCAGAAGCAGAGAAAATCCAAGCAGATTGGGATGCTGTTAATAAGCCAAAAGAAGAAACAGAATAGCAGGTATTTATTCTGTTCAGAATAAAAAATAAGGTATCTGCTGAAGTGAAATAACTTGCAACAGGTACCTTATTTTTTTAACCACCACACCAAATGAGTACTAAATCTGAAAATAGATTTATTAGATTAAACTTTATTACCATTGTTGTAACACTTTTGGTCATCTTGGCCGGAGGTATTGTTCGCAGCACTGGCTCTGGTATGGGTTGTCCAGATTGGCCTAAATGTTTCGATCAATATATTCCACCTACACATGTTTCTCAACTGCCTGCAGATTATAAGGAAAAGTATGTTGAAGGAAGATTAAAGAAAAATGAAAAGTTTGCAAAGTACTTAGAAAGTATGGGCAAAAAGGAATTGGCTGATAGCATCAGAAAAGATCAATCAATTACGATACCCGAAGAATTTAATCCTGCTAAGACTTGGACAGAATATATCAACCGGTTAACAGGTGCTGTTTTAGGAATATTTTTGATTTTAACAGCGATATATTCTTTTGTCTTCCGCAAAACTGCTAAGCGAGTTGTGGTATTAAGCGTATTGAATATTTTGGTCGTTGGTTATCAGGGTTGGTTAGGCTCTATTGTAGTATCTACTAATTTAACCCAATGGGTAGTTACCGTACATATGTTATTGGCTTTGGTAATTTTGGCCATATTGATTTACACCTATAATTATGCTAAACAACTACATAAAGAGAGAAGTGTAATCATGTATCGTATCTTATGGCTAAAAGGATTTTTAGCTTTTACCATTGTTATTACCATTGCCCAGATTGTTTTGGGAACAGAAGTAAGGGAGAGTATAGATACCATTGCCAAATCTTTACAATTTGGTGGTCGAAATACATGGATAAGCAAAGTTGGCGAGGTATTTAATTACCATAGAGATTTAGCAATCTTAGTTGCAGTTTGTAACTTTGTGGTTTATAAAATGGTGATAGATAGATTTAGTGGAAAAGCTTGGCCGTTAATGACAGCCAATTATATCATGATAACTTTAATTGTACAAGTGGCTTCAGGATTTATACTTTCTTATCTATCGCTACCACCTTATGCACAAGCGATACATATTTTATTTTCTACCTTGTTATTTAGCCTGCAATATTATTTATACTTATTAGTTTACCGTACAGCTACTTATAAAACCAATTAAAATTGAAACAGTTTTTTTCAGATTTCTCGAAATTAGTAAAATTTAGATTATCGTTTACGGTTGTCTTTTCTGCTTCTATTTCTTTTTTAATTGCCCAAAAAATCCAAATCTCAAGAGATATGATTGATGGTATCAATTGGGAGAACTGGTTTATTTTAATTGTAGGTGGGTTTCTAGTTACAGGAGCAGCAAATTGTTTCAACGAAATTATCGAGGTTGATTTAGATAAATTAATGGCTAGAACCAAAGATAGACCAATGCCAGCCGGTAGAATGACTACTGGACAAGGTTTGGTTTCTGGATTATTGATGGGGCTAATTGGTACATGGTTATTGGGTAAATTAAACTTAGAAACTGGCTTGCTCTCAGTTTTTTCTATTCTATTGTATGCTTTTGCTTACACACCTTTAAAGCGAAAATCTCCAATTGCGGTATTTGTAGGCGCTATACCTGGTGCGTTGCCACCATTAATTGGTTATTTTGCTGGTCTTGGCCATCCTGAGATTGGATTTGATGTAGTTGACTATAAAATTGCAGGAATGTTATTCTTAATACAATTTGTTTGGCAGTTTCCACATTTTTGGGCCATTGCATGGGTATTAGATGATGATTATAAAAAGGCAGACTTTAGATTATTGCCTACCAAAAAGAGAGATAGAGTAAGCGCGGTATTTACCTTTGTAAGTACTTTGGTTTTAATCCCAGTAAGTTTATTACCAACGTTTTTAGGTTATGGAGGTTATATTATTACTGGAGTTTCAATTGTAGCAGGAGTGGCTTTTAGTTATTTCGCTTATCAATTGATGGTGAAAATGGATTTGCCAAGTGCTAGAAAAGTGATGTTTTGTTCATTTTTCTACATCCCACTGGTACAATTGATTTTATTATTTGATTTAATAGTTTAAGGATATTAAAATGGTGCATACATTGCAACAAGAAGATTTAAAATTTGATGCCAAACCCAAAAAGTTTGTAGTTTGGTTATTTGTAGTTTCATCTACCATTATGTTTGGTGGCTGGACAAGTTATTACATTGTTTTTGCAGCCTCAAAAGGTAAAGGACATGGTTTGGCTTTACCCGATGCATTTATGTATAGTACTGCTATCTTGTTGGTAAGTAGCATTACACTTTATCTGGCATCTAGAGCATTAAGAAATGAAAATAGAAAGACGCAACAATTATTTTTATGGCTAACTTTAGTATTGGGTCTTGTATTTGGCTATCTACAATTTCAAGGTTGGACAAGTCTTTACCAAAGTGGTGCTGCCTTAATCAATAATAATGCAGCTATTTCTCTAATTTATATTGTGTCGGGTTTTCACTTATTACACATTGGTGCTGGTATTTGCTTTGTACTTAACAGCCTAGTTGGCTCTTATAAAGCCATTCCGATGGAAAAGGCGCTTTATCGTCAAGAAATTACTGCAATTTTTTGGCATTTTATAGATATATTATGGATATATCTGTATGTTTTTTTACTTTTGAACAGTTAGAATTTTTAACAAACTATTATACTATTACTAAATGGATTCATTATCGAAGTTAGACCAAGTTAAAACCACTCCATGGGCCGGTGGCCGCTCACCTTGGAATGTGGAATATGGTAAAATAATGATGTGGTTTTTCTTGTTATCAGATGCCTTCACATTCTCATCATTATTGGTTTATTATGGTGCACAGCGTTTCACTAAATTTACATGGCCGTTCCCAGATTATGTGTTTCAATCTATTCCGGGCATAGCAGACCATGGCTATCCATTGGTTTTCGTAGGTATCATGACCTTTATTTTGATTATGAGTTCGGTTACCATGGTATTAGCTGTAGAAGCTGGTCATCGTCGTGCTAAAAAAGAAGTAATTTGGTGGATGGTTGCTACCATTATTGGTGGTTTTATGTTCTTAGGTTGCCAAGCAATTGAGTGGACACACTTACACCATGAAGGTTTTTGGTGGGGAACTAACCCAGCAACAGGTTTAACAGAACCAGGTGCAATTACAAAAGCATTACAGCCATTCTTCCAAGGAGAAGTATCCTTTGTATCTGCTCAGCAATTTGCAAATCTATTCTTTACCATTACAGGTTTCCACGGTTTTCACGTATTTAGTGGGGTAGTAATCAACATCATCATTTTAATTATGACAATTAACGGTACTTTCGAGAAACGTGGTCATTATTTAATGGTAGAAAAAGTTGGTCTTTACTGGCACTTTGTTGATTTAGTTTGGGTGTTTGTATTTACATTCTTCTACTTAGTTTAATTATCATTCTATAAAATAAAATATTATGTCAGAACACAACATACATACATCAGAAGAGCATGGTCACGATGATCACGCTGGAATGAGCAAGAAAAAAATCTGGTCTGTATTCTTTATCCTTCTATTTATTACTGTAATTGAATTTATAATTGCATTATGGATTAAACCAGCAGGATATTTTGGAGACCATGCCATCTTAATCGGAAATACACTTTATATTGCCTTAACCCTGCTTAAAGCATTCTACATTGTAGCTTACTTTATGCACTTAAAATTCGAGAAATTAGGCTTGCAATTGGCACTTTCAGTTTCATTTGTATTTATCATCTATTTCATTGTCTTGATGTTAATAGAAGGTGGTTATTTGCATGACCATATGCCAAAGGTTTAAGCGCTTTAATTGGATAATTAATTTTATCATTAAAGGTTTCCTTCCTGTTTGAGGGCATCCGATAGCTATTACAAATTAAATTTACGGATGAAATATAATCCAATTAAAAAAATATTGATCCTGGTAACCATATTAGCGGTACCAGGATTTTTATATTATTTACTACAAGAAAAAGGTAAAAATAGGTACAAACCTTTGGCTATTTACGGTCAAAAACAAGTTGCATCTACTTTTCATTCTGTTAGAGGGAAGCAAATTCCAGATACCATTTACCATGAAATCCGAGATTTTAAACTGCTTAACCAGAAAGCAGATACCATTACTTGGGAAACGTATAAAGGAAAAATCATTTTACTAAATCTATTTTATACCAATGGGAAAACCTACGGTGTAGACTTTGCGAATAAAGCCATGGAAGGTTTTAGTAAAGTATATGAAAAAAATGATATGATCCATTTTATAGGTTTAAGTATGGATACAGAGCACGACAAACCTGAGATTTTGGCAAATTATGCAAAAGAATTATCAGCTGTTGCAGGTAAATGGGATCTGTTAACTGGAGATAGTATTCAGGTTTACACATTGATTAAAAATGGGCTATTGTTGGATGCCCTAAAAACGACAGAAAATGGACATACCAAATTTACTTTTAATAATATGTTCGTTTTAATAGATAGTCACCGTCGTATACGTGGTTATTATGAAGCTACCAATCAAGAAGCACTCTCTAAACTTGATGATGAGATTAAGGTGCTAGTGGCCGAAGAATTAAGAAACATGAGAGACGGGAGATAGAGGTTTAGAGTTGAAGGTTTAGGGTTGAAGGTTGAAGGTTGAAGGTTGAAGGTTGAAGGTTGAAGGTTGAAGGAAATTTAACTAAGCAAGTTATAAAAATATACATGGAGAAGTCAGTTGAACAAAAATATAATAAATGGATAGTTGTTTTATCGGTAGCTATTCCGTTGGTAGTTGCACTATTGTTTGGTGTTAATTTAAGGAAGTTGGGTTATGATGTGCAACCCTTATCTTTTTTACCACCAATTTATGCCACTATTAATGGTTTAACAGCAATAGTTTTGGTAATTGCAGTATTGGCGATCAAGAATGGGAAAAGAAAACTACATGAAAACTTAATGAAATTTGCCATTTTTTTATCGGTATTATTTTTAGGGATGTATGTTGCTTACCACATGACTTCTGATTCTACCAAATTTGGGGGTGAGGGTGCAATTAAATATGTGTATTACTTTATCTTAATTACACACATTTCCTTGTCTGTAATTATTATCCCATTTGTTTTAGTTACCTACGTTAGGGCTTTAGCTCAACGTTTTGATAAACACAGAAAAATTGCCAAAATTACATTTCCAATCTGGTTATATGTTGCCGTAACAGGTGTAATCGTTTATCTCATGATATCGCCATATTATAATTTTTAAAACAATTTTGTCGTTAAATTGGTATATTTGTACATCATGAAAAAAGCCATTGTTTTTCTATTTATTGTTGTGTTGAGCTTCTCATTTACACCAAATGTAAAAGCACAATGTTCTATGTGTACCATTAGTGCCGAACAAGGTACAAAAAATGGTAATACTCAGGGCAAGGGTTTGAATAGTGGTATCATTTACCTTTTAGCTATTCCTTATTTATTAATGACAGGGATTGGCGTTTTATGGTATAGAAATTATCGTAAAAAGGTTGCCACTACTTCTGCATTAAATAGCTAAAAATAAATTTTTATACTTGCTTATAGCATAGCATGAAGAAAACATCTAAATTGTATGCTATAATTAATGGTAAATGTCCGCAATGTCGTAGAGGAGCTATTTTTTCTGGTAGCCTGTATGGTTTTAACGTTCAAAAAACAAATTATAACTGTAACCATTGCAAACAACGGTTCGAGATAGAGCCAGGTTACTTCTATGCAGCAATGTATGTAAGTTATGCTATGAATATGGTAGAGATGATAACTATGGGTTTTGCAACTTATTATTTATCTGGTGGAAGATTAGACTTCGATTCGTTATGGTTATATGTTGGCGTCATTTTCTTAGGCTCTCTTATTTTATCGCCATTTAATTACCGATATTCACGTATCATTTTATTACATTGGTTATCGCCAAAAATAAAATATAATGCTAATTATGACCATAATTGATAGGCAATTAATTCATAGAAGATTATCTTTTCAAATGCTTAAAAATGTTAAATAAAGAGACTTTCGATTTTTTAGATCTAGTAGTAGCAAACAATAACAGAGAATGGTTTGCAGAAAATAAACATTTATATGAGCAGGCAAAAGAAGATTTATTTCCTTTTATAGCAAAGCTGATTAAAGAGCTAGCGGTTATAGATCCTCAATATAGTGCTGATACAGCTCCTAAAAAAGCCTTAATGCGCATTTATCGTGATGTTAGGTTTAGCAAAAATAAAGCACCATATAAAAACAATTATGGTATTGCTTTCGATGTTAAGGGCTATGGTCCCAATACGCCAAGTTATTACCTGCACATACAGCCAAGCAACTGCTTTTTTGGAGTTGGCTTTTGGCAGCCAGAAGCATCAGTGCTTAAAATAATTAGAGAAGAAATCGATTATAGCAGTTCAGAGTTTCTTGAAATTATTGAAGACAAAGATTTTAGCAAGATTTACAAATTAAGTGAAGAAGACAAACTTAAAAAAGCACCAAAAGGTTATGAAATTACACATCCACAGATTGAATTATTGAAACTGAAAAGCTTTATTGCTATCTATCCAATTGCTGATTCTGAATTTCTTAAACCCACAATCGTTAATAAGTTGATAACTGCTTTTAAAACTATACAACCATTTGTGCTATTTTTGAGAAAAGCAACTACCGTATAATAAGAAACCATGTTGATTTATTTTTAGATAAATCATTACCGAATAAGACACCAATGAAAAAAATTACCACATTATTCTCCATCACGCTCTTGATAGCGTTTATTAGCTCTTGCGTAATCCTATCTCCCAAAAAATACAAAGCCTTATTGGCTAAGCAAGATTCCTTAAACACAGGTTGGACTGAAGCCCAGTTGAATGGCGAAAGTTTAGAACAACGCATTTCTCGTTTAAGAAAAGATACTGCAGATTTAAATGGCAAACTAGCCGACCTAAATGCTCAATATGAAGAGATGGAAGGTAATTACCTGAAACTAAAAAGTAATAGTTCTACAGAAATCAATAAATTATCTGGTAACTTATCTAAACTTTCTGACGATTTAAAAAAGAGAGAGCAAAGGTTAAAAGAAGTAGAGGAGATTTTACGTAAACGCGATGAAGCAACTAATCAGCTTAAAGCCAAGTTACAGGAAGCTTTATTGGGTTTCACCAAAAATGGTTTAACTGTTGAGGTGAAAAATGGGAAAGTATACGTGTCCCTAACAGATAAATTATTGTTCCCATCTGGTAGTATTATTATCGATGAAAAAGGTAAACAAGCATTAACGCAATTGGCTAAAGTTTTAAAACAACAGCCAGAAATTAACATTGCTGTTGAAGGACATACCGATTCGCAAAAAATTAATAACCTTGGGCAGATTAAAGATAACTGGGATTTAAGTGTATTGCGTTCTACCTCAGTAGTTCGTTTCTTAACCGAAGAACAAAAAGTAGAAAGTGTAAGGATGACGGCAACTGGTAAAGGGGAATTTCAGCCTTTGGGCTCTAATGCCAATGCCGAAAGCCGTAGTAAAAACCGTAGAATTGAAATTGTACTTTCTCCTAAGTTGGATGAACTATATGATTTGATTAAGCAGTAATAGTTAAATCCTCATAAAAAAGAACTTAAATAAACAAATCCCTGCATCGCAGGGGTTTGCTATCTAAAAAGGACTTTTAAGACCTTCGAATTTCGGTAAAATCAAATCTTTATCTGATAACAATAATTCAGTTTTATTTAACTGTTCATTCCAGTTGATATTTAAATTCGGATCATCCCAAACAACACCTATTTCAGAATTTTTATCGTAGTAATTAGTTACTTTGTAGGAGAAAATGGTATTGTCTTCCAAAGTTAAAAAACCATGCAAAAAACCTGGAGGTACCCATAATTGTTTGTGGTTTTCTGCAGTAAGCTCTATGCTAAAATGTTGTCCATAAGTTGGCGAATGCTTTCTGATATCAACAGCCACATCAATAACACTTCCTTGTATTACACGAACTAATTTACCTTGTGCAAATGGTGGCGCTTGTGCATGCAAACCACGTAAAGTACCTTTTTGAGAGAACGACTGGTTGTCTTGAACAAATACAGCGTTGATATTATTGTCGGCAAAAAATTTGGCACTGTAACTTTCGTAAAAGTAACCTCTGGCATCTTTCCAAAGCTTAGGTTCAATTACCAGTAAATCTTTAATTGGAGTTTCTATAACATTCATAATTATCCTACAAATTCCATTAAGGTTCTAAAAGCAACTAATCTGTTTTCGAATTTTTGTTGCACTGCAGCCTGTAATGTTGGTGCATAATTTTGCTGATAATCCTCATAGTCAGCCAAGCTTTCGGCAATGTATTGTGTACAATAAGTTACCCCTTCGTTTGGCGAATCGAGTACCTTTAACAATCTATGCGAAACAAATTTACCAGTTTCCATTACCTCTGGTATGTGGATTTCTTGCATCCATTGCAACCACTCTTCGGCAGCTGCATCTTCTATAATTACGGTTACGTTGTATAATAACATAGTACAAAGATAAGATTATGTCCCTACATTATCGCCACGTATGTTTCTAAAACGTTTTCTAGCTTCTGCATTAAACATGCTTCCTGGATAATCGTTCATGAGCTGCTGGTACATTTTTTTTGCTTCTTCGGGATTGTCTAATTTTTTTTCAAGCAGATCCCCTAAAGTAAAAAGAGCATCATCCGTCCAGATACTTTTTGGGTGGTTGGTAATGATTTCTTTTAATGCATTTGCCGCTTTGGTATTTTCGCTAGTTTTAATAAAAATCTTAGCTTTTGCCATTAAAATATCGTCTGTTAAACTATTTTTTGGAAATTTTAAATCTATACTATCTAGTTTATTCAAGGCCTGATCTGATTTATTCATAAATTGCAGCATGTCAGCATCAGCATACATAATTAATGCAAGGCTATCTGTTTTACTCAATAAATTGTCTGATATTAATAAACTTAAATTAAGCGCATCATTTGCAATTAATGCCGATGTTGAAGCTTTAAGCACGTCTGCTTGCGATTTTGCATATTTAAAATCGCCAACATAAAAATTGAGTTTTGCTGCCTGATATTTAGCTTCGTTACCAATGGGTTGATTTTCGAACTGTTTGGCCACTTGCTCATATACTAAAATTGCTTCCCAAGGTTGTTTAGATAGTAAATAGATATTGGCTAAATCAATTTTAATTTGTCCAACTTCTATAGATTGTAGTGCTGTAATTTTTAAAGCGTCTTCTAAATTTGCTTCTGCTTTGCTAAGGTCGTTGAGGTGATAGGCTTGTAAATAAGCAAGTTTTTTTAGAGCGAATAAGGTTTGGGGCGTTTTTCCGTATTGCGATAAAATTTCTTGATACTCATTTGCCAAATTAATTATAGATTGAGTTTCGAATTTGCCTGCAACCACTAATTCGTATTTAATATTTACCAATGCAATCTTTGCATCAATGTATAATTCGCTAGTACTACCTTTTGTTAAGATGTACTCATAGGCTTTTATGGCTGTGGTGTAGGCTTTATTGGCTACAAAAGTATTCGCCGTATTGTATAAAAGTAGTCCATCTCCTTTTGTGCGTTTGTCTTGTGCAATTAATTGCCGCAAAGCCAGCTCATACTCTTGTTGTTGTATAAATTGCCAAATTAATAATTCATTAAAAACTTCTACATCTGGCTCTTTTTGTATTTTTTTTAGCAATGCAGTTTGTAATAACTGGTAATCCTTGTTGTCCTCAAAAACCGATGACATGGCGTTTTGAGCCTGTGGTAATAATTGAGGTGTGGTTGCCAGTATGTTTAAGTATTCTTGAACTAACATTACCTTATCTTTTTTATACCGGTAAATGCTTAGCAATTCGAAAGTAAACATATTTTCGTCTGCAAATAATTTTCTCCCTTGCAAAAATGCTTTAATTGCCATATCAAATGCCTCGAAGCGATAAAAATCATTTGCGAGTTGCCTGAATTTATTTTCGTCTTTTGGGGTGTTATCTATAGCTTCTTGAAATATTTTATTGGCTTCCGCAACGCGTCCATCTTCCTGGTAAACTCTACCCAATGCAACTGCATATTGAGTTTTACTGGGATACTGTTTAATTAGTTTTTTAAGGATAGCCTCCGCCTCTTTATATTTTTTGATCTTGATTAGTGAGGTAAAATACAACTCAAAATAGCCATCGTTTTTAGTAGCATTAAATAACTTTTCTAGAAGTACTGCTGCCTTTTCATAATCGGCCTGCTGGTAATATTGATAGGCTAATGCTTGATCTACATCTTCTTGAGCATGTAATACTACGGATGAAAACCCAAAAAATAGGATCAAAATTATTTTCTTCATTGGTTAATCAATTACTTGAGGTAATTAAAATAATAATAAGCATTTAGCATCAGCTTCGATGCTAAAATAACGAAAATAGTTAACGCGTATTCTAAATGTTACTCATAAAATGATCTGAATAAATACAATGTTGCTACATTGAGGACAGATTAACTTTTGGTTAAGTAACAATATTAATGAATAATATTTAAGCCAATTAGTGATGTGTATTTTTGTGAATAAGTATGACGATTTTAATGAAGAAATATTTTTGGCTGGTTGCACTTGCATTTTTATTTGCCTGTAAACAGGATGATAAAGTCGCAACCATACCCGTTAACGATTTCTTTAAATCTCAAGATCGGGCAACTTATCGCATTTCGCCAGATGGGAAAAGTCTTTCGTACCTTAAATTACAAGATAACAAACAGAACTTATTTGTAGAAGATATTGCGTCTGGTAAAATTGTTCAGCTAACCAAACTACAAGAAAAGAACATTAGTTTTTATGCTTGGGTAAGTAACAACGAGCTTATTTATTATAAGGAAAAAGAAGGAGACCGGTTTCAATCAGAATTATTCATCATCAATAAAGAAGGGAAAGATGAACGCCAATTGAGCAAAAACGAAAAGAACAAAATCAGAGTTTTAGATGATCAATTGATTGATGACAAGTTCTTGTTGGTTTTATCCAATAAAAGAGACTCTACGGTATCAGATGTTTATCGCTTAAATGTAAGGGATGGAAAAATGGAAATGGCAGCTCAAAACCCTGGAAATATTAGTTATTGGATGACTGATGCTCGTGGTAGATTAAGAATGGCTGTTTCAAAGGATGGTGTAAATGAAACTTTACTTTACAGACAAGATGAGTTTAAACCATTTAAGCCTGTAATCACTAATAATTTTAAGACTACACTAGAGCCCATTGCTTTTTCTGAAAATAAGCCAAATATTATTTATGCCATTAGCAATGTAAATAGGGATAAAAATGCATTGGTAGAACTCGATTGTATTACAGGTAATGAAACAAATGTACTTTTTGCTAATGATTCTTTAAATGTGGTTGACGCCTTATATTCGAGACAGAAAGGCAAGATGGCTTATGTGGTTTACGAAACTTGGAAAAAGGAAAAACATTATTTAGACGATGAGGCTAAGGTTCTCTACGAAAAATTAGATAAACTATTACCTCAAACTGAATCTAGAATTATAGATAGAGATAAAAATGAAAATGTTTACGTTGTAAGAACTTTTACAGATAAAAATCCTGGTTCTTATTATTTATATATTGCGAATACAGGGAGTTTAAAGAAACTTAGCGATATCAATTCGGCCATAAATGTTGCACAAATGTGCGATATGAAACCTATTAGCTATACTTCTAGAGATGGTTTAAAAATTAACGGCTATCTTACTTTGCCACTAAATTCAAAGGCAAAAAATTTACCTATCATAGTTATTCCACATAATGGGCCTGGGCAACGCAATGGCTGGGGATTTAATGCAGAAGTTCAGTTTTTGGCCAATAGGGGTTATGGTGTACTACAAATTAATTATAGGGGCTCTCAGGGCTATGGAAAAGCATTTTACGCCGCTGGCTTTAAACAATGGGGCGCCAAAATACAAGACGATGTAGATGACGGTGTACAATGGTTAATTAGCCAAAAGATTGCAAACCCACAAAAAATAGCTATTTATGGAAGCGGTTTTGGCGGATTAATTGCCTTAAATGCTGCTATCAAAAGCCCTAAGCTTTATAAATGTGCGGCTTCTAATTCTGGTGTGCTTAATTTATTGAGTTATATTAAATCTATTCCGCCATTTTTTAAATCAAACCTGCAAATGCATTATGATATTGTTGGTAATCCAGATACGGAGTTTGATTATATGAGGCAAGCGTCGCCAATTTTCCATGCAGATAACATTACAATTCCTACCTTCATTACACAAAATAGTAAAGATCCGCGTATCAATAGTAATGATGCTATACAGTTTGTAAAAGAACTTAAAAAACGCAATATACCCGTAACCTATTTTGAAAGGGATGATTTGCAGTTTTCAAATAATAGGGAAGAAGGTAGACAAAAAGTTTACGCAGCTTTAGAGCAATTTTTAGGAAGTAATTTGAAGAAGAAATAACCTGTTAATTAACAATGGTTTCAGAAAAGGATAGTGGGTATCGTAAGAATTTTTCGTTGATAGTAACTTTTATTGTCCTAATTTCTTTTGTATTTGTATTATCTCTCTTTTTGGCTTTTAATTTCAGCAAAAAGAACATAGAGAACGACTTCGTTTCCGCAAAAGCTAATGTTCTAGAAGAAAGCCTTAAGCCTTATAATGATTTTTTCCTGAATAAACTGCCGGAGGTTTCTTATTACAATGGTTATCTAGATTCTGCTACAGCTTCTAAATTTGTGGATACTGTTTTGCAGCAATATCCATTTATTAAAAAGGTTATATTCTATGATGCGCAGGTAAAGAATACAAAGTACGAAGAGAATGGAATAAGCTACGGAGATTTTTGTTCTATAGGTACCAAAAATATTTATCAATTTGGTAAAAGCCTTCCTAAAGATTCTATCAAGCTTTTTGCAGAGAATGAGGTGCTCAATAAAGTTAATTTAGAAGATTTTGCAGCCTTATCCCTAAAAATGCTAACTTTTGTACAAAAATTAGATACCACAAAAGTTCCAAGTCAGGAGGTACTTTTTAGTAATTTTTCAAATATCAGAACAAACAGGATTGATTATTTCAATATCCCAAGTTTGGAGTTGCTGAAGACCTATAAAAAAATGCTTTCTTATAAATTAGATTCAGATCCAGTTTATCAGCAAGATATGCTTTCTTTTGAACTAGATCCCAGTAAAATAAAAATTGAGAACTCGAGGCCATTACTTTATCAACATGTAAGAATAGCGCCTATTACTTACGATCCCTTAGATACTTCATCTGATTACATTACTGGAGAAATTACGCTAGGTGGACCTTTTGCAGATTATAAATTATATTTTCTATCCTCAAAATCATTTGTTAAGAAAGAAATTTATGCCTTCTTTTTGCCAATAGCCGCCTTGTTATTGTTATTTTATGGGGTATTGGTATTGGTAGCCTTTTTAATTTATCGTAACCTTAACATCAACCATAAAATGTTTAAGCTACAGTATGATTTTGTAACCAATCTTACACATGAGTTTAAAACGCCAGTAAGTGTAATCAAAATTGCTGGTAACAATATTAAAAGTGCATCAAGTTTAAGTGCAAGAGAACAACAGCTATACGGTAAAATATTAGATGAAGAAGCTGATAAGTTAAATGGCTTAATGAACAAATTATTAGCGTTTACCCAAATAGAAAATAAGGCCATCACACTTAATCAGGATGAGATTAATATCAATGATTTTATTGAGAGTACGATCGATGTACATACGCTTAAACATCCAGATTTTGATTTTACTTATGAAACATCAGGATTTAGTACCTTTATAACTGATCCGGTACTATTGGGCAGTCTTTTTGATAACTTGGCAGAAAATGCATACAAATACTCGCCTGTAGATCAGAAAAAATTGCACATTACTGCCAGACTAATTAAAGATAAGATTGTGATTAGATTTAAAGATGCTGGAATTGGTATTCCATCCTCAGAAATAAATAATATCTTTAAAAAGTTTTACCGCATTCAAAATCGCTATAACCAAAACGGAAGTGTAGGTTTGGGCTTGGCTTTCTGTAAGGAACTTGTTAACTTTATGAACGGAGAAATCTCGGTAAAAAGTGTGGTAGATAAAGGAACTGAATTTAAAATTGTATTACCCTATAATAATTGAAATGTTGGAATGTTAGAATGTTGGAATGTTAGTATAAACGTTTCAGCCTTTCAACTTTACAACCTTAAAACAAAAACACATGTCTAAAGGAATTAAAATATTAATAGTTGAAGACGATGAGAATTTACGCTTTTTAGTGGTACATCGTTTACAGGCAGAGGGATATCAAGTACTAGAGAATAGTGATGGCGCAACTGCAATAGATACTATCCTAACTGAAAAACCAGATATGGTGCTGTTAGATTGGATGTTGCCGGGAAAAGAAGGTGCAGAGGTTTGTGAAGAAGTTCGTAAAAGTGGTTACGAAGGTTTAGTTATTATGATGACTGCAAAAGCACAAGATGTAGATAAAATTGATGCTTATAACTTCGGTGCATCAGATTACGTAACTAAGCCCTTTAACATGGATGTATTGGTAGCGATGTTAGATAGCAAAGCTAAGTTCTTGTTAAATAACGATCGTTCAGAAATCCATCGTTTTGGTAACATGGAGCATCATCCTAACATTCATACCTTGTTCCGTGATGGTAAAAAGATCGAGTTAACTATTTTAGAAAATAGGATTTTGCTTTACTTTTTACGTAACCCAAATAAGGTTATCAATCGTGATGAATTGATGCTAGTAGTTTGGGGCTACAACTCTGATGTAAATACTCGTACATTAGATATGCACATCGTTCGTTTACGTAAAAAGATTGAGCTTAATCCAGATAATCCGCAGTTACTGCAAACTGTAAGAGGTATTGGTTATCGCTTTAATGCTGGGTAATTAAAGGTTGAGGTTATAAGCCTGAAAGGCGGATGGTATTTAAACTTTATCAAAAACCAATCACAATAAGTTCCATTAAATTATGTGGGCGTTTTAATACGCTTTCCGCTGTATCCCCGATGAAGAATCGGGGGATGCCACTTCAATCGTTAACGCAAAAAATAAAGTTTATAAAAAACCAATGGATATTGAAGAGCTACTAATAAAATGGCAAATTGCTAAAATAAGACATTGCAAAATCATTGTTCCATCTAAAAAGAAAAAATAATAATACTCATTTCTCTTAAAATTGGATTTAAAAATTAACCAGCCCGTCAATATTAAAGTTAATGCCAATCCAAAAACATTCAAATTAAACTCTTTTGTAAAAAGTATTAGTAAAATAAAGCACAAGATTAGAAGGCCTTGGCAGAACATCCAAGCCTTTTTTTCCCCAAACATTACGGGTATTGTTTTTAACTCATAAAGCTTATCCTGAAACAAATCTCTAATATCAAATGGGATGGTAATAGCGCAGATGAACAAGAAGCGTTTAGCAACCAACAACAAAGTTTCGCTAAAGGTTACCGAAATGCCGTAAGTACTTTCTACCTGTACAATTGGCAAAAGCACACAACTTATAGACCATACTATGGCAATCAGGAATAGTTTGATGCCGGGTAAATTTCTCAGCCCAATTTTTTTGTCGTTTAATTTTAAAAATGGGAAATTATAAGCCAACGCCAGTATACCTACAAAAGCCATTAACAATTGAGATTGAAAACTCAGATACCATAAACCAAGTGGAATAATGCATAAGCATGATATTAGTGTAATGGATATGGTTAGCCTATGATGGGAGAAAATCCACCTTACCCTTTTAAATGGTGATTTTTGAGGCTCTTTTGGTTTAGATAACAGCATACTAAAGTTGTACACTATCAATGTTGAGAAAAACAAAAATGCCAGCACGTATTTATCTGGAGGTAATTTAAGTAGGTAGTAAGTTACCATACCTTGAGCAACAGCACAAAAAGCAATAAAGAGGTTGCTAAAAAGCAAAAAATCTAAAATCGAAAGTAGTGCCTTTTTAATCATGTAAATTTATAATGATTGCAGGATTGAATTTTGAATGACTGAATATAGCGAAATAGAAATACATTTATTCATTCTCTTTCTACTTGAAAATTAACTTAAGCCCTACTTAACGTAAATATCGTAATTTCTGGTAAAATTCCTACACGACCCGGATAACCTAAAAATCCATAACCCACATTTACATATAATTGTTGTTGTTTTTCTCGGTATAAACCTGCCCATTCTTTGTATATATATTGAACTGGGCTCCATTGAAATTCTTTTAATCTTACTCCAAACTGCATTCCGTGGGTATGACCACTAAACATGGCATCAATTTGAGGGTATTTCTCTAATACTTCTCCACGCCAGTGAGATGGGTCATGAGATAATAGAAGTTTTACAGGCAGATCATCAGTATTTTGAGTAGCCAGTTCCATTTTTCCATATTTAGGAAAACGCCCCATTCCCCAGTTTTCAATACCTAAAATCCCTATTTCTGCACCATCAACTTTTAGCCTGCGGTTTTCGTTCATCAATAAATCCCAGCCCATAGCTTTGTGAGTGGCAATAACATCATTTAAGTTTTTAACTTTTGCAGGAGAACTTTCTTTACCAAAATGATAATCTCCATAATCATGATTCCCTAGAACAGAATAAACACCCAATGGCGCTTTTACTTTTGCAAAAATATCTTGATAATCTCGCATTTCATTAGCCAAGTTATTCACTAAATCGCCAGTAAAGAAAATGAGATCGGGTTTTTCTGCTAATAACATCTCTACACCCCCTTTTACAGCTGTAGGATTGTAAAAGCTACCTGAGTGCACATCAGTTATTTGTCCTAAAGTGATCCCATCAAACTCAGAAGGTAAGTTGGGTAAAATTAATTTTCTTCTTTTAACTTGATAATCATAAGCTCCGGAAATAATACCCCAGCTTAATGAACTTAGCGGAATTGCAGCAGCAACCAAACCAGCTTTCACTAAAAATGACGACCTTGATATAGGCTCACTTAATATCTTTTCGTTCTTAACAGGAAGTGGGCTTTCTTTTTTTACAGATCTAAATATTTTAATCGATGCTCTTCTTAGGTCGTCAATTAATAGAAATGGCAACATCATAAATTTGCCTACTGTTAGTAAAAAAAATGCAACTAAAATAACAGCCCTGGCTGTTAAAAATAGATTCAGATAAATTGCAGCAAATACACCAATAACAAGCGTAATATTTATAAACCACCAAATGATGGTGAAGTTACGTTTAGTTTTTGGCGACCACTTTTTGAAGACTGCTATAATTGCTTTGTAACAATAGAAATCGAGTAATAGAACTAAAAGGCAAAGGACAAGTAAAAAATTAGGCTTCATTATATATTATGGTAGTTTAAATTTGATTTAGCTCACTTGCAAACTTATCTAAAATCTTCATCATCCTCATCTTCTAAATCTACATTGAAAAGGCTATCGAACATATCTGCAAAGCCAAAACCACCATTAATGTAATTTTTGCTTACCTGAGAGTATTCTGCCAAGCCATGCAATACAAACTCCATTAGCAATAAGGTTTGGTTTTCGCTTAATTTGGGGTGGAATTTTTTAACCAGTTCATGCAAACCATCAACAGCCATTAACTCTTTGGTGTACTTGGCCAAATCTTGGTCATCTGCAACTGCAATGGTATTTCCTTCTGTAAACCATTCGGTAATTTTGGTGTACGGATTTGCCGTTTTGCTCTTCTTCGCTCTTTCTGGGTCTGGGAAATAACGAGCAAATAAACTCTTAATCGCTTTGCCAATTAAGGTATGTGCAACCTTCGCTGGTCCTTCCAATTCACCTTCGTAAACCAACTCTATTTTACCAGTTACTGCCGGAATAATTCCGCTTAAATCTGCTAAACGAACAAAAGTATTTTTTTCATTGTTGATGAGCATTCTTCGCTCTGCGTTACTAATTAAATTTTCATAAGCAGAAATAGTTAAACGAGCAGAAACCCCAGACTTTTGATCTATAAACTCACTTTTACGAGCTTCGAAGGCAATCTGTTCTACTAAGTCTTTTACCAAACCATCAGCTTCAATTAATGAGCGTTGCTCTTCGGTAAGTTTAGCTTCCTGAAAAGTAATCTTTCTAGAAATTTCAATGGTTTTAGGGTAATGTGTTAAAATCTGACTTTCAATTCTATCTTTTAGCGGTGTTACAATGCTACCACGATTAGTATAATCTTCTGGATTTGCGGTAAAAACAAACTGAATATCTAAAGGTAATCTTAACTTAAATCCACGTATTTGGATGTCTTTTTCTTGCAACATGTTAAACAAGGCTACCTGAATACGAGCTTGTAAATCTGGCAATTCGTTTATTACAAAAATGCTGCGGTGTGCTCTTGGTATCAAGCCAAAATGAATTACACGTTCATCGTTATAGGTTAATTTTAAGGTAGCCGCTTTAATCGGGTCAACATCGCCAATTAAATCGGCAACGGTAACATCTGGTGTTGCTAATTTTTCGGTGTAACGTTCGCTGCGGTGTTGCCATAAAATGGGTGTATCATCACCTTTGGTAGCAATTTCATTTTTAGCATACCATGAGATTGGATTCAATGGGTCATCAAAAATTTCGCTTCCCGCAACGTAAGGGATATATTCATCTAATAAATTAACCAATAAACGAGCTATCCTTGTTTTTGCTTGCCCACGTAAGCCCAATAACAAAATATTGTGACGAGATAAAATTGCCGTCTGCAATTCTGGAATTACCGTTTCTTCGTAACCTAAAATCCCTTCGAAACCCTCTTCTCTAGCTTTGAGCTGCGTAATTAAATTTTTTCTTAATTCGTCTTTAACGCTTAATGATGTATAGTTGCTGGCTTTTAATTCGCCTAATGTAGTTGCTTGCATATATGGTATAAGGTTTGGGGTATAGGGTTTAGGGTTTAGAGCCTTCTGCCCTCAACCTTCCACCTTTTACCTTATCTAATTGTTTTTCTTCTATTCTTAATATAATCTTCAAAAATATATTCACCTAAGCCGGTTAAAGAGCTGTAAAAAGCTCGACCTCCATTAACTTGGGTAAACTGGCGGACAAATTGTTGCAGATAAGGGTCTTGTGCAATCATAAAAGTGGTGATAGGAATATTTAAGCGTTTGCATTGTGCCGCCATGTTTAATGTTTTGCCAATCACTTTTCTGTCCAAACCCATACTGTTTTTATAATACCTGCCATTTTCTTTTAAACAAGTTGGCTTGCCATCTGTAATCATAAAAATCTGTTTGTTATGGGTTTTTCTTCTACGTAATAAATCGGTAGCTAACTCTAAACCTGCTAAAGTATTGGTGTGGTATGGGCCAACCTGTAAATAGGGAAGGTCTTTTATGGTTATCGGCCAGGCATCGTTTCCAAAAACTACAATGTCTAAAGTGTCTTTTGGGTATTTAGTTTTGATCAGCTCTGCTAAAGCCATTGCTGTTTTTTTGGCGGGCGTAATTCTATCCTCGCCATATAAAATCATCGAGTGTGAAATGTCAATCATCAACACGGTTGAGGTTAAAGTTTTATAATCTTTTTCCTCTACTTCTAAATCACGGTCGGTTAAAGTAAAATCGCCAATACCATGGTTAATTTGCGCATTTTGGATAGAGGCCGTCATATCAATCTGGTCTAAACTATCGCCAAAAGAATATTCTCTGCGGTCGGCATTTTTCTCTTCTCCAATACCAGAAATATTACTGTTGTGATTTCCTTTTCCAGCTTTTTTTAATTTGCCAAAAATTTCTTCCAAAGCAGATTTCCGGATGGTTTGCTCAGTTTTTGCCGTGATTTTAGGTTCCCCATTTTCTTCTTTGAGGTAGCCCTTATCTTTCAGATCATCTATAAAATCACCCATCCCGTAATCGTTATTGGTAAATTTATATTGCTTGTCCAACTCATTCATCCACGCCAAAGTCTCCCCAGCGTCTCCTGCGGTATAATTTAGTAGTTCGGTAAAAAGTTTTAGCATTTCATCGAAACCACCTTTTGGTAAATCGCTGGGCAAAAATTTAGAAAATTCGAAACCTCTCATGTGTATATATAAACGGATTATCGAAGGTAAAAGTTTAGCTTATTAGTATTTTAAGCGTGGTGTCATATTTAAGAGAGCTGAAAGGTAAAAGACCAAAGACCAAAGCGAATATTGAACCCTTAACTGAAAATTGAAAACTGAATTTTGGGCACCTTTCTTCCGGCATTCAGCTTCCCAATCCCGATGAAAAAACCTGGAAAGGGTCGGTCTTTACAGGGCTACGCTTCGCTCCGTACCAATAAGAATTGGTACTTAACCCTTACCTGCCTATCGCAGACAGGCAATCCCTGATGCAAATGTATTTGATAAAATTTTCTATTGGTAAGATTGCCAATCAGGTTGGCAATAATAATTGATATAAGTTCTCAATTTCTGGTTTTAATTTCTCCTCTCGAACCATAAGTGTTTCCATTGTAGTTGCTATACTCTAGTTCATCTTCATCTTTGCCTACTTTCATACTTCCAAAACCTTGTTCAAATTTTTTGATGATTTTATTTTTATGGTCAATTAATTGGTAACCATCTTCTGTTTTAACTAAGGCGCTTAGTTTAGAGAACACTTTAGCTTCGTTGTACATGAAAGGAATTACAACTTCTGCCTTTGAATTAATGTAACCCCATTTACCATCCTTGCTTTTAACTGCGGCTAATCCGTTAGAAAATTTTTCTACTTCCGCATATTTAGAACCGTCAATCACAACATCGCCTGTGGTATTGATAAAAAGGTCTTTACCATCTTTATTTTGCACAAGTAATAATCCATCCTTACCAAAGAAATCATAGGTGTCAATTTTGTAATCTTCTTTGTTTATTTTTTTTCCTTCAGCATTATAAATATCATCTGTACTGCTCAAAACACTATAATCAGCAAATTTTTCTTTAGAAGTATATGGTTTACTGTAGAAAATAAAATCGCCATTAACCTTATAATTGTAACCCTTTACATCTAGAACCTTTTTTAAATCTTGGTTAACAATGGTGTTTATTTCATCTTTAGAGGTTAGCACAATAAAGTTTCCTTTTTCGCTAATATTATCTAAACCAGGCTCAATTACAACTTTATTTGTTGCAATTTCTATTAAGCCTTTTGGACCATTAACACCTTCTTCAATAGCGTAATATTTACCTAACATTGGCTCATTTTTATAGAAACGGTATTTAAATGGAACCAGTTTCTGATTGGTTTTATCTAGCCAAAGAATTGAGCGATAACCATTTTCCTGTACTTCGCCAAAAAAGTAGTTGCCTTTATAGTGTGACAATTCTTTCTGATTTGGTTGTGCTACCCATTTGCCATCTTTATCTAAAATGCCTGCCAAATCATGCTTATTGTAGGCAACACCTAAACCATCTACATATTTTATAGTGTTTTTAAGGACGAAGCTATAATTGTTTAAGCCACTTTTTTCTGGCTTTAAGAAAATGTTGATTTGCTTTAAATTACCCCTGAAACTATAGGTAGCATTAACCATATTTTCTGGTTTGTTTTTGTCTTCTTTCGGCATGTTCTCATATAAATCGTCTGCCAGTTCATCTATGTTTTTGTAGTTATTTTTATCAATTTTTTCGATAGCATTTTTGCCAGCTGCTAAACATTTCGACAAAAACTCAACAGAATAATTCATCGTGTTGCTTGAGTAAGAAGAACCACTTTGGTCTAATGCTTTACCAACAGAATTAATTCCTTCCACTTTTAAGATTTTTTCTTTTGCCGCTGGAGAAATTTTTAAGATCGCAGTTGCATCTTCTATTGAAATTAGTTCTATTTTACCTGAAGCTATTTGTTTTGAGGGGTTTTCAGGGCTTAGATTTATAACAGGCATAGCCTCTGGATAGTGATAACTGGCTTCTAATTCGATACTATCAATCCACTTTGTACCTTTAATTTCGTCTGTTGTTTCTTCGCTTCTTCCATAAACTTTTTTATCGAAACTTGCTGTTGAACCATCTTGATAAAATACTTTTTTAAGTTTTAATGTCGGTTCTGGGAATTTGTACTCATCATAATCTCTAACGCTGTACATTAAACTTTTGGCACTAAAACTTATACTTAAAGCTGTATTGGGATAAATTACTTTCTGGTGAAAATATAGTTTGTTTAACGTCTGATTAAATTTTTGAATAATCTGGTTTTTAGGAGAACTGTCGAATTTTTCCGTTGTTCTGGTGTCTGTATTATCCGTATTGCCTGGCGTTATTCTTATAGATGTTGAAGCTAATTTGATCAGTCGTTCTAGGCTATTATTTTGTTTAATTATAATTGCTTTTGCTTCGGCTAGAGATTTTCCTTTTAATAGCGATTGAATATCATTTTTAGAAGTTTGTGCCATAGTTAACGAAACAGTAAGCAGCAAGAGAAAGGTAAGGCAGGTATTTTTTTTCATGGTAGGTGTAGCTGTTTATTCAAAAATTTCTTCCCCATAGGGTGGGTTCGCACCATGTTTAGAGGCTACAAAAGAGCCAACTTTACAGGCCCGGTCTAAAACAGTATCCATCGGAAAACCGTTTAGGTAACTTGCTACAAATGTGGCCAGAAAAGAGTCACCTGCGCCAACGGTATCAGCAACTTTTACTACATAACCTTTGTGATGATATAATTTCTCTTCATGTAAAACATAGGCGCCTTTTTCGCCAACAGTTAAGCAAATGATTTGAATATCGAATAAATTGCTTAACTGTTTCAATAGTTGTTCATCAGTATTTCCAGATAAATCTAGTGCTTGCTTTAAGTAGACTAACTCATGTTCGTTAACCTTTAAAATATCAGCAGCTGCTAATAATTCTTTTAATGTAGCTATGGTGTAGAATGGCTCACGAAGATTGATGTCTAACACCTTAATTTTTGCATAACTTAATAAGCTGATGATTGTCTTTTTGCTCTTTTCATTTCTACAGGTTAATGAACAATACACCAAAGCATCTGCATTTTTTACGGCTTCAATCAGTTTATCTGTAATTTCAATCGCATCCCAGGCAACGGGTTCAACAATAGTATAAGTAGCTTGTTGCTGTTCATCTAGTTTTACCTCTACCGTACTTGTTGGTAGGTTATTGGTCTGGATTAATTGAGTTGAGAATTTGTTTGAGGAGAGGAAATCAATTAATTCTTTTCCATTTTCATCATCTCCAATGGCGCTTATAAATTGGCTATTTATGCCTTGTTTGTGCAAATTAAGTGCGACATTCATACTCGAGCCACCAGCTTTTTTTCCTTCGGGAAAAACATCCCACAATATTTCGCCTATGGCAACAACTGTTTTTTTCATGGTAGATTTTTTGGTAATGTAGTAATTTAACTATGGATTAAATTCCCATTTTGCTGTTCAAATTTATTGCGTTTAAACATTGGCTTTCTTATTGAACTTATTTATCACTTTATAAATGAGCCAGCTGCCTATAAAAGCAAATGCAATATCTCCTACAAGGGCTAAAAAACTAAAACTAGTGCTGGTTCCTCCTTCATTTGTTACTATATCATAGCCACTTACTTTGGTGTAGAAATTAAATGGAAAACCATATTCATCTGCACCATCAGCATTGTATCGTAGGCTGGCGGTTGCCCAAGTGATCAAGCCAAAAAGTACTACTCCTCCCAATAAAATTTTATAGCTATTTCGCATTTTACTTAATCAAAATCGTAATACAGTCTGTATTTATTACAACAAATACATTGAAAAAGATAACCTTGACAGGAGCCATTATCTCTTAAATAATTGGGTAATTCGGTAAGTGTTATGCCGCCCGCTTTTGCTAAATCATGTTCAATATCTGCAAATTCATTTAGTATTGGTTCAATTTCTTGCCAACCTACGTAACCTTTAAATGCACAATAATCATTACAATGCGCCAACCAATATTCTTGCTGCCAACCTCGGTATCCGGGTGTTCGTTCTATCAATTCTATTAGTTTTTGTTTATCATCTACTTCATCAACATTAATATCATCCTGAAAACTGCCTTCAAATTTTTTGGCTGCTTTTCCGTCGGAAATGCACCAAGGGCAAAGTGCATCAATATCATGAACGGCAAAAAAGGGGTTCGTATAATAAACATCGGTAGGTTTATTACAGCAATCGCAAGTAACCACATTGTCGGTTTCAAAAGCGCCAGTAAGCGTTGGCTCTGGATGATACTTAAAAAACGGTAAATCCCTTTTAACTAAATCACTTGTAGTTTTTTTGATTTTAGCTTTAGGTTTTGGCACATCTTTATGTTCCAATAACTCCAACAATTGTGTTTTATCTTGCTGTTTATTTTCTAGAGCAATTGCTTTTTCCAATGCAGAAATGGCATCAGCATAATCCATGGTATAGATTTTAACTTGGCAAAGCATCCTCCAAAAATTGGCATCATTTGGATAATCTATCAAAATCTCACGAAGGTCATACTCTGCTTTTTCGAAAAGCGGAGCAGATGTTTGTGAAGGTAATCGATGCTCGAACCAAAATTTATTGCTTTTAGAAATGGCTTTCGAAAGCGTGATATTAATTTCCTTTAGTTTTTCAATACGTTTATCCATCGCTATTAAGCTAATAAATTCCCTCTTTGTTTATCAAACACTTCCTTGCCGTTTTTCTCAATTAATTTATCCAATAATGCATTATAGCCATTGGCGATTTTATATTCCAGCTCATTTTTGTACAGCGGAAAAATGGTTGAAATGTTGATCACTTCATCATCTACTTTTATTTCGGTAAATTCTTCATCAAAAGTAACGGATGGCAAAATAACCAAACCCACATAATCGGTTTCATCGCTGTAAGGTTCCATATCGGCAGTAGCTTGCATGGTGTGGCTAATAGCTAGCCAAGTATCGTAATGGTGCGGAAATCGAGCAGTTTCTTTGATCATTCCTAAAATCCAATCGTTCTCATTTTCGCTCGGAAAAACCTGCCCAAACTCGATTTCTTTGGGCAATAAAATCATCAATTCTGCAAACTTGTATTGTTCTGGGTTTTCTACACCATCTGGAACGGTCATCTCCAATAAACTCATGCCAGAAGTTAATAAAATATTAAAACTGTGCTTTTTAGAATTGATAAAATAAACATCCAAATGAAAATCTAACGATACCATTTCATGGAAAACCGTGATTTCTTCAGACTTATAGAATTTATCTAAATGATTAGCAATAGCTTCTGGGTGGTTGTCAAAAAAAGTTCTGTTGCTGAACTTGTCGTAAAATTCGTTCATGGTGAGTTAATTTGAGGAAATAATCTTTAAATAAAAATATCATGTTTTACGATAACAATTTTGATAATTGATAATTCGCAGTCAATCATTAAATATTCGTAAACAATTACTTATTATTCGACAAATTTAGAGCCAAAATATCCCTCAAATCATTGTATGTATTTTAATTTTTTTTAATTTAGTTAACAATACTACCTTAACCAATTCTAAAAATTAAGCCTATGAAAAATAGATTTCAACTGCTTTTAATAATTGCAGTTTTTCTTGCCGCTTGTAATTACTCATCCAATAAAAAACAAGAAACTTCAATTTACCAAAAAGATGGTTTAAGCTTTCAGCTCCCTAAATATTGGAAAGTAGGAAAGGACCGCCCAATTGAAGGTGTAGATGGAAGTAGATTCCTTTCTGTAAGTAATAATGAACCTTTAAGCGGAGAAGAGTTTTTTGTGATTACAGCAATTGATACCATTAATACTTTAGATGAAACTATGGATAATCTTATCGAACAATCTAGGATAAGTTATAGCAAACGAAATATAGAATTTGGCGTTTTAGATAAAGCCAAAACACTAACTATTGGATTACACAAAACACTAAGAGTAGATTTTGAGACCAAATTATTAGGGAGCAGAAATAAGGGAAGTTTTACAGTATTTAACCTAAAAGATAAAACCTACTCTTTTGTTAGCAGTGCCGAAGCAAAAAATGTAAAAGAACATACGGCTACAATAGATTCAATAATCAAATCTTTTAAGGTAAATTAATTTGTCAGTGTTATTTTTTTGTACTTTTTGCTGAAATAATAAAGTGAAAATAAAGTAAGCAAGCCGCCAATAATGGATAGGAGAATTACACTATTAGAGAAAAAAGTAACCCAGTTCAGTTGCACTTTAAAAATTTCTTTACTCAATAAAACACCAATACTGCCAACATAGCCAAACGAATCGGCTATATAAATAAGAAAGCCTACATTACTAGCGTATTTAAAAGTAGAAATTAACCTATCAAAAAATACAGCGTTAAACGGAATGTAGACCATGTACAGCCCTAAGCCAACAAGAGTCATCCACCAAATAGGTGTTAAAGCATTTGTTTTAAAAAGTAGGGTAGCCGCACCAGCCAATATAAAACCGAACAGAATAAAATAATGTGCAGTTTTTAAGGCTACAAAATTATTTTTGATCAAAACCATACTACCAATCAACACCAAAACAATCAAAGTAATTGGTGTTTCTGTTTTTGCAAAAATGGCTGGCTGATTAAAATAACCCATTTCTTTCCACATTTCTGCACCAAAATTATCTCTAATGTCTCTAAAAATGGTAGCAAAACAGTAGATCAGTACACAAGCAATTAGTCCAGGTAAAAATGCATTGATCAGCCGTTTTCTGTCAATGTTACTCATTGCAATTCTTTCAGATCGATAGTTAACATCTTCTATATCTGGAGCAGGAATTTTTTCCATTCCATAAACAAAAAGCATTAAAGGCAACGCAAAAACCAGACCTGCAAAAAATGGCACCCAAAATTCCGAAATGCCAAAATTTACCATTAACCAAGCGCCTACAGATTTTACAAAACCAGAGGCAAAAATAAAACTTACCGCCAAAGTTGCACCGATAAAATCTGTACTTCGCCTGCCTTCTACATAAGAAAAAACCACACCCCAAAGCATGCCCAAAGGAAAACCATTGATAAATAAAAAAACAATGTTATAGGGCATCGGAACAAGCGCAAAAAGTAGCCAACTTAGCCAAGCAATGGCTGTTAGTAAAATGATAATTTTCCCTCTACCGGTTCTTTTCAATTCGGCTATGTATTTAATGCCATAAAATTTTGCCAACAAATAACCCAGCATTTGGCAGATCACTAGAACCGTTTTGTAGCTGTAGCCAGCAATGGTTAAGCCATCAAAAGTGGCAACGGTAAAAGTTTTTCTGAAACCAAAAATCATGGTGTAGGCCAAAAAAACTACAACTGCGGCATATAATCCCGTTTTAATTTGCTCATAATTTTTGGTAGCCATAAAATGAATATAGGCTTAATTATTAGAAAAACAATGTCAGCATTTATTGGAGATTGCAGTCCTTCTTTCCGTTTTACTTCGGGTAACTGAAAAAGTTACCCTTCGTGCTCACTCCAATAAGGTTTAAATAACAAAGCCAGTAATCCTTTTGGAGCTTTTGCCCCTCATTAGGTAAAATAGATTACGGTTCTACATGTGCACTGTCGAGTTTTCACTATTCTTCTAGTTTTTGGTTTTTGTAATAGAAATCTTTATCAGCATCTGTAATTTCTCTTATCACTCTACAAGGATTTCCTGCTGCGAATACATTGTCTGGAATATCTCTGGTAACTATACTGCCAGAACCAATTACTACGTTCGAACCAATTTTTACACCCGGATTGATGACTACATTTCCGCCAATCCAAACGCTGTTGCCAATGTTAATCTCCTGAGCCCATTCATACTCTTGATCGCGAAGGTGTGAGTGTATGGGGTGGCCAGCGGTGTAGATTGCCACATTAGGTGCGATAAAAACATTATTGCCGATGCTCACTTTTGCACAATCTAAAATGACCAAGTTAAAGTTGGCGTAAAAATTATCGCCAATTTCTATATTGTAGCCATAATCGCAACGAAAAGGAGGTTCTACATAAAACATTTTTTCAGTTTTACCGAATAGCCTTTTTAGCAATTCTTTTCTTTGCTTGATGAATTTTGGAGCCAAGTTATTAAACTCAAAAACGATTTCGCGAGCTTTTAAACGTTCTTTAGAAAGTTCGGCATCGCCCGCTTGGTAGGCTTTGCCAGCCAGCATTTTTTGTTTTTCGGTAAGTTGATTTTCTTGCATGATGCCACGAAAGTAAGTAATGACACAACTAAGCAGTAATTTTTTTTGCCTTTATGAGATTTCGATGTTCCTTTTATAGGCTTTTGTTCTCTAAACCCGATTGAAGTGGAAATACTTTTACCATTCTCCGCATCTGCGGAGATTTAAGGGTAAAAGATTGTAACAAAAAGCGGGGCTATCGTAACCGATGCCCCGCTTCAATTGCTTTTCTAATATTATTTCGGTAATCCTTTTCTTAATGCTTTCTCTGCAATTTGAACCGCTTTCTTTTCACGCCATTCGGCATAAGATTTTTTGAATACCATTTTTATCAAACTATCTACACCACCTTTTACTGCTAAGTTAAAAACACTTGCCGCTTTTCTAGATAACGATGCATCCCAAGCTCTTAAACTTAAGGAGAATGAGCCATCAACATATTTCATCCAATGCCACATTCCGGTTGGCATAAATAAAGTATCGCCATGCTCTAAGAAAACTTCGTAACCTTCTACACCTTTTAGAGCCGGAAATTTCTCGAAATCTGGATTGGCAACATCATAATCTTCTAAAGCATAGGTTGCATTTGGCAAACAATATAAACGCTCTTTCCATTTATTGTCGAACAAAATAATATGCTTTCTTCCGCCAAAATGGGTGTGGAAGAGGTGAGGTAAATCTATATCGTAATGTAAAAAAGTTACCGAGTTTGAACCGCCAAAAAACATGGCTGGCATGCTTTCTATAAAACCGCCCATTAAATCTTTAGGAATTTTAATGTCGTTAATTAGACTTGGAACGTGTTTAAATAAATTGAAAAAGAAAATACGCAATTCGGTAGGTTCTCTTTTAATCAAATCCAAATAATCGCCAAATTTCATGCTGGCAATTGAGGCATTGATAGGTTTAGTTGGATCTGCCTTTGAATTGTCTACCAGATTAACTTCGATATCGCCACCAATTTGCTTAAGGTAATCAGTTGTCCATTTCTCACGAGCAGGCCAATCTTTGGTTAATCCTTTTATAATTAATGGTTTTCTGGCATCCAGGTAATTTTTCTTAAAATCTTCTGGACTAATCGTTTCTACAGTGTCAACAGGTTTTAAAATAAAGCTCATAATGTGCGATAAAGTAAATTTTAGGCAAAAAAAGTTTGATTAATTACCTACACAAAAGTGTAAATTAATATTTAAAAAAAATATGATTAATCTCATAAATGTTAAGCCTATGATAATTTGATGTAAAATAAAGACAGTTGACTTGAAAATACTTTAACAATATATTGCTAGGTTACTTTCGCTTTGCGAATAATCTTAGAAAATAGCTTTGGGAAAAACCGTTTAAGTAGCACTCCTCTAGTTTCATTTCCGCCAATATAAACTTCTTCTTTTTTAGCTTGGATAGCTTTTATAATTTGTTGCGCACAATCCTTTGGTTCCATGCCATTTGCTTGTGCATCATCCATTGTGCCTTGCTTAGAGCCATCAGCGGTAACCGCATTTATGGTAACATTTGTTTTAATAAAACCTGGGCAGGCCAACATAATATGGATGCTTGGATCATCTATTTCAATCCGGAGCGAATCGAAATAGCCATGCAAAGCATGCTTAGAGGCTGCATAAGCAGAGCGAAATCTTGTGCCAAATTTGCCAACTAAGCTACTTACACAAACAATACTGCCGCTGCCATTTGCTATCATGATAGGTAAAACAGCTTTGCTTAAAATTACTGTTCCCCAGAAATTAACATTCATTAATCGCTGTTCAGTAGCTAAATCTGTAGCTAGTGCTAAGCTCCGCTGACTAATTCCACCACTGTTTATTAAGATATCTATTTTGCCAAAAATGCGAATGGCATTTGCCGCTTTTTCATTTAGGGTGTCTGTATCTGCTAGGTCAAAAGATAGCACATGTACGTTAATCTGGTTTTTACAATTGGCTTTAACCCTAAATAACTCCTCTCTGTTTCGGGCAGAAATAATCAGCAATGCGCCAAGTTTATTGTATTCGTAAACCAGCGCTTCGCCAATGCCAGATGAGGCACCGGTAATCCAAACAACTTTATCCTTCATAAGTGTTAAAAATTTTCATCTTCGGCAAATAATTCTGCAGCAATGCCATCTGCAAAAAGTTTGCCCTCATTTGTTAGCTTTATTACATTATCTTTAATAGAAAGCCTTCCAGTTGCTATAAATGGTTTGGCTTGTTGCAGTGTTAAATTTTCGTAGCCTTGGCCGAAGTCGGTATTTATTTTGTCTAGCTGTATTCCCCACATCGTGCGTAAAGAGGTCATAATATATTCGTTAAAGCGATCTAATTTATTTAGCTCCTCTACTGTTTCTGCCAATTGTTTGTCGCCAAGCAAACCCAGGTATTTTGCGTTGTTGGCAATATTGATGTATCTATTGTAACCATCAAAACCATGCGCAGATGGGCCAATGCCTAAATAGGGAATGCCTCTCCAATAGTTGGTGTTGTGTACCGCATACTTGCCAGGCAAAGCATAATTGGAAATTTCATAATGCTCAAATTCTGCGTTGGCTAGTTTTTCTGTGAGTATTATAAATTGAGCAGCACTTTGCTCATCGCTTATCCCAACTTGTTTACCTTTATTTATGGCATTTGCTAATGCAGTTTTTGCTTCAACAGTTAAAGAGTAGGCAGATACATGCGGCGTTTGTAGTTCGATGGTTTTTTCAATATTACTTAACCACTTTTCGTTTGTTAATAATGGATAACCATAAATTAAATCAATACTTAGGTTCTCAAAACCTGCATCTTGACTTCTTTTGATACAGCTTTCTGCTTCATCGGCATTATGTGCCCTGTTCATCCATATTAAATCTTCATTAAAAAAAGATTGAATACCAATGCTAAAGCGATTAACAGGTAGTTGACGCAAATCGGCAATTTTTTTGGCGTTTAAATCATCTGGATTAGTTTCTATAGTAATTTCTGCATCTGCAGCAATAGAAAAACAGTCAACTAGCGTGTCGAAAATTTGCTGCAAAGCGGCAGCTGTTAATACAGATGGTGTGCCACCCCCAAGGTAAATGCTCCCAATCTGATCAGAAATCCTGTCCTTTTTTAATCTTATTTCTGTGCAAATTGCGGATACCATTTCATCAACCTGTTTTAACGAGGTGCTAAAGTGAAAATCGCAATAAGTACAAGCCTTTTTACAGAAGGGAATATGGATGTAAATACCTGCCATGGTACAAAGATAAGTTAATAAAATCATACCGTCTCAAGTCCTTCTAATCCCAGCCATTAGGAAAACAACAGAATAAAGCTGTAAATTTGTACCGAAATAGGCAGATTTATATCACGACTCTAAATGTTTAGAAAGGTTTTTGGACTAGTTTTTTTATATTTTATTGCATTAACTTTTAATGTTAATGCACAGCAGTCTGTTCCTTCCAATAGAATTGATACAGCTGCACTTTTCACTGATACACTAGATTCAACACAAGTGCTTTCTGCTGTTATAGACAGCATAACCCCACCTTTATTGCGTATTCCAGATTCCTTAACTCGAGCAAAGATAGCTGATAGTTTGAGCAAAGGAACTGGCTATCCGATATTTAATCTGGCTGAATTAATTAATGATTATAAACCTAAAGATTTGGGCCCCAGCTCTTACCAACAAGGTAATTTATTGCCCAAAGGCGAGGTATGGGTTTTGGCTATTGTGGCATTTTTAATTGTTTTATTTGCCATACTTAAAAATAGTTTTTCGAAACAATTAACGGCAATTGTACAATCCTTTTTTAGCAATAGGGCATTGGTTAATCTAAATAAAGAAGACAACCTTTTTACCTCTTGGCCATTTTTATTATTGTTTGTACAATTTGGCTTTACTATTGGGATGTTTTTTTACTTGGTGGCACAGTATCAGCAACTACAAGATGTAACCAAAGGGTTTCAGTTTTACCTTACTATTTCGGTGCTCATCATAGCACTTTATACCTTGAAAATTATTTTACTTAGGCTGCTGGGTTATATTTTTAATGTTCAAAAACCAGTAAATGAGTATATCTCTATATTATATTTAAGTTATTTTAATGCTTCTTTATTGTTCATACCCTTGGTGATCGCATTTGCCCTGTCACCGCTTAAATATGGCACATTTTATATTGCAATAGCCACAATTCTGTTGGCAATTATTTTTGTTTTTCAGTTCATTAGAGCTGGAATTAATATTTTATCTCATTATCGGTTTTCAAAAGTCTATTTATTTTTGTACTTTTGCACCCTCGAAATTTGCCCTATATTAATATTAATCAAGGCAATAGGATTTTAAGAGGTAATTAGTTAAAATGCAGGAAAAGAACGAAGATAGGTTACGTAAAGTAAAAAGTATACTGATAACTTTACCAAAGCCTGAAACAGAGAAGTCGCCTTATTTTGATCTGGCAAAAAAATACAACGTGAAAATTGATTTTAGGTCATTTATTCATGTTGAAGGTGTTCCAGCTAGAGATTTTAGAAAAGATAAAGTAAACTTAGCCGATTTTACAGCTGTAGTGTTTACCAGTCGTAATGCCGTTGATCATTTTTTTAGAATTTGCGAGGAAATGAGATATGATGTTCCTGCAGACCTAAAATATTTCTGTATATCAGAATCTACTGCTTTATATCTTCAGAAGTACATTCAATACAGAAAACGCAAAATCTTTTTCGGTAAACAAACTGCGTCTGATTTGGCAGAAATTCTGAAAAAACATGCCAACGAAAAGTTCTTGTATCCTTGCTCTGATGTAGCTACTGAAGATACGATGAATTTCTTGCAGCGTAATGGCTATAGTGTAACCCCAGCTGTTTTGTTTAAGACAGTAGTAAGCGATCTGTCTGATCTGGCAGAAGTTTTTTATGATGTAATTGGTTTCTTTAGTCCATCAAGTATTCAATCGCTATATATTAATTTTCCAGACTTTAAACAAAACAATACTCGAATTGCCGTATTCGGATTAAATACCAATAAAGCAGCTACAGAAGCTGGGCAAATTGTAGATATTGCTGCGCCAAGCCCAGAGGCTCCCTCTATGATAATGGCGATAGAAAATTATATAAAAAAATCTAATAAGTAATTTTTTGCATTTTTTTACGTTACTAAGTCTATGAAATTAAAAATGAGATAATTAAGTCAAATGAATCTTTTAGAATTCAGTTTGATTTTATTACTTGTTGATTATGCTTGAATTGCTTGTTTAGGCCTAAACACTATAAGTGTGGAATTTTTTACCTAAATAATTGTTTATATCAAGGATATTCGATAAAATTGCTATAATATAACTAAGACTTTGCTTTACCGTTTATGAGAAAAATATACTTTCTTGGTTTTTTTATTCTTTATGGCATCTTGTCTAGCTGTTCTAAAAATGGGCAACAAGGCGAATTAGTAGGTGTATACAATAAAAAGTACAAGAATAAAACGATCCCTTATGGAATGGTGTTTATCCCTCAAGGAAGAACATTGATAGGGATGAATGAGGAGGATCTTACTTTTAATGATGGTAACCGTAGTAGAATGACCTCTTTTACGGCGTTTTACATGGATCAGACCGAAATCACCAATGCCGAATACCGTCAGTTTGTGAATTGGGTAAGAGACTCTATAGCCATTACTTCTTTAGGCCAATCTGGCGCTCCTGGTTTATACAAAGCTTTACCAACCACAGCTGGTGCTCCAACTATGGGGCCTCAAAATATCGATTGGAAAAAAGTTGGTAATAATGGCTCTGCCTTATGGGGTAGAAATAGCCAATATAAAGCAAAACTGCAGAATATGTATTATGCCGGTAAAGATGCCATTCCAGGGAAAAATCAAATCGATGTCAGAAAATTAAGATATGCTTATAGCTACGAAAGTTTAGACCTAGCAGCAGAAGGAAGGAATGATCCTAATAAAACCAGGCAAGATTTTATCGAAACTTATACAGATAATCCAACACCTGGTAAGGCAAATGAACATCCTTCGGTAAGTGTTTATCCTGATACCATGGTTTGGAAAATAGATTATTCTTATTCACAGAATGATCCAATGGTGCAGACGTATTTTAATCACCCTTCTTATGATAGATACCCTGTAGTAGGTGTAACTTGGGAGCAAGCTAATGCCTTCTGTTATTGGAGAACCGATTTGTACAGAAATATTGCTGCCGCACGCGGTATTCCAGAAAATGGAAGAACCAAATACCGTTTACCTACAGATCAAGAATTTGAATATGCTGCCAGAGGTGGTAAAACTCAAACAAAATATCCTTGGGGAGGACCTTATATCATGAACGTTAAAGGTTGCTTACAAGCCAACTTTAAAGTAGGTAGAGGTAACTATTCTGATGACGGCGGTATGTACACAGTTGATGCAAAATCTTATTTACCGAATGATTACGGCTTGTATTGTATGGCTGGCAACGTAGCCGAGTGGACTAGCACCGCATATAATAAATCTGCAACCGCATTATTATTAGATTTTAATCCCAACTATACCAATACGGCAAAAGGTGCCAAAGTAGTTCGTGGTGGTTCTTGGAAAGATATAGGTTTCTTTTTACAGAACTCTGTAGCGACTTACGAGTACCAAGATAAACCAAGATCTTATATCGGTTTCCGATGCGTATCCGATTTCGCAGGAAATAGCTTAAACTAAACCAAAAACTAAAACAAATTTTTAAAAGATTATGGCAGCAAAAAAACAACCAGGATGGTTACATGTTGGAATTTCTTGGGGAGCGAGTATCGTAATTATTGGTCTATTAGCTAAAATTTTGCACCTAGGAGGTGTTTGGGCTAATTACTTTATTGGTGTTGGTTTAGGTGTAGAAGCTATTTTATTCTTTCTCACCGGTCTTTATCCACCAGAACCAGAATTACCTTGGGAAAGAGTTTATCCAGAATTGAATGAAAAATTTGCTGGCGAATTACCAAAAGCAACAGTTAGACCAACTGCTGCTGTAACGAATACAGGTTTTTCTTCAACTGCTGCATTAGATAAAATGCTAACAGATGCTAAAATTGGTCCAGAATTGATTGAAAGTTTAGGCACAGGCTTACGTACTTTTGGAGATAAGGTAGCTACAATTTCTAATATAAGTGATGCCGCTTTAGCAACTAACGAATTTGCAGGTAAGGTTAAAACAGCTTCTTCAAATGTTGATAGCTTAAATACAGCTTTCGGAAAAGCTACAGAGCAATTGATACAAATGGGCGATAGCAGCGCTGATTCTAAAGCTTATCACGATCAAGTGAATAACTTGGCTAAAAATTTATCAGCTTTAAATGCAGTTTATGAATTGGAGTTACAAGATTCGAGTGCGCATTTAAAATCGATGAACAAGTTCTACCAAAATTTATCATTAACCATGAACAACTTTAACGAATCGATGGAAGATTCGAAACAGTTTAAAGAAGAAGTGGGTAAATTGGCAAAAAACTTAGCCTCGTTAAATGCTGTTTATGGCAACATGTTAACTGCAATGAATCAATCTCGTGTTTAATTTTTGTATGATTTTTAACCAAAAAAACTAATTAAACATGGCAGGAGGAAAGGAAACGACCAGACAGAAGATGATCAATATCATGTATTTGGTATTGTTGGCTATGCTGGCTCTAAACGTTTCAGATACTGTATTAAATGCGTTTAAAAATATCAACGATAGTTTAGATGCTTCTAAAACAAACGTTAGTTCTAGTCTGGATGCTACCTTTAGTTCATTTAGAGATACTGAACTGAAAAATAAACCAGAACGTGCACAACCACTTTGGGATAAGGCTCAAAAAGCCAAAGCTTATGCTGATGATTTAAATAAAGACTTAGTTAGATTAAAAGAAGAGTTTAAAGTAGCAGGTGGTGGTATAGATCCAGAAACTGGTGACTTGGTACAGAGAGATAATATTGATATCGCACAAGATATCATGATAAACAAAAAGGAAGGCGAGAAACTTAGAACTAAGATTAACGATACTAGAACGAAACTAATCTCATTATTAGATAAGAAAGATCAAGCTAACGTTTCTTTTTCATTAGAAGCAAAAGATGTAACCAAATCTATAAATGGCAAGAAAAATTGGGTTGATATCAATTTCGGGGATGGAACACCATTAACAGCTGCTAATACTATCTTAACTAAAATTCAATCAGATTTGCAAAATGCGCAAGCTGAAATTGTAAAGAAAATTTTTGGAGAATTAAACCCAACTCAAATGACTTTGGATAAATTTAAAGCTGTTGCTGTACCTTCAGGAAGTTATGTGATCCAAGGGCAACCTTATAAAGCCGAAGTATTTTTAACCGCAAGCGACTCTAAATCCAATCCAGAAATTACAGTTGGAGGTAGTTCTTTAGCAGTAAAGGATGGCGTAGGTACTTACACAGGGGGCACTTCAAACGTTGGTTCATTTACTTGGAGAGGTACAATTAGAGTAAAACAAGCAAATGGAGATGTTAAAACTTATGAAACTCAGCCTATCACTTATCAGGTAGCCAAACCATCGGCAACCGTATCATCAAAAAAATTAAATGTAATTTACGCAGGTATAGAAAATCCATTTTCTATTTCGGCTCCTGGCTTTTCTTTAGAAAGTATCAAGGCAAGTATTTCTGCAGGGTCTTTATCTGGTAGCGCTGGTAATTATATCATCAATGTACCTGGTAGCCAAGTTGGTCAAACAGTAACCATTAATGTTTCAGGCACAGCCGATGGTAAAACGTTAAGTCTGGGAAGCAATGCATTTAGGGTAAAATCAATTCCTAATCCTACCGCTAAATTTGCAGGTATGATGGGTGGTATTATTTCTGGAAATAAAATTGCAAACGGTCAAATTTCAGCATCGATTGATAATTTTGAGTTCGACATTAAGGTACAGGTTCTTAAATTTACAGTAGTTGTGGTTAAACCAAGACAAGATTCACAATCATTCTATTGTTCGGGAGGCTCATTAAGCGCTGCTGCAAAAGCTGCTTTAGCTTCGCTTCCTTATAAATCAACAGTTTTTATTGAAGGCGTACAAGTACAATTACCAGATGGTCGTACACCTAATGTTAATACTATGGCATTTACCATAAATTAAAAAATTATGAAAAAGATATTTTTTCTATTCTCATTTATGCTAATAACAGGTGTTGTGTTTGCTCAAAACACAGCTACACCTCCGGTACAAGAGAAAAAGGTAACGCCTAAAAAGAAATTAGGTCCTAAAAAGGATGGTTATATCTTTAAAGAAACTACAACAGCAGATACAGTTATCCCATATTCGGTAGTAAACCAAGAAGATGTTGCCTATACCAAACGTATTTGGCGTGAAATCGATCTACGCGATCGCGGAAATGCAATTTTAGCCTCTCCTAAAGTAAATTTATTAGGGGTAATCTACGAAGCCTTAAAAAACGGTGAGCTAGATATGTATGCTAGCAATAACGAAGATTTCCAGAGCGGAGACCCAATTAGTCAAAAGAAATTAAGTGATACCAGTAGTTCTGCAGTTGATACGGCTTTTTTAGGAGTTAACTTAAGTACAAATGAAGTTAATAGAGCTAATAACGAATTTTTTGCAGCAAGTTATCCTATCATTAGAATCAAGGAAGATTGGATATTAGATATTAAAAGAGGGGTTTTCGAGCCAAGAATCATTGGCATCGCACCAGTTAGAATTGATATCAGAACTCAACTAGATAACAATGGTAATCCGGTGGTTGACCCAACTACAAATACGGTTAGAGCAGATACTACTAAAAGTGCGGTAGGTTGGTTCTATTTTGACGATCTACGTGAAATATTAGTGAAACATAAAATTGCTAATAACGGCAATGATAATTCAGGTATCAACTTTGATGATGTTTTTGTTAGACGATTGTTCTACAGCTATATCACTAAAGAATCTAATGCGGCAGATAATAGAATTGAAGATATCATCTTAAATCCAAGAGAGAGATTATTAGAATCAGAACGTATTAAAAAAGCAATGGCTGATTTTGAACAAGGACTCTGGGAATATTAAATACCCACCCAACCATCTCCAAAGGAGAGGGCTGCAATATATAAAGGAGCAGATTTAATTTGCTCCTTTTTTGTGCTTTTACTTTGCCAAAAGAACCACTGGCTTTGTAATATAAACCCGATTGTAAGCGGGGCTGTAATTGCCGATGTGAACTTATATTGTTTTACAAATTCTTAAAACTAACTAGATGAAGAGTTAAGAAAGTGTATTTTGTACTTTAAAATAATTGCTTAGCGTTTGCATCTGCTTTTTGTTTAAAACCTGAGCCAATTCATCTTCCGTAGCTTCCTTAATCTTTTTTACAGATTTAAATTTTACTAAAAGCTTATCTGCAGTAGATTTACCTATTCCGGGTATCAGTTCTAATTCGGTTTTTAAGGTGCCCTGATCTCTTTTCTTTCGATGAAAAGTAATTCCAAAACGGTGGGCCTCGTCACGTAACTGCTGAATGATTTTTAAAGTCTCCGATTTTTTATCCAGATATAAAGGAAAACTATCGCCAGGATAGTATAATTCTTCCAATCTTTTGGCAATGCCGATAACAGTAACCTTCTTATCAATCCCTAACTTTTTTAAGCTGCTTACGGCAGATGATAATTGGCCTTTACCACCATCAATAATGATCAATTGAGGCAATGTTCCTTCTTCATCTAACATCCGTTTATAGCGCCTGTAAACAGCCTCCTCCATAGTAGCAAAATCATTCGGTCCTTCTACTGTTTTAACATTAAAATGTCGATAGTCTTTTTTACTTGGTTTGGCATCTTTAAAAACCACAATTGCAGAAACAGGATATTTGCCTTGAAAGTTAGAGTTATCAAAACATTCGATATGCTGAGGTAATTGTGTTAAACGTAAATCTTTCTGCATTTGCGAAAGAATGCGATCTGTTCTTAAATCCGGATTTAACTTCTCATATTGATTTAGCTTTTCTCGTTTAAAGAATAAAACATTCTTCTCAGAAAGTTCTAGTAATTTCTTTTTTTCGCCCAATTTTGGAACAATTAGTTTTAAGTTCTCATCAACCAATGGGATTGGAAAAGGAACGATGATCTCTTTTGAAGTACTTTTAAATTTAGTCCTAAACTCAGTAATGGCTATGGTTAACAGTTCTTCGTCTGTTTCGTCTAAGCGTTTTTTAATTTCTATAGTTTGCGTTTGGATAATACTACCATTCATCACCTTTAGGTAATTTACAAAAGCATAACGTTCGTCTGATGCAATACTAACTACATCTATATTGGTAATGGCGCTATTAACTACGGTAGATTTACTTTGGTATTTCTCTAAAACCACCAATTTTTTTTGATAGGAATGCGCAAGTTCGAAATTTAAATCTTCTGATGCATTTTTAACTACTTGCTTAACTTCTCTAATTACATTACCAATTTTCCCGTTCAGAATGTCTTTGATTTCCTCAATATTTTGATCGTAATCTTCTTTGCTCTGATAGTTTTGGCAAGGTCCTTTACAGTTACCAATCTGGTATTCTAAACAAACCTTGAATTTGCCTTCGCTGATATTTTGCGGAGTTAGGGGCAGGTTACAGGTTCTAAGGGTATATGTTTCTTTAATTAAATCAAGAATAGTATGCATCATGCCAACTGAAGCATAAGGACCAAAATAGGTTGATCCATCTTTTACATAATTTCTAGTCCAGTAAACGCGTGGAAATTGTTCTTTTTTGATGATAATCCATGGATAGGTTTTATCATCTTTAAGCATGATATTATAGCGAGGCTGATGCTTTTTAATCAAGCTATTCTCCAATAGCCAAGCATCTATCTCTGTATCTACAATGGTAAAACTGATTCTCCTTATTTTAGAAACAAGTACTTTTGTTTTACCATTAAACTGATTGTCTTTATTGAAATAAGAACCTACACGATTACGTAGATCTTTAGCCTTACCAATATAGATCAGTGTATCTTCTGCATCAAAATACTGGTAAACACCAGGTTTGTGCGGAATATCAGTTAATGCCTTTTTATAATCGAAACTACTCATTTGGATTACAAATTTAAGCAAAAAATATGAAGTCGTCTTTACAAGAACAACGTTAGAAACCTAGCTTTTTATCTAATTCCGTAGCTTCTTGATCTGCAGGCGTGATGTACTGATCGCAATTGTAAACAATACTAACAGGGGTTGTTGGTGGTTCAAAATCGCCTTTGGTTACCTTAAGACTTGGATTTGCATAAACCCTTTTCATAAAACCAGCAAATATGGGTAGGGCAGAGTTTGCACCTTCGCCATCTCGGGTACTGATAAAATGAAACGCCCTATCTTCGCAGCCTGTCCAAACACCAGCAACTAAATCGGGGCTTATACCCATAAACCAACCATCAGAGTTATTCTGAGTTGTACCGGTTTTGCCACCAATTGCTGCTGTAACGCCATATTTTCCAGCCAATCTATATCCTGTTCCGCCTGTAACAACTCCACGGAGCATCCGAGTCATCACATAGGCAACTTCTTCATTCATTACTACCTTAATGGTGGGCTTGCTATCGTATAGCACAACTCCATTTTTATCCTCTATTTTTAAGATATAAGTGGGTTCAGTCCATGTTCCTTTATTAGCAAAAACACTGTATGCACCTACCATGTCAAATATGGATGCATCAAATGAACCTAAAGATATAGATGGAACGGCAGGTACATCTGTGGTAATTCCCATTTTTTTAACTTCGTTGGCTACAGCTGTTGCACCAACTAAATTCATTAAGTAGGCAGCAATATAGTTTTGGGAGTAAGCTAATGCCTTTTGTAGGGTAATGCTGCCGGGTAAAGTGCCAGAAGAGCGTGGTGTCCAATCTGGGCTACCAGGACTTGAAATGGTTACAGGCACATTTGGCACACTTAAACAGGGAGAAATACCATTTTCTATTGCAACAGCATAAGTAAATGGTTTGGCAGTTGAGCCAACTTGACGTGTACCCATTTTTACTTGGTCGTATTTAAAATGCTCGTAATTGATACCGCCAACCCAAGCTTTAATGTAACCAGTTTTAGGATCCATTGCCATCATAGCATTCCGAAGTAAAAGTTTATAATATTTAACTGAATCAATAGGTTTCATTAAGGTATCAATATTACCTTTCCACGTAAAGATGCTTAATCTGGTAGGGGTATTAAAATCAGCGGTGATTTCCTCGTCAGATTTTCCTTCTAGTTTTAAAGATTTATAACGATCTGAGCGTTTAATGCCCTGATCAATTTGCAATTGCATGCCTTTAAACGGATTTCTCCCTTTCCAACTATTGGTAAATTGTTTTTGCAGAATTTTCATATACTCTTTTTGAGCCTGTTCTGCATAAACTTGCATATCATAATTAATAGTGGTGGTAATTTTTAGACCGTCTCTATCCAAATCATAAGGAATGCCATTTTTAGTGATTGATCTTTCATCCAATATTTTTTTAACCTCGTTTTTTAAAACTGCTCTAAAATAAGGTGCAATTCCATCATTCGTTGTAGCGGCGGTAAAGTGCAGTCCAAGAGGTTTATCTTTTGCGGCCTCAAAGTCAGCAGCAGTTAATAAATCTGCTTTAACCATTAAAGCCATTACTGTATTTCTTCTGGTTAAAGAACGCTCCGGATTTCTGGTTGGCGAATAACGTGTAATTCCTTTTTGTAAACCTACCAAAACAGCTGCTTGTGGCACGGTTAACTTATCTGGTGTAGTGTTATAGTAAACCCTAGCTGCAGATTTAATTCCGTAAGCTTGGTTACCGAAATCAACTGTGTTTAAATACATAGTAATGATTTCTTCTTTGGTATAATTGCGCTCTAACTTAACAGCAATTACCCACTCCTGAAACTTTTGAATAATTCTTTTAAGGTAGTTTTTTTGCCTTCCTTCATCAGAAAATAAGTTAAGTGCCAATTGTTGGGTAATGGTACTTCCACCTTGTTTTTTACCTACTAAAGCATAGGCAAAAATGGTAAAGGTTCTTTTAAAATCTATACCCGAGTGAGACATGTAACGGATATCTTCTGTAGCAATTAAAGCATTAATTACATTTGGAGAAATTTGACTGTAGGTTACATTAGATCTATTTTTCACAAAATAAGTGCCCAAAACCTTGCCGTCTTCTGAGATAATTTCGGTTGCTTCGTTGCTTTTTGGATGTTCTATTGCCCTAAATGATGGGATATCGCCAAATAAGCCAAAGCCAATTGCAACAATAAAAAGTGCAAAAAATACCATTCCACCAATAAGCACTTTCCATAGCCTACGATTGTATTTTTTGATTTCTTCTTGTGTTAGGGATTTACTCATTTTTTAAAAGTTGTTCTTGAAAAACTCAAGATATCTATTTATTGTTTCTTTGTTCTTTAATTTTTCGAAATTCTCTTTACTAATATAAAAGCCTTTATAGGTGTTTGCAGGTACTTTCATAATTTTGGCAAGTTGAGATGTAATGCCATCATAGTATGTTTTAGCTTCTTCGATCGTTTCAAAGTTACCAACATAAATCAATTGATTTTCATCAAACTCAGATAATTGGTGTTTTAAATTGGTGCCGGCATAATTTCCTCTATTAAATTGCCCTACGCCAAAACGAGATGAACTTAAGCTTACAGTAACATCCTCTACATTGATAACGTAATAATATGTTTTTGATTCAGCTAAACTGAAAAAATTATCAATTACTGGTTTAACGGGTTCGGTTTTAACCTCAGGAATGGTTTGAGCAGGTACGCTAACTATTGGTGTAACCACAGGATTAGTTACCACAGGAGGAACTATCACGGGCGGTATAACCGTACTTACAGGAACATTGGGTTTATCAATAATAGGTATTACGGGTTTTGTTGGCTCTTGTTTTACAATAGGATTATTAATTTTTTGTCCTGCAAAAGGAGGTTCATTAGGATCAAAATCTATTAAGGCAATTTTTCTTGCCTTAAAACTAGCCAAATTTGCGTTGATATAGGCAATGTGGTCTTTAACCAAAGGTGTAATTAACGAATCTCCTGCATAGGTTTTAGTAATGTAGTTGAAGGCTGTTAACAAACTGTCCACATTTTGTGTGCGCCCAATAGCTATAGCTTTTAAGTAATCGTACTGCGCTTGTAAAGCATTTCCAGGAAAACGCTGATTGGTTTCATTTACACTTGCAATTACATTAGCGAATTCCTTTTGTTCATATGTGTTAAATACCGAATTATAAATCTTATTGATTTCTAAATCTAAAGCATTTTGTTTAGTAGAAAAATTAGGGTCAAGTATTGTTTTAGCGTACACCGAATTTGGATATTTACTCAATACCAAGTTCTTGTAATTATTCGCTTTGGTTTCGTCGGTATTTTTGTAACCTAAATATAAACTATAATAAATGGCTTCGAGATGGTTGTTTTGAGGATATCTAGCCAAAAGCAATTCATAAATTCTAACTGCTTCTTCTTGATCTTCTAATACCTGCTGATAAAAACCTGCAATCTCGAAGTAGGCATCAATAATCTGCTGATCAGATTTTGCCATTTGATCTGCAGTAAGCGGTAATAAAGCCTTATAATCTTTAATCAATGTAGCCTTATCTGCCCCAACATTAGTTTGCAATTGGTTTGTTAGGTCTGCATTAACACCTATCGCTGCAGCTTGGTTCTGCTGATTAACTTGCGATGATGATTTTACACTTTGGCGCCAATTTTCTTCTAAGGGTCTGTTTCCCCATCTTTTCTTAAAATCTGTAAAACCTTTACTCATAGCAGCAATATTGCTGAAATAGAAGGTGCCATTATTTTGATTTCTCGAAGATTGGTCGTTGAAGTTATTGTTTATCGGTTTGCCATTTTTATCGGTTTGTACAGCTAAAGCCAAATCTTTCTTTGGTTCAAACATCAAATCTAATTTTTTGTCACGGTCTTGCTCTGTTAAACGAGCAATAAACTGTAAAGTATCCTGATCAGCTATTACTTTATAACGCTGAGTTAAATATTCTAGATTTTGTCCTTTTTTAACAATAGATTCATAATTGGGATAGTTTTTAGGCAGTGTGTTTATCGCACTATCGTAATAAAGTTTTGCATTTACATAATCTTTTAAATCTTCGAAGTTTAAGTTGGCAATTTTTAAATAAGATAAACCTTTTTGGTATTGATTGATCATACTTTTTTGTGCAGAAAGTTTGTAATACTCTTCGGCCTTTTTAAAATCATTATCTGCATAATAATCTTGTGCAACTTCATAATAGATTTGGTCGGTATAATCGAAATTTTTATCGTCTTTAATCAGTTTTAACAATTGTTGTTTTCTGTCAGATGATTGATCATTCAAGAAATCGTTGATCCGGATTTTGCTCAATTTGGCATTAAAATACATTTCGAAAGGCGCATTGCTATTTTCTACTTTGGTATAATTCTTTAAGCTTGCTTCGTATTCTTTGTTATGTTCGTAAAGTTGAGCTAAAATATAAGGCCATCTTGTACGGCTTTGTATCTTGTTACTTTCTTTAATAGCTTGTTCTAAATAGATTGCGGCCTGTGCAATATCATTCTTGTATATGCTCATCTGAGCTAAAGTTGCCAAAGGCTCTGCCTTTTCACTTTTAACCGAATCGAGGTAAATTTTAACTGTATCTAAAATTTGAGCGGCATCTTGGTAATTATTAAGCTGCATTAAACTTCTGGCTTTCCAATTTAACGCAGTTAAATATATTTTTTTATCGCTTTTATAGGTTTTTGCGGTATAGTCGAAATATTCTACCGCGTTAAAATAACTGCCTTTATAAAAATTGGTTTTGCCCAATAATAAATAGGCCTCGTCAATATAATTGCTCAATCCTTTTTCGGCAACAATGCTTTGCGCCTTTAAAGTAATTGCATCTAATTCTTTAGAAGTAGCTGTAGGGTTAAGGTAATCAATAGCCGATGGAGCAATATAGATTGCCAGAAAATCATCGTAATTGTCTTTATAGGTTTGAGAAAGATCTTCCTGATAAGCAGTTAATAAAACATTTGAGTTGTAAATGTAGTTATAACGAGCAGAAAGATTTTGTAAACCTCTGTTTGCGGCATTATCCTTTTGCGAAGAACAGCTATATATTGTAGCTATGCTTAGGCAAGTTAAAATAACTTTAAGGCTGAGTTTTGAGTAGTTGTTCAAGAATTTTAATTATCTATTCAATACAATATAACAAAATGTATGCAAAAATATTTTATTCACCAATAATATATCAATATTTAAAGTATAATTTTATATCAACTTTTTCTCATGGCAAATTCCAATCAAAATAAAGATAACAAACAAGCCACAAATTTTGCCAAATATACAGGCATTGCGTTTCAAATGTTGGCAACAATTGGTGTATTTTGTTTTATTGGTTATAAAATAGACGAGAACAGGGCAAGTTCTAAATTTGTATTTACTGCTATATTGGGGCTTGTTGGTGTAATTGTATCATTAATTTCTGTTGTAAGGTCTTTAAGCAAAAATAATTGAACTTAGAAAATAAAGGTGTGTAGCTTTTGGCAATTTCTGCCCCGCTTTTCTTACTGCCGCTAATCCCCGAAAATCGGGGCGGCATTCATTCAATCGGGTTTATATTACAACGATTGCAGTTCTTTGCAAAATCTTGCTAAGTCCAAAAAGCAAATCGAATTAAACATTATCTTTGCAAGAAAATTTTATTTTGAGTTTACAACGTTTCATTTTATACTACCTTCTCTATACTGCATTGCTTGCAGGTATAGCTACTGCATTGCCACATCTTTTTCCAACAGTTAAACTTTTGGCCAATAAATTTTGGTTGGTGTTTGGCTTTTTAAGTGGATTAACATTTGTAGCTTACGTGTTGGCATTTTTGGGCATTAAACGCAACCCAGAAACTGGAGTTTTAGCAATTATGGGATCCATTGCCGTGAAGATGCTTTTTTCTATGGCTTTCGTGCTGATTTACAGCCTAAATAACAAAGGAAAGGACTTAGTTTTCGTCTTTAATTTTTTTTCTTTATATTTATTGTTCACCTTCTTTGAAATATACGGTTTGTTACGTAACTTGCGCCACCAAAATAAATAGTAAAAATCTGCGAGTAAATGGATTGTAGCCACGTTTTTGAGTTTAAGTTTAGAAGGTTAATTGTTGTTTTTACGCTTTTTTCGGCGTTTTTGATGGTTTCTCTTGGTGCAAATGCACAAGTAGACACTACCCATAAAGCCGAAGTTGGCCATGGTGAAACAGCAGAAAAGAAAAAGTTTGAGATTGGTAAATTTGCTTTGCATCACATTGCAGATTCGCACAGTTGGCATGTAATTGGCGAAACTTATGTTGGTTTGCCAATTGTTTTATTTGCTGATGGCAAAATCGTAACTTTTAATGACAGTGATTTTCATCACGATAATGATGCTAAAGTTGTAGTAGAAAAAGACGGTCAGCGTTTTGTGAAACTACACGAAAAAATTTATTTAGCATCTGAAACTGCTAATGAGCACGGTCAGTATGTAACACTAAATGAAAAGCATCATGCAGAAAATAAACGTCCTTTAGACTTTTCATTAACTAAAAATACTTGTACATTATTATTATCTGTAGTTGTGTTATTAGTTGTATTTATTAGTGTAGCTAACGGATACAAAAAACGTAAAGGCAAATCTCCAAAAGGTTTACAATCTTGGTTAGAGCCAGTTATCCTTTTTGTTCGTGATGATATTGCAAAACCAAACTTAGGGCACAAATATGAGCGTTTCATGCCATATTTATTAACTGTTTTCTTCTTCATCTGGTTTAATAATATGTTAGGTTTAGTGCCTTTCTTACCAGGTGGTGCCAACTTAACGGGTAATATTGCCGTAACAATGGTTTTGGCTTTAATTACTTTCTTAATTACAGTATTTAACGGAAACAAATATTATTGGAAGCACATTTTCTGGATGCCAGGTGTACCTGTGCCGATGAAAATATTTTTAATGCCTTTAGAGTTGATTGGTATTTTTACTAAGCCAATTGCTTTAATGATACGTTTGTTTGCTAACATTACAGCAGGTCACATTTTAGTGCTTTCATTAATCTGTTTAATCTTTGTTTTCGATAGCATGTGGGTTTCTGCGGCATCTATTCCTTTCGCCATCTTTATTGGTGGTATAGAATTAATGGTTGCATTTATCCAAGCGTTTATATTTACCATTTTATCTGCCCTATTTATAGGTATGGCAGTAGAAGAACACCATTAATTAGCATAATTTTTAACAATTAATATATAAAATCATGATTACAGGAAGTATTGCTGCAGTAGGTGCAGGATTAGCTGCGATTGGCGCTGGTCTAGGTATCGGTCGTATTGGTGGTTCTGCTATGGACGGTATCGCTCGTCAACCAGAAGCTGCCTCAAAAATTCAAACTGCGATGTTAATCGCTGCTGCCTTCGTTGAGGCTGTTGCGTTATTCGCAGTTGTTGTTGCGTTAATGTAATAACAAATTAACCATTCTGTAGAAGATTGTTTTACAGAATGGTTATTATTTAGATCTAAGGAAAAAATATAATATATAAAAAATGGAATTATTAATCCCAGAAGTTGGTTTAGTTGTATTTCAAACAATAGCTTTTTTATTGTTGATGTTTTTATTGGCAAAGTTTGCTTGGAAACCGGTTTTAGCTGCAATTAAAGAGCGTGAGAATTCAATCGACGATGCTTTAAATAAAGCAGAATTGGCTAAACAAGAAATGGCTCGTTTAACTTCTCAGAACGAAGAGTTAATGAAACAAGCTCGTGCTGAACGTGATGAGATTTTGAAGGAAGCTAAAATTCTTAAAGATAGTATTGTTAATGAGGCAAAAACTTCAGCACAAACTGAAGGTGCTAAATTGATTGAAAAAGCTCGTATCGAGATCGAAAATCAAAAGAAAGCAGCATTGGCTGAATTAAAAGGACAAGTTTCTACTTTATCTTTAGATATTGCTGAGCGTGTTTTACGTAGCCAGTTAGATGATAAAGCAAAACAACAGGATTTGGTTGCCAACCTGTTAAAAGATGTTGAATTAAACTAGAATGAGATACTAGATATGAGACATTAGATTTGAGATTAGTTATTTCTCATATCTCACATCTCACATCTCAATACTAAATATATGTCGAGTAAAGCAGGAGCTAGATACGCAAAATCGTTAATTGACCTTTCTACAGAGCAAAATGCTTTGGAAGAGATTAAAAACGATATGGTGTTATTTGAACAAGTTGTTGATGATAATAGTGAACTAGAAGCCATCTTAAAAAATCCAATTGTTCCTTTAGATAAGAAATTGGGAATTTTAAAAGATGTTTTTGGTAGCAAAGTTCATCAGATTACCAATAGCTTTTTAAAATTAGTGGTAAATAAAGGTCGTTCTGCCATTTTGTTTGATACTGCAAAACAATTTGTGGCACAATACAATGCTATTAAAGGTATTGTAACTGCAGAAGTAACATCTGCAATTGCATTAACCGAAGCTAGCAAAGCTGAAGTTGTTGCTTTAGTTAAAAAAGAGGTAGGTGCTAATGAAGTGATCGTTAAAGAAAAAGTTGATGAGAAACTAATAGGTGGCTTTATTTTAAAAGTTGGCGATAAACAATTTGATGCAAGTATTGCTAGCGGATTAAATAAATTGAAAAAGGAATTTGCGCAAGGAGTTGCTTAATTGCTATTAAAAGCAAACGAAGCATTACTGAACGTAAAATATAAACCCGATAGTAGCGGAAATCCTGTTTGTCATCCTGAGCTTGTCGAAGGATAAAACAGATTGAAGCGGATAGCGGGACAACAATAACAAAAGAGTACAAGATTTACATTTTCAAAAAGAAATCAAAATAAAAATTATGGTAGAGGTAAGACCAGACGAAGTTTCGGCAATTATCAGACAACAATTGTCAGGCTTTAAATCAGAAGCTGAACTTGAAGAAGTTGGTACCGTATTACAGGTGGGTGATGGTATTGCTCGTGTTTACGGCTTAACTAAAGTTCAAAGTGGCGAGTTAGTTGAGTTTGCTAACGGGTTGCAAGGTATTGTATTGAACCTTGAAGAGGATAACGTGGGTGTGGTTTTGTTAGGCCCATCAGACGAGATCAAAGAAGGTGATACGATTAAACGTACTAAAAAAATTGCCTCTATTAAAGTTGGTGAAGGTATGTTGGGTCGTGTGGTAAACACACTTGGCGAGCCTATCGACGGTAAAGGACCAATCTTAGGACAGACTTACGAAATGCCTTTGGAGCGTAAAGCACCAGGTGTAATTTATCGTCAGCCAGTTACTGAGCCTTTACAAACTGGTATCAAAGCTATCGATGGTATGATTCCAATTGGTCGTGGTCAACGTGAGTTGGTTATTGGTGACCGTCAGATTGGTAAAACTGCTGTTTGTATCGATACTATCATCAATCAGAAAGAATTTTATGAAGCAGGTAACCCTGTATTCTGTATATATGTAGCTTGTGGCCAGAAAGCCAGTACAGTTGCAAACGTTGTGCGTACTTTAGAAGAAAACGGTGCAATGGCTTATACTGTTGTTGTTGCTGCTAGTGCTGCTGAACCTGCTCCATTGCAGTTTTACGCTCCATTTGCTGGTGCTGCAATTGGTGAGTTTTTCCGTGATACTGGTCGCCCAGCTTTAATTGTTTATGATGATTTATCTAAACAAGCTGTTGCTTACCGTGAGGTGTCGTTATTATTACGTCGTCCTCCAGGTCGTGAGGCTTATCCAGGTGACGTGTTTTATTTGCACAGTCGTTTGTTAGAGCGTGCTGCAAAAATCAACTCTAACGATGAGATCGCAAAAGACATGAACGATTTGCCTGAATCTATCAAAGGTATCGTAAAAGGTGGTGGTTCATTAACTGCTTTGCCAATTATCGAAACTCAAGCTGGTGACGTTTCTGCATATATTCCAACGAACGTAATTTCGATTACTGATGGTCAGATTTTCTTAGAGTCTAACTTGTTTAACTCTGGTATTCGTCCGGCTATTAACGTAGGTATTTCTGTATCACGTGTGGGTGGTAATGCGCAAATTAAATCAATGAAAAAAGTAGCTGGTACTTTAAAATTAGATCAGGCACAATACCGTGAGTTAGAGGCTTTCTCTAAATTCGGTTCTGATTTAGATGCGGCTACAAAATCTGTTTTAGATAAAGGTGCTCGTAACGTAGAGATGTTGAAACAAGCTCAATTCTCTCCATTTACAGTAGAAAAACAAGTTGCAATTATCTATTTAGGTACCAAAAACTTAATGCGTTCTGTTCCTGTAAACAAGGTTAAAGAATTTGAAGCTGAGTTTTTATTAGCACTAGAACAACGTCATCCAGAAACTTTAGCTTCGTTAAAAGCAGGTAAGTTAGATGATGCAGTTGAAGTGTTAGAGAAAGTAGCAAAAGAGATTTCAAGTAAATATTAATCAAGATTTGAGAAAATAGATTTGAGATATGAGATTGAGCGTTTATCGTCTCACATCTCACATCTCACATCTCACATCTAAATAAAGAATGGCTAATTTAAAAGAAGTAAGAATTCGTATATCATCGGTACAATCTACCCAGCAGATTACCAAAGCTATGAAAATGGTTTCGGCTGCGAAGTTAAAACGTGCTACCAATGCTATTGTTCAGTTACGCCCGTATGCTACTAAACTTAAAGAGATTTTAGGAAATCTTTCTGCAAGTTTAGAAGGTTCATCATCTCCATACATTCAGGAGCGTGAACCAAACAAAGTATTAGTGGTTGTCGTATCATCAAACCGTGGTTTGGCTGGTGCTTTTAACATGAACGTTATTAAAACTGCGAATAATTTAATTGCCGAAAAATATAGTGAGCAACTAAAAAATGGTAACGTAAGTATTGTTGCTATTGGTAAAAAAGCTCAAGATTTTTATGAGAAACGTAACTACAACGTTATTGGTAGCAATAATGAAGTTTATATGGCTTTAAATTTCGACAACGTAAGCAAAATTACCGATGCAATTATGGCTGGTTTCGCTAAAGGTGAGTTTGATAAAGTTGAATTGGTTTACAACAGGTTTAAAAATGCTGCTGTACAGATTTTAACTTCAGAACAATTATTGCCTTTACCAAAAGCTGAACCAAGTACAGATGCTAAAACAACTAACGTTGATTATATCTTAGAACCGAATCAAGAAGAGATTGTAACTCAGTTAATTCCTAAGTCGATAAAAATTCAATTGTATAAAGCAGTTTTAGATTCTCACGCTTCAGAACATGGTGCTCGTATGACCTCTATGGATAAAGCGACAGAAAATGCTGGTGATTTAATTAAAGCATTAAAATTAGCATATAACCAAGCTCGTCAGGCTGCAATTACCACAGAGCTGACAGAGATTGTAAGTGGTGCTGCTGCATTGAATGGATAACCCCTAAATCCCCTAAAGGTACTTAAAATACAAACCCTTATCTTAATAGGTAAGTGTTTTTTAATGACATTTAATCCTGTAATCCAGAATTATTATGATTATTTTGGATTGTAATCCAAAATTACTATGTTTTTATTGGATTGTAATCCAAAATTATTATATTTTTGTATATTAATTGGTTATCATGATAGTTAGAAAACAAGTAGATTATGCATTAGCAAGGCTATTTAAAGGTAAAGCATTTATTGTATTTGGTCCTAGGCAGACTGGTAAAACTACTTTTGTAGAACAATTATTGGCAAAGGTTAATAAAAAGACATTATATCTTAATGGAGATGATGCAGATGTAAGAGAGAATTTAGCAAAACCGAATGCAAATCAAATCGCTCAAATGCTAGGCGACTATGAAGTACTATTTATAGACGAAGCACAACGTATAACAGATGTTGGTTTGCTGATTAAAATCATTGTTGATAGGTTTAAGAAAGTTCAGGTTATTGCAACAGGCTCATCCGCATTTGAACTTTCTGGTAAAATTAATGAACCTTTAACCGGCAGAAAATATGAGATGATGTTGTTGCCGTTTTCTTATGGTGAATTGGTTAAGGATACAGATTTTATAACAGAAGAACGTTCTTTAGAACAGCGCTTGATTTATGGTTCTTATCCAGAAGTGATTAATGACCCAATAAATGCCGAAGAACATTTAAAGTTATTAGCCGATAGTTATTTGTATAAAGATTTGTTTGCACTAGAAGAGGTGAAAAAACCTTTGCTCTTTGAAAAAATAGTAAAAGCTTTAGCCTTGCAAATTGGGAGTGAAGTTAATTTTTCTGAATTGGCACAATTGGTAAAAGCAGACCAAAAAACGGTTGATAAGTATGTTAGTTTGCTAGAGAAATCTTTCGTGGTTTTTACTTTGCCAGCGTTTTCTGGTAACGTGAGAAATGAAATTAAGAAGAACAAAAAAATCTATTTTTATGATACTGGCATTGTAAATGCGATTACCAGAAATTTTAATAAGCTAAATAACAGAACTGATGTAGGTGCTTTATTCGAAAATTACATGATTGCAGAACGGATGAAATATTTGCACCAACATCAAATCGAGGCAGATGTATTCTTTTGGCGAACAACCCAGCAGCAAGAAATAGATTATATAGAAAAAACGAATAAAAAATTACTTGCTGTAGAATTTAAATGGAATGAAAAGGGGAAAAATAAAATCCCAGTAACTTTTACGCAAGCTTATCCAGAAGCTGAAACTTTAATTTTATCAAAAGCTGAACGAAGTAGTTTTTTGAATGATTAAATTTTAATAAATCTATCTTTGACTAAATTTTATACCTAATGAAAAAATACTTTTTAATACTATTACTTGGCCTACTGCCAATTCTATCTTTTGCACAAAAAAATCCTGAAAGAGATTACACCAATGCTGTATTATGGCAACAACATAGTGGCGAATACAGAGCATTAGCTTTTCAAGCTTATAACTTTGCTAGACTATCCTTAAAAGAAGCCTTATGGAACCAAGCTAATGCTAAACCCAATTGCGTAATTGTAGATGCTGATGAAACAGTTCTGGATAACTCGACTTTTCAAGGTCATGAGATTAGAAAAGGAGTAAGTTATGTGCAAAAGGATTGGACAGAATGGACGGCTTTAGCGCAAGCTGATACAGTTCCGGGAGCTTTGTCCTTCTTAAAGTTTGCAGCTAGTAAAAATATAGAAGTATTTTATGTAACCAATAGGGAGGAAGCAGACCATGCCGGAACTTTAAAAAACCTACAGAAATTTGGTTTCCCTTACGCTGATGAAGCACATTTGGTTTTAAAAAGTACTACTTCTGATAAAGAGCCTCGCCGCCAAAAAATATTAGAAAAGTACAATATCTTATTATTGTGTGGAGATAATTTAAGCGATTTCTCTAATGTATTTTATCGCGAAGGTAAGAATACAAAAGAGCAGGTAGATTTAATGCAAAGCCAATTCGGTACGCGTTTTATCGTACTGCCAAACCCAATGTATGGCGACTGGGAAAAACTTCTGTATAAAGGTGATAAATTAAATGAAGCGGATAGAGGAAAACAAAGATTAGATAAACTTAAAAGTTATTAATTTGTTGCTTTATTTAACTAATTAATATTATTTTTGCAGCATACAATTTTAAAATTAAAACAATGAACCAAGCCGAAGAAAGAGAAAAAAGCATGGAAAGTGCAAATCAATCACCAATTTACATGTTAATTGCAGTAGGCGTAATTGTTAGTGTAATCGGCGTATTTTTACGCTTTGCATTTGACTCAACCATCTTATCTATCGTATCATGGGTAATCCTATTTATCGGCTCTTTTATCTGCTGCAAAGCTGTTTTTAAAATATTAGACGCTAAATAATTTAAAATATTTATCATGCAAAGTCCATTTCGAATTTCGGAATGGACTTTTTGTTTTTAGTAGCATTTTTGTTACAATTAGAAATTTTAGGTTACTTCTTGCAGTTGTTGGCATTAATCAATACCGGCCGGTACAATTAATAATACCAAATATTAATGCAAAAAATTGCTATTGCTTTGCTATGTAGCTGCATAGTTGCTTAGCCGTTTACAACCTAAAACCAGAAAATATGAAAAGATATTTAATTTGTGCCGCCATTGCAATTGTAATGTTTGGTTGCAACTCAAACAAAGGCGAATATGCCAGCTCAGAAAGTTTAAATAAAGTAGAAGCTATGGATTCGGCTTTAACTGCTGATACTACTGCCACGCCAAAAATAATTAAAACTGCAGATATGCGGTTTAGAGTAAAAGATGTTCAACAAACCAAAGAGCAACTAACTTCTACAATTAAAGCGCAAGGCGGTACGGTAGCAGAATTCGCTATCAACAGTACCATACAAGAGACTGATAAAGTAAAATATACTACAGATTCTTTAAAAGAAATTACTTCCTATCGTAAAGAAGGATTTTTGGTAGCAAAAGTACCATCAGAAAAGTTGGATGAGTTTACAAATATGGTAGCCAAAATGGCGGTATTTGTAGATAATCAAGCTATGAAAATGGATGACCAAAGTATCGCTTATCTAGCCAATAAATTGAAAGTGCAAAATAGGGCAGAAGCTTTAAAAACGATTGACCAAACGGCTAAAAGGAAAGCTAATAATGTAGAAACTTCCCTTTACATTAAAGATGACTATGTAGACAAGAAAATTGAAAACATGAACATCGACAATAGGGTAAAGTTTAGCACAATTACTTTAAATTTCTATCAAGATAATACAGTAAAAACACTTATTGTGGGCAATGATAATTTGTACGATTATCGCCCTGGTTTCTTTCAGCGTTTGGGCTTAAACTTGATTGATGGTTGGGTATATTTTAAAGAATTTATCTTGGCTATTTCTCACCTATGGATGCTAATGGTGTTTGGATTAGCGGTTTTCTTTGGGATTAGATATTATTTAAGAAGTAAAAACACCAGAAAAAATATTTCTTAGTAGCGCAAAACCTGTAGCGCTTTTTAACCGATAGTCCCGCTAATACTTCAATCTTTTATAACCCCATAAGTCAGAAAATTCTTATGGGGTTTTTAATAAAAAGATTTTCGTTATATCGGGGCTATTTTACATTGTTTTTTGCATTTGGCAAGGGTTCACATGGCACAAAACCATTGTTCTTAAACCCGATAGAGCCAAATAGCCCGCCAGTGACGTACGAACAAGGACTATTAGCGAAAGCGGGACTGCAGTTTCTATGAAATGATTCCCGTTAATTTTCTAATTCAAATCTTTTTGCTGATGATATTTCGTCTGATCGGAAAGTGATATTACAGATGAGATATCTAGTAGCTGCATATTAGATTTACATTTTACTTGATCCTCTTCTTATTGTCTTTTGCAAAAGCATCCCAACCAGAATATGATTTACCCGTACCACTGGTGCTAATTCTTTGAAAAGAGTGGCAAACGGCAACTGCTAAACCATCTGTAGCATCTAAAAACTCTGGGGTTTCTTTAAAATTCAATAAGCGCTGCAACATGGCAGCAACTTGCTCTTTACTTGCTGTTCCTTTGCCCGTAATGGATTGTTTTATCTTTCGAGGGGCATATTCAGTTACAGATATATTTCTGGATAATGCAGCGGCCATCGCAATACCTTGTGCTCTGCCCAACTTTAACATTACCTGAATATTTTTTCCGTAAAATGGAGCTTCAATGGCCAAAACATCAGGCTTATATTCATCTATCAAACCAATTGTTTTTTCGAAAATGCGTTGAAGTTTTAGGAAATGGTCATCCAAATGATCCATTCTAACAATTCCCATGCTTACCAATTCAATCTTACTTCCTTTTTCTAAAACAATACCATAACCCATAATCGCGGTACCTGGATCGATACCCATAATAATGCGTTCCTTTTTCTCCAACAACATAGGACAATATTAAGCATATTTGTACACACAAAATTAAAATTTAACAAGAAGATTTTAGTTTCTTTAGAAGAAAACAATTGTTAGTTTTACTAGCTGTTATATCATCAGCACAGCTAATCGATCAGTCATCAATGGGTAACAATAGTCCTTCTAAAAAAATATGGAATAGATTTAAACGCAATAAACTAGCATTTGGTGGCTTGATCTTTATTTTATTGTTAATGCTATTAGGGATTTTAGGTTATTTGATTACTCCAGATCAAACTCCTTATGCAAGTACCATTAACCTAGCTTTAAATAAAAAGAAGCCTGGAAGGTCCTTTCAATTTTTAATTATTAGTAAGACCCAAAATGTGAAAAAGGTTGGTGTTTTTGAAAAAATGCTTTATGGCCAACCTGCAGATTTTAAAAGTATTCCCATTACATCTTATCGTTTAAATGGCGATAAAGTTTTGGTAAATGAATATATTGGGGATGATGAGCAACCCAAACAAACTTTTTACGAACTGAAAGATTTATGTTCAAACTGCTATTTACCAAGCAAACTTGGGAATACAGCGCAACTCTTCGCTAAAAATAATATTTACGAACAAACATTTTATTTGGGAACAGATCTCTATGGTAGGGACTTGCTGAGCAGATTAATTCTTGGTATAAGAGTTTCTCTATCTGTAGGATTAATGGCAGTTTTAATCTCTTTATTTATTGGGGTTAGTTTAGGTGCAATTGCGGGTTATTATGGAGGAAAGGTTGATTCTGCTATTAGTTGGTTCATGAATGTAATCTGGTCCCTACCATCCTTACTATTAGTTATTGCCATTTCATTTGCATTGGGCAAAGGTTTTTGGCAGATTTTTATTGCCGTAGGCTTGTCTACATGGGTTGATGTGGCCAGGTTAGTTCGAGGTCAGGTTATGACTTTAAAGGAAGTAGAGTTTGTAGAGGCTGCCAAAGCACTAGGCTTTTCTACCAGTAGAACTATCATTAAACATATATTGCCAAATATTGCTGGCCCTATATTAGTAGTAGCTTCTGCTAATTTTGCCTCTGCAATTTTATTAGAAACAGGTTTAAGTTTTTTAGGTTTTGGCGCCCAACCTCCAATGCCTAGTTGGGGCACCATGATTAAAGAACATTATGGTTACATCATTATGGATGCTGCTTATTTAGCGGTTTTACCAGGCCTGGCCATCATGTGTACTGTATACGCATTTAATGTGCTTGCCATTGGGCTAAGAGATGCCTTTGATGTAAAAGGCCAAAATGTAACCGTATAAAGGATAAGATTAATAAAATCTTATTAAATGAAAAACCCCCATTTTCTTTCGAGAATGGAGGTATACTTTAGAGTTAAGAGTTTGCTAGAATTAACTAGCTATATTTTTAATTGTTTTGCTCTTGGAGTTTGAAAAACCCCCATTTTCTTTCAAAAATGGAGGTATACTTTAGAGTTATATTTTCTGCCAGAATATTCTGGTTTTATTTTTATCGCTTTTATTATACTAAACGCATCAACTTTTAAAAACGCTACAGGTATAATTACTTTTTTATTACTTACTCTTTGGTTTGAAAAACCCCCATTTTCTTTCGAAAATGGAGGTATACTTTAGAGTTATGCTTTTGACCAGATTAATCTGGTTATGTTTCAATCTTTATATTACACTAAACGCATCAACTTTTAGAAACGCTACAGACAAAATCATTTTTTTTAAATTATTTCTATTTAGGATTATTTTACTAATCTTAAAGAACCATTTATTACACTAAACGCAAGCAAAAACTAAAACGCTACAGCTAGGAAATATTTTTTAAATTATTTGTTAGCAGCTGGATCGCCAGTTTTATTACTTTTTAAAACTTCGACCCTTCTTCTTTGTGTAGCTGTTGAATCTTTTTTTGCAGCTTTAGGCACCTCTATTGTATTGGGCATGTAATAGGGATTAGTATTGGTTCCTGCGCTAGTCTTATCACTATGTGCCTTATAAGAATCGTAGCCCTTTTTAGATAGCTTTTGGGCATCGTTTTGAATGCCGATTACTCCTCCAGTTGCACCACCATATTCATTTTTAGTTAATATAGAATTGGAGGTAGGCTTATTTTTACTAATAGTAACCTGTTTTTCTGCTGTAGCGTAGATGTGTTGTTGAGCTTTTAGATTAAATAATAATCCAGTTACTAATGTTAAAGTGATAATTAATTTTTTCATGATATTGATTTTTAATGTTTTAATTAAGGTCTGTTTAATTTATATCAACCATATTGTTAAAATGTTACCCTTATTTTTACAATTTATTTATTTAGTGAATAAGTCCTCCATTTATTTAAAAATGGAGGACTTATCAGTTAAGGTTTAGCGCTTTTGCTCGGATTACTGTTATTGTCGCAAAGGTTATTGATCATGGTAACAATATCTGGGGCAATATTGGCAAAGTTAGCCGACATTAATTTTAAGCCACCGTTGTTATTCGCAATTAATTTAGTCTCGTAATTATTTGTAGCTTGTGTAGTAATTAAAATATACTGTATGCCAGATGTGTTTGCATTTGTAGCTAATGTAGTTAAAAAGGCATCATCAACAGCTGTATTGTTATCATCATCGCCACTGGCAGGCGCATCAGTAATAATAATTACCAATTTGGCTATGTTTGGTCGCCATGCGCCAGCGAATGAGGAATTGATAACTTTATCAATTAACAAATCTCCTGGTTCTGCAAAACCAACTCCATTGCCCATGGCCATGGCTCCATTTAAATTAGCCAATTGAGTGCTAAAGGAAGCATTATTTGCATAACCAAAGCTCTCCATAACTGTTAGGTATTGATTAGTGCTTGGGCCTGTAGACAGCACCAATTTATTTGCAGCTGGCAAACTTGTATATGGCACCTGACTAGCATATGCAGGTACACCGCCTTTACTTGCTTCGTCAAAAATGGTTAGTGCTAATCTGTAATCGCCACCAGATTTGGTAACAATGGTATTTACAATATTGCCAATTGAACTTTTTATGTTGTTAATTGCGCCACCCATACTTCCTGTATAGTCTATGGCAAATACTACATCCATACCTTTGGTACAAGCAGGTGGCTTGGTGTTATCGTCGTAATCGCAGGTCTCTTTTTGACAAGAGTTTTGTGTTAATAATAATATGGCTAATAGAATTATATATTTTGATCTATTGGAAATGATACTTCTATAAATACCATTTTTAATTGTTGCTATCGTTTTCATGATTGTTGTCTTTTAAATTGGTTTTTAATCTTTACAAATTACTTTCATCTCTGTTCTGCGATTTATTGCATGTTGGGCTTCGGTACAGTTTACGTCATCTGCACATTCATTTAGCAGTTTAGATTCTCCGTAACCTTTGGCAATTATTCTGTCTCTTGCAATGCCTTGTGATACGATATAGTCTACCGATGCATTTGCACGATTTTGAGAGAGTGTCATGTTGTATGCTGCTGAAGCACGAGAATCTGTGTGTGAGCTTAGTTCAACTTTTACTGTTGGGTTATCTTTCATAAATCGAACTAGTTTGTTCAATTCTGGTTTAGCAGATTCTTTGATGAAATATTTATCTAGGTCGAATAAGATGTTATTTAGTCTGATGGCTTTATTGCAATCAATCAGCTCAGCGCACATTTCTAATTTTATAAATAAGTTTTTATCTCTATTGTAATTAGCTGCTGTAATTTCTTCGTATTGAGAGAAATAATTCTCTTTTTTGCCATATAGAGTATACTTACCTATTTCAGGTAAATGGAACAAAAAGCCTCCTTGAGCATCTGTTAAAGTAGTTTTTTTGAATGCTTGGTCTGTATTTTCTAAAATAACATCGGTTGATGAAAGGGGAGTAGTAGCGTTACAGGCGAATATCTTACCTCTTATAATAAAATCTCTACTGGTATATAAAATCTGTTTGTTAACTACCTTTTGCTTTAAAAATTCTTCTTTGCTAACCGAATTTCCTTCGAGATTAATAGTGTATAAATTACCAGTTATTACATAATTTTCTGCGGCAACATCTTCAAAAACTACAACTCCAGTGGCATCGGTTATACCATTTTTAATAACTGCACCCAGATTGTTTTTAAGCTGAACTTCTGTTTCTGGCAAAAGCGCTCCTGTAAATTTATCCTTAGCTGTAACTCTTAAGGTGTAAGTTACTTTCTCTGGCTTGTTCTTTTTAGATGGAATTTTTACTACAACACCAGCAAATGCTCCAATTGAAGCAATATCGCAATTACATGGCTGTACCCTGTCTGTTCTCAAGCCGCTGTAGGTTGTGCCTTTTGGGCCAGCAGTAAATGGTTGGTAAGCTGCTGCTATGCCTAAAGTGGGGTCAACTAATTCTGGTGTTTTAAAATGTTGCAAATAGTACGCACCAACATTTATACCCACATAGTCATTAAAGAAATAATTAAATCTTAATTGTGCCTTACCTGATAAAATGTTTTTAGCATTATAACCAGTGTGAAAATTAAGTAATTGATTTAAAGGAGTAGTGGTTTCTCTTAGTTGGGTTCTTCCACCTTTGATGTATGCAATACCAACTCTTGTATTTAATTCGGCAGAGAATTTTCTTGAGTCGGTTTCATATCTAAAATCTGGACCTAATCCTGCAAAGTTTCTGGTAATTTTATTTTCAATTAATGAGAAACTAGTGAGAGGGAGAGATAAGGAGTTAGTGAGGCTCGTAGTAGGATAAATGCTTTTACTTTTATTTTTGATATGATCTACGTCTAATCCCAAGCCAAACCAATTCCAGTAATGATCTATGGATAAACCTAAGTCTAAACCACCCTTGTAATCTATATAGGGCGTATTGTTTTTGTAAGATGGAAGATCATAACCAACTCTTGGCGAAAATTGCCAATTTGATTTACTTGGTTCAGGGGCAACCTGTGCTTTTACAGATTGAATGGATAGTCCTATCAAAAGGAAAATCATTAGTTTAAGTGCTTTCATGGTTTATAGTTTTAATTGTTAATATTCTATCATTTATAGTATATCAACAGGGTTGGAAATTTGTTACCCCTCTCTAAAAATTATATTTAAACCACAGAATTATTAACTTTGTATTGTGTTAATCAATTGCTACAATATAGAATTAATAGAAGCGGGTTGCGATGAAGCAGGTAGAGGTTGCTTGGCTGGGCCAGTAAGTGCCGCAGCTGTAATATTGCCTAAAGATTTTTACTTAGAGGGATTAAATGATTCGAAAAAATTAACACACCAACAACGAGATGAATTAAGACCCATAATAGAACGAGAAGCATTGGCTTGGGCGGTAGCATTTGTAGATCACGAAGAAATTGACCAAATTAATATTTTGAATGCTTCTTTTTTAGCCATGCACAGGGCGATAGAGAAACTGATGATTATTCCTCAGCATTTGGTAATTGATGGAAATCGGTTTAAGAATTATCCTGATATTCCGCATTGCTGTGTTATTAAAGGCGATGGAAAATATTTAAACATTGCAGCGGCGTCTATTTTGGCCAAAACGCATCGGGATGAATATATGGCTAATCTGCATGAAGAGTTTCCGGATTATAATTGGAAACAAAATAAAGGTTATCCAACAATACAGCACAGAAATGTAGTTATGGAAATGGGCTTATCGCCATTCCATCGTAAAACTTTTAATGTAAGCGATCCGCAATTGAGACTTGCTTTTACAGCAGAACTTTAATTTGTAATTTAAAGGCATGAAAGCCCTAATTCTAACCAATCGAGTTCCATTTCCACCAAACAGTGGATATCCTATTGTGGTTTATAATACCATAAAAGGCCTGCTTGAGTTAGGCGTAGAAATCTCACTTTTCAGTATAAACCCTTCTAAATACTCCGTAGATGTTGATGACATCTACGATCCAATTTTTGAGGGGATTAATTTTCATTCCTATAACATCGATACGGAAGTAAATATTTGGGGCGCTTTTTTCAATATCTTCTCCAATCAATCTTACAATGTTTCTCGTTTTTATGATGATGATGCAGCTAAACTATTAGAGAATGTTTTACGTGAACAGGAGTTTGATGTTATTCAGTTCGAAGGATTATTTGTTGTTCCTTATTTAGATGTAGTAAAAGAATATAGCAAAGCAAAACTGATTTATAGGGCACATAATATAGAATTTGATGTTTGGGAGAGATTGGCAGCTAGAGAGCATTTCAGACCACGCAGAAAATACTTGGAGTTTTTATCTAGAAGGTTAAAAGTTTACGAAACGGAACAAATTAATCGTTTTCATCAGGTATTTGCTATAAGTAATCCGGATAGACAAAGTATTTTGTTAATGGGTTGTCAAACTAAATTAGATGTATTTCCTGTTGCTATTGATTTTGCTAAATATAATGTAGATGGTAATAAAACAAGTTTTCCAACATTGTTCCATTTGGGAGCTATGGATTGGCGACCAAATAAAGAGGGATTAGAATGGTTTCTGGATGAGGTTTGGCCAGACATTGAAAAGCTAAGTGGCGAATTGCGATTTTACATTGCTGGCAAGTATATGCAAAAGCAGTTTTTTGATTACGACTCGGATAATTTAATTGTGGAAGGTGAAATTTTTGATGCCGTAGAATTTATGAATTCTAAAGCAATTATGATAGTTCCATTATTATCAGGTAGTGGAATGCGGGTTAAAATTATTGAGGGAATGGCCATGCAAAAGTGTATAATCGCCACCACCATGGCTGCAGAAGGCATCAACTGTAAAAATGGGAAAGACATTATGATTGCCGATACACCAGATGAATTTTATAGGGCTATCTTACAATGTATTACACAACCGAATAAATGGCGAGATATTGGTGTTAATGCCAGAAAAACAGTAGAAAGAGATCATGATATTAATGGCAATGCCAAGCGAATGTTGGCCATTTATGAAAGTTTAACCAGATCTTAGCTTACTGATCTTCCCATTCCTTTTTATAATCTTCTGAAGTTTTGTTTGGTCCATAATAAGGATCTTGATTTCTATTCATATCATAATGGATAGCTGCATCTATAAGATAATTTAAATCGCTTATTATCCAATCAGGTGAACCTTCTTTTTCCCTGCCATTGGTAAATACCTGTTTTGTTTTTCCATTCTCTAACTCTACAGCTAACAAAATGGGGGGTGGCAATATGCCAGAAGAAGTTCGACCTGTATAAACATCCTTAACAATACTACCGTCTTTAAAAGTAATTTTAACTAAGATTGAATTGCGTGATGTAGTAGAGTTTACGCCATACCTACTGTAATTTTCAATTCTGGCGATGGTTTTTAGATATGCTACAACATGGGCTTTTGTGGTAACAAGTAAGCCAGGCTTAATACTGTTTTTCTCATAATTGTTAATTTGATATTCCAGTTGTTTATCAAACATGGGTACTATCTTATCATTTTTCTTGTTTGGAACATCAAATTCGGTTCTGCTCTCTGGCAATAGATCAAAAATTATTATTCCAAATATGGGTAAAGAGACTAAAAGGCCCACAATAAGACCAATTAGCCTGTTATTTCTTGGTTTTTTTTCCATATTCTAGAAATTCTACATAAGAACAACTACTGGTTTAGCTTAAATAAAGCATAACAAATAGTAAAGGCACAAAATATTCGATAAAATTACAATGGGAATTGTTAAATAAATATACAGTTTTTTGGTATGTAATTAAAATAGAAATATGATTTTAGAGCGGAAAATTTGTAATGATTAGTGAAGTTGTTTAAACATTTGTGTAAGCTGTATTTTTTAATTTATTAGCTTTTAAGTAAATAAATTCTCTTTTTGCATCTATTATGATATTAAATCTTTTAAGTACATCTCCACCAATAATGCTCATTTTCTGACGACCTATTGCTCCTTCAAAAAAACTTACTGGTACATTACTTAATTTATTATTGCCAATTGTGTAGCTAGGCAAAATGGCTTTTTTGGTTTTAAGGATATTACCAAACGAGTCTTTTAATTGCTTTTCGTCTATTACTTTTAGTTGGTTTACAATTTTATGAGCAGCTATAAATTGGTCGTCTAATAAAATGCTACCGGCATAGCCAGAATGAATTAAAAATTTGTTCGAGTAAATGTTATTGCCTATAGTGGCGTTACCTTCCACAAACATCATTTCGTTTTCGAAACTGAGTTTAAGCTTTTGATATTGTTTAATTTTTTGAGGTAATACCTGATGGATGATCAGCACATTTTTCTCAAAATCTATTTCAATAACTTTATCTTCAAAAAGGTCTAAGCCAAATTTGCCATCGGTATGTTGACCGGAATTTTTATTTTCCCAAATGGGTACGTTCTCCCATGTTAAGTTCCCAATTTCTAATAAATTACTGCTACTAAATCTCGAAGTATTATCGTTACCACCCCAACTTTTTACACTGTCGGTCCTATCAAATTTTAAGCTATTTATTTTATTTAAGGCTTCTTCAGTTAAGGTTACTGCATTTGCAGCGGTATGAAACATCAATTGAACCGTATCTTTTTGGTTTAAAACTGCTTTTATAGAAAGATTATTATAATCGGTTAACTGAAAAGGTATGATTGTTTTTTGTTGCGCAAAAGTAGTTAAGGGGATAAGGGTTAGGAAGAATAGAAGTTTTTTCATTTTTGGGATGTGATAAATTGAAAATCCATTGATGCGAATTCCAGATTGCAAAACTGGAATTGCATGGTTTTATTAAACATTTTATACTGAACCTATTTGCACAGGCTTTAGTTCTCTAAACCCGATTAGAGTGAAAATCCTTTTACCATCCCCATTTCTGGGTAGGGTAAAAGATTGTAACGAAAGCGGGACTGTAATTGCGATGAAAAGCAACTTTCGTTTTCAAATCTTGTTAATTCCTTTTTGTATGAAGGTATGTTTCGAGGATAAAAATAATTACTTTTTAAAACTATTCAGCAACGAATCTTCTGCTGCACTTTTTGTAGCTATCACTTTATCTAACTGGCTATTTGGAATGGTCATTGAAAGTACATATTGCTGAATTTTCCATTGGTTGTCTTTTTTAACCACAACTCCGGAACCTCTACATATTTTCATTTGTGTACTCAACAATTCTTCGAACCAAGCAATATCATCGTGTTCGCCAAAGTACACATTTCGTTTTACTGATTTAAAGTCCCAGGTTGTTTTGGCATCAAAGTAAGGTTTTGCCCATTCCATAAAGGTTTGTTTGTTCCAATTTTCTGTGGCATCTGTTCCATTATAAGTTGCATCTTCTGTATAATAACTAAAATATTTGGTCAAGTTAGCTTCGGCTGCGGCTACATTTAACGAATCTAATAATGAGTTAATCTCTTTTAAATCTCCAGTAGAACCTGCTTTTTCTTTAGCGGTTGAGATTGATTTTTCTTTGTCTTCTGGTGTACGAATACAAGAAAATAAAACAGTAATAAGTGCGATACCTGTAAGGAGTTTGATTTTTTGGTTCATTAATAAGGAGTTTTTGATGATTTTGGCACAAGTTAACCAATTGCTTGAAAAAGATTGGTCAATTCTTAGTATTTTTGGGCTTCGAAATTAAATTACATGAAGAATACTGCTTTAACAGAAAAACATATTTCATTAGGTGCTAAAATGGTGCCTTTTGCTGGTTACAACATGCCTGTACAATACGAAGGCATCAATGCAGAACATGCAACAGTTAGAAACGCTGTTGGTGTTTTTGATGTTAGCCACATGGGCGAATTCATTTTAAAAGGAGAGAATGCTTTAGATTTAATTCAGCGTGTAACCAGTAATGATGCTTCTAAACTACACGATGGCAAAGTACAATATTCTTGCTTGCCAAATGAAGACGGAGGTATTGTAGACGATTTATTGGTATACCGTATAGACGAAAAAACGTACATGTTGGTAGTTAATGCAAGTAACATTGATAAAGACTGGAATTGGATACAAAAATACAATACAGCTAATGTAGAGATGCATAACATTTCTGATAAAACTTCTTTATTAGCTGTACAAGGCCCAAAAGCTGCAGATGCTTTGCAAAGTTTAACAGATATTGATTTAGCATCAATGGAATATTATACTTTTAAAAAAGGCACATTTGCAGGTATTGATAATGTAGTAGTTTCTGCAACTGGTTATACTGGGGCAGGAGGTTTTGAAGTTTATTTTGAAAACGAACATGCAGATAAAATGTGGGAAGCTATTTTTAACGCTGGTGCTGAGTACGGAATTAAACCAATTGGTTTAGCTGCTCGTGATACTTTGCGTTTAGAAATGGGTTTCTGTTTGTATGGAAACGATATTGATGATACTACATCGCCAATTGAAGCAGGTTTGGGATGGATTACCAAATTTACCAAGCCATTTACCAATTCTGAAGCATTGCAAGCGCAAAAAGAAGCTGGTGTTACCCGTAAATTAATTGGCTTTGAGATGATTGATAGAGGTATTCCTCGTCACGATTACCCAATTGTGGATGTTGATGGTAATGTGATTGGTAAGGTTACTTCAGGTACACAATCTCCATCTTTACAAAAAGCGATTGGAATGGGATATGTAACCAAAGAATTTGCTAAAGAAAGTACTGAAATCTTTATCGATATTAGAAACAATAAAATTAAAGCCAAAGTAGTTAAGTTTCCGTTTTATAAATAAGATGTGAGACATTAGATCTGAGATTTGAGACTTTGGGTGCTTAAATCTCACTTCTCACTTCTCACATCTCACATCTTTCAAAATGTCCAGAACCATTGAAGTTTGCCTAACGCCAGCCTTATTAGATTTATACGCTATAGAAAATAGTATTGTTGTTGTAATTGATATTTTAAGGGCAACATCATCTATCACTTATGGAATTGATAATGGGGCTGCAGCAATTATACCTGTAGCACATGTAGAGGATTGTTTGGCTTACGCCGATAAGGGTTTTTTGTTAGCCGCTGAGCGAAATGGTGAGGTGGTTGAAGGCTACGATTTTGGTAATTCGCCGTTTTCTTATACCACTGAAAAAGTAGCTGGTAAAACAATTGTATTAACTACAACTAATGGTACAAAAGCCATGCACATGGCACAAGAGAGAGCCCACCAAGTAGTGGTAGGTTCGTTCTTAAATTTAACATCGCTTTGTAATTGGTTAAAAGAACAAGATAAGGATATATTGTTGCTTTGTGCAGGCTGGAAAGACAAGTTTAACTTAGAAGATACTTTATTTGCTGGAGCGGTTGTTAATGTGCTGCGTAAAGATTTTGTACATTTTGATGATGCTTGCGTAGCGGCCGAAGATATGTACCTTTTAGCTAAGGACGATTTGCGTACTTATTTAAAAAAATCATCACACAACCACCGTTTGGAGCAATTGAATATTGAAGAGGATGTTAAGTTTTGTTTAAAAGTAGATTTATGTACCGCTATTCCGGTCTTACATGGAGAAAGGTTAATCCCCCTGACCCCCAAAGGGGGAAATAGCGAGGTTTAAATGTATTGGGTAAAGGTTAGTTTAGCCACTCAGTTTAACCATTATAAATGAACGTTGGAAAGAAAAGTCCCCTTTGGGGATTTAGGGGATTATCAACTCCTGAAAACTTTCACAATTTTTCATCGCTCTTAGTGCTTCTTCGTGAGCTAGCCAATAAATAGTTTCAGCTTTTTTCATATCGAAGGTGCTAATTTCTCCCATTCCTTTTGGTTCGATAAGCAAATCACAAAATTTAGCTTTACGTTCCATATCATGATTGATAGACATGATACCCGCTCGTTGCATTAAGTTTGATATTTTGGTGATTTTATCTACCGGTTTCAAATGATTACAAGAAGAACCAATGATGTAGTCACAATTGTTCAACAAGGGTTCTACTGGGAAATTGTTTAATATTCCTCCATCTACAAACATTTGATTATCAATCATAATTGGTCTAAAAATGCCAGGAATGCAACTCGATGCAAGTATAGATCTTATTAAAGGACCTTTGGTAAAATACACCAAATTGCCTTCGCTAAAATTGGTGGCGCAAATGGTTAAAGGAACGGCTAAACCTTCTATGGTATCATGGGGAAAATAATCTTTCAAAATATCCCTTACATTTTCAATATTAATTAAGCCTAAAGAACCTAATGCAGGGCGGATAAAACGAAGGAGTCTGGTTTTCATAAAGATGTTTAGTCCCTCTTCTGGATCGATACCTGCAGCATAAAAAGCGCCTGCAATAGAACCTGCGCTAGTGCCACTAACATGGCTAAATTTAATACCTACATTCATCAATGCTTTTAAAACACCCAAATGGGCTATACCTCTGATGCCACCTCCAGAAAGTACAATTCCGATATTCTTTTTTGCTTTTAACAATGGGGCTGTGGTCATTTCTTTTGTATTTGAATGTTAAATGTTGTACTGTTTTGGTGATGGTAATCAAATATGAAAAAGTTAGTGTACAGCTATTTCCTGCCAACTCTCAACTCCATACTACAATGTCTCTTTAGGTTTATATTTAGATTTGCTTAATATTTTTTGCGAATCCGTTTCTGCCATTAATTGCTGCAATGTAACATCTGGATTTTCTTTCATATATTTTTTTACGATTTGCCAACCTATAAAAATACCCAATTTTGGTGCAGAAGATTTTTTATCGCCTAAACCAGGAGTAAAAGGACCATCGGTAACATAAGTCTGTATTTTTTGTAAATCGCTTTCAAACAAAAGATCTTGCTCCAAAAAAAAAGCCCAAATATTGCCTTCAAAATTCTGGCTCCATTTCAATTGATCTGTAGTGTAACCAATCTTTACCGAATCGGGTGTGTTTACAGGAAGTGTCTGGTCTAAAAAATAAAGAATTTTACCATTATAGATCATTTTAGTAATTAAGGTCTGGTCTTCATCACGTTCTTTAAACAACTCCTCCCTCGCAAAAACCTCGGCAACTCTGGGTACAATATACTGAGGGGCAAACCTCCTCGATTGGTAACTGGGAACACTTGCCACTATGGCACCATAAAATTTACTGTCTTTACCCAAAAACATATCTAAACCGATGCCCATGTAATTTTCTGCCTGTATAACTTGGTAGGCAAAGCCAGATAAGTAGGAAATGAAATGGGTAGGGATTTTAGTTTTAGGGTAGTAATATTTGATGTATTTAAATGTTTCACTTAAATCTTTTTCTACCTTATTTAAATTTGGATAAACACTATCCACCTCTTTATTTAAGTCGGCATATGCTTTATCCTGATATAAACCTTCTAGCACTGCTATACTGCTCAAATTCGAATTGCCAACAATTCTAGACGAAAAATCATTATAAAAAACACCATATTTTTTGCTCAACAATGCATTAGTAGCGATTAGATCTTTGCCTTTTCCGGCATATAAATCCTTATCGAACCTTTGTATTTTAATATCAACTTTAATGTTGCTCACATCAGGCCTTTTATCTTGCTTGCAAGAAAAAAGTACAACTGCAAAACAAAAAAATAGATAAATTTGGCGATATTTTACGTTATAACTCATGAATAACAAATATATATACAACTAAACGAAGTTATCATGATTTTTCTAAACATCAAATCATAGCTAATTTCTTACCTATTTGAAATATGAAAAAAGTACTAGGCTTATTATTATTGCTCTCCATTACCACTACGCTATTTGCACAACGAGATCTTTTTCCGGATTATTCTTTTAGATTGGGCTTAACTGCACATCCCAATTTTGGATTTATGAAAGCTGAAAATGGGAAAGGCAATGGCACCAGTTTAGGCTTTACTTATGGATTATTAGGTGATTTTAATTTTGCAGAAAATTATAGCTTTTCTACAGGATTAACCATAACTACCATTAATGGTAAAACCACCGAGATCAACGCTATGCCATATCATGCAGTGGTAAGCAGTACTGCTCCGATAGCTTATAATTTGAAATATAAAATGCAGTACGTAGAAATTCCATTAACTATAAAATTGAAAACTGCAAATATCGATAATATGCGTTGGTATGGGCAATTTGGCTTATCTAACGATTTTAGAATTGGGTCTACACAAAATGCTGAGGTTGAAGGAAGAGAGGTAGCAAATGATGTGAATTCTTCTAAGTATACTAATTTCTACCGTGCAGGTGTAATTATTGGTGGTGGTGCCGAGTTCGATTTGGATGGAAAAACTAGTGTAATGACGGGTTTAACATTAAATAATGGTTTCACCAATGTTTCTAGTTATGGAGAAAAGGTAAGAAATCATTTTGTTGCCTTAAATATTGGTGTATTCTTTTAAACAAATCTTAATTTAGCCTACTGTAAAATTATTATCTTCTTATATGAAAATAGCTCTTGCCCAACTGAATTACCATATTGGCAATTTCGAACGCAATACCCTACACATCATTAACCATATTAAACTGGCAAAAGAAAAAGGAGCCGATTTAGTGGTTTTTGCAGAACTTGCTATTTGTGGCTATCCGCCGAGAGATTTTTTAGAGTTTACAGACTTTATATCACTTTGTGATACCGCAGCCCAAGAAATCGCATCACATTGTGTAGGGATTGCAGTAATTTTGGGCTTACCAATTAAAAACGAGGTTTTAGAGGGGAAAGATTTATATAATGCCGCTTATTTTATGGCTGATGGAAAGGTGCAAAATGTGGTTAAAAAAGCATTATTGCCAACTTATGATGTTTTTGATGAATATCGATATTTTGAACCTAATACCCAATTTGAATGTGTAGATTATAAAGGAAAAAAAATTGCATTAACCATTTGCGAAGACCTTTGGAATATCAATGATAATCCTTTGTACGTGTCTTGTCCGATGGATGAATTGATTAAACAATCGCCAGATCTGATGATTAATATTGCAGCATCGCCTTTTAATTATCGCCATGATGAAGACCGTATCCAAGTGCTAGCTGATAATGCAAAAAAATATAATTTGCCACTTTTTTATGTAAATCAAGTTGGTGCACAAACAGAAATAATTTTTGATGGAGGTTCACTGGTATTTGATGAAACTGGCGAGGTAAAAGCAGAAATGAAGTATTTTGAAGAAGATCTTCAAGTATTTGATTTAGAAGAGGTACAAAATGTAAAAAATAAGTATCCTGCTACAGAAAGAGCAGACGATATCACCCAAATCCATGATGCTTTAATATTAGGTATACAGGATTATTTTAAAAAATCGGGATTTAGCAAAGCAGTTTTAGGCTTATCTGGTGGTATAGATTCTGCTGTTGTATGCGCATTGGCATGTAGGGCATTAGGTGCAGAAAATGTAATGGCGGTATTAATGCCTTCAAAATATTCATCAGATCATTCTATTAAAGATGCGCTAGATTTGGTGAATAATATTGGTTGCAGACATGAAATTATAGCGATTAAAGAAGCTGCAAATGCATTCGACAGCATGTTAGCTGAGTCTTTTAAAGGATTAGCTCCAAACTTAACAGAAGAAAATATTCAGGCTAGATGCCGCGGGATTATTTTAATGGCCATGTCTAACAAGTTTGGTTATATTTTATTAAATACCTCTAATAAAAGCGAATGTGCTGTTGGTTATGGTACTTTATATGGAGATATGTGTGGTGCCATAGGTGTAATTGGTGATGTGTATAAAACCCAGATTTTTGAATTGGCAAGGTTTATAAATAAGGATGGTGAGGTTATTCCTGAAAATACAATTGTAAAACCACCATCAGCAGAGCTGAGGCCAGATCAGAAAGATTCTGATTCGTTACCAGATTATGGAATTCTAGATCAGATATTGTTTCAACATATCGAATTGCAAAAAGGTTCAAAGGCTATTATTGCTGAAGGTTTTGAGGAAGCATTGGTACATCGTATCTTAAAGATGGTTAACCTCGCAGAATTTAAACGATACCAAACACCACCAATTTTAAGAGTTTCGCCAAAAGCATTTGGCATGGGTAGAAGAATGCCAATAGTAGGTAAGTACATGGCCTAATTAAGTGCTGTACCCACCATTGGGTATAAATTTTTAGTAGTAGTGGGTATTGACCTGAATGTTTAAATGGGTTTGTTTTGCATAGATAAATTAAACCCTTAAACAAAATGAAAAATTTAAAGAACTTAGTATTGGGATGTATCGTCCTATTTACCATTGCATCTTGTAAAAAAGGTGACGATGCCAAAGTAACCGAAGGCAGCATGTCTGCCAAAGTAGATGGCAAAGATTGGACCGCAGGTTTAGCAGTACAAGCCACAAAAGCTAGTGGCGTTTTGGGTATTGGCGGTACCGGAAACGGTGCGCAAATTAATATCAATGTATTGAGTTATAGTGGCGCAAAAACTTACCCAATTGGTGGCGGTGTAACTTCTACAAATACTACCCAAGCTATTTATACCACAACAGCTCTTCCGCCAGTAGTTTATAATACAATGGTTGGCCAAGGATCAGGCACATTAACAATCACAAAAGATGAAGGAGGCTATGTAGAAGGTACCTTTAACTTTACAGCAAAAACTACAGCTGGCGTAAATATTACTATTACAGATGGTAAATTCAGATCTAAATTAATGTAGATTCATCAAAGGGTAGTATGTTTGCACTACCCTTTGTTATAATTAGTTAGTTTCTTCGGAGCTCACAGGCTCAATAACTTTCTTTTTAAAGGATTGGATAAATAAAATCCCTATCCCAATCATAATAGAAACATCTGCAAGGTTGAAAATTCCAGTCCTAAAAAGTCCAAAATCGATATGAAGAAAATCGGTTACAGAACCAAACCTAATACGATCGTAAATATTGCCAATACCCCCGCCAATTAAAAAACATAAACCTATTTGTAGAGCAATTGGCAAATCTTTTTTACTTAATAAGTAATACAGCCCAAAGCCCAAAACTACTAGCGGTAATATGGTTAGTAAAACTAAACGCACAACATCTGGTAAATCATTTCCTGCACTTAAAAAAGCACCTGTATTTTCAACTTTAGTTAGCGTTACATGATTATCTATTATACTGATATTTTCATTGTAATCTATCTTTTGGCGTACAATGTGTTTGGAAATTTGATCGCAACCAATATTTAAAAGCAACATAAATAGTAAAAAGAAATAATGAAGCGAGTGTTGCTTTTTCATAGTTTAATCAGATTTACTTTTTTATAAATCTTTTATAAGGAATAATTAAGGCTAAAAGAATTGCTAAAATAGAAAAACCTTTAGCTAGAATGTCTCCTGTATTTACATAAGTTGTAAGTGTATCGTTAAGATTAATATCTTCTTTTAATGCCGTACTAACCCACCATTTAGATTGTTTGGTAATGTCTCCTCTTTGGTTAATAAATGCCGAAATTCCTGTGTTTGCCGACCTCACTACCCATCTGCGGGTTTCTATTGCTCTTAATTTGGCATACATTAAATGTTGGTCTTTACCCGAAGTATTACCCCACCAACCATCGTTAGTAATTACGGCGATAAACTGGGCTCCATTTTTTACAGATTCTCCAACCCAACTGCCCCAAATAGATTCGTAACAAATTACAGGCGCTACACCTATACCGCTTTGAGAATAGAATACACCAGGATGGTCTTGCCAGCCCCAGCTACTTGCACTACCTCCCAATTTTTCAAAAACAGGAGCTAGGAAAGCTAATGCTTCTGGGAAGGGCATCTTTTCAACACCTGGAACTAATTTTGATTTATGATAAAATTCTACCTTAGCTGAGTTTTCGATTTGTAAAGCGGCATTAAAGTTATCGTAGAATTCACCGTTTTCATTAATTTTAGCAGAAATGGTTTCTTTGTCTTTATAAAATCTTTTACTTTCCACTCCAGTAATTAATGTTCCATTTTTATACTTATTTAAAAACTGTTGAGATTGGATGAAAAAATCATTGGTTCTAATTCGATCTTCATTTTCATATAAACCTAATGCAGTTTCTGGCCAAATAAAGTATTCGGTATTTATTTGTGCAACAGAATCCGAAAGACGTGTAAGGATGTTAAATTGTTCCTGAACAGAGATTGCAGTAAATTTTAGATAGGGGTTGATATTTGGTTGTACTGCAACAACATTTACTGGTGAAGATTTTTCTTTGTAATTAGCATAAGTATAAATAGAAAAACCGATAGGTAAAATAACTATGGCTAGCCAAATAATGGAGATTTTATATTTTGCCTCGTTTGCATATTTAAAACTTTTATAAGCTTCAAAAGCTAAAATGTTACTTAATAGAATCCATATAGAGCCCCCATAAATACCTGTAAACTCATACCATTGTGCCAGTTGATGCATACCGGCAAAACCATTCCCTAAAGTCATCCATGGAAAAGATAAGTCCCAGCTTTGGTGCAAATATTCCATAGAGATATAGAAACTAATCAAACCCGAATAGGCAATCTTGGAATTTGAATTAAGTTTTAAACGGTAATAAAGCCAGATAGCAAAAGTCATCATTAAGGCTCCTAATCCAAAAGGAATTAATGAGACAAAAAAAGCTACAATAGCATTATTATCAGCTGCAATAGCATTATATACCCAATAAATGGATGCCGTGTTCCAGGTTAAAAATGTTAACCCAGCAGTTAAAAAAATACGTTTGCCAATTTTTTTTTCTTTTTGGTTGATGACATTATCTAGTGCGATAAATAAGGGCACCAAACCCACCAATAATAATGGAGCAAACCAAATGTGTGGAGGCCAAGCCAGCCACATTAAAAATGCGCTGAGTAAGGCTAATAGATAGTTTTTATATTTCATTGTTTAAAATAGATACTTATAAACTATCTAGAATATTGGCTTTCTTACTTTCGTATTCCGCTTGTGTAATCAGTTGTTTATCATAAAGGGTTTTCAATTTCCTTAATTTTAAGGTTGTTTCATCTTCAATTTCTTCAGCTATTATTGGTTCCTGAACAATTTCAGCTTCTTCTATTGGTAAATCGAATAGAGGTTGGACAGGCGGAATGTTAACTGAAGTTGCAGCCGCCCTGCTTTCTTCAAGCTGTTGTTGTCTGGTAAGTTCTCTAAAAGCTTCTAACTGATCACTCGCTGCTTGATATAGCTTTCTGGTTTGTGTTTTTGGAATAAATTCTGTTACAATATTTTCGCCGTGCTGCGGTACGCAAATAAATTTAGATCCAAAAAACTCTTCCTTAAATGATACTTCTTTGATGTTTTTCCAAGAGATATCCTTAAAATTCATGGTCAAGCCTAAATTACCAGGCTCGCAATAAAATATGCGTTTATTGGTAACGGCTATACTGTCTGGCAACAAGTTTACAGCAGGTTTTTTTTGTACAGCTAAATATAAAATCTCCTCCCCACTAGTAAGTAGGTCATTTAATTTGCTGATTACTTTTTCTACCGCTTTTGGGTCTTGCTCGTCGCTTAAAAATCTATCTATACTAATCATTATCTTCTTTTTTGTTATATTTATTTTTCGTTTTTGCCTCTTTCTCTTTACGCTCAACAATCCCAGCTACACAAATTACGAATTCTCCTTTTAATATATTGTTTTCGAAATGTGATTTTATTTCTACAACCGTGCCACGAACTGTTTCTTCATAAAGTTTAGTGAGTTCTCTGCTTACTGAGGCTTGTCTATCTTCACCAAAATACTCGGCAAATTCTGCTAAAGTTTTCAGTAATCGGTGCGGGCTTTCGTAAAAGATCATTGTTCTTTCTTCGTTTGTAAGCAGTTTTAAACGAGTTTGCCTACCTTTTTTAACAGGAAGAAATCCTTCAAAAACAAATTGATCACTAGGTAGACCGGAGTTTACTAAGGCAGGTACAAAAGCCGTAGCACCTGGTAAGCAATTTACTTCAATCTCATTTTTTAAAGCTTCCCTTACTAAGAAAAAACCCGGGTCTGAGATTGCGGGAGTGCCCGCATCTGAGACTAAAGCAACCATTTTTCCTTCTTTTAAAAATTTAATTATTTCTGAGGTGGCTTTATGTTCATTATGCTGATGATGTGAATAAGCTTTTTTGTCGATGCCAAAATGCTTAAGCATAGGTGCACTTGTACGCGTATCCTCAGCTAAAATCACATCTGCTTCTTTTAAAATACGGATGGCCCTAAAAGTCATGTCTTCTAAATTGCCAATTGGCGTAGGTACGAGATAAAGTTTTCCTTTCATCAGGTTTAGGGTTTAGAGCTTAGGGTTTAGGGTTTAGAAATAAAGAGCTCGGAGCCTTATACCTTAAACCTTTTGCCTTTCGCCTTTAAAAACTATCTTTGTAAAAAAATAAAATAATGCTGCAAGTTAACTATATCCGCGAAAATAGAGAGAAAGTTTTGGAGCGCTTAAATGTGCGCAATTTTAAACAACCCGAATTGGTAGATCTAATTATCTCCATTGATGAAGATCGTCGCCAAACTCAAACTTCGTTAGATAGTATTTCTGCTGAAGCAAATGCTGCTGCCAAACAAATTGGTGATTTAATGCGTAATGGTAAAAAAGAAGAAGCAGAACTTATAAAAGCTAACACTGCTTCTCATAAAGAAAACATTAAAAACCTTAGCGAGAGGCTGACAGAGCTAGAAACAAATCAATTTAACCTATTGGTTCAGTTACCAAACCTACCTCACGATTTGGTAAAGCCAGGTACAACCCCAGAAGAAAATGAAGTTGTTCTGGTACATGGAGAACCTGCCCAGTTACCTGCAGATGCAAAACCGCATTGGGAATTAGCTACTAAATATGATATTATCGATTTTGAACTTGGTGTTAAAATTACGGGTGCTGGCTTCCCAGTTTATAAAGGAAAAGGAGCTCGCTTGCAACGTGCATTGATCAACTTTTTCTTAGATGAAGCCATTGCTGCTGGTTACAAAGAAGTGCAGGTGCCACATTTAGTAAATGCTGCATCTGGCTTTGGTACAGGGCAGTTGCCAGATAAAGAAGGGCAGATGTACCATTCAACTGTCGACGATTTATATTTAATTCCTACTGCCGAGGTTCCGGTAACAAATTTATACCGAGATGTTATTTTGAAGGAAGAAGATTTACCTATTAAAAACACAGCTTATACCCCATGTTTCCGTAGAGAAGCAGGTTCATATGGCTCACATGTAAGGGGTTTAAATCGTTTACATCAGTTTGATAAAGTGGAATTGGTGCAGGTAACTCATCCTGATCAGTCTTATACTACTTTAGAAGAAATGAGTACTTATGTACAAAGTCTATTGCAAAAATTAGGATTGCATTATCGCGTATTACGTTTGTGTGGCGGCGATATGGGTTTTGGTTCTGCCATGACTTATGATATGGAGACCTGGAGCGCTTCTCAAGAACGTTGGTTAGAAGTATCCTCAGTTTCAAATGTTGAAACCTTCCAAAGTAACCGCTCAAAAATTCGTTTTAAAGGTAAGGAAGGTAAAACACAATTGGCGCATACTTTAAATGGAAGTGCTTTAGCCTTACCTCGTATTGTAGCTTCAATTTTGGAAAACTATCAAACCGCAAATGGAATTAGAGTTCCAGAGTGTTTATGGAAATATACAGGGTTTGATACTATAGATTAAACTGTTTAAAACAGAACTTATAAAATGAAAAAGTCCTCTGATTTATCGGAGGACTTTTTCTGTATGATAGGATTGTGTATTTTCTTACAAAATCAAAATCAATAATAAAATAATGATGATGATCGCACCAACTGATAGGTAAACACCTTGGTTTAAAGCACGAGCTTGTTCTTTAAGTTCTTTTAATTCTTTACGTAAAGCTCTTTTCTCAGTTCTGGTTAAGTTAGATTTATCCATATCGCGGATTTGCTCCACTCTACTTACTAACTTATCAAATTGAACTTTTTGTTCTGCAGTTAATTCTGTCTTTGCTTTATTTTTGTCAGCTGCTGATGCTGTATTTGCACTGATGCCCAATGTAAATACTAACACTAATGAGTAAATAATTTTTTTCATGATTTTAATTTTTAAGGTTATTAATATCTAGATAACAAAAAACCTACCACTTTGTGTGGTAGGTTTCGTTTTTTATTAATTATTTAACTTATCAGCAATTTTGAGCTATTGAGTTGATTAAATTTCTAAACTGGAATTGATCAAGTCTCTACCAATTTTGTATTATTTAATCTCGAATACTGTATTTACTACATAATTCAATTTAATCTTTTTAAAATCGAGTTCAGGTGCAGCACCAACCATATCAGCCATTTCTGACTTCATCATCATTGCATTTGCTCTATACATTGGCTGTGGGTAAGCTTCGTTATTGATTTCTTGTATGTCAATCACGCCGCCTAGTTTTTCTCCTAACGCTTCAACCATATAAGTTGCTTTAGCTTTAGCTGCTTGTAAAGCTTTAATTTTTAATTCTTTTTTCAAAGCTTCAATTGCAGAATAATCATAGCTATCGATATTGGTATAAGCAACTCCCTTAGGATCTACAGCTCCAATAATTTCATTCCATTTATTTAGATCTGTAACTTTTAACCTGTACTGTTTACTTGCCAAAAAATCTGGGTTTTTCTTTTTTTCCGTAGCATAATTATAGCTAGAAATATTGTTAACCATTAGGTTTTCTTTAGGGATGCCCGCTTTTAGAACCGCATTGTATAATTGATTTTCTAAATCGGTAATTTCTACGCGTTTTTTACTGTTATTGTCTTTTAGGTACTCTTTTAATGAGATGGAAAGGTAAATAATATCTGGTGTAACTTCTTGTTCTGCAGAACCACTTACATTAATTTTCTTTCTTAAATCTACTTGTTGCGCCATGGCACTTATACTAAACAAGGCTACAAAGGCAAGGGCTATTAACTTTTTCATAATTTTCTTTTTTTGTGTGTATACAAATCAGATGTAAATATCATACCAATTCCATAGCTAAAAATAAATTTATGGTTATGGAATTGGTAAACCTCAATTTATCAGGCTATTAAAATAATATCTTTTTAAGTTTATTTTTTTATAGATTGAATTTTTAACCAATCTTGTTTGGTCATTTGGTAAATGAAGTTCAGTTTTACTGGTTCTCCATAATAAGCAATATTAATTTCGCCAACTTTAATAGCGCCAATTTTCTCTGCTGCTTTTTGCGAACGGAAATTAGTCTCACCAATGTGTAATGTAATTTGATCCACATATTGAAAAGCATGATCAAACATCAATTTTTTCAATGCTGCATTGTAACCTTTCCCCCAATAGTTTCTGCCAATAAAAGTATATCCTACTGCTACTGAACTATTCTTTTCATCAAGCTCGTAGTATCTTGAGCTACCAACTACCTCACCAGTTTCGGTTTCGGACACCAAAAATGCACCTTCAGATTCCATAGCTCCCTTAAAGAAATTCTCAAAAACTTCTCTTTGATACCTATTTTTATTGGGATGTTGCTCCCAAACTAATGGGTCTGAAGCAACTTTATATAAATCTTCAAAATCACTTTTTTTAATTGGTGTAATTTTAATCAGTTTATTCTCCAATGATGGCTGTAGGTCAAAATTCATAATTTATTTGCTTAGTTTTTTGATTGATTTCAAATCAAGCTTTTTAAACTCTACTTCAGAACCCTCTGCTTGCAGTGCAATTTGACCTTTGTTTGCAGTACAATTGGTACCCTCGTTAACTAAAATACCGTTAACCCATACTTTAACTGTATTTTTATAACATTCTATAATCATGGTATTCCATTCTCCTAATGGTTTCTCGCTATCGTCTGTCAAGTTTTTAATTCTACGCAATTTGTTGCCATTTGTTCCCCAATTTTCTTTTGGGCCTCTGCGAACTTCCATGTTTGGTACTGTAATATCTTCTTCAATGCACCAAAAATCTCCTGCGTCTTTATGTTGCATTTGTACTTCTAAAGATTTTGGAAACATACCATACAATGCTCTAGGTGTAGATGCATGAACTAAAACACCACAATTTCCGGGCTTGCCCGCAAAACGATACGCCACTTCTAAACGATAATCTTGGTAAATTGCGTCGGTTATTAAATGACCACCAGGTGTACCTAAACTCACCAACATGCCATTGCGCACAATAAACGGGTTAATCGCATTAGGGTTTTTATCCATCTCTGGAACATCAATATGCCAACCTTTAAGAGATTTACCATCGAATAAACTTTTCTGAGCAGAACTTATATTTGGAAGGATACTGTTAATCAGGACGATTAATATTAGGGAGATTTTTTTCATGTCTTGCAAGAATATTTAATTTGGTTTAACCAAATATAAAGATCTAAAACTAAAAAAGCCATCTCGGTTATCCGAGATGGCTAAATATTTATGTTTCTATAATTCTTTAATCTTCAACAGATTCGTTGTTGATACCCACTTCATCTTTGATCTCTTCCTTAAAATATCTTTTTTGGAAAATTAAAATCATCACTACACCAACTGAGATCGCTGTATCTGCTATGTTAAATACTGGGCGGAAGAATTCGAATGGTTCTCCTCCCCAAAATGGAAACCATGATGGGAATGTGCCACTAACAATTGGAAAGTAGAGCATATCAACCACACGACCATGAAACAGGGTTTCGTATTTAAAGATTACACCATAAAAAACCGAATCGATAATATTGCCCAATGCTCCAGAAAAAATTAAGGCTACATTTAAGATCAAACCACGGTGATATTTGCGTTTAATCATATAGTGTAGACCATAGCCAATTCCAGCAACTGCTATTATTCTGAATAAGGATAATGCTAATTTGCCAAACTCACCACCAAATTCCAATCCAAATGCCATACCGTTATTTTCGGTAAAGTGGATGATGAACCAATCTCCAAAAATCTTAAACTCTTGGCCAAGGAACATATTTGTTTTAATCCAGATTTTTAAAACCTGATCTGCAAGTAATACTAAAAATATAAGTAGTAAGGGTTTTGTATAGCCTTTCATTAACCTTGTTTCAATTTTGCTTCCATGCTTAACGTAGCATGTGGTACAGCACGTAAGCGTTCTTTTTGTATCAGTTTACCTGTTTCTCTGCATATACCGTAAGTTTTGTTTTCGATACGAACAAGGGCAGCTTCTAAATTATCAATAAACTTTTTCTGACGAGCAGCTAACTGATTAATTTGTTCTTTTTCTAAAGTTGCAGAACCGTCTTCTAACGTTTTGTATGCACCAGATGTATCTTCTGTACCATGAGAATTTGGACTGCTTAATGACGAAGTAAGTGAAAGAAACTCTTCTCTTGAACTTTTAAGTTTTCCTTGGATCAGCTCTTTAAACTCTTGTAATTCGCTATCAGAGTAGCGGGTTTTTTCAGTTTTTTCCATTTATTTAATAATTTATTTCAGTAGTTATGGTTTGGTATAATTTATTTCTCATTTAATAATGATGGAAAATTATTGCAATTCCATATTATTTTATTGTTTGCTAATCAAAATTTGTAGTTCAACATCTTCAATTACAATTTTGTTTCCGTTAACTATGTTTTCTGATAATTCGATATCGTCGGCTAGTGTTTCGGCGCAAATGTAAGTTTTGTTTTGCATCACTGCATCCGCTATTACATTATCGTTTTGTAAATTTACGCTAATACGATCGGTAACCTCAAAATTTAATTCTTTTCTTAAGTTTTGGATACGATTAATTAACTCACGAGATAATCCTTCTAGTTTAAGTTCAGTTGTGATACTTACATCAAGCGCAACAGTTAGGCTTCCCATGTTTGTAACCTGCCATCCAGGAATATCTTCCGCGATAATTTCTACATCACTTAACTGTATTGCGTATTGGGTATTGGGTATAGCGATATTTCCATCTTGCTCAAATTTCACTAAATCTTCTTGGGAGATGTTATTAATGGCTTCGGCTACCAATTTCATATCCTTACCAACTTTAGCACCTAGAGCTTTAAAGTTTGGTTTTACCTTTTTCTTGATGAAACCAGCGGTATCTTTGATAAAATCGATTTCTTTGATATTAGTTTCTGATAAGATTAAATCTTTAACCAATTCAACCTTCACTTGGAAATTATCATCCAACACAGGAATTAAAACCTTCGCCAAAGGCTGACGAACATTAATTCCCATTTTTTTACGCAATGATAAAACCATCGAAGAAATGTTTTGTGCCAATTCCATTCTTTCATTCAAATCGTAGTCGATCAATGTTTCATCAACCTCGTTCCAAATGGTTAAGTGAACCGATTTTGCGGTATGAACTTCTGGATTTGCTTCTGTTAATCTGATATACAACCAATCTGCAAAAAATGGAGCAACTGGGCTCATAATTTGGGAAATGGTCATTAAACAAGTAAACAGAGTTTCGTAAGCTGCTTTTTTATCTGGCGTCATTTCGCCTTTCCAGAAACGGCGACGAGATAAACGGATGTACCAGTTACTTAAATGTTCATCAACAAAAGTTTGGATTGCTCTAGCAGCCTTGGTAGGTTCATAAGCTTCGTAACTTTCATCAACTTCCTTAATTAAGGTCTGCAATAAAGATAAAATCCAACGGTCTAATTCACTTCTTTGTGCAATTGGCGTTTGGTTTTCTAAGTCGATCTCAAACTTGTCGATATTTGCATAAAGTGCAAAGAAAGAGTAAGTATTGTAAAGCGTCCCGAAGAATTTACGACGAACTTCATCCAATCCATCTAAGCTAAACTTTAAGTTATCCCAAGGTGATGCATTTGAAATCATGTACCAACGCGTAGCATCGGCACTGTAAGTATCAATGGTGCTAAATGGATCAACTGCATTGCCTAAACGTTTAGACATTTTGTTGCCATTTTTATCTAACACTAATCCATTAGAAACCACATTTTTATACGCAACCCCTAAGTTATTTACATGTTTGTTGATGGCTTTAATCTCATCGCTGCTTTCGCTTAACATTACCGCGATTGCGTGTAAAGTAAAGAACCAGCCACGAGTTTGATCTACACCTTCTGCTATAAAATCTGCTGGATAAGCATTTTCAAATTCTTCTTTGTTCTCGAAAGGGAAATGCCATTGTGCATAAGGCATCGCACCACTATCAAACCAAACATCAATAAGGTCTAATTCGCGGGTCATTTTTTCGCCTTTGGTTGATGTTAAAATTACATCATCAACATAAGGACGGTGCATATCTTTTAACTCAAAACCAGCAGGCATAAAACCAGCGTCGATAGATTTTTGTATCTCTGAATTCAGCTCTGTTATAGAACCGATGCATTTTTCTTCTAATCCATCCGCTGTGCGCCAAATTGGTAATGGCGTGCCCCAGTAACGAGAACGGGATAAATTCCAATCCACCAAGTTTTCTAACCAGTTTCCAAAACGGCCAGTTCCGGTTGCTTCGGGTTTCCAGTTGATGGTTTTATTCAATTCTACCATTTTTTCCTTAACGGCTGTAGTTTTAATAAACCAACTATCCAACGGATAATATAAAACTGGTTTATCGGTACGCCAGCAATGAGGGTAGGTGTGAACGTATTTTTCTACCTTAAAGGCTTTGTTTTCTTCTTTTAATTGGATGGCCAACTCAACATCAACAGATTTCTCTGGCGCATCCCCATCTGCATAATATTCGTTTTTAACGTATTTGCCACCATAACCACCACCTAAAGCTGCGATGAATTTTCCTTGTAAATCTACTAAAGGAACGGCGTTGCCTTTATCATCCAAAACTAACATCGGTGGAATTTCTGGCGTCGCCAATTTAGCAACACGAGCATCATCAGCACCAAAAGTAGGGGCGGTATGAACTATACCCGTTCCATCTTCCGTAGTAACGAAATCTCCTGCAATTACCCTGAAAGCATTTTCAGCGTTTTGATAAGGAAGGGCATAAGGTAATAGTTGTTCGTATTTGATGCCTACCAAAGCTTCGCCTTTACATTCTGCTATTACTTGATAAGGGATTTTCTTGTCTTCTGATTTGTAGTTGATGAAATCTTCATCAGTTTCAGCTTCAAAATATTTACCAGCAAACTGTTTGCCTACCAAAGCTTTTGCCAAGATAACTTGAACTGGCTCAAAAGTATATTGATTGAAAGTTTTAACTAAAACGTAATCAATTTTTGGTCCAACGGTTAAAGCCGTGTTACTTGGTAAAGTCCAAGGAGTGGTTGTCCAAGCAAGGAAATAATCCTCCCCCGACCCCTCCGAAGGAGGGGAGTTAAAAGCCCTAGAAATGGAATTTCCATTTCCCCCTTCGGGGGTTAGGGGGACTTTAAATTGAGCTACAATTGTTGTGTCGCTCACATCGCGGTAAGTTCCAGGTTGGTTTAATTCGTGAGAACTTAATCCAGTTCCTGCAGCAGGCGAGTAAGGTTGTACAGTATAACCTTTGTATAATAATCCTTTTTCGTAGAAAGATTTTAAGATCCACCAAAGGGTTTCGATGTATTCGTTGTGGTAGGTAACGTATGGTTTTTCTAAATCAACCCAATAACCCATTTTTTCGGTAAGGTCGTTCCAAACATCAGTATAACGCATTACCTCTTCTTTACAGGCAGAATTATATTCTTCAACAGAAATTTTCTTGCCGATATCGTCTTTGGTAATTCCTAATTTTTTCTCTACAGCTAGTTCAATGGGTAAACCATGCGTGTCCCATCCGCCCTTGCGTTTAACTTGGTAGCCTTTAAGGGTTTTGTAACGGCAAAAAATATCTTTAATAGCACGAGCCATTACGTGGTGAATGCCAGGCATTCCGTTTGCAGAAGGTGGTCCTTCGTAAAAAGTGAAAGGCTTAGCTTTTGAGCGAGTTGAAATGCTTTTTTCAAAGATCATTTCCTCTTTCCAAAACTTAAGTATTTCCTCTCCTATTTTAGCTAGTTCTAAAGTTTTAAATTCCCTATACATCAATCAAGTATCATCAAAAATTAAAGGATGCAAAGTTACGGTTTTAGAATGAATTATGGTAGTTTTCAAGTCAATTTGTTTTATGGATAAGCTACTAAAAATTGGACTTATATTTATGATTGCGGCAGTAGTATTAATGCCGGTTGCAATTTTGCTTAAAAACGATAATCCAAATTCTACGATTTGGGTACTTATATTTACAATGCTTTTAGAACTTATCGGGTTGATATTTGTTATCTTAAGTATATTAAAAAGAAGAAAATCTAAAGCTCAAGATCATGATTAAGCTATTGAAACTCCAAAAAGCCATATTTGTTATCATTTTAGGGGTGATAGCTTTAATTGCCTCTCAGATTATGAGCAGTAATGATGCCAAGGGGAGTAGCTTTGTATTAGGGACTTCTGGAGTGCTCTTTATTATAGGAGCATTGATGTTTCTTTATCCCATATTATTTGCTAAAAAAGTAGATGCAGAAGGAGAAAAGGTAGAACTGCAACCCATAGCTAAAGAGGGAATTCTTGAGGATGAAAATGACCCCGATTAAATCTTAGTGTTAAAATTAAGCCATTCTTTTTTTGTCATCTCAAATTTAATTTCATCATGGCCATGTTTACCTATGGCTTTCCAACCCATAAGTGTGTAAAATTTTTCGGCTCTGGTGCCTGGGGAAGTGCCTAGCCAAAGGTTTGTAACAGTTTGTGAAAAATACCAATTTAACATCAATTGATGCAATTTTTTTCCTATGCCTTTCTGCTCAAAATCTGGATGTACAAACAATGCCCAAACGTTGTTCTCTACTAAATCTATTATAGAAAAACCTACAATTTGATTATTGATTTCGCATACCCAACCTTTTCCACGTTTAGATAAAAAATCTTCTACAGCTGCATCAGGAACAAGGTTAGGATCTGATAAGGTATTTTCTTTTACCGCATTGCGTACAAATTGTATTTGTGCAATATCATTAATGTGAGCTTCTCTAAAATTCATTTTATAGTAGTTAATTAATGAAATATAAGGATCTCCAATTAAATTTAAAAGTTTTGCAAAAGCAGGTTCGGTTTTGATGCCTTGCTTTTTTAGTTCGATAACCTTTTGCCTAAATTCTGCTCCTCTTTCTTGCAAAATTTGGTATTCGATTAACATGTGTTTAAATGCATTTTGCAATTTGCAGGGCATGTTTTGGCCGAAAATTTCAATTTCAAATTCATCAATCCAAAAATTGGCAAACGGTTTCTTTGTTAAGAATGTTAACTTCTTTTAAGCTAAAATATAGTTCTTTAGAAAAGAATTTTTTAAGCAGGGCGATGAATTCTATTTTATTGGTCCAGTAGCAAATAATATCTAGGTCACTTTCAGGGATATCAATATTTATAGGAATTGTACCTGTTAAAATTGGATTAAAATCAGCTAGTTTTTCTAGTATACGGTATTTGGTTAGGATTTGATAGGCAGATTTTTGCCTTTCGCTGCCATTCTTTAAATAATCGATTTTTTCAAAATCAATCATGAAAATTAATGATCAATTTTATCAGCGTTTCTAGCTACTTCTTCTGCAGAAATTATTTTGCGTGTTTTCTTTTTATCTAACCAAAGCATTAGTGCTGGCAATAAAGTTAGGTTAAATACTAGTGCTACAATCAATGTTATTGATAACAATAAGCCCAAAACAACTGTTCCTCCAAAGGTTGATGCTGTGAAAATTCCGAATCCAAAGAATAGGATTAAAGCAATATGCGTCATGCTTACCCCGGTTTCTCTAATCGTATCTGAAACTACTTTGCTAACACTATAATTGGTTAAGGTAAGTTCTTGTTGGTACCGAGTTAAAAAGTAGATTGTTTGATCTGAAGCTAAACCAAAGGCAATTGTAAAAATTAATATGGTAGAAGGTTTTAATGCGATATTAAAAAATCCCATCAGCCCGGCTGTGATAATTAGGGGCACTATGTTGGGTAATAGTGAAATAAACATAATGCCCAAACTTTTAAATTGTGCCAAACGAAGTAATGAAATTAGAATAATTGCTAAACCAATGCTTTCAAAAAGGTGTTCTAATAAATAATCTGTTCCTTTAGAAAAAATAATACTTGAACCTGTAAGTTGTACATCAAATCTTTTTGGTGTTAAAATGGAGTCAATCCTCGGTTTTAGTTCCAATAACAGCTCATCTAACCTTTTTGAGCCAACATCGGCCATTTGGAAGCTTATTCTTGCGGTTTGTTTATCCTTATCCACAAAATTGGTAAGCATATTTCCATTCCCTTTTCCGGAATTGGCAGCGTAAGCTAAAATAAAGTTCTTCTCAATATCAGTTGGTAAACGATAAAATGCCGAATCTCCATTATAAAATGCTTGAGACGCATATTTTAAGCCGGTATTTAAAGATATGGATCGAGAAAACTCTGGGTATGCAGCAATCATCCGCTCCATTTTGTCGATTTTATTTAGCGTAGAGATACTTAAAATTCCATTTTTCTTTCTGGTGTCTACACTAATTTCTAGTGGTAAAATACCTTCAAAATTCTTTTCGAAAAACTTAAGATCAGTTAAAATCTGTGAGTTTTTTGGTAAATCATCTACCACATAACCATTGATGTTTATTTTATAGATGCCAATAAAAGAAATTACAGATATAACGAGAGTGATTACATAAATCAAAATACTTTTTTGTTGCACCAATACATCTGTTTTTGCCAAAATCTTATCTAATAAATTTGGTACATGTGGTGTGTTTGCTTTGCCTTTTGGTATTGGTAAATAGCTAAAAATGATGGGAATAAGTGCTAAACACATTAACCAAGTAAACATCACATTCAGTGCTGCAACACTTCCAAACTGCATTAACAATTCGCTGCCGGTAAAATATAATACGCCAAAACCAATAGCTGCAGTAACGTTAGCAATTAGCGTGGTTACCGCAATTCTTTCTATGGTAATACTCATGGCTTTTTGTTTGTCGCCATGTTTTTTTAGTTCGTTATGGTATTTGTTTAATAGTAAAATACTATTTGGTATGCCAATAATTACTATCAATGGAGGTATTAATCCTGTTAGTATGGTAATTTCGTATCCAAATAAAACGAGTGTGCCAATACTCCAGATTACACCCATAATTACTACTAAAATAGGGAAGAAAACGGCAGAGAAACTTCTGAAAAAGATTAACAATATCAATGCAGATACCAATATAGATAAGCCTAAAAATAGCACAAACTCATTAGAAACTAATTTACTGGTAGCAGTTCTAATGTATGGTAATCCCGATTTATGGATTTGAATATTTGTTTCTTTAGCAAACTGATCGGCCTTTGATTCAATTTCTTTTAATATGGGGTTTCTTTCTACAGAATTTAAAATCTTCGAATCAAACGTAATGGCCATTAATGTGGCATTGCTTTCTTTATTGAAAAGTAAGCCTGCATAAAAAGGCATGCTTTGTATTTTAGCTTTGATGGAATCCATCTCTGCATCGTTTTTAATAAGTCCACTAGGGATTGGACTAACCACAAATTTCTGATTTACGGTGTCTTTCTGCAGTTCGAATAATTTGCCTATGGATAAAACACCTTTTATTCCCTTTAATTTCTGAATTTCATTGGTTAATTGTATCCATTTATTATAATTGTCTTTTTGGTAGATTTCTGGACTTTGGATGCCCAGTACCATTACACTTCCATCTTCGCCAAATGTTTTCTTGAAAGCATTGTATTTGATAAAAACAGAATCTGTTAAGGGTAAAATTTTAGCTCCAGAGTAAGATAACTTTAGATTTTTGGCATGGTAAGCCATAAAAATCGTAGCAACTATAAAGAAAATGATAATAAAGATTCGGTTTTGAAGTATAGCTCTAGAGAGTTTAGCCCACATAATCAACTGCGTTTTAAAAAAAGTAAAGAAAGTATAAAAATGCCTGAATACAAAATCTATACCTTTATTTAATGACAAATTAACAGTAGAAAGCACTTTTTGTTTGAATTTAACTAACTCTTATCCATAATATTTGATGTAATTTAGCAGAGCGATGAATAAGTTTCTTAAGAGTTTTACATACGCCTTTAAAGGATTAACTTATACCTTTAGAACGCAACTGAATTTTAAAGTTCATTGCATAGCCGCTATTATAATTATTCTATTGGGGTTCTATTTTAAACTTTCTACAGCAGAATGGATGTGGATCTCGTTAATGATTGCGCTTGTATTAGTTGTTGAATTGATTAATACCGCAATTGAGATTTTGGTAGATCTAATTTCTCCGCTGCAACATCCAAAGGCGGGTGCAGTTAAAGACATTGCCGCAGCTGCAGTATTAATTGCCGCACTCGTATCAATAGCAATTGGATTATTTATTTTTGTGCCAAAGTTTATTTAGGAAATGCTGCATAAAGTAAAGGGGATTGTTTTAAAGACTACATTATACAGCGAAAGTAGTGTGGTTGTGCAAGTTTTTACAGATAAATTCGGCATTCAATCTTACTTAATTAACGGCGTAAAAAAACCAAAAGCTAAAATACCAATGAATGTTTTACAGCCTTTGCATTTGTTGGATATGATAGTGTACCATAAGATAAACACACAGATACAACGGGTTGCTGAGGCAAGGCCTTCTCCAGTATTTAGATCTATTCCTTATGATGTAGTTAAAAACACAATCATTCAGTTCTTAAATGAAGTATTGTATAAGAGTATTAGGCAACAACATACAGATGAAAATCTATTCGACTTTATTTTCAGCGCCATTAGTTGGTTTGATGAAGCTAATGCAGGAAATGTGAATTTTCATTTGGCCTTTTTAATGAAGCTTTCGAGGTTTTTAGGTTTTGCACCACGTGCTCAGTCTCGTAAAGATCAAAAATACTTCGATTTACAGGAGGGAGACTTTACTTCTTTAATGCCCGTGCATCCATATTTTATAGATAAAGTTGATGCAGATTATTTTTTATTGCTCTTTACAACCTCTTTTGAAAAAATAAATGAAATAAAAATGGATAATAAAACTAGGCGATTGATTTTAGATAAAATATTGGTTTACTATACTTTACATACCGCATCATTCGGGCAAATCAAGTCTCATCAGATCTTAGAGGAGATTCTTTCTTGAAAAAAGTGAAAATAATTTTGCAAAATAAAAAGAAGACACTATATTTGCATTCCCAAAACGAAGGAACTTATTTAAAGTTTGATCATTGAAAAGGGAAACCAAAAGGGAAATTAGCTCAGCTGGTTCAGAGCACCTCGTTTACACCGAGGGGGTCGGGGGTTCGAACCCCTCATTTCCCACCAAAAGCCTCAGAGAAATCTGGGGCTTTTTTGTTTTTAACGCAATTTGTTAAAGAGTTTATTAAAAAAATCTTCATTTCTCTATTAATCCAAATTGTTCTGTTAAATTTGTGATTTGGCATTATTGAAATAATGTCTCAAAGCCAGATAAATTAACAAATACAACATTGCCCTCTTCGTCAGTTAAATACATATGCTAAAAAAGGTTTTAATAGTAATACCATGTTATAACGAAGAAGCTGCATTGCCATTGCTACTAAATGAGTTTGTTAGCCTTAAGCTGCCTAGCGAGTATAAGTTAACAGTATTGGTGGTAAACGATTGCTCTAAAGACAATACATTTGGTGTTGCTCAAAAATATGATGTAAAAATTTTAGATCTTCCAACTAATTTAGGTATTGGCGGAGCAGTACAATCTGGATTAAAGTATGCCAAGCGTTACAATTTTGATATGGCTATTCAATTAGATGGCGATGGGCAACATCCTCCATCAGAAATTATTAAGCTGCTAAATGCTAATGCAACTTTTGGTGCTGATGTAGTTATCGGTTCTCGATTTTTAAATAATGAAGGCTTTCGCTCTTCCTTTATGAGAAGGTTAGGGATAAAGTATTTTTATCGCCTAAACCAATTATTAACAGGCAACAATATTTACGATAGTACATCAGGGTTTAGGCTATTAGCCAAAAAAGCAATCGATATGGCAGCAGAGAATTATCCTGATGATTATCCAGAGCCCGAATCGTTGGTTACTTTCGCTAGGGCTGGTCTTAAAATTAAAGAAGTTCCGGTCATTATGAGTCATCGTTTGGGAGGCAAATCATCTATCGGGAATTTTTCTTCTATATATTATTGTATCAAAGTAACGATAAGTATGTTCTTCTCGTTTATCCGTAAACCTCAATAAGCTGGTATGGCAAGGATTCAAATTATTACAATCATCATCAATATTTTGTTTTTAATCTATATTTCTAGATTAATCATTAAAGCCAAACTTAGAGAAGAATATGCCATAGTCTGGTGGATTTGTACCGGCGTATTGCTCCTGTTTTCGCTATGGGCAGAAGGGCTAGAGGTGATGTCTAATATATTTGGAGTTTACGAACCTGCAAACTTGGTGTTTACTGGTTTTATTTTTATTATACTAATATATCTTTTGCACTTGTCTGTGGTTAATTCTAAACTACAACGAAATATGACCAAGTTAACCCAAGAGTTAGCATTGATGAAAGAAAAAACTGAAAGTAAGACAGAAACTGATAAAGAAGCTTAATATATTATTTCACAACAATATCTTTATGACCGAAAAGAATAAAAACATCATCATTATAGCAATAAGTATATTAATGCTTTTATTTGTTGCCTATTCAAACCATTTTTATAATGGATTTCATTTTGATGATTCACATGCTGTTGTGGATAATGTTTACATCAGAAGTTTGAAAAATATTCCGGCTTTTTTTTCTGATCCAGCAATGTTTAGTGCAGATCCAGATCATCATGGATTAAGGCCTGTTGTAACCACAACTTTAGCAATAGATTATTGGTTGGGTGGAGGTTTAAATCCCTTTTATTTCCAATTGTCAACATTTATATGGCATATTCTTCTGGGAGTGTTGATGTTTTTTATGTACAAAAAACTGTTAAAAATTTCATTTAAACATAGCTGGATTAGCTACATCGCATTGTTTGCAACTGCTTGGTTTCTTTTGCATACGGCAAATGCAGAAACCATTAATTATGTAATATCTCGTTCTGATGTGCTTTCTACTTTTTTTATTGTCGCATCATTTTTAATCTATATTGCTTACCCCGAAAAGAGGAAATGGTACCTATATATCATCCCGGCAGTAGTTGGGGTTTTTGCAAAAGAAACAGTGTTGGTACTCATAATATTATTGTTTTTCTATATCAATCTTTTCGAGAAAAAGCTTTCTATAGCTGATTTGTTTAAAGCAAAAAATTTTAAAAATGTTTTACATACGGTTTTAATACTACTGCCTATTTTGGTTGTTGTTATTGCGGTTCAGGTTTACACACTTTCTAAAATAGATTCCATCCCTGGTATCACAAATCCGGCAGGTTATTATTGGCTAACACAAACTTTTGTGTGGGTGCATTATTTTACCTCTTTCTTTTTACCAACTAGCTTAAGTGCAGATACAGATTGGGAGGTTATTTTAACTGTTTTTGATAAGCGTATATTCATTGGAGTTGTTTTTGTTATTGCATTGGTGATTGCCATTTTCAAAACATCAAAAAAAACCGAAACTAAACCAATTGCATTTGGGTTGATTTGGTTTGCTGCAGCGTTATTGCCAACTTCTGTAGCGCCATTTGCCGAAGTAACCAACGATCATAGAATGTATTTTGCATTCGTTGGCCTTTCTTTGAGTGTGGTTACTTTTATCGCACAATGGTTAATGAAAAGAGAAAAGAACATTATGGCAAGTAAAACTATGCAAGTATTAATAGGTGCTGCTGTATTGGTTGTTTTATCATTAAATGCTTATGGCGTTTACCAACGTAATAAGGTTTGGAAAGATAACGAAACACTATGGTATGATGTAACCATTAAAAGTCCGTTAAATGGTAGGGGATTAATGAATTATGGCTTAACCCAAATGGAGAAGGGCAATTTTGATGTTGCACTTAAATATTTTGAACAAGCACAAACCTTTTTGCCAACCTATCATGCTTTATATATAAATATTGGTGTGCTAAAGGGATCGTCTGGATTGCACCAAGAAGCAGAATACAATTTTAATAAAGCTATATTTTTTGCACCTAACTCTTTCGAATCGTATGCATATTACGCTCGTTATTTACAGGAGAATAAGAAGTATAAAGAAGCAAAAGCAATTGGAGAAAAAGCTGTTGCTATTAATCCTCAATCGATGTTAGCTTTGAGCGTGATGATGAATGTTTATCAGAATTTGGAGTTATGGCCAGAATTAGAAAGAACGGCCAACCATGTTTTGTCGTTGCTACCAAATGATGCGCTTGCACTTAACTATCTATCTGCGGCAAAGAATAAAAAAACTGCCAAGGAAATGCCAATAGTTGCAGAAAACAAGCAAAAATCTGCTGAAGAATTTTTAGGCATAAGTTTGGCTTTCTACAATTTAGGCGAGTACGAAAAATGTATTGAAGCCTGTGAAAATGCGCTTAAAATTAAGCCAGATTATGCAGATGCGTACAGCAATATGGGAGCATCTTATAACAAACTGAAGCAGTGGAAAAAAGGTGCCGAGGCAAGTAGAAAAGCTTTAGAAATAGATCCTAACCATAAATTTGCTAAAGGTAACTTGGCTTGGGCATTGAGCGAGAAAGAGCAATAGTTACTATTTAACCATAATTGTTACACCAACTAATACAATAAACGCCCCTATGGCTTGTTGTAAGTTTAATTTTTCGTTTAAGAAGTAATAATTGGCAATTACAATAAATGCCAAGGATAGTAAGGTAGCAAATGTAGAAATTGTGGTTGATGCATTGGCTAATTTTGGAATTTTAAGGATTGCATTATTTAACATAATGAAACTCATTCTTGTTAATACAGCAAACACCATAGCAGCTATAAATTTCCAGCTTAGCAATATCCTTAAAATATTGCTTGCATCTAGTAAGTTCCCCGATATTAATGATCGGTCTCCCATTAAAACAATTGAAATGGTATTGGTTAGACAAAATGCAAGTAGCCAAAAAATAACGATCAGCATAGTTAGTATTTAGAAAGGATATTAGAAATTGATAATTTCCTATGGGTTAAATGAATTATAATTTGCCAAATATACAAATTAGCGCATTTGTTCTATCTACTTAGTTAGGCAATGCCGATTAATTGCTTAAAATAAATATATTCGCAATTAGAAAACGAAATGGATAAACAGAAAGAACATATAAAATCAACTAGTGATGATAGTTATGCCGAAGGTCTCGTTAACAGACAATCTGCTTGGTGGAAAAAGTTTTTTAATGTTCAGCTGCCCTATAAATGGAATATCAATCGCCTGCAGTTGGGTTTTGTTTTGGATGTAGGCTGTGGTATAGGCAGAAATCTGCTGCATTTAAATGGTAACGGGATTGGTGTTGATCATAATCCATTATCGATTAAAATATGCGCAGACAGAGGCTTAAAAGCTTTTTTGGTAGATGATTTTTTAAAGACCGACTACTGTAAGCCAGAATATTTCGATTCTATTTTATTAGCACATGTGGCAGAGCATTTAAAACCCGAAGAATTTGAAGGGATATTAAAAGCATATTTGCCTTATCTAAAAAAGGGTGGAAAACTAGTGGTAATTACTCCTCAAGAAAGTGGATATAAGATCGACAACACCCATGTCAAATTTGTTGATTTTAAGGTAGTAGAAAGCATTTTTAAAGAATTTGGTTTAGAGACTGTTAAACAATATTCTTTCCCTTTTCCAAGATTTGTAGGTAAAGTTTTTCCTTACAATGAATTTGTGAGTGTTGCTAAAAAACCGATAGCTTAAATTCGATTGTCTTTGTGCCCTAATGCATAAACTTTAGCAATCAGTTTTGCTATTGATTTGCCCCACATTAACTCAAATATCTGTTTTTCTTCTTGTTGCCTTTTTCCATTGCTAATCTGATTTGTAGTTTCAGAATCGAGGTGTATACGATGTTTTAGCAATTTCTTATTGATATATAAAAATGATCCGTCTTGTTTAGCTAATTCTAACCATGCCAACCAATCTAATGCACAGGTATAGTCGGTAGAGAAATTAAAATCGCCTTTAATTGCGGTTAGGTTAATGGTAACAGCCGGGCAACATATTGGATCTCCAAATAGAAGAATAGATTTTTTAAAAAAATTGTTTCGCAAACTTTTGGTAAAGATAAAGGGAAACAACAACGTTGATTTTACTAATGCATTAAGAGAAAAACCTCTTACTTCATCGTTAACTAAGTCAGCATAATTGGTAAAGGCGATTAGAATGTTCTCATTTTCTCTTTTGTTCATTTCATTTACAATCGTTTCAACATAAGTCGGCTCGTAAATATCATCCTGATGGGCAATGGTAACTAAATTGTTATTCGCTTTCGATAAAGCAAAATTCCAATCAGTAGCAATAGCGCTTGGAGCATTATTTACAAAATATGCTAAATTGTATTTCTTTGCTAAATCTTCTATAAATGCCGATGGAGTAGAGGTAGTGACGATTATTTCACCTTTTAACGTCTGATTTTGCAAACTTTGAATGCAACTTTCTAAGTAAGGCGAATTTTTATAAGCAGGAATAACGAAAGAATGTTGTTGCATTTGGCTAAATAATGAGTTGCAAATATACGAGTTCGTATGACAACCCCTTATTCGATATTTAATTCGAAAGAAATTTTTCCTATTTTTAAAACCATGAACACCAAATTACGAATTACATTTTTTAGTCTGATGCTTATTGGAATTAATGTTGCTGCACAACAAAAATCAACTTCCTATACACAACAAATTGAAGGGACTAAACTTTCTTTTGATATGCAAGCTATTCCTGGTGGTGATTTTTTGATGGGTAGCAAAGATGGTAATGCTGATGAACAACCTGTGCACAAAGTTAAATTAGATCCATTTTGGATGAGCAAGTTTGAAGTAATTTGGGATATCTACGAACCTTTTTTGTACAAAGATTATGAGGTAAGCAATAGCTTAACAAAAGTATCAGAACAGGTTGATGCGGTAACAAGACCAACAAAACCATATCTTGATATGACTTTTGGCATGGGTAAACAGAACCATCCAGCCTTGGCAATGACACAATACAATGCCATTCAGTTTTGTAAATGGCTGTATGTACGTACAGGCATTTTTTACCGTTTACCTACAGAAGCAGAGTGGGAATATGCTTGCAGAGCAGGCAGTAAAGACGAATATGCTTTTGGTAATGATGCCAGCAAGTTAGATGAATATGCTTGGTATGTTTCAAATAGTGAGAAGAAAACACATCAGGTTGGGCAAAAAAAAGCAAATGCCTGGGGATTACATGATATGCATGGCAATGTTGCCGAATGGGTATATGATCAGTATGAACCTGATTTTTATGCTAGTGTTGCAAAAGCTGAAGTTAAAAATCCAGTGGCATTAGCTACAAAACTTTATCCTTTGGTGGTACGTGGCGGCTCTTACGAAGATCAAGCCAAGGCACTTCGCTCTGCGGCAAGACTGGCCTCAGATCCTGCGTGGAAACAGATAGACCCTCAAATACCAAAAAGCAATTGGTGGTTTCCCGAAGCACCTTTTGTAGGGATTAGATTAGTGAGGCCTTTAAATACGCCAACTAAAGCCGAGATTGATGCTTACTACAATAAACCTCCAATAAAAGATTATTAATCCGAACCAAATACTAAACTATAAAATAATGACAAAACATAACGATACGCAGAATGAGCGTAGAGAATTTTTAAAAGCATCTGCGCTGGTAGCGGGTGGTGTAATGATGAGTGGTTATGCATGGGCTGGTAATCCTTCATCAGTAGATGATACTATTAAAATTGCCTTGATTGGTTGTGGAGATAGAGGAACTGGTGCTGCTTTCCAAGCTTTATCAACTAAATCTAACTTGAAATTAGTAGCGATGGCTGATGCCTTCCAAGATCGATTAGATAATAGCTACAAAGCATTGTCTGAAAGATTTAAGGAAAAAGTAGATGTGCCAAAAGAGCGCCAATTTGTTGGTTTTGATGGTTATCAAAAAGCGATTGCTTTGGCCGATGTGGTTTTATTGGTAACGCCGCCTGGTTTTAGACCTATGCATTTCGAAGAAGCTGTAAAACAAGGCAAACATGTATTTATGGAAAAACCTGTTGCTGTAGATTCTCCAGGGGTTAGAAAAGTGTTGGCAGCAGCAGAATTGGCTAAACAGAAAAAATTAAATGTTGTAGTAGGCTTGCAACGCAGGTATCAAACTAATTATAGAGAAGTTCTAAAAAGAATACAAGATGGCGCTATCGGAGATGTTGTTTCTGGTCAAGTGTATTGGAACAGTGGGGGCGTTTGGGTAAAAGAACGTACAGCAAGCCAAACCGAAATGGAATACCAAATGCGCAATTGGTATTATTTTAACTGGTTGTGTGGAGATCATATTGTAGAACAGCACGTACATAATATTGATATCGCCAATTGGGTAAAAAATGCTTATCCAGTTTCTATTCAGGGAACAGGAAGCAGAGCATGGAGAACTGGTAAAAACTATGGGGAGATTTATGATAACCATGCAGTAGAATTAACCTACGCAGATGGATCGGTAATTTATAGCCAATGCCGCCATTTTGAAGGCACAAATAATAGAGTTGACGAAACCTTCCAAGGTACTAAAGGCAAAGTTTACCTTTCGGCAAATAACAGCGGTATTTTATGGGATCATCAAGGCAAGGAAATCTATAATCATGATAGAAAAGGAAATGCAAATCCTTACCAAACCGAGCACGATGAATTATTTGCAGCAATCTCTAAAAATGAATACAAGTTTTGGGATGCAGAAAGAGCCGCCAAGAGCTGTTTTACCGCAATAGTTGGAAGGTATGCCACTTATTCTGGTGAGGTTATTAAATGGGATGATGCGTTGAAAGCAGAAAATAGTTTAATGCCAGAGCGTTTAGCTTGGGATGCTAAACCTAAGTTATTGCCAGATGCAAATGGGCTTTATCCTGTGGCTATGCCTGGCAAGACTAAAGCACTGTCTTAATTGACAAGCATATAATGCGATCACGTTTAAAATATTTTCTGGTTGGCTTAGCCTTGTTTTGCTTTTCGGCAACAAATTCTCTTGATTTAAAGGAGTTTAGGCTAAATGGGTACGCACAAGGAACTACTTATGCAATTAGTTATTTTGCAAAAGATAGTTTAGTAACAAAGCCTCAAATAGATAGTATTTTAAATGTGATCGATTTGTCAATGTCTTTGTATAAGGACAATTCGATCATAAGTAAATTCAATCAATCTGATAATGGAATAGCTATAGACGAACATTTTTCTAAGGTGTTTAAGAGAGCTGTTGATATTTATACAGATACCCAAGGTCTTTTTGATGTAACGGTGGCACCTCTAGTACAATTATGGGGATTCGGACCAAAAAAAATAATTTCTTTTCCAGATAGCAATGCAATTAAAGCTATAATGCCATGCATTGGTATGGATAAATTAGCGCTTAAAGCTGATGTGTTAGTGAAAGATAAAAAGTGTATAAGCATTGATTTAAATGGTATTGCCCAAGGTTATTCTGTTGATGTGGTTGCAAATTTTTTAATCGAAAAAGGCATCAAAGTTTTTGTAGTAGAGATAGGTGGCGAATTACGAGCATTGGGACCAAAACCAAATGGATTGCCTATTAAAATAGGTATTGAAGGCCCAATCAAAAATCAGTATGATGAGGCCAAGATTAAACATATAATGTCTTTTACAGAAGGTGCTGTTACAACATCTGGCAATTATGCAAAATATCTCAGCAATGGCAATCAGAAAATTTCTCATTTAATTGATCCTAAATCTGGCCATCCACTACAAAATGAAATGATTAGTGTTACCGTTTTTGCAAAAGATGCCATTACTGCCGATGGTTACGACAATGCCTTAATGGCAATGAACTTGCAACAGGCTTTGGCATTTGTTAATGCAAGAAAAGAATTAGAAGCATACATCATCTACAAAAAGCCTAATGGAAAGGTAGCGGATACTTTAACAACTGGTTTTAAAAAGTTAATCCTCAATTGATGAAAAGTATAGCTTGGATTTATCTATTTGCATTGATTGTAATTTGTACTTCATTTACAAACGATAAGCCATCCTTAACTAACGAAACCAAAAATAGAGCATTAAAGATATTGGTGATTAGCGACTTAAATGCCAATTACGGTGATACCAAATATAGTGTTGATGTACCAAACGTTATTGGAAGAATTGACGAAATAAAACCAGATTTAATTTTATGTGGTGGTGATATGGTTGCTGGGCAAAAGGCATCGTTAACCGAGCAAAATATTAATGATATGTGGGCTGGTTTTAATGAAACGGTACTACAACCTATTGTAAAATTAGATATCCCATTTGGCTTTACGCTTGGCAATCATGATGCATCTCCAGGGTTTGCAAAAGATAGGGAATTGGCTAAACAATTCTGGATAAATCACATTAAAGAAACCAGGTTAACCTTTGTAGATTCTACGCATTATCCGTTTTATTTCAGCTACATTAAAAACAATGTTTTTATAATGAGTTGGGATGCTGCTGCTGCCAATGTAAAACCAGAAATTTTTAGCTGGATGGAAGCTCAGCTTCATTCAGACATTGCAAAGAAGGCAAGATTTAGGATTTTATTAGGTCATTTACCACTTTACGCAATTGTTGCTAGTAAAAATAAACCTGGGGAAGTAATTGCAAACGCAGACAGCGCTTTAACATTTTTTAACAATAATGGTATCGATTTATATATCAGCGGGCACCAACATGCTTATTTTCCTGCCCATAAAAATGGTATACAGTTGTTAAATTTGGGAGCAATTGGTAATGGTGAGAGAGCAATTTTAGGGCATACAGATACTGCCAAAAAAGCCTATACAATTATAGATATTCCTGCAAAATCTTCGAAAAATTTTAAATACAAAACACTTATGCCAACAACTAATTCAGAAATTAAGTTAAGCAGTTTGCCTGATTCTGTAATTGGCTTTAATGGAATGATTAAACGCAGAGATAAACGTTATTAAATGTTAATTTCTGCTCATATTTAAATCGAATATTTTATTTTTACCTTATGAAAGTCTCCATAGCAAACGAACATTTTAGGGCAGTATTTGACACTAAAGGTGCAGAATTACAACACGTAACTGGTGTTGATAGTGGTACTGAGTTTCTTTGGAGTGGCGACCCTAACTATTGGGGCAAGTTTAGTCCGGTGTTATTTCCAATTATCGGGGCTTTAAAAAACAATCAATACGAATATAATGGCCAAATGTATAACTTGCCTAGGCATGGTTTTGCCCGCGATTTAGAGTTTGGAGTTGAGCAGATTGATGAACACGAAATTCTGTTTACGCTTACACATAGTGATGAAACGCTTAAAGTATATCCATTTGAGTTTAAACTGGGTTTAAGGTATAAAATTTTTAAGGCCAGTTTGTGTTGTACGTATGAGGTTAGCAATCCATCGGCTAACAATTTATTATTTTCTATAGGTGGGCATCCAGCGTTTGCTGCCCCATTAAATAATGAAGGTGTTTATGCAGATTATTACCTTCAATTTAATAAGGATGAAGAGCTAACCTATCATCACATCGTGGATAATCTAATTTCAGAACAAACATCAACCCTAAAATTAGATGAAGGTAAACTCTTTTTAAAACACGAGCTTTTTTACGATGATGCTTTGGTATGTAAAAACTTAAAGAGCGATAAAATATCCTTACTAAATACTAAAACCTATAATGGCTTAGATTTCGGTTTTAAAGATTTCCCATTTTTTGGAATTTGGGCTGCTAAAGATGCTGATTTTATTTGTTTAGAACCTTGGTGTGGCATAGCCGATGCAATTGGTCATAATCAACAATTAAAAGATAAGGAAGGTATTATTACCCTTGCTCCACAAACCAATTGGGAGCGTACTTGGCAGGTTACATTTTTTTAATTGAATGCTTTAGGGCTCAGCTATTTAAATAAACATGGATTCGAGAAGAAACTTTATTAAAAAAGCAGCATTGTTATCGGGTGCATTTGGGCTACCAAATGTTATACCGATGTCCATCCAAAAAGCAATGGCAATTAATGCAGCGCCTGGAACCACATTTTACGATGCAGAGCATGTAGTTTTTTTGATGCAAGAAAATAGATCCTTCGATCATATGTTTGGGAAGATGAAAGGCGTGAGGGGTTTTAACGATCCAAGAGCTAAAACGCTGCCCAATCAAAATAAAGTGTGGTTGCAAAATGATGCTACAGGAGCAACATATGCGCCATTTCATGTAGATATAAACAAGACTAAAATTACATGGCAAGGCGGTTTGCCACACTCTTGGAGCGACCAGGTTGCTGCTCGAAACAAGGGTAAATATGATAAATGGGTGCCTGTAAAATCACTGATGAGTTTAGGTTATTATCAAAGAGAAGATATCCCTTTTTACTATGCCATGGCTGATGCATTTACAATTTGTGATCATCATTTCTGCTCATCTTTAACAGGTACTACACCTAATCGATTGTTTTTCTGGACTGGAACTATCAGACCAGAGCAAAATGCCAATACCGTTGCTGCGGTAAATAATTCTCAAGCTGAATCTCGAGATAATGTATTTGTAGATTGGCAAACTTTTCCGGAGCTTTTGGAAGATAATGATGTGTCGTGGAAGGTATACCAAAATGAAATTTGGACCGCTAACTTACCAGAAGGGGATACTGATGATTGGTTAGGGAACTACGGAGACAATCCTTTAGAATATGTAAAGCGGCACCAAGTTAAGTTAGCAGCTTATTTTCGTAAAAATGGAGACCAAACCAGCAGACCACCATTAAGTTCAGCAGAGGTTTTGGCTAAATACAATCAGCTATCTCAACGAGAAAAAAATCTAATAAATAAGGCATTTGCAAGCAATATTGAAAATCCAGATTATTTAGAATTGACACCTTTTACTTTTACTAACGATGAAGGGAGAGAGGAAACCTTAGACATTCCAAAAGAAGATATCTTTGAGCAATTTAGAAAAGATGTTGATACCGGAAAACTGCCAACGGTTTCTTGGCTGGTTGCGCCCCAACGCTTTTCAGACCATACCAGTTCTCCTTTATATGGTACTTGGTATGTATCTGAGGCAATAGATATTTTAACCAAAAATCCAGAGGTATGGAAAAAAACAATATTTATTTTAACTTATGATGAAAACGATGGTTATTTTGATCATCTAGCCCCATTTGTGGCACCTAAGCCAAACGATCCTTCAACTGGAAAAGTAAGTGATGGCTTAGCAACTTGGGTTGATTATGAGTTCAAGAAAGACAGTCCAATTGGTTTGGGTTATCGCGTGCCAATGATGGTGGCATCACCTTGGAGCAAAGGTGGTTATGTAAATTCACAGGTATTTGATCATACCTCGTCTTTAATGTTTTTAGAGAAATTTTTAAGTCGTAAAACAGGGAGAAAAATCAAAAGTGATAACATTAGCGCTTGGCGTAGGGCAATCTGTGGCGATCTAACTTCTGTTTTTAGACCTTATAATGGAGAAGAAATTTCTAATCCAACTACATTGAGAAAGGATAAAGTAATTGTCGATATTCAAAACGCAAAGTCGAAACCAGCACAAGTAACGCCAAATCCACTAACAAAAACTGAAATTGAAAAGATCAATAGTAAATTTCCATTTCAAAAGGATCGCTCAGATTTTGCTCCTTCGCAAGAAAAGGGAACCCGTAAAGCTTGCGCATTACCTTATCAATTCGTTGTTGATGGTTTGTTGAATAGTGATAAAACTACATTTAGTTTAAATTTTGGTATTACAAAAACTGCATTTGGCAAAGAAATGGAAGCAGCTGGATCGGCATTTAATGTATATACTAAAAGTAGTTACAAAAAAGATCAAGGTAAAACTTGGGCTTATGCGCTTAAAGCTGGCCATCAATTATCCGATGATTGGCAAATTTCTGATTTCGAAAATGGAATTTATGATTTAGTTGTAAACGGGCCTAATGGTTTTTATCGTCATTTTAAGGGAGATAGAAACGACCCTAATTTAAGCCTAATTTGTAAGGATGAGCAAAGTGGAATTCTCCAAAAACAAACTGGTAATTTACAGCTCTTTTTAGAAAACCGAGATGCCACTGTTTTAGAGGTTAGTATAAAAGATGAGGTATATAAAGCCAATACCAAAACAATTAAATTGCTCGGCAACTCGACTAAAATAGTTACTATAAATCTGCAAAAAAGCAAAGGCTGGTACGATTTTGTAATCACTGTTGATGGTGGGCCAACATTTAGAAAACACTATGCTGGCCATGTAGAAAATGGAACAGAATCAATCACAGATCCTTTTATGGGTGGGGTTTTATAACCTAAATACAGCGAACGAAGCCTATAAATTATTAACTTTGTGCCCATGCAACCTATAATTAGAACCATACAACAAAGTGATGATGCTACAATTGGCCAATTAATTAAATCTGTTTTAACAGAGTTTAAGGCAAATAAACCAGGAACAGCGTATTTTGATGAAGCTACAAATCACTTATCAACTGTATTTGTAAATGAAAAATCTGCTTATTGGGTAATTGAGGAAGAAGGTAAAATTGTTGGTGGTGCGGGCATTTTTCCGACCGAAGGTTTGCCAGAAGATACCTGCGAATTAGTTAAATTATATCTTTCTCCCGAAACTAGAGGTAAAGGCTATGGTAAAGATTTAATCCATAAATGTTTCAATAGAGCTAAAGAATTAGGTTATGATAAGATCTATCTAGAATCGATGCCAGAATTAAATCAAGCAGTTAAGTTATATGAAAAACTAGGTTTTGAACATCAGTGTAATTCTTTGGGAAACTCAGGCCATTTTGGTTGTGATATTTGGATGGTTAAGGTTTTGTAATTCTTTTGAACTATATAAGTGGCCTAAGGATATTAATTCATAAAATTACCTTTTTAATGTTTTGTCATCGTGACGTAGGAAGGATCTCATAAAAAGAGATTCTTCGTTGCACTCAGAATGACAAAACTCTTTTGATATTACTCCAACAACAAGTCGTCCTCCTCATCACCTAAACTCAATTGGATATTATCATTGCCAGAAATACCTTCTATAGAGCCACGAATATGTGCTGCATTTAGCAGTACTTTTTCCAATTGTTTTTCACGGCTTTTCCATAAACGCTCCATCGCATCACGTTCACGCTGTATAGAAAGTTTCATGCTCATAAAACCTTCACGAATAGCTTTCCATTGCTCAGAAAATTCATTTCCATTCAGGTAATCATACAACATGTGCATTTTATCGCCTTTATTTTCTTGTGTTTTTGTTACGTTAAATAACTTAATAATGCCATCTCTCAAAATGTAAGAAACGGCTTTTACTTCGTCAAAAGAGCAAATCCAAACACCATCTTTTTCACCAAAGCAATCCATGCCCTTCGGATAACATTGTGTTACAATTACCGCAATATCCACACCCATGCTTCGCATATCTTTTTTCAATTTTTCTATCCATTCCATCGAAAAATCTTTGGTACGCTTGCTTTCATAGATAATCCTGCCACATTCTTGTCCAAATTGGTTTCTAACGTTATGCACACAATCTGCGCCACGAACGCCTTTACCAACCTCTTCAATTAAATCGAATGGGAAAGTATTGCGTAACAGCTCTTCTAAAATCAACTCCTGTACTTCGCCTTGCAATTGCATTGAACCTTGTTCTGCTTTGCGCTTCATTTCTTCGGCTAACTTTTTCTGATCATCTAATTGTTTTTCTAACTCTTTTACTCGTAGTTGGTGTTCTGTGTCTTTCAGATTATTTTTTTCTAATTCTTGTTTACGTACCTTAGCTACTAATTCTTCACGTTGTTCTTGCAGCTTGCGTTGAATATTTAATTCTAATTCGGCTTCACGTGTTTTAATTTCTTGCTCCTTTTTTAAAAAATCAATCTCTTTTGCACGAGCGAGCTTAAGTTTTTCTTCATTTTCTTTATTTGCTTCTTCAGACATTTTTAACTTATTCTCAAAATCAGCACTAATTGTTTTGCGTAAACTTTCTGCCATGCTGGTTTGAAGCGTATTTTTCTCTTGAGCCAGTTTCTGCTCAAAAGCCAATTCTTGTTGTTTTTTTTGTCTGTCGTAAAGTTCTTCTTGTTGTTTTCGTTGCAACTCAAAAGCTTCAGATTTTCTTTGAAATTCTTCCTCTTTTTGCTTAGTAAAAGAAACCATTTTCTCACGTAAATCCTGTTTATATTCTTCTGCCATTACTTCTTCTATAGGAAAAGAATGGTTGCAATTAGGGCATTTTATTTCTGTTGACATGTGTTGTGAATTGATGGTCCGAAATTTTGGGCGAATTCAAAAATACAGAAATTATGGATAGGATTTTACAGCCGAATGTCTATTTTTGATGTACAAGTCGAACCAAATGCTCCGCCAAATAATTAACGCCTACAAAACCTCATTTTCTGGATTAAGTAAAGAAACTTGGATACTAAGTTTTGTGATTTTGCTCAATCGCTGTGGTTACATGGCAGTACCATTTATGGGTTTGTATGTAACTCAATCATTGCATAGGCCAGAATCTGATGCCGGAATAGTGATCTCATTGTTTGGCGTCGGTGCTATTTTGGGTGCTGCTGCTGGCGGAAAATTTACTGATATGTTTGGCTTTAGGCCGGTTCAGATTTTTTCTTCAATAATTGGTGGTATACTTTTTCTATTGTTCTCACAAATAAATAATTTCACTTTATTGTGTATTATGTCTGTGTTGATTAGTTTTTTCTACGATGCATTTAGGCCAGCAAACTTTACAGCCATTGCAGCTTATTCATCTCCTGGATTAGAAACCAGATCGTATTCATTAAACAGATTGGCAACAAATATTGGCTTTTCGTTCGGTATTACCATAGGCGGATTAATTGCTTCAATTAACTACAAATTATTATTTATTGTAGATGGTGTGGTAAGTATATTAGTAGGCATTGCTATCTTTTTACTATTGCCAGCAGTAAAAGGTTTTAGAAAAGCAGCTATAGAGAAGGCAAAAAATGTATTTGTACGCAAACCTTGGCAAGATAGCTTGTTTATTAAATTTGTTTTATTAACTACCGTTTTTGCAACATGCTTTTTCTTAATGTTTAGGGTTGTACCGGTATTTTTTAAACAAGAATGGCATATAGACGAAGCAGCTATTGGTTTAATTTTAGGCGTAAATGGAGCACTTATTGCACTCTTGGAGATGATCATGATCAGCAAAATAGAAAATAAAAGATCAGCAAAATTTTACATTGTAACTGGAGTTTTGATTGTTAGTGTGTCATTTGCATTTTTAATGATCCCTAAATCTTTACCTATCGTGTTAGCATTGCTAAGTATCATTGGTTTTACTTTTGGCGAAATGTTTTCGATGCCATTCATCAATACTTTTGTAATTAAAAGGAGTAACGAATTTAATCGTGGGCAATATGCTGCAGGTTTTTCAATCGCTTGGTCAATCGCTCAGATTACACCCGTTGCTGGTTTCTATTTGGCAGAAAAACTTGGCTACAACATGCTTTGGCTTTCTAGCGCAGTACTGCTTTTATTTTGTGCTTACGGCTACAATTCCTTAAACTTTAAAGAAGAAAAAATAGTAATAGCTGGTTAAACATATATTTTTGAAAATTTATTAAACCTGGCAAACAATCTAATATTTTATTTGTTCATATAGTAATATGAAGAAACGTATACACATTTTGGAAGATGATAAAGACATAGGTTATATCATCGAGTTTTTATTAAAAGATGAAGGTTATGAGTTACAGCTTTCCTCAACCTTTAAAGAGATGAAGAAAAAATTAAAGGATTCTATTCCAGATCTTTTTATTTTAGATGTTATGTTGCCAGATGGCAATGGAATTGAAATCTGCCATGATTTAAAAAACGATCCATTTACCAAGCATATTCCTGTAATTGTAATGTCGGCAAATGTTAGAAGCAAGCAAATGAGCGAGTCTGCTACACCAGACGATTACATTAGCAAACCTTTTGATTTGGATGATATTGAAAATAGAATTAAAAAATTGCTAGATAAAAAAAAAGTAGCTTAATCTAAAATATAAACCTATTGCATATAAAATCAATTTTACGAGTTTTATGCAGTAGGTTTTTTTGTAAATGGAGTTTTGTACTGCATAGCATTTTCAGCCTTGCAGTCCATTTTACTTCGCTCTCGTTCCTCAGATCGTGCGCATTTCCATCCGGTTTCTTTAACTAAACCATTAACTTTTTTGGATTTCTATTAGCATAAAATATACCATAAATTTATCTTTGAGACCCACATCTTTTTATTAATTTGCAAACACGGTATCATTTTATGGCATTGTTGTTGAAGACGATTGAGCATTCAATTAGCAATAAATAACATATAAAATCCGTTCTCAGGTCTATTAGTAAATATATATGAACAAAAATATCTTTAAAAGCATAACTTCATTTGCTTTATGGGCAGCTTTGCCTTTTTTAACCTACGCACAAGATAAACCAAACTGGCAAAATTTAGATTTAAAAACAGACTCTGTATTTGGCATTAGTACAGAAAAGGCTTACAAAGAATTACTGAAAGGAAAAAAATCTACGCCAGTTTTAGTAGCTGTTTTAGATGGTGGCATAGATTTAAATCACGAGGATCTAAAAAGAGTAATTTGGATAAATAAAAAGGAAATTGCAGGGAATGGATTAGACGATGACAAAAACGGGTACATTGACGATATCAACGGATGGAGCTTTTTAGGAGGTAAAAGTGGTTCTATAGAATTCGAAACTCTAGAATTAACCCGTTTGGTAAGAAGAGACAATGCTCGTTTTGGCAATGTTACATCAACTGCAGGTATGGCAGAAAAAGATTTAACCGCCTACAATACCTTTATAAAAAATAGAGATGTTTTAGAGCAAAGATTGGCTACTGCAAAAAGCGATTTACAAGGTGTTTCTGGTTTCAAGAATGTGCTAGATGCTTTGGTAAAAAAGATAGGTAAACCAAATCCAACATTAGTAGATTTCCAATCCTATAGAGCTTTAAACCAGCAAGATGAAAGAATGAGAGTAACCATGTTAGATGTTTTAAAAGACATGGATTTCCAATCCTTTTACGAAGATCAGATTGAGGCGGGCTATAAACAATCTTACGAAATGGTTAATTATAACCTAAATATAGATTACAATCCTAGGGCAATAGTTGGCGATGACCCTAACAATAGTAAAGAGCGCTTTTATGGTAATAACGATATTAAAGGTCCTGATGCATTACATGGTTCTCATGTTGCGGGTATAATAGGTGCAGATCGTAACAATAACATCGGTATAAAAGGTGTGGCAGATAATGTAATTATTATCGGTGTTCGCAATACGCCCAATGGCGATGAGCGTGATAAAGATGTTGCCAATGCTATTCGTTATGCGGCAGACAATGGTGCAAAAGTATTAAACATGAGTTTTGGCAAAGGTTACTCTTGGGATAAAGCAATTGTAGACGAAGCAGTTAAATATGCAGTTAGTAAGGATGTGCTGCTAGTGCAAGCTGCCGGTAATGACAACGCAGATATAGACGTTGAAGCAAACTTTCCTAGTAAAAAATATTTAGATGGCGGCAGTGCTAGTTCTTGGATTACGGTGGGTGCATCTGGCCCCATAGATGGCGATGAATTGAAAGCTTCCTTTTCTAATTACGGTAAAACAACTGTTGATGTATTTGCACCTGGTGTTAAAATCTATTCTTCTATACCCGATAATAAATATAAAGATGAGAACGGAACCAGTATGGCGGCACCGGTAGTAACAGGTTTAGCAGCTTTAATTCGTTCATATTATCCGAATTTAAAAGCAGCACAGGTAAAAGAAATTATCCTAAAATCGGTAGTAAAAGTTAACCACAATGTAAGCAATATGAAAGGTGCAGAAACCGTAAGCATTCCATTTGCAGATTTGTGTGTAACGGGCGGAATTGTAAATGCATATAATGCACTAAAATTGGCGGCAACGTATAAATAATGAAGTTAAATTATAAAAAAAGCGCTCTATCTGGAGCGCTTTTATAACCGTAATCCTTGGTAAATCTCTGCAAACAATAGGCCGCTACCCCCACCGTAATGTTTAATAATGGGTAACTTAGGCCTTAAATCATTCAGTTTGGCATTTAAAGTTGCTTCTTCGTCTTGCGCTAAGCCTGCGCATATTAGCGCTAAGCCAAACTCCTTTTCCAAGCAAATTTTTAAGGCATCATCTATGGTAAAGGCAATTGTAGCAAGCCATTTGCCATCGCTATCAATTAATCTGGCTATAGTTTCCATAATTGGCTTGTTTGTACCTACAATTAAAATTTTAATCTTATCCATGGTAATAATCTAACATATAATTTAAATAAAAATGAGCACAAATTACATCACATTTGTGCTCATTCTTTTGTATAAAGTTAATTTTTAGAGATTAAAACTCCATCGGAACTTCCATTAACAAAAATTCAGCATCGTTAACTGCTTTGACTTCAAAACTGTCGGTATCCCAAATTCCAAAACCATCCCTGGTATCTATAAGTTCGCCATTTATGGTTATAGATCCTTTTAATACAAAAGTGTAAACGCCATTACCTTTTTTGTTTAAGGTATAAGTTTGAGTATGTTCTGCGTCGAAACGGCCTAAATTAAACCAGGCATCTTGGTAAATCCAAACTCCAGCATCATCAGCATTTGGAGATAGAATTTGCATAAATTCATTTCTGTTATTGGTATTGTCCAATAAAATCTGATCATACCTAGGTGTAACATTTCTTTTGTTCGGGAACAACCAGATTTGTAAAAACTTAGCAGGTTTACTGGCATCTGGATTATATTCTGAATGGTAAATTCCTGTTCCTGCACTCATTACCTGTATCTCTCCAGCTTTAATGGTTGCTGTATTTCCCATGCTGTCTTTATGTTGCAATTCTCCTTCTAATGGGATCGAGATAATCTCCATGTTGTCATGCGGATGCTCTCCAAAGCCCATGCCTCCTGTTACAATATCATCATTAAGAACTCTTAAAGCACCAAAATTAATTCTTTCTGGATTATAGTATCCAGCAAAGCTGAAACTTTGATAACTTTTTAACCAGCCATGATCTGCTACCCCTCGGGTATTGGCTTTGTGCATTGTTGTTTGTGCCATAACTATTGTTATTTATTGATACAAAGATAGGCCTGCCCAAAACCCAAACCATTGATGTAGGATAAGAAGTATGTTTATAGATAGGAAACCCTAAAGTTTAATATATTTTGTTAGGGGCAATTAATTAGAAAATCAAAGGAAATGGTGTTAGGATCTTTAGTCCCGCTAATCGCTACAATCTTTTTGAGCTGCGCTTACAAAAAGTATTTTCGCTGCTATCGGGTTTAAAATTAACAGACTGTGCAACAAAACCCCTCAAAAGTACTGCTGACTTTGTATTATAAACCCGGTTGTAGCGAACATGAGCCTGAGGTACAAAGGCGAGTAAAGCGAAAAACGGGACTGAATTTGCAATGAAATGCTGACTTTATTTTTCTGAAAAAAATAAAACTCTAAAAGGATTGATTAGGTTAGCAATCAAATATTTTAAAACGTAAATATATTTTACTTTTCGCCAACTTTTTTGATTGGCTAAAACACTTAACTTAGTACAATGATAAATAGGGCTACCTACCAAGCAGCTAAAATTGTTGCGCCAACCATCGAAGCACATTTTGCTAAGCATTTAGAAGAGGCTAATGCAAAAGGTGAGTTAGATTTGGCACCGCAACCGCCTGCAAGAGTAATTGAAGCTATTTTAGATGCTGCATTTTGGTCTAGCTTGAGGAAAGAGGAAGGACACTCGCCTAAAATATCTATTGCGTTTTTACCTCCAGAACAAGCGGGTAAGCCACTTTTACTAACTCAAAAATTGCCACTAAATCCTAATGCATTAACCAAGTTGGCTCCAGGTGTAGAGCGTGGAGGGATACACATAGGAGTGTGGCACGATGGTTATAATCTGCATATTTGGGGCACAACCTTAAACATCCCAAATTACTGTTTTGTAGTAGATGTTTCTGAACCAGGCTTATTAGTAATCAAACACCGCCGCATTTATGGTTTTGGCAAGTATACCAATGTGGCTGTGCTAAAAGGAGATCAGATAAAAATTGTTGAAGAGAAAAGTGCAATAAGCGCCGATTGTCCGTCTATGTTATTGTCTTTATTAGACCTTACAGCGCATTCTTATTGGAATGATTCAGCCAATATCTTGATCCAGTTAGCAGTCTCTATGCGGGCGCATGGAAGAGGAGGCGCAGTTTTGGTAGTGCCCAACGGAACTAAAGATTGGGAGCAATCGGTCATCCACCCCATAAGCTATGCTTTAAAGCCAACATTTAAAGGGTTAGCAGATTTGGTTAGTAAGGACAGGGCAGCATCCAGTGAAATATTTTGGCAAAGTGCATTGAAGCGAGAAATTGACCATTTGGCAGGCTTAACTGCTGTTGATGGCGCTACCATTGTATCAGATACATATGAGTTGCTGGCGTTTGGTGCCAAAACAGGAAGAGCCAATAGTAGTGGGCATATTCAAGAAATATCGTATTCTGAGCCCATTAGTGGGGGTGAAGCTAAGGTTTTCCACCCTGCCAAAATTGGGGGTACAAGACATCTTTCGGCTGCTCAATTTGTTTTCGATCAAAAAAACGCCCAAGCGCTAGTTGCTTCGCAAGATGGGCATTTTACTATTTTCAGTTGGTCGCCAACTTTAAATATGGTACAAGCACACCGCATTGATACTTTATTGTTGTAAATTCAACTATAAAAATCGACCAAACTCCGATACTTTACCAATAAAATATGGTTAAATCTGTCCATTTGTACATGCTTCGCTTTAAAGTATTTTCAGTTGTATTGCATTTGGCAGGATGGATTTTATTTATGATTTTCCCTCTACTGTTTGTAAATAGCAACCAGGGCGAAACTGTTTTTACGGTATTAACAACATTGCCATACCTGCAGTTTTGCATTTGTTATATCACGCTATTTTACATTCATACTTATTATATTATTCCTCGTTTTTTCTTTAAAAAAAGATATTTCAGTTACAGTTTTTGCGTGTTTTTATTATTACTTGCTGTTAACCTGATTAGACCTTTTGATAAGCTGGTTGGGCAAAATAGAGGTGCTATTGGCCGATCTTATTTAAGACCAACTTCGCCACCAATTATAGGTAAACAAACAGAACCCCAACCTTCAACAGAAAGAGGAGGTATGCCCCCACCTGCGCCAGAAGTTTTTAGGGAAGTCCAACCATCTGTGGCTGATAGGCCAAATATGCCTCCAGCACCTAAAAATGATATTAATTATATAGATATTACAAGCATTTTTATTTTTATCATCGTTTTGGCATTTAGTATGGCCATTAGATTGGTAGAACAATGGCAACAGACCGAACAACGTGCTTTAAGGGCCGAAGCAGATAAGGCAAATGCAGAACTTTCTTTTTTAAAAGCACAGATTAATCCCCATTTTTTGTACAATACCCTTAATAATATTTATACGCTATCTTTAATGCAGAGTGAACATACTTCAGATAGTATCATGAAACTCTCAAACATTATGCGGTATGTGATAGACGATGCTACCCATGATTTTGTAAGTCTAGAAAGCGAATTAGCATGTATCTCTAATTATATTGATCTTCAAAAACTGAGAATTGGTAATAAAGCCAAGCTAAACTTTAATATTGATTTGGATACAAATGAGTATAAAATTGCCCCTTTAATTTTAATGACTTTTGTAGAAAATCTTTTCAAATATGGGATAAGCAAACATGAGGAAACGGTATTAAAAATTCACATTACTGCTTTGGCTAAAGAACTCACTTTTTATACGCAAAACTCGATTTTTGATAGAAAAAAACCATTACATAGTACAGGCATTGGTATACAAAATACTAAGCAAAGGTTAGCGCATTTGTATCCTGGTATGTATAAATTAGTAATAACCGATATTGATGGCTTATTTATAGTTAGGCTAAGTTTGATGTTGTAACTTATATTGCTTAACATTTTTTAGCTTATCGTTTCCCAACAATTATATACATTTAGGTATAAAATTTTGTTATGTCCTTAAAATGTGTTGTAATAGATGATGAGCCACTCGCAATTGAATTAATCAAAAATTATATTGCTCGTACTGAGGGTTTACAGCTTACGCAAACATTCGAAGATGCCATTTCTGGAATTGAGTTTCTCAATCAACATCACATTGATTTATTATTTTTAGATGTTAATATGCCTGATATCTCAGGAATTGATTTGGCAAAAGCCTTAGCTATAAAACCAATGATAATTTTCACAACAGCTTATAAAGAATTTGCCTTTGATGGCTTTGAACTGGCTGCAATTGACTATCTGTTAAAACCCATAGATTTTGCTCGTTTTGGCAAGGCAGTAAATAAGGCCAAAGATTTTTATGAATTTAATCAGCAAATACCTGCAGATGTACCAGGCTTATATGTAAACTCCGAATATAGATTAGTTAAAATAGATTTCAAGGATATTGAATATTTAGAAAGTATGGAAGATTACGTTCACATTCATTTAACAGATGGTAGATCTATACAAACCTTAACGACCCTTAAAAAAATAGTAGAAAAACTGCCAGATATTCAATTTAAAAGAATACACCGTAGTTATATTGTAGCCGTTAGCAAAGTAAAGTGGATGCAGAATAGAAGATTAAAACTAAATCATGTACAACTACCAGTTAGTGATAGTTATATTGAAGATGTTAAAAATTGGATCAGTACTATTAAGTAACATTAAGCAAAAATTACGGCTCCAATTATTGTCAATGCAAATAAAAACATCATTACTAAGCGGTCACCTTTAATCCTGTCTTTACGTGTTAAGGTTTTCGCTATTCTTGCCTCCTTATGCCTAGCATAATCAACTGCTGTGTGTAATTTAATAATCATAGGTAGATGTTCTTAAGTAGATATAAAAATGTATGCAAATCTTAAGCCAATGATTGACATGCTGTTGAAATGTGGAGAAAAAGCATTTTTTTAATTATAAATTCTTTAAAATACAACTTTTGGTTGTGTTATGTATGTAAGCTGTATATTTTATTATTCAACTTTTGGCCAATAATATGAACATTTTAAATTACTCCTACAAGTGTTAACAGGCTATTAATCAAAACAATTGAACATGTTATGAGTTGTTAGCATATAAGTTACGGATGCTTTATAATAAAAAAGGATATGTTAGGGAAAAGGATTTGTTTATTAGAAGACAACGATGATATTCGCGAAATTTTGGAATATTTGTTAAATGATGAAAATTACGAGGTATTTGCTTTTGCCAACATACATGATTTTATGCTAAAGGCAAAAACTATAAAACCGGATCTTTTTTTACTTGATGTTATGTTGCCAGATGGCAACGGCCTGGATGTTTGCCAGAAATTAAAAACAAGTCAAATAACCCACACCATTCCTGTTTTTATGATGAGCGCACATGCTCAACTAAACGAAATGAAAGAGTCATGTGCTGCTGAAGGTTTTGTAACCAAGCCTTTTGATGTTTTTGAACTAATTAATAAAATTGATAAACAAATGTCTACCTAATTGTTAGCCAAATTAATTAGCATTCGCATTGCTGCAAATTGTAAAATCTTGCAGTGTTTTACGCCCTTAAACAGATTTTTACAAGTAAGATACATTCATGCTATCACAAATATCTGTTATTATTTAACGGATAATAAAAAGCTATTAACGGTTATAAGGTTATAACCTACAAATAATAATCTGATTTAGCTATTTACATGCAACCCATTATCTTTAGGTATAAAATGGTTTTATTAGTTTAACTATTATAAGCATACCATGATTGTAGGTTTAAAAACAGATAAGCAATGGATAAATGATATTGCAAAAGTGCCCTTTATTGGAGGCATCTTTATTTTTCTTTTAATTTTTATAGTTCCAGTTATTGCCTCTTTTTTAGCACAAGCATTTGTACCTGGTTTACAAAATGATGCAGGGTTTACAAAAGCCATGTTAATTCTTTTACCTACTTGGAATATAGCCATGTGGTTTTCAAAACTAAAGTTGTACCTGCTTTTTTTACCAGCATGGGTTTTATTATTGGTTATTGCATTGGTTAAAATAATAAGAATGTATTTAGAAAGTAACTAAAATGAAGTATAGATATTTTTTAGGACTAGCACTACTTTTGTTTATTGCTTTAGTTATTTACAATTATTTTCCAGAGCAGAGGCTTCCTGCAAATTCGAATATTGATTCGCTAACTGTAAATAAATCCAAGCATCAATTATTGGTATACTCAGAGGGTAAACTGTTAAAAAGCTACAGCGTTTCTTTTGGTGATAATCCCATTGGGCATAAAGAATTTGAAGGGGATGAAAAAACACCCGAAGGACTTTATACCATCAACGCTAAGAATGATAAAAGCGGCTACCATAAAAACCTTGGAATTTCTTATCCAAATGCAAAAGACATTGCCCATGCAAGAGAAATTGGTAAACCTGCAGGGGGAGATATTAAGATACATGCATTAAAAAATAAACTTGGGTTTATCAATAAACTACAGCGTTGGGTTAATTGGACCAATGGTTGCATTGCAGTAACCAATAGCGAGATGGATGAATTGTATGCTGCTGTTAAAATTGGAACTCATATTACCATCAATCCTTAAAAAATATATACCTATGAAAACAACAGAAAACACAATTGATGAGGGAGAAATCCTTAATTTTTCGGTGGCCTCCAGAGCCTTAAATCTAGATCCGGATGAAGAGCAGATAGAGAAATACGATGAGCTTAAAACTGGTGGAAACTTTATGTATTACATAGGCTTGTTGGTTGCTTTAGTTTTGGCTGTTGGAACGATATTTCTATTCGTAAATGGCAATTGGATATTAGGAATATTAGGTATAGTAATTACCTTATTTGTTGCTATGATTGCAAGAAGCTTGGGTAAAGCAACGCTCCAAAAATCTATTGCTTATAAAAGTGGGTTGTTAATTCCAGCTATTGTAATTAATACAAATCCTATACAATTAATCGCTTTGGCAGATATGAGTAGCGAAGAAGGACAAGAACCAATTTATGGTTGTAGAAAAATTACTGTAAGCCAATTGCCAAATCATAACATTGCGGTTGATGAACAGGTTCCATGTGTAAGTTTATTTGGCATGGCATTTAAAGGATATAGGAGGCATTTTGAACCTAGACCGGTATGTTGGGGCTTCAAAGAGCAATCAGTTATAAAAAACTGTATTGATTTTATTAACAACGATAACGAGGATTTACCATCTATCTATCTAAACGAATGGGAAATGCTATATACATTAAAATCTAAAATGCTAAATGTAGAAACAGATGAAGTTGTATTTTTTGATAGCAACTTAAGCCCAATAAACCTTTAGTTAAAAAAATTAAAGATGGTTAAATTTATCAGATTTACTTTTTGTATTGCCTTATCGTTAATGTTATTCTCCCTGCAATCTTGCATTTCCCGACTTAGACGTCCAGAAATTACCGGAATAATTGTTGATTACGATAAAAGACCAATTGCCAATTGTAAGGTGGGCGATGTTTTAACAGATAAAAATGGAAAGTTTAAGCTGCCAGAAGAGCGTTACAATGCATTTTTATTGACAGAGCTATTTGTCATGGAAGCACCCCCTTTAGTGGTTTTAGAACCAGTAGAAAAAGAAGGCTTCGAGAAAGATGCGGTTTCAATTTTTCATAAATGGGGAGGTGGGCGGCCAAAGGGTGCAAAATATAAAATTGACACCATTTTTTTAAGGAAAATAAACCAAACTTTTGATGTGTCAGCATTGCTGAAAAATAGCAATTGGAAATTGGGCTTTACAAAATATGCTGATACCCTTTATCTGGTTAAAGATGGCTTTAAGGAATGGTGCAAAACTGATAGGTGCAGTCCGTTTTATAGCGAATATCAAGGATTAACGGATAATTACTATACAGGGGCTAAAAACTTACCAGAGGGGATGATTAGACGCATGATAGACCTTAAGTTTGAAACAGAGAAATCGCCACTAAAAATAAACATGATTAGCGAATATTTAAGCACCTTTGAAGGACCAAACCGACCGCCAGATACTGTAACTACAATAGGAAGTTATCAGGTTTTAGCTAACGAAAAAATGGTACTCAATACAGGCAAGATTAAACAGCTTTCTGGTAGCTTTAATATTACCGATGTGGATTTGTATCAAATGAAATTAATAAAGTTAAAATGAGCAGGATAGTTGGATTGTTTTTATTTTTTTTAGTGGCTTGCAATCAAGAAAAGGTCGAAGAAAATCAAAAAAATAATAGTGTTAATGATGCTAAAAACACTCATCCAATCGCCTTACCCAAAAACAATATCGACGATAAGAATAAATTTTTAACAGATACCATAACCTTTTTAGAATTCGATGATAATGGTGATTATCCACTTTTGTTTGCAAAAAGGGACAACAAACGATTGACATTTATCTACAACTTACCTGGGAAATTAAATTTTGTAAGAGATGATCAATTAGTGGTAAAGTGGAAAATGGATAGCACTTGGATAGCTGGAGAAGGTGAAAAGCTAGAAATGAGAGAATGGATCATCGATGCATCAAAAATTAAGGAGGGGAGCGTATCATTATATAGAAAAAAACATCATAAACCAATAAAATACTGGCATGCCAATGATGATAATTATTCTGCTAATTTTAAAGATTACCTATATACTTTAGTAGAATATTACCTTGCTAATACCAAAAATGAATTGGTATTGATGAATTTAAAAGCAAACACAGATATTGTTTATTCTATAGAAGATGGAAATAAAAATGGCAGATCATATACCAAGTTAGGTCTTGCAAGTAATGCAGAAGGGCATTCGAGCATTATTGTTTGGTTGTATTTAGATAATGAAACGAGAAAATTTTACGAATACGATTTAGCTAGCGATAAGTTAATGGAATTTAAATAATACTTAATCATATAATTGATCTATTAAAACTTGTTTTTTATGAAACACCTACTCAAAAGTGTAATCTTGGTGATTTTTATAGGATACTTTACAAGTTGCCAGGCAGAACCAAGGGCAACTGTAGCAACTAAAAGCCATGTGCAAAATATTACTAATTTTGATGCCTCAACCAAAACCATCCATGTTTTTGTAGCACTTTGTGATAATAAATATCAAGGTATTGTTCCGGTACCCGCAGCTATTGGTAATGGACAAGACCCCGCCAACAATTTGTATTGGGGTTGTGCTTACGGCATTAAAGGGTATTTTAAAAAGAGTAAAGATTGGAAATTGATTAAAACTCAGAAGCTCGATAAAATTCGCATGGAACGTTTGGTATTTAAGCACACCAGTAAAAATTATTATTTAGTTGCAGATGCCTACGATGGTCAATACATTAAAAAAACCACTATTGATTTTATACAGAGTGCAGCAGGGCAAATAAAAGATACTATTAAAATTAACAACATTGTTATTGGTATAAATGGCAACGCCAAACTGGTTTCGTACATTGGGCATGATGGTTTAATGGATTTTAAGCTGAATGAAAATTTTAAAAATGCAGATGGAAAGCAGAGAGATGCAATAGTTTTAGCTTGTATCAGCAAGAAGTATTTTGCACCTCATTTACTACAGGCAAAAGCAAATCCACTGTTATGGACAACCGGACTAATGGCGCCAGAAGCCTATACTTTACACGATGCCTTAAGCAGCTATATAGCTGGCGGAACAGCTGAGCAAATTCGGATTAAAGGTGCTATGGCATATACAAAATTTCAAAAATGCAGTTTAAAAGCATCTAAAAATTTATTGGTTACAGGATATTAGTAAAGTAATAAATTTCTACAGCGGCTGTTAACGAATAATAGCAAAAGCCCTGCAAATTCGGATTAACTTTTAACGAATAATAATTTTTTAGAAAATTTATCATTAAAACATATAGTTTTAGCTTACCTATTTAAAACATTATTATGATTATTTTCGGAACACGCACTAAATTTCTAAATGGAAGCACAGCAGTAACAAACTGCAACCATTGTGGTTCATCACAAACAGTACACCTAAGTTTTGCATTAAAATATTTCCATATTTTTTGGATACCTATGTTCCCACTTAGCAAAACAGGTGTTAGCCAATGTAGTCATTGTAAACAAGTGCTTTGTGCCAACGAAATGCCAGATGGTTTAAAAGCTGTTTATCAAGAAGAAAATAAAAAGGTTAAAACGCCTTGGGGATACAGATTTGGATTGATATTAATTGCATTATTTTTTGCATTTGTAATAGCTTCGATTGTATTTGGGGGTGTTAATAAACAGGATATTAAAACAGCTCAGGTAAATGATATTTACCAAATTAAGGAGGGTGCCAGAAATTATGCACTTTACAAAGTAGTTAAGGTAGAGGGAGAGATGATTACTGTAGTAAAGAATACGGAAGTTGCCCGTAAATCAAGTGAGTTAAAGAAGTTAATGAAAGATGCTAGCGACCAATATACTTTAAGCGAAACCAGGTTTTCTAAAAAAGAATTAGAGGCAAAAGCAGATAATAGAAGTCTGATTGAGGTTGTTCGTGCAAATGAACAATAAGACTCTGTATAGCTACTTAAGCTAATGGTAGAGGCGAAATCTCAAAATAACATGTCTATTATGAAAATACCAGCGTTAGTGACACATTAACATTAAAAATTAGTAAAATGAGAAGAATGATCCCGATTATGCTGTTGCTGCTAGTAGTAAATTTTGCAAAAGCTCAGCAAAAATATTACGCTTTTAATTTCAATGAAAAATATGGAATTACAGATACGTTAGGTAATGAAGCCATAAAGCCTAGCTATAAATATATTACCATTATACCTGCTAAAAATCAGATTTATTTGCAAGATTTTAGCGAAAAACCTGATATTATTTTTAATACAAAAACCGGAACTAAACAACTTTTTGAGAAAGTATACAATAATCAGTTGCAGATAAAAGGAGTACCATATTCTATCATTAACAATAAAGGAAAAAAATATTTATTGAGTGAAGAAAGTGATAAAACCATAGCTATTACCAGGGATTACGAGGATTTTTATACTGTTGGAAATTATATTATCGCAAAATATTATGCGCAAGATCCATACGTTGCGGGCGGAAAGGACAAAAATGGAAAGCTTTTGCCACCTAAAATTATGGAAATGAAAAAGCATTATATTGTACTGGCTAATGATGAAAGTCTAAAAACGATTGTTGACAAAGGTTTTGATAAGTACTTGCCATTGTACAAAACTCCTGAAGAGCATAAAAGTGATGAAATTGTACGTGTAGAAACAATTACACTTAGTTTGCCAATTAAAGAAAGCAGTCCAATATTTGATTATATTATATTAAGCAAAAGTAGCAGCCATAGGTTATTTAATGCAAAAATGGTTTTGGTAAAAGCTTTTGTTTTGGCAAAGGCAGATAAAGAGGCTTTGTGGGCGTATGCACAAAAGCTCCTAAAAGTTAAAATAAGCACGGAACCAACTAGTGGGAATGGTTTTAAAAGTGCTCCACCTATGATGGTAGATCCAAGCATGGGAACAAGAAAAATTTCGAAATCAGAACCTACAGAGAAAAAACCTTTTGAACCTTATTTCAATTTAAAGAAGCTTGAAAATGGGAATACGATATTTGCATTGCAAGAAACTGAACAAATTAGTAAGCATATTTTTGAGGCGAACTCAAAAGCAAAAGTAGAACTTAATAAAAGAAAGCATACCATAACAATAAGCCTTGATGGTAAAAGTGAAAGCGAATTTAATTTCGATCCAAAAACCGGAGCTGTTTATTTACCTAAAGCTTACTTAATCCTGTTAGGTATACAAATAACTAAATAGCAATTTAGCCGTGTTTATTTTAAAACTATCTCTATGGAAAGAGTTAAACTTTTTATAAGTATTAAACTCCATCTTTTATTAATGATACTTTTAATGTGGAATTTACATGCAGGTGGGCAAGAAAAAAAAGAAATTACAGTCGGGTACGTTAATGCCTATGAAAAGCATCCCAAAATTGTCTTTTCTGTAAGCTCAAAAGATGAGTATGATCAATATCCAAATACCAAACCATTAGCTAAACCTAAATTAAAATCATCTAAAACCCACCATATTATTACTGCCAAGACAAAACAGTTTAACTTAAAAAAATATAAAGATTATGGTGCTGAAGAAGGTTATAATGGATATGAATTTTTAGGTTATTTTACAGAATTGAAAATGTACGCAATTACTGAAAACTCTACAGCTGAGCACTTGGGTTTTAGTACAATGGTGCTCATAGATAGTTTAACAGCATGTCAGTATGCAATTGCATCTATTGGCGATGCTGCAGTTGAGCTTCCTATTCTCTCTAAAACAGGTAAATATTTGCTTTACTTTTATAATTGGCCTTATGATGATAACAATACATTTATTGGCGTACTAAAAATTAATAATAGAAAAAATCCGCAAAATTTATTAGTAGAAAAGGCAAGTTTCAATACAAAGGATTGGGCTGTTGAAAATATGAAATGGATAAATGATGAAACTTTTTTAGTTAAAGCCTTTACTGTTCAAAAGCATAATCGACAGGGATACAGAACCTATCAGTATTTTAAAGCCTCCTTGTAATTTGTTAAATAAATAGCTGTTCTCAATTAGAAATGGTATTTTCAACAAGTATTAATCTTTAAATAACTACAGATATGATCAAGTTTGGCTATACTATTTTTTACGTAACAGACGTAACTAAATCAATTGAGTTTTATGAGCAAGCTTTTGGTTTTACCAGAAAATTTATTACTCCAGAAGGCGATTATGGCGAAATGCTAACAGGAGAAACTACCATTTCTTTTGCATCAACCGAATTTGCAAACAGTAACCTAGAGGGAGGTTTTATACAGAGCGAAATAAATAATCAACCATTTGGAATAGAGATTGGCTTGTTAACTCCTGATGTGAGCAATGCAATAACAAAAGCAATAGCTGCAGGAGCAAAGCTAATTTCAGAACCAACTCAAAAACCTTGGGGGCAAACCGTTGCTTATATTAGAGATATAAATGGGTTTTTAGTGGAAATTTGTACACCAATGGGATAGTTTGGTAGATGAAAAAGATTTTTAAAGTTGTTAAGTGGGTTGCTATTGTATTAATTGTTATTGTTGTGTTACTTACAGTAATAACTTATTTCTACATGAAAAAACCTTTATTTGGTAAAGCTGCAGAAGGTGCAAGGTTAGAAAGGATAAAACAATCTCCTAATTACAAAAATGGTTCCTTTCAAAACTTAAATCGTACCCCATCTCTTACTGAAGGGTATACAATGGCTGGAATAATTTATGATAAAATTTTTGGTGATCACCCACATTTAAGTCCGGTTGATAGTATACCATCAAAAAAGGTAGATCTTTTAAACCTCCCAATTGATAGTAACGTTTTAGTCTGGTTTGGGCATTCTTCATATTTTATTCAACTAGATGGTAAACGGATTTTGGTAGATCCAGTTTTTAGTGGTAATGCATCGCCAGTTCCTGGAACAATTACATCTTTTAAAGGAACAGATAGATACAAAGTAGAAGATTTACCTGCTATCGATTACCTAATCATTTCTCACGATCATTATGATCATGTTGATTATGAAACCTTAACTAAATTAAGGGACAAAACCAAAAAGGTAATTTGTGGCTTAGGTGTAGGTGCTGATTTTGAAGCATGGGGATATCCAATAGCAAATATTTTAGAAAAAGATTGGAACGAAACAATTGATTTGGGCGATAGTTTTTATGTACACACAACACCAGCAAGGCACTTTTCGGGTAGAGGTTTTACAAGAAACAATACCTTATGGATGTCTTATGTTTTGCAAAGTCCAACAATGAAAATTTATATTGGTGGTGATAGTGGTTACGATACACACTTTGCTGACATCGGTAAAAAATTCGGGCCGATAGATTTAGCGATTTTAGAAGATGGCCAGTACGATGTGAAATGGAAATATATCCATTTATTGCCACATCAGGTTTTGCAGGCAGCCAAAGATCTAATGGCAAAGCGCTTATTTCCGGTACATTCTTCAAAATTTGTATTGGCTAACCACCCTTGGGACGAGCCTTTAGTTAAAATTACTGAACTTAATGAGGTAGAAAAATTTCCTCTCGTAACACCAATGATTGGTGAGTTCGTAAACTTAAAAAACGAAAAGCAAATTTTTAAACCATGGTGGGTTGGTGTAAAATAAATTAGGCACTGACATAGGGTTGTCAATTGTAGGCTTAGATTTACTGCAAACATAAAATAAAATGGAAACTCAAAAACTACAAAAATTTCACATCATTGGCATTGCGGTTAGAACAACCAACGAAAACGGACAAGCTGGGGAGGATATCCCTGCATTATGGGCAAAATTTATGGCAGAAGGTATTCTAGAAAAAATCCCAAATAAATTGGGTAATGCAGTTTATAGCATATATACTGATTACGAGAAGGATCATACTAAACCTTATACCACAATATTAGGTTGTAAAGTAGAAAACCTTAATAAAATTCCAGCAGGAATGGTTGGAAAAACCATCGAAGAAGCTACTTATAAAAAGTTTGTGGCAAAGGGAAATTTAGCTGAGGGAGCAGTATATAACGAATGGACAAAAATTTGGAATGCAACAATTGATAGATCTTTTACAGCAGACTTTGAGGTTTATGACGAAAATGCCCAAAATCCTACCAATGCAGAAGTTGCTATCTATATTGCATTGAATTGAGAAAATTAATTTTATTACCATGACTAAAGCAGCGTACAAACAATGTTTTACAGAAGAGGATGCAGTGGGTTGGATTGCTATAGATCATCAACTTGATCAGCTTTATCCAGATCAAGAACCTAAACATTTCGGGCCAATTATTAAATACATGCTTGGTGGAGAAGATCCCTTAGATGGAATAAGTATTTATGAAAGTAAAAAGCAACAAGATCACCTTCATCTAATTAGTTATGGCTTTTCTGAATTATATTACAATGAAGATTCGGCAGAGAACGAATACTCTGGATGGGGATTTGAACTCACTTTTAGATTAAAACCATTTATTGGTGATGAAGCAGAACCACATTGGGCAATGGCTTTAATGCAGAACTTGGCAAAATACGTGTTTGAGAGCAAACAATATTTCGATGAGTTTCACTTTATCCCAGCAAATGGACCAATTAGGTTAAATACTGTTACAGAAATAACCGCCTTAGCATTTGTATTAGATCCAGAACTAGGTAAGGTAAAAACGGCTAATGGAGACGTAATGTTCTTGCAAATGGTTGGCTTAACTACTGCAGAGTACGAATTGTTGGTGCAAAACCCTAAAACAACTGAAACAGAACAGTTAATTGAAAAACTAAAAGAAAAAAATCCATTGTTAATTACAGATCTGGAACGGAAATAGCAGATATCTGTTAACGGTGTAACTGCAAATAATAACTTATGTATAACAAATATCTTGGAATGATAAACGAATAGTAAATGTAAAAAATTCTTAAAGAAAAAAAAGGTTATTTTGGTTAGATAATTTATTTAAAGACATGCACATCAAGCTAAAACAATTGTACTGTTAATTTTCGTTTTCTTTGCAAAAAGTGCGTTTGCTCAATCGAATAAATTAGTAAAAGTTTTAAGCTTGGTGCTGTAGGTTATCGTATCTAGGAAAGTAACAAGTAATCGAAAAATACTTCATGTTAGTAATTTAAGAGTTAACATCCGATATTATAACGCTGGAGGATTAAGTGGAAAATTAATCCATGTATGTTATAGTTACCTGTTTCTTTCATACCTAATCAATAATCTAAAGAGACCTTAGTATTTGAATTTATTTATTATTTGGATAATAAGCGAGAGGAGGATGAAATATCAAATTATTAAGCTTAATGTAATTGAAAAAGCAAATGTGTTAGTGATTGATTTCATTTTCGAAACAAAGACTAAAAGTGTTTTTACAAAATCTACCGTTGCTACCAAAAAGAGTTTATATTGTAGGTAAATTTAGAATGCAAGCTAGATCTATTGCCATAGAAATTACACGCTTAACAAACCACGGAAACCCCTAGCGCCATAATAAGATTCAGCGCCATTGTGGTAGGTAAATACAGTTGCGTAACGCTTATCACAGAATAATGCTCCACCAAGTTTTCTAATGTCAGCTGGTGTTGCAATCCAGCTCGATGTTTTAAGATCAAAATTGCCTAATTGTTGTAATTCTCTATACTGTTGTTCTGTTAAAATTTCTATACCCATTTCACTAGCCATATTAATGGCACTGTCTGCAGGTTTATGTTCTTTTCTAGCATTTAATGCCTCATGGTCATAGCAAATACTTCTGCGCCCCTTTGGACTTTCTGGAGAACAATCGTAAAAAATATATTCATCAGCATTTTCATCGTAGCCAACAATATCTGGCTCACCTCCGGTAACTTCCATTTCATTTAAAGACCACAATTTTTCTTTATTGGCATTTAATTTTACAATAACTTTTGCCCAGGCTATGCCTTCATGCCTATGCATATTTTTCTCGAAACGAGATTTTAAAATACCAAGTAGCTCATCACTTTGTGAAGTAGACAATTCTCTAACAACGTTTTTCATCAAATTATGCGTTTTACGTAAAGTAAATATACATAAGAAATTTGATACTGAAATGCGTGCTTAAATTTATGGTGCCATGAATTACGAATTATAATGCAAAGCCAGCGAATAATAAATGGGCAACAAAAACATGGTATTTCTTTTTATTTTTAAGCATAAGGTATGTGATGGTATATTTTTTATGCTAGCAATAAATTACAAATAGATTTCATCATATAAATAAAAGCAAAATGGAGATTTTTAAGAATAGACCTCGTTGTTCCACAACTTTTTCTTTTTTGTTGAAGATTGGATTTATTTTTCTACTAATTTCTATGGGACAAATACTACATGCTAGCGAGTGTTACCATTATCATACGTCTAAAACATTTAAAATTGTTGTAAATAGCAAAGGTATTTTTCATCAAATTACAGAAAAAGATCCAAACGGTATTAGCTATGTACAACAGGTTAACAGACCGTTAAAAGGTATAGATAAACAAAGCTTTAAGATTATTGGAGAGGATGAGAGTACTTTTATGTTCTCTGATAAGAATGGATTTTATTTAATGCCAAAACAAGAGCAGTATGAAGATAATACAGCTACATATTCTAAAATTTTAAGTCCTATAACTGGTCAAAAACACATTAACGGCAGGTTGTTTTTTATCAAAAATAAATGGGTTTACTTTAACGGGTGGAAGGATAAGATTACCAAGATAATACTTGATGGATTACCAAGCGATATTAGCAACATCAAAAGCTACAGTTCTGGCATGTATATTAAAAGTAATAGTCAAGTTTTTTCAATTAACATAGATCTGTATAACAAAAAACCTAACATTAAAACTATCCCAAACTTAAACCCAGTGCAGGTGGTTTATTATGCTTGCAATCCATTAGAAAATGAAGATTATATTGCCGATGAACAACATGTTTTTTCTATTCGGAATGATGGTAGTTTTTACGATGTTACGCCACAGTTTCGGGCTTTAAATGTTCAAAGTAAATTTAACACCTTAAAATTAATTGATGCTAATGTTCCAATGTGGCGAGATGGAGAAAAATTTCTTAAAAAAAGAGACGGACATTCGTTGCAAGGCAGAGACCCATTTACTGGAGAGGAAATTGATATTGAGTACAGCTATACAACGGCATCACCTTTAGTACCAGTATTCGGAAATACAGGTTATTTTCGCTTCCACAATAAGATTTATCCAAATTGGGAAGAAGATTTTAATCAATCGTACGAGCTAAAAACCGATGCCTCAAAATTAGAAGCAATAGAAGGAAAACTGTTTAAGGGAGGGGATTTTTACTATTTAGAAGCCGACAACGATTTTAAAATCATCAATACCAATATCTCCGCAAAAGCTCAATTTTTTCCTGGCGTTTACAGCTATGGTAAGTACCTGAACAAAGCACTTGTAGATGAAAAATATATTTATTTTATTGGCGACCGTTTCAACATTCATTTAGATAATAAAAAAGAATTGACCAGCAAAATTGTCAAACAATTGGGCTTGTTTTACCTTTTTAACAATGCCTTTTATGATGGCGAAAAAAGTTATCCGATAAAGGCAACTTACGAAACCTTAAGCTCTCTGGGCTCTTTCGTAGAAGTGATTAATAGTTGCGCCGGCGATATGCCTAATACACCACAGGTTACCGTAAAATATCATCAGTTTTTTAAGGATGAAAATGCGGTTTATTACTTTGATGATAAAACTAAAAAACTACAAGTGATACAAACTGCCGATCCAAATGATTTTAACGCTGATGATTATGAAGCTTTACAAACCTTATATAAAATTAAGGATGTAAAAGGAGCGATAAAAAAAAAGACTGATTCAGACCTAAATTATTACTTAATTTTTGGTTGCACCTTAGTGGTTTTGGGTTTAGGTTTTTATGTAATCAAAAGAAAAGAATGATAGCAATATTTGTAAAGTAAAAGAATTTACAAAAGTGGTGCTGATAAAATAGATTTTATGAGAAAAATTTTGAGAGAGGCGAATGGAAGTATTATCAAACTACTTACAATTATATTAATAATTTGCAATCATGGCTTTGTGTTTGCTCAAGAAAAATTGGTTAAAGACATCGATTTTGATGGCAAAAACGACACCGTTTACATCGACAAAAAAGAATGGAAAATTGTATGCAGGCTATCTACCCAAAACTATAAAAAACTAAAAACTAAAGCTATTGAAATGGCAAGCGACAATAGTTTTCTCAAATCGACAAGGAATGGATTTGAATTTAGAAATAATTGGATGCGTTCTGGTTATGCCTGTCAGTTCAGGTATGAGAAAATAGAAAAACGGATACGAGTAATTGGCATGACAGAATATGCCTTTGGCAATGCGGCAAACGATGGAAGTGGGGAGGCAAGCGCAAACTTACTCACTGGCGATTATATTGGAAATTGGAATTATTTTGATCACTTGGCAAATAATGAAAAGGGCGAATTGGTAAAAATCCCAACAATTAGAGCTAAAATGAATTTTAAAAAAACCTATCTAGAAGATTTTAATGAAAATACCTATTATTCGCTTTCTGATCAACTAAGTAAAATAGTTGAAAAACATGAAGCTGCCGAAAGGGCAAGAAGAAGTAAAATAAAGTAATAAAACGCACAACTATTTGTATGAAGAAAATTCTACTTGTCATATTATTTTTTATTTCCTCAACAACGTTTGCCCAGCAGAAAACGGCAAGCGAAAATTGTCCTTGTACAAGCTCATCAGCTATTAGCGCATGGTCTCCCAATTTTAAAAAGGGATTTGATATCAATGCTTTAACCGATAACTTTAACAATAGCGCAAATGGTATATATATTGCCGAAGATCGCGACTCGTTGTATCAGATTAAAATTATTATAGATGCAAAATCTTATGGCACATTTGTACATTATCAACACCTTAGTTTTAGTAAAGCAAGGCTGATAAACAAACAAGCTACCAATTGCGAAGAATTGCCGAACGTACATGATGGTGGCTGGATAGGACAAAATATTTTTTCACCAGTAAAATCAATCAATAAACAATTTGTTGCCTCTACGTTTTTTGTTGGCGAAAGTTATTTCAGGACAGATAAAACCCATTTTTACAGATTTTACAAATGCGATAAAGAAACCAAATTTGGCATTCACGATGCAGATAGAGAACGTTTTTATCGTAAAGTTTATTGGAAACCAGAGGGCGATTTTCCAGAAATATCACTCTTCGGTTTTACACAAAAGGAAGTAAAAAAGTACAACAAACAACAGTTAGCTATCATGCGAAATGAGGTTTATGCCCGTTACAATTATGCTTTTAAAGAGGATGGCAATTGGTATAAATATTTTAACAAAAAACCAGCTTACCGCTGGAACCATTTTAAGGATGTAACCTCGTTTGTGACTTCATTAGAAAAAGAAAACATCAAATATATTACCGCTTTTGAGAGTGCAGATTATTATGGCAATCAATTTAAAAACGGATTTTTAGATTTTTGGGACAAACTCAGGGCAACCACAAAGGAGGCTAATCTTGAAAAACTAATGTCATTTGTTCACTTTCCGTTTTCTATAAACGGTGAGCATGACGATATGCCAATTTTAAAAATCAACAAGCAACAGTTTGCTAAAATATGGCCGCTATTATTGCAGCAAGAAAACTACGATCTGAAAGACAATGGGAAACTAGTTTCGTGGTATTCGAAAAGTATATTTAGCAAAGCCGATGCTTTTGCAGAGCAGATGATACATGCCAAAAGTAACAACATCGCTAATCTCGATTTCGAAAAAGTGAATGGGATTTGGAAGTTAAATGGTGCTTATGCTGATATGGAGTTGTATCCTAAATTACAAAGTATGCTAAAGACAATGAAATAAACTACCTAATTTACACCTACCATGAAAAAAATATTTTACATTTTGCTCTTTGCTACGCAGATCAGCTTTGCGCAAAACACCGATAATCTATTGCTGTTTAAAAAGATTGAAGCCAATGTTGCCAAGGCTTCTAAAAGCAGCAAACATGCCGATTTATTGAAAAGCTTTTTAAGTGAATATAAAACCACCTCTAAAGTAGATATTTACGATTTATCTAAAGATTTGGTGGGTTATGGAATTTACATCGGCCCAAAAAACAATGTTACTAAATTGTGGCCAGCAAAATATACCTTTAATATTAAAACAGCATTGGCAGCCATTGGCATGATCAATAAAGCCGAACCAACCGAAAAACAGCTTGTATACTTAGGTGTTTACACTAAAAATCCATCTGCAATTGGTACAAATGAATACTTACGTGAACTAAAATATAAAGACTTTGAGGAAGAAAATAAACTTGAAGTTAGTAATGGCATCAAATTAAAGGATAATAATTATCAAACTTTTTTCACTAAAAAAGAGAATTGGATTTACGCTATTAGCACCAGCAATACTACAGATGAATTGGTGTTGTATAAATTCGATACAAAAGCCATTCCCGCAGATGATTATTTACTCATCCAAATGGAGAAAAATAGAAAGGTAAAATGGGCAGAAGAAAGTAAATTAAGAGATGTTTATCCGCTTTATCACGATGTGAGAATAGATGATATCCGCACTGCGCTCTATTATTTGCTACGTGATGAGCCATATAAAAGCGACAAAAAATTGGTAGAATACGCGAATAATATGCGCCAAAAACTCGATCGAACAAACATCAGAAAGTTTACTGCAGAACTAGATTATTTTTTGGATTTGAAAATTGACGATAAAGCCTGGAAATATAAAAGTGATGAAGTGCTGAACCTCAAACATACAGCGGCACATGCATTGGCTGATATTTATTTCGGTAATGGAAATTATAAACTAGCAGAAAAATTCTTTCTACGATCGTTGTTAGATTTTAAAATATTTTCTGCTGGCGGAAGTAATGCTCAAAAAGATGCTAACCGAATAATTTACGATTTAAGTAAGGTTTATGAAAAGCTAGGTAAAACAGATGAAATGATGGGCTATCTAATTCCATTATTAAATGGAAACGGAAGCATCAATACCGCTACAGAATTATTAAATACTTATATCGAAAAAAATAAAATTGATAAAAAGTCTTTCAAAAAACAACTCGATGCATCTTTTAAAACATTAGATAATGTAAGAAACGATGGCTCATATACTTACATCTTCAACGGAAAAGTAATTTTCTTTTACAGCGTTTTCACTAAAACAGAAAGTAGTTTTATGAAAGAAGTTATGGATACTGATTTTTATAAATCATTGTAATTACAGACTATTATGAAAAACAAAATTCTTGGATATAGTTTGCTCAGGTTGATTTTTTTAGCAGTTGGTATTTTTCTCATTTACCATTTTGCTTTTTATGTCTTGCCTAAAAATATTCAAGAAGATCAGTTTTCCTTTGTTGGTGAGTTGGGTTTGATTGTAAATTTAACCCTCATTTTTTCTGTTCTTTACAGCGGTTTCATCTATTGGGAATTCCGAAGATTTCGCAAAAAATCGCAATTAGAATTAAGTAAAGCTTCATTAGGTATCCTTGCTATTGGCTTATTAATTATGATCGCCTCCGTTGTTTTATCTTTTAAACTATAATGAAAAAACTAAAATTTAAAAAGCTTATCCTCATTTTCATTTGTGCCGTATTAATAGGTTTTGCTGCTGTTTGGGCTATTAATATCAATGTAAAATCAAAAACCGAAAATGTTATTTATACGAATTTGACTGATGTTCCGAAGACTAAAATTGCTATTATTTTTGGTGCGGGCATCAATGGAGATAAACCCAGCAGGTATTTAAAAGATAGGTTAGATGCGGGCATTTCGCTTTACAAAAACCACAAAGTGGATAAAATTCTACTATCTGGAGATAACGGAAGAGATGAACATGATGAGTTAACAGTAATGAAATTATACTGTTACGAAAACGGTGTTGATACCAATAAAATATACATCGATTATGCAGGGTTTGATAGTTACTCAACAATGTATAGAGCTAAACATATTTTTAAAGTTGATACAGCAATTCTGGTTTCGCAAAAATACCATCTTAATCGTTGTGTGTATTTGGGAGATAAATTAGGTGTGAAATCTTACGGTTATAGCGCAGATCAGGGAGTTTATCCAGGTTACAAATATTATTCTTTTAGAGAGAAACTATCCATTACCAAGTCTGTTTTTGATGTAATGAGAGGTAGAAAACCAAAATATCTGGGCGAACCAGTTAATATAGATGGCAAATCAAATTATACAAAGGAGTAGTTTATTTAAATAAAGCAATGATGTGATAAACGGCTAATCCGACTCCTATTTTAACAACAAGAACTGATGCATAGCCTAAAATCATAGCAAATAGCCCTTTTAAGTAGGCGCTAAACTTATCTTTATTAAAAAATTGGCCAATAGCAAATGCCGGATAAACCCATGCGACTATAAATATTAAACCCAAAAAAACATAATTGTTTAGTAGACTATGAAATGGTATTAGGAAGATAAAAAAAATAAATAATTGACCTGCTAAAAAGCACATGAACGTAATTATCTCATAAAAGCCATATTTGTATTTATTGAAAAATAATTTTAACCAAATAGCTGCGAAAAATGAAATTATAAGGTAATTGTAATTAGAATGTGCACCTAACCAATTATCAATAGATTGAACCATAGGATTTGAAAAGGGCCAGTTTTCTGGCGGAGTTCCAGGTTTGGTAATAACTAATTTACTGATTAACCCAAATAACAAAGTGGTAATAGCCAAAAAAGCTATTGGTTTCATATGCTTGGTTCTGTCTTCTCTTAGAAATGTTTTAACTGTTTCTCCAGGTCTAAGGAATAGTTCTTTTATAGTGAAAAAAATTCCTTTTTCGAAATGTAAAAGATGTTGTATTTCGTGAGAAATGTAATGTTTGTCAATATGCTTGAGCTCTGCAGCTTGCCCACAGTTGGCACAAAATTTATTGTAGATAGGAACGTTGCACTTGCTGCAGTTTTTCATCTATAGAAGAGTGTTTTTAAGTTGTGTAAATTTATATAAATAAATTTAAAAGCAACATCTTGTATGTATTGTCATAAACCTAATGTAATTGGCTTTGGTTTTGCATAGTAAATTGCTTATGAGATATTTAAACTTTATTCTTTTCTTACTGATCTTGGGCTGCAATCCTATTCCTAAAAAGGATAAACATCCAAATGCTCCTTTATTAACCGAATTGCTAAAAGACAGTTTAAAATTTAGGAAAGTTGTGGACATGGAAAATGTTGGAGAACTTGTTTTTTTGAATGATGACAGGATACTTATCAAACCAGATAATAGCAATCAGCCATTTCAGATTATCGATGTGAATAAATTAGTGCTTTTTCAAGCTGTTTATGATTGGAATCTTCCGTTTTACGTAGATAAACAAGGTAATTTGTACTTTAATAGAAAGAAATTTTTCTATCCTGATTACAAAAAACAAGAAGATTTTAAAACTGTAGTTTTTGCAGATAGCTTGAGTAAAAAATCTGAAGAATTAAAAGATTTGAATGATAGTTTAAGGTTAAAAGCGCTTGATAAATATGAAGTAGAATTACTAAGACCATATGGCTTAAAACCTTGTGGATATACCATCGTAAACACCACAAGCTGTAACGTTTTTACTATTAAAAATGAAACACTAATTGTTAGGCAAACAGAACTTTTTAAGTCAGAACTTCACAAACCAAAATTTGATATTTCTAAGTTTGACGATGATGTTTTAACGGGCTGGAAAAATGGGAGGTTACCTAGTCCTGATTATTTAGCCTATTATGAGTTAAACAAGCAAAAATTTAAGTGTGATGATATGACTTTACCAAGAACAGTTACACTAAAAGATAAAACTTATTTGTACGCTCCAAGCCTGGGTTTATACCAAGTATTATTTTAATTATTTCTATGAAAAACCTTATTCTAGTTTTATTTCTATTTGTTAGTTGTCAACTTTCTTTTGCGCAAGGCGACGAAGTGGTCATTAAAAAAACAGTTTCAAAAATCAGTGATTTTGTGCCTGCCAAATGGAAAATTATTGCCGAAGCCAAAGGCGATCTAAATAAAGATGGCTTAGCAGATGCCGCTTTGGTTATCGAAAATACAGATCCTAAAAATTTTATTATAGATAAGGAAAGATTGGGGAGCGATACCATAAATGTTAACCAAAGATATTTGTTGGTTACTTTTAAAAAGAGTAATGCCACTTTTCAATTGGTGGCTAAAAACACCAAATTTATTCCATCCGAAAATAGTCAGGAGAGTCCTTGTTTAACGGATCCCTTTGGGAAAGAAGGTGGTATCGAAATAACAAAAGGATTATTGCAAATACACTTTCAAAATTTCTACAGCTGCGGTGCTTGGGAGATTTACAATTTCGATTATACCTTTCGTTTTCAGAATCAAAAGTTCGAATTAATTGGTTACAATAAATTTAGTATGCATCGATCTTCTGGAGAAGAAACATCTACCACAATGAATTTTTCTACCATGAAAATGAATTATACCAGCGGAACAAATACTTTTAAAGATGGTGGTAAGCCCAAAACCGTTTGGAAAAATATTAAACCCAGAAAATTGCTAGAATTGAATTCCATTATAGAAAATTCGGTAGATCTATTTGATTATTAATTATTACCGCAAGCCGTCATGCTGATCCGATAGCTATCGCCTTTATTTCAGAATCTGTTTAACAATACAGACCCTGAAATAAATTTAGGGTGACGAACGTCCAAAAAGATAAGAAACTAGATTTATATGGCTTTTTCATCCTTATTTTCTGCCATTTTCCTAAGCACACTATTCTTTCTGCCATAAAAATAGTAAATCGCAATACCGATAGCCAACCAAATAAACAAGCGTAACCAAGTTTCCCAAGGCATAAAACACATCATCGCCAAACAAACTAAAATACCCAAGATTGGTATTAAGGGCACCAATGGAACTTTAAATGGTCGCTCTGCATTTGGATCCGTTTTTCTTAAAATTAAAATCCCTGCACAAACAATTACGAAAGCCAATAAGGTTCCAATACTTGTCATTTCGCCTACTACTTTTATAGGCACAAACGCAGCAAATAGAGCTATAAAAATACAAAGCAATACATTAGATTTGTAAGGCGTTTTAAACTTTGGATGAAGATCTGAAAATACCTTTGGTAGCAATCCATCTTTACTTATAGCGTAAAACATCCGCGATTGCGCCATCAAATCAATTAAAATTACTGAAGTATAACCAATTAAAATCGCTAAAATTATCGCCTGACTCAACCATGCAAAAGGAGTTTTTTCTATCGCGATAGCCACAGGTGCACCGCTATCTGCAAATTCTTTGTAATTGGCTAATCCTGTCATCACATGTCCAAAAAGACCAAATAAAACAGTACAAACTAATAGCGAACCAATTATCCCAATAGGTAAATCTCTCTTAGGGTTTTTAGTTTCTTGAGCCGAAGCTGCAACTGCGTCAAAACCTATAAATACAAAAAATACCAATGCTGCTGCTCTTAAAATTCCGCTCCATCCAAAATGACCAAATTCTCCAGTATTTGTGGGAATATAGGGTTTGTAATTTGCCGGATCTATATATTGCCAACCTAAGGCGATGAAAACTACTACAACACCCACTTTTAAAAACACGATAATCGCATTTACAATTGCCGATCCTTTAGTGCCTCTAATGACTACCAATGTCATTAAAATTACTACCAAGGCACCTGGAATATTTATCCAGCCATGTACTATAGTTCCATCAGCAAGTTTTGCAGTTTCGAAGGGCGACAAAGTAAGTTGCGCTGGTAAATGAACACCATAAGAGCCTAAAAATTTGGTTAAATATTGAGACCAGCTGATGGCTACCGTAGCACAACCCACCGAATATTCTAACACTAAATCCCAACCAATTATCCAAGCAAACCATTCGCCCATGGTAGCGTAGGCATAAGTGTAGGCGCTACCCGCAACAGGTATCATCGATGCAAATTCTGCATAGCATAATGCTGCAAAACCACAGCCAACTGCAGCAATAATAAAAGATATGGTTACCGCCGGACCAGCATAATTGGCAGCCGCCAAGCCTGTAATTGAGAATAGACCAGCACCTAAAGTTAGTCCGACACCAATCAATATTAGTTGGAAAGGCCCAAGAGTTCTTTTTAAAGAAACGCCACCATGGTCGGCAACTTCTTGCTTAATTAATGCGATAGATTTTTTTAACATGCGCTTTTTTTGAAGGCGCAAAGGTAGTTAAATAAATGCTACTAAAACAGTAGTCTAAAAATATTATTTTGAAATGATGATTACGATGCCTTTTAGACGATATTTTATTTTGCTTTTATTAACTCCTAATTTGTCCATCTCCTTTAATTACCCATTTGTAACTCGTCAATTCTTCCAATCCCATTGGTCCACGAGCATGGAGTTTTTGCGTGCTGATACCAATTTCTGCTCCTAAACCAAACTGTGCGCCATCAGTAAAAGCAGTAGAGGTATTGGCGTAAACTGCTGCGGCATCAACTACGTTTAAAAATTTGGTAATGTTTGTTGCATCTTCAGCAATTATAGCTTCACTGTGTTTTGAGCTGTAATTGGCAATGTGATCTAAAGCTTCATCCAAATTCTCCACTATTTTAACGGCCATTTTTAGGGATAAAAACTCGGTCCCAAAATGTTCAGGCAAAGCCTTATTTAGCAATGAAATAGGGTAGGTGTCTTTTAAAATTTCATAACTCGTTTCGTCTGCAAAAAGCTCAACTTCTTTTGCTGCCAAAGGCGATAAAAGTTCAGCTAGATCAGTTAATCTATTTTGATGAATGAGCACACAGTCTAATGCATTACAAACACTTACTCTTCTCGTTTTTGCATTTAAAATGATTGCTTTTCCTTTTCCTAAATCGCCACTTTCATCAAAATAAGTATGCACAATGCCCGCTCCGGTTTCAATAACTGGGATTTTACTGTTTGCCCTAACATAGTTGATTAGTGATTGGCTCCCCCTGGGAATTAGCACATCTACATAACCCGCTGCATTTAAGAGGGCCTCAGTTGCCGCTCTATCTGCAGGTAGTAAAGTTAACACATCCATATTAATTTCATGTTTTGCCAATACCTGATGAATAACTTTAGTGATTGCCAAATTAGAAAACTCAGCATCGCTACCTCCTTTTAAAACGGCAACATTTCCTGTTTTAAAACATAGTGAAAATACATCGGCAGTAACATTGGGTCTGGCTTCGTAAATTACACCTACCACACCTAAAGGCACACGGATTTTTTTAATCTGAAGTTTATTATCTAGTATTTTATCAGATAAAACATCTCCCAATGGACTATTTAAACCCGCAACATTAATTACATCAATGGCAATTGCTTGGATACGTTCTTTAGTTAACTTTAACCGATCATATTTCGGATCATCCTCTGGCATTTTAGCTAAATCTTTTGCATTAGCTGAAAGGATGTCTTCAGCGTTGTTTACCAAATCTTTAGATAAGTCTATCAAAACAGCATCGATTTTAGCCGTAGCCAAACTCGCCAGCGTTCTACTCGCTTGTTGTGCTTTTTTTAAATAAGTTGTGTAATCCATAAAGTAGTATAAAGATTTGAGTATCAAGTATCAAGACTTGATTATTATTGTAAAATTGAAAAACTTTAGTCCCTGCCTACCGTAAAGGCAGGTTTCAGCTTTTTATCTTTGGTCTTTTTAGCTTAAATACAAATAATCGTAATGTACCAAGGCTTTCTGTTTTTTCTGACCAATTCTCTCCTTGGCCTTATCAGAACCATATTCTGCTATGCCTAAACCAATCAGATTATCTGCTTCATCTACTATTTTAATGATATCTCCTTTTAAGAAATCAGATTTGATGGCAATAATCCCGATAGGCAATAAACTAGTGGCTTTGCCAGAAGTTAAAACTTCTTTTGCGCCATTATTGAGTTGAACTATTCCTTTAGCGGTAGTTTCTGAATGGGCAATCCACTTTTTCTTGCCCGATTTACTTTTTTCTGGAACAAACCTAGTGTGGATCAATTGATCGGCTAAAAGTTCGGTTAACACATTATCTTTTGTGCCATTAGCAATATGAACTGTGATGCCCAGTTTCGCTACTTTTTGTGCCATGGTAGATTTGGTAACCATTCCACCTCTGCCAAATTGCGATTTGCCGGTACTGATAAAAGAAGCTAAATTGGTAGCCGAACCTTTAATTTCTTGTATCACTTCAGAACCCTCATGTTTCGGATCGCCGTTGTAAATGCCATTTACATTAGACAAAATAATTAGTGCATCTGCATTTAGCATTGATGCGATCAGACCTGCCAATTCATCGTTATCGGTAAACATTAGTTCGGTTACAGAAACTACATCATTCTCATTTACAACAGGAATAACCTCATTTTGCAGTAAAATCTGCAAACAGTTTTTCATGTTCAGGTAATGCGCCCTATCTCTAAAATCTTCTTTTGTAACTAAAACCTGGGCGCATTTTTTTTCGTGGCTAGCAAAAAAGTTAGCATAAGTATTAATTAATTTAACTTGGCCAATTGCAGCTAACAATTGTCTAGTTGTAACGGCATCTTGCTTTTCTGAAACTTTGATCAGACTTCTTCCCGAGGCAACAGCACCAGAAGAAACCAAAATTACTTCTATACCTTTTTCTTTAATGCTTGCCAATTGATCAACCAAATGTTTAATGCGTTCTTCATCTGGTAAGCCATTGGCTTGTGTAATTACGTTGGAACCTACTTTAACAACTATTTTTTTGTAACCTAAACTCATTTGTGTACTTAAAAACACTAATGTAACAAAAACATGAGCAATTGAAGTATTTTGCTTTGTCAAAAAAGGATCTTGGGCGTGCCCCAAGCTTCGCAAGGGTCGGGCTATTAACTGCAAGTCCTCGCTTCGGCTGCGCCTTTGCTGTGGGCTTTCCGTTGCTATCCCTCACGCTGTAAGTAGCAAAAACCTTTGTAATATAAACCCGATTGGCGTGGAAAGCTCCCGCTTTTTCTGCGGGACTTGTAACTAAAGCGGGGCTGTTTTTGCCATAAAACACTGTCAATCATTTTCAAATGATAAAATCTATAAAATTTATATATCTGATAATCAGTTAATTAATAATTTATTTAAAATAATTATAGTACTATGTATTGCATAATACTATATGAAACATATATCTTTGTATTATGATAGCAGAAAATACGCAAACACAAATGCGCAAGGGCATACTCGAATATTGTGTGCTTTTGATCATATCAAGAGGAGAGATTTATGCCTCAGATATTATCGCAGAATTAAAACAGGCAAAACTGTTGGTAGTGGAGGGAACTTTATATCCTTTGCTTACTCGTTTAAAAAATAATGGATTGTTGGGTTACAACTGGGTAGAATCTACATCTGGTCCACCACGTAAATATTATGTGCTTACCGAAGATGGCAAACAGATTTTAAAACAACTGGATCACACTTGGCAAGAATTGGCGTATGCCATCACTACTTCGCAAAATGGTGCACCTAAACAATCAGACTCTCAAAATTAATTTCAGAAGACATGAAAAAGACTTTAATCATAAACATAGGTAACTCAATTATACACATTGAAGAAGATGCCTACGAGATATTAACCGCTTACCTTAACGAGATTAAACAACATTTTGCAAAAAATGCGGATGATTTTGAGATTGTAACCGATATCGAAAACCGCATAGCCGAAATGTTTGCCGAAATTTTAGAAGCTGGTAAAAAACAGGTAATCGAAATTGCTGATGTACAAAGCGTAATTGCACAAATGGGAAGTGTAAAAGATTTTATGGGTGATGAGGAAGAGGAAGCACCACAATTTAATCAGCAAGCACAATACGTTGGTGACAAAAAATTATACCGTGATACCGATGATGGAGTAATTGCTGGTGTTTGTGCAGGCTTAGGTCATTATTTGAATGTTGAAGCTCGTTGGGTTAGATTAGTCGCTTTTTTAACCATCTTTTTAGGTGGCGCAGGTTTTTTAGCGTACATCATTTTATGGATCAGCATGCCGAGAGCAGTGACCAGATCTGAAAAAATGGAGATGAAAGGCGAGGCAACCAATCTTTATGGTTACCAAAAGAGCTTTGAAGATGAGTTGGCTGCATTTAAACAAAATATGAAAAATGCTGGAGAGCATTTTCAGCCAATGGCCAAACGTTCGGGCAATTTTATAACCGAAATTGTGCAAGCCATTGGTAGGTTATTAGGTACTACCGGGAAATTGATTTTAAAATTTATAGCTGGCGCTTTTATAGTGTGTGGTTTTGCAACTTTGGTTTGCCTAATTGTTTGTGTAGCTGCATTTTTAGGCTTTTTAGAAGCAAATACCTTCGAAGTTTGGCCATTATCTGTTATTAATGAAGAGTTTAGAGATGGCATTGTACTTGCGGCTTTTGTAACCACTTTTATTCCGGTATTGGTATTGGTACTGTTTGCCATTAGGGTAGCATTTAACAAAAAGGCAATCAACAGATCGCTGTCATTTGCACTACTTGTTATTTGGTTAATTGGTGTTGCGTATAGTGTTTATTATACTGCTAAAATCACATCTGAGTTTAAAGAACATGCCGAAATGGTAAAAACTGATGAAATCAAGCCTTATCAAACCTATGTGATTGATGTAGATAAAAGTATTGCCTTTAGCAAAGCGGATAGTTTAGCACTACAAATTGCCAATAATAATACTGATGGAAGAATAGTTTATGATGATAACGATAACCATCCTTTTAGAGTACCAAAAAATGTAAGGGTAGAGATTTTGAAAAGCGAAAATGGAAAAACCATCATTACTCAGAATTACGAATCGCAAGGAAAAACTTTTCCAATCGCCCTGCGTAATGCGCAAAACATAAATTATAAATACAAGCAGAAGGATTCTTTAATAACGCTTAGCCCAAGGTTAGAACTAAAACAAGAAAGTATTTGGCGTAATCAGGAAGTAACCATTACCTTAAAAGTTCCGGTTGGCACACACCTATTTTTGAATGATAACATTTACAATTATGTACATTTCTATTATTACTCTTGCGATGATCCTAACGAAAACAATAGCGATTACAGAGAATGGGTAATGACAGAAGAGGGTTTAAAATGTAAAGCAGAATTAGATAAACCCAAAGTAGAAACTAATCCTTAATCAGTTTTTTGCATTATAATAATTGTTTGTCACCTGAGCCTGTCGAAGGAATTTAAGAAAAATATTTCGAGCATTTCGACAAGCTCTAGGTGACATGATTTGCAATGCAGTCTCAGCTTTAACCAAAAAAACATGAAAAATATTGTACTCATTATAACGTGCCTTTTGGCATGGGGGACTTCCTTTGCCCAAAAAACAGTAAAAATTACTGGTAAAATAACGGATGAAAAAGCTGAAGCCTTGCCTTATGCACTTGTAAAACTATTGAGCTTGCCAGATAGTGCTATGGTTAAAAGTGTCCAGGCAAACTTGGATGGAAAGTTTTCGTTTGAGCAGGTTAAAACTGGAGATTACATTCTTGCCACTAGCATGGTAGGCTATAAAAACTATAAATCAAGCAAACTAAGCATAGCCGATGATTTCGTATTGCCAAACATCAAACTAGAAAGTTTGACTAAGCAGTTAAAGCAGGTTACAGTTGAAGGTAAAAAGCCATTTATAGAGCGCAGAGCCGATAAAACAGTTTTAAATGTAGAAAATAGTATCGTTTCTAGCGGGGGAACAGCTTTAGAAGTTTTAGAAAAAGCACCAGGTGTGGTTGTAGATAAGCAGAATGATCAGATTAGGCTGAACAATAAATCTGGCATTACGGTAATGATAGATGGTAAACCTAACATCCTTTCTGGTGCTGATTTAACAACCATGTTAGGCAACATGAGCAGTGATCAAATTGGTACAATAGAAATCATCACCAATCCATCAGCTAAATATGATGCTGCGGGAAATGCAGGCATCATCAACATCAAGTTAAAAAAGAATAAAAATTTTGGCACCAATGGCTCAATAGCATCAACTTTAGGGCAAGGTTTTGTAAGTGGTTTTCCATCAGATTTATATCGTACTGGTTTAAACTTAAATTTAAATCACAGGGTAGAAAAATGGAATATTTTTGGAAATGCTGCCTACGCAAGAAAATCTAATTTTAATCAAATAACAGTAAATAGAACATCAACAGCTAATAATTTAACCAGTAAGTTTTTGCAAAATTTTGGAAGAGCAAACAAAGGAGATGGTTATTCTGGTAAAATTGGTGCTGATTATTACGCTTCTGCAAAAACCACTATTGGGGTTATGGTAGATGCCAATACCATAAATGGAAGGCTTGATAATTTTAGTCAAACTTATATCAATGAGCAACAGGTTGGTTCGAGCAATAATAGTTTAGTCAATCAGCAGGCAAACTCAAAATCACCAGCCAATAATATTACCGCCAACTTTAATATTAAACATGATTTTAAGAAAGATGGTGAGAATATCAGTTTTGATGCCGACTATTCTGGCTTTAGTAACAAGAAGAATGAAACGTTTGACGCTGATTATTTAGATAGAAATAATCAATTGGTTAACAATACCCTTTTGAGAAACAGTACAGATGCAAGCATAGATGTATTTGCCGTAAAAACAGATTATACTTTACCCATTTCTAAATCTTTGGGTTTAGAAGCAGGTTTAAAAAGCAGTTATGTAACCACGAAAAATGATTTTCTATCTGAAAAATATATCACCAACAATTGGGTAAATGATTTAGGCAAATCGAATAATTTCATTTATAAAGAAAACATTAATGCAGCATATATCAACCTTTCTAAAAAGTGGGAGAAATGGGAAATACAAGCAGGTTTAAGAGCAGAAAATACCAATGCAAAAGGTAATTCGATCACTGGTCAACAAAAGTTTGATAGAAATTACCTTTCATTATTTCCAACTGTTTTTATAAGTCAGAATTTGAACAAAGATAATAACATTCGCTATTCTTATGGGCGTAGGGTAGATAGGCCAAGTTATCAGCAATTGAGTCCTTTTGTTTTTTACATGGATCCGTATGCTTTTGATACCGGAAATCCTTTCTTGAAACCAATGTTTACAGATAACTTCGAAATTTCTTACAGCTACAAAAATGCTTTTTCAGTTTCGCTAAATTATTCAGATACCAGAGACCTGATTGTTCAAATTACCGAACAAAATGATGTAACCAGAATCGTTACCGTTGGCAGAGGAAATATAGGGCGCTCACAAAATTATAGCGCAGGAATTTACTTTCCGCTAACCATTGCCAAATGGTGGAATATGCAAAATAATGGAAGTGTTTATTATAACAAAGTTGATGATGGTAACTTATCAGGTGCGGTTTATAATGTATCGAACGTAGCTTACAATTTTAATACTTCGAGCTCATTTCGTTTGCCAAATAATTACTCCATAGAAATGAACTATTGGTTGAACTCGCCAAGTATAAATGGTCAAGAAAGAGCAACTGTTTTTCGCCATGCGTTAAACCTTGGTATACAAAAAAGTTTGATGGACAAAAAGCTAAAGGTTAGAGCAAATATTGATGATGTTTTCTTAACTAATCAATGGCAAGGAGAAATCGTTTATCAGAATTTAGATTTGCAGATCAAGAATAAATCATCGAGCAGAAGAGCATCTTTAAATATCAGTTACAGTTTCGGAAACCAGAATGTAAAATCAGCCAGAAATAGAAAGACGGCAACCGATGATATTAAGGGTAGAGCTGGAAGTAATTAACTTAAATAACAGAAACATGAAAAATCTAATATTTGCAACAATTTGTATCGCATTTTTAGCAAGCTGTACATCTAAAAACAGTGGTGGTAACCAATCTATAACCGTTATAAAAACAGATGAAGGATATAATTTTAAAGCTGTTTATCCTGAGCAAAAAACAAGAAAAGTAATTGGTTATATAGAAGGGGCATTAGCTAAAGATGATATTTTTGGTGGTGAAGATGACCGAAAAAATGGTGAGATCTCTTTGGCTGAAGGTAATATGTTTTACTTGAAAGCCGAGCCAGGTTTAATTGTAATAGACTTTAAAAAACAAAAAAATAGTTATGCATCTTACAAAAAGATGGAAGACCTATGTATGGGAATTAAAGAAATATTGCAGGATTAATTGTAGAAAAATAATCAGAGCCTAGGTTTTGAGCTTGTTGAAAACACAACGTGATTAGACAAGCTCATTTTTTCAAGTTATTTAAAAATTTACCTGTAACAGCCCTACAAACGCAAAGAATATGCCTTTGAAATGGTTATTTGCATCTACAGAAAGGTTCGAAATTTTAAAAGATTTCGAACCTTTCTGATTAAAGACCAATTATTTTAATGTGGTTATAATGTTAATGTAAAACAATTGCAATAGGTTTTGCATTATATATTATCGTTTAAAATTTATAAAACATTAATTTATTTTTGCGCAAAAAATAGCGTGACAAATGCATTAAAATTGGTCATGTTTTTGCTAAGAAAAAATCATTTTACATAGCATATTACAATAGTCATGATATCGAAAATTTTAACTTATAAGGTTTTGGTAATCAAATAACATATAATGGCACAAGAACTAGATTACACCAAAAGTAGCAGGGCACTTTTCAAATATATAACTAAAGAAAAAAAGGACGTTACCGCAATTTACATTTATGCCATATTAAGCGGTTTAGTGCAGTTAAGTATTCCATTAGGTATACAGGCTATAGTTAGTTTTGTAATGGGGGCAACCATGGTTACTTCATTATATCTTTTAATTGGTTTTGTAGTTTTAGGAACATTTTTAACCGGATTTTTTAGGGTTAAAGTAATGCAGATCATCGAAAAAATTCAACAAAAGATTTTTGTAGAATTTGCTATCGAATTTGCAGAGAAACTACCAAAGGTTGATTTATCTGCCAATAAAAAATATTACCTCCCAGAAATAGTAAATAGATTTTTTGATACTCAAAACCTGCAAAAAGGAATTTCAAAAATTTTATTAGAAATACCAACAGCCCTTATTCAAATTCTTTTTGGGATTTTATTGTTATCATTTTACCATCCATGGTTTTTGGTTTTTGGCGCCATAGTAATCATAATCGTGGTCATCATTTTTAGGTTTACGATGGATTCTGGAATTAAATCTAGCGTCGAGGAGAGTGATAAGAAATATGAAGTTGCATCTTGGTTAGAAGATATTGCGGGAGCCATTAAAACTTTTAAAATTAATTCAAAGTCCGAAATGCATCTTGCTGGTACGGATGAAAGAGTTGTAAGTTATCTTAACCATAGAACATCGCACTTTAAAGTATTGGTTTTGCAATACAAAACAATTATCGGATTTAAAGTGGTTATAACTTTGGTAATGTTGGCTATAGGTACCTATTTGTTGGTAAATCAAAAACTAAATATCGGTGCATTTATTGCAACAGAAATTGTGGTTTTAACCATAATGACTGCAGTAGAAAAATTGATTAAAAGTTTAGAAAGCTATTATGATGTTGTGGCATCGCTGGTGAAACTTAATAAAGTTACTGAACTTACAGAAGAGCAAAACGAAGATATTACCTTAGAGGCAAAAGATGGTGGAATGGAAATTGAGTTTAAGGAAGTTGAATTTTCTTTTAATGACAATAAGCCCATTCTCACAAATATTAATTTTATCATTAAGCCAAATACGATAAACGTAATTTCTGGTAGCTTGGGGGCTGGTAAATCATTGTTGTTAAATATGATAGCAGGTTTTTATCTGCCATCTTCTGGTAACATCCTTTTTGATAAGATACCACTTAAAAATTTAGATAAAATTTCATTAAGAGATAAAATTGGGCTCTATATGGATGACATGACTATCATTAAAGGTACGTTGCAAGAGAACATTTTATTGGGAAGAAGCGATATCAATACAGAAAATATTCTGGAATTATCTGAAGTGATGGGCATAGAAAATTTATCTAGTCGTTTTACAGATGGTTTTAATACGCAACTAAGCGAAACTGATACTGAAATTTCATTTAGCTCAAAAAAGAAAATTCTTTTATTAAGAGCCTTTTTAGGTCAAAATAGATTATTGCTTTTAGAAGATCCTTTAGATGGGATGAATGAAGAATTTAAGTTTAAAATGATAAGTTACTTGCAAAAGCTAAAAGAAAATACCACAATTATGATTGTTTCTGATGCGTCTGAGTTAATGTTTATTGCCGATCAGAAATTACATGTACATGATGGTACTATAGCAAATATATAACAAACGATATTTTAAAAAATGGAACTAAAATCTACAGCTAATATTTATCATATAAATAGAGATTCGAGGGTTAAGAGGTGGTTTTTTTTTGTTTTGGGTGCTTGTATAGTTGTACTATTCTTACCATGGACACAGAACATTAAAGTAAGAGGTAATGTAAGCACTTTATACCAAGATCAGCGGCCACAACAGCTTAATTCTCCAATACCTGGCAGGATTGTAAAATGGCATGTAAAAAACGGCGATAATGTTAAAAAGGGCGATACACTTTTACAATTGGCCGAGATTAAAGACGAGTACCTTGACCCAAGATTAGTAGAAAGAACACAACAACAGGTAAAAGCAAAAATTGGTGTAAGAGACTACTACAATGCAAAAGTTGGTGCAACTAGAAGTCAACTTAATGCCTTAAATGCTTCTAGAGAACTCAAACTTAGTCAGCTAAAAATAAAAGTGAGTCAATTAAATAATAAACTTTTAGGCGAAGAGGCAGAATTGGCAGCGGCAAATAATGAGTTAAAGTTAAGCGAAGACCAATATAATCGCCAAAAAAAAATGTTTGATGACGGTTTAGTATCGTTAACACAGTTTCAACAAAGAAGTGTTTCTTTTCAAAACGCATTAGCCAAAAAAACAGCTGTAGAAAATAAATTGGCGCAAACCCGGCAAGAAATTACAACTGTTAACATAGAGCAAAGTGCTGCCATACAAGATTACACTGAAAAGGTGAGTAAAACTGAAGGCGAACGTTTACTTAGTATGGGGCAGATTGAAGGCAGTACAGGAGAAATTGCTAAACTCGAAAATCAGGTTGCCAATTACCAAGCAAGGCAAGGTCTATATTATATACTGGCTTCACAAGATGGACAAGTAGTTCAACTTAATAAAGCAGGTATAGGAGAGATACTTAAAGAAACCGAAAGCTTAGGTACAATTGTGCCTAAAAAAGTTGATTATGCAGTAGAAATCTACGTAAAACCTGTAGATCTTCCCTTACTTAAAAACGGCCAAAGAGTGATGTGTATTTTTGATGGTTTTCCGGCAATTGTTTTCTCTGGGTGGCCAAATACAAGCTATGGTACTTTTACCGGAAAAGTTGTAGCCATTGAAAGTAATATCAGTTTAAATGGCTTATTTAAAGCATTGGTTATAGAAGACAAATCGCAAAAACCTTGGCCTCCACAAATTAAAATGGGTGCAGGCGTGCAAGGCATTGCAATTTTAAACGATGTGCCTATTTGGTACGAATTATGGCGAAACATAAATGGTTTTCCGCCAGATTATTATACTGTTAAATCTGCAAGTGGCAATGAAAAGACGAAGTAGGTCAATTTTATTATTGTTTTTCATTTTTCTGGCCAATTCATTATTTGGGCAAGATACTTTGAAGCTGTCTCACCAGGAGTTTTTAGCGATTGTAAAAAACTATCATCCAATGGCTTTTCGCTACCGCTTGCAAAATCAGATTGCCGAGGCAGAAATACAGCAAGCTCGTGGAAATTTCGATCCGATTGTAGCAGGTAAAAACGGCTCAAAAACAATTGATGGCATAGAATATTATAAGGAAACAAACATCGGGTTAGGTATCCCAACTTGGTATGGTATAGAACTTAACGGCAGCTACAATTATATAGATGGGCAAAAACTAAACAATAGCGATACCAGAGGTGGATTGTATCAGTTTGGCATTACTTTACCATTGGCTAAAAATTTATTGTATGATAAAAGAAGAGCTTTGTTAGACCAAGCAAAGTTTGGATTGCAAATGACTTTAGCCGAACAGTTATTGTTAACTAACAATTTGATGTTAGAAGCAGAAAACGCTTACTGGGAATGGGTAAAGGCATTCGAAGTATATCAATTGCAAAGCAGGGCTGTAAAAATTAATGAAGATAGGTTAACTTTTGTCCGCAAAACCTATCAATATGGCGAACTTGCAGCAATAGATACTACCGAAGCCATTACGCAATTACAAAATTTTGAATTGGAACAAAAAGATGCCTACATAGAATTTGTAAAAGCAACTCAACAACTGTCGTTATTTTTGTGGAAGGAAAATCAGCAGCCCTATGATATTTCACAACTAATTGTTCCATCCGCTTCGATAACTGATAATATTGCCTACCAAAACTACTTAACCTTAATTACTGAAATTGAGAATGAGATAGTAGGCAATCATGCAAGTATGTTGTATTATTCTCAAAAACAAAATATTCTAGAAAGCGAGCGAAGGCTAAAATTTCAAAGCCTATTGCCTAAGGTAGATTTTACTTATAACTTTTTTAACAAAGAAAATTACCAGAGCGATTTTTTTCCTTTGTTTCAAAATAATTATCAATATGGTGTTAAGTTAGAGATACCTATATTTTTAAGGCAGGCAAGGGCAGATTATCGCATGGCGAAAATTAAAATACAACAAAACCAGTTAGATACAGATTATAAACGACAAGAAATTAATACAAAGATTATCACTTATAAAAATGTGGTGATTAATTATAATCAACAAATAAGTTTGGCATTTAGAAACGCCAACAATTACGAGCTTTTATTAAAAGCCGAGGAAGTTAAGTTTAACAATGGTGAGAGTTCCCTATTCTTAATTAACAATAGGGAAAATAAATTGATAGATGTACAGGAAAAACTGTTAGAATTACGCCTTAAGTTTTTGCAAAGTTATAATCAGCTTAAATGGACCCGAGAAAATTTCAAAGCAATTGAAGAATAGTGCAAAAGCATTAAAACAACTATTTAACAGTATACCTGTAAACAGTTCTGCCAATATTTCCATCTTTATCAAATCCCTCGACAACTGCACGGTAGGTGCCTCTACCATCTGCATTAAAGAACTCGAAACTCGCTGTTCCCTTTTCATCCGTATATACTTTTGGGTTCCAATAGATCGTTGTCCTTAAATCGTTACTGTTGATTACAGCATTTGGTAAATATTTTGGCGAATAAAACTCTCTTTCTTTTGTGTAACCCATTGGATTATAGGTAATGATATTGCGTTTTGGCATCAAATCCATTAACTCTTGTTTACTTATCTTTTTGCCCACAGGTGCTTTTTTGGTATTCACCACCAAAACGCCTTTGGTACCATAAGCTCTATCAACCGTGCCCAAAGCATCATTTAAAAAGATCTCTACAGATTCTACTTCATTGGCACTAACCGTATTCAGATCTCGTGCATCAACCGGATTGCCGTTAATGAATACCTGTACAGGCGTTCTTCCGCCTGCATTGTAATCACGCATCACATAAAACTTCTCTTCATTATATGTTAAACCTGTTGCCCTTGATTTTAAACAATCTAAAAGAAAATTACACGTAGTAAAAGTATCTCCTGGTATCAAGTGCTCTGGCATCATACTTAATCCAGATAGTGCACTATGATCGGCATGGCTAGGTTTTTTAATATTTGCATTACCTTTAATTTCTACTTCCTTAAGGGTTCTTAAATACCTGTATTGTTTTTGGCTATTGTTTAAATAAGCCGACATTACAGTATCAATATTGGTTACCTGATCTAAAACATTCGGATTTTTACCATTGCCAGCCGTTGGCATACCATCTAATACAATCATTAAATTAGCAGCATTTGCATTGTATTTAGCACTAATAACTACTTGAGAAGAGTCTGGAAATGCTAAGTTTTGGAAATTAAATAAACCAGAGTTTGTGGTCAAAATTTCAGCAGAAATGGGTTTATTCGTTACCATTAACCTCATGGCGCCTTTTCTAATAGGCATTCCTGTTAAATCTCTAAGGGTACCAGTAATATTTATACCTTGCTCTGGTAAATAGGTAACCATAGGGAATTTGTCTTCCAAAATATCAGCATAAGCAAATCGTCTATACCCTTGCGTTAACATCAATTTATCTAGGTCACTCAATTTTTTGTCGTCAGTTTTTACAAAATAATAATTTGGTTTTTCGATATAGCCTTTTAGGTCTGAAGTTAACAGTAGTGAGCTCAATATGGTGGTTTCGGTGGTTTCATCAACAGGCACTTTGGTCTCGTCGATAACACTAACAGAGAAATCTCCAACTATTGGTAATCCAGTACCTTTGGCATCTAAGCTCAATTTAACTTTCTGGCGAGGCTTATAAGTTGGCAAGTCAGATTTTAAGGTTAAATTCATGTCTGTATTTCGCAAAACAAAAGCTAAACGCTCACTTAACATTTGTTTGGTCTCGTTAAATAAAGTTATTTGAGCAATACCAGATGGGATTTCTTTTTTAGGTATTTTGATGATGATAACTTGACTTGCTAAATTCGCTTTTGCAGCATAATAAACTACATTGGTATTTTGGGTTACAATAAAAAACGTTTTCCCTTTATTAGCCTCAAAAAATGCAGTGTTCGACATTATTTTAAGGTTGATAAATTCTGCATTAGAATTGATCACTTGTAGGGCAATACCTGATGCTATTTGTTTTGGTAAAGGAAATGATTTCACAGAGCCATCTTTAGCCGTAATTTTTGCTGTGTAATTTTTGCCGCTTTCTGGAGTGATGAATAATGAGCCCATCCCAGCATTGGCTGTAGTAAATGTAGATACCTCATTATTTTGGTCGTCTACTATACTTCCTTTAACATCTAAGCCTAATCCATCACTTTTTACAGCTTTAAATCCTACTTGATTAGGTATTCCACTAATAAATGAACCCCCTTCTGGGAAAAATTGAAAATCAAAGTCGTTTAAGGATTGTTTTAATTTAAAATTAGCCGTAGCAGTTTCTTTTTCAGCAATGCTGATATCGGCAACAATAATCCCATTTTTAATTAGTTCTCCATTTTTACTAGTTACATTAATGCTTAAAAATCCATTTTGGTCAGTAGTCCCTCTTCCTTTAGCAAATTCGTCAAAATTAGAGAGTATGCGCCAATTTACAGTTTTATTAGCATATGGTTTTTTGGTTAAATCTTTGAACTGAATTTTTGCTGTTGTTCTGATGTTCTTTTCAACAGCCTCGTTATTAAAAGTAATAAATGTATTGAGCTGTTTGTCGATTGCTTCACCAATGGTGATGTTTTTGGTGAAATAATAGGCGCTATCAAAGTTTAGCATCCATAAGGTATAAGCTCTAACATAGTAGTTTCCCTGTTTAAAATTGGTCATGCTTAATGGAATGTTTCCATAAGCCACGCTGTTTTTTACGGGTAGTTTAACTGTATTGATCAGAGAATCTTTATCATTCAAAATCTCCACATAAACAATCTTACTTAGAGGAGATGGTAAATTCTGCTCTATGGTAACGTAGGCTTTAAACCACATGGTATCAGCTACAGCGTAATACGGTTTATCGAAATGAACATATACTTTTTCTACAGGTTGTTCATCAGCCAGTTTTTTGGTCTTGCTAATAATAGTGTTTAAGGCCACACTATCTTGTTGTGCAAAAACAGATAAGGTGGTTATTATGGTGATAAAGAATAGTGCAAAAAGGACCTTAGTAAATTTCATTTAAATGTATTAATCGATTTGTAGGTGTGCTAATATATTGATTATTGCGCTATTGAACTGTATTTAGCCCAATGTTTAACATATTTTTACAATTAAAAAGGCATAAAAAAACGGATACTCTAAATTTAAAGTATCCGTTAACAGGGATTATTTTGGTTATTTAAATTCTATGGTAAAGTCTGAAGTAGATTGGCGTACTTTTTTCAATCCAGCTAACCAATCGCCACTTTCATCGCGATAGCCTAAAGGTAAAACGGTTACGCTTTTTAATCCTTTTTCTTTTAAGCCTAAGATTTCATCGTATTGTGCGCTGTCAAAACCTTCCATTGGGGTTGCATCAACCTTTAAAAGAGCCGCTTGTGCAATAGCGATACCAAAGCCGATATAAGCTTGGCGAGCGGCATGTTGGAAATTAACTTCTTCTGCTCTTGGAACATAATTGTTAACCAACATTTTAACATAATCTGCAGTGCTTTCTGGTGGAGTACCACGTTCTTTGTGCGTACGCTCAAAAACATCGTTGATGCGTTCTTCAGTGTAATTATCCCAAGCTGCAAAAACCAATAGGTGAGAAGAATCTACAACCTGAGATTGATTGAAAGAATGGGCTAAAAGCGATTGTTTTAAATCGGGATTGGTAATAACGATTACTTTGAATGGTTGTAAACCAGAAGAAGTAGGCGCTAAACGAGCTGCCTCTAAAATTTGATCAACTTTTTCTTGTGGCACTGCTTGGCCATTCATTTTTTTGGTAGCGTATCGCCAATTTAAGGCATCTATTAAACTCATTTTATGTTTTTTATATGATTTTAAAAATTAATTATTAATGTTATGTATAAATCCTTGTACAGCATCTAGCAAAACTCGTTGTTGCATCTCATCTGGGGTGGCAGTCATATTAACCATATTAATGGAACTTAGTCCATGCAGTATCGACCAAAGCGTATGGAATTTTAATATGGTGTGCTCTGTTACAGCCTCAGCATTACTCAGGTTTTGGATGGTATTCACTAAAATGGAACCGAACTTACCGATCTCGTTGATCTGATTAACCCTTTCGCAACTTGGCATGCCTAAACCAAACATCATCTGATAATATTCTCTTTGGTTAAAAGCAAAATTGAAATAAGCATTCGCCATAGCTATCAGCTGCTGTTTAGGTTCAATCTCACCTACTTTCGTTGTTAACATCACATTGCTCAACATTTCAAACCCTTGTTTTACAAACTCCTCTAAAATGGCATCCTTACTTTCAAAATGATTATAAACTACGGGTAAACTGTAACCAATAGCATCTGCAATTTTACGAATAGAAACAGCTTGCCATCCTTCATTTAAGACGATAGCTTTCGCAGCTTCAAGAATCGATGCTCTAACTGCTTCTTTCTGTTTAATGCTACGTTCGGTTGCCATTTCAGTAAAAAGTTAACACTGTTAGCAAATGTATAATCAATTTTTAATTGTTTAAACAAATAGATGGAGTTATGACGGTGAAATGATAAGCGTTATCACATTTTAAAAACATTTAAAGAATTTAGAACGTTAAATATTATGCAAGCATAAAATGTTTGCGTTCGAATTACACTAAATATAAAAAAATGAAAAAGCTATTGTTATCTGCTATATTACTAGCAGCAGCGTCTCTCACTACATTTGCCCAAGAAGGAAGAGGTTTTTACTTAAAACCTACTGGAAGCTATTTTTTAAAGGTTACTCCAGTAGAGTTTCCTAATGTTGGCCCATTGCAACCCCGAGATTATGTTTTTTCGATTAACCCATCAACAGGAGCACAAACACGAATAACTGAAGAAGCGATTACGGGTTCTTTTGGACAGGGTTGGAGAGCAGGCTTAACTGGAGGTTTTAGATTTAATGAAATTGTAGCCTTTGAAATGGGTGTAAACTATTTTGAAAGCGAAAAAAATACCATGGCTAAACAAACAGGCTATATTGGCAATAACCAAGTGTTGGGGTTAGAAGCTGTTGGACAAGTAGCAGCAATAGATGTAACGCCTACCATAGTTTTTCATTTACCAACTGAAGCCAAATTTAAACCTTATTTAAAAATGGGAGCGGTGCTTCCAGTATATGGTTATTTAGACATTAATACAGCAGTAAATGACCAAACAGGAACCATAGCAAGAACAGTTAACCCGAATTTTGCGGCAATTGAATTGACACGTACTGAACGAATAAAACCGAAACCGACTTTAGGCTATATTGGAGCAGCTGGATTTAATATTCCTATTGGTGCTAAAATTAGTTTTTTTAGCGAGGTAGAATATAGAAATGTATCTGTAAATGGTGATAGTAAAGAGGTTACTAAGTTTGCTGCAATTGGTACATTGGCAAACGGTACAAAAGTGCCGGTAAGTTTAAGTGATTTGCCAGTTGGCACAAGAGAAACTAATTATCATAAAAAGTTAACTGCTAGCTCAAATGTTGCTGGTACTGCTGGTTACGATGCAAATAAACCAAGCGATGATTTGAAATCTTACATCAACATTGGTGGATTAGGCCTTAATGTAGGCCTTAAAATAGGCTTATAAAAATTATACTGAGCTTATTAGATTTTTGGTAGGCTCAGTATTACCACCTATTTTAATGTAAATTTTTAGCAATCCTAAATCCCAAATCATCTATTTTAAAACTTGTGGGATGGCTTCTTCTACGATTTGTTGCCATAACAGCTCTCGGCTCATCGCACCATCCACCACCTCTAATGATGCGATAAGAACCATACACACTTTCATCATAAATATCTGTGCACCATTCCCAAACATTTCCTAACATATCATGCAATCCGAAAAAATTGGGCTCTTTAAGGCCTACGGGTTGAGTTTCTCCTGCAGCATTACCTTTATACCAAGCAATATCCTCTAATTCCCCATACCTAATTCCAGTAGTTGTTGCTCTACATGCATATTCCCATTCTGCTTCTGTAGGTAATCTATATCCATTTGCAAGAGGATTAAAACTAATCTCTTCAGTAGTTGAGTGGAATAGATAACAACACTGCAGTGCACACTTATTGGATAATAAATTACAGAAGAGAACTGCATCCCGCCAAGTAATACTTTCTACAGGTCTCTGTGCACCTGTAAATACACTAGGAGATTGTCCGGTAATTTCATGATAAAAAGTTTGTGTAATTGGATGTTTTGCCATTAAAAAAGACTTCAGCTTTACCGCCCAAGTTTTCTTTATGCGATCGTCTCTTAGAGTAATTTCTCCAGCAGGTATGGTTACCATCAGGCTGTTGAGTTTTGTCACAACAAAATCTATATTGTCCACTAAACTTTTGTTTTTTTAAATTGAAATGTTTTTTCGGGAGTGGCAAACATAATGGCAATTAACACCATAATCATTAAAAAATTATATTCAATGCCATTTCTGCCGCCACCTACTACAAACCAACCTTCCTTAAAATGTACGAGAATGATGCCCATAATTAAAACGAAAATGGTAACGATACTTGCCAATTTAACATACTTATTGCTTACTAATGCAATAGCACAAACCACATGAGAAAGTTTTACTGCCCAAGCTATAGGAATACCCAAAGGTGCAAAGCCAATTTCATTTAAAAAGTATTTTCCAAATGCATGTATTCCTCCATCAAACATACCCGGTATGGCGTGTGTGAATAAAATTATAGCAATGGTAACCTGCAAAATGTAAATGCTTCTTTTCATTGGGCTACATGGAGTAATTATTTGCTGTTCTCGTCTTTTATTCCTTTAAGTAGCGCATATATGGCCATGGCATGTCCATGTCCTAAATCGAAATCTTCTTTTAACCAGGCTACAATTTCTCCAGCCTTAATGTTATCGTTTAATTTTCCAGCGGTACTGAAACCTTTTTGATCAGCTAGGTTTCTGAAATCTATAGGGTCTTTGCCTGTTTTTTCTTTTATGGTTTTTAAATATCCTTGAAATGACATAAGTAGTATTTACTTTAATAAAATACGAATATAATAAATTCTGTATGGCAAAAAGATCACAAAGCAGTTAACTCTCTTTTCAGATTGTTCCTTGCCTGGACTTCGAATTTGCTGTAAAAGAAAGTTGTTTTAAATATGTTTTTCATAGATAAAAAGTGAAGCAACACTTTTTTTCGACCAGGCTTATAGATCAAATCTGGATAAATTGCATATTCTTTTCTTACATTCTGAGCATACAACAAATAATCTTCCCAGTTTTGTCCTAATATGGAAAGATCGGCATCTGTAAAATAATTAGTATCATTATCTGTTGAACTGACGTGTGATTTCGTAGCAAGGATTTGTGATTTGCACTTTATAATGCACTCTTTTGGGACAGAAATTTGTAGCATACGGTTTTCTGCTAGCAAAGCACTTTCTTCTTCATTATTGGCTTTTAGCGCACTATAAACAATGTCATGATAATAAAGTGTAAATAAAATCGTCTCCCAGTCTTCAATTGCTGCTTTAATTTGATGTAACTGTTTCAGTAAATTTTCAAGGTGGATTAAAGTATGGTAATGCCTCTTTCTGTGACTATAGTTTCGTTCAATATCCTCCCACAATTCGTTCTGCAATTCAATATTATCAGTGTAATTGTTTAGCAATTTGAAGTAGGTTTCTTTAAGCATGATATATTTTAAACGCAAATAAATTTACTGTTTTTTTTGCTTTTCATAGTATGATAAAGTTAACGCAGCTATGTCTCTAGTTAATTGTGTAGGCGAATTACAATCGCAGTTGCTAAAGCCAACTACATAAATATCAGCAGTTGGAATATATACAGCCATTGTTTTAAAACCGAATATACTGCCGCCATGCTCCCGTGCTGCAAAGCCATTTATTTCCTTCAAATGCCAACCATAACCATAGGTAAATGTTTCTCCATTATTTAATCGGTACTTTGTAAAGGCCTTTTTTATGGTTTCTGGCTTCAAGATTAAATTTGAGTTTATTGCATTTTGCCATTTGAGCATATCGGCTAAGGTAGACATCAGCGAACCTGATGCATAGGGAATAGTAAAACTAATTTTAGATTTATTTACATAACCTGCCTCTTTTTTTTGGTAGCCATAGGCCCTGTTTATAATAACAGCCAAATCGCTTGCATAGCGAGAGTTGTCCATTCCAATTTTATTAAAAATATGTTTTCGGATATAATTTTCATATGTCTCTCCAGATATCAATTCAATAACTTGACCTAAAATTACATATCCCGAATTGTTGTAATCGAATTTTTCTCCAGGAGCAAAGTCTATAGGTTCATTTTTGAAAAAATCTATCAATTCTTTTGGCGATAAATCTTTTTGGGCAATCTCTTGGAGCGCTTTCATTTTGGTAAAATCTTTAATGCCCGAAGTATGCGTTAACAAGTGATGTAAAGTAATTTTATTACCTGCGGGATAGTCGTTTATATATTTTGTTATCGGATCTTTTATATCTAGTTTACCTTGCTCTGCTAACATTAAAATTGCAATTGCGGTAAATTGTTTAGTCATCGAACCCAATTGGAATACATTATCCGTACTCATATCAAATCTTAGTTCTAAATTGGCTTTGCCAAGAGCTTTCTGATAAATGGTTTTGCCATCTTTAGCTACCATAAATACAGCTCCTGGGCCATTTGTGTCTTTAAATAGGGTTGAGATTAAACTATCTACACTATGCTCTAGATTTTGAGCTTTGGTTGATGTATTTAAAATTAGGAATAACGTAAAAACAAGTAATTTTCTCATGATTTCGATTTGTTCATGAGACGTTGAGGATTAAATATTGGTTACAGTTGTGATTAAGATTGTAATTTAGCTTTAATCTATTTTAATTGTTTTTTATTGCTGACTCAATCTTCAATAGCTTCTATACCTTGCTGTTTTAATTTTTCTAAGTTGGCTTTCATCGCATTCAGCATTCCTGGTGGATGTCCTTGCCAATCCAGCACTTCGCCAATTACTTTTATTGGTTTTTTAGTTCGGTAAGATTTAGTTGGATTTCCTGGAAACTTTTTATCTGTTAAATTTGGATCATCTTCAATACTGCCTGTAGGTTCTACAATATAAATTCTCCCTTTTCCTTCACCTAAAGCCAATTCTGCTCCCCAAGTTGCTGCATCTAAAGTGGCAGATAAATATACATAAAGTGCTTTCTTTTGCGAACCATAATTAGATTTAAAACCAATATCAATAAGATCTCCTATATTAAGATTCGCCTTAGTGCCATGATACAAAGTTTGCGAGCTTAGATCATTAGAGTTTTTCGTTTCGATTTGGCTACTGTGTGTTTTCATTTGTTTGTAAGGGGATAGACATTTGACATTCTTACCTGACAGTTAAATTTAAGCAAAATAATACGTTAAGAAAAAACTAGAAATTACTTACAATGCCTATCTTTATCCTGTTACCAATATAAATTGTTATGAAATTCTTATCCCTATTTGCAATTTTTGTGCTCTTATTATCCTGTTCGCCAAAAATTAAGGCCACAAAAACAGATACTGCTAGCTCACAAATTAAAACAGGTGCAGAACAAACCGAATTGTATTTGCCTTTATTAAAAGGAAAAAGAGTGGCAATATTGGCTAACCAGACCTCTATTATTGGCAAATCTCATTTAGTAGATAGTTTGCAAAAATTGGGAATTAACATTGTTAAAGTTTTTGGCCCTGAGCATGGTTTTAGAGGGAATGCCAGTGCAGGCGCCAAAGTTTCTGATGAAATTGATCAACGAACAGGTATTCCTATTATCTCGCTTTACGGAAAAAAGAATAAGCCAAGCAAGGAAGATTTGGCAGATGTAGATATTTTAGTTTACGATTTGCAAGATGTTGGTGTTCGTTTTTATACCAACATTAATGCTTTGTCTCGTTTAATGGAAGCCTGCGAAGCCAGTAAAAAAACACTATTGATTTTAGATCGCCCTAATCCAAACGGATACTTAATTGATGGGCCAATTTTAGATATGAAATACAAATCGGGAATTGGCATGTTTCCTATCCCAATGTCGCATGGTTTAACTGTTGCCGAGTTTGCACAAATGGCCAATGGCGAAGGTTGGTTAACAAATAAAGTAAAAGCCGATCTTAAAATCATCAAGGTAGCAAACTATAATCACGATATGCGCTATGTCTTGCCAGTTGCACCATCGCCAAATTTAAATACAGAACAATCTATTTTGCTGTACCCTAGTGTTTGTATGTTCGAGGGGGTTTATGTAAACCACGGTAGAGGAACCTATTATCCGTTTACGGTCTTAGGTAGTCCGGCTTATAAAGGGATTTACAGTTTCAGTTTTACCCCAAAAAGCATCAAAGGAATGGCCGAAACGCCTATTTTTATGGATGAAGTTTGTTATGGTATCGATTTACGCAACTACGATACTGAGCAATTAAGGAAAAGCAAAAAGATCAATTTCAGTTGGATTAAGGAATTGTACAAAGCACATCCGCAAAAAGAAAAGTTTTTCGAATCTAAGTTCAGTAACCAAATGAACAATATAGAAATCCAAATCGGTCGTGGAGATTTTAGGCAACAAATCATAGATGATGTGCCTATTGAAACCATCAGAGCAGGATGGGAGCCAGGATTAAAAGCTTATAAAGAAATGAGGAAAAAGTATGTGTTATATCCTTAATTATGTGCCTTATGCTGATCCGATAACTATCGGATTTATTTCGGCATCAGTTGCGCAATCTTGTTAGCTAATTATGTTTAGCATCGAGTACAAATTCTTTAAACGCATTTTACTAATTATTTGGGCGTTTTAACACGCTTTCCGCTATATCTTTTTGGCAGAAATAGCCAAAAAGGATGCCGCTTCAATCGTTAACGCTAGCAAAGTTTTATAAGCTTGATAAAATGTTTTGAACCACAATTAATTCGCGTTTGAGCATAAGTAAAGGTAAGACTAAAAAAGCTATAGCCATGGTTCGTGTCTCCACGAACCAGATAGGAGAAAATAAACAAACAATATATTTTATACATATATTTATCTCTTTCTTTCAGCATGGACGAGATCATTTTCAATCAACGACGAAAATCTTATATTGAAATAGGTAAAATATATTTCTGGACTGCAACGATAAACAAATGGCAAAAAATATTATCAGACAATAGGTATAAAGATGTTATTGTTCAATCTTTAAATCACTTAAGTTTGGAAAATAAAATAGATGTGTTTGCATTTGTTATTATGCCAAATCATATCCATCTTATCTTGCGAACAAATGAATTAAATGGGAAAGAAACTGCACAGGCTTCATTCTTAAAATATACAGCGCATCAATTGAAGCGTATGCTTTTAAAGGATAACCCTAATTTGTTAATTAACTACGAAGTAAAAGCGCCAAACAAAAACTATGAGTTTTGGAAACGTGATTCCTTGGCTATCGAATTATACAGCCCAGATGTTGCTTTTCAAAAGCTAGATTATATTCACAATAACCCATCAACTGAACGATGGCAGCTAGCGAAAGAGCCAAGTGATTATTTTTATTCTTCCGCAAGTTTTTATGAATTTGACATCTGCAATTTTCCGTTTTTAAAGAACTTGGCTCAAGAGTTTTAATATGGTTCGTGAGGACACGAACCAAGGCGAAGGCATTGAGTATAAAATCTTTAAACGCATTTTACTGATTATTTGGGCGTTTTAACACACTTTCCGCTATATCTTTTTGGCAGAAAAAGCCAAAAAGGATGCCGCTTCAATCGTTAACGCTAGCAAAGTTTTATAAAGATGTTAAAATGATTTGAACCACAATTGTAATTCGCGTTTGAGCATAAGTAAAAATAAGACTAAAAAATCTTCAAAATTCTCTTATTATTACCAAAACGTAAAAATAAGCATAAAAAATAATGCTTATTTTAACATTAATTGAATTTGCTTCTATTGTAAATGTATTGGCATTTGTTCAATTACAAGTTTTTGTAACTGCTTGGCTTTAAAATCAAACCATTGTTGTCGGTAAGTAGAGTTTTCTACAATAAATTTGAAATGGCTAAATGGCTTTTTCTTATTTAATGCGTTAATGAGTTCATCACTTAGTTTTCTGTCTTTAACCTCTTTAACAAAGTCTTCCATAATTTCGAAACTTTCTCTAGAGCTTGGTTTATCAATCCTTATAAAATTCTTTTTTGTCTCTTTCAATTTTAGCTAAATCCTCGCCAAAAAATTCCTCAATGTCATCCATCCGATCATCAAAATCTGGAATTGAGACAATTTCTCCACTTATTTTATGGTAATAACAGCAAAAACCACAATCTAGCTGATCTGCTATTTCTTTAATTTGGGCTGGGGTTGGTGATAGCATCTTTTTATATCTTAGTATAATTCTAATTTAAAAGATTTATTTTAAACATTAAAAAATGACTAAATATTAAATTAATCATTTAACCACATTGATTTTTTAACTAGCGTTACTACCCCAATATTGTAAGCATAAATAGCGGCAGGTACAAAGGTGATATTCACACTATCTATTGTTTTATTGCCGCCTAAGTCTATTGTGGTAACCAAAGTAGACTTAAATTTATTTTGATTACAGAAATGCAATAAACTGTTTAACTCTTTCGGTTTTTCAAAATAACGATTACTCCATTTAACTTCTACACACCATTGTGGTTTAAATAATTTGTTGTCTATCAATACAATATCCACTTCTCCCTCAGCACGACCCATTTTCCATCTTGCATATTTTAGGTCGAGATTTTCTCTATGCATCCATTGCGAAAATATAGCAGTTTCTACCATGTTACCTGTTTCGCTATCTGTTTCTTGAATAGGCGAGAACAGTGCAGTGCGTAATGATGGATTGGTTAAGTAAACTTTAAAATTGGTAATGCGTTTAAATTTTTTAGCATTTACATCTATCTTGTGGATTACCTTGATCAAAAATGCGGCTTCCAAATACTCTAGATACTTTTTAATTACTTCTTTTTGAATGCCACTATCTTTTGCCAAGCGCTCGAACGAAAATTCATTGCCCGTGTTATAAGCTAGGTAACTAAAAAAACTATTCAATTCTTGCACATCTTTAATGCCGTACAAACTTGGTAAATCTCTTAATAATACCTTATCTACAATATCGTTTTTTACATATCGCCCCATGTCGCTTTGTATTTTTTCAGACAAAACAACCTCGGGGTAACCACCAAAGTTTAAGTAATGAAAAAATTCTTTGTTTAGTGCTTTATTGTCATGCGTAGTAAAAAATGGTATTTCTTTTTCATCATAAATGATAGATTTAGCCTGTACCAAATGACCTAAATCTTTTAAATGTATATATTCGTGGAAAGTAAGTGGAGGTAACATAAAATCAGTAAATCTGCCAGCGCCACTTTCAGAACTTTGCAAACGTAAAGCAGCAGCAGCAGAACCTGAAACAATAAATTTGGTTTTAGGATACAAATCAACCAACACTTTAAGGTGTCTTTCCCAATCTTTTAGGTATTGGATTTCGTCGAAAAATACAAAACAACCTTCTAAATTAGCCAAATCTACAGCTTGCTTTGCTAACAATAGAATTTCCTCTAAACCTAAATGCATGTAAATAGGGTTATCGATACCAATAAAGAAGATTTTTTTTGGAGCAACCTTTTCGACCAGTAATTCTTGTATGGCATGAAACATCATTACTGTTTTACCCACACGCCGCGGTCCCATTAAAACTAAAGCTCTTTTAATTTCAGTTTCTTTAACAAACGGATAAAAAAGCTTGAAATAAAGCCGCCTAGACATATCTGTATAAACTTGCTGCACTTGCCCAGTTAGCCACCAGGGGTTTTCATACTGTAAACGTTCTAATCTCTTGGCAGTCGGAATAGATGTGTTAAAATCCATAAAATGGCTTATTTTTACGTAAATGTAATAATAAGCATTTAAAAAATAGCTTGTTTTAACAAAAATGTAATTATAAGGGTTAAATTATATTATTTACGCTTTAAATTAACCGAAAAAAGTATTGATATAATTAAGAGTAATGGCCAATCTTAGATAGCTATTGCTTAACTTTTACTTTCATCAGCTCAGTCAAGGTTATAGCGAATGGAATTCCAGGTGCTCTATATCTGTCGTATTTAGATTTAATTTCTTTGAATTTTTCTAAATCTTTAAAATTAAAACTTGCTTGATCAAAATCAATGCTTTCAAAAGACTCAATATCAATAACTAAATAATAATCTTTTTTATCTTTAGTCTTATAACCTAAATTAACCAAAGTGTTACCTTCAAATACTTTTGGACCTTTGCTTAAAATTTTAAAAATTTTATTTGCTGTTTCTTTTCCAGCCTCTCTAAGAAGAAGATATCTGGCATTTACAACACTATTTTCTAAACTTAGTGATCCTTTATCATCATCCATCCTAAAATTATATTTGCCTTCTTTTTTATACCAATCGATATTTAAAGGATTCTTACAATACCCCACTAAAACAAAAGTTTCATCAGGAATAAGTTTTTCATTTCTTGTGGTATCTAAATACTCTGGCATAGGTTCCATTAGAATATTTGGAGTTGTACCATCATCCAAAAAATCTTTCTTCTCGGTTTTGTGAATGTCATAAACCTTCAAAGCAATGTGCTCTCTTTGTGATGCTCTATCAATAAAGTTTTGAACTACTTTTTCAATGAATTTTTTTAAATTTACCTTATCTCTATCATCTTTGTTAGGCTTAATTACAAAAGCACCCAAGCCAGGTATCAATTCATGAAATCCCCTGAATGGCTTATCTTCACCTTCACCGGGATATAAAACATAAGCTCCACTTGTTCTTCTAATTGCATCTTTATATGCATGCATTTTAAGTAAGTCTTGGTTTTTAAAAGTACCTTTCTTTATTTCCTCTTGTTCATCTTTTAGAAGGTCCTCATTTTCATCCTCAGTTAGTTCATCATTCTTTGATGCAGAGATTAAATCATAAAAGTTATTTACTTTATATTTTGCGTCAAAATGAATGTGTGTGATTAACTCTTTCAATTCTGCCTCTTTAGCATCCTTAATCTCCGCAGGCCAAATGGTCAGCGTATAATCTGGGCGCAAAGTTGTAGTGTAACTTCCAGGGGTGGGGTAATTTTTTCTACCTCCAAATGCTCTGTTATACGAAAATCTTATGTTCAAATTTCTGAAAGGTGATTTATAAACTCCCTCAATAGGAATTTCGCTTCCTTGTTTTAAATTTAGAGACAACTGATCTTTATCGAATTTAATCAATTGGGTTAAACTTTTAGGCTCTATATGAAATATCTCTTTAAGTAAATCTAATAATGTAAAAAACAGCCAATATTCATAAAGAGTAGCAATGTCTTTTTTACCGGCATCATAAACATTATCACCTCCATGCCAAATTAATTTGGCAGCTAGGTCAAATTTTAGCCAAGCATTTAAAACTTCTCGGTAACCACTTTTTCTTTGCAGAACAGGACTATTTAATTTTAGTGAAGTAGGTCTAGAAATTTCTTTAAAAAAAGCTTGATTTAACAGGGAAGATATTTTAATAGCAAGTTGCCCTGATTCAGTTTTGGCAGTAGAGTATTTTTCAAATTTCGTTTCACAGTTTTCGCAAAAAAATAGAAATTCTTCAAGTGCATGTTTAATAAAGCGGTTCTCAGCAGTATTTATTGATTCCACTTTGCGCTTACTTTCAACTTGTTGTGGGACTGAAGTTAAACCATAATGTTTATTTAAATATTGATTGCTGTTTATTGCTGTTCTATTACTCTTAGTAGCTATCTGTTTAATATTTTTTTGATTAAACCTACTTATACTTCTGATGTCCTTTTCTTCGTGTTCCTCTTGCCATTTGGTAGCAGGATTTGATACAATTCTTTGTATTGCCTCTTCAAATTCTTGAGAATCGATTAAACATTTAACAAAGGAAAATCTTTGATATAATGTTTCAGGATTTTTATTAAAATCTGTTTCAAAATGCTGGTTGATTGGTGCGTCAATTTGCATGATTAAATCTGTGCATCTTTCTGTAATGCTCTCCAACATGAAACGATAATCAGACCGATATCCTGCTTTAACGGAGCGAACTTCAATTGGCAATAATTGAGGACAATTTTCTATCTCTAAAGTATGTGTACCAACAAAAATGTTTGGATTGATTAAACCTTTATATTTTCCAAATCTTGATGGAATTATAATTGCATTTCGTTTACTTTTTTCTTTGAAATTAAATGAAGATTCAGAAAATTGAAATTCGTAAGAACAACCTTCACTTAATTGATATTTTGCTTCCCCATATTGAATTACTTCTTCGTCAGAAATGACAGAATAGGTATTAGGTTCACCTTTTATCTCTAACGTTAATCCATTTTTTATATGTGAAAGATCAATAATCATTTTTATGCTTCGGCATAGCTTGCAAACCCATTTTCAATAGCATTTTTATACATTCTGCAGATTTTTTCAAATGACAATTTGTATTTAACATTTGCGTCAGTTTTTAAATCATCGTCCGTGAAGCTATTGCTTACAAACTTGTCTAAATAGTCTTCCTTAACTTTATCGCTATTATTTAAGCAAAAACCTCCTAATATTGGAAGCACTTTTGTTAATTTATTTCTAGAACCATGCAGTTTAGGTAAAAGCTTTTGCATGATAGCAATATCCAACAAATTGTTATCCTTTTCTCCTAGTTCTTTTAACATTTCCATTAACCTACCAATTTCTGTAATCGTTCTGTAACCAAATTCAGCGCCCGATTTTTTCAATTCAGAGAAAAAGTATTTTAAAATTTCTTCGGATGATTTTAAATTTTTCTCTGTTTCTTTTAAAGCTAGTTCCATAAAGCTTTCTCCCATATTTCCACCTTCTCCAGGCAGCAAATCCATATTTAATTTAATGTCGCTTTGAATAAAATCTGATAGATCTTGTTCAGTTAATCTAAATTCTATAGTATTCGCTCTATCCAAAACTTTAGGACTGAACATATAGGTAGTTTCATCGATGTTTACAGTTCCTATTATAAAAAGATTTTTTGGTAATTTAATGGATGAAGGAATGGGCTGCTTTTCATCTTCTATTTGATGCAATGGTATATCATCCCCAGATTCCATTGTGCTTAAAAAATCAGCAAAATGCCTTTCCACATGACTTAAATTCATTTCGTCTAAAATCAAGAAATATGGTTTGGTAGGTTCTTCTTTGTTTTCGAAATTTTGCTTAGCCCTAATCATTAAATCTAGCACACCATTTTCTGGAACAACATATTCTGATTTATCTAAGGCATTTGGATAACCTAAAAGTGGTTCACGATTTGTCCAATCTGCGCCAACAGGGACAATTACATATTGAGATTTGTGGGCAGATATCCATTGCGCAAAAGCTTGTGCTAGCTTTGTTTTTCCTGAACCAGAAAGGCCGCTGCAGATCACAAATGGTTTGGTACATAAAGAGGCTACGAAACGTTGTATGATTTGAGGGGAGAAGATAAGGCCGGCTTCTTTGGTTTTATCTTGAAAAGAATTTAATTTGAAGTTTTGTTTTTCCAATGCTAAATTAGAATTCGTCATTAAATCATAAGATTTATAATAGTTTAATATTTTATGGAGGTCTTTATCAATTACGCTTGCTGCAGGTAAGTTAGTAGTGTTATAAGTTTTAAACACAAAAGAGCTCCCATAATTAAAAGGTTTTACTAAATTTTTTTCAAGAAAATATTGAGAGATGGTTGTAGGGTTTTTAAGCTCCCATTGTTTAGATGGCGCACTAGTTACACTGATGCCATATGACAAAATCAAAAGACTTTCGGCTTTAAAATATAAATAAACAGGGTAAATACCATTACTTGTACTTTGTCCTGGGCCAAGAAAAGAAATCCATGGAATTTTGGCAGGACCACCTTGGCCAAAACTTATTTTAATATCTAGACCATGATATTTTTGGAGGTAGTTGTTTTTTATTGTCTTAAGGTCATCTGTTTTTGATTGGGCTAGAAATTTAATAAGTTCATTATAGTAACTCATATTTTATTTTCTTAATTACGTTTTTTCGAATATAGATAAAACAACAAATATTAATCAATTAAATAAAGTATAAAATTATTCCGATATATTTTTCACTTGTTATTTTTTTAGTATAATTTAAAAATTCCAATTTACCTCTAATCTAATCTTCTCTTAAATTTTATAACGATAATTTGGGTGTTTAGCGATCAATTCAACTTTAGTAAAATCCATAGATTTTTGTTTTAGGTCAACTAAATTTAATGATTTAACCTATGATTATCAAGTGTTTTTACACACATTTTGATAGAGATCGTTATGATAAATCTATGAGAATTTGTATTCAATTTTTTTTTCAAGCACAGTTCTATGTTCTCTAAACCCGATGGCAGCGGATATACTTTTTGTAGCATTAACGCCAAAGATTGTCACCTCGTTCCTCCACGCAATCACGTGTTAAGTACGTTGGTACAGAGGCCAAAAAGATAGTAGTATACAGCGGGGCGAACTTTAAAATGAAATGCTGCAATTGCTTTTCAAAAAAGTAGTTTCATCAATAGAAATTCATCGCTTTGCTCCGTATGACAAAATTTATAAGGATGACAGATCTAAACTGGATGACAAATCTTGGCAAGTAGAAGTATATAAAAAAAATAGCCCGAACTTTCGCTCGAGCTATTGTATTTTTATTATAGTTTAAGGAATTAACGATACATATTGCCGCCTCGCTTCTCTCCTAGGAATGACAATTTTCTATGCTATTACTTCTTCTTCCATGTAACTTTCGATAGGAGGGCAAGCGCAAATTAATGCTCTATCTCCATGACTATCGTTTACACGGCCAACTGAGGGCCAGAATTTATAAGCCGCCACGTAAGGTAATGGGAAAGCTGCCGTTTGTCTGCTATAACCATGTGCCCATTCATCTGCAGTAACTACTGCCGAAGTGTGCGGTGCATTTTTTAGTGGATTATCAACCCTATCTAAACTTCCATTTTCTACTTCGGTAATCTCATGTCTGATAGCGATTAAAGCATCGCAGAAACGATCTAACTCATGTTTTGGCTCAGATTCTGTAGGTTCTACCATTAGCGTTCCTGCTACCGGGAATGAAACCGTTGGTGCATGGAAACCATAATCCATTAAACGTTTAGCGATATCAACTACTTCGATACCAAAGTTTTTGAAACCACGACAATCTAAAATCATCTCGTGTGCACAACGACCTTGAGCACCAGAATACAACACTGGATAATGCGCTTCTAAACGAGCTTTCATATAGTTGGCATTCAAGATGGCGTATTTTGTAGCATCAGTTAAACCTTCGCCGCCCATCATTGCGATGTAAGCATGAGAGATAATTAAAATTGATGCCGAGCCCCAAGGTGCTGATGAAACTGCCGGAATAGATTTTTCGTTATTGATATCTACCACAGCATGACCTGGTAAATATTTAACCAAGTGTGCCGCAACACCAATCGGACCCATACCAGGACCACCTCCACCGTGTGGAATACAGAAGGTTTTATGTAAGTTTAAGTGGCAAACATCTGCTCCGATATTAGCTGGGCTAGTTAAACCAACTTGTGCATTCATGTTCGCACCATCCATGTAAACCTGTCCGCCGTGTTGGTGAATAGTTTCACAGATATCAATGATACTTTCTTCGAAAACACCATGTGTAGATGGATAAGTAACCATTAAACATGATAAATTTTCTGCATGTTCTGCCGCTTTTGCTTTTAAATCTTCTACATCAATGTTTCCATTTTCTAGAGACTTAACTACAATAATTTTCATTCCGGCCATTGCTGCAGAAGCAGGATTGGTACCATGTGCAGATGCTGGAATTAAGGCAATGTTACGGTGATGATCGCCTCTATCTTGGTGATAAGCTCTAATAACCATTAAACCTGCATATTCGCCTTGAGCACCAGCATTTGGCTGTAAACTCATGGCTGCAAAACCAGTGATTTCGCTTAACCATTTATCTAATTCATCAAAAACAGTATAGTAACCTAAAACTTGGTCGGCTGGTGCAAAAGGATGCACTTTGCCAAACTCTGGCCAAGTAACCGGGATCATTTCGCTGGTTGCGTTTAACTTCATGGTACAAGAACCTAAAGCAATCATCGAATGGCAAAGCGAAAGATCTTTTGTTTCTAATGATTTGATGTAACGCAACATTTCGTGCTCACTGTGGTGTGAGGTAAATACTGGATGCGTTAAATAGCTAGATGTACGTTGTAAATCAGCCGGGATGGTAGTTTGAACATCTTCAATTACAGTTAAACTATCTGCAGAGATACCTTTTACCTTAGAGAAAATGCGAACCAATAATTTCACATCTTCAAAAGTGGTAGTTTCATCAAGCGAGATGCTTACTAAATTGCCGTTATAATTAAGGTTGATGTTATTATCCAAACATTCTTTATGGATAGATCCTGTTAAATCGCCCAAATCTATTTGGATAGTATCGAAATAAGCCTTGCTTAAAACATTATAACCAGCTTCTTTTAATGAAGCTGCCAAGCTAACTGCCAAACCGTGGGTACGTTCTGCAATTAATTTTAAACCAGTTGGTCCATGGTAAGCGGCATAAAAGCCAGCCATAATAGCCAATAAAGCTTGTGCAGTACAAATGTTGGAGGTTGCTTTATCTCTACGGATGTGTTGCTCGCGGGTTTGCAAAGCCATACGCAAAGCGTAATTGTTATTGCTATCTATGGTTACACCGATAATACGACCAGGAATGGAACGTTTGTACTCATCTTTAGTTGCAAAATATGCTGCATGCGGACCGCCAAAACCCATCGGAACGCCAAAACGTTGGGTTGTACCAACCACAACATCAGCTCCCCATTCTCCCGGAGGAGTTAACAAGGTTAAGCTCAATAAATCAGCAATAACCGTTAATTTAATGTTTTGGTTGTGCAAAGCAGATGCGAAATCTGTATAGTTAAATACTTCGCCATTACCTGCCGGATATTGAACAATAGCGCCAAAAAATTCTTCGTTTGCCGTAAATTCTTCGTGGTTACCAATTACCAATTCGATACCGAAAGGGTTAGCACGAGTTTTTAAAATATCTATTGTTTGTGCGAAAATTAATTCAGACACAAAGTATTTAGTTGCTTTTTGGTTTTTACGCAAGCTGTATTGCATAAACATGGCTTCAGCAGCTGCGGTACCTTCATCAAGCAATGATGCATTTGCAATTTCCATTCCGGTTAAATCGATAACCATGGTTTGGAAGTTTAACAAAGCTTGCAATCTACCCTGTGCAATTTCTGCTTGGTAAGGCGTGTATTGCGTGTACCATCCTGGGTTTTCCATTACGTTACGCAAAATTACACCTGGTGTTAAGGTATCGTAATAACCCTGGCCAATGTAAGATTTGTAAACCTTGTTTAGTGATGCTGTTTGCTTTAAACTGGTAAGGTATTCTATCTCAGATTTTGCCTTTGGTAAGTTTAAAGGTTGTTTCAATCTAATTTTTTGAGGAACAGTTTGTTCGATCAGTTCATCAATAGAATTTACGCCAATTGTTTGTAGCATAGCCGCAGTATCTTCGCTATTTGGCGCAATATGGCGGTCTTGAAAATCTTCTTGGTAATGAATGTTTAAACTCATGCAGTTGATAAAAATAAGTTGCCGCAAAGGTAAGAAATCCGCAAGTATTTATTGTCATGAAATATTGGCTAGAACGTCATATTTTAGTGGTAAATTGGTTTAGAAAAGACTATAGTTTTGGTAGAATATTTAAGTTGTTTAACCGCAAAGACACCAAAAACGCAAAGAAAGATGGTTGGGCGTGGAAGGTTATAAAGTTCAATGTTTTAAAGTTGCAGAAAATCAAAGACGATAAAACAAAATCATGACATTAAAACAAACAAAAGCTTTCAAAGTGAACTTTCCCTAAACCCTAAACCCTAAACCCTAAACCCTAAACCCTAAACCCCAATTATAACACATAGAAACATAGCGCACATAGAATGATTTAGCTTATGAACTAACCTTCAAGCCTTCTACCTTTATACCTTCTACCTTATTTATTAACTTTCCAGCCTTCTTCTTTGTCGAGTTTTAAACGATAGGTTTTGGTGATGAAGTCGCTATTATCGTTGCTATTTCTTTGAAAAGGGACAAAAACAGTATTTACTTTTTTAAGCGAAACGGTAACCTTTGCATTGTTATCATTTACTCTATTAAAGTTTACAGGTTTTTCGTCGGCAAGCTCATAATTTACCACTTTAACCGTTGCTTTCTCTTCGTCTTGTTTCAATACAAATTCTCTCGCTTTATCCCTTAATTTGATGAGGTAAACATAGCTGCTATCTTTAGAAAGGAACTTTTTTTTACCTTCTTGAAGCGTTAAAGAAATATAACCTTCGTTTGCCAAAGTTTTATATTTTTCTAATTCTACCATATCTTTTTTGCTATTAAACTTCATCTCGCCGAAGTGAAATCTATCTGTTTTATACTCTGGATTTCCTTTTAGGTAGGTCACAATTACCTCGCCAGCTTCACTCTCGTTAATGGTGCCAACGTTTTTACAAGCACTAAAAGCAACTGTTATTAAAGCAATTAATATATAGATGTATTTTTTCATGTTATAGTTTTATATAGCCAATAAGTAATTAATTCTTATTCTTCTTAAAGATATTCCCCTTTTTTATATTTTCCAAATTTGGTAAAATCATTGCCCCTAAAATAATGGCGATACCTAACCATCTTATTAGCGAAACTTCTTCATGCAAAACCAATGCCGACATGGTTACGGCAACTGGTAATTCTACTGAACTTAAGATAGAACTGAGTGTTAAGCCTGCTTTAGGAATACCAGAGGCAAAACATAAAGGCGGGATAACTGTACCAAATACGGCTAATATGATACCCCATTTTAACAAACTGCCTCCCAATGAACCATTAATTAGGAAATAAGGTGGTAGCAGAATAAAGATGATTATACAAGCTCCAGTAATCATTAACGCACTTTTTTGCAACACCGGATATTCTGTTCCTAATTTACCATTAAGCATTAAAAATGATGCATAGAAGGCCGCAGAAATTAAACCATAAATAATACCTGTAAGGTTAAAGCTAGCGGAGATGCTTTCGTAATAACCACTTGCTGCAATGGTGCCACCTAAAATAAGGATGATTGCTAAAATCTGATTGCCAGTGGGTTTTTTCTTATAGATGATTAACTCTAATAACACACTAATCCATACAAATTGCATCAAAAGAATAATAGCAACAGAAGCAGGAACCAGTTTTACACATTGATAATAACATAAACTTACCATTCCCGAAAAAGCACCAGCGCCAACTAGTTTCAGCCAATGGGTTTTAAGTACAACTTTAGGCGTTTGTTTGGATCTTGTCCTGCTTTGGATAAAGTAAGCGATCCATAAAAAAACTACACCAAAAAAAGCTTGTGTGCCTGTTACATCAGATAGGTTATAACCATCGGCATAAGCCAATTTTACAAAAGTGGATAGGATCCCAAAACTGCAGGCGCCAAAAAGTACAAGGAGTATTCCTTTAAGCATACCCCTTAATCCCCTAAAGGGGAAATTAGTTCAACAATTTTATTCATTATTTAAAGTCCCCATTAGGGGATTTAGGGGTTCAATTGTTTTAAATAAAGTTGGATGGTATTTTCCAATCCCAGATAAAGCGCATCGCTAATTAAAGCATGGCCGATGGAAACTTCTAATAAACCAGGAATGTTTTGAGCGAAATAGTGGAGATTATCTAAATCTAAATCATGCCCAGCGTTTATACCTAAACCTAGTTCATTCGCTTTTTTCGCAGCAGCAATATACGGAGCGATGGCTGCTGCTTTATCTTGATGAAAGCCACTTGCATAAGCTTCGGTATATAATTCAATTCTATCTGTTCCTGTTGCTAAAGCTCCTTCAACCATTTCTAAATCTGGGTCTACGAAAATCGATACACGAATGCCCGCATCTTGAAATAACGTAACCATTTCTTTCAAATATGCTTGTTCTTTAATCGTATCCCAGCCGTGGTTAGAGGTTATTTGACCTAAAACATCTGGTACCAAAGTTACTTGAGCAGGTTTGTTGGCTAAAACAAGGTCGATGAATTTTTGCTCTTTGCAATTGCCCTCGATGTTAAATTCTGTAGCAATTACAGCTTTTAAATCAAAGGTATCTTGGTAGCGGATATGTCTTTCGTCTGGACGAGGATGTACCGTAATACCCTGTGCGCCAAAACGCTCACAATCTAAGGCAACCTTTACCAAATCGGGGTTGTTACCACCACGACTGTTGCGCAATGTTGCAATTTTATTAATATTGACTGATAATTTTGTCATGGTGTAAAGATAGTTAATTAAGGTTGAAGGCGGAAGGTTAAAGGGTTTTACTACAATCCTTCTATTCCAAGTTTAGCTGCCAACTCATTCAAATCGGCAACTACCACATCGATAATTGGGATACCGCTTATTTTTCTTTCTAGTTCGAAATCATGCTCAGGTTCGCCTGGAATGATCACTTTTTTATTTGGGTCGATGGTTTTGGCACTTTTAAAACGCTCAATCCAATTGTCTAAATGAGCCTTAAAATCTTGTGCAGGGCGAAATCCATCAACACGCATGGCGCCTAAAAAATGACCCAAACCTTCGCCAACAGGATTGGCCGATGGTTCTAAAAAAGCAACAAAAGGTGGTACCCATGGTCCGTAGTTTGCTCCAGAAAGTACAGCTGACAGAATATCTACAGTAGCGCTTAAGCCATAACCTTTATGGCTACCATGATCTTTGTCACTACCTAAAGGTAACAGAGAACCACCACTTTTTAATTCATTTGGGTTGATAGAAGAATTACCTGCTGCATCTTGTATCCATCCTTCTGGCACATCCTTATTTGCTCTTTGCGCAATTTCTAATTTGCCATTTGCAGCAGCAGCAGTTGCCATATCTACAATCACTGGCGGATATTTCCCTGCCGGGAAAGCATAACACATTGGGTTGGTGCCTAATAAACGTTCGTTAGCATAAGTAGGGGCAACCAACGGACTAGCATTTGTCATACTGATCCCAATCATATCTTTTTCTACTGCCATCAAAGAATGGTAGCCAGCAATACCAAAATGGTTCGAGTTTTTAACCGATACCCAGCCACTACCATATTTTTCTGCTTTTTCAATGGCCACTTTCATGGCAAAAGGAGCAACTACCAAACCTAAACCTGCATCTCCATCAATGGTTGCGGTTGTAGGTGTTTCATGAACAATTCTAATGTTTGGCTTAGCATTTATCCTCTTCTTTTCCCAAAGGCGAACGTAACCGCTTAAACGGGCCACACCATGCGAATCAATTCCACGTAAATCAGATTTGATTAAAACATCGGTTGCTAAAGCAGCATGTTCTTCAGAACAGCCCATTTTTATAAAAACGGAGTGGGTGAAAGTTCTAAGTTTTTCTTCGGTAAAGGTGATGAAGTTCATTTTGTTAGATATGAGAAATGAGATTTGAGAAATGAGATTGGGCGCATAGCTATAACGATCTATCTTTCCAACATTTGCTCTCTTGAGTTTCGGACTTTTTTAACCTGGCAGCAGCAATGTAAAATCTCCGCCCAATGGTTGGAAATTTTCAATCAGTGAAGATAAAAAATCATCCCCATAATTTACATACATTGGCGCAAGGTTAACTACTCTTTCTTGCAAAGTGCCGCTTGGAAATAATCTATTCTTTACATTTTCAATTTGCTTTAACGAAACCTCATGTTTTCTTTTTTCAGCTCTAAAAAGCTTTTTCTCTAGATTTTCTAACAAATGATTAGTTTTTGTTTTCGCAGAATCTGCAGCTTTTTCTAAGGTTTTATCAATTTTAAAAGCATTGAGTTTAATTTGATCAAAAGTGGCTTGCACAGCTCTCATTTCATCAGCTAAACTTAAATTAGAATCACTATTGTTTTTGATCCATATCTTTTGTAATTCATCTGTTGATAAAAAAGCATCCTCTAATTTAAAACCTAATTTATTTAAGTTTTCAGCGCTGCGTTTATCAATTAACAAAGCTGAGTTGCGCAATAACAATACAGGGAAATCTGTTTGATAAAAATCGAAATTGGCTTTTAGTTGCATCCAATAAGAAACTTCTGCGCCACCACCAATGTAGGCAATGTTGGGTAAAATTACCTCTTGGTAAAGTGGGCGCATAATCACATTCGGACTAAATCTTTCTGGATGATTTTCAATCTCTGTTAATAACTCTCCCTTAGTAAAACTGATTTCGGTGTGGTTAACAATATATAGATTGTCTTTCTCAATAATTCTTTCACGTAAGTTATCAATCAAATAAAAGAAATTGATATCTCTTCCGTTAACCTGGGTTTTGTAGCCGTTTTCTTCTAAAGTCTGACTAGTTTTTTCTGTTAAATGGGCACTGTTTTGCTTGGTTATGTCTTGTTTGATGACATTGCTAAACTGTCTTTTTAATGTAGCGTCATCTGCATTGATAATAACCAAGCCATAATTTTCGAATAAACTATTTACTAAAACTCGAGTAGCATCAGCTAGGTTATCATTATTCAGATAAGCATTTTCTACAAGCTTGGCTAACTTTTTTCCATTTTTGCTGATGCCTAAATAAGCTTTATATGCCATTACTGCTGCTTCAACAGTTTTAGTGCTTAGTCTGCCCGTTGCACCATTGGTTTGCTGTATCCAACTGATGTTTTTCTCATCAACACTTACATGGTTAATTTCTTCAAAATCATGGTCTTCTGTTGCCATCCAATAGATAGGCACAAAGTTCTTTTCAGGATAGGCAATTTTTAGTTCAAGCGCTAAATTGATAGTGGTTACAATTTTGTAAATGAAGTATAAAGGACCAGTAAATAAATTAAGCTGATGACCTGTAGTAACTGTAAAAGTATTTTCATTAGCCAATAAACCAATATTATGTTTTACAGATTTATTGGTCCCTACATTTTGGTATTGTTGTTTTAAAACTTCAACCAATTCGGCTCTATTTCCTTTAAAATTTCTAGCGTCAACAGCCTTTTTTAAGCCATCCATATCCGGACGGAAACTATAAAAAGATTTAAGGAATTCTTCATCATTTACATAATCTAAAACCAGTTTAGAAAATGAATGCGTATCCTGATAAGAGATATATTTAGCCTTCATGTTTTGCGAAATTAAGCTAATTTACTAAACATTTTTAGGCATGAAGTTTATTTTACAATTTGTCCATACAGGTCAAAATCTTCTGCACGATCAATTTTCACATTTACAAAAGTTCCATTGGCTGCATAACCAGAACTGGCATCGATTAAAACTTCATTATCAACCTCTGGGCTATCAAATTCTGTACGGCCAATAAAAAAATCGCCTTCTTTTCTGTCGATTAAAACTTTGTAGGTGTTACCGACTTTTTCTTGGTTAATATCAAAAGAAATACCTTGTTGTAGTTCCATGATGGCATCAACACGAGCTTGTTTAATCTCTTCAGGTACATCATCCACCAATTGGTGTGCATGTGTTTTTTCTTCGTGTGAGTAAGTGAAACAGCCTAAACGATCGAAGCGAGTTTCCTCAACCCAGTTGTACATTTCCTCAAAATCACGCTCAGTTTCACCAGGGTAGCCACAAATTAAGGTAGTACGCATGGCGATATTAGGCACTTTTGCTCTAATGTCGTTTACAATATCAATGGTTTTTTGCTTGGTAATACCACGACGCATTGATTTCAGCATGTTATCTGTAATGTGCTGTAGTGGCATATCTAAATACTTACAGATATTTTCGCGTTCGTTCATCGCATCTAAGATTTCCATTGGGAAACCTGATGGATAAGCATATTGTAACCTAATCCACTCAATGCCATTTACATCAGATAAACGGCGTAATAATTCATCAAGGTTACGTTTGCCGTAAATATCTAAACCGTAATAGGTTAAGTCTTGTGCAATTAAAATTAATTCTTTTGTGCCGTTGGCAGCTAATATTTTGGCTTCGTTAACTAGCTCATTCATGTCTCTAGAAACGTGTTTGCCACGCATCAGCGGGATTGCACAGAATGAACAAGGACGGTTGCAACCCTCTGCAATTTTAAAATAGGCAAAATGAGAAGGAGTGGTCAATAAACGTTCGCCAATAAGCTCGTGTTTATAGTTTGCACCTAAACTGTGCAATATATTTTGTAAATCGTTAGTGCCAAAAAAGGCATCAACGTTTGTAATTTCAGATTCTAATTCTGGTTTATATCTTTCTGATAAACAGCCTGTAACAATAACTTTACCTACTTTACCTTCATCTTTTAACTGACTGTATTGTAAAATAGTATCAATAGATTCTTGTTTTGCATTATCGATAAATCCGCAGGTATTGATCACAATGATATCATCTTTACCAATGTTGTTAGATTCATGTTCAACCGATAAATTGTTACCACGCAATTGTCCCATTAACACTTCAGAATCGTAAGTGTTTTTTGAGCAACCTAAAGTAATTACGTTGATTTTAGGTTTGACAACTTTTAGGGAAGGTTTATTTTTTGTAATCATTTTATTTAATACTAGCTACGGAAACAATTTATATATTTCTTTGCGATGTAAAACTCTTTCAAAAGTTAACTCTTCGTTATCGAGTTTTATACCAACACGATAGTTTCCAAATCTAACTTTAAAATAGTATTGATAGCCAGATAATTTCTCTAGCTTATGGCATTCAGACGATGAGCTGTACGAGTTTATTTCTTCGAATACGAAATTTTCTATTTTATCTCTATCTTTTTTTGGTATCGATGCAAGATCTTTTAAGAATTTTTTGTTGTAATAAACAACCATTATTTCTTTTTTAAAGATTTATAGTATGCAACAGCATCTTCTCTCAAAAGGTTATCTTCTAAAGCATTTTTTTTCATAGCTTCAGCAAAATTTACATCTTCCTTTTCTTCCTTGCTTAGAATATGAGAGGATAAGCCCATCTTCTCTGATAATTCTTTTAATAAAGAAATGTCTTTTTTACTATTTGCATGTATAATGATGCTAGCCATGATGCAAAAATACGAATTATTTAAACAATGAGTTAACGAACTCTCTTTTATCAAATAACTGTAAGTCATCCATTTTTTCGCCAACACCAATATATTTTACAGGGATTTTAAATTGATCTGAAATACCGATAACCACACCACCTTTTGCTGTGCCATCTAGTTTGGTAATTGCCAATGCATTAACGTCTGTAGCTTCAGTAAATTGCTTGCATTGCTCAAAAGCATTTTGTCCAGTTGAACCATCTAAAACTAATAAAATTTCGTGCGGTGCATTCGGAATTACCTTTTGAATAACGCTCTTGATTTTACCCAATTCGTTCATCAATCCAATCTTATTGTGCAGACGACCAGCGGTATCAATAATAACAACATCTTCTTTATTGGCAACAGCCGATTGTAGTGTGTCAAAAGCTACAGAAGCTGGGTCTGAACCCATTGCTTGTGCTACCACTCTTACGCCAACACGTTCTCCCCAAAGTTTAATTTGTTCAACTGCAGCAGCTCTAAAAGTATCAGCAGCACCAAGTACAACATTTAATCCTTCTGCTTTAAGCTTATGGGCAAGTTTGCCAATGGTTGTTGTCTTTCCAACTCCATTCACACCAACTACCATAATTACATAAGGTTTATGGTCGCCGTATTCAAAGTTCCGAAAATCATTACTATTATTTTCTGCTAATAAAAGCTGAATTTCATCACGTAATAAACTTTGAAGTTCGTTTGTAGAAAGGTATTTATCTTTTGCTACACGAGCTTGGATACGGTCGATGATTTTTAGGGTAGTGGTTACCCCAACATCAGAAGTAACCAAAACTTCTTCAAGGTTATCTAATACATCATCATCAACTGTTGATTTACCTGCAACAGCCTTAGTGATTTTACTTAAAAAACCTTCCTTAGTTTTTTCTAAACCCTTATCTAAAGCCTCTTTAGCTTCAGGAGCGGTTTCTTTTTTCTTGAAAAAATCGAATAAACCCATAGATGAGATTAAAATAAAAAAGCCCTTCCGTTAGATACGGAACGGCCTTTAATGCTATTCGTGATTAGAACTATTTAGTGGTGTGTGTACCAGCAATAGCATCTTTAACGTGATCGTTATGTACGATAAGTTCTTTGAATGAATAAGCACCAGTTTTTGGTGATTTGTTCATTGTAATCACTTTTGAATATTCTTTACCTGTGCCCGTTTTTAGGGTTGCAACTACTTTCTTTGCCATGTCTTTATAATTTTAAATGATCAAATGATAGATTGATAGAACGAGTTTATATCCTAAACCATCTACCTTTTAAATCCTCAACCTTATTTAATTTCTTTATGTACGGTTACTTTTTTCAATACTGGATTGAATTTTTTCAATTCTAAACGTTCAGTAGTGTTTTTACGGTTTTTTGTAGAGATGTATCTAGACATACCTGGCATACCGCTAGTTTTGTGTTCTGTACATTCTAGAATAACTTGTACTCTATTACCTTTTTTTGCCATTTTATTATTTTTTAAGCCGATTTCACATCGGCAAATTATTTACTACAAATATCCTTTTTTCATGAAACGATTAATCGCTTCAGAAATACCAATTTTATTGATGGTTTTAATTGCTGAAGTAGACACTTTTAGTGTTATCCAACGATCTTCTTCAGGAATATAAAACTTCTGAAGTTGTAGGTTAGGGTAAAATTTACGCTTCGTTTTAACGTTCGAGTGAGAAACATTAAATCCCGACATCGCCATTTTTCCGGTTAAATCACAAACTCTTGACATGACTTTATTATTATGTTGATTATTTCGCTACTTAATTTTTTTAAGAGTGTGCAAATATCAGAATTATTTTTGTAAACAACAAGAGAGTGATTGAAAATTTTTACATATTTAATCAAATATCTTTTTACTATTCAATTTGATACGATTTTGAACTCCTACTCTTCATTTTTTAATTTAAATTGCAAACGCTAAATATAAATACAATGCAGATTACATCTTTTAAACAGTACGAAGACGATTATAAAAAGAGCGTAGAGAACCCAGAACAGTTCTGGGGAGAAGTAGCACAAAACTTTCAATGGCGTAAACCTTGGTTTAAGGTTTTGTCGTGGGATTTTGAAACACCAACTATTAAATGGTTTGAAGGAGCTAAATTAAATATTACTGAAAACTGTTTAGATAGACATTTGGTAGCTGATGGTGATAAACCTGCTATCATCTGGGAACCAAATAATCCAGAAGAAGAAAGTGTAACCCTTACTTATAAAATGCTGCACGAGCGGGTTTGCCGTTTTGCCAATGTGTTAAAAAGAAATGGTGCTCAAAAAGGAGATCGTATTTGTATTTATATGCCAATGGTACCGGAATTGGCCATTGCTGTTTTAGCTTGCGCCAGAATTGGGGCGGTACACTCGGTAGTCTTCGGTGGTTTTTCTGCTAAATCGATAGCAGATCGGATTAACGATGCAGCATGCAAATTGGTAATTACTGCCGATGGCGCTTATCGTGGCAACAAACAAATTCCTTTAAAAGAGGTAATAGACGATGCCTTAATAGGTTGCCCAACAGTAGAGAAATGTATTGTACTAACCCACGTTCGTACGCCAGTTTCTATGTTAAAAGGTAGAGATGTATGGTGGGAAGATGAGGTAAAACATGTAAATGATGTTTGCGAAGCCGAAGAAATGGATGCAGAAGATCTTTTATTCATTTTATATACATCGGGCTCAACTGGCAAACCGAAAGGGGTGGTGCACACTTGCGGTGGTTATATGGTTTACGCTGGTTACACTTTTACAAATGTCTTCAATTACCAACCGGGCGAAGTCTATTTCTGCACAGCAGATATCGGCTGGATTACTGGTCACTCTTACATTGTTTACGGTCCCTTATCTCAGGGAGCAACTTCTGTATTGTTTGAAGGGATACCAACTTATCCAAACCCATCTCGTTTTTGGGATATTGTAGAAAAACATAAAGTAAATACCTTATATACTGCTCCAACTGCCATTCGCTCTTTAATGAGCTTTGGCGATGAACCTTTGGTAGGTAAAGACTTCAGCTCAATAAGAGTTTTAGGTTCTGTTGGCGAGCCAATTAACGAAGAAGCTTGGCATTGGTTCGACGAAAAAATTGGCAATAGCAAGGCGCCGATTGTAGATACTTGGTGGCAAACAGAAACCGGAGGGATCATGATTTCGCCAATTGCTACAGTTACGCCAACTAAACCGAGTTTTGCAACTTTACCTTTGCCAGGTATACAACCAATTTTGGTAGACGAAAATGGAAATGAAATCGAAGGAAATGGGGTAAGCGGAAACCTATGTATCAAGTTTCCTTGGCCAGGGATGTTACGTACCACCTATGGCGACCATGAGCGTTGCAAGCAAACTTACTTTTCTACATACGAAAATCTTTATTTTACTGGTGATGGTTGTTTGCGTGATGAAGATGGTTATTATAGAATCACTGGTCGTGTTGATGATGTATTAAACGTATCTGGACATAGAATTGGTACCGCCGAAGTAGAAAATGCCATCAATATGCATGCTGGCGTAATTGAAAGTGCAGTAGTGGGTTATCCTCACGATGTAAAAGGGCAGGGTATTTATGCATTTGTGATTTTTCCAGAAATGCATGGCGATGTAGAATTGACCAAAAAGGATATTCTGCAAACGGTTACAAGGGTGATTGGTGCCATTGCAAAACCCGATAAAATTTTGTTTGTTTCTGGTTTGCCCAAAACGAGGTCTGGTAAAATTATGCGTAGAATTTTACGTAAAATTGCAGAGGGCGATACCACAAACTTGGGCGATATCTCGACCTTGTTAGATCCAAATGTGGTGCAGGAAATTATTGAAAGTGCTAAAGTAGGTTAATGACACCTAACTAAGAATAGGTGTCTTAACTACAGCCATAATATTTTTTTTGAAAAGCAGGCTTAGGTATCTTATCGGTTCCAAAAGCCCTACCATTCATTTCGTAAATTGCTTCATGTTTGCTCCTGTTAGTTTAGGTTACTTAGTCGGACCTAAAAAATTTAGACCCGACAAAGTGAAAAGCTCCGAATGCAGCACAGCAGAATGAGGACTTGCCTGCCTGCGTGTAATTCTTCAGTATTTCGGAAGCGGTGGCGGGAGTATCCAATCCAGATTAGCACTGGTATTGCTCTTCAAAAATGTGCTGCCAATAATGGTTTCAACTATCGGCAAATTATATGAAGCAAGTAATTTAGAGTTGCTTTAAATATGCTGATATTCCTTACACGGTTCAAAAATAACCATGTAAGGAATATAAGAGAATATTGGTTTGGCTAAACTTATAGGTACCTGTCTGTAGTTAACCTATTAATTAGTAGTAGAAACAGAGAATGATAGTTTATCATCAGGGTTTTTACTAAAATGGCTGCTATACCAATCACGCAATTTTGCAGTTTTAAACTGTTCGTTTCCGTTTACCCCTTTAATGAGTTGTTTGGCAGATTTAGTTCCATTTTCTCCATTACGGGCTTCATAAAGTACATAATCTACTAAAATATTATCAGCAGGTTTTGGTCCCTTGTAAGCTAATATTGCACCATCTTTTCCAATGATGAATGGTGCAGGATCACCTATCTTTAGTAGATCACGAAATTTTGAGGTAGCACCATCGTCAGCTAATTTAAATGCATTAGATGCCGTATCCGAACCGATGTTTAGGTTAGCAAAAACCACATCAGGATATTTTGCAAAACGTTCTTGCAAAAGACGATATGATTTTTCTTGTTCTACAGAAAGTCTTTTGTTATCCCAAGCATATAGGTAGACAGTTTTACCCGTAAATAGCTCGTTAAATTGTTTTTTATTGCCTTTTGCATCAATCAATTGGATGTTAGAGATGTTAATATGGGTATAATCGTTATAGTCTTTAACTACAAGTTTAGCAATACCTTTAACCATCATTGTACAAGAACTTGCCATTAAGCAAAGCGGAAGAATAAATAAGTAGGATAATTTTTTCATATGTTTAAAAATTTTGTTGTAGCGATAAAACCTTTAGGGTAAGAGCTATTAGTTTGTTGTTTGTTTAATGACGATGGTTATTTGCAAAAGGTTGCAAGCAAATTGAAACAATTATTAATTAGCCTTGTTGTAAACCTAAATAACCTATTTGTTAAACATAAATTATTTTAAACATGGACAAGTTAGAATGGCAAGGAAAATGGAACGAAATTAAGGGGAAAGTTAAACAAGCTTATGGCGATTTAACCGACGACGATTTGAAACATGAAGAAGGCAAAGACGACGAGTTATTAGGCAAACTTCAACAGAAAACAGGTAAAGGAAGAGATGAATTGGTAAAATGGATTAATTCCCTTTAAATAATACTTAATAAGGAAAGCTATCTCTAAAGGATAGCTTTTCTTATATGATACTATTTGGATTAAATTTTTCTAAAGTCTTTATGGCCTTGGTGTTCTTTGTGTAAAAAACAGACAAGAAAAATGTTTCAGAGCTAGGTATTAATCTCACCTAAGTAAACGCTATCTGATTGTGTACTTCTGTCTGCAGCAGAAAAAGCCAAGTAAATATGATAGGTGTGCCCTGTAGCCTGTTCAATCTGCAAGAAATCTTCTCCAGTTTTTCTAAATTGCCCCGTAACCGTACAAAAAACCATTCCGCGTTTTGGGTCATAAGCCAATAACATCGCTTGGTCATCTGGGTGCGTGGTCCTTACATCAGCTTTATTCCATGTAAATTTAAGTAGGCCTTCGCTCGTTTGTTCCACTTTAATATCTTCAGGGAGCGCAAGTTCTCCAGCAGCTACTTTAACCAAAGCTGGATTGATTGTCCAATTTGGGCTTGTACCTTCCATAGCGTGATTTAAAAAGTAAGATTTAGCCGAAATAAATGATCTTGTAGTTAGTCCGTCACTTTTAAAGCCGTGACGCACAAAATCAACAATAGGCCCTAACCAAGCTTGTGCCAAACTAAACTTATGGCGGTTGGCCAATTCTTTTTGGCTCACCTTTTTTGTACGTTTTTTATGTGGCCCTTTAATATAAGCCTTACCGTTTCTTGAAGAACCAATTACTGATCCTACTTTTCCAATGAATGGGCCATTGATGCCGTTAATTAATCTTGCCATGGTAGATGGTTTTAGTTAATACGATAATAAAGATCTAAAAGGTTTGACATAAAAACAAATAAAAATAATGTTAAATTCAAATTAAACACAAATAAAAGACAAGATAAATCTATGTTTAATCTGTGTTTGATCCGAGTTTGATCCGAGTTTGATTTGTGTTTAATTCAAATATTTCTCGAATTTGATACCTTGCTGAAAATAATCTTTATCAGATTGCTGTTTTAAAAAATGCTATTCAAATTCCATATTTACCTTTTGATAAAGATGTGCTAAGCTTATTTTGCAGTTAAATTAGCAGACTAAAGCTAAGGCAAACACGGGTGTATGTTGATGGTGTGGTTTACATTTTGTAAAATTTGAGCGCTACTTCGCTTAATTAGTTCAATAAGCATAATTATTTTGATAGCTTTAAGCTCCCTATATATTTAACCAAGCAGATCAGTGTGAATATCAAATGAAAAAAGCTATCGCCTTTTTAATCCTGTTTTTTTGCCTAACTAATTTCGCCTCGGTTTATGCGGAAGATATTAAGCCTGGTATCTCTTTTTATTACAGGCAACTTGATAATAGAAATGGATTATCTAATAGCGCTATCAATGCCATCTTACAAGATAAAGACGAATTACTTTGGATTGGTACTTGGGATGGATTAAATAGGTATGATGGTGCACGTTTTAGTGTTTACAACCATAATATCGAAAAAATAGAAAATAGTATTGGGAGCAATGTGGTGCAGGCTCTTGCAGAAGATTTAAGTGGGAATATTTGGATTAACACCATTGGAGGCATTTCTCGCTACCAAAAAATAACAGGCAAAATTTTTAGGTATTTTTATAAAAACCCAACCGCCAAAAAAGTAACTGAAAACGAATATAAATTAGCTATAAATGCACAAGGTGAAGTTTTTTGCTATGCTGCAAATGGTACCTTAAGTAAGTATGATCCTACTTTAGATCAGTTTATTAAGTTTCAGCAATTTGCTAGTAATGATGGCATTGTTAAAATGCAGTTTAACCATAACCAACTCTGGTATCTCAACAAAAAGGAAAAACTTGTACTAGCAAAGCCTACAAAAAAAGGACTACAAACCATTCGGGAATTTAATTTAAGTGGTGGTATCAATAATTTTTTTGTGGTAAACAAAGAAGTCATCCTTAGCTTGAATGAGGATAGCCACTTTAAAATTGATGACAAGCTAAATGTACAGCCTTTAAATATTGCTAAAAAGAAAATCAAAACAATTGCTTTCTATCAAGCTCATTATGTGGTAGCTTGGGAGAGTCAAGGAATAAGCGTGTATGATAAAGCATTTGTTGAGAACAATTTTTTAAGTGTAGAGCTTAAAAAATTAGCTAATTTGAAAGTTACCACCTTAAATATTAGCAAAGATAAAGTATTATGGGTAGGTACAGATGGTAATGGACTGATACAGATTTATCCAAAAGATAACTATTTTGGTGTGCTTACTAAAATTGGAGGCACTAACGTAGATAAACCAATTAGGGCATTTAGCGAGGATAATGGCAATTTGTGGGTGGGAACCAAAGGGAATGGAGTGCTGATATTTAATAATTTTTGGCAGAAAAGCGCCGAAATCAATTCACCTCAAAAAATTGATCTTAATTCTGGATTGGATAATAATTCCGTATTTGCCATTAAAAAAGGTATAGATCAGTTAACCTATATCGGTACGGATGGAAGAGGCATAAGCATCTACGATCAAAAAAATAAAAAAACCATCAGTTGGAGAGCGATTATAGGAACAGAAAAGCTACCAGATTTTAGATCCGTTTACGCCATTACACAAGATAAGGACAGTACAGTTTGGCTTGGAACTAGTGGGTATGGACTAATCCAATTGAAAATTAAGCGTAATGCAGACCAATCTTTGCAAGTTTATGGCTTTAAACAATACCTTTCTTCGGCTAAAGAAGTAAATGGGCCAGCAAATGATATTATTTATGCGCTAGCAAAGGGCAAAGATAACCGCCTATGGATTGCCTGCAGGTACGGTGGATTAAGCGTTTTTGAACCAAAAAGCAAAACATTTAAAACTTTTAAAGCATTTGGTTACCAAGGCAGTTTATCACATAGTGATGTATTATCCTTATTTTATGATAGTAAAAATGGTTTATGGATAGGTACAAGTTATGGCCTAAATTATTTATCGCCTAGCGAATCATTAAAAGAGAAACCCACTTTTGTTAAAATTACCATGGATAAGGGTGGTTTGCCTAATAACACCATCCATGCCATACAAGAAGATGTTGATGGCAATATTTGGTTGAGTACCAATAAAGGATTGGCTAAGCTAAACCCAAAAAATAACAGTATTGCCAATTACCAAGAGAGCGATGGTTTGCAAAGTAATGAGTTTAGTGATGGGGCAGTTTTTAAGGCTTCAAATAATTATCTCTTATTTGGGGGGATATACGGCTTTAACTACTTTTTGCCAAAAAACATAACCGAAAATACCAAACAGCCCAATTTATTAATCTCTGATCTGCAATTGGGCGGCCAAGATTTTCAATATAATCAATATTTGATTATCAAAGCTAAGCAACATACGCCATCTAATTTTGAATTAGAAAGAAAGAATAATTTTTTCCAATTCTCCTTTAATGCTTTAAATTATTTTAATTCTTCTAAAAATGAATTTGCTTACCAACTTAAAGGCTTAGATAGAACATGGCGTTATACTGGTACAGATGGTAAAATTGCTTATTATAATATTCCGCCAGGTAATTACGAGTTATTGGTACGTTGGAGTAATGGCGAAGGTGTTTGGACTACTGATGTGGTTGCGCTTTCCATCCATGTAAAACAATATTTTTGGTTAACCTACCCAGCTTATTTTGTCTATTTTTTGCTGCTGGTTATTTCTGGTTATGCATTTCATGTGTATAGAAAAAATAAATTGGCAATGAGCTTCAAATTAGAAAGAGAAACTTTATTTAGGCAAAAGGATGAGGAAGCACATCGTCAGCGGATTAATTTTTTTACCAACATTGCACACGAGATACAAACCCCATTGACCCTAATTTTAGGTTCTGTGGAGCACTTTATGCAGCAGCATCATTTGTTGCAGCAACCATTCGATAAAAATTATTTTTTATCGTTAATGCATCAACATACAGCCCGATTAACTTATTTGGTACAACAGTTATTGGAGTTTAGAAAGGCAGAGGCAGGTTACTTAAAAAGAAACGACGATTACTTGGATATTACCAAGATGTTGTACAGTTTAACACAGTTGTTTGTTCCAGCTGCCGAGAGAAACAATCAACATTTTACCAGAAATATACAGCCAGAGGTTGCCGGTTTTATAGATAAGGATAAATACGAAAAAATTCTGTTTAACTTATTATCGAATGCATTTAAGCATACAGGTCCTAATGCAGAAATTCTATTCAATGTAAGCTACAATGCCAATTCTCAGGTTTTAGAAACAGTTGTTGCCAATTCTAATTGCACCTTAAAGGAAGAAGATTTAGAAAATCTATTTACTGAATTTCACATTGAGGGTAAGAACAAATTCGAGAAATTTAGTACAGGTATTGGTTTAGCATTTACTAAGGGATTAATTGAGGTTTTAGATGGTAACATTGCCGTAGAACTTAAAGCAGATTGGATCTATTTTAAGGTTAGTTTTGAATTGAAAACTAGTATCGTTCATAAAAAGGATGAAGTAGTAGCTTCGGCACCCTCTTACCTGTTCGAATCGATTTTAAAACCTCATCAGCAGTTTATTATTGAAGATGCTAACGAAGGCAATAAAAATACACTCATTGAAGATTTGCAAGATAAGGCAGAATATAGTATTCTGGTTGTAGAAGATGATAGTGCATTACGGTTCTTACTTAAAAATATCTTAAACGATCAATACCGTGTTTATGAAGCAGAGAATGGATTAACAGCAATTGATTTTTTAAAGAACAACACGCCAGATCTAATCATAAGTGATGTAATGATGCCTGATATGGATGGGTTAGCGTTCTGCAAGTATGTAAAAACCGCACCGGCAACAAGTCAGATTCCATTTATCATGTTAAGTGCCAGAGATGGAGAAGAACATAAAACCGAAGGGTACGAAACTGGCGCAGATGCCTATATTCCTAAGCCATTTCATATCAACTACCTCAAAGTTAGGGTAAGGAAGTTGTTAGATTACCGTAACAGAATGAATAACCTGATCAAAGATGGCAATATCAATAATCAATTTATAGATGCTGATTTGGAACAAGGGGATAAGGAATTTTTAAACGCATTGGTTAAAGCAGTAGAAGAAAGTTTAGCTGAGCCTGATCTAGATGCAGCGAAATTAGAAAAGGCAATGTCTATTAGTAAGATGCAATTGTACCGAAAACTAAAAGCTATTGCTGGGATGACTCCATCAGAATTTATTAAACGGATCCGCTTAAAACACGCTGCAGTATTATTGCAAAATTCTAAGCTTACCGTATCCGAAATTTTTTACCTCACTGGCTTTAACAATAAATCTTATTTCTTTAGAGAGTTTAAAAAGATCTATCATTTGGCTCCAAACGATTATAGATCGGCACAACATACAGGTACTACCACAACTGACGCATTTTAAACGAAAAACAGGCTTATTTGGCTATTTTGCAACTATAGTGAACTAAAATGTTATTATAGTGTACTACTCTTGAAGGTACTGCCATCTATATTTGTCTTAATCAAATATAAATCAATATGAAAAAACACAGACGTATTTATGCAACGTTGGTTTTGTTATTTCTGGTGTTAACTGGTTTTTCTAGTTATGCACAAACAAAACTAAACGGTAAGGTTACAGACGAGAACAATCTACCGCTACCAGGTGTTGTAGTAGCCCAAGCTGGCACACAAAACAGAACCGTAACAGCCGATAATGGAACTTATACCTTAACACTTCAACAAGGGGGTAGCCAGAACCTAACCTTTACTTATATTGGCTATACTACAGTAACCTTAACTTATACAGGTTCAGATGTTAATGTTTCCTTAAAACCAAGTTCAGAATCTTTAAACGAGGTAGTAATTACTGGTTATACCGCACAAAGAAAAAATTCAGTTACAGGCTCTATTGCTTCGGTTAACATGAGCGATTTATCTAAAACTAGGATTGTAGATGTTGCCCAAGCTTTACAAGGACAAGTTGCCGGGGTTTTTGTAGCTGCAAATACAGGTGCGCCAGGCGATGGTATTAAGTTGAGAATTCGAGGAGAAGGTACACTTGGTAATAATGATGTACTATATGTAATTGATGGAGTACCTACCAGAGATATCTCTTTCTTAAATCAGGCAGATGTAAAATCGATGACCGTATTAAAGGATGCTGCGGCAGGAGCAATTTATGGTTCTAGAGCAGCTGGCGGGGTGGTATTAATTACTACCAATAGCGGTCAGGCAGGTCAATCGAATGTTAATATCGAGTATTTTGCAGGTTTTCATCAAGCTACCAATTTGCCAGAAATGTTAAATACAGATCAGTATTTAACCATAAAAGACAGAGCATGGCACAATACTTTGGGTAATGCTGCAAACGCAATAAGTCCTTACCAGGCAGCAAGAAGTAGAACCGATTTGGCCAATACCAATTGGTTGGATGAGTTGTTTGAAACAGGCCATTCTAAAAACTTACAGGTTTCTGCTAACGGTGGAACAGAGAAAGTACAATACCTCATCTCTACAGGTTATTATAAACAAGATGGTATTGTAGTAGAAGATAATGATGGTTATGAGCGCTTTAACTTCAGAACAAATGTAAACGCAAATGTAAACGATCGTTTTAAAGTAGGTACTAACTTACAATTGAGTTATGCCAAGCAAGATAAATTATCTTCTAGTGGAGATGTACCTGGAGTAATTCGTCATGCTTTATTACGTCCGCCAGTTTTAGGCGTTTATAAAAGTCCAAATGACCCAACCTATAGCGCATCGAATCCTTATACAGATTTACCTTTTTATACAGGACCAGATAGAGGTTGGAACCAAAATTTCGAATTTAGTTCTAATCCAATAGCAATTGTTCACTTTACTAATGATAAGCGAAACAACTTCCAAACTTTTGGTAATGTATATGCAGAATATTCTTTTTTAGAGGATAAATCTTTAAGATTTAGATCAAATGTAGGTGTGGATATCAGTTTCTCTCATAACAAAAACTTTGCTCAAAACTATGGTGATGATAATAATGTTGATCCAAACGATCCTTATCCAACCATGGGTAGAAACAATAAGCCTAACAATTTAGATGAAAATAGAGGACAGGCGATGACCTTTACTTTCAGTAATACCTTAAACTATATTAAAACCTTTAACCAAAAACACAACGTTAACTTTTTATTAGGTACAGAAAATATCTCTAGTAAATCGGCAGCCATTGGTGGTAGCAGACAGAATTTTAATAATTCTACACCAGGTTTTCAATATTTAGATTTTGGAAATACAGCTAACTTATATAATTCTGGCTCTGCAAGTAGCTTCAATTTGGTTTCCTTCTTTGCTAGTGGTACTTACGATTTTAACAACAAGTATTTTGCTACTGCAACTTTAAGAGCAGATGCTTCTTCTCGTTTCGGACCGAACAACAAATGGGGTTATTTTCCATCGGTATCTGCAGGTTGGTTGGTATCTAACGAAGATTTCATGAAAGATGTGAATTGGATTAGCAGTTTAAGGTTAAGAGGTAGTTATGGTCAAGCCGGTAACCAAGAAATTCCTAACAACACTTACCAAACATTAGTTTCTGAATCTGGTGGTGTGGTTAACGTAGTGAGGTATGGAAATCCTGATATTAAATGGGAAACAGTAACTCAAAGTAACTTTGGGGTAGATTTAGGTATCCTAAAAAATAAACTCTCTTTTACTGCAGATTATTTTGTGAAGAAAACGGATGATGTATTGTTAACTGTGGGTTTGCCAGCAGTATCTGTAGGTGTAATTGAAAGAACATTCGTTAACGCTGGTCAGGTGAGCAATAAAGGTTTTGAGTTTGGCTTAAACTTGCAGAACAACGATCATGCATTTAAATATAACGTAAATGCAAACTTTGCTACTTTAACCAATAGAGTAAATAAATTACAAGAGTTTGTAAAAAATATTACAGATGATGCCACCCATACTAAAACTGAAGTTGGTAGACCAATTAGCTCCTATTTTGGATTAGTATTCGATGGTATTTATCAAAATGCAGCTGAGGTTAATAGTCATTTATTCTCTAATCCAAACGGTGTTTTGCCAGGGGATATTAAATTTAAAGATTTAAATGGCGACGGGCAGATTAATGCAGATGATAGAACATTTATCGGTAATCCTGTGCCAAAAATCACATATGGTTTTACTTTTTCTTCATCTTACAAAAATTTCGATTTCTCTTTCTTATTACAAGGTGTACAAGGGGTTGACAGATATAATGATTTAAAACAGATCATCAATTTTGATAGCCGTCCATTTAATTCAATGACTTCTGTATTAGGAAGCTGGAATGGAGAAGGCACCAGCAATACATTGCCTCGTGTAACCTTCAATAATAATGGAGGTGGTAATGTATCAAGCGTTTTTGTAGAAGATGCTTCTTATTTAAGGCTTAAAAATATCGAGCTAGGTTACACTTTCAATCCTAAAAAACTAGGTGGCAAAGGAGTACGTTTATATGCATCTGGACAGAATTTATTTACGGTTACAGATTATACAGGTTTAGATCCAGAATCTACATCATTAATCGATAAAGGAACTTACCCTCAATCGAAAGCATTTATTCTTGGACTTAAATTAACGCTTTAACAACCATAAAAAATATAAGTGATGAAAAAATTATCAATAATGGGTATCCTAACGCTATTTGTAGCATTGGTTGGTTGTGAAAAACAATTAACTATAGAACCCGTAGGTTTAACAACCTTAGAGCAAGTAAACTCTACACCAAATTTAAGTACCGTAGAAAATTCGGTTAACTCTTCTTATCAATTGTTATCTAATAGGTTAAACATATTGGCCCAATGGGATTGGGGAAATGGTTTGGTATTTCAGAATGATCTGGTATTACAGGATATCGCGTCAGATGATGCAGAGAAAAAGTGGAATCCAGATGGTGACCAACCGTGGATGGATGATGTGAACAATTATACGTTTACTTCTACTAATGGCGGCCCAAACGGACTTTGGAAATACAATTATGAGGGTATTAAAAGATTAAATATCGCTATAGAGTTACTAACCAAACCAGATATCGAAGCGATTACAGGAATTACTGCTGCTAGAAAAAATCAATTGTTGGGCGAGGCTTATTTCTTAAGGTCATACTACTATTTCTCTTTGGTAACCAACTTTGGAGATGTACCACTAATTATTGAGCCGGTTAAAACCTATCAACAAGCTTTTGAAGTTGCTGTAAAGGCAAGCAAAGCTACTGTATTTGATAAAATTAAAGCAGATTTAGCTACAGCTAAAACCTTATTGCCAAGTGCTAAATTTAGCTCTACCACCGAAAAATGGAGAGTGTCTAAAGGTGCTGTTATTGCGTTACAGGCAAAGGCTGCTTTATACACCGAAAAATGGGATGATGTAATCACATTAGTTACTGAATTACAAAATCTTGGCTTTTATAGTTTAAATGCCAACTACTTCGATAGCTTTAATTCTGAGTTTACCGATAACGAAGTGATTTTTGCTTACGACCATCAGAGCAATGCCAATCCGCGTAATGGTAATGGTATTTGTGCGCCATTAGATTGGGGATTTTTTGCGCCTAGTACCGATTTTTTAAATGCTTTTGAAGCAAATGACCCTAGAAAAGAGCTTACTGTAAATGTTGCTGGTAAAAATATCAATAAACTTTTGGGAAGCTTAAATGGAGCTAATAAAGGTAATGATGATGCACCAAACAATAAAATTTATATCCGTTTAGCTGATGTTTTGCTTTGGAAAGCGGAAGCGTATATCGAAAAATCTAGCCCAGATTTACCTGCTGCCATTGCAATTATCAATCAAATTAGAGCTAGAGCCAGAACTTCTGCTACAGCAAGTGGTGTTGCAGTTCCTGCTGGTACTTTGCCAGATAGAGCAGCATCAACAGATAAAGCAACCGTTAAAAATTGGCTGATTGCTGAAAGAAGGGTTGAGTTAGGTTTTGAATCACAAAGGATGTTAGATTTAAAGAGATGGAAATTAGCAAAATCGGTGATGACTGCTAAAGGGAAAAACTTCCAAGACAAACATTATTTATATCCAATTCCTCAAGGAGAAGTAGATGCTTCGGCAGGTACTTTGGTACAAAACCCAGGATATTAATTTAAAAAGGCTTAACAAAGCGGTCATCCTGAGCTTGTCGAGGCAAACGTATACTAAATACAAACATTTCGGCAAGCTCAATATGATAGCTAACATTCATTTCTATTAACCACAAATTGTAGTGGTCTGGCAACTTATTATACAAAAATTATGAAACTAGCTATCGCAAATCGCTTCGCTCAAAATCCATTGTTGGTTCCAAAAGATTTACAACCCAGCAGAGCAGGATTAGAAATTGCCTGTTTATTAAACCCGGGCGTATTTACATTTCAAGATAAAATATGGTTGCTTATTCGCGTAGCAGAACGCCCGCAGCAAATACCTGGAAAAATTTCATTTCCAATTCTTAAAGAGGGGGGGATAGAGCTCATCGAAATCGAAGAAAATGATCCGGATTTAATTGCTACTGATCCTCGAGTAATCAATTATAAGGGAGCAGATTATTTAACTACATTATCTCATTTAAGATTGGTTTGTAGTGACGATGGCATTAATTTCTATCAGCCAGATGGCTACCCTTTACTGCAAGGAGAAGGAGAAGACGAAGCTTTTGGTATTGAGGATTGTAGGGTAGTTCAAATTGAAGATACCTATTATTTAACCTTTACCGCAGTTTCTGGTCATGGGGTTGGTGTTGGTATGCGTACTACAAAAGATTGGAAAACTTTCGAAAAACACGGGATGATTATTCCGCCACATAATAAAGATTGTGCGATTTTCGAAGAAAAAATAAATGGTAAATATTATGCATTGCATCGCCCTAGTAGTGTAGATCTTGGTGGTAATTACATTTGGCTTGCCGAATCGCCCGATGGCAAACATTGGGGCAATAATAAATGCCTTATTAAAACCAGAAAAGACAATTGGGATAGCAAACGTGTAGGCGCTGGGGCAGCACCTATTAAAACTGAAAAAGGTTGGCTAGAGATTTATCATGGTGCCAATGCCGATCATCAATATTGTTTAGGGGCATTTTTAATGGATTTAAATGATCCCTCAAAAGTAATTGGGCAAGCTGATGGGCCTATAATGAAACCTCAAGAAGATTACGAGCTCAGTGGATTTTTTGGTCATGTGGTTTTTACAAACGGACATACCATTAATGGCGATGAACTTACCATTTACTATGGTGCTGCAGACGAGTTTGTTTGTGCCGCCAAATTCTCAATTCAAGATATTTTAGCTCAATTAAAATAAAATCATGCGATCAGAAATTGCTCACTTCAAAAAACAATCCTATAATTTTAAGGTGCTTACGCTTACCAATTTAATTTATAGCATTGTATTGCCTGTTATAGATATTTTTGTAGCAGCCTACGTTATGCGTAGTTCAAATGATCCTGTAAAAGTGGTGGTTTACCAATTAACCATTTACACGGGTATTCCAATTACTTTTCTGATAAATGGTTACCTGCTTCGTACCTTTTCTATCAAAACTTTATATTCTTTAGGGATGATGTTGAGCGGTATTTCCATGATGGTGATGATGTCGCTAACTACATTAGACACGGTTGGAATTGGGGTGGCCGGATTAATTATGGGGATGTCTTTTGGCTTTTATTGGGCAAATAGAGATTTTTTAGCACTAGCCATGACAAATGATGAAAACAGGAACTATTACTACGGTTTAGAAACATTTTTCTATACCATTATTGCCATTATTATTCCTTTTTCTATTGGTGCATTCATAGAATATCAAACAGGTATTAGTGGTAATGCACAATTTGCGTATCGGGTAGTTACAGGTTTTGTGGTATTTGTTACTATTTTGGCTTCCATCATGTGTTTTAGAGGTAATTTCACTAATCCCACAGAAAAGAAGTTTGTCTATTTTAAATTCGACCCTTATTGGTATAAATTACTTCGTTTAGCAAGTTTAAAGGGATTAGTACAAGGATTTTTGGTAACTGCTCCAGCCATGCTAATTATGCTATTGGTTGGTAAAGAAGGCGCACTCGGTACCGCACAATCTGTTGGGGCAATAATCGCCGCCTTTGTAATGTATATTATTGGGCGTAAAACCTCACCAAAACACAGGGTTTATGTATTTGGTGCTGGTTTGTTGTTATTTGCTATAGCTGCAGTTATTAATGGCATTTTGTATAACAGCACAGGCGTAATCTTATTTATGTTATTATTGCTATTGGCTAAACCTTTGTTAGATATTGCTTATTATCCAATCCAATATAGTGTGATTGATATTTTAACCAAAAAAGAAAAACGTAGCGAATTTGCTTATATCTTAAATCACGAAGCAGGTTTGTATATTGGCCGTTTAGTAGGAGCAGGTACTTTTTTAGTGTTGGCCTATTGTTTCTCGGTTGAGATTGCCCTACGTTATGCCATTGTTATCGTTGCCATTTTGCAACTGGCTTCTTATTGGGTGGCAAAGGATATCATTAAACAGGGCAAAATAGAGAATGTAGATCATGCACCTATATTAAACAATGAAGAGCCAGTTGTTGGTTTACCACTTACAGATTAGTTATGAAATAGCCATGTTTCCGAAATCACAACATATACGAATGCAACATGGCTATTCCATATAGCAATTAAAAACATCATTATCCACATATGAAACATATTTTTAGCAACTTGCTTTTCTTCGTTTTAGCATTTACAATTAGTGTAACACAAGCTCAGGTTAAACAAATTAATTTAAACAGGGTTGATGAAATGGCAGATCTGCCACAGCCGCTTCAAATTATAGATTGGAAACTGATGAGCAAGCAGTTTGATAAAACCATTTATGATTTTAATGCCAAAGGTGAATATTGGCCAATGGTATGGATGGAAAATAACAATAACAATTTTAAGCAACCCGCTATGGGGATGTATACCGCAGTTGGCGATGTAAGACAAGGTTTGCAAAATCATAAAGGAATGTTTCATGAAGCGATGGCGAATATGGGAGCGGTTTTAGGGGCAAGCTTAGTTGGAATAGATAAAAGCAATCAGAATGGGATGAACTTTACAGGAATGCTTAAAAACTATTTCAATAGCGATACCAAATGGGATATCATGATGAATAATACTGCACCCGAAGTAGCTTTATTAGGCGGTGGTTATGGCAGAGATTGGTGGTACGATGTTTATCCAAATGTGATGTTTTATGCCATTTACGAGAAATATCCAAATCAGAAAGATTTTGATTGGATTGCAAAAAGCATAGCCGAGAAGTTTTATAAGGCAGATTCTGTCCTCAATGGTAACTATAACTATTCCTATTTTGATTATGGCCAAATGAAACCTATGAAAAACCAGATCTGCTTGCAGCAAGATGCAGCCGCTGGCCATGCCTGGGTTTTATATGCAGCTTATAAAAAGTTTGGAGATAAACGTTATTTAAAAGGAGCAATAAGTGCAATGACTGCTTTAGAAAGCAATACCATTAATCCAACTTACGAATTACTGATGCCTTTTGGGGCTTACTTAGCGGCGAGGATGAATGTAGAAGAAGGAACAAATTTTGATGTACATAAACTACTAGGTTGGACATTTGATGGCACTGCCATTTGTAGAGAAGGATGGGGCGTATTAACAGGTAAATGGAATGGCTACGATATCTCAGGTATTGTAGGTAGTACCGTAGACCATGGAGGTTACGGCTTTTTAATGAATACTTTTGATATGGCCTGGCCAATGGTGCCAATGGTAAAATACCAACCTGCCTACGCCAATGCCATTGGCAAATGGATGTTAAATGCAGTAAATGCCTCTCGCTTATTTTACCCTCAATATATGCCAAAGGAGCACCAAACCCTACCAGAATATGCAGCGGTTACCAAAGGGGTTATTGCTTATGAGGGAATTGCCAAAAGCTCAACCTTCGATACCTTGTATACCAATTTAAAAGCGCCAGTTGCACAAGGTGATGGACCTAAATGGGTGCCAGGTAAAAATCCTGCTGTTAGTCAGTTTAGTGTGTATGGCAGTGGGCATGTAGGTATTTTTGGAAGTATTGTACAGAAAACAAATATCGATGGTATTTTAAAGCTGGACGTGTTAGCAACAGATTTCTATAGGAATAAAGCTTATCCAACTTATTTGATGTACAATCCTTTTGCTGTAAGTAAAGTTGTTAGTTATGTTGTTAAGGGCAAAAAAGCAGTTGATTTGTATGATGCAGTTTCACAAAAGTTTATTGCAAAAGGTGTAATTGGTAAAAGGAACATCACAGTGGCAAAAAATGCGTCGGTATTAGTTGTAGAAACTACCGCAGGCAGTAAATTGGTAAAGCATAAGGGTAAGTTATTAGCTAATGGAATTGTAATTGATTATCAAGTTAAATAATATTGAAAAACCGTAGCGACGGGGATCTGGTATGTACAACCTGTTTTGTAGATTTCTCCTCGTACCTCGTTCGAAATGACGTATAGATCCCTCGTCATGCCAAAGAGCATAGCAACGAGGGGCCTGTTAAGTATAGTCTGTTTTGATTAATCACCGTCCTCTGCTCGGAATGATGCAAATTAGGGTTTATAAACTGGTGATGCAGCTATTTTGAAGCGCAAACTTCTGCTGAGATGAATGTTGGTCCTTCTTTACGCTTTATCTTTTATTTGCGCAGCAAATAAAAGGATGCCGCTACAATAAGGGCTATAATTAAAGGCTGGTGCAAAGGAAAACTTGCCAAGCAGCAGTAATTATCCACCTAAACCTGATGGGAATGGACACGAGTGCAACGAGTAAAATGGACAGCGGGGCTGTATTTGCTATGAAATGCTGTTATTGTTTTTCTTTTATTCTTACAGTATAACATTAACAGATTTTTCACTTTGGTTCAGAAATGACGATTTGTGGAAGGTTCCGAAACCGTCATCCCGAAAGAGCATGGCGACGAGGGATCTGCTGAGTATAATTTACTTTTCAGATTTACTAATCATAAAGTTTTATATACAATAAATGTTATTTTAGATGACCAAATAACAGAACATAGCCTTAAGTAAATAAATACAATTAATAGGTTGATTAGTTTGCAAATCTGCATGCAAATACTAGAGGCTCCAATCCGGAGCCTCTAGTATAAAGTTAAATAGATTACCTATTTTCTTTAATAAATTTATCAAAATATTTGTTAATTAATTCCTTTGAAAACTCAACTTCCCTAATTGCCCAGTTCATTTCACGTCTTGGAATTTGAATATTTTGGTTATCTATTATTGCTTGTGTTGGTTTATAAATAAGTTGGATTCTCACTAGCTTGCTGGCATTTTCCTTATCTAAAGACGGCGAAAAAGTGAAATCTAAATCCTTATATTTTGTATCGTAATACCTATAAATACTATCAGGGTCACCTTTCCTTATCTTTTTGAATAAGAATTTTTCTACCTTTTTTGTGTTATCAATTTCAATCGTCTGATCTGGTTTCCCAAGATCTAGGCTTAATCCCTTATAACTTTCATTATCCATTGCCTGATATTTAAGTAGGGTGTCCAGATAGAAAATTTGGCCTCTATGCGGATCGATTTTATCTCGTCCGTATACGATACCCGTTTTCGAACCATTTTTTATTACATGAAAGGAAAATACAGTATCTGTCTTAATTACGGTTGATGTAATTGTATTATTTTTTTCATCGTATGTATCATTTGTATGATGTACTCTCCTTAGTATAATATACATTTTATAATCACCTCTAAAAGCAATTTTCGTGGTTGAGCCAATGTATTTTGGTATTAGCATTTTAGTATCAAAATATTGTGCATCAGCCAGTACTCCAATAAGCGATATTTTTTTCTGATATATTTTGTTAGAACAAGCTACTTGGCTAAACAAGCATAGGATAATGTATATGTATTTTTTCATTTTTAAAATGCAGTCCATTTATGTTTGGAGTCTTCCCAGTCGCTATAATGAGTTCCTCCACCTACTACAGTATTATATACTATTTTGGTTCTATATCTAAATCTACACGACAAGAGGTTAAATTAGTAGAACCGTTCCAATCAAAATTCTCTATAAATGCATCTCCAAGGTATACATTTCCAGCAACATAATTGATAGGACAAATAAAAAGCAAGCTCTATTTTTTAACCTCAAAGAATTGTTCAGCATATACTACATCCTTATTAGTAATGCCTTGTACTACAATTCTAAACCTACCGGTGATGTCGCTAGTGTAAAAGCTGAGTTCTGTTTCTTTGTTTGCGTTTAATATGGTAGCGTAATTCCAATAAATGGTAGAGAAAAAAGCAGGTTCTTCTGGCTGTTTATAATCGTCTACATAAAACTCTTTATGAAGATGAATTCCATTTAATGTAGCAAACTTTTCATTTTCAGCCTCTCTTTTGCACTCTAAATAAATTTTAGACATACCATTTTCCATATAACTTCTACCAGCAATTGGTTGTCTATTTTCAAAATCGTTAGCATGGTTCGGACAGTTCAAAATATTAAATTTGCACACATAATCACCGCAAGCATTTCTTCCTGATACACCAAAGCCGAAGCTGTTATCCTTTTTTGATAAAATAGTCACCTCTTTCAAACGAATAGATTTTTCATCATTTTTTAAAAGTAATTCAGCATTGTTTACTTGATTTGATGGAAGCATGGGGCGCTCATAATTGATTTTCTTTGTAATATCGTTTGCAAAATTTAGATAGCTATCATTAATTGTAAATTGATAATCCGTTCTATTGGCATTATTTACGAATAGCATAACTGATTTTTTATTTGGTGTAATCAATTGCTCATTTTGAAATGCAAAATTTCCTGTACTAGCGGTTTCAATTAGGTTTAAGTTTGTGGTACCCAATGTACTAACAATTACAGGCTTGCTTAAGGCTTTGCCTGATCTTGTTATCTGTCCGGTTAGCCTTAGGCTGTCGATCTTAAAGAGTGTATCAGCCGCTTTGGTTTGATTTAATTCTTCCCAATTGTACCTTCTCCAGCCTTTTACTAATATTATTTGTTCAAGGTATGCTTTATCTAAGTACGAGCGACCTTGTAAATGAACAGGTAATGAAGCTAGCTGATTATTGAGATAGGTAAACCTTTCTATATCTGTTATCTTTTTAAGCTCTATTCTATTGTCTTGAACACAGGCAATAGAAACTGCAGCTTCTTCTTGGTTGGCATTTAGATTAAGTTTTAGTGTTACTTTCTCTCTTTGTTTATAGTTAAGTTGATCAGTTTTTAGGCTTAATTTCTCTTCATTACTATAATGGGCAAAAAAAAGCCTTTCAGCCAAAGGTTTTCCAGTACTGTCAGAAATGGTAACTGCAGCCAAACCTTTAGGTAAATCATTGATCGGTATTTTAACAATTCTTCTGTAATATTCCATGTCAAATGGGAAATAGCTATAGTTTTCTTCGAAATTGTGGATACGGATAAAAAGTTTACGTGCATCATTTGACCGCAAATTGAATTGAAGGGTATCGCTGATTATCGCATTGGGCAGGTTTATCACTAATCCTTTCTCTATAGCTCTAGGGAGTTGATAAGTGCTGTCTAGCAGTGCGCTATGTTTGAGTTTAACAGTATACACAGCGCCATGTTGCGGTACTAGTTTAAATTTACCCAAACCATAACTATTTGTAGCTATGGTATCCATCACCTCGTTATCTTTGTAGAGCAATCCATACACAGGCAATGGCATTTGATGTTGATCTTTTACTTCCCAACCCACAGTTGTAGCCAAGCCGTTTACCAAATTTCCACCCTCCGGATAGAACTTAACACTTGCACTTTGTTTTATTGGAACCAATGGTAGGCTGATAAAACTACTGTCCTTTTGGTATTTAAGTTTAACATATAGATTTGGATCTGTCAGATGATTTTGAAGAGGTAAGTTGATCAATAACTGCCCAGATGCATCTGTTTTAGTATTTTTGGAAACACCGCCATACTTATAGCTGATCGTTGTCGGTTTTGGTAAGAAGGAACCTTCTTTAGAAGTTACGGCTAACAATATTTGATTGCTATTTTGTGTTAAATCTGCTGCCTTAAGGATTTTCATGCTGGCCTTAAATGAAGGCTCTATGTTCGTTTTAATGGTAATAGCTTGCAGAAATAAAGCATCGGGTTTGCCATTTACAATAACATCGGTATGCGCCATTAAATGATAATCTCCCGTAAGTAGAGAATCGGGGATGGTTAAGTTGCCAAAAGCAAATCCATTTTGTATAAAAAACTTATCTTGTATTATAATCGTACTATCTATGTCTCTAACTAGCGATACTGCCAATACCTGATGTTTGTTTAAAGTAATGGGGTTCTGTTTTAGCAAGTATCCAGTAAACCAAACCGTTTCATTATTAGCGTACACGTTTTTATCAAAATGCACAAAAAGATTGCTTGACGATTTCGATTTGCCATACCAGTTCATCTGTGCTGCGATGGGATCTTGCGCAAATGTTGCTTTAAAACCTAAGCTAAAAAATAAACACAGGAGGAATAATCGCATGAACTAAAACTAACTAAATAGGAATGAAATGTCAAGTTTAAAACAAAAAAAAGCGACTTTCAATATTGAAAGTCGCTTAATTCCTAGCTTTTAGGAAATACGGAATGATTTAATAGCCAAATAACTGCTCTAAACTTAGGGTAGTAACTGTACCAAATTTTTGCATATCTTCTAGTTTTACTTTCTTATCTGATGCTACAATTAAATAAGTATATGGCTTATTTGCAATTTTTTGATTATGGAAACCTTTAATGCTTGCAAAATCAATTGGTTTCACTTCTTTGTACAAGTCAATTCTTGAATCGTAAGTATAGCCTAACTTTTTATCAGCAAAATAAGCGTAAAATACGCCATCTTTAGTAATTCGGGCAGTTTCTAAGTTGTTAATCACATTTGATTTAGCATTATCAAAAGACTTATCACTTTGTGGCAATACATTTAATAACTCATTCATTCCATTTACGGCATCAGTCATTTTATCTGCTTGACTACCAACATAAGCTACCATATTGTATTGCTTATCAGCTTTATCTGGTGATACGTAAGTTGCAAAAGTAGAATAAGATAATGCCTTAGATTCTCTAATGGTTTGGAAAACGATAGACCCCATACCACCTCCAAAATAATTATTAAATACCTGGATGTTTGCGGCATCTGTTTTATTATATAATCCTGTGTTTCTTAACCAACGAATTTCTGACTGCACCATATCGTAATTTGCAAAATATACTTTGTTACTATCTTGCGTAGTGTAAGTATATACTTTTGCAAGAGCAGCAGGCGTAAATTCTGTTGGCAACAGATGTTGTTTTTTAATATCAGCGGTAAAGGTTGTTAAATCTTTTGGTCCATAATAAGTAATTACATGTTCGTAATTGTTTAGGTTTTTTAAAAGATAGATCAAATCTTCTGCTTTGATATTCTTAACCTCGTCATTACTTAACACATTATTAAAAGGGTTTAGTTTACCATATTGTGCATAAGATGTTAATCCACTCATAATTTGGCCTTTGTTTAACTTATTATTTTCACGGCTTTTTAAGATGGTCGCTTTTAAATCTGTTAAGGCTTTTTCGTTTGGTTTAACATTGGCTAAAATGTGTTCTACTAAGCTAACGGCTTTATCGAAGTTTTCTTGCAAACCACTAATGTTAATGGTGGTTGTTTCTGCACCAACACTTAAATTGTAATTACAAGCAATATCATAAAAAGCTTTGCTGATTTCTTCTGCAGTATATTTATCTGTGCTTAAAAATGGCAGATAGGATGCTGCATAAGATAATAGTTTGTAATTATTTGATCCTATGTTAAAACGGTAGCTCATTCTAAAAATAGCATTGTCGTTATTTTTAGCGCTCAATACTTCTGCTATACCCACTTTACCAAAAGCGATGTCTTTTTTATAATCTAAAAACTTAGGAGCAATAGGTTTTACTGGAGCATCAATAATGCTTTTAACAAAAGGAGATGTTAAATTTCCATTGGCATTAATTGGCGTAATGGTTGGTTTTTCTACTTTAATGGTGTTTTTATCTTCACCCTTGTGTTTGTAACCGATTACATAATTGTCTTTAAAAAACTCATTGGCAAAAGCAACTACCTGTGCTTTAGTAATTTTAGCTGTTTCATCTATATCTCCAAGACTTTGCGCCCATTTTGTACCTCTATCCATCACAAACTGGTTAGATAAAATTTCAGCTCTATTATCATTATCATCAAATGCTTGTAAGAAACTTAGCTTTTGATTGGCAACAATTGCTTTTAACAAGCTTTCGTCAAATTCGCCTTTCTTTAAAAGCTCCACTTGCTCTAAAAGTAATTTTGAAGCTTGAGCTAAGGTTTGTCCTTGTCTAGGCTGGGCAGATAGATTAAACACGCCATAATCTTTCATCTGTTGGTAGCTTGCACCAGCTCTCTGGGTTTTTTGTTGCTTATTTAAGTTAATATCTATCAAACCAGCTTTACCATTGGTTAGAATACTACGGATTAAAGTTAACATTAAGCTTTGTTTGGTATTATCTGCATAACCACGATAGTAAATTTCTACAGCTTCAGCACTTGGTCCATATACATCAACCTGTTGAATTTTAGTTAATGGTTTTTCAGGAGCCGGAGTGTATAAGCTAACAGGTTTAGCTACCATGTAGGCAAAAGTTTTATCTACTTTTTTAATCATTTCGTCTGGATTAAAATCTCCAGTAAAAATGGCAGCCATATTGTTAGGTACATAATACTTGTTGTAGTAATTTCTAATCTCTACTAGTGAAGGATTTTTTAGGTGATCGATTGTGCCTATAGTAGTTTGTTGCCCATAATTATGGGTTGGAAAAACCAATTCCATCATTGCTTCATCTAGTTTACTGCCATCATCATCTAAACTTCTATTTTTTTCTTCATAAACAGCTTCAAGCTCCGTATGGAAAATGCGGAAAATAGGTTTGCGGAAACGTTCGCCTTGTAAGGCTAAAAATTTATCTACCGAGTTTGAGGGGAAACCTTCGTTATATACAGTTTCTTCGTACCAGGTATGCGCATTAGAAGAGTTGCCGCCAATGCCAGCAATCATTTTATCGTATTCGTTAGCGATAGAAAAATTGGACGCTTCGCCCGAAGTTTTATCTATTTCTTTATAAATCTCTTTGCGTTGTGCCGGATCAGTTGTTTGATTATACTTTTCGTAAAGGGCATCAATTTTATCTAATAGTGGTTTTTCTTTTGCCCAGTTAGCGGTACCGAATTTGTCGGTTCCTTTAAATAACAAGTGCTCTAGGTAATGTGCTAGTCCGGTTGCATTTTTAGGATCGGTATTGCTACCTGCTCTAACCGTCATGCGGAACTCGATGTTTGGCTCTTTGGTATTAGGAGATAGGATTACCGTTAACCCATTTTTTAAGGTGTAAAAACGAGATTTTGAAGGATCGTTGGTTACATATCTATAGGTATAACCTCCAGCAGTAGCTGTTTTCCATTGATAAGCGGATTGAGCCAGCAAGTTGTTGCCTGCTATAAGTAAGCACACAAATAATACCAATTTGGTTTTCATTTATTCTTTAAGTTTTAAGGAAGATGGATAGTTGAAGAAAATAATTTTTCATCTCTGATAAGTTAGCTCAAATATAAGGTGATAGGAAACATATTTCCTAGAGATTGCTTGAAAATGTATTATAATGATCTCGCTTTTATTGCTACGATATTTTCTTGTATTTTTACAGCTATGAACAAGGATAGCAAGAAACCAACCATTTTAGTTGTTAATGATGATGGAATTACCGCATTAGGTATTAAAAACCTGATAGAGGTAATGCAAGAGATAGGTAGGGTAGTAGTTGTAGCACCAGATGGGCCACAATCTGGAATGGGGCATGCCATAACTATTGGTAAACCTCTACGTTTTGATAAAGTTGAGTTGTATCCAGGTGTAGAAATGTATAAATGTTCTGGTACCCCAGTTGATTGTGTTAAACTCGCAGTAAATAAAGTTTTTAAAGGTAAAAAGCCAGATTTGTGTGTGTCTGGAATTAACCATGGCTTAAATAATTCCATCAATGTAATTTACTCTGGTACCATGTCTGCTGCGGTAGAAGGTGCCATTGAAAAAATTCCTTCTATAGGTTTCTCTTTAGATGATTTTGCACAAGATGCAGACTTTAGTCATTGTAAACCATTTATTAAAACCATTGCTTTACAAGTTCTTTCGCATGGATTACCAGAAGCTACTTTGCTAAATGTTAATTTTCCGAAAGGAGCAGCAATAAAAGGCATTAAAATATGTAGGCAAGCAAATGCCAAATGGGCTGAAGAGTTTGATGAGCGTATTGATCCTTATAGAAGGCCTTATTATTGGTTAACAGGCGTGTTCGAAAATTACGACAAAGGAGAAGATACCGATGTTTGGGCTTTAGACCATGGTTTTGTTTCGGTAGTTCCAGTTCAGTTTGATTTAACAGCACACCATGCCATACCTATTTTAAATGGATGGGATTTTGGTAACAGCGCACCAGAGGCCAATGTTAAAACTGCTAAAATAGCTGGTCCGGATGGAGTTGGTTTAGGTTAAAGGCATGAAAAATGTTAAGAATAATGTTTGGAATGGTGCATTAATTGGAATAATCGTTCCTGTAATTCCTGGTGCTTTAATTTGGTTTTTAATGCAACGAATTACGTTTTTAAAAAAGGCCGATTTCCTTTTAATTGTATGCATTGCTCTAAACGCCCTGTTAATGAACTATTTTTTTAAACAAGATAAAGACAATGTTGCCAGAGGCATTATCAGTGCTACTTTTTTATGGGCTATAGCTTTTTTCTTTTACAAAGTATTATAAATTATGGAAAATGTGAGCTGTAATGTGGCAAATTGTTGGGAGCAAAAAACTCAATTTTTGAATGTATACATTTTCCACCTTACCTTTTCCATCTTACATCTATAAATATGAAATACTATTTAGTTGCAGGCGAGGCTTCGGGCGATTTACATGGGGCCAATTTAATGAAGGCACTAAAGGTTGAAGATCCGGAGAGTGATTTTAGATATTTTGGTGGAGATAAAATGCAAGCAGAGGGCGGTATTTTGGTTAAACATTATGCTGAGATGGCTTTTATGGGTTTTACTGAAGTGATATTAAATCTGCCAACTATCTTCAGAAATCTTAAAGCATGCAAGGCAGATATTTTAGCTTATCGGCCACATGCCTTAATACTAATAGATTTCCCAGGTTTTAACCTCAAGATTGCTGAGTTCGCCAAAGCACATAACATTAAAGTTTGTTACTATATTTCTCCAAAAGTTTGGGCATGGAACCAAAAAAGAGTACTTAAAATCAAGAGCGTTGTAGACCAACTATTTTGCATTTTACCTTTTGAAGTAGATTTTTATAAAAAATGGGGTATGGATGTGCATTATGTAGGTAATCCATTACTAGATGAGAAAGTATTATTTAAAGTAGATCCCGATTTTAGAACCAAAGAGCATTTAAGTGAACAAAAAATAATTGCTTTGTTGCCAGGAAGTAGGAAACAAGAAATAGAACGTTTATTGCCAGATATGTTGAGCATAACTGCGGATTTTCCGGATTATCAATTTGTAATTGCAGCTGCACCCACATTTGATGAGGCCTATTACCATCAGTTTATGGGAGAAAAAAAGGTGAAACTTGTGTTTGCTCAGACCTATAACTTGTTACAAAATGCACATGCAGCATTAGTGGCCTCTGGAACAGCTACATTAGAAACTGCGCTTTTTAAAGTGCCACAGGTAGTTTTATATAGAGGTGGTGCCATTTCTGTTGGCATTGCCAGATTAGTTATCAAGATTAGATTTATCTCTCTGGTAAATTTAATAATGGATAGAAAAGTTGTAGAAGAGTTGATTCAACAAGATTGTAATACAACCTTAATCACTGCACAACTCCAAAATATAGTAGCAGGAGAAGGTAGAAAACAACAGTTAGCTGATTACGATGAACTGGCAACAAAGATGGGCAATGCAGGTGCTTCTGAAAGAACTGCGAAATTGATAGTTAATTTTTTAACTTTACCTTCCAACTAAGCACCATATGAAGGCTCTTTCTATAAAAGATATCGCTTTAAAAGCCAATGTATCCATTACAACGGTTTCATTTATAATTAATGGCAAGGCCAAAGAGAAATCTATAAGCGATGCGGTAATTAAAAAAGTACAGCAGATTATTATCGATAGCGGATATAAGCCTAATCAAATTGCAAGAAGTCTAAGAACAGGTAATTCGAATATTATAGGGTTAATTATAGAAGATATTTCTAATTCATTTTTTTCGAGGATAGCCCGATTAATAGAAGATAAGGCTTATAAAAAGGGCTATAAAATTATTTATTCGAGTACCGAAAATAGTGTGGAGAAAGCACAGGATCTTATCAATATGTTTAAAACACGTAAGGTTGATGCTTATATCATATCGCCTATAAAAGGTATCGAAGAAGATATACAGCTATTACTGAACGAGAATAAACCTGTAATTCTCTTTGATAGAAATTTACCAGCATTAAATACCAATTATGTAGGTGCCAATCATTTTGTGGCTTCTTACCAAGCCATAGAAAGTTTCATTAAGCAAGGCAAAAAGAATATCGCATTGGTAACTACAGATATAGATGTACAACAAATCATAGAACGTTTTGAGGGATATAAAAAGGCAATTATAGATTATGCCTTACCTTATCAGGAAGATTTGGTGCTAAAAATACCATTTAATCAAGCCGAGACAAGCACTATTAAGCAGATTAAGCAGCTTTTTAAAAATAAAGAGGTGGATGCTGTTTTGTTTGCAACTAACTATTTAGCCATAAGTGGACTAAAAGTTTTAAAACAAATGGATAAAAAGCTGGATGAAAATTTTTCTGTTATAGGATACGATGATCACGAAGCATTTGAACTGCATACGCCAAGTATATCTACCATTCAGCAACCATTGGAAGAAATTGCTGAAACCATTATCAAGTTGATCTTAACCCAACTTTCCTCAAAATCTAAACTTCCAGACCAGCAAATTATTATTCCTGCTAAATTGATTTTAAGGGGATAACTGGTTCATATCGTCGCTTACCTTTAACTGTAAAATTGTATTGTAACGCAATAATTACATTACGGCTATTTTATTGCAATTCTTATTTCGCTAATATTGAATTAGTAAAACGTTTTACTCTTTTTCTGCTTTTTTATTGGTCATGCTTATTTTTTAAGTGACTTTGAAGGAATTGAAAATTATTGCTAAAAGTTTGCCCTAGTAGTAAAACGTTTTATTAGTTAACCAAATATAATTGTATGAAAAGTGTTTACCTAAATGTCTATGACTTTTGGTGTTTTAGGATCTATATACTAAAACGTTTAACTAAAAGTTATTTAATTTTCAGTCAGTTTCATTTTTTTTCAAATTCACATTGTTCATTTTTTTTGAAGAATGTAGAAAGCCATAATTCTTTGCTTGCAGCTTTATCAATAAGCATATTTCCCATTCAAAATTTAGGGTTCATCCAGCAAAGGTCTTTATCTCAACCTGTCTACAATTAATCTAAAACATAATTAAACAAAACGGCTAATGAAAATTAATTTACTTAAAATTAAAGGGCTATCCGCAATTTTATTGCTGAGTGTGCCCGCATTTTCAATGGATTCATGGAGCATAATTTCCAATGGATTCATGGATCCTACCTCACCTTGGCAGCAAAGTCAGCGGTTAGATGTAGTAACAGGTACTGTTGTAGATAACACTAACCAACCTGTACCTGGCGTTGGGGTAAAAAACCTTACCAATGGGAAAAGTGTGATTACCGATGTTAACGGAAAATTCAGAATCGAGACCAATGGTGCAAATGATGTATTAAGGTTTACTTATCTAGGCTTTGTTACTCAAGATGTGAAGGTAGGTTCGCAGACATCGCTTAACATTAAGCTGATTGAATCTGCAGATACCAAATTGAACGAAGTGGTAGTAGTAGGTTATGGTACACAAACTAGAAACGAAATTACCTCTGCAATTGCTAAAGTAGATTCTGCAGACTTTAGACAAAGTGGCTCGAGAAATGCATTGGATCTATTGATTGGTAAAGTTGCTGGTTTACAGATTACCAGAACAGGAGGCACGAATCCCAACTCCGGTGTTGGTGTTCAATTAAGAGGTGTTACCACATTAGCTGGAGCTGCATCTCCATTAATAATTATCGATGGAATACCTGGAGGTAACTTAGATTTATTACAGCAAGATGATATTGAGTCTTTTAGTGTTTTAAAAGATGGTTCGGCCGCTGCAATTTATGGAACAAGGGCTACAGCAGGTGTAATTATTGTAACTACTAAAAAAGGTAAAAGAGGTGCTTCTCGTTTTGATTACAATGCATTTGTAAGAACAGAGACTTTGGTAAAAAGACCAGATTTTATGACTGCTACTCAGTATCGTGAGCGCTTAGCTAGTGGGCAGGTTACCGGTATAGATTATGGGAGTGACGAGGATTATTTTCACGATTTGATCAATAAAGACAATTTATCCCAAAATCATAATTTCGCTGTTTCCGGTGGCGGTGAAAGCTCATTTTACAGAGCCAGTGTAAATTATAGGGATGTACAGGGTTTTGCAAGAGAAAATAGTAGGAAAGAATATGGCTTGCGTTTAAGTTTAACCCAAACGGGCCTTAAAGATAAATTGACTGCTCAATTTAATGTGGCTGCAAACTTTAACAACGCCAACTTACTAGGTGGCGGTGGTTGGGAAACCGTGTTAACTCGAAATCCGACAGAATCTTATTACAATCCCGATGGTACCTATAAGTTTACCCGTAATATCACTAATGAGATTGCGAGATTAGATTTAGAAAGAAATGGAAGGCAACAACAGACTTCATCAGTAGATGGAAAGATTGATTTAGAAATTTTTAAAGGTTTAAAAGCATCTGTTTTTGGTGCACACCAACGCAACTGGAATTTAGATAGCGAATACAGAGATAAGGCAAGTCAGAACTCTATAGAAAATGCAAATGCCCCAGGCGGTGGATATGCAGCACGAAGTACTAGTCTGTCTCAAAACTTTAACCTTGAGCCAACCTTAGAGTATAACACAATTATAGGTAGTAAACATAAAATCACAGCCGTAGCAGGTTATTTCTATAGATATGAAGTTAACGAAGGTTTCAATGCCAACAATAGAGGTTATTTAAACGATGTTTTCGAAGACAACAACATGGGGAGTGTTCCGGTAGTTTTAAATCGTATAGGAATAGGAAGTAATAAAAATGACAATACTTTAATTGCTGGTTTTGCAAGACTAAGTTATGCTTTTGGCGATCGTTTTTTTGCACAAGCAAGTATTCGTCGTGAAGGTTCTTCGAGATTTGGCGCTAACAACAAATGGGCTAGTTTCCCAGCTATCTCAGGAGGCTGGAATGTTTCAGAAGAAAACTTCATGAAAAATATAAAGTTTGTAAATAATTTAAAAATAAGATTAGGCTATGGCGAAACTGGTAATACTGGTGGTAATTACGCATCTCTAGTTACGCTAACTGGTGGAGGCATTTATTTGTTTCCAACTGGAGAATATTTACAAACCTACGGGCCTAACAAAAATCCAAATCCTAACTTAAGATGGGAAAAGAAAAAGGAAACCAACTTAGGTATCGATTTCGCTATTTTAAATAATAAGTTAACGGGTGCTATCGATTTATATAATAGGGTAGTGCATGACTTAATTGATAATTATACATCTCCACAACCACCATTTATTGTAAGTACGATTACTACTAATGTTGGTACTATTTCAGCAAAGGGTATTGAATTATCTTTAGGTTATGCAGCAGTTAAGAATAAAAATTTCTCATGGAATATTGACTTTGTTGGTAGTACAACCAGAAATAGATTAGATCGCTATTCAAATGATGAATATAAAAGAGATTTGAGAACATTTGGGGGAATTGGAGGATTTGGTGCTTTGGGCGATGCAATTCGTACTTACGAAGGAAGAAATGTGGGCGAGTTTTGGGGTAAAAGATTTGCTGGTTTTACACCAGATGGTAAATGGACTTTCTATAACCGTAATGGAGAAGTAGTTTCAAATGCAAATATCAATACTTCTGCCTTTAGAGATCAAACAGATTTAGCACTTATCGGAAATGCAATACCTAAATATTACTTGTCTTTAACCAATAGTTTTGCATATAAAGGGTTTGATTTTAGAGTGTTTTTAAGAAGTAAGTTAGATTACGATATCTTAAATACACCTGCAATTTCTTATGGCAATAAAAATGGGGTAACCAATCTAAATCTTTTAAATAGTGCATTTGGTAAATATGATCAGATAAAAGATACCTACATGTATTCTGATTATTATTTAGAAAGAGGAAGTTTTATGAAAGTAGATGAAGTCACACTTGGTTATACGTTCAAAACTGGTTCAAAAGCAATAAGAAACTTAAGAGCATATGTAACCGGACAGAATTTAGCTACAATTACCGGCTACACAGGCAATGATCCTGATTTTATATCTGATACAGGTTTAGGTCCAGGGATAGATTCTAGAAGCCCATATCCGTCTACAAGACAGTTTTTATTTGGTATTAGTGCTAGCTTTTAATGATTACGAAAATGAAAAATTATAAAAAAATAATTCTTACCTGTTTAATTACTGCACCTGTACTATTTATTAATGGGTGTACTAAATTAGATGAAAAGGTGTATGATCAGTTAATTACTGACAACTTTTACAACAACAAAAATGAAGTGCTTTCTGCAGTACTTCGTCCTTATACACATGCCAATGCCTGGATTACACCTTCTGGTCAAGATAACTGGTGGCGTCCATCAGAACTTTCTGCAGACCAATTGGCCTGGCCAACTAAAGGAAGGCACGGTGAAGATGGTGGTAAATGGAAAAGATTACACTACCATACTTGGTTAACAGATGATGCTCCTTTAAACAATGCTTGGTCTTTAATGTTTTGGGGCATGGGTTTATGTAATGACCCAATTGAAAACCTGGAGAAAAGAGATATTGCTAAAATGGGAATAACTCAGGTAGAAAAGGATGCTTATATTGCAGAGTTAAAATTATTTAGAGCTTTTCACTATCTAAAATTGATGGATCTTTTTGGTAATATTCCGATAGTAACACAAGTAGGTATTCCGGCTAGACCAGCAACTGTTCCAAGAAAAGATGTATTCGCTTTTATAGAAAAGGAAATTAAAGATAACATTGCTAAAGCGCCATTGCACTCTAAGGCAATGACCGGTAGAATGAGCCAAGCAGGTGGTTATGCTATGTTGGTAGAATTGTATTTGAATGCAGAAGTTTGGACAGGAACTGCTCGTTGGGACGATTGTATAGCAGCTGCTGATAAACTAATTACTAGCGCAGCGGGTGGTCAGAATGGCGCAATGGCATTAGATCCTAATATTTTTGATCAGTTTAAATCTACCAACGAATTATCTAAAGAAGCAATTTTCTCTATTGCATATGAGTATAAACTAGCTACTTTTGAACCATCATGGACTGGTGAATTCTACCACTTTCAACAAGGGCTAATCTACGGAGGTAATAGAAATGGTAATGATGGTGTTGTAGTAATACCTGGGGTATTTAGCACTTACCCAGATACCGACTTAAGAAAACGTGGTTGGTTATTAGAAGGTCCTATGGTGAGGTTTGACAATGGTCAGCCTGCTTTGGCAACTGGAGGTAATGAATACAGCGGACAGCAAATCGTTTTCGTAGATAACATCAGAAAAAACAAAACTGGATCTACTGTATCGAACATGAGCGAAGGCGAAGAGAATAGCGGTGTAAGATTTAACAAATACAAGTTAGGTAATCAAGTTGCAGGTATTGTTAATGGTAATCCTGTGGCTATTGATCCAAACTATAACAATACGGATTGGAACGTTTACCGTTTAACTTGGATTTACTTTGCAAAAGCTGAAGCAATAATGCGTAAAAATGGTGGCGTAGCGAATGCTGAGGCACTAACTTTAATTAATGCTTGTAAAAGCCGTGCATATGCCGCTGCAGATTTTGTTCCCTATACCACTGCTACACTTACACTTGATGAACTTTTAGCAGAAAGAGGTAGAGAGTTTATATTTGAAGGTTTTAGAAGAGACGATTTAATTCGTTTTGGAAAATTCACTACTGCTTCTTGGTGGGATCATACACCTTCACAAGCTTTCAGGAATCTATTCCCAATTCCTCAAGTTCAAAGAACGTTAAATATCAATTTAACACAGAATCCAGGTTACAACTAATTTTAAATTAAAATTAAGAGATGCTTTTTTAGCATCTCTTAATTTATACGCTAAGTAGGATTGGCTATCATCAATAATAATAGCTCTGTATCACCAAAATTACACGCAGATCTTCTATATAACTGTAAAAAATTATAATATTGATTAACTAAAACGTTTTACTATTAATGGGCCAAAAGTGTTTCCTGCCAGCATCAATTGGTATTAAATTAACTACAATGAAAAAATATTACCTATTTCTTATTTCTTGCCTTGGTTATATTTCCATTGTAGGTGCTCAGGACATTGCACCCGCTTATCCATTAATTACACATGATACTTATTTTAGTATTTGGTCTTTTGGCAATAAATTGAACGAAAGTACCACCAAACATTGGACGGGAAAAGAACAGAGTTTATTAGGGATATTAAAGGTTGATGGTAAAAATTACCGCTTTTTAGGATCAGAAGCTAAAAATTTTAAAAGCATCCTTGGCACTGCTGATGATGTTGAATACCAAGCAAATTATTCTTTTCAACCTCCAACTGCTATAGATTGGATGAAGAATGGATACAATGATCAAAATTGGAACAAAGGAGCCGCTCCTTTTGGAGATGGATCAAATGCCAATACAAAATGGACAACAGATGATCTTTTTTATCGTAGAAAGTTTACGCTTCAAAATTTATCTAGCCAAAAAAAATATTTAAAGCTTAATCATGATGATAATGTTATTGTTTACCTAAATGGCAAAGTAATTTATCAGCATGAAGGATGGGTACACGAGTATATCTATTTGCCGATAGCAAATGATGTGTTACAAAAGGGGGAGAATACCTTAAGTATCCACGTAAAAAATACTGCAGGGGGTAGGTACTTAGATGCAGGGATTGTTGAAGAAATACCTCAGGCAACAAATATCATTAGTGCAACTCAAACTAATGTTAAATTTGAGGCAACCTCTACTACCTATTCCTTTTTATGTGGAAAAGTTAATTTAGAGGTTACATTTACATCTCCGCTACTTTTAAATGATATCAATTTAACCGCTAGGCCAATTAGTTATATCAATTATGCCGTAAAATCTGTAGATGCTCATCCGCATAAAGTAGATTTATACTTCAGTGCATCCTCAAATATTGCTGTTAATACGCCTAACCAACCTATTTCTGCTTGGCAAAGTAAACAAAGTGGTTTGGCCATTCAAAAAACGGGCACAGTAGCACAACAGATTTTAACAAAAGGAGCTGATGACAAACGAATAGATTGGGGTTATTTCTATGTCGCAGTCCCAGAAATTTATCAACCAAAGCAATATCTTGCTTCAAAAAATGATGACATAACACCTTATATCAATCAAAAATATCCTACAGTAAAACAACAATTAAATACTAAAGAACTTAACTTGGTAAGTATCATTCCGTTCGGAAATGTTGGCAAATCAACTATAGCAAAACATTTAATGTTGGGCTACGATGATGTTAAATCGATAACTTATTTTGGAGATGAATTATCCCCAATCTGGAGAAAAGATGGACGTACAAACTTTATCACAGAACTTGCCAAAGCAGCCAAAGCATACATCAGCATTAAAGCAAAATGTGAAACGTTTAACAAAAAAATGTATATTGATGCTTTGAATGCAGGTGGTAAAGCATATGCTGAACTTTGTAAAATTGCCTACAGACAAGGCATTAGTGCACATAAAATAGTTTATGCGCCAAATGGCGATCTATTATTCCTATCTAAGGAGAATTTTAGTGGTGGTTTCATTAATACTGTTGATGTAACTTACCCATCAGCACCTCAATATTTAATTTATAACCCTGAATTGTTGAAGGGAATGTTAAATGGTATTTTTTACTATTCTGAAAGTGGAAAATGGAATAAACCTTATCCAGCACACGACTTGGGAGTTTATCCAATAGCTGAAGGACAAGTTTATGGCGAAGACATGCCAGTTGAAGAAGCAGGCAACATGATTATTTTAACTGCTGCAATTGCAAAGGCAGAAGGCAATGCAAATTATGCATTCAAACATTGGAAGGAACTTTCTATTTGGAAAGATTATCTCTTAAAAGAAGGATTAGATCCGGCAAATCAACTCTGTACTGATGATTTTGCTGGACACTTGGCCCGAAATGCAAATTTATCGGTGAAAGCAATTGTAGCTATTGGTGCTTATGCGCAAATGGCAGAGCAGCTGGGCAAATTAGATGAGGCTAAAACTACTAGGTCAGCTGCTGTAGCTATGGCAAAACAATGGTTAGAATTGGCAAATGCGGGAGACCATTTTGCACTAACTTTTAATGATAAAAATACTTGGAGCCAGAAATACAATTTGGTTTGGGATAAACTCTTAAAGCTTAACCTTTTTAGTAATGATGTTTATCAAAAAGAAATTAGTTATTATTTAACTAAACAAAATACCTTTGGTTTACCGTTAGATAGTAGGAAGACCTATACAAAGTCTGATTGGATTATTTGGACAGCCACGTTAACGGATAACCAAACTGATTTTAATAAATTTGTAAAACCTGTGTACCGTTACGCTACCGAAACAGAAAGTAAAGTGCCCATAAGCGATTGGCACGAAACCATAAATGGCAAAAAGGTAGGCTTTCATGCCCGTAGTGTAGTTGGTGGTTATTTTATCAAGGTATTAGCTTATAAATGGAGTATTAAATAACCTTTATGTGCTTATTAAAGGATTAACTAAATAGAATAAACGAAGAATGGAAAAACCTACAGTATTAGGTGTAGATATAGGTGGATCGCATATTACCGCCGCGATAGTAGATTTAGATAAAGGGATATTGGTTAAAAATTCCATAAAGCGTAATGCTGTAGATTCTAGAACCAATAAAGAAGAAATCTTGGCTGCGTGGTGCGAAGTAATTAATGCTGTTTTTATAGGGAATAATGGCGAAAAAAGCATTGGTATTGCCATGCCAGGTCCTTTTGATTATGAAAATGGAATCTCATTAATAAAGGATCAGGACAAATTTGATTCGCTTTATAGGGTTAATGTAAAAGAAGAACTGGCGAAAAAATTACAAATTAAGCCATCATGTATTCGATTAATTAACGATGCTGCAGCATTTATGCAAGGTGAAGTATTTAGCGGTGCAGCTAAAGGCTATCAAAATGTTTTAGGCTTAACGTTAGGTACAGGATTAGGCTCGGCAATTTCAGTTAATGGTACCGCTCAAGATGCTGCGCTCTGGAACTCTAAATTTAAGTCTGGCATTGCCGAAGATTATCTATCTACAAGATGGTTTGTCAAAAAATATAAACAGTTAACAGGAATAACAGTAGAGGGTGTTAAAGAATTGTCTAGCATTGCCCAAACAGACCAAACTGCAATGAAAGTATTTGAGGAGTTTGGTGTAAACCTAAGCGAATTTTTAGAACCAATAATTAAGAAGCATGGTTCTGAGATTGTGATTTTAGGAGGCAATATTGCGCAAGCCTTTCCATTATTCTCCAATATTTTACACGAAAAATTATCAAAAATTAACATAAAAACCACTAAACTTAATGAGCACGCTTCCTTAATTGGAGCAGCAAGTTGCTGGGCTACAAAAGTTAGCGAAGTAGCAGGTCATTAAACAGAATATCAAACCAAATATATTGCCTTAATATGAAAAGAAGAACATTTATACAAAACACAAGCTTATTGGGAGCTGGAGTGTTAGCCTCAAAATTTTCGTTTGCTTCGGCACCCGATTTTCCTGTAGTTAGAGTTGCTGCTGCTAAACGTCATTTTACAAGTGTTGCAGTAGAAAATGCCATTAAAACTTTTCAGGCAAATGTTGCTGATAAAGAATTAGGATGGTTGTTCGAGAATTGTTTCCCTAACACTTTAGATACCACCGTTACCTATAGTTTACAAAATGGCAAGCCAGATACCTATGTAATTACTGGCGATATCGATGCCATGTGGATGCGGGACAGTTCGGCGCAAGTTTGGCCATATCTGCAGTTTGCTAACGAAGAGAAAAAGGTAAAAGATTTAATCGCAGGTGTGATCAATCGTCAAACCCAGTATATCTTAAAAGACCCCTATGCCAATGCTTTTTACAACGACCCTAATAAAATAGGCGAGTGGAAGAACGATAAAACAGAAATGAAACCTGGTGTGCACGAGCGTAAATGGGAGGTAGATTCTTTGTGTTATCCAATCCGTTTAGCCTATAACTATTGGAAAAAAACAGGCGATAAAGCGCCGTTTGATGCCAATTGGAAAAAAGCAATTGAAGCTACCTTAAAAACCTTTACAGAACAACAACGTAAAGAAAATAAAGGTCCTTATCGTTTTCAGAGAGAAAGTTTATACCCTACGGATACACTTTCTATGAATGGTTACGGGTTTCCGGTGAAGCCAGTTGGCCTAATCTGTTCTTCATTTCGACCTAGTGATGATGCCACAATTTATCCATTTTTGGTTCCCTCTAACTTTTTTGCAGTGAGCAGTTTAAAACAGGCTGCCGAAATGGTTACGGCTTTGCAAAACGACTCGGTTTTAGTTGGTAAACTTAACGCTTTAGCCAATGAGGTTGAGGCTGCCTTGAAAAAACATGCGGTTAAAGACCATGCAGAATTTGGCAAAATGTTCGCTTTTGAAGTAGATGGTTTTGGAAGTGCCTACATGATGGATGATAGTAATGTGCCAAGTTTATTATCAATGCCTTATTTAGGAGCCATAAAAGTTGATGATCCTATTTATAAAAATACAAGGAGATTTATTTTATCTAGCAACAATCCATATTTCTTTAAGGGAACTGCTGCCGAAGGTGTAGGTGGCCCGCACATTGGACCAGACATGATTTGGCCAATGGCGATTACCATGCAGGGTATCACTTCGGTTAGCGATGCAGAAATTAAAAAATGTATCACTATGTTAAAAAACACACATGGTGGAAAAGGATTTATGCATGAAAGTTTCCATAAAGATGATCCTAAAAACTTTACAAGAAGTTGGTTCGCTTGGGCAAACACTTTATTCGGAGAATTTTTATGGAAGGTTTACAACGAGAAACCTCATTTACTAAAATAGCATGATGAATTTTAGCCGCTCTAATTTCAATAAAAAATCAATATGCCTAATTTTAGGTATATTGATTTCGGCTATGAGCAGTTTTGCCCAACAAGTAGTAAGCAATTTACAATACGTAGATCCAACAATTGGTAGTGTAGGTTTAATTTTAGAACCCACAAGACCAGCTGTACATCTTCCCAATAGCATGGTTAGGGTTTTTCCGGCCAGAACCGATCAATTAGATGATCAAATCAGCCATTTTCCTTTAACCATATCTTCTCATAGGCAAAATTGGTTATTCGGCTTAATGCCTTATGTCGGTGCTGTAAATGAGCAGGCCTGGAGTAAAAAATTCACGTCAGACAACGAGAAAATTAGTCCAGATTTTTATACTGTTTTATTAGAAGATCAAGGAACACAAATTTCTTTTGCACCCACAGCACGAGCAGGCTTTTTTAAGTTTGTTTTCGGTGGTAAAGACGATAATTATTTGAGATTAAATATTCTTAACGGTGGCAGCATCAATCTGGAAGGCAAAAATACGATTTCTGGCGTTGAAGAATTTCAGGGGATGAAAGCCTATTTTTATGCTGAAACCAGTGTGCCTATTGCTGATATCACCTATCAAGATGCACAAACTAAGAAAAGGGCATTATTGAAAATTGCTAATCAGGCGCAAAATGTGGCTTTTAGATATGGCATTTCATTTATTAGTGTTGCGCATGCAAAAGAGAATTTGCGTAAAGAAATTACAGATTGGGATATCTCAAAAGTACGCAATCAGGCAAAAGTAGCTTGGAACAAGGTGCTTTCTCAAGTTAATATTAAAGGCGGCACTTTAGCACAAAAACGAGTTTTCTATACTTCATTGTATAGAGCTTATGAACGGATGATTGATATTAACGAATACGGGAAATATTATAGTGGCTATGACCATAAAGTACATGTCTCTGATAGGCCTTTTTTTGTAGACAACTGGCTTTGGGATACTTACATCGCATTAGAACCTTTGCAAACCATCCTTAACCCAAAAATACAAGGCGATAAAATTAATTCCTATGTGCAGATGTACGAACAAAGCGGTTGGATGCCATCTTTTGCTTTGGTTTTTGGAGATAACCCCTGCATGACGGGAAATCATGCCGCTGCTTGGTTTTTAGATTCTTATGAAAAAGGAGTTCGTAATTTCGATTTGAATAAAGCTTATGAAGGAGTGAAGAAAAATTCTTTAGCAGCAACCCTATTACCTTGGCGAAATGGTAAAGCTACGTCATTAGATACCTTTTATACCCAAAATGGGTATATGCCAGCATTAAAAATTGGCGAAAAAGAAACCGTAAAAGAAGTACATGGTTTTGAAAAAAGGCAAAGTGTTTCGGTAACGTTAGAAAATAGCTACGACGATTGGTGTTTGGCTCAATTGGCGGTAAAGAGTGGTAATCCACAAGATAAAACTACCTTTTTGAAAAGAGCTGCCTTTTATAAAAATGTATTTAGAACAGAAAAAGGCTTTGTTTGGCCTAAAGATGCCGATGGTAATTGGATAGAACCGTTTGATCCTAAATTTTCTGGTGGACAAGGCGGAAGGGAATATTTTACGGAGAACAATGCCTATACTTATAATTGGGATGTTAAGCAAGATTTAGAGGGCTTATTCGAATTAATGGGCGGTAAGGCTAAAGCCGAAGAAAAACTAGATGATTTATTTAGAGCTAGTTTAGGCAGAAGCAAATATAATTTATGGTATACTTTTCCGGATGCCACTGGATTAGTTGGTCAATTTGTAATGGGAAATGAGCCTAGTTTCCACATTCCATATGTCTATAATTATTTGGGCTCACCTTGGAAAACTCAAAAAAGGATAAGAATGCTAATGGATACTTGGTATACCGACAACTTGTTTGGAATTCCAGGCGATGAAGATGGAGGCGGAATGACTGCATTTGTCGTTTTTTCTATGATGGGCTTTTTCCCTGTTACACCTGGTATACCAATTTATAGTATAGGCAGTCCAGCATTTACAGAAATCTCCATCAAATTAGATAATGGAAAAACATTTATGCTCAGTGCTAAAAATAACTCGGCAGATCATAAATATATACAAAGTGCTACTTTAAATGGTAAACTCATCAATCGTTCGTGGTTTACACATGATGAATTGCTAAATGGTGGGAAGTTAGAGTTGTTAATGGGCAATTTACCAAATAAAAAATGGGGCATCGAGCAATTGCCACCATCATCTATAAATTATAATCCTTAATTATATCTAATGAAATTCAAATTATTTTTCCTCTTCATTTTTAGCTTATCGCTAGTAGATTTTGCTGCCAATGCTCAAACGCCAGAAGTTTTTAAAGAAAAAGGTTACACTTTAAATTTTTCAAATAACGATCCAACTTTTGATCCTAAACTGAAAAAGCGAATGGTAGAAACATTCTTTAAAGTTTATCCTATACTGGCCGAAACTTATAATAAAAACACAGCTAAGGAAGTGAATTTTAGTATCGATACTGCCTATAAAGGGGTAGCTGCTACTGGTGGAGGTAGAATTGTATTCAATCCAGATTGGTTTAGAAAGCACCCTGGAGATATTGATGTAGTTACGCATGAAGTGATGCATGTAGTGCAAAATTATGGCAGAGGCGGCGGACCAGGTTGGTTAACCGAAGGTATAGCAGATTATGTTCGTTATAAATATGGGGTAGATAACCCAGGTGCAAATTGGACATTAACTGCATTTAAACCTGAGCATAATTATAAAAACGCTTATCGCATCACCGCAAGATTTTTAAATCACCTAGAACAGACTTCGCCGGGTATTGTGGTTAAATTAGATAATGCCATGCGTACACATACTTATAAAGAAACCATTTGGAGTGATATTACCGGAAAAACCATTGATGAACTTTGGTCGGCTTATGCCGCTAACCCAGGTTCTTAATTCGAATAATTTATTTTAACATACACACAATGATTAAGAAACTATTAACAGCTACTTTAATTTTTGCAGGTTTAACCAGTGCTGCACAACAGGTAGGTAAAATTACAGACCCAGTTGAGTGGGTAAATCCATTAATGGGAACGCAATCTAAAGTAAGTTTATCTAACGGAAATACTTATCCTGCTATAGGTGTGCCTTGGGGCATGAATATGTGGACACCACAAACCGGTAAAATGGGCGATGGCTGGGCTTATACTTATGATGCTGATAAAATACGTGGTTTTAAACAAACGCACCAACCATCCCCTTGGATGAATGATTACGGCGCTTTTGCGATGATGCCAGTAACTGGTAAATTAAAATTTAGTGATGATGATAGAGCAAGTTGGTTTAGTCATAAATCCGAAACCTCTAAACCATATTATTATAGTGTATATCTAGCAGACGCTGATGTAACTACAGAGATTACACCAACTGAGAGAGCTGCCCAATTTAGATTTACTTTCCCAAAAACCGATAGCTCTTTTGTAGTTGTAGATGCACAGAACAAAGGTTCGTACATTAAAATTTTCCCTAAAGAGCGTAAAATTATTGGTTATACCAGTAAATATGCTCGTGGCCCGTTGCCTAAAAACTTTAAAAACTACTTTGTAATCTATTTTAATAAAGATTTTACTTTAGCTAAAACTTGGAGTGGCAAAGCATTAAATAATGAAGAGTTAGAATTGACTAGCGATCATACTGGAGCTGTTATAGGTTTTAAAACCCAAAAAGGTGAGCAAGTAATTGCTAAAACAGCTTCTTCATTTATCAGCTTTGAGCAAGCAGAACTTAACTTAAAAAGAGAGTTGGCAAACGATAGCTTCGATGTTACTAAAACAAAAGCAAAAAACATTTGGAATAAAACACTAGGTAAAATTGCTGTTGAAGGTGGAACCATTGACCAAGTTCGCACTTTCTACTCTTGTTTGTACCGTACGTTATTTTTCCCTAACAAGTTGTACGAAATAGATGCCAACAACAAAATAGTACATTGGAGTCCTTATAACGGAGAAATTTTGCCAGGTTACATGTTTGCGGGTACTGGTTTCTGGGATACATTTAGAGCTTTATATCCTTTCTTAAATTTAGTTTATCCACAGATCAATAAAGAAATGCAAGAAGGCCTGATCAATGATTATAAAGAAGGCGGATTTTTGCCAGAGTGGAGCAGCCCAGGTTATGCTAATATCATGGTTGGTAATAATTCAGCCTCTGTAGTTTCTGATGCCTACATCAAAGGTCTTCGTGGTTATGATATCAATACTTTATGGGAAGCTGTAAAACACGGTGCAAATAACGAAGGGCCAATGGCTGCAGTTGGTCGCCATGGTGTTAAATATTACAATGAGCTAGGTTATGTGCCTTTTGATGTTAAGGTAAATGAAAACGCTGCAAAAACATTAGAGTATTCTTATGATGATTTTGCAATTTATCAATTGGGTAGGGCATTAAACAAACCAGCTTCAGAGATTGATATTTACAAGAAAAGAGCAATGAACTACAAAAACCTTTTCGATCCATCATCGGGTTTAATGAGAGGTAAAAATCAAGATGGTACTTTTCAAAGTCCATTTAGTCCATTTAAATGGGGTGGTGCATTTACAGAAGGTAACAGTTGGCATTATACCTGGTCTGTTTTTCAAGATATTGACGGTTTAGCTCAACTAATGGGTGGACACGATAAGTTTGTTACTAAATTAGATTCGGTTTTCTCTATGCCACCAATATTTGATGAGAGTGCATATGGTGGAGTAATCCACGAAATCCGCGAAATGCAAATCGCAAACATGGGGCAATATGCGCATGGTAATCAGCCAATTCAGCACATGATCTATTTGTATAATTATGGTGGAGCACCTTGGAAAACGCAATATTGGGCACGTGAAACTATGGATAGAATGTATGCAGCAACCCCAGACGGTTACTGTGGCGATGAGGATAATGGGCAAACATCTGCTTGGTATATTTTCTCGGCAATGGGTTTTTATCCTGTAACACCTGCAGTAGATCAATACGTAATTGGTGCTCCATTGTTTAAAAAGGTAACCTTAACGCTCGATAATGGAAAAACTGTAGTCATCAATGCGCCTTCAAATAGTGCAAATAATAAATATGTTCAGTCTTTAAAAGTTAATGGGGCAAACCACGATAAAAACTGGTTAAGCCATTCTGCTTTACAAAAAGGAGCGGTATTAGATTTTGGCATGTCGGCAGTTCCTAATAAAACTAGAGGTACCAAACCAACTGCTTTCCCTTATTCGTTATCAACAGAAAAATAATTAAATCTAGCAATAGTAAACAAAACAAATATAATGAAGATAAGTATGTTAAAAATGGGTTCGATAGCCTCAGTTTGGCTTCTGGGAACAATGTCTGTTTTCGCCCAATCTAAAAGTCAATCAGCCATTGGTCTGGATGATTTATCAGCATTTAAAGATCCGGGCAATACTTGGTCTGTGGTTGGTAATGTATATACCGATTTAAATGCCGTAAATGTATTTAAGCCTACAAAAGGTACTGGTATTTTAATGAATTTGCCTACTTCAAAAAATACAGGAACAGATTTATATACTATTAAAGAATATGGAGATATGACTTTAGAACTGGATTATCTGGTAGCTAAAGGCGCAAATTCTGGAATATATCTGCAAGGTAATTACGAGGTACAGATTGAAGATTCGTGGGGTTTAACCACACCTACATCTGCTAACAACGGAGGTATTTACAGCCGTTGGGATGATTCGAAACCAGAAGGAGAAAAGGGTTATGGTGGCTCGGCTGCTCGTCAGAATGCGAGTAAAGCACCAGGTTTATGGCAACATATAAAAATTGTTTTTCAAGCACCAAAATTTGATGCTAATGGAAATAAAACGCAAAATGCAAAGATGATAAGTATAGAGCTAAATGGCGTTATTATTCACGAAAATATAGAATTATTAGGTGTAACAAGAGGAGCTGCTAGTAAAGAAAAAGCCTTGGGTGCTTTACGTTTACAGGGAGATCATGGTGCAGTGGCTTTCAGAAATATACAAATTTCTGATGTGCCAACCGAGGCTAGGATAGGTCGCCAGGAAGCTGATCCAATTTATATCGATGCACCTACAAATACCATGATCCGTAGTTTTGTTGATGTAGTGCCAAATGTACGTTCGGTACATGCTATTTCAGTTGGCGGGCCTCAGCAAGTTGCTTTTAGCTACGATTTAGATAATGGTACACTTTTACAAGGATGGCATGGTGGTTTTATCGATGCGACACCAATGTGGGATGGCCGTGGAAATGGAACATCGAAACCATTGGGTAGCATAACGCGTTTTACCAAAAAACCGGTTTTGGCTATTGCTAAATTAGCTACCGCACAAGATAAGTGGGTTGCTGATACTATTAACACTGGTTTCCGTACTAAAGGTTATGTAATGGATAGCCAAGAAAGACCAGAATTTAAATATAAAATTTATGGCGCCAATGTTACTGATGCAGTTAAGGTAATGGAAAATGGTCAGGGTTTAACTAGAGAAGTCACAGTAGATCAAGCTCCAAAAGATTTATATTTTCTATTGGCAGATGCATCAGCTATTGAAGAGGTTGCTAAAGGTTTGTATCTGATTGATGATAAAGCTTACTATCTACAATTTGATGCACAAACTAAACCTATCATTAGAACTATAGATGGAGGAAGAAAAGAGCTAGTTGTAGCTATAGGAAATAAGTTAAGTTATACCATTTTATTTTAATCAGCTTACGATGAAATATACATTTAAAACATTAGCAATATTGGCATTGAGCTTTAGCTTATCAACGCTTCTTGCTCAAGAAACACCAAAGGAAGAAGATTTTTTCAAAATAAATAAAGTTAGAATACCAGAAGGGCCGATACTAGAAGTTGGAGGGTTGGTAACTTTACCAGATGGAAGTTTAGCCATTTCTACCCGTAGAGGAGAGGTGTATGTGGTAGAAAATCCTACTAGTACTAAACCTTATTTTCGCAAGTTTGCTACAGGTTTGCACGAAATTTTAGGGATAGCTTATAAGAACGGAGCTATTTACGTTGCACAAAGAGGTGAGTTAACCAAATTAGTAGATAAAAATATGGATGGCAAAGCAGATGTCTACGAAACGGTTTATGCTTGGCCATTAAGTGGACATTACCATGAGTATAGCTTTGGTCCAAAAATTGGCCCAGATGGTAGCTTTATGGTTACAGGTAATGTTGCTTTTGGTAACGAAGAATGGTGGAGAGCAGAGAGCCGTGTACCTATGCGTGGCTGGGCAATGAACATAACCGAAGATGGTAAAATGACACCATTTGCTGCAGGAATGCGCTCACCAGCAGGATTAAACTTTATTGATGATAAATTCTATTACACAGAAAACCAAGGAGACTGGGTAGGTTCTGGTGGTCTATGGAATGTAAACAAAGGAGATTTTATGGGGCATCCTGCAAGTTTGGTTTGGACAAAAAGAGAAGATTCTCCAATAAAACTACAATCAGAATTTTTCTACTCTAAAATGGACGAACGCCGTTTGAAAAATGAAAATGGTAGGTACATTAAACCGGAGAATAGAGTAAACGAAAATTTTAAAACCTTAATAGATGCTAAGAAAGAATTCCCAGAATTGCGTTTGCCATCAGTTTGGTTGCCTTATGGTATTTTAGGTATTTCTACCTCAGAGCCAGTTAAAATTCCTGCAAACACTTTTGGTCCTTTCGCTGGCCAGATTTTAGTAGGAGACCAAGGGATGAGTATCATTTCTAGAATTTTTATGGAAGTGGTAAACGGCGAAGAGCAAGGAGCAGCATTTTTATTCCGTAAAGGCTTCCGGTCTGGCGTGTTAAGAATGGCTTGGGCTCCAGATGGTTCTTTATTTGTAGGCGAAACCAACCGTGGTTGGGGTTCTGCAGGTGATGCAAATGAAGGATTAGAACGATTGGTATACAACAACAAGATTCCATTCGAGATGAAAGCGGTTAGAGCAATGCCTGATGGTTTTGAAGTGGAATTTACCAAGCCAGTTGATCGTAAATCTGCTGAAGATCTAGCATCTTACGATGCTGAAAGTTTTATCTACAAATATCATTCAGTATACGGATCTCCGCCAGTAAATACAGAAAAGCTAAAAATTAGTGGTGTTAAGGTATCGGCAGATGGATTAAAAGCCAGGATTATTGTTCAAAATCTTCGTCAGAATTATATCCACACTTTAACTCTAGATGGAATTAGAGATAAAGAAGGTTTCTATTCTTTAATTCACCCCGTTGCATATTATACTTTAAACCAAATTCCTAGCGGAGCTAAGTTATCTATGACAGAAGTAAGCACTAAAAATTCTGAAGCAGAAGCTGCTGCGGCTTTAGCTGCATCGGCAAAGAAAGCTACTGCTACAAAGACGCCTACAAGCAAAACTAATACTGCTGTTAAAGGTGCTCCAGTAAAAGGAACAGCTGTTAAAACTCCTGTAACAAAAGCTCCTGTAGCAGTTGCAAAAGTGCCAACCTATAAAGAAGTAGAGGGCTTATTAACTAAAAATACTTGTTTGGCTTGTCACCACACCACTAAAAAACAAATTGGGCCTTCATTTACTGATATTTCAAAACGTAAATACTCAAACGAGAAAATTTACCAGTTGATACATAATCCACAACCACAAAACTGGCCAGGTTATGCTACAGAAATGCCGCCAATGCCTCAAGTAACCAAAGCTGATGCATTAAAAATTGCAGCTTGGATTAACTCTTTAAACAAGTAAATATAAAATTTAGCTTAAGCGGTTGGTAGCAATGCCAATCGCTTTTTTAATGCTATACAACAACAAATGAAGAAAATATTATTATTAATATGCTGCTTTTTTACCGTCAACTTTGTAGTAAATGCACAACAGCATCATATAAGCGGAACTGTAAGAAACAATCAAAATTTACCTATTACTAAGGTTACGGTACAGATTTTAAATACAAATTTAATTACAAGTACAGATAATAAAGGCAATTTCGAGTTCAAAAATGCACCTAAAGGTAAATTAACTATACGTGTTAGTGCTATTGGTTATGCTACTGTCGTTAAAACGATAAGTGATGATCAAACTCTTGATGTGCTAATGGATGATGATAACCTGAAATTAGATGAAGTAACAGTTTCTGCTCAAAAAACAGAAGAAAATATACTGGAGGTACCAATAAGCATTACAGCCATATCCGCAACAAAGGTGAATGATTTTCGCATTCAAAATACGAGAGAGCTATCGTCAATTGTACCAAATCTATACAGCAGTAATCCAGGTGATGGAAGAAATGTAACTTCTATACGTGGTATAGGCACCACTTCTTACGATCCGGCAGTTGCAACTTATATTGATGGAGTTAACCAATTTGGCTTAGATACTTACATTGCTTCTTTATTTGATGTAGAAAGAATTGAGGTGCTGAGAGGGCCGCAAGGCTCGCTTTATGGCAGAAATGCAATGGGTGGAGTAATCAATATCATCACAAAACAACCTACAAATTATGCCTCAGGCTTTGTAGGTATAGATATGGGTAATTATGGTCAGCAACGTTACAGCTTGGGCTTTAAATCGCCCCTAGTAAAAGATAAATTGTTTTTCGGTGCTGCTGGATTAATCAATAAGCAAGATGGTTTTTACACCAATCAATTTAATGATACAGATTTTGATCAAATCAAAAGTTATTTGGGTAATTATTATTTAAAACTACAAGCAAGTGCCAAATTTGCTTTAACCTTAAATGTTAAACATAACGAAAACAGAAACCGTGGAACTTTTCCATTGGTAGGAACAGTAGCCGACGCTCTGACAAATCCGTTCAAACTTAGCCAAAATTCTACTACAGAAATGGTTGATAATTTGTTCAATACATCCTTATCAGCCAACTACAATGGCAATGTTTTTAATTTTAGTTCACAAACAGCTTATCAATCTAATTATCGTTTTTATAAACAACCAATAGATGGCGATTTTTCTCCGATAGATGGTGTTTCTATAGTTAATAATTATGGTAAAGATTGGAATAAAGTTCGTGTTTATACGCAAGAATTTAGGTTCAGTTCTCCTGTTGCTAGCTCATCTAAAATTAAATGGTTAACTGGCTTATATGGTTTTTATCAGGATAACCCGGTTAAACAAGGAACACATTTTGGAGCAGATGGTGAGTTGTTAGGGGCACCATTTCCTAATTTTACTAGTGTTAACACCAATGTAAGCAAAAGCTATGGTTTAGCTGCCTTTGGACAAGTTTCTTATGCCATTACCAACAAACTGACGGCAACGCTTGGCTTAAGATATGATTATGAGCATAAAAAGCAAAGTGCAATGGGCGAATTTGTAATGGAAGGAATGGATCCAGTAATTACCCAGAATGATACTTCGGCTACAGCAAATTTTAAGGCTTTTTCTCCGAAGTTTAGTTTGGCGTATTTATTTGCCCCCAACCATCATATTTATGCAAATTTTAGTAGAGGCTACAGAGCTGGTGGCATTACACAATTAGGTTCAGATCCATCGGTGTTGCCATTAGTTGCTTACCAGCCAGAATACAGTAATAACTTCGAATTAGGTACAAAAAATAGCTTCTTAAATAATCAGTTAGCCATAAATATCGCTGCATTCTACATTAAACTTACGGATGCGCAAGTACCTGTTTTAGTTTTACCAGATGCTGTAACCATAACCAGAAATGTAGGAGCATTAACTAGCAAAGGGTTAGAAGTTGAGCTTTCCTTTAAGCCTTTAAGAGGTTTAAATATTGATTATAACTTTGGTTATACGGATGCCACCTATACCAATTTACAAATCCCTAAAGATGGGGAGGCAATTAATTTAACTGGGAATAGGCAATTATATACTCCAGAAATGACCTCGATGTTGGCGATGCAGCATAATAGCATAGTAGACAAAGAATCTAACCTAAATTTTATATTACGAGGTGAATGGATGTTTATTGGAGATCAGTTTTATGATTTAAGTAATAAGATACAACAAAAGGGGTATAGTTTGTTTAATGCAAAAGTTGGATTTTCTCACAAAAAGTTCGATCTATTTGTTTGGGGAAGAAACTTAAGCAATAAAACGTATATTGATTATGCTTATGATTTTGGTGCAGCCCATTTAGGCAACCCTAAAACTTACGGTATAACTTTAACAGGAAGATTTTAATAATTTAATATTTAAGAAAAAATCCCAGTAAATAGCTGGGATTTTTTTGTATAATACTATGCTTTTTGAAAAGCAATTTGCTCTAGCTTACTTTTTAATTCATCGGGACTAAATGGCTTTGGTATAAAATCATTAATTCCAGCTTCTGCAATTTTGTTTCTTACATCCATTGCTACCGAAGCAGTTAGGGCAATAATTGGAACTGCTGCCTTTTGACTGTCTGTGAAATTCCGAATAATTGAGGAGGCTTCATAGCCATCCATAATAGGCATATGTATATCCATTAAAATCAGGTCATAATCTTTTATTTTAAATGCTTCTACTGCTTCAGATCCATTTGCTGCAAAATCTGGTGTAATGTTCCATTTGGCAAGTAGTTTGCGCATCAGTAAAATATTCATTTGATTATCCTCAGCTATAAGAATTTTTAAATCGCTAATGTCCATATCTTCTTCGGGTTTATAAAAGGGTTCTATAAGTGGGTCTGTATTAAAATTGAATAATTTGAAGGATATATCGAAGGTAAATGATGTGCCAATATCGATTTCACTATGTATAACAATTGTACTTTCATGTAGTTCTATTAAATTTTTAACAATGGCAAGTCCAAGTCCTGTACCACCATAGTTTCTTGTGGTGCTTGTTGAGGCTTGTGCAAATGACTCAAAAACCAATTCTTGTTTATCTAGGGGTATTCCAATACCAGTATCACTAATGCAAAATTGTAATTTTATTTCTTCTTCGTCTTCTTGTTTTACATCAATTGCGAAACTTACATTGCCTTCATTTGTGAATTTAAATGCATTTTCTAAAAGATTGTTTAAAATCTGCGTTAATCTGGTTTGGTCACCAATAATCCCTTTTTCATGTAAATCTTGGCTAATCGATAAGTTAAAGTCTAAACCTTTGCGCTCGGCTTTATCTCTAAATGCCAGGTAGATATTATGAGCTAAATCATAAATCTTAAATGGAGCCTTTTCGATCTCAATTTTACCTGATTCAATTTTATTGATATCTAATACCGCATTGATCAGATTCATTAGATTATTTGCAGAAAACTTTAAGATATTTAGATTTTCCTTTTGATCTTCTCTAGGATTGTCTAAAATGAGCACATTACTCATTCCAATAACTCCGTTTAAAGGTGTTCTCAATTCGTGCGAAATGGTAGAAAGGAAATTCGATTTTGCTTTTGAAAGCTGGTTTGAGACTACAATTGCTTCCTTAAGTTTATCATTTAATAAGGCTTCCTCTTTTTGCTTAGCATTTAGTTGCTTGATAGTGCTATTAAAAGCATTAAAAAAATGATATTGAAGATAGATAAGCAACAGAAAATTAAATCCAAAAATAACCAAAAAACTAAAGCTATCCGTTTCAGCGCTATTTGCTGAGGATATCATCGCATTTTGACCATAGAAGCTAAAATTGATGGTCATGAATAAGATGCTAACCAAAGAATAGAATATGCCCCATTTATTGCCTAATAAATAATAACTCATTACAATTAATAGCAACATAAATTGTAATGATATTATTTTAATGCCTTCTAAAAACACAAACAGATTAGACCAAATTAAAAGGGCCACCATAGAACATGCCAAATGTGCTACTAGTTTCCATTTGGATGTTCTTAAAAGAACCCAAATAAGCCCAATCTGAAAAAAGGTGATCAACAGTGAACGGAAGAAAAGTAAGTACCTACCATCCATAAAGAATGATGGCATAGTAACAACCAGTACTATTAAACTTACAGAAAGAGAATAAGCTAAAAATTTAGCCCTTACATTGCTAAGAGGATCTAAATCTTTTGAAAGCGCTTGGTCTATATTTTTATCTATATATCTTCTTATAAACATGCTAAGTCAATACAAATGCAATAGGTTTGATACCGCAATATACATCTTAATTTTTAGTTAAAATATGTGACACTTAAGATTTATGTTTTACCTAAGTATTAAATATTTTATATCCCGAAGTAGAAAAGCACAATATTAATAGAATGAAAATAAAATTTGCAAGCGTACAAGTTTTAATTACTTTTGCTTTCTGGCAGTTTACAAACCATTTTGTTATTTTCAGATTTGTAAACCGCCTATTTAAAAAATAAAAAAAAGGGGGATTAGCTCATTTGGCTAGAGCGCTTCGCTGGCAGTGAAGAGGTGATCGGTTCGAATCCGATATTCTCCACCAGAACCTCATCAAGTAAAATTGTTGAGGTTTTTTTGTGACTATAAATTTTTAAATAAATGTACTTCTATCAGAAAATATCCATAACTTAATAGGATGAAAAAAATCATCTTCACTTTAATCGTATTTCTATTTTCAATAGCTGCGTTTGCTCAAAAATATTTGCCAGAAATTAAAGCTGGAACCACAATTACCTCAAATGCTAGTGTACAAGGGCAACAAATTCCATTGTTATTAACCATAAACAGTATTACTGATGGTGTATCTTTGGGTTGGGCTGTAGAAGGTTATGGCGAAGGTTCTTTTAAAATGAGTAACAAGGCAATGGAGAGTGGCAATAAAATGTTTATGACTACACAACCAGCGTTTGGCGAAACCAAATTGGCAGATGATGAAACATTTGGTTTCATTTCAAAAAGTTCATTTAAATCATTATTAGAAAATAAATCATTTAACTATAATGGACTAAAGTTTAAACTGAAAACTTCAATAGCGACTGCTCCTAAAATTAACGGTAAAGAAGCAGATGCAATTAATGTAGTAAGTGAAGATGGGAAATATGAGTTTTGGGTTCTGAATCATCCATCTTTTCCATTAATTATTCAATCCTCAGGTTTAACACCAGATATTATAATTTCCGAAATTAAGTGATATTCATCATTTTCAAAAAAAATATAAAGCCCGAAAGGGCTTTTTTAATTTCTAAGCTGTATTTTTACCCACTCAAATTTGATGTAGGTGTAACCTATCAATTGCACCACTTCTGGAATAAAAAAATATGGAAAATCAGAAAAAAGAAATATTCGATACCGTTGCTCAACGTTTACAGATTGAAGGTTTTAATATCGTAAATCGTGATGAAACCCGTCCTTGGGGTGGTTTTTTTGTAATTGATGAAGCACAAGCACAACAATTTGCCGATACTTATTTTGATGGATTAGATGTTGATAGCTTAAAAATTGGTGGCAAATTAAGCCCTAAGATTTTAATTGTTGCTCCAAATACACGCTTAAGCTGGCAGTACCATCACCGCAGAGCCGAAATTTGGCAAGTGGTTACGGGTACAGTTGGTATTAAAACCAGCGAAACCGATGTGGAAGGTGACGTTAAAGAATACCATCCTACAGATCAGATTAAATTACAACAAGGTGAACGCCACCGTTTAATTGGCTTAAATGATTGGGGTGTTGTTGCAGAAATTTGGCAACACACCGATGCAGAAAACCCTTCTGACGAAAGCGACATTGTTCGTGTTCAAGACGATTTCGGCAGATAATAATATTTTTTAAGATTGAAGAAGGCATCGTTAACCACTTTGCCTTCTTCTAACTATACTCTTGTTATGGTAATTTAAAAGACATAACATCTCTTATTTGTAACGAATTAAAACCTAAGCGCTCTAAAATTCGTTTATAAGAATACACAACATACATGATCATTTTAATTTTCTTTATTGCCCACTGGTTCCTTTCGTTATTTAGTCAAACATTTTTCTTGCATCGTTATTCGTCGCACAAAATGTTTAAAATGGAGCCATTTTGGGAAAAATTCTTCTACCTTATTTTATTGATTTCTCAAGGTTCATCTTTCTTAAATCCAAGGGCTTATGCCATTTTGCACAGAATGCACCATGCCTATAGCGATACGGAGAAAGACCCACATTCGCCTCATTTTTTTAAGGATGTTTTCGGGATGATGATCGCCACAAAAAACATGTATCTAAATTATTTGAGGTACAAAATAGAGCCAGAACCTGCTTTTAGAGGCAATTATCCAGAATGGCCTTTGGTAGATAGAATTGGCGATTCGTGGATTTGGAGAATCTCTTGCGGTCTATTTTACATCGGTTTTTACATCGTTTTTGCTGATTACTGGTGGATGTATTTATTGCTGCCTATCCACTTTTTAATGGGACCATTACACGGTGCAATTGTAAATTGGTGCGGACATAAATATGGCTACTCTAACCACGATAACGACGACCATAGCAAAAACTCATTACCTTGGGATTTTCTGATGATGGGCGAATTGTTCCAGAACAACCACCACAAAAAACCAAATAGTCCTAAATTTTCTTCACACTGGTGGGAATTCGATCCAACCTATCCGGTAATGAAAGTATTGCATTGGATGCGAATCATAAAGATTAGAAAAGTTTAGATCCGCTCTGCCCTTTGGACATCTCTCCAAAGGAGAGAATATATAATATTTAAAGGTTGGTTTTTTGCCAGCCTTTTTTGTTTATAAAAACCTATTCCACTCTTTTTTCGTTTATTACTTTGATAGTATTCTTATTGTTTTGAAGCGCAGGGTTATTGTAACTATTAAGGGAAAGTCCCGCCATACACTTTATACCGATTAAACCTGTGAAACAAGTAAGCATACAATTAAAAACAACATACAGTGATGCTTAAATCGGTATGCTCGTTACTGTCGGGGCTAAAAACTAAGGTTTGTGCAAAGGAAATCCCTCATAGTTGTATAAACCTGTGTTAATTAAACCTGATATAAGCGGAAATACTTTTGGCTAAACTTACGAAGTCTTCTAACTAACTTATCAATCACTTCGTAAGTTTTTTTAGTCAAAAGATTGTAGCGATAGCAGGACTGACATTAATTGAAACCGAAATTTGCTTTTCAAAAAATTATGATTACAGCCTTGAAAATTATTTTTTCAATCCTATTGGTTTGGGTAACCTATATAGTTATTTCTACAAGTTTAGAAAGTTCATTGTTTAAAGAATGGGATTTTCTGGGTTCAATTCCTTGGATGAGAGCTACACTTTGGGATTTCTACGCCAATATTTTTATCATCACTTTGTGGATGTTTTACAAGGAAAAAAATAGTATTCCTAAAATCTCTTGGCTAATTTTATTCGTATGTTTAGGTAGCATTGCCACTTGCGCTTATGTCTTGATTAAACTTTTCAAACTTAAACCAGGCGAAGGTGTAGAAGAATTGGTTGGTAACAAAGGTTAATAGTCCATGGTTAATAGACCATAGCCATTGACCGTTAACCATGAGCCATTAACTATTTAATTTATGGATTACAAACATCTACTTTTTATCGCACTCATCTCTTTAATTGCCTGCTGTAGCATCATGTTTTTGGTATGGCTTTGGGCTAAAAAGATCAAAAATGCTGGTGTGGTAGATGTTTTTTGGGCGCTTAATTTCCCTGTCATTACCATTATCACTTTTTTCCTATCAGAAGGATTTGAAACCCGAAAAATTATAATCTGCGGTATTTTTTTAATAGCAGAACTAAGATTAGGGCTTCATTTATGGCAGCGAGTTATTGGCCATTTAGATGAAGAAGAAGGGCGTTATGAGCAACTCCGTAAAGAATGGGGCGAAAAGGCTGATCGCAATTTCTTTTTTTTCTTCCAATTTCAGGCGATCTCAAATGTAATATTGGCTATTCCATTTTTTATCATTACCGCAAATCCAGTAACAGAAATATCAATTTTAGAATATATTGGTGTTGGCATTTGGGTAATTGCTTTTTTTGGCGAAATGATTGCCGACAATCAATTGGCAGCGTTTAAAAAGGATCCTAAAAATAAAGGAAAGGTTTGCGATACGGGTTTGTGGTATTACAGCCGCCACCCCAATTATTTTTTCGAATGGTTAACCTGGATGGCATATTTCATATTTGCATTAGCAACGCCTTGGGGTATTTTGGCCATCATCAGCCCCGCCATCATTTTATATTTATTGCTTAAAGTTACAGGTGTACCCAATAACGAAGAACAAAATTTGCGCAGTAAACCTGTAGCTTATAAAAAATACCAAGAAACCACTTCTTCCTTTTTTCCGTGGTTTAAAAAGGCCAATAGTTGATGGCTGATAGCTCATAAACTTGACCTTTAACCCTCAACCTTCAAACCCTCAACCTTACTATGTGGTACGATAAACTAATAGAAAACGATAAACTTCCAGATCCCGTTTTACGAGCTGGAATTAGAAAATTGTTGAAACAGCGCTTGACAGACGAAACTGTTGGCGATGAAGAACTGCAACAACGCAAATTCATTAATTTGGTTGAGGAGTTAAAATCATCTCCAATTGCGGTAAATACAGCTGATGCTAATGAGCAACATTACGAATTGCCGACTGAGTTCTTCAAATATTGCTTAGGTAAAAACCTAAAATACAGCAGTGGTTATTGGAATCCGGGCGTAAAAGACATTGATACTTCTGAAGATGATATGTTGGCACTAACCTGCAAGAGAGCAGATTTACAAAATGGACAAAACGTTTTAGAATTGGGTTGCGGTTGGGGTTCGTTGTCATTATATATGGCAGCTAAATTTCCAGAAAGCAAGTTTACAGTGGTATCAAACTCGGCTACGCAAAAAATATTTATTGATGAAACTGCCGCAAAACGTGGCATTCAAAACCTAACGGTGCTAACTGCAGATATGAATACGTTTACCATTGCAGATAGTTTTGATAGGGTAGTTTCTGTAGAGATGTTTGAGCACATGCGTAATTACAAATTGTTATTGGCAAAGGTTGCTTCGTTCTTAAAGCCTGATGGTAAGTTATTTGTGCACATTTTTACGCACAAAACTCTAGCTTATAAATATGAGGTAATTGATGAAAGCGATTGGATGAGTAAATACTTCTTTACGGGTGGCATAATGCCTTCTAACCATTTGTTTTTCTACTTTAATGATGATTTGAAAATCGAAAAACATTGGGTAGTAAATGGAACCAATTACGGGAAAACCTCTGAGGCTTGGCTAAGTAATATGGATAAACACAAAAAGGAAATCATGCCCATTTTAGAAAACACGTATGGTAAAGATCAGGCTGTAAAATGGTGGGTATATTGGCGGTTGTTTTACATGGCTTGTGCCGAATTGTTTAATTACAATAAAGGGAATGAATGGATGGTTTGTCATTATTTATTTAGCCCCACCCAACCTCCCCCCGCGGCGGGGAGAGCTGTTAACGCTTCATCATAGTTTATTAAATTAATATGGAAGATAATATTATCTCCTCCCCTTCGGGGAGGCAAGGGAGGGGAAGATTAGCAATAATAGGAACGGGAATAGCAGGAATGGGCTGTGGGCATTTTCTGCACAAAAAATATGATATTACCCTTTTTGAAGAACTTAATTACATTGGCGGCCATACCAATACGGTTACTGTAAAAGAAGGTGATAAAGATGTTTTTATAGATACTGGTTTTATGGTTTTTAACTATGAAACTTATCCTAATTTGTGTGAGTTGTTTAAAGAAATTGATGCCCCTGTAAAAAAGACGGACATGTCATTCAGTGTTCAATATTTGCCTAACGGATTAGAATATTCTGGGTCGAGCATCAAGCATCTTTTTGCGCAAAAGCGAAATGTTTTTAACCCTTCTTTTATAAAAATGTTGATGCAGATTAATCGTTTCAACAAAGAAAGTGTAAACATTTTAGATGACCCAAAGTACGCTGATTATTCTCTAGGACAATATGTAAAGGAGTTTGGCTATGGAGATGATATGGTTTGGAAATACCTCATCCCGATGAGTTCTGCAGTTTGGTCTACACCAATGGAACAGATTTTAGATTTTCCGGCAGTATCACTCATCAGGTTTTTTAAAAATCATGGGTTTTTAGGATTAGATACCCAACATCAATGGTTTACTTTACACAACGGAAGTCAGGCTTACCGCGAAAAATTAATTGCACCTTTTAGAAATAACATTAGAATTAACACTAAAATTACCAGCGTTGAGCGTTTAAAAAACGGAAAGGTTTTAGTTACTACAGCTAAAGGAGAGGAGTTGGAATTTGATAAGGTAATTATGGCTAGTCATGCGAACCAGACTTATCAAATTGTGAAGCATAAAACCGTGGATGAAGAAAGATTACTTTCTAAATTTAAATATCAGCCTAATGTTGCCATTTTACACACCGATAAAACCCAAATGCCTAAGAAAAAACTAGCTTGGAGCAGCTGGAATTATCGAGTAGAAAAACAAGGAAATAGATTGGTGCCAAGTACCATTTATTGGATGAATCAATTACAGGGAGTATCTGATAAAGTAGATTATTTTGTATCTATCAATCCATCTATTACTTTAGATAAAAATAAAATAATTAAAGAAATTGCCTACGAACATCCCTTATTTGATGTGCCAGCAATGCAAGCGCAAGAGGAATTGCACAAACTAAACGTAACTGGTCCAGTTTATTATTGTGGCAGTTATTTTAAATACGGTTTCCATGAAGATGCTTATAAAAGTGCGGTGGAGCTTTGTACATGGATGTAAGAGGTAAGAGGTAAGATGGAAAATGGATGTAAAAAGGAAAATGTAAGATGTAAAATGGTTTGTAAATTATTAAATTTATGAATACTTAAAACATCTTATCATGAATGAAAAAACAACACAACTCTTAGATAGAACATTTTGGTTTGGAGTTAACATTTTAAAATTTTTAAATCAATTACCTTATAGTCAGGTTTACAAAGTGCCAATATTGCAGCTCACTCGTTCTTCAACATCTGTTGGTGCAAACTACGAAGAAGCTCAAGGAGCAACAAGTAAAAGAGATTTCAGCTATAAAGTTGGAATTTCTTACAGAGAAGCTAGAGAAAGTGTTTATTGGTTAAGGGTGCTAAAAGAATTATATGCAGACGAAAAATTTATCTCTGAATTTGAAGAATATAAAAATGAAGCTAACGAACTCAAGAAAATTTTTGCATCCATCAAAATCCGTTCTAGCAAATAACGTATGAAAAATTCCTCTTCCATTTTATATTTTACATCTTCCATCTAATTGTTCAGCTCGTCCATATATTCATCCAAAGTAATGCATCATAGGTTAGCGCCTAAGAAGCACAGTTTCTGGTACAATGTATACATGTTTTATATCGATTTAGATGAGCTAGAAAAGCTAGATAAAAAACTTCGCTGGTTCAGTTATAATCGATTTAATTTATTTAGTTTTAGAGATAAGGACCATTTGCAATTAGAGCTAAAAGCTGAAAGACTAAAGACTAAGGATGGAAGGACATCTCCTATCTCAAATTTTATATCTCACATCTCCGTCAAGCAGCAAATCACAGCTTACTTAAAATCCCACAATGTGGAGATTGGGAATGGTAAAATTAAACTGCTAACTAACTTATCTGTTTTAGGCTATAACTTTAATCCTGTTTCATTTTATTTCTGTTTTGATGAAAATAACCTTCCGCTTTGCGCAGTTGCGGAGATTAGCAATACTTACCACGAAATGAAGATGTTCTTTTTTGGCAAGGATGAATTGGATGGAAATACTTTTAGACAAAAAACTCAAAAACATTTCTATGTATCCCCATTTATAGATTTAGATGACTTTTTCGATTTTAATCTTGTTATTCCGACAGAAAAATTGGAAATTAAGATTGATGATTATGATAAGGAGGGAAATCGATTTTTTATCAGCACTTTAAAAGGATACAAAAAACCATTAACCAATGCGAACATGTTGCGTTATTTCTTCGCAATGCCAATGATACCACTAAGAGTAATGTGGCTCATTCATTGGCAAGCCTTTAAATTGTGGATGAAGAAAATAAAATATCATCCAAAAGCTGCAAACCAACATTTACAAAAAGACGTATATAAACCTTATAAAACCAACTAAAGCTTCAAAATGTCTTCTCTCTCTTTAACCAAATCGAAATCAAGCTTTTACGAAAATGCAGTTGTGAATGCACTTTGTAAAATGAATAAAGGCTTTTTAAACCTAACTTTACCTAGCGGAGAAAATTTGGAAATTGGCGATTTAAGTTCTAGTTACAGAGCTAATTTAGAGGTTAAAGATGCTGGTTTTTTTAAATGTGTGGTTTTATATGGAGATATTGGTTTCGGCGAAGCGTATGTTAATGGACTTTGGGAAACAGATAATATTACCAATCTCATCAAGTGGATTATATTGAATATCGAAAATGCACCATCAGTTTCTGGTAGCAAAGTGAAGTCTTTAGGCTTAAATCTGTTCAAATGGTTCAATCGAATTTACCATAACAATCGATCAAATAGCATTACTGGTTCACAGAAAAACATTGCAGAACATTACGATTTAAACAATGATTTTTTTGCAACTTTCTTAGATCCATCCATGACTTATTCTGCTGCTTATTTCAAAACTCCAGATTTAACTTTGGCAGAAGCTCAAGATGAAAAATACCGTCGCCTTTGCGAACAATTGCAGTTAAAACCTACCGACCATGTTTTAGAAATTGGGAGCGGTTGGGGTGCAAATGCTATTTTTATGGCGAAAAATTATGGCTGTAAGGTAACCACAGTAACCATTTCTAAAGAACAACAAAAGCTTGGGCAAGAACGTGTTGCAGCTGCAGGTTTATCCGATCAAGTAGAAATCATCATTAAAGATTACAGAAATATTGAGGGACAGTTTGACAAGATTGTATCTGTAGAAATGTTAGAAGCAGTTGGTCATAATTATCTGGAAACCTATTTTGCCAAATGCGCTGAGGTTTTAAAACCCAACGGGATTTTCGCTTTTCAGGTAATTACAAGTCCAGATAGCAGGTATGATAGTTTGCGCAGAGGTGTAGATTGGATCCAGAAACACATTTTTCCGGGTTCTTTATTGCCATCTGTTGCCGTAATTAATAAAGCCATCAACAATACCAGCGACTTAACAATGGTCGACTTGAAAGATTTAGGTTTAGACTATGCCAGAACTTTAAAATTATGGTTTATTGAGTTTAACCACAAGCTAAATGAGGTAAAAGCTTTAGGTTTCGATGAACGTTTTATCCGCAAATGGAATTATTATTTAAACTATTGCGAAGCAGCCTTCGAAATGAGAAATATCAATGTAATGCAAATGGTTTATACTAGACCGAATAATACGGAGAGATAATTTAAGATAGCAGGTTAAAGCTGTTCGTCATTGCGAGGAACGAAGCAATCTCCTTAGAAAAATAAACAATCTTATAGCCATTTTTCATACAGTGCTTTTGCTTTTGTATGTGGATTTAGTTTCCCGTTATCAGCATTGGCTAAACCAACTTCTATTGAAATTCTCTCTTCATCAGAAAGGTTATTCCACCAGTCTTGGTCTGCGCCAGCTTTTAGTTCAACAATTTTATTAATTATATTTAAATCCTCCAATGATGAAAGCCATTGAATTAGCTCAAGCTTTTTGTTCTGTATTTTCAATTCAATATTCATAGGTCATTTGAATTTGCTGTTAATCAAAAATACAATTATATTTTAGGATTAAAAAGCTTAAGGATAGTTAACATTTATTCAAGCTTGAAGGAAGAAGGCTTCTGCCAATCTCTATCTTATATTTTTAAAGAAAGTTTGAATACTTTTACACTATGAAACTTCATCGCACAATTATATTCCTACTACTAACTTTTTTTACTTTTACTGCCATAGCGCAAGAACCACTAAAACGAAATACAATTGATGGTCCGTATTTGCTTTACAAAGGTGATAGTATTTTAGTTGCATCTACTAATAGTGAGCCAAATCTAAAAGCCACAAAACAATCAACCCTGTTAAAGAATAAGAATAAACTTGTTGTTGATGTTAAATTTTCTGATGCGCCAGAAAAGAACTTCAGCCTAAAACTAAAACCAACAATATCAATTGAACCTTCAGTTTGGCACCAACCTGAAAAAATATTATTTCTATCAGATATTGAAGGAGAATTTGATGCGCTAAGAAATCTTTTATTAGCGAATAGGGTAATATCTAGTAAATATGAATGGATATTCGGAAAGGGCCATTTGGTAATCTGTGGCGATTTGTTCGATAGAGGAAAAGATGTACCAGCAGTTTTATGGCTGCTGTATAAATTAGAGCAAGATGCAAAAGCAAAAGGCGGTTACGTCCACACCATTTTAGGTAACCATGATATGATGAACTTGTCTGGAGATTTAAGATATGTAGATCCAAAATATATAAAAAGTGCAACGGCAATGGGTTATGACTATATGGATTTATACAATGAAAATACAGAGTTGGGCAGATGGTTACGTAGCAAAAATTTAATTGAAAAAATTGGAGATAACATCTGTTTACATGGCGGTGTATCTGACGAAATCAACAAACTGGGTTTAAGTGTGAAAGAACTTAACAAGGTTTCAAGACCTTATATCGGATTTAAAAATTTAAAGAAAACAGTTTCTGATAGTACAGTGCTTAAAATATTTAGCAGTGATGGTTTGTTCTGGAACAGAGATTATTTTAAAGAGCAACCCGCAGATGAGAAAGTGATAGACCAAACTTTGGCTATTCAGAAAGCAAAAAGGATAGTGGTTGGTCACACCATTACCGCAACAAATGTGGGCTTTTACTATAATGGTAAAGTTTTAGGTATTGATGTTAATCAGCATGCAGGTAAACATGAAGGTGCATTGTATGAAAATAAACAATGGTTTAAAGTAAATTTAACAGGAGAGAAAATGCCGTTAAAATAAAAAGGTTTCGTAGCTATGCAGGCCATTTCTATCAGTTTGTCACCTCTGCTTGTGGCAGACACGCTGAGTTTGTCGAAAGACTTAGATGATGAGCTTCTCCTCTTAAAAAATATATTCGCGACGATTTCACTAATCCAACAAAAAATATAAAGTCTGGTTATTGTCCCCTAATTTTTTTATCAAACCTAATTCGACAGCTTTTTTTAAATCTCTACTTGCAGTTGCTGATGAAATATCCTTAAAAACATTCATGTAATCTTTCCTTGTGAATTCTTTTTTTGCAGATTTTATGAAGTAAGCTATCCTATCTTTTTCCGTTAAAATTCTATTATTATAGGTTAACATTTCCGCTAATGAATTATCAATAACGTTTAACATGTATTCTATAAACAAAGTTGAATTTCCTGCTTTATCACTGAGCGCTAAAGCTTTATAATAATCAGTTTGGGTTTTGCTAATTAGCGTTTCAAAAGGTAAAAATTCAAAGACAGGGTACTGTTGCATTAATATTACAGTTTGCCATAATCTGCCCATTCTCCCATTCCCATCAATAAATGGATGGATAAATTCCATTTCGTAATGAAAAACACAGCTTTTTATCAAAATAATTTCCTCATCTTTTTTGAGATAAGAAAATAAATTCTTCATTAAAAAAGATAAGTTTTGAGCAGGTGGCGCAAGGTGTGTAACTTTAGAACCTTTTACTATTCCAACTCCTTTATTTCTATACTTGCCTGCATCAACTACCAAACCTTTTAATAACAATTGATGTGCTTTTAGAAATGATTTTTCAGAAGTAGAAACAAAATTTTCAATGTGTTCATAAACGTTAATGGCATTTAATACTTCCAAAATATCTTTTTGTGGACCAATTACTTTCTTGTTATCTATCAAAGCTGTAATCTGTTCTTCAGACAGTGTATTGCCTTCAATTTGCAAAGATGAATGTATGGTTCTTATTTTATTTTGTTTTCTTAGATTCGGGGATTGTTTGTCTAAATAATTAGCATTTATTCCGCCAATTTTCTCAGAAATTGAACTTACTAGTTTTAAAATTAAAGAAGTAATATTATAAGGCGGTTTCATTCATGCTATCATTTGATACTATCAAAGATAATTAATAAAGCTTTAAAACAAAAATGGTTCGTAGCTATACGAACCATTTTTTATATCAAGACTTTTCATCCTGAACATGTGAGAGGACTACTGCAGATTTAGCTTCGCTGAGCCCTTCGGGGTTCTCGTCGCTGCGCTCTATCGAAATGACGAGCAACGCCCAACGTAAATCAAGTCCCCTTTAGGGGATTTAGGGGCTTAATCCCTTCTTCTATTGCCACCACCGCTAAACCTTCTGTTACCACCACCAGCGTTTGCACTTGCCGTGCTACCAGTATGGTTAGGTTTTCTAGCGCCACCAGCTTGAGGTTTCTTTTTCGCTCCGCTTAAATTTGGTTCACGCTCACGAGGTTCGCGTTGATTACCTTTTTTCTTTCCTTTGGTTTTTGCATCTGCAGCAGAAGACATTAAGCTTTGCCAGCTCATTGCGTAAGGATGTTCCTCATTTACCGGAATTTTCAAGCCAATCAATTTCTCGATATCATCTAAAAATTCTTTCTCTTCGCCATCGCAAAATGAATAAGCAATACCGCTCAAACCAGCTCTTCCAGTTCTGCCAATTCTGTGCACATAAGTTTCAGGAATATTTGGCAATTCATAGTTAATAACGTGTGCCAATTCATCAACATCAATACCACGAGCAGCAATATCAGTCGCTACTAAAACACGAGTGGTACGAGCTTTAAAATTTGTCAAGGCTCGCTGGCGGGCATTTTGAGATTTATTACCGTGAATAGCTTCTGCTCGTACATTAATCTTTGTTAAGTCTTTAACTACTTTATCAGCACCGTGTTTAGTACGGGTAAATACCAAAACGGTTTCAATCGCTTTGTCTTTTAACAAATGAGCCAACAGACTTCTTTTGTCATTTTTTTCAACGTAATAAACAGCTTGTTGAATTTTTTCTGCAGTAGAAGAAACTGGAGTTACTTCTACTTTTACGGGATTGGTCAATATGGTGCTAGACAATTTCTGAATTTCAGTTGGCATGGTAGCCGAGAAAAACAAAGTCTGTCTTTTTGCAGGTAATTTGGCGATAACTTTTTTCACATCGTGGATAAAACCCATATCTAACATACGGTCGGCCTCATCCAATACAAAAATTTCGATATCACGTAAGTTAACAAAACCTTGGTTCATTAAATCTAATAAACGGCCAGGAGTTGCCACCAAAATATCAACACCTCTATGTAAGGCATCAGTTTGTGCTTTTTGTCCAACACCGCCAAAAATCACCAAATGTTTTAAAGTCAAGTTTCGGCCATAGGCTTTAAAACTTTCTTCAATTTGGATAGCTAATTCTCTCGTTGGCGTTAAAATTAAGGCTCTAATTGGTTTAGGTCCTTTAATGTTGCTGTGTGGTTTATCTAACAGTTGCAACATCGGTATCGCGAATGCTGCGGTTTTACCAGTACCAGTTTGAGCGCATCCCAATAAATCGCGTTTCAGCAAAATAGAGGGTATAGATTGCTCCTGTATAGGTGTAGGTTGTGTATAACCTTCGGTTTCAAGCGCCTTTAAAATAGGGGCTATGAGGTTTAATTCTGAAAATAACAAAGTATAATTTTTAAATGTAAAATGTCGAAGAAGCTAGAACAATCATTGCTGGAAGGACTAACTTGCGAGTTGCTTTAAATGATAAAGAAATTCTGCTTCGCTGCAAAGGTAAGTAAAATAAATGGATGTAAGATGTAAGAGGTAAATGTAAAAGGGATTGCTTTATTGTTAAGTTGTTGCAAAAGGCGAAAACTGATAATTGGAAACTGATAAGTGGAATTTGAAAACGTTTGCCAGTATCTTTTCGGCAATTGCAGCCCTGCCCTCGCTACAATCTTTTTGTTTTCGCGTCATTTCGACGTTAGCAGAAATCTATAAGTCTGTAACAACAAACTACAATTTGAAGGTAGGCAAAAAACAAAAAGTATTTCCGCTAAGTCAGGTTTATAGAACGAAAAAGGAAGTTTATGGAAAATATAAGATGTAAAATGGAAGAGGTTAGCCCAATCTCATATCTCACTTCTCAATACTCATATCTCACTTCTCTCCTTAAACCTTGTAAAAAACAGCAAAGCTAAAACACAAAGTGCAAAACCAACCACTCCGTTTAAACGCAAACCATAATCGTTTCCAGGATCTTTGCCATAAACTGTAAGCATAGCAAAAATGGCTATTCCTAAGGTTTGTCCAAGTTTTACGAAAAGGTATTTAACGGCGAAGAACATTCCTTCGTGGTTTTCGCCAGTTTCTAAGGTGTCTTTTTGGGCAATATCGGCTAAAATTGCGTTAGGCAAAATCCCGAGAGCAGCTAATGGAAATGAAGCAAAAACCACCAATAAATACATCTGGTTGGCAGGTTCAAATGGTAGCTTTCCTAAAAAGAAAATCGTCACAAATATTAAACTCAAAATGCCAAAGGCAAATAATACCAATGTCTTTTTCCCAAACTTTTGCGAACCCCAATTAATAAAGGGATAAAAAACTAAGGATAGAATAACCATTAGTGCCATAAATTTGCCACCATCAGAATCTGGTAAACCTAATAAAACAGTTACGAAATATAATAAACCACTACTCATTAAACTCAAGGCCGTGTAATAAGTAAAATCAGAGATGAGGTAATATTTAAAATTGGCATTTCTGAATGTACTTTTAATGGCTGGTAACAAAGGAATATGTGTAGGTTTACTATCTACATATTCGTTTTCTCTGATAAAGATAATAGGCAAAATCATTACCAAACCAGAAAAAATAGCTAATCCCCAAATCGTATATTGCAGCGCATGAAAACGTTCGGTAACGTGAAAAACAGTCTGAATTAAATCAGCAAAATTATTACAAAGCGCACCTAAAATCATCCCTAAAACAAAACCCACCTGCTGAAAGGTAGATAGCTTAACTTTCTCTTCTGGTGTATGCGTTAGTTCTGCTAACATTGCGTTATAAGGAATGATGTATGTAGTTACTGAAACAAAAAAGCCAGCTAATACAATGGTAAGCCACCAAGCATTGCTTAAACTTTCGCCTTTTATTAATGGATAAAATACCAAACTGCAAAAAACAACAGCTGGTAAAATTGCCCATTTCATGATGGGGAAACGTCTACCTTTAGGATTATTGCTTTTATCGCTAATTGAAGCAATTAAGGGGTCATAAACTGCATCAATAAACCTACCTGAAGCAGCAATTAAAGAAAGAATATTAAAAGCGCCAAAAACCAATAATTGCGGCACTAAAGGAACCAAGCCTGAATTATTAGGTGGTAAATAAAAGTAGGGTAGCATTACAATAATGAGGTTGGTCATGATACTCCAACCCATCATTCCGGCACAATAAGCAATTTGTTTTTTAAATGGAAGCGACTGTATGGGCATCTATATTTTCGAAAAGGCTTGTTCCAAATCTGCTTTAATATAATCAGGATCTTCTAAACCAACATAAATTCTTATCAACACATGGCGTTTATTATTCATATCGAAGTCTGTTTTACTTATGCCAGCAGCTGCTGGAAATATCAAGCTTTCGTATCCACCCCAAGAAACCGCCATGATCATATGTTTAAGTGAATTGCAAAATGTTTCGATCTTTTCTAGTTCAGGTTCTTTTAAAATCACACTAAATAAACCACCACATTTTTTCATTTGCTGTTTGGCTAGAGCTAAATCCTTATTGTTTTTGCTAAAAGGATGCAAAACTTGTGCAACTTTTGGATGATTTTCTAGATAACTAATTACTTTATCTGCGTTTTCACTAATTTTTTCTAATCTAATTGGCAAAGTTCTTAATCCACGTAATAAAAGCCAAGCGTTTTGAGGAGCCAAAGCTGTACCAATATTCATGTATTCGTTGTTGAAAATTTGTTGCAACAATTCCCTTTTTCCAGTTACCACACCCGCTACAACATCGCTATGGCCTGCCAAATACTTGGTTGCCGATTGCGCTACTAAATCAATTCCATAAGCAATTGGTTGTTGATAAAGTGGCGAACAGTAGCTATTGTCAATCATGGTAAATATGCCATTGATCTTTGCCAATTTTGCAATAGCTTCTAAATTTTGTACATCGAAACTAAATGTGTTTGGCGATTCTAAATAGATGAGCTTCGTGTTTTGGGTAATTGCTTTCTCAAATTGACTTAAATCTGTCCCATCTACAAAGGTGGTGGTCACTCCATATTTGGGTAAAAAATCTTTAAAAAGTCTAATTGTCCAGCTGTAAGGATTTTCAACACAAATCACTTCATCGCCACTTTTTAACAAAGCTAAAACCGGAACGGTAACAGCCGAAATCCCGCTGCTAAAAACTAAAGCATCTTCGGCACCATCAAGCGCAGCGAGTTTTTTTCTTAAAATATCTATCGTAGGGTTAAATCCTCTTGAGTATAAATTGCCTTGGTATTCATCAGCCAATGCCGACCTAAAATCTTCAACTGTGTTAAACTTAAAATTGCTTGTTTGTATAATTGGTGGGGCAACTGCATTAAAATAGTTTTCGCGTTCTTCGCCTAATTCGTTTAAAATGTAAGATAAATCCATCTTAGTTTAAGCTTTTTTATTGTTTAAAAATTTGGTAATGAAGTAGATAATCACAAAACCTAAAAAGATGATTAATCCATTTGTTGCCGCACTTGGGTCATCTGCATAAATACTAACAGTTACAAATAAATATGCCGCAATAAAAATGATTGGCATTATGGGATAAAATTTCATGGTGTATATGGTGCTTTTATCTAAATGAGCTGTTGTTTTGCGTAGATAAAAAATCGCAGCTGCAGAAAACGCCATCCCAATACTGTCTAAAAATATGGTATAGTTTAAAATTTTATCGAAGGTTTGTGCATAGAACAAGGTTAGGATGGAGATTAAAGTGAAAACGGTTAAACTCACAATCATCACTTCATTCTTTTTAGTCTTTTTAGTGAAAATGCTTGGCAATGCTTTTTCTTCGCCCATGGCGTACATTGCCCGTGGATTACTTAACAAATTTACGTTTACATAACCCAAAACAGAAAAGAAAATCAATACAGAAAGTACAGTAAATCCTGCCGGACCAAAGATTTTACCCGCTAGAATTGCAGCTATACTTTCGGCGGTTTTTAATTGTTCGAAACCAATAACCCTTACATAAGCATAATTAATGGCCATGTATAAAGTAATGATTATTCCCAATCCGATAATGATTGAACGTGGAATAACTTTTTTAGCTTCTTTAGCTTCGCCTCCAAAATTGATGGTTTGTTGATAGCCGCCAAAACTAAAGGAAACGGCTATTAAACATAAGCCTAAAGCTTTTCCATAATCGCTCCAAGTAGCTGGCAAACCAGAACTGGCATTAAAAATAGGAGTGATGCTTGATGTTGTTTCGCCAAAAAATACGGCACAAATTAATGTCAAAACCATCACGATTTTGATTACTGTGAGTACATTCTGCGTTCTAGAACTGGTTTTTAATCCCAATAGGTTAACCAAATAAAATATAATGATGCTAACTGCTGCAATAACAATCCTATATTCGGCAGTTTGCATTTCTGGACTTAAGATAACTTTGCTCAAATATTCTGCGCCAATTAAAGAAACTCCTGCAACCGAAGCTGCATTAGAAACTACGATAATACAGTTAATGGCAAAAGCGATTGATGGATGGTAACAAACTGAAAAAATCTTGTAATATCCGCCAGTAACAGGATAACGAGAACCGATTTCTGCATAGGTTAAAGCACCACATAAAGCCACAAAACCACCAACAATCCACGCTAAAAAGAATAATTCAGGAATCTGTGCTTTACTGGCTACGTTAACAGGAGTTCTGAAAATTCCCATTCCAATAACTAGGCTTACCACAATCATGGCAAGGTCGAAAAGAGAGAGTTGTTTTTTTTCTGGCATAGGGTTTAAATTGATTTTGGAAGGTAAGAATTTTAGTTTGGAGTTTAAAGTTTGGATTAAGCTATTGTCTATGGTCCATTAGTCTATAGACCATGGCTAGCTTTATTTTTAAATGTTCATTTGTGGAAACTTTGTGATTGATTTGCGCTGAGATTAAATTAAATTTGTAATGCTGGATTGTTTCCGCGTCATTTCGACTGAGGAACGATGGAGAAATCTGTTAATTTAGGTATTCTAACTTATAGATTCCTCTCCCGATGAAAATCGGCATCGAAATGACTACCCCTATCACAAAAAAATATTATGGCAGAACCGATTTATAACGAAGATAGTATTAAGTCACTTGATTGGCAGGAACACATTCGCCGCCGACCGGGGATGTATATTGGAAAACTTGGCGATGGTTCTGCACAGGATGATGGTATTTACGTACTGCTCAAGGAGATCATGGATAACTCTATCGATGAATTTATGATGGGGGCTGGGAAAACTATAGATATCACCTTGAGCGACCAAAAAGTAAATATTCGCGATTATGGTCGTGGTATCCCGTTGGGTAAGGTAATTGATTGTGTGTCGAAAATGAATACTGGTGGTAAGTACGATAGTAATGCTTTCCAAAAATCAGTTGGGATGAATGGGGTAGGTACTAAAGCAGTAAATGCATTATCAACTTCATTCGTAGTACAAAGTTACCGTGATGGAAAAACCAAAAAAGTGGAGTTTAGCAAAGGATTAATCACTTTAGAACATCCAGAAATTGAAACTACGCAACGTAATGGAACTGCAATAACTTTTTACCCAGACGAAACTATTTTTAGAACCTACCACTACATTCCAGATTTTGTAGAGAGTATGATTTGGAATTATGTTTTCTTAAACACAGGGTTGACGATTAACTTCAACAATCAAAAGTATTTTTCAGAACGTGGGTTGTATGATTTATTATCAAAGCAAAACAAACCTGAAGAAATCCGTTATCCAATTATCCATTTAAAAGGTCATGATATAGAGGTTGCAATGACGCATGGTCAACAGTATGGCGAAGATTACCACTCATTTGTAAACGGACAATATACCACACAAGGCGGAACGCATCAAGCAGCATTTAGAGAAGCCGTGGTAAAAACCATACGCGAATTTTATAAAAAAGAATTTGATGCCAATGATGTAAGAGCATCTATCATTGCTGCGGTTGCCATTCGTGTGCAAGAGCCAGTTTTCGAATCGCAAACTAAAACTAAATTAGGGTCTGAAAAAATTGCGCCAGAGGGGCAGTCTGTAAGGGGTTTTGTAAATGATTTTGTAAAGAAAGAATTAGATGATTATTTGCATAAACACGCAGATGTTGCTGAAGCTCTTTTAAAAAGAATTATCCAATCTGAAAGAGAGCGGAAGGACATTGCTGGTATTAAAAAACTAGCTAACGATAGAGCTAAAAAAGCTTCACTACACAATAAAAAGCTGAGAGATTGTAAAGTTCATTTTAACTCTACGCATGAGAAAAGATATGAAACTACCTTATTTATTACCGAAGGTGATTCTGCCTCAGGTTCTATTACCAAGTCTCGTGATGTAGATTGTCAAGCTGTTTTTTCCCTAAAAGGAAAACCTTTAAACTGCTATGAGCTTACCAAAAAAGTAGTTTACGAAAATGAGGAATTTAACCTTTTACAGCATGCTTTAAATATTGAGGATGGTTTAGAAGGGCTACATTACAACAACATCGTAATTGCAACAGATGCCGATGTAGACGGTATGCACATCCGTTTGTTAATGATGACATTCTTTTTGCAGTTTTTCCCAGATTTGGTAAAAGCTGGTCATGTTTATATTCTGCAAACACCTTTATTTAGGGTTCGAAATAAAAAGGAAACGATTTACTGCTACAGTGAAGAAGAACGTAGAGATGCAATTGAAAAATTAGGTGGTAAACCAGAAATCACCAGATTTAAAGGTTTAGGAGAAATTTCTCCAGATGAGTTTGGCTTATTTATTGGAAAAGATATTCGTTTAGATCCTGTAATTTTAAAAGAACAAACCATTAAAAAACTGTTGGAATATTACATGGGTAAAAACACGCCAGAAAGACAACAACATATCATTAAAAATTTAAGGATAGAAAAAGATGAAGTAAAAGAAGGTGAAGAAGAAAGAAATGCGGCCAATACAGATTTAGAAGTAGCTTAAATTTTTTAAATTTAACTTACAGGCAATAAATATTTAGTGTATACTTGTACATCCCTATTTGTTATTATAATCTTACCCTAAGTGTTTTCTATGGGTATTTTTTATTTACATAACGAGTATTTTATGCCATTTTCTTCTACAAAAAATCCATCTACGCGATACGGACTAATTGTTTTTTTAATACTAGCACTATTTTTATGTGCTATTTTTTTCTACATAAGAAATAATAAAGCAGGAGAACTTACAAGAGATATTGATCAACTCACGCAGTTAAAGGAAGATTATGCGCAGATTGATTCATGCATAGTTGTATTGTATAATGCAGACAACAATTGCAGGTTGTACGCCGTTACAGGCGAAAAGTCTTATATCAAAAAATTTGTTAGCGATATTAATTTCGTTTCCAATATTTTAAATAATATTAAAAGTAGTGTAGAAGAAAGTGACAAAAATGGTTCAAAAAATTTAAAAGGACTTGTTAACCAAAAGAAAGTAAGGACACAACTTTATTTGAAGTTAAGACTGTTAACAGATAGTTTAATAAACATTTCTACAGGAATAGATACTACCCGCAACAAATTCAAAGTTGATGAGGGTGCCGAACTCACCTACAAGCAATTTAAAACGATGGTAACTATTGACACCATCAGTAATGCTACAAAAGTTGAAGAAGAAAAGAATTTATTAGGAAGACTTGCCGCTGCGTTTTCTAGAAAAAGAAGTAAGGCCAAAGTTGCAGATACCACAACAAAATTTGTAAGAACTGAAACAAAGTTAGATACCTCTTTACAAAGTAGGAACTTTAATAAGTTACAACTTAAAAACATGAATAATTATTTCCGCAATTTATATGCGGCAAATAGTATGCTCAAAAAAAATGAGGTTGCAATTCTACAAATTAACAATAGGATAATTACCGAGATTGTATCGCTGTTGCAAGACTACAAAAATAGAGAGAAGTCTTTTGCAGATCAAAACCGAACAGAATTAAAAACAAACATCGATCATACTGTAGAAAGTATAGATAAAATATTTGTGTTTAGTATTGGATTACTTTTGGCCTTAGTGATAGCAATTTTGTACAACCTCTGGAAAATTTATAGAAACGAAAGTGAACTGATCAATTACAGCGAAAAAGCTTCTCAATATGCTGTCTCTAAAAGTAGGTTCTTGGCAAACATGAGCCACGAAATTAGAACACCATTAAACTCCGTGATTGGATTTTCTGAGCAGTTAAGTCAAGGAAATTTAAATGATCAACAGATAGAACAAGTTGGTGCAATTAGAAGCTCGTCTGTTATGCTATTAGATGTAGTAAATGATATTCTAGATTTTTCTAAATATGAAACGGGGAAGGTAAGTTTCGATAAAATTTCTTTTGTTCCATTTGATGCCATTAATGAGGTATTTAACAGTATTGGGATACAGGCTATCAATAAAGGAATAACCCTAAAAAACGAGATTTCTTTTAAAAGGGACTTCTGCTTTTCAGGAGACTCGCTTCGCCTAAAACAAGTAGTAATGAATTTGTTGAGTAATGCAATTAAGTTTACAGACGAAGGTTCTGTTACGTTAAAAGCAGATATTGTTATGAACTCTAAAAAGCAAGGAGTGCTTAAAGTTAAAATTATTGATACCGGAATAGGAATAGGAGCCGAAGATATTGATATGATATTTGATGAATTTGCTCAAGTCTACTACTCATCAACAAAAATAAAACAGAAAGGTACTGGCTTAGGATTGGCTATCTGTAAAAAGATAGTAGAATTTCAAGGTGGGCAAATTGGTGTTACAAGCGAATTAGGAGAAGGCTCTGTTTTTAGCTTCGAAATACCTTATGAAATATGCCCTACAGGTAGTGCGCTAAAAAATAAAAATGTAAATAGTGCCAACGCAGATGGTTTAGAGGGTAAAAAAATTTTGTTGGCGGATGATAACAAAATGAATATCCTTTTAGCTCAAACTGTATTAAAAAAATATAAAATGTTGGTTGATGTAGCTTATGATGGTAAACAAGCATTTGAATTATTTAAGAACAATACTTACGATCTCATATTAACAGATATTCAAATGCCAGAAATGGGAGGGATTGAGCTAACTAGAACAATTCGTTCTTATGCAGATACAACTAAAATAAACGTACCTATCTTAGGAGTTACGGCAAACGTACTACAAGAAGATCGTAAAAAATATATCGAATCTGGCATTAATGATTTAGTACTGAAACCTTTTTCTGAAAGAGAGCTGATTGATAAAATAAATGAATATGTGAATGCTTAACTATCTTGAGCATTCACAGTTTCTTCTGGATGTTGAGGAGGTAATACATCAACTTTTTTCTCCACTATAATAGTTTTTAAGTGAACTGCATATTTAGATGGACTAATGCCATTTTCATACTTTTCTGCATAAGCTTGCGTAAACTCAGCACCAAAATATAAAATAATGGCAGTATAGTAGATCCAAACTAAAATTACAATAATGGAACTTGCAGCACCAAATGCAGAACCTGGGTTGCCTTTTTCGATATAAATGCCTATTGCATATTTTCCTAAACTGAATAATAGTGCCGTAAATAATGCACCTACCAAAGCTGGCTTCCATTTTAGGATAACATCTGGCAATACCTTAAATATAATGGCAAATATTGCAGTAACAACCGCCAAGGTGAGCGCATTGGTAACAATGAGCATGAAAATGCCTGATACTTCTTCAATACCAATTCTAGATGAATAAAGCTCTAGCTTATTTCCAATACCTACAACTACGCTGTTTACAACGAGAGAAACTAGAAGAAGGAAACCTAACGAAGCAATTAATGAGAAAGATAATAACCTATTGGTAAGTAGTTTTTTCCAACCTTTTTTAGGTACAGCTTTTACTTTCCAGATTAAATTAATGCTATCCTGAATTTCTATAAAAATGGCAGTAGAACCAATAATTAAGGTAACAATACCTATTATTAAACCAAAAGTACTTTTGCCAGAAAGATTGGCGGCATCTACAAAACCTTTAAGCTGATTGGCAGCATCTTTACCTATCATTTCGCTAATTTCTCCAAACAATTTGGTATTTGGATCCAAGTTATCTCCTAAAAAAATTGTAGCAGCAGAGATGATAATGATAATAAGAGGTGTAAGCGAAAATATGGTGTAGTAGGCTAATGCGGCACTAAGCTTCATCACTCTATCTTCCATAAAACCTTTACCTGCAGCAATAAATAAATGATAAACCTGTAGTGCAAAGTTTTTTATTTTCTTTAAAATATTCGTCATACCAATTAAAAAGGATATCCTATACCAATGTTTAAAATGAAGTTTTCTCTACGCCATGTTTTGCTGCCGAAGTCTACTTCGTTTAATACCCAACGTTGGCCACTAGGAAGATAAGGTTTTCTGATGGGAAATGCACCATCTAATCTTATTACGAAAATAGTAGCGTCAACTCTTAAACCAGCACCTGTACCCACAGCTAATTCATTTAAGGCATTTTTCAACTTAAATTCAGAGCCAGGTCTTCCTGTATTGGATGTGCCAGGAACACCTTTGTCTTCTTTTCTTAACCAAATATTTCCTGCATCAACGAATAAAGCTCCGTGTAAAACACTTACAATTTTAAAACGCAATTCGGAGTTTAACATCATCTTAATATCACCCCCTTGATCTGGAAATGCTAATTCTTGATTTGCTTGATAGGTGCCTGGGCCTAATGATCTTGCTCTAAAAGCCCTGATATCATTACTTCCTCCAGCAAAAAATTGACGAACAAAAGGTAAGGATGTACTATTACCGTAAGCATAACCATAACCCGCATTTAATCTATTGGCCCAAACTACGCTCCTTGTAATTTTGTGGTAATTCCTCAAGTCAGCTTCTAACCTTATAAACTGTGTTAATGGTATGCCAAAAATATCTTTTTTTCCATTTGCATCTTTGCTTGCAAAAGCACCCCAAACGTTACCTCCAGTCTCCAATCCTCCATAAAAATAGGTGTTATTTCTGCGCTTATCTTCCATTTGGTTAGTGAATGTAAAATTGTAGTTGCTACCTATAATGAATTGTTCTTGTAACGTATATTCTAGTCCAGGGTTCTGATCATATAATGTTTGAAGAGCAGCAGAATCCCTTCTAGTAGGACGGACTAAATTAACCGATATGGGATTAAAATTATGTTCTTTATATATATTCTCCTTCCAATTATAACCAAATTCTCCTTTAAAAGAGTTTAATCTGTAAACTGTATCTCTTCTTAATAATTGATAGGATATTGAAGCTACAGTTTTTGGTATAAATGCAGTTGTGCTTTTTGGTTTATAGAAAGGTACTATGAATTGAGGAAAAGTTAACTTTCCTTGCAATGTTAAAGAGAAAGAGTTTTGAGCCTTTGAGCCCACAGGAGCACTTACTTGGGTTTCGAAACCTCCACTAACGCTAACGTCAAGTTGTTCTGCGCCCCTAAATAAATTTCTAGTAGTTTGAGTTAATTTTACTTCAGACCCTACAAAATTATTAGTCTTTTGTGTACCTGTAACAGAAAATGTAAGGGAATTTTTTCTTAAAGGTGTGAGATAAATATTTAAATCGAGCTGATTGTTTTTGAAGCTATCTATTGGCAAAAATTCTGCCCTCACATCCTGAAATGCACCAATATTAACCATCCGGTTTAAAGATTGATTATGATCCTTGCGGTTATATAATTCACCTTTTTTGAAGAATACTAATCTATCAAATACTTTAGGTTTAAAAGTGTTGCGATTATCGTAGATATTGAAATCGTTGTACTGAAGTGGTTTTAAACGTCTTAATACACTATCTCTACGCAAGTTATAGCTCGGATAAATATTAATATTTTTAATGGTATATGGTTTTAATCCTGCATCTGGAGCAGTTCTCTTAATGTTTACATTAGTTGTTACCATATTCTTGCCAATTGTACTGTCTACCTGCACAATTAAATAATCTGGACTAAAATAAAAATATCCATTCTCCTTCAAATCATTATCAATTCTTACTCTTTCATTTTTAAAAACATCTAAATCATAATAGTTTCCAACCTTTAATATGGTTTTGTCTTTATTCGCATTAATATTATTGGTTAGTATTCCTGTATCTTTTGGAAAAGTAACACTGTTTATTTTATAACGATTACCAGTATTTGCAGTATAAATAGCTTTCCCTTTTTTCCCTTTTATAATGGTATCTCCAGTAACCTCTGCTTGTAAATAACCTTGACTAATTAAGTAACTTTTTAAAACATCATTATTGTATTTCAGTTTAACTTCACTTAATAAAACAGGTTTTTCTCCAACTTTATTTTTTAACCAGTTACCAATTCCTTTAGGTTTTACAGTATCTGCAGCTAAATTATGAATCAATAGCTTCCATTTTATGCCCAAAAGAGATTTATTAGGTCGAGGCCTTGTTTTTGTTTCTAGCGTATTTTTAACTTGTTTTTGGTCATCTATTCTTACAGAAGAATCTGGATTGATTTTTACTTCCGCACCAGTATACAAATACTGCCCAGGTTTTAATCGTCTGGTTGTGCTACAATTAGTCAAAACTAAACAAGCCAATACAAATAAATAAGGTTTAATTAGATGTTTCATTCTTTGGTTTTTGTTCAATTTCATTTCTAAATCTTTTTGATCTTTTCTGGAAGATCTCTCTAAATTTGTTGTAATCTACTACTAAAGTAAATCCTAGTCCTGTTTCTATAATTTGAGCTTCAATAATTCCTTCATTCTGATTACGTCTATAAGCTCTCAGTCTATACCTTCCATCTGCAGAGAGTGCATATTCTACATTAACGTTTCCAGCAATATTTGAAGAGCTTTGACCTTGCGCTTTAGGGCCTTCCAAGCCAAATGAACTACCAACAGTAACGGTTAATCTATCATTCAATAATTTTTTAGATAGACCAATCTCTAAATCAGTTCTTTGCTCTAATGCACCAGTAGAATAATCTTCTGATGAATTCACACCAAAATTAACATCAACTCCTTGAATTAAATCTGAAGCTAGGTTGTTTAATTGTTCGGTTAATAATTTACTTACACTTGAGCGAGCCAAAGTAGACACTCCGCCGCCACCGCCAGCTAAACTTTGGAAGGGATTATTAGCGATAAATCTGTTTAACGCCAATAATGCAAAAACTTGTTTGTTAAGTTCGCTTTCATCTCTATTTACATTTTGAAGTTTTGTGTAAACAATTCCATCTAATGCACCACGTTCATTTTCTGGTAAATCTATTTTAAACGAAATACTAGGTTTTAGTAATTCATTTTTCATATAAAGATATACTTGAAAAGGTAGTTTCGTTTTAGCTTGAATATTTGCAGGATCATTAATTAAATCTATTGGAGCAGCATTAACTTCATACATGGCAGTTAAATTAACATTCGCTGCAGTTGGCTCTCCTGTCCAGATAATGGTACTTCCCTTAACTAATCTAAATTCTTTTTTTCCTAGTGGACCAACAGACAAATTATAAGAACCATCAACAATTTCATACCTACCCGTCATACTTATTTTACCACTCGGATCTATAGTAGCATTTAAGTTAGCATCTCCTTTAACATTTAATGCATCACCGTTTGATGGATCAACTACAACATTTAATTCAGCCTCTGGATCAATTTCGATATTAGCAACTAAATTCATCCCTTTTATGGGCGATTTGCTGATACTATCAACTTTCAATGGTTTTTCCCCATTAAATGGAGGTGCATCTGCATCAATAAACTCTACAATTCCTTCTTGGTCTATAACAGATGGGTCGCTGGTAGGAAGTGCAAAGAAGAATTTAGTACCTTTATCTACCTTCACATTCATGTTCACATCTGGTTGGTTTAAATCTCCACGAACTTTAATATTACTAGTTAAGTAAACCGTACCATAAATCATATCGTTATCTGCAGCCGTAGAGTTTATTGCCCTAAAATTATCTGTAGACACGTCTAAACCAAATCTGATATTTTTGAAATCTGTAGTATAGATCATTCCATCAACAATTGCTTTTTTGTTAAGCGAATCGATCAATGTGAATTTGTTGAATCTAATTCCTTCATTGGTAAAGCCAATTTCTTGGGTAGGCATGGTAAAATAGGAGTTGATATAGGCAATATTAAAAGCAGCATCGTTAAACTTAAGTGCTCCCAATATTTTTGGAGCAGTTGGTGCGCCCTTAACTGTAAATTGACCAGTTACAGTTCCCTTACCCTGCCTAATTTGCCCCATACTTACACTTTCGATCTCTTTTAGATCGATTTTTTGTATGTTAACTGCAAGATCTAAAGCTCCTTGTGGTGCAGTATAATAAAATCCTTTAGCACTAAGCTCATGTACACCTTTTAATTTAACATCTACTTCAAAAGCATTTTGGGTATTGTTATTTACCAACACACTTAAATCACCCAACTCATCTTTTTGATAACGTAATTTATTGATGTTTAAATTAGCCTCGAATTTTGGATTGGTAGCCAGATCTTTAACATCTACCAAGCCATTTATCGTTCCACCAACTAAAGTGGTATCCGTTTCTGCAAACTTGGTTAAAGTTTCTATTTGGAAGTTCTTAAACTCCACTTTTAAGGGAGAATTAGGTGTATTACTAATGCTATTTATACTCAACAATTGTTGCCCTTGACTTAAATTAAACTGGTTGGCCAAAATACCAGATTGACCAAATTGAATGAAGTTTTCTGGAGAAATGGTCCATTTTTCATAATCCAATAATAATTTATTAGGATCTAAATTAAACCTGAAATCTTTATCAATTGATTGAAAAATACCAGCTAATACATATTTGTCCTTTCGTTGCCTATCGCGAAGAAAAATATTCAAATCTAACTTATTAGCTGCTGCTGCACCAGAAACTTCTGTGTTAAATAAGGCAATTGAAGGGCTCTGTATACTTTTCACTAAAAGACTATAGTTCAATTTATCAGCAGTATTATTAATCGCAAGGCGGATGCTATCTACGTTGAAATCTCCATAAACCACTTTAGGGAAGGAAGCATTCATCAATAAGCTATCTTTTTGTGTATCAATTAAGCCGTAAATTTTTGAAGGCAGGAAAGTGGTTAATTGTGGTACAAAATCTTGTATAAATTTAGGGTTATAGATATTAACATTGAACCTAAATCTCTGATCGGGTATGTTGGTCACTTCCCCAAATTGATAGTATTTATTAATTTGATTAATTACCGCACTACCAATTTTACTCAACTGATATTTGCCATCTATATTGGCACTTAATAATTCAGATTTTAGGGAAAGTTTGTTTTCTGTAGCTGTAGATACTGCATTAACTTGTATCGTATCTACATTAAATCTCCTACCTTCCTTAACCAATTGTAGTACAGTAGCAAAAATATCACCATTCAAATAATCTACATCTGCAGTTTTAATATCTGCTTTAATTTTTCCAGCAACTTTAAACTCGGTAGTGCTAAAATTTAATTTTTGCAAATCAACCTGTTTTAAATCAACATCAGCTTTAACTGCAGGATATTTTCCAGCCATATTAATCTGTGCATTGAGATTAAAATTAACATTGCTGTCTGGCATGTTCCCTTTAATATTAACCAATTGTTTAGCATAAGTTCCACTTAAATTTAAATTACGATAATTATATTTATTATATGTAGCACTTAATACTTTTGCATTAAATTTAGCATTGATTGATTTAGGATCCAATCCTGTACCAACCACATCTGCCTTAACTGTAACCCTACCAATTGTAGCTTGCTGTTTCAACAATCTGCCAACATTAAAGTTGTTTAAACTAACATTGGCTTTATAACTTTCTTTGCCTTTTGGACCTTTCATGCCAGCCACAATAACAGCACCTCCCATATCTGTTTGTATATTAATGTTGGTGTTAAAATCTGTCATTGAACCTTTAAATGCACCTCTTGCATTAATTACATTTGGTAATTCTATACTGGGTGGCAAACTATTTTTCGGTACGGCAACCAATAAATCGGCTTTAGTTAGGTACAGCTTTTTAATGTTTAGATCTAAAAAGGTTTTATTGATGTCTGGTAAACCTTTTGCTTTACCACTAATATCGATTTGTGTATTTTTTAATCCAGAAATCTGTAACTGCGGAATATTTAGGTTATTTAAATAGCCATTAACATTTGCATTGATTTTTATTTTCTCATTGCGATAATTTGCAGGAATGGCATCGCTAAAAAAAACAGCATCTTTTAAACCAATAGTAGTGTTCTTTAAATTTAAGCTTAATCTAACTTTTTCTGGGTGTTTGGTCAGATCATCTATAGAGGTAAAGTTTAGTTCAGTAGCATTATTTATACTTGTATTTGGTGTACGCAATATAAAATTAGCCAGCTTTATCTGCTTATCATTATAAACAGCATCGCCTTTTAACTCATTTAAGATAAAACCGCTTTTATCTTTTAAAGATCCATTTTTAACTTTAACAGCAATAGCACCACCTGCGAAACTCAAATCGTCGGCACCAAGATTTAAGTTCGAAATATTAAGATGGTTAAAATCTAAGCCTTTAGCTGGTTTCGCTCCTAGATTATCAAATTGTACTGTGTTTTGGTTAAAATCGATGTTTTTAATTGCCAAAGCAAAGGCAGATTTCTCTGCAACTACAGTATCTTTTACTTCCTTTAAGTTATTTGATGGCGCAGGTTTAAATGCAAATAAAATTTTCGATTGGTTTAACCTTGCTTTATCTGCAGTATATTTACCGTTCGTTAAGTCTACTTTCAAATTCAATAAACCTAAATCATTGATATCAGCAATGGCTTTTGTTGTAGATAACTGATCATCGTAATTCACTTTTACATTGCTGAAAGCAAAATCTTCAATCGCAATTGTAGGTAGTTTGCCTTGTTCTTTTTGGGCACTATCAACACTGTTGGTTAGGTGTTGTACCAATTGTGTTAATGGCTTTTGTTGTAAGTAGTTTAACGAGGTGTTTTTTAAACTTAAGGTTTTAATTACATAATTCTGATTTGCTAGATCGAAGTCTTTGATCTTAGTTTTAAACTCTCCAAGATATAGTTTCACGTCATTTCCTGCCACATCATCACGATAGGTAATCCCAATATCTGTAAATAAAACTTTATCAATTCTAAACTTTAAAGGAGCCGAAGTAGTATCTTTTTCAGGATCTTTTTTCTCTTCAGACATAAAAGCATCAACTAAAAAAGAAAAATTAAAACTTGTATCCGGATTTATCCTTTTAACGTTGGCTCGTATATTTTTTAGTTCGATATTATTTACTTCAACTGTGTTCTTTAATAATTTAAATAGGCTAATATCTACTTGAAGTTTTTCAGCATATAATAAGGTATCTCCTTTGCGATCTTCGATATAAAACTTATTTAATACAACATCTTTCGGTAATGCAATTTTAATGCTTTCTAGCCTAACCTCGGTTTTAGTCTTGTTTTTGAGATAGGTTATTGCTTTGTCTTTTACGAAATTTTGTACCGCGGGAATGTTCAGCGAAAGTGCGATAAGCACCACTAATATGATTACGCTAGCGATAATCCACAAAATAATTTTTAAACCTTTGCGTAAATACTTCTTCAAGAGATATAATTTGAGATGGAAAACTATCTATTAACTAATACCATGCCATAGACATGATACTTTTTAAACAAATAGCGATTAAAAAAGTTCTTTAGAAATTAAAGAAAAAATAGCTTAGGTTTATAGCCCGCAAATAATTTGCGAAACCATATATATGAATACGCAAAATTTTACCATCAGTTACGAGAATTTTAAGGGCATTGAAGAGCTTTCTGGAATTGATAAAATGTTATGTCTAAAAGCAAAAGAAGCCTTAGCTACTTCCCACTCTCCTTATTCTAAATTTAGGGTTGGAACAGCTATTTTATTAGTTGATGATCAAATCGTTTTAGGAAGTAATCAAGAAAATGTAGCTTATCCATCTGGACTTTGTGCAGAACGAGTTGCCTTATTTTACATTGGTTCAAATAGTCCAAATGCAATAATAAAGTCTATGGCAATAACAGCACAAACTGATAATTTTAAAATTGTAAACCCGGTTACTTCATGCGGTGGTTGTTTGCAAGTGATGATAGAGGCCGAGAAAAGGCAAAATTCGCCAATTGAAGTATTGTTTTATTGCATTGATGGACAGATTTTAAAAGTAAAAAGTGTGAAGAGTTTAATCCCTTTTGCCTTTGTAGAAGATAGGTTGGAAAGATAGGCCTTCAAAAAGTTTGTCTTCCCGACTTTGGAGGAATCTCATTTTAGTAAAATCCTTAAATGAGATTCTTCACAAGCTCAGATCCGATAGCTATCGGATGACAAACCGTTACGAGTTCAACGCTTCCCTAACCTTAGGCGCAATTTGAGTCCCATAAATCTCTATCGATTTCATCATGGCGGCATGACTTGGACCACCAACATCCATATGTGCAGAGAAACGGGTTAACCCAAAAGTTTCTTGCATTGCTAATATTTTATCTACTGCTTCATTGGCATCGCTAATGATTAAAGCACCGTTTTTACTTCGCCCAGCATCAAATTGATTTTTCTGATAAGGAGGCCAACCACGAGATTTTCCCACTCTATTCATTTGTGCTGAATATAGCGGGTAATAGTATTCAGCGATCTCTTTACTGTTTTCGCCAAAAAAGCTATGCATGTGTACACCAACTTCAAAATTGGCTAGATCGTGACCGTAACCAGTATATACTTTTTTATAATAATCAAATAAGGGTTTAAATTGGCTCGGATCTCCACCAATAATGGCAAACATTACTGGTAAGCCAAATTTGCCAGCTCTTAAAACAGATTCTGGGGTGCCGCCTACAGCTACCCAAATTTTTAAATCGTCATTTACTGCACGTGGCAATACGGTTTGATTAACCAATTCAGGTCTGAATTTACCTTTCCAGCTTAGCTTTTGTTCGCTGTTTATTTTTAAAAGCAACGCTAACTTCTCTTCGTACAATTCATCATAGTCTTGCAGATTGTAGCCAAACAAAGGAAATGATTCGATGAAACTTCCACGGCCAGCCATTAACTCAGCCCTGCCATTAGAAATCAGATCTACAGTAGCAAAATTTTGGTATAACTTAACTGGATCTGAGGAGCTTAATACAGATACAGCACTCCCTAATTTGATATTTTTAGTTACAGTTGATGCTGCCGCCAATATAATCTCTGGACTAGATACTGCGTAATCTGGACGGTGGTGTTCGCCCATGCCGAAAAAGTCTAATCCAACCTCGTCCATTAATTTTACTTCTTCAATTATTTCTTGTAATCTTTGTTGGGCTGGCTGTATATCGCCATTTGCACTGATTTGCAAATCCCCAAACATTCCGATACCTAATTCCATATGCTTAATATTTTAAACAAAGTTAAAGTGTGGCAAGCTAATATTATTTGATGTATGTTAAGAAATGAACTGCAAATTTAATTCAAAGTTCTGATCTTCGTGATTTGTATTCCTCTGCTCTTCGTGATTTGTAATCACGAAGCCGTATCACAGGATTTTTTAATCCGTTTTAAATTCATTACAAATCTGGAATAGCGATAGTTTGCCACTTCGCCCAAGGCTATGCTTAAACCTGTTTTTAGATAGGGTTAGTTTAGGCTGCCGTATTTTTTGTATCTATAAAGTCTCGATATAAACCATAAAGTAAATAGAATTCCGAATGTAAATGTGATATTTCTGGACGTTTTCAGTTGATTGCTATAGTCACTTAGGTCAAGTATTTTTTGTTCGTCAATATACATTTGTACTATAGTATTATCCCTTTTGTCGAAATATACATCTGCTATTCGATTAGCCTTAATCAATGATATATTTACCGTATCTCTTAAAACGTTGCTATTTAATGAAAGTTCGGTTTGCTCAATCGTGATTTTAAGGTCAAAAGTTGAACTTTGAGTATTATCTTTTCGGATAGTGTTAGAAATTTTCCCATTTATTAATTGGTAATCATTTTTAGTCAGATTTATTTGTTTATTAAGATGTATGGAAACTCCTATAAAAACAATACAAATGATTGGCATTAATGTAAACGTCAGTATTTTAGTCTGTTTTGGCAACCTGTCGTAGTAATATTTTGTTCGGAAAGTCTTAAACCAATTTTTCATTTTTGCAGTGTCATTACTAATGCGACCTAACGTTTCGGGGCTTTGCGATGGTGGGGCAATCGAAGCACAAATCTTCAATTTTGTGCTAAAGTTGAACCGAAGAACTGCAGTTGAACTTTGCAGTTTCGCCCCACTATTGCAAAACCCTTGTTAGCAGCTGCCGTTTTCATCGTTCGTTTATTATGTCAAATGGTGTCCCAAATGAACCGTTACTTTTAATATACTCTTTTTCTTCTTCTGTTAGTTCGTTTGTCCTAAGTCCAATATCTTCCCATGATTTTCCATCTTGCTTTTTAAGAACAAATTCAATTGCTTCAATTTTTGGTTTTTTGTTCAATCCCAACATTGTTAAGTCCATAAATTGTCCCTGTTTTATTTCTCCATTTATTACTTGTCCAATTAGAAAAAATTGTCTGTCAGTTATTTGAAACGAATTTTCAAGTTTAAATTGAGCAACAGTTAAGTCGTGCCAATTATTTCCACAATGTCTGCATTGTCTTGCATAAGGTGTTCTTGCGAGTTTGTTACATTTTGGACAATTATTTAAAAATACTTTTTCAGGAGCTTCTTTCATTATTCGTTTAGCAACACTTAATTCAAATTCTTCATAACCGTCTTTGAGATATTCTTTTATGTTAGGTTGTTCACTAATCCAACCTCTCTCAACCATCATTTTTCTCATTTTGGGATTGCCTTCAGTTTTATAAGTGTACATATGATATTTCAAAGCCAACTTCTCATCGTCAGTCATTAAGTTACTGAAATAATTTCTGATATAATTCGCTGTTTCTTTGTCCATGGGTACGTCGGTTACGGTTGCTGCTAACTCAAATATATGCGAAACTGTCCAGAATAAAAAGTGGTCGCATCTATGCAGAATAGGCTTTATGTAGGTGTCATTACCTTCGTTTATATTCGTGTATAAACGTGTATAAACGGTTGTACACGGTTGTTATTCTTTTTTTTGCAATTGCCAAGCAACCCAAATAGCCGCAGAGTATTTTGTGTTTTAAACCCGATGGCAGCGAGCATGAAGCTGAGGAACGAAGCGAGTAAAGCGCACAGCGGGAATAACGTTGCTAAGAATAACTGTTTTTGCTTTTCTAATTTTTAACCAAATAAGAAAATGAGGGGTTCAACTTGCATTATTCAACTTTCTGCCTTCCACCTTTAAACCCTCTGCCTTTTTTCACACAGCTTGTTAAAAACTTCGTTCGCAAAATCTAATTGCAAGCGTTATATTTACGCATCCCAAATACTTTTATAGCGAATGAGTGAAGAATTAGACAACAATTTAAACGAAGAAACCTTGCCGGATACACCGGAAAATAAACATGCTGTTATACCAATTAATGGACTTTATGAAAATTGGTTTCTCGATTATGCTTCTTATGTAATTCTGGATAGGGCGGTGCCGCACATACACGATGGTTTAAAACCCGTACAGCGCCGTATTATGCATTCGCTGAAGGAAATGGACGATGGACGTTTTAACAAAGCGGCCAACGTAATTGGGAATACGATGAAATACCATCCGCACGGGGATGCCTCAATTGGCGATGCGATGGTGCAAATTGGTCAGAAAGATTTATTAATTGATTGTCAGGGAAACTGGGGCGATCCGATTACTGGAGATAGCGCTGCGGCTCCTCGTTATATCGAAGCACGTTTATCTAAATTTGCGAACGATGTAGTTTTTAATGCAGATACTACCATTTGGCAATTAAGTTACGATGGTAGAAATAGTGAGCCAGTAACGCTGCCTGTTAAGTTTCCATTATTATTGGCGCAAGGTGCCGAAGGTATTGCCGTTGGTTTGGCAACTAAAGTGATGCCCCACAATTTTGTGGAATTGTTAGATGCATCTATAGAAATTTTAAGAGGGAACAGAAGTAACATACTGCCAGATTTCTTTACAGGTGGCATGGCCGATTTCTCTAACTATAACGAAGGAATGCGTGGTGGTAGGATTAGGGTTAGGGCAAAAATTACTGAAAAAGATAAAAAGACTTTGGTGATAACCGAAGTTCCATATAGTACTACGACAGGTTCGGTTATAGATAGTATTTTGGCTGCGAATGATAAAGGCAAGATCAAGATCAAAAAAATTGAAGATAATACGGCGGCTAACGTAGAGATTGTTATTCAATTGGCGCCTGGTATTTCGCCCGATGTTACTATTGATGCTTTATATGCATTTACTGCTTGTGAAGTTTCAATTTCGCCTAATACCTGTATCATTAAAGATGATAAACCGCATTTTTTAACGGTTAATGATATTTTAGAACAAAATACCAAACACACCAAATTCTTGTTGAAGAGAGAATTGGAAATCCGTTTACACGAGCTACAAGAGAAAATTTTCTTTAGTTCTTTGTTAAAGATTTTCATTCAAGAAGGGATGTACAAAAACCCTGAATATGAAAACTCTACAGATTTTGAAGGTGTGGTTACAGTTTTAAACTTATTATTCGATCCATTTAAACCATCGCTATACCGGGAGATTTTACCAGAAGATTTCAAAAAGCTAATCGATAAGCCGATGAGTAGCATCACTCGTTTTGATGTGAAGAAGGCAGATGAGCAAATGAAGGCTTTGGAAGATGAAATTAAAGTGGTTAAAGGTCATCTGCGTCATTTAACTGATTACGCCATTGCTTGGTATCAGAAACTGAAAGACAAATACGGAAAGGGCAGAGAGCGAAAAACGGAAATTCGTCTATTCGACAGGGTAGAGGCCAGTAAAGTAGCGCTAGCCAACGTAAAACTTTATGTAAACAAAGTTGATGGTTTTATTGGGACAGGTTTAAAGAAAGACGAATTTGTTGCCGATTGTTCTGATATTGATGAAATTATCGTTTTTAGAGAAGATGGAAAATGTATTGTGACCAAAGTAGCCGATAAAACTTTTGTAGGTAAGGGGATTATCCATGCCCAAGTATTTAAAAAAGGCGATGAGCGTACGGTTTATAACATGATCTATCGCGACGGCGCAAGTGGCACAAATTACATTAAACGTTTTGCCGTTTTAGGCGTAACCCGTGATAAGGAATACGATTTAACAAAGGGAAGCAAAGGTTCTAAAGTGTTGTATTTCACAGCAAACCCGAATGGAGAAGCAGAAATTATCACGATACAATTAAAACCGCATTCTAAGTTAAAGAAACTACAATTCGATTTAGATTTTGCCGAAACTGCTATAAAAGGTCGTGCTTCGCAAGGTAATATCGTTTCTAAATATCCAATTAAAAAGGTATTGCTGAAGAGCAAAGGTGTTTCCACCTTATCCGGATTAAAGATTTGGTACGATGAATTGTTGAAACGCTTAAACGTTGATGGCAGGGGTAAATATTTAGGTGAATTTGATGGCGATGATAAAATTTTGCAGGTAAATGCAGCTGGCTGGTATGAATTAACTGGATTTGAGTTAAGTAATCATTTCGACCCAGGTATTGTGCTGATGCAAAAATACAATCCAGAGCAGGTTTACGGTTTAGTACATTTTGATACAAAAGCCAAAAACTATTTCGTAAAACGATTTGTGTTCGAAATGCAACCTGCTGGTAAGGAAGTTACGATTATTAGCGAAGAACCCGGTTCTAAAATGATTTTTATAACGGGTAAACCTGATGCTCAAGTACAAATTGATGTAGAAAAAGGTAAATCGAAGACTCCTGAGACATTAGTTGTAGACCTAGCTGGATTAATTGATGTAAAAGGATTAAAAGCAAATGGTAATAGACTTTCGCAACATGATGTTAAAAATGTAGCATTAGTTAATGCTGCTCCAGAAATTGGAATAGAAATGGTTGAGCCTATTGTGATAGATGATGTGGAACCACATGCCGTTGAAGTGGAGGGCGAAGAAATTAATTCTACAGAAGATAGTGGATCTGACGACGAAGGTTCAAACAACCAAAGCGAAACCGTTGAGGAAATGATCGTTGAAGAAGTTGTTCCAGAAATGGTGGAAGAAGGCGAGCTACCGGAGATAAATGTAGTCACCGAAGAAAAGCCAGTAGAGGAGACCCAGAAAAAGAAACCTGTTTTTAAATCTGAGCCGATAAAAGTAGAGCCAAAACCAGAGGTTGAGCAAAAAGAAGATGCTAAAAAGGTTGAACCTGCAAAACCTGAAGCTCCAAAACCTGCTAAAAAGGTAGATTTTGAGATTACTAATCCTGATGATATTAAAATTGATGATAAAGGGCAGTTAGGGTTTTTCTAGTTACTTTCTAAGTTTTAAATAGATATCTTAAGTAAAACACATAGGCACATGGCTAATATAGTTAAGTGCCTATTTTGTAGAATCACATTTTTTATCGAAAAATACCAGCGTCTTTATCCTTTGTTTTAACCTTTTTAAATCTATATTTGCATCACTCAAGGGGTGCTGGCTTTTACCATCTCAAATGTAAAAGCCTGCTGAGATTATACCCGTTTTAAAGTTGAAGGTAAAAGGTAAAAAGGCGGAGGGAAAACCCTAAACCTTAAACCTCATAGCCATAAAACTTTAAATGAACCTGATCTGGATAATGCCAGCGTAGGAAGGATTTGATTTACATTGCTGTGTTGCCCCTGCAACAGTTTTTTTTAATTGTCTTAGCAGGCAAAAAGCAAGTAGATAATGAGTATTCAAGAATGGTTTGCGTTATTGCATAATCAAATTTTAGCAACTTCTTTTTTAGAATGGTTTGCAGTAGGTTTTGGCGTAACCGAAGTTTTATTAGCTAAACGAAATAACATTTTACTTTATCCAGCCGGCATTATTGGCATTTTATTATCACTTTATTTAAAGTTAAATGCTCGTTTATATGCCGAAAGCTTATTGAGTATGTATTATTTGGTAATGAGTGTTTATGGTTGGATAATATGGTCTAAACGTAAAGCCAAAAACGAAATTTTACCCGTAAGCTGGATGAATAAGCAAGAGCTTAAAATTGCTTTTGCCATAGCCATAGGAGGTTATTTTGTGCTTTATTATGCATTAGTAAATTTTACCAATTCTGATGTGCCTATTTTAGATGCTTTTGTATCCTCAACAGCTTGGGCAGGAATGTGGCTATTGGCCCGTCGTAAAATAGAAAATTGGATTTTTCTCAACGTATCGAATATCGTTGCTATTCCATTATTATGGCATAAAGATTTGGTACTCTTTTCATTACTCACCTTATTCTTGTTTGTCGTAGCTATTTTCGGATTTTATGATTGGAGAAAAATTTACAGACAACAGCAAGCAACTCAACTAACATAACATGGAAAACAATTGGAAAAAAAGAGTAGTAGAGTTAGCTTCCGCTTCAGAAGGTTTAGGTACGTTACATCCAGAAATATTAGAAATAGCCTATCAGCAAGAGTGGTTTAAATTATATGTGCCAAAAACTTATGGCGGACCAGGGAAGCTATTGCCAGAAATTTTAAGATTGGAAGAGGAGTTGGCTTACTTAGATGGAAGTTTAGGTTGGACAGTTACCTTGTGTAGTGGTGCAGGTTGGTTTGCAGGTTTTTTAGATCCAACATTAGCTAAAACTATTTTTGCAGATCGTACTGTTTGCTTTGCAGGCAGTGGCGCCGTTGGTGGTACAGCAACACAAACCGCCAATGGATATATACTGAATGGGCATTGGAAATATGCAAGTGGGGCTCTACATGCCACTATTTTTACGGCTAATTGCCACTTGAAAAATGAAGATGGCTCTCCAATCCTCTCTGCCGATGGTGTCCAAGAAGTAAAATCATTTATTCTATTAAAAGACGAAGTAAACATTTTACCCGGCTGGTCTTATTTTGGGCTGGTTGCTACCGGTAGCCATGCTTTTGATGCCAAAGATTTGCATGTTCCTTTAAACAGGACTTTTCAGATTAACAAAGAGATAAAGGTTGATATTCCAGGCTTCGACTATCCTTTTCTGCAACTGGCAGAAACTACATTAGCCGTAAATAGTGCAGGTATGGCTAAACGTTTTTTAGAATTAACTGAAGAACTATTTTATGGTAGAACTGGAATGAAGCGATATACAGAAAATCAGGTACTTTATTTTGAGGCAGAATTTAAATGCTGTACGGAAGAATTCAAAGAGGCACGGAAAGAGTTTTATGAGGTATTTGATCTTTCTTGGAATAGCTTGATAACAAATAAAACAATAGCTGAAAATCTTTTAAGAAAAGTTAGCTTAGCCAGCCGCAAATTAGCCCATACCAGTAGAAGTGTAACAGATACTTTATTTCCTTATTGTGGTTTGGAGGCAGCTAAAACAAATTCGAACATCAATAGAGTTTGGCGAGATTTGCATACAGCTAGTCAGCACGCACTTTTAACTTTTCAAGAATAATGAATTTAAATATCTAAAATGAAATTAGTATAAGTTTTTTAAAATAAAATATCTTAGTAAATAGAAGCTATTTAAAATATTCATAAGTGATATTTAAGATATAAGGTTCGCCATACTCATCATTTCCTCTTTTCGAATAACTCTTAATGCTAGTAGGTCTACCATCAGTAATTACATACTCTCTTTTGCTTGATTTATATTCGTTTACATCTTCCATTACTAAATTATTGGCCTCATTTATTTTATAGGTTAACTCAGATTTATAATCACGACTTCCCTGAGAATTAGCGCTAGTTATAACTAACGGAAGCTGCCACGTAGTATTGCTGTAACAAGTTTTAGAAGCAAAATCCCTTGCATCCGCAAATTCATTGATACAAAGATTTGAGTTTTTAATTAGTTTAATTTCAAAATCATTATCCAAGGTCATATTTGCATAATTCTTTTTTTCAATGTTATAGGTTTTAATGCCAAAAAACATTTTATCCACCAATTTGCTAACTTTTAAGTAGTTTTTTTCTTTTATAATTACACTATCGCCTTGGTAATAGAATTTGATAGGATTTTTATAACGATCTACAGCTTGGAAAGGTAGATTGTCTTTATAGGTAATTATTGTACTATCTCTTCTTTCAGCAAGTTGTATCAATTGACCATTATCATTCAGTTTAAAAGTCACCATTTTCTCTTGCTCTTTAACAGATTGGATAGTTATTTTACTAACCTTATGCATGTTAAATAATTGAAGAGGTAAAATAGTTTCGTCAAATATTTCCTTCTGCAAAAGCGTATTCATGTTAGCAACAAAGTTGATAGAAGGATTTTTTGTTTGCTGTAGCCGCTCAATGTTAGTACTGTCTTTTGCAAAATTGTTATAATAAGAAGAAATTTTTTGTTCGCCACGGACTTTTGCTACAACTTCAGTAAGACGTGTCATCACTTTGCTGTTCAGTGTGCTATCATTCTCTTTTCCAGTCCAATACAAAAAACCTTCATGCCTGTCTTGCCTATCTAAAAGGCTTAAGGTCTGGTTCTTTTTGTTTGGGATTTTTATAAAAGTATTTCTGTACACATGGTGATAAATGAAATCACCTTCTGGAAAATTTTTTCTCAATTCGTCCCACTCTCGTTTACTTGTTCCACTTAAGGCATAATAACTTTGAGCCAAATCTTTTTCAGTAGGTTGTTTTTTATAAGTTTTACTTTCACTGTTAGACATCCACTTTATATCATAAATAACTATGGTTGGTTTATTAATTTCTAATTTTAAAGTATCACACTCATTGCAAATACTGTTTTTGTTAAATCTACTGGTACTTGGGTCTTCCATTATAGCTGGTCCATAGTTCAAGTTGGGAGCAGAGGGTGGCCCAACTGTTTTTATCTCTATTTGCTTAACAGGAGGAGGAATATAAATTTTGGGTGGTTTTGCTTTAAACGATACGGGTTTTTTTACTGCTGGTTTCTTTGCTATAGGTTTTTGTTGTGCTAACGTGTTGTTTGTTATAACGCAACAAAAAAGGAATAGTAATAGGCAAATTTTTTTCATACCTAACGATAAGAAAAAATCAAGCCAAATTTGATAGTATGCAGTTTTATCAAACCAGATTTGAGCAAAAGAATAATATAGAACTATTGTAAAAATTAAAAGCTTCGAAATTTTTCGAAGCTTTTAATTTTATAACGTTTTATCTTTCATCTTATCGTAGGCCTTAGATAAACGAGCTACAGATTCACTGTTATTGTTTTGTTTTTTAGCTAGGTCTACAGCAATTTTTTGTGTAGCTATCGCCTCATTATGGATACCCATTGCATAGTAAATATGGGCAAGCGTATCATAATTTGGCCAAGAAGGATCGAGCTCTATAGCTCTTTTACTCCAAATCATGGCTTTAGTAAGATGGTTGATGTTTTTTGTTCCTGTTTGGTAAAACCGATAAGCAATACTATTTAATTCACTTGAATATTGATTAACAGATGATCCCACTCCAACAATTTCGGTAGTTACAACTCGTTGATTAGGATTGGCTTTTCTAATGCTATCCATTTTCTCTTTAGATACCATTTTTGTAGTTGGAACAGGCATCTGCTTCTTCATATTTTCTAAAGCTTCAGCTTTATTCTTAACATCCAATTTTTTAATAGAATCTGCACTAAGTCTCATATAGTATCTATCGTAAAAGTTGGTCGCACTTCTAAAATATGAGCTAGTGTCTTTTACAGCACTATAATAAGCCAGCATTCTAGTCTCAAAAGCCTTTTCTCCTTTTTCAAAATCATTATTCCAGGTGCCTCTAACAAAATTAGCAACTTGGGTAGCCTTAGCTCTGTTTTTAGTTTTAACTGCAGTCGCATAACTGTTATTAATCATAGCATTGTTTATTGCTGATCTTTTTTCAGGAGATTCTGTCTGGTATATTTTGTTAAATACTACCATATTAGTGCGGCTAAACTTATAGGCATTTCCATCTATCTGTGGGCCTGCTTCGAGAATAAATAGTACTGTTTGATAATCGTTAAAATCGCTAATTTTCAAATGCGTTACATACTCTTCAATTAATTCAGAGTTGTCAGTTATACCATTTCTCTTTCTTTGGTTGATGAGTTGCTTTAATAAGGTGGTATCGGCTTTATTAGTGGCGTATGCTTCAGCTATGTCAGACATAGATTTTTCCTTGCTCAATAACAATGCTTTATCCATCATATTTATATACTTCATCTTGTCTGATGAATACCCAAAATCGATATGAAAGATATCTTGATTGGGATGTAAAAATAAAAACGATGGAAAACGAATAACTTTATATTTTGCAATTATTTGTCTCATAGCAGTATCTGCTCTTTCGGCTTCAAAGACAACAAAATTTGTTTTCATTTTAGTGAGTACGTCAGGATCTTGTATGGCTTGGTTGGGCTTTATCCTATCTGCGAACTCGCCAGAAGGCTTAATGGTAATCATCAGTAAAATCGGCTTTTGCTTTTTTTGTGCAAGATCAATTGCTTTCTGATAAGTTTTAGTATCACTAAAGTTTTGAGCAGACACAAAAAATGGCATTAAGAGAAGGAGAAGGAGCGTAATTTTAAATAGTTTTTTCATCTTACATGATAATTTTTCCTAATATAAAAAATCCTGACCCAAAAAAGATTGGATCAGGATTTTCTTATTGTTAATTTATTTTTATATAAGACTTATTTTATCGCTTTTTCAAATGCATTCGCTCCACCAACAACAGGTAAAGTTAGTGTTGTTCCATTTAAATCGATAGAGATTTCAGTACCAGCTTTTGGCCATAGTGTAAATTCTTTATCGCTCGAGAAGATCATCAAGCCAATTTGTTTGCCTGCCGGGATAATCTGATCATCAGGTTGTAAATTAAACTTTAAATCATAGAACTTTCCAGTTATTAAAGGTGCACTTTTAGTTAATGATTTATTGTTTTGAGGGTCTGCCCATCCTCGTGTAATTACATTATCCATCAGTTTCACACCTGTTCCTTCTGACCAAGGTAAAGCGACTAACCAAACAGAGAAATTAGCTGCAGGCTTATTGCTTGCCAATTTAACTGTAATTTGAGAAAGGCCAGATAGGTGAACTGCTTCTTTTAATATTGGACTTACATAAAGTAAACGGTTAGCTGATTTTTCTGCTTTAGCCAAGTCTTTTCCTGCAAATGAAACATCGTCTACCAACTTTTCTGTAGCTTGTTTTGCTGGTTTAGCTGTAAAAAGATTACCAGCACTGTTACCGCCAGCTCCAAGATATAATTTTACATCGCTTGCTGCAGGATTTGGATAATCAGCATATGCTGTTGGATTTGCATTGGTTTCTTTTTCTCTAACAATCCAAGCTTTAGGATCTTTCTCTACACCATTTTCAATATCAAATAAATAGCGAGTAAACCATCTGTTCATCATTTTCATCGGTGGTGGGCCACCATGTCCGCCTTGATGGTAATAGATTTGAGTAGGTAAACCTTTAGCTTCAGCTGCTTTATAAATACGGTAACTGTGCTCAGGCATTACATTCCAATCGTTAAAACCATGAGACATTAATAACGCTGCTTTCATTGGTTTCATCGCATTTAAGTAATCGCGACCAGCCCAAAAATCATTATAATCTCCAGTTACACGATCCATTCCTTTAGCCATTTCTCCATCTCTTACCGTTTTGTTGTTGTAATCTCTTTTATCTTCTGCACCGCTGTGGATAAAGTCATACAATACATCAACATCTTCACCTAAATAACCACCTGGGCTTCTCACTAAACCATTAGATCTATAGTAATGATAGTAGGAAGTATTTGGAGCTATTGGAATAATCGCCTTTAACCCATCTACACCTGTAGTTGCTGCAGCAAGTGGCAGTGTACCGTTATAAGAAGTTCCTGTCATCCCAACTTTCCCAGTACTCCAATATGCTTTTACTTTTTCATTTCCTTCTCTTGAAGTATAACCATTGTCCTTTCCGGCTAACCATTCTATAACAGCTTTTGGTGCAAGAGATTCGTTAATTCCACCTACTGTTGGAGAACCGTCTGATAGACCTGTACCTGGAGAAGAAGAATGTACAATGATAAAACCTCTTCTAATCCATTCTCTAATTAACGAATTAGAAATGATTGGTCTAGTTCCAGAACGTTTAACTGTTGGATGGGTGTGCGGAGGAGGAACTTCTCCAACTTCGTGTTTTACATTCCAAAAGGTAGCAGGATCATTACCTGCTGTACCTGCAAAATAGGGACTTGTTTCGTAAATAATCGGGAGTTTTAATCCCTCAGTTTCGGTTTGGAAAGGTCTAGTTACGCTTACGTGCATTCGGTCTAGCTTGCCATCACCATCAGTATCAAATGTAGTTTCTACCCAAAGATCATGGCGAAGCCACTTATCTGGTGTGTCGAAAGCTGGGACAATTTGTGCTTCACCATCTTTAAATACAGGTTTTGCTTTAGTATCGCTAGCCGTTTTGTCTTGTGCAAAACTTTGGGAAACAACTACAGCACAAAATGCGAAGCTCCATAAAATGCTTCTTTTGAAATTCAGTTTTATCATTTGCTTTAATAATTGGCGTAAAATAAATAAGACTATAAATTAAGCTATAATATTTTGACTCGCATAGTACGTACTGATTATTTTACAGCAATATTTTAACCTGTAGCAAGTGTTGGTTAATTAATTTCAAAAAAAATCCTCATTCATTTTATTGAACGAGGATAAGTTTAAAATTATTTTTAGCTTATTGATACTGAATGTAGCTTGGAATTGGTTTCAGTTTCATTAATTCTTCTGGTGTCATTAATCGATTTGGTGCTTTCTTTAAATCATTTTTATAGAATAATTTAAAGCCAGTAAACTGTACGGGTTCGCCAAAAATAAAATGACGATAAGTACCTAATTTCAAGTCTGGTTCACCCCAACCATCCATGTGCATTACAATCTGAACCTCTGGTCTTAATTTTATACTTTGATAATTGCTTACCATTTTTCTGGTAAAACGGTGAACTACAAATACCTTTGGAGGCAGGTTGTATTTTTTTACCATGTCTGCTAAATAGCCAGTAACATAATTTAGGTCGGCAGCATCGTAAGTTCCAATCTTTTTACCTGGTAATGATCCATCTTTCATCGAAAATTCTGGGTCAATTCCTAAATGTACATTAGGCATTTCTAAATACTTTTCTATATGAGGTAACTCTGCCTTTAAATTACTCAAAGCCACTTGTAAATCTAAAAATACGATGGTATTAGGCTGCATTTTAGCAATTTTTAACACAGAATCAATCTGCTTATTGCCCATTCTGTTGATGTACTTACCATCTTTACCAGGTGTACCACTTGCAACAGCCGCAATATAATGTAAGCCAACTTGTACAGGGGTAGAAGGATCTACTTTTTCCCATTTTTTAACCTCTGCATTTAAGCGCTGCCACATTTCTTTTGGTGCATATTCACCTAAAGCACCCATTTTTTTAGAGTGTAGGTTTCCGTAGTAGACTACAATACGTTTAAATGGTAAGATTGCACCATCAATTGGGTAAGGTTGGTTTTTTACTGGCCATTTTCCAGTAGTATCGCCGTTAGCTAATTTTTTAATGATCTCATTATACTTAGCCGTATCTACAGGCGCACGAAGATTTTCTTCTTCAACTTTAGTTGAATCAGTTGTCTTTGCAGTTTTTCCATCAGCTTTTTTTGCATCAGAGGTACAGTAAGCAAAGGTAGTAATTGTTGCTATGCCCATTAATAAGGCTCCAGCAATTTTGGTGATTTTCATACGCAGTAATATAGTTTTATTCTAGTTTATCAAAAATACACGATTTATTTTAGGATGAAAGCTATAATTATCAACAGCTTAAAATTCTGTTGATAAAATGTCCTAGAGGCGAAGCAAAATTTAAGGTTTTACATCTTCACTCAACTATATTCTGTACCAATATAAAAAATCCTCTTCTTTAGGTACTTGCGGGCTTAGTTATAAATTTATTTGTAATTAGTCTAAATAAGCATTATCATTGCGCATTATTTGAAATCATTCTAAATAAACAGACGTGAAACAATATTTACTCATCTCATTATTTATACTCGCCTCAACTTTTGGCTTTGCGCAAAGGCCAAGCCAACCTTTTTATATATATGGAAAAGTAATTACTGCAGATGGGCAACCTGCTGCAGGTTTGTTAGTGAGCATTAAAGGTTCAAAACATATCAGTTTTACTAAAATTGATGGTTCTTTTAAAATTGTAGCACTTAATGGCAGAAATGAATTAGCAATTAAATCTGGATTAAATACGCTAGACCAAACTATAGATTTAGCTACAGACAAAGACTATCAACTACCACTAATTCAGTTAAAGGAAAAACTTCATGAATTAAATGAAGTTGTTGTTACCGCACAATATGGACCTCAATCCTTAAAAAATTCAGTCTATAACATTCGTACCATCAGTGCAGAAAAGATAAGATTAAGAGGTGCAACCAATGTACAGCAAATACTAAATACGGAATTAGGGTTTCGTTTTAGTAATGATCTTACCCTAGGTACTACAGATGTAGAATTGATGGGTATGAGTGGTAGAAATATCAAAATCCTATTGGATGGTGTGCCAATGGTGGATAGATCTGACAGTAGAGAAAGTTTAAATCAGATTGATGTTAATACTGTTGAGCGTATAGAAATTGTTGAAGGACCTGTTTCTGTAGTTTATGGCACCGATGCATTGGCTGGTGTAATTAATATCATCACTAAAAACGCAGGTAAATCATTATTAAATATTTCTGCTCGTGTACAAGAAGAAACCGCAGGTGATGAGTATGCAGCCTTAACAGGAAGTGGTGTTCACAACCAGAATATAAATGCAAGTTGGCAGAACAAAGGTTGGAGTGCTTTGGCTGGTATTACGCACAATGAATTTGGAGGGTGGAATTTAGCACCTAAAACAGCTACTATTGCCGAGGTTAATGCAGTGCCCAACCGTTGGAAACCAAAAGAACAATACCTGGCCAATACTAAAATTGGTTATCGAAATGATAATTTTAACATTTGGTACAGGTTAGATGGATTAAAAGAAGATATTGAAACAAGGACTGGTATTAATCCAAATAATTTTAAAGGAGAATTTCAAACCTATACTACCAAACGCTATACACAACAATTACAATCTGAAATAAAATTATCAGCTAAATTACAGCTTACTGCTATTGCGGGTTATACTGATTTACAAAGAGCTACCAAGACTTTAATTCATGATTTTACTAACAATTCGCAACTACTATCTGCAGAAGCTGGTAAACAGGATATTGCTAAGTTTAATGCCACCATTTTTAGAACTACCGCTCAGTATTTTGCAGGCAAGATGCTTTCTTTTCAACCAGGTTTCGAATTTAATAGGGATGCCGCTAGTGGGCAAAGAATTAAAGGTGCACCGGTAATTAACGATTATGCATTTTTTGCTTCGGCCGAAATAAAGCCTAGCCATGCAATTAACATTAGACCAGGAGTAAGATTTATAAAAAACTCGGTTTATGATGCGCCTACGGCTATACCATCATTAAATACAAAGTTTACGGTTAGCAAAAATCTAGATCTACGTTTATCTTATGCTCGTGGTTTCCGTGCACCTGCACTAAGAGAATTATATTATGATTTTTTTGATGCAAGTCACTCTATAATGGGTAACGAAAATTTACAGGCGGAACATTCTAACAGTTTCAATACATCCTTAGCTTGGGCAGGCATTAAGCAAGATGGTTTACAGTTTAGAAGTACTCTTTCTGGCTTTTATAATATTTTTAATAACAGAATAGAATTTGGGATGGACCCAATTAATCCTACAATTACTACCTACATAAACGTTTCTAAGTATAAAACTACCGGCGGAACTTTAGATAATACTTTAATCCTTCAAAATTTTCAAGCTAATGTTGGGCTGTCTTATATTGGTAGGTACAATAGTTTGGGCGAAAATCAACCAGCATTAGAGTTGCCAGAATTTGTTTGGGCACCAGAGGTAACCACAAACTTGAGCTACACTTTTACAAAAATCAATGGTAACATCAGTCTATTTTATAAATATGCAGGTGCAAGACCAAGCTATCAGGTAGGTACTGTAAATGATGTACCTACTGCAAGATTGGTTAAAGTTGGTGCATTTAGCTGGGCAGATTTGATGATAAATAAAACTATCTATAAAAACATCACCATAAATGCAGGTGTAAAAAACCTATTAGATGTTACCCAGCTAACCAATACTTCTACAGCTAGTGGTGGTGCACACAGTACCGGTGGCGCAAGTGTGCCCTATAGTTATGGTCGCTCTTATGTGCTAGGACTAACATTTAATTGGAATAAAAACTAACTCAAAGCCTATAAAGGGGCTCTATAATATATTTTAAACATAAATTAAATCAAAAAAAAATGAATAAACTAAACTCAATCATTGCCGTTGCGCTTTTGGCTGTAACTTTTACATCTTGTAAAAAAGATGAAGAACCTATCATTGTTGTTCCACCTTCTGATGGTAGCACGCTAACTTTAAATGGAATAATTGGTGCAGAAGCTGGTTCTTCGGCAGGTAATAGTGTTTATGTAGATTTTAGTAAAGATAAAGCTAATTCGGTAGATAGAGATAGCTGGGATTTAGGTTTTTATACAGGTGCTGATTTTAAAGTAATAATTAATGCTTCAAACGGGGCCTCAGCCATACTAACTACAGTTGCAAAAACAGATTTAGCTAGTGTAACTTTTGCAGATTTCGACCCAAATTTGTTGAAAATTGGACAGGGTGGTGGCGTTTTAACAGCTACAGCCACTACACCCGTAACAATTGATGACCCTAGAGAAGCAAGTGTTTTAAATAAAACAGTAATAGCTACTATCTCTGCTACCGATTCTGATAACAAAGTTTATATCGTGAATAGAAAAGGTGGAACAAACAATGTATTGGCTAACGACGAGCTTTATAAAATTAGAATTTTAAGAAAAGGGACTGGATACACTTTACAATATGCTAAAATTTCTGAAACTGTATTTAATAGTTTAGATGTTGCTAAAAATTCAGTAACTAACTTTCAGTATGTGTCTTTAGTAAAACGATCAACAGTTGTAGTTGAGCCAGAAAAGGCAGATTGGGATATTGTTTGGGGTTATAGTATGTATTATACAGGGACATTGCCATACGGTTTTTCAGATTTAGTATTCATCAATAATTTAGCTGGTGTTTCTGCTGCTCCAATTACGGTTACTGCAACTAAAACTTATGCATCGTTTACAGAGGCCGATCTTTCAACTGTAACCTTCGATAGCAAAAGAGATGTAATTGGTTCTAATTGGAGAATAACTTCTGGAACACCATTAGGCATAAAGACAGATTTGTTTTATGTAGTAAAAGATGGTTCTGGTAATGTTTACAAATTGAAATTTGTAAGCATGGGTGTTGGTAGTGATGGTGGCGAACGTGGTAGGCCAGTTATTGAATATAAATTAATTAAAAAAGGTTAATGCTTTATTAAAGTTATTTGTTTTGTTTAAGAGTTAGGCCTCCACGGATGTGGAGGCCTTCTCTTTTTATCACTATCCCTTTATAAGCAGCTTGTTTTCTTCGACTCACTTTCGGGAGTAAATTACAATGTGGCTGCAATTAACAGGGGGATAACAGGGACTTTACAGGGACATTACACGGAGTAAACAAGGATATATCCCTCTGATATCCCTGTGAAATCCCTTTAAGATTACTGTTAAAATCTAGTGAATTATAGCTAATACACGAAGTAGACATCAATCAGATATAGCGGAGAGAACTACTATTTAATTGGTTTGCTGCAATTAACAAGATGTCATCACCAATGCAATCATCTTAAGCACAGCGAAGAGAGAGCTGCTAGGCGGAGTCTATGTGATAGATTCATCCTCTTGAAAAACTCGTTCGGAAAGACGGTTATTGGAAGGGACTTTCGAAATAATTGTTATTGAAAAACCCTAAAAATGAACGTCTTCTCGAATGAGCGCAGCGAAGAGAGATCTATTAAGCTGAGTTCTACTTGATAGATTCCTCCTCGTGAAAAAACTCGTTCGGAAAGACGGTTATTGGAAGGGACTTTCGAAATAATTGTTATTGAAAAACCCTAAAAATGAACGTCTTCTCGAATGAGCGCAGCGAAGAGAGAGCTGCTAGGCGGAGTCTATGTGATAGCTTCTCCTCTTGAAAACTCTTTCGTGACGGTTTATTGAAGATCTCGTCCCATATTAGGAAAGGACAGCGTATTTATTGATGTTTTTATGAAAATAAAAGATTAAGAGATAATAGTCTGATGTAATCCCACCAGCCTAAAATCTCACCATCCTACTGTTTACTTGAATTTATTGAACTTGCCAAATACACCCAATGGCAATTTAACGCCTGATGTTGCTTGCAAGAAAAGTTCGCCAGTTTCTAAATTTTTAACTTGAGGAAATGACGTTTTGATCAGATTTTCTACAATTACAGAAGAAAAACCTAATGAATAAGTGTTTAAGATTAAGAAATGTTCTTCAGGGTCTAATAGTTGAACCACATCTTGCATCATTTCTTGAATATGGTCTTCCAATTTCCATTTTTCTCCATTTGGGCCGTGGCCGAACGCTGGCGGATCTAAAATAATACCATTGTATTTTTTGCCTCTTTTCAATTCTCTTTTAACAAATTTCAAGGCATCCTCAACCACCCAACGCACATCTTTAAGGTTAGACAGCTCTTGGTTTTCATTAGCCCAATTTACCACTTGTTTAATCGAATCTACGTGTGTTGTATCTGCACCAGCTGCTTTGGCTACTAAAGAAGCGGCACCTGTATAAGCAAATAGGTTAAGTACTTTTGGTACTGGATTTTTAAACTTTTTAACAGATGATGAAATGTAATCCCAGTTTACGGCCTGCTCAGGAAAAACGCCCACATGTTTAAATGAAGTAAGTCCCAAACGCAAATTGATACTTATTTCATCGTTTTTATAGTTTACATTCCAGCGATCTGGAACTTTTTTATCTGCTTTAATCCATTCGCCACTAGTTGCCGAGCGACCTTTAAAATTGATATGCGTTTGCTTTTTCCACTCTTGTGGAGATAGTACCTTTTTCCAAACCGCTTGTGGTTCTGGTCTAGCTAAAATCAAATTGCCAAAGCGTTCCAGTTTTTCGAAATCTCCGCAATCTAATAATTCGTAATCTTTCCAGTGGGTAGGGGTTAAAAGTTGTATCATTTAAAAATTTTCAGGTTTGGATAGTTTTTAATATTTTGATCGTCTGTGATTAGGGTTAAGTCATCAGCAATTGCCTGCGAAATGATTAACCCGTCAAAAGGATCTTTGTGGATTAGCGGCAAGGATAAATGTATGTCTAAATGCTGTTTTTGAATGTTTAGAACTATGATATTCTTTTTATTTAATAGCTCATAAAGTTCATTAATATTTCTAGTTAGTGGTAATTTGCCAATATTTACTTTTACAACTATTTCCCATAAACTAGCAATACTTAAATGGATGCTGTTAGATGGATTTTCGAGCGTATTAATAATATCCTTATCTAGTTTTTCATCCGCATTAATTAAAAAAAGAAAGATATGAGTATCGACTAAAAATCGCATTACATATAGTCTTTAAAATCATCTAAAGGCTCGTTAAAATCTTCAGGAATGATAAATAATCCTTGAGCTGATCCATATAAACTTCTTGGTTCTTCAACCATATTCGGTTTAGAATCTAAATTTTTAGCATGTTTAGCTTTCAAAAAGTCAATAAAGTCCTCAACTTCTACTAACATTTCTGTTGGTAAAGTTTGTAATTTCTCTATAATATTCTTTTTATATGAGCCAGTCATACTTCAAATATACGAAAAATTATAATTTACCTTTAGCAGCTTTCATAAAGCGACTAGCAAATACAAAATCATTTAGTTCTGCAATGTCAGTTTTAGAAATCTCTTTGTTAGAACCTTCCCAGAATTTTTTTCCTTCGTGTAAAAAGATAATATAATCACCAATACCCATTACCGAGTTCATATCGTGTGTTACTACAACTGTGGTAGTGTTATATTCTTCCGTTATCTCTTTAATTAACTCATCTATAACAATAGATGTTTTTGGATCTAAACCAGAGTTAGGCTCATCGCAAAACAAATATTTAGGATTCATGGCAATAGCACGGGCAATACCCACACGCTTTTTCATGCCTCCAGAAAGCTCGGCCGGAAATAGTTTGTTTTTACCTTCAAGATTAACTCTTTCCAAACAAAAATTTACACGATCAAGCTTCTCACTTCTGGGTTGCTCTGTAAACATATTCAAAGGAAACATGATGTTTTCTTCAACCGTCATCGAGTCAAATAGCGCAGAACCTTGAAAAAGCATGCCAATTTCTTTTCTGATCTCGATGCGTTCTTCGAAATTTAACTGGGTAAACTCTCTACCGTCGTATTCTACACTACCTTGTTCTGGTTGGTGTAAGCCGATCATGCACTTCAATAAAGTAGTTTTTCCTGATCCAGAACCACCAATAATTAAATTGGTAACACCAGCTTCAAACTTTCCAGAAATTCCTTTTAAAACTTCATTATCCCCAAACGATTTATGGATGTCTTTAATCTCGATCATAATAATAATTGGGTTACAAGATAATCACATGCTAAAATACTAATACAGCTTACTACAACTGCTCTTGTACTTGCTTGGGCAACTTCTAAGGCTCCACCTTTAACATAAAATCCTTCGTAAGCAGGTACCGAAGTAATAATGAAACCAAAAACAAAGGCTTTAGTTAAAGCTACAACGATAGTATAGGGATTAAAATCTGTAGTAATACCTTGTATATATTCTGCTGCAGAAACTGCTCCAGACAAAGTTCCGCCTAAGTAACCACCTGTGATACTTAATACCATAGAGATAATTACCAATACCGGAACCATTGTGATGCCGGCAATAATTTTAGGTAAAATCAAATAACCAGGTGCATTGATACCCATAATCTCGAGTGCATCAATCTGTTCAGTTACCCTCATAGTGCCAATTTCTGATGAAATAGCCGAGCCAATTTTACCTGCTAAAACAATAGCGCTAATGGTTGGACTAAGTTCCAAGATGCTCGAATCACGGTTAACGGAGCCAATAATGGTTTTAGGAATAAAATCACTTACCAATTGGAAGGCGATCTGCAAGGTCATTACCGCTCCAATAAATGTAGAAATGATACTAATTAACCCTAATGATCCTACACCAATAAAGTCCATTTGTTGAAAAATAGCTTTAATATATATTTTTAGTTTTTCGGGTCTTCTAAAAACTGCTTTCAAAAGCAGGATATACTTGCCAAAATTGGTAAAATTCATTTAATATGGATTAACTGTAGTAAACACAATAATATACAAAGAAACAACAAAAATTGTTCTGGCTTTATGTATTTATTAAAAAATATTATTGTTTACGGATATTAATATTCTTTTTTGTGTTAAAAAACAATATTTATGAATGCCATAATAACTGGAGCAACAAAGGGAATAGGGAAGGCAATTGCAATAAAATTAGCCCAACAAGGTTACAATTTAGCAATTTGTGCCCGTACTGCGCAAGATTTAGAATTGCTGCAACAAGAATTAAAATTGCTTGATGTAAAAGTTTACACCATGGTTGCAGATTGTAGTATTAAAGCAGAGGTAATGGCTTTTTGTGATTTTGCCCTGCAATCTTTAAATCAAATTGATGTATTGGTTAATAATGCAGGAACTTTTATACCTGGAAGCATGTTGGATGAAAGCGATGAGGCATTTGAAATCCAACAAAATCTAAATGTAAATGCGGCATATTATTCATCCAAGTATTTTGGTAAAATAATGCGTAAACAGTTGTTTGGACATATATTTAATATCTGCTCTGTAGCAAGTGTAGAAGCAATTGAAAATGCTGGAAGTTATTGTGTAACAAAGGCAGCGATGTTTAGTCTTAATAATGTATTGCGGAAAGAGTTAGCTCAATACAACGTTAAGGTTACGGCAATTTTGCCAGGTTCTACATTAACGGCATCGTGGGAAGGAACAAGTTTACCTCCTAGCCAATTTGTACAGCCAGAAGATATTGCCAATTCTTTGTACTCCATCTTAAATTTAAGTACTGGTGTTAACGTTGATGAACTGATCTTAAAGCCTTTAAATTTTAATGTTTAAATAGAGGAGATAGCGTTATGGAAAAGAGATTATTTAGAAATGAACACGATAAGATAGTTGCTGGAGTTGCATCTGGTTTAGCAGACTATTTACAAATGGATAAATCTGTAGTTAGGCTTTTATTCGTTTTAGGTGCTTTCGGTTTAGTGGGTGTCGGTTTGCTAGTTTACATTGTTTTATGGATCGTAATTCCAGTTAATAATGATCCAATTGCTAAGTACAATAAATTCAACGAATATTTTCAAAAAAATCAAAATACCTCTTCTATGTTTAATTCACCAAATGCCTTTAATAACCCATCTAACGCTGGACCTCAAACTAAATGGAATACCGAAAATGTTGGAACAGATTTTAACCAAGCAAATGATTTTAACCAATATCAAAAAAACAACGATACTGGTAGAACCATTGGGGGATTAATATTACTGATTTTAGGAGTTTATTTTTTGCTTAGAGAATTAGACATAATGCCCGATTGGTTTAATATTTTTAAAATATATAAATTATGGCCACTAGCAATTGTTGCCGTTGGTATCAGCTTAATCTTTAAAAATCAAAGAAAAACCGAGTGGGATAAATTTAAAAAAAGTACTGAAGAAGCCCAACAAGCAACCACAGAAAAGCCTGTTGAAGATGCCATTATTGTTGATGATAAGAAAGATTCGACTACACCAAATTTTTAAAGCAACCAAACAAGCATGATAAGTAAATAATTACGGTGTAATGGTTTTCATGCAAACTAAAATACCAAGAACACATAAAATTTAAAGAAATGAAACTAGATAGAGTAATTTGGGGTGTGCTACTTTTATTTATTGGTGGCGTATTATTATTAGAAAATTTTAACGTTATCGAATTTTATTGGAGAAATGTTTGGAGTTTTTGGCCAGTATTTTTAATTATTTTAGGTGTTAACATCCTATTTAATAGAAATAATTCGCAAACAGGTAATATTATCTCTCTTGGGATATTGGTAGTTACTTTGTCCTTCTTGTTCGTAAAGGGTCAAGAGAAGCCCGAAGGCAGATTTTGGTGGGGAAATAGTAGAAATCATGATGTAGAAATTGATTTTGACAACGATGACGACAATGATAGCAACATAACCAGACAAAGTTTTACTGAACGTTTGGTAGCAGGAGATATCGAAAAAAAGAACGTCTTAGAAATATCGGGTGGCGGAACATCTTTTAATTTGAAAGGTAAAACAGATAGTTTATTTATTGCCGATGTAAAAAAGAGAAACAGCAACTATATGTTGATGAAAGAATCGTCAGATAGCGTAAATACTTTAACTTTTAAATTGCAGGATAAACGTAAAAGAAATAAATGGTCTGTAGGTGATGGTGGCAATGATGTGGATTTGCGTATAAATACCAACCCAACTTGGGAAATGAATCTTAAATTAGGTGCGGGTCAAATCGATTTTGATTTAACAGATTATAAAGTGAGAACTTTTAATTTTGATGGTGGAGCCGCAGAGCTTGATGTGAAATTGGGAAGTCTTTTACCAATTACAGATGTAAATGTTAAAACTGGCGTTGCAGATGTCAAATTTAGCATCCCAGAGGGTTCTGGCTGCAGAATTAAAACAAAAACAGGGTTATCTAGTAAAGATTTTACTGGTTTTACCAAAGTAAGCGAAGGATTGTACGAGACCCCGAATTTTAGTGCTGCTACCAAAAAAATATTTATCAACTTTGATGGAGGCTTAAGCAGCTTTGAGGTAGATAGATACTAATACTAAAAGGCGAAAGGTTTAAAGGTAGAGGCCGGAAGGCATAAGATTTGGGAATAGCGTAAAGACAAAATGTTTAGTATTTTTGTTTTTACGCTATTGGTTTTATGTATCAAGCCGACAACTATTTGCGATAATATCTCAATTTCAAAATCTAATGCAAGAATATACAGTAGTTATTAATGGTAAGCCAGTTGGTCCTTTTAGCTTAGGGCAACTTAAGGAAATGGGCTTAAAGCCAGATACCTTTGTTCGCAAACCTGAAATGGATGATTATAAAGAAGCACATGAGTTTGTAGAACTGAGAGAGCTATTTGGATTTAGATTTCAGCAAACCGCCCCTCAATATTTTGCAGCATTCGATCAGCGCCTGTTAGCATCGGCAATAGATTACTTCTTTATTATGATTGGTTATGTGATTGTAGTATTGTTGCTTTATATTTTTATAGACACTCAGCTTTTTAGAAAAGGCACTGCAATTGGCCTTCTGGCATTAGTGCCAATAGTAAAATTTATCTATAGTAGCATTGCAGAATCTTCAGTAAAGCAGGCAACTATTGGTAAACGTTTAATGGATATAAAAGTAACCGATATGATGGGGAGTAGATTAGATCTGACAACTTCTTTTTCTAGAAACATTGCCAAAATTATTTCTGTTTTGCCACTTTTTATCGGTTATCTCTATAGTTTTCTAAATAAGAAACAACAGTGTTTGCACGATATGATTGTTGGCACTCTAGTCATAAAGCAAAGGTTGATTTAATACTCGCTTGGCCAGTGGTACAAACGAGCACTATATCAGCAGTGGGACTAAGCTGCTATGAAAAGAGGAGCCATTTCTGTAAATGCATCATAATTTTTTAACAATCCAGCAATATAACAATTCAACAAATAAGCTATCTTTGCAAAGCATGCAAAAAGTGGAAAAATCTTACCAATTAGAAGGTGGCTACTGTAATAGCCTAACTCAGTATTCGCGTTTTTTAACTCGTGAAGTTACCATTGGTAATACGCCTATGGGTGGTTTAAATCCGATCCGTATCCAATCTATGACCACTACCGATACTATGGATACTATTGGTACTGTAGAACAAACCATTCGGATGGTAGAATCTGGTTGCGAATATGTGCGTATTACCGCTCCAAGCATTAAAGAGGCCGAGAACTTGGCTAACATTAAAAAAGAACTTCGTTTGCGTGGTTACGATGTACCACTAATTGCTGATATCCATTTTACCCCAAATGCTGCTGAGTCTGCTGCTAGAATTGTAGAAAAGGTTAGAGTTAACCCGGGTAATTATGCGGATAAAAAGAAATTCGAAAATTTAGCCTATACAGCAGATGCCTATCAGGCAGAACTACAACGCATTTATAAAAAATTTACACCACTGGTAAAAATCTGTAAAGAATACGGTACAGCAATGCGTATTGGCACCAATCATGGTTCGCTATCAGACCGTATCATGAGCCATTATGGCGATACACCACGTGGAATGGTTGAGTCGGCAATGGAATTTATCCGCATGTGCGAAGATTTGAACTTTTATAATTTGTGTATTTCTATGAAAGCTAGCAATACGCAGGTTATGGTGCAAGCTTATCGGCTATTGGTAGAAACCATGGCTAAAGAAGGGATGAATTATCCTTTACATTTAGGTGTTACCGAAGCTGGTGATGGGGAAGATGGGCGTATTAAATCTGCTGTAGGTATTGGAACTTTATTAGCTGATGGTTTGGGCGATACTATTCGTGTGTCTTTAACAGAAGATCCAGAGTTTGAAGCTCCAGTTGCCAGAGCTTTGGCCAATCGTTTTGAAAGAAAATTATTGGTTGATAGTTTTGAATCTAGAACCTTCCAACCTTCCAGCCTTCCAACCTTCCTACCTCTTTATAATCCTTTCCAATACAAAAGAAGAGTTACAGAAGAAATTGAGAATCTGGGCGCACATCAAGTGCCAAGAGTAATCATCAACATAGAAAAAGAAAATTTAAAAGATCCTGCCATTTTAAATCCAGTAGGCTATAATTATTCAGCTCTGCTAGATAAATATAATTTGAGCGATCAAGCTTGCGATATGGTATATTTGGGCGACCATTTGCCTTCTTTTTCATTTCCTGGCGGATTAAAACAGCTTTATAATTATCAAACTTGGTTAGGCCTAGCAGATAAACAAAATTGCCATCCCTTATTTAAATTAACGGAGTTTTTAACTGCTGAAGTTAAAGACGAAAAGCTAAACTTCATCAAGCTTTTAGCTGAAGAATTGGATGTTGAGCAATTAAGAAATTTGAAAAATGCGGTATTAATTATCGAAACTGAGGCAGAAAATGCGATGCAGACTATTAGAAATGCATTTGTACAATTATTAGCTGCTGATGTTAAAATGCCCGTAATTGTAGAGCGTACTTTTAATGCATTAACTATCGATGATTTTCAATTATATAGTTCTACAGATTTGGGAGGATTACTGATTGATGGTTTTAGTGATGGTGTTTGGATTAATGCGATTGGTATTCCTTTAGCGGTTATCAATTCTACTTCGTTCGGTTTATTACAAGCTACACGTACACGTATTTCTAAAACAGAGTATATTTCTTGTCCAAGTTGTGGTAGAACCCTATTTGATTTGCAAGAAACTACCCAAGCCATTAGAGCGAGAACATCTCATTTAAAAGGTATTAAAATCGGGATCATGGGCTGTATAGTGAATGGCCCTGGCGAAATGGCTGATGCAGATTATGGATACGTAGGTGCTGGTGTTGATCGCATTACGCTTTACCGTGGGCAAGAAGTAGTGAAAAAAAATGTAAAAACTGCTGATGCCATTGATGAACTCATTGGTATTATCCAAGGAGATGGAAATTGGCTACCCCCAACCCCCTAAAGGGGGCTATTAGCAGTATTACTTTTGGGTAGTCCCCTTTAGGGGATTTAGGGGTTTCCCCAAGCTGTAATTATCAAGTTCCTATTGCCACCATAATTGCGGTGTTCGCAAAGGTAAATGCCTTGCCAAGTTCCGAGAGCTAATCTGCCATTTCTAATTGGGATTAAAATAGAAGTATCTAGCAATGCCGACTTGATGTGAGCAGGCATATCATCAGAACCTTCATAATCATGTTTATAATCTGGGTCGTTTTCTGGAACAGCCTTATTAAACCACATTTCAAAATCTTTTCTCACTGTTGGGTCTGCATTTTCATTAATGGTTAATGATGCCGAAGTGTGTTGAATAAAAACCTGCATCATTCCAATTTTCAAATCTTCTATCTCTGGAATTGCTTGTAGAATTTCATCTGTTATTAAATGAAACCCTCTGCTTCTCGCTCTTAAGCTAATGGTTTTTTGAAACATTTGCATACTCAATTCCCCTTTAGGTGTTGGGGGTTTTAAAATCTTCTCTTCCAGGGCTAAAAATATCCAATAAAGTACAATCCGTAACAGCTCTTCCGCCATGCGGCACATTGCCAGGTATAACTACAAATTTGCCAGTATCTAAAATCTGAGTTTCTTCACCAACCGTCATCTCAAATTGTCCTTTTAAAACAAATGCACATTGGTGGTGCGGGTGACTATGGATAGGAGAGTCGCTGCCAGCTTTAATATCAATAAAATTGATGGTATTGTTATCTGTATGGATTAATTTAGAAAAGAAACCAGGAGACATTTCTTTAATTTCAATATCGGCAAACTGACGGAAAATTTCTTCTTTCATAATTTTAGTATAAGCTTCAAAGTTAACAGATAATTTTAAATACTATCTGTATCTGGCTTTGTTAAGTATTCGTCGGTAAAATGCTGTTTGTGTTTTTGCTGCGCAAATTTCTCTTCATTGTAAGTTTTTGAGTTTCCCTTTGGAATTGAAAGTGACAGCCATTCGGCATTAAGTAACATTTTACCTAACAATACGATTTGACCAACATGGTATGGATAATGAGCCAATTGTCTGTTAATGGCTTCGGTTATGCTGTGCCCTTGGTTTCGGATATAAATCTCTTGGGTTAAATCTTCAGTTTTTAATGGGTTTATAGCATTAAATAAACATTGCCAACCTTTGTTCCATTTGTCAATTAATTCCTCTTTATTGGCAATATCATTGATAAACTCTTCGTCTCTATTTCTCCATTCTTTTTCGCCATCGCTGGTTAAAAAGTCTGTCCAACGAGAAAGCATATTGCCAGACAGATGTTTTACAATCATAGCTATGCTATTGCTTTCGTGGTTGTATTGCCAAAATAATTGTTCTTCTGTAAGTTGACGAAATGTTTGATCGCCAAGTAATTTGTAGTATTCAAATTGCTTTTTAACACTTACTAGGTAGTCGTTTTGAGGTGCTGTAGGCATAGCTTATGTTTTGTTAAAGTGCCGAATATTTAACAATATCAATTCCAATCCCATTTGGATCTTGTATCGCAAAGTGTCGGTCGCCCCAAGGCTCATCTCTCATATCTATATGAATTTGAACGCCCTTTTTCTTAATGATATGATAAATTTCGTCTACATCATTAACTTCGATAGTAAGATACATACCTTTTCCATTAAAAGCTTGCTGAAATAAAGGTTGTTGGGAAGGATGGTTTGGTAAGAGAAAGCTAAGTTCAGCTTGTTGGTTTGGTGTGTGTAATAATAAGTAAAACTCATTTTCGAAAGTTACGCCAAAGTCTAAAACCTCTGTGTAGAACTTTTTTGTTTCTGCTAGTTTCGCTGTTATAATTCCTGCATTTAATTTCATCTCAAGTTTTTTAGGGGATTAAATTTCTAAGATTCTATACGTAAAATGGTTCCGTTTTTAATATGATTATCATGTGCAGCAGTAAAAATTTGCTGCCCAACAGTTGTTGCATCGGCCAAAGCATTGTTGGCTTTTAAATCTAAAAATCTATCTATAGCTGCAAAACTGTTTTTATCACTTGTTCGGATTTGAGCTTGCATATCCGTATCTACTACACCAGGATAAATTGCAATTACTTTAGCGCCATTAATTAAGCCTTCTTGTTCTAATGCAATGGTTTGGGTCATCATATCTAATGCTGCCTTCGTAGCACAATAAACAGTCCAGCCGCTGTAAGGTTTTGCTGCAGCTCCAGAAGAAATATTGATTATCGTTTTTTCGCAAGCCCAATTATGGGTTAGCTTTAAAAATATAGCTGTCAATATTAATGGTGCGGTGGTGTTTAATTGCACTGTTTCTGCAATATCAGTAATATCTTCAAGCCTACCTATTTTACCTAATGTACCTGCATTGTTGATGAGTGTTATTTTTTCAACTTTGGTTTTTTCAATTTCACCAAATATTTTCTGCACCAAATCTTCAATTCCTATAGTTTTACTTAAGTCGAATTCAATTTGCTGAATATGCTGAAGATTTTCGTTTTTGGTTCTTGAGATGGATATAATGTGATAGCCATTTTGCTGATATGCTAATGCAATGCCTTCTCCAATACCTTTACTTGCTCCTGTTATGATTGCTATTTTTTGCATTAATGAAATTAAATTATCGATGGGTGCTGTTTGTAGACATGATTAAAAGTACAAAATCCCATAAAAAATGAAAGATGATAGCTAATTTGATGTTTTTATACTTCCAATAAAAATAAGCTAAAACTAAGCCTATAAAAAATGGCCCAATCACATTTATGAGCGTGCCGTATTTGTAGTGCATAATACCAAAAAGAGCACAAGTTATAAAAATAGAAATATGTGGATTTTTAAAGATGATTTGTAACCTAGGTTGTAAGTAGCCTCTAAAAATTAATTCTTCTACTACACCGGCTGTAATAGCAGTAAATAATAATAAGACAAAGTCTTTTTTTAGGAGCAGCACTATTTTGGCAAGCGTTGTACTCTTACTGGTAAAACCTGCAAGATTGAATCCGGTTTGAATTAAGATAACGCCAGCTAGAACAGTTAGAAATAATAGAATTAAAGCTACAATTTGGAAGGTTAATGGATATTTTTTTTCTTCCCATAATAGAAGCTTTTGATGTTCTATTTTTACAGCATAAAGCATGATTAAAAATAAACTTAACCAAAAAAGAAGTCTGGATAAATACATGCTCGTAGCGCTTATTTTTACCAGCCCGAAAAATTGGAAGAGATTACCTCCAAAAAAAGTTACTAAAAATAGAAGTGTTAATATGAAACTTGAACCAATAACGATGTGCTTGTGCGATTGAGAAGCTTGTTTTAACATAGAATACTTTTATATCAATTCTTTTTCAAAGCAAACACTATTTTCAATCCCAATATATTGCCCATAATTAGGGATACTATGGTAACCACATTTCTGGTATAAAGAAATCGCATCAGCTTGCTTTATGCCAGTTTCCAAAACGCATTTTTTGTAAGCTAATTCTAATGCCCATTCTTCTAATGCTGCTAAAACTGTGGTAGCCACTCCCTTTTTTCTGCCCGCTGGTGAGGTGAACATCCGCTTTACCTCCATACTATCTTTAGCTAATTCTTTGATGGCTCCACAGCCTATTGCCGTATCATTTTCATAAGCGATAATTACATGTTTAATTTTATCAATTTTATTAAATTGATTATAAAAAGCATGTTCATCGCCATCAATAAGAGCTAAATAAGCATCTAGTTGCTTAACGAGTAATACAAAGTCCTGGTTATCAGAAGTTGTTCTTTTTAGCGTAATCATATCTATTTGAAATTATAGGGATAGCCGATCTCAATTAACTCAGCCTCCATTTGTTCCCAATCTTCTACCTCCTCTACTATAGACAAAACCAGTTCTTTTGTTAAAGTTTTTCCTTCATAAATCTGCTCTACGGTAGCTAAGGGGATACCACTTTCTTTGTAACTTTCTTCAAAATATACGGTAGCCCAATCTACATAGGTTTGTGGGTTTCCGTCAAAAATAGCCAGCATTTCGTCAGATCCATCTTCAACATCACCAGTTTGTGCCATCTGCCATTTGTTGTCTCCCAATGTCCAAATGCAAAAGGTTGTGCCCACTGATTTTACAGGTTCCTGGAATATAAATTCATTGAAAATTTCTGGTAATCCAGCAGTTAATTGCTGTTTATTAATTACTTCATTTTCCTCATCGAAAGTTTCGTGGGCAAAACCATTAATTACACAACCATCTTGCCTAAAAAGTATCAACATCTGGTCGCCTTCTCCATTCCTCATGCCTAAAAATTCTTCTCCCTCTGCCCAATTTGCATCGTAAGAATAATATCTATATTCCCATTCTGGACAAATAATGGCATCTAGTACAGAAATCGCTTTACTAATTTTACGTAAAGATTTATAATCGGGAAGTTTGCTAAGATCAAGTGTTGAAATCATATTTAGTTTTTGCTTTATAGTTAGGCAAATATAAGTTAAGCAATCGAGCTGTTTTTTATCAAGTTATTAAATTTATAAATTGCCAAAAAATTTATGATTTTTTAGCTAACTCAATAATATAATTGATAAACGAATTCGCCTTTAATTCTTTTAAATGGGCATATACTTTCTTGTCATCTTTTGCCTCCAGCGCCAGTTTATATTTTAAATTTTGATAAAATTCTTTCGCTGTTTTGTCTTTTTTAAATAATCTCTAAATAAAAGATGTCGCTGTAGCTTTATAGAATTGTTTTTGCAAACATAAAGGTGATGACTGATCTGATCTAGTATTGGGTTATTTTGTATTAAATTTCTCTTAAATACTTCCCGGTATTTCATCCCTTGATTACCTTTATGGATATAACCGATACTTTCAAGCCTGTTCTTAATATTTTCAAAACTTTCCTGTTCAATATATACTAGATCTATATCTATAATTGGTTTCGCAGCTAAGTTAGGGATGGAGGTACTGCCAACATGTTCAATTCCACAAATTAAACCATTTAATGTTGTGGAAGTGTTGAAGCGATTTGTTCAAAATCATTTATCCAAATTGGATCGTAAGGTACAATCAACATATGTTGAATTAGATAGCCTGTCCAAATGTGAGCGAGTTGCTATCAGGATCTAATAAGGCAAACTCTTTTTGTCCCCAAGGTTTAACCTGCAAATGGCCAGCTTTGGGGATATTTAGTTTGTTTTTTATTGCTAAGTCGTACCATTTTTCAATCTCATCTGTTCTAATGTATACTTGTCCATAATTTTCTAAAGGATCAAGTTCTCTAAATTCAAAAAAGTGAATTTCTATCTGGTCTTTTTGCAACATTAAATAACCTTCAAAATCTGTTGTGCCCAACTCTTTAAAGCCTAATGTGTTGATATAAAAATCTCTTGTTATCGCTTTATTACGCATTGGGAGTTTTGGATTGATATGAGTGAGCATAGCCTATAAATTCAAAAGGAGTTAGGATTAAAACAATATTTTAAATTTAACTCTTTTGTTTGTTAATGCAATAAATTCTACAACATCATTCCATCCGAAACCTACAATTAATCCATTTTTGTCTTGCGTGATTCTATTTCTTCATTTAATGATTTGATAGAAATAAATATCGGCACCCATGTTATCGGAAGAATAAATAGGGGAATTAATGTTGGAATTGAAAGGGACTTTTTTCCGAAAAAGAACAGGTAAGCAAAACCCAAAGCTATGAGAACTGCAAGTACGATAAATGCAATTAAAACGCCTTTAATTGTTGCCTTTCTCTTATATAGTTTCTCAAGAGTTAATTCCGAAAATTGTTTCATTAGATTAGTTAATACTAACAAAACTAAAAAAAACGAATAGATAAAGTATAAAAATGGTTAATTTAATTAAAACTTAAATAGTAGGAAACTATTAATTTTTAAGATATATTAAGTTATTTGGCGTATTGCCAAAATCTACTTTTTCCATCACTAATCCACTCTACAGCCTGGTCTATTCTTTTTTGTCTGGTGGCATCAGTTTTTGCATCGATAATCCAAACTAAGTATTCTTTTCTAAAAGAAGGAGATTTACTTTCGAAAATTGCTGCTGCATTCGGTTTTTTTGCAAATGCCTCGCTTAATCCAATCGGCATTTCTAATTGTTTTGAGAGAATTACTTTTTTAGGTTTCGCTTTTTTTATTCCATTTTCATTTAAAATCATGGCTTGCTGAATTAGCGAAATTAATATTTCTTTTGGAGGTAGGTCTTCGATGGTTTTAAGTTTTACCATATAGCCCATTTTTTGCCCTTCATTTACACTAGCGATCATCTTAGGGTCTGTCATCAACTCTGCTTTAAAAAAGCTTAAAGAATAATGATTTTTAGCAGCAGCAAGAATTAACATCATATCTCCTTTGTAATCGAAGTGAGGATAGCCCCATTTTACTTCTTCTTGAATTGTTGGGCAGGTTTGGTGTATAATTTCACGTAAATAGCTTAGTATAGGCTTGGCAAAATCTGCAGATTTTGCCAAGTATTCGTCTATTTTGGGATTATATTGCGACATATTACGCATTGTTATCACTAACCAAATGCATGTATTTTGCTCTATTGTCAAACATGATCCATAAAAGAACAATTGCAAAAACCGCTGCAATAGGAAAGCCACTTGCATCTGTAACCGTATTGGTTAACACAATGCCAACCATAACCGGGAAAATAATTAAAGCACCTAATGCTCTTGTTTTTGGGATAATAATTAATAAGCCACCTAAAATTTCGGCAACTGCAACCAATGGCATTAACCATGTTACAGCAGACATTCCAGTCATTGCTTTAATTAGCTCATCAGACATTTTTTCGGGCATTGGCATGTAATGAAGAAACTTGTCTAGTCCGGCATTGATAAAGAAAAGCCCGAAAATTAAGCTGAGTATAAATGTGATGATTTTTTTCATTTTTTATTGGGTTGAGTTTAATAGCATTTCGTCTAAGTTATTTAACGCCATGGTAAACCCTTCTTTAAAACCCATGGTAATAATTTGTTCCAAGTCTTCTTGGTTTTTATGTTTAATGGTAATATTTACCGTTGTAGTTTCTCCCTCATCAACAAAGTCTAAACTCCAATCAGAGCGGGGCATTTCATCGCTTATATTTCCATCTGCATCGGTAAAAGCATCTAAGTATTTAAAGTTAGATTTCGGGTTTATTGCAGTAAAATCAGCTATTGCCCAATGCTCTTCTCCTTCAGGACCAACCATTGCATATAGTCTTCTGCCTCCGATAGAAAAGTCCATAGATTTAGTTTTAGATAACCAAGGTTTTGGCGCCCACCATTGGTCTAAAATAAATGGTTTTGTAAAGGCATCCCAAATTTGGGTTAAATCTGCTGCAAAAGTCTTGCTTACCTGTACTGTATTGTTTTCTTTATTTACGGTAAACTCAAAGTTTAAATTACTGCTCATTTTTTTTGGTTTAAATTAAAAATAAATTAAAGTTGATTAATCTTTATTCAAATGTAAATACACTTTAACTTAAAATTGCGGTGTAGATGCGACAACTTTAGGGGCATTTGTGCTTGTAATTGAGTGTGTGTGTAGTATTAAGCTATAAAGTGTTGATCTTTTAATTGCTGATATTCAGCAAAAATTAAATGTATCACCTCATCATCATTATCTTTTTTTGCCCAAAGTTCTAGGGTATTGCCTTCGTATAACTCTTCTACTTTTAACCCTATAGCGGTAAGCGTTGTTTTGATTTCTGCTAATGTTGGGATTTTAGATACACAACTTTGAGCTAAATCTATACCGCTTCCTGATACAAAATCCCAAGTAGATCCATTTTCTTTTTCGTTAAAGAATTGTACTTCAGATATGATATAATCATGATTAGCCATTTGTTAATTATTGCCGATTGTAATCTCAATTTACAAAAAATTGAAATAAAAAGAGTAGATTAATCTAATTTTTTAGTGAGTTTTTGAAGACCAACTATTTTAGTTGCCAGTAAAAATAGGAAGGCCAATAGTGTACCCCAAAATCCATAATAGGCATCAATTACATCTGGTGTATTTAAAATCCCAATCCATAATTCGTAAATGAAGTTGATACATGCAATAATAACTCCAGCTATGGTAATCAACTTAAAAGGGATGCCTAACAGCAGCCACATCAAGCCAAATCCTGAATATAACAGATAACTGATGGAAAAATTAGAAATATGTTGATAGAAATCAGGAAAGTAATCAGACAAAGAATTGAACCTTAAGAATGTATTTGTTCTACCCATGAAGAGGATAAATACAGTAACTAATAAAATAAAGTAAGCTATTGCAAAAATTAGGGTTGGAGCATATTTAATGTTTTTCATTACTAATGCAGAATTATCTAAACTGTTTGGGCTTAAGATTTTGGGCCGCTAGTTTGGCAATTTCGTTGATACGGTTTTGTCTGGTTTCTGGTCGTTTGGCAAGAACTAGCCACTGTAAAATACTTTTTTTAACCGATTTGCTTAAACTCAGAAAATAGTCTTTTGAGCCCTTGTGCAGCTGAAAGGCCTTTTGCAAATCTGCGGGTATGATTAATTCCTCAACTTCATCTAATATTGACCAAGAGCCATTTTCTTTAGCAGTTTCAATACTTGTTAGACCTGCTTTTGTCATTAAACCATTGGCAATTAATCGTTCTACTTTTTGTTTATTAATTTTTGACCACACACTTGTAGGTTTCCGTTTGCCAAAAAATTGGATGAATTTATCTTCATCGATACTTTTACGGATACTATCTATCCAACCAAAACAGAGGGCTTCATCAACAGATTCGCTCCAAGAGATAGAGGGATTTCCAGATTTCTTTTTATACTGAAGAAGCCAAACCCCAGCTTTTGAGGTATGGTTGTCTGTTAACCATTGTCTCCACTCTTGTTGGTTTTTCGGGCAGAAAGTTTCTATCTCTTTTTCGATCATGTCTTAAAATAAGCGATTGGCTTAGTTCAAATATATTTAATATCAAATGCAAATCCTATAATACAGTATTACCGATTATAAATTAGGAAGAACTTCGAAAGTTATAATTTCATCTTAGCCAATTCAACCTCAAGTTTATCAAAGTTTTCTTCATTTTTATCAACTACATAGGGTTTAATCTTATTACATTCTTTAGCAGAGGTAAATAGCATTTTGAAAATAATTTTAGTCTCATTAACTGCAATTTCTTCGAACATGGCAACTACCTGAAATAGTGGCTTAGAAAAACGCTTCCAGGCAATAAGATGAGGAGGATCTATCTTAATAAATTCACATTCATTCGTATAATTTCCTTTATCAGGGCCATGCATAATAAAGCTCCATTTACCGCCAACCCTAAAATCAAATTTGTTAAAGGTATTGGTAAAGCCTGCTGGCCCCCACCAATTTTTTAAATGATTGGGGTCTGCCCATGCCTTATAAACTAGGTTAATTGGTGCGTTTACTATTCTTGAACTTACAATTTCAGATTCGGGGGTGGTGTTGATAATTTCTGAAGTCATTTTTTGGATATTGATTGCAATTTAATGGAAGATATTTACGGCTATGATCACAATAAGCAAACCTATTATTAAGGTAAGTTTGCCAAAAGCCTCCATTTTTTTGAGTTCGCTAGCAGCATTACTTTGATTGGCTTTCTTTGTCGCCAAATTAATCAATGTAATTAAAATTACCAGTATCAGAACCAGTAAAAGCTTAGCCATTAATAAAGGAGATGTAGGTATAATTTTCCAATAGGGGACAAGTAGGTAAAGTCCAGAAATAACTAGCAAGATTATGCCAATATTGCCCATTTTGCTCAGCACCATTGTATGTAAACGGAATTTTATAATTTCTTCTGCAGACATTTTAGCTGTTGCTATGCCTAAAAAAGCATGTGCAAAACTAGTTCCCAATCCCATGGTTAAACCAATAAAATGAAGAATTAACATTACTTCTCTCATCACTCTGATATTAAACTTTGTATTAGCTAACTTAAATGTACAAAAGTATTGATTAACAGACAAGTGCAGTTTTATGGTTTTACAGGTCCCTTAAATGATAGACCAGCATCAATCAACGATTTTCGCAATGTAGGTAATGATGCTTTACCTATGCCATGAAGTTTAAGAATTTCTTTTTCAGTAAAGGTCGATAATTTATCAATGGTATCAATTTGATGATGAAGTAAAGTGTTTCTTGCAGGATTACTTAATAAAGCTAGAAAACCTTGAGTAGGTTTTTCTGCTAATTGGCATACCGGACAGGTTGGGCAATCGCTGCTTTTATAAAAGGTGTGCCCATTTTTACAGGTTCTTAAAGTTTTTGGTGTTGCCATCTTAATGGTATTTCCTTTTCATTATCCCTTAGTAGTAAAAGGCAACATCCATGGGCTATTTGGCGAGCTTACCAGATATCGAGTTACTTCAGAGAAACTGCTAAAGTCGCCATCATCGCCACACCATACTGTTCTACCTAATAAATAACTTTTTGCATATTCGTTCCAAGAAGAAAATTTATCGATGGCCATTTTGCCAATAATTTCTAAATAATCCCAAGCTTCAGCTGCTGATAAATAGCCTAATGTGTAACTGCTTCTTATTACGTAAGCAATTCTTCCATGATCAAATCCATCAGTTACGCCAAGGCCATTGCTAAACCAAAACTGACCTTCTCTCGAAGCTAGTACTTCTTTTATATTTTCAAAATATGATGCTAATTCCTCTTTTGCATCTTCATCATCAAATGGGATTAATGAAACATCACCTTTGGTAAGTGTAAATTCTTTTACAATTTCGTTATAGAAATCTCTAAAACCATCTTTCAATCTAGTTTGTATAAACTGATGAGCAGTTTCTGCATCAGTTATGCCATACCAAGTACCCATTTTATCTGCATAAAAGTTAAGGTCATTACCTGCTGATAGTGAATTGGTAAAATGATTATGATGTTCTCCAATGATTTGAGCCAAAGAAATTAGAAACTGCTGCTTATCTGTAAGTGGGCTCGAAGTTTCATTTTTTAAAAAGAATTGCAGATCAACTGGTGTTTCTTTTTGCGGACTAAAAAAGTTTCTGATTTTATCGAACATATGGGTAGATGTTAGGTTAAAACTTAAAAACTATGTGTTTAAATAACAAAATTATTATCCAATTTGCTTTAAAATTGCCCAATAAAATAAAAATGAGCCTAAAGCTATTCCAACAATTGTGGCATAAATATCATTTACATCATAAACTAAGCCAGTTCCCTTTTGTGTTAATTCGTGGCCTAAAAAGCCAATTAACCCAATAATAACGAGTACAATTAACATTAAGTACCCTTGCTTTTTAGTGAGTTGCTTCTGTGAAACATCTTGCGCAATAATAATTAATGAAATACCCATAGTTAAAAATCCGAAAGCAGCTAAAAAATTGGGTAACCAACCTAGTATTTCACTTATTAAACCAAATTCTTTTTTACCATATTTAGGTCTAATAAAAGTTCTTATCAACTCGTTTCCAAATATGAGGATGATTGGGAGCAAAAAGAAAATGTTTTTATTTCGCTTATTCATTTAGTGTCTGGCACAGTATTTCTTGTAATTATTTGTATTTCTTTTACCAGCCCTCGGGTACAATATCTTTTGGAATATCTCCATGTTTGCTAATGTAATTGAAAAAATCTTCAACCTTTTTTGGAGCAGGTTGAAAAATAGTAATGAGTGTGCCAAGGTTATTTTCTGTTGGGTTAATTACTGTATGTTCAGTTCCTTTGGGTATAAAAGCGGTATCACCTGCTTTAACGCTAAAATCTTTCCCATCTATATGAACTATAAATTCGCCAGAAACAATGTAAATAATTTCATCTTCGAACTCGTGTACATGTGGCGGTGGGCCACCAATTTGTTTAAAAACCTTTGGTGTTGAAGTTTGGATGAATAAATTTCCATTTGTATCAACAGATGAGATTTTACAATGTAAAAATGCATCAGGTGCTTTAGTTTGCTTGCCTTGATAACGGCTCTCTTCTGCTTTTACAACAAATCCTTTTTTTGAAGTATTATCAGTTTTTGTTTCTTTGCTTTTAAAACCTATGATATTGGCAAAAGAGAGGATAGGTATTGCCAGCAAGGCAGTGGTAATAAAGTTTTTTCTTTTCATCCTTTCAATTTTTAAAAGAGAGTATTCATCTTAAATTCAAAACTTCTTTGAGTTACTATGAGCACAATTATGTTATGTAAAATCAAGATAATCATTTATTAAATATGAAGCACAACTTTGTTTGAAGTAAGCTACATTGCTCCACTCATAGTTGCGATACTATAATTAGCTGCATAAATTCCTAACATTATTAACAATAGATCTTTAGACTTTTTATCGTAAAAAATTTCGTAGCTATAATCGAATTTGCTCCAACTAAATTTTGGATGTAATTGAATTAGTTTTTCTTGCTCATTATTTTCGAGTATATATATGCTATTAAAAGTACCCTTTGTTTTGAGGATATATTCTTGTCCATCCCGATAGGTGAAAATGATTTGGCTACTCCAGTTCATCTTTAAGCTTGCTATTTCTATATCATCTTTGGTAACTATAATCGAAGTTCCCCAAAAACCAACTTGTTTAACTTCATAAGAATCTGAATTGACAATTGTTATTTTCGCTTTAAACATGAAAGAATTTTCGTAAATCAATGTAGCCAATACTTGCTCATTTTCTGTGAGCTGCATTGTTTTTCTATCTGTTGATTTTGCTTCCATTCACTTAATTTGATGCTTATATAAGTGCTTTTAATCTAACTTAATGGGTTCGCCAACAACAGGAGAATCAGGGTCAATCTCGAGATCTGGCATTTTTTCGTAGGTGCATAAATAATTAAAGAATTCTTCATTTCTACCCACAGGTTGATGTATGGATATTAAACTTCCTGGGTTATTCTCTATCGGATTGGCGAAAGTATGCGGCACCCCTCTTGGAATAAAAACAGTATCCCCTGTTTTAACGGTTACTATTTCTTTATCAATTTGGATTAGAAACTCGCCATTTGCCACAAAAAATATCTCGTCTTGATGTTTGTGGATATGTAATGGAGGGCCGCCTTTAAAGGCAAAGGTTTTTTCTCCTGGTGCAACTATTAATAGTTGACCATCGGTATCTGCACCTGATACTAAACATCTACCAATTACATTTTTAACAGTTTTTTGTTCGCCATTAAAACGGCTTTCGTTGGCACGGATAATAATTCCTTTTTTAGGTTTTTCTCTTTTTGTAAATTGTTCAAATTTGGCAAATGCTAAATAAGGTAGCGATATAATAGTGGTTAAAACAAAGTTTCGTCTTTTCATTTGATTAAGTTTTAAGTTTTATTTTTTTTAATATAAAAAAAATCATGAAAATTGAAGTAAGTACTTCGCTGTTAGGCAAAATTTTTAGCTACTAATGCTATTTTATCAGTTGAATGCTTATTGATCTTTTAGTTGAATTATCCCTTCTCTTCAGTACTAAAATTTACCATCCATTCTATACCAAATTTATCTCTGAACATGGCAAAATATGAATTCGCAGAATCGTCATTTAGGATTTCGATTTCTCCACCTGCAGAGAGTGCTTTAAACAAATTATCGGCTTCTTTAAAGCTTTCGGAGCTGATAGAAATTTTAGACCGATTTTCATTTTCATTTACCTTGCCCATGCTTTCTGGAATATCATTACCTGATAAGATGTTTGGGCCAATTGGTAAGGCGATGTGCATTATTTTATTTAAATCAATGTCTGCTACAGGAAATTCATCGCTCGCTAAGTCTTTTAGACGCACAATGGTAGTAATCTCGCAACCAAATGCTGCTTTGTAAAAATTGAATGCTTCTTCGGCATTGCCGTTAAAGTTGATGTGTGGGTTAATAAGTGCCATATTTGTTCTTTTTAAGTTTTTAAAATTGAATTGATTTTGCCCGTTTTTATTTTTTTGATAATGTTGCCAACAGATCTTCCAAACTTTTCAATGTGATGGTAAATCCTTCTTTGAAGCCCATTTCAATCATTTTTTCTAAACGCTCTAGCGATTCGTTATAAATGCGAACACTCAATTTTGTGTGTCCATTGTGCTCGCTAAAAGTTAAGTCCCATTCAGAGCCAGGTAGTTCTGGATTTTCATTTTCATCTGAAAAGGCATTCAATAACTTGAAATTAGTTTTAGGAGTAATGGAAGTATACTTTTGAATTGACCAACGCTCTAATCCTTCGGGGCTTACCATCGCATAAAACCTTCGCCCGCCAACTTCAAAGTTCATTACTTTTGTTTTTGAGGTCCATGGTTTTGGCGCCCACCATTGGTCAAGGATCTCTTGCTTAGTAAAAGCATCCCATACTAAAGAAAGGTCGGCATTAAATTCCCTGTTGATGTATACAGTTTTTGTTGTTTTGTTTACGGTAAAATCCAATAGTAAGTTGTTCATTTAGTTTGTTTTTTCATGGTTAATAATATTTCGTCAAGTTGATTGAATCTGGTTTCCCAAATTTTCCTAAACTGTTCAATCCATTGATCGATCTCTTTCATCTTTTCAATTTCAAGTGTATAATAAATTTCCCGACCTTGTTGTTCTTGCTTTACCAATTCGCATTCTGTTAAAATGCGTAGGTGTTTAGAAACTGCCTGTCTTGTGCTGTTAAAATTCTCTGCAATGGCATTTGGTGTCATTGCTTGTAGTGCAATTAAGGCAATTATGGCTCGTCTGGTAGGGTCTGCTATGGCTTGAAAAATATCTCTTCTCATTAAAGAATGATTTTTTATGAAACTGATTGGTTGCAAATATATATGCAACTATTCGGTTTCGCAAATTTATTTTCAATTTTTGATGATCTTTTGTTTTTTTATTTTATTAAATAGTGGGTAGTTAAAATAATCCTATAAATCCAAAAGTTATAGAGGAGGGTATAAAAAATTCCGTAACCTAAACTTTTGGTTAGGTTACCTTTGCATTTATTTGAATTTTTGAAGACCAATCTTAAGGCTCTAAAAAAAATCCAATAGAGCATGGCTATAAAAACAATTATTCCCGACCACAAAATCGCTCCAAATATCCATAAGAATAAACCAATTAGAAAAGTTACGACAATCCAAAAAATAATGGCCAGGATAATTCCGCCAATCCCATCATCAAAGTCTAACCAATTTCCGCCTTTGCCCGTATGTGAAAAATCAGGTAAGTTAGATAGATCTATTTTATCGGTTAGCCTACCAACATTATCTTTAAGTTTTATGCCATTGTAAAGGCCTATAGTTAGAAATAGAAAAAATGCGATGGATAGCAATGAGGTGGAGAGAATTGAGTTTTCAAAAATTGTTCGGTGTTTTCCAAGTCCGAAAAGCCAAATACTAATAACGGTTAATGCTGCAATAATTAATGTTATAGTAAAAAGCATTTTAGTTGTTAAATACTTTCTATCAGTTTTAAATTGATTTTGTTTTTCGACGTATTTCATGGTAATCATTAAAATTTAGCCTTAATTGCATTAAACAAACTATATAATTAATTAATCCTGATAATTGCACTCTAATAACAAAATCTCAATAATTATGCCTTTATAATTTAATGATATATAGGCTTAACTGTTTATCGCTATTTATTTTTGGCTAAATTTTCTAATTTCTTTCTGATGCCTGGACTTTCTTTAATAGTTAACGATTTTTTAAAATAAGCAATGGCATTTTTCGTGTCATTAATGGCTTGGTAATAATCGCCCAGATACTCGTTAGCTACAGCACTTTCAGGACAACTTTCTAGGTAATATTCAAAAAGGAATTTTGCTTTATCGTACTGCTTTATTTGCAGCAAATCATGGCCTAATTCATTTATCATATCTTCATCAGGATTAACCTTGTATCCCAATTGTTTTGATGCATTTGAATAATGGTTTTTAAGTTTATTTATCAACTGCGTTGCGGTGTTATGCTCAGCTTCTTTAACATTTATCTTTAGCGGATAAAAATCGAATAAAAAGCGTAGTCCATCATATGCTGTAATAAATGGAACTGACATATGACTGTCGCTTTCATAATATTTACCTTTGTACCTTAATCCATTTTGCTTGTTTTTTTCAAAATAGCCCTGCAGTTTTAATATATTACGCATATGTATAGTTCCAATTGCAGTATCTGTTGGCAATTTATTTATATCCATATCAGTAGGGGCAGTATTTGCCACTCCAAGATAGAGCGAAGTTCCTTCGAAGTTTCTTTTTTCTAGTGCATTTTTCGCTTCTGTTAATAACGTTTGTTTATCCCACCACATGCTTGGATCAATACAGATATATGAATTGAATAAATTAGGATGATGCACAAAAGTTTGCATAACAGCTAATCCTCCAAGAGAGTGCCCAATAAGCATTTTGTAGGGCTCTGTGGGATACCTACTGTTGATATATGGTATCAATTCTTTTTCGACAAAGGAAATAAATTGTTCGCCACCGCCGGTAGATTTACCATTATCTAAGTTTACAAAGGGAGGGTCTGAAGCAACATGTGTAGGTGTTAAATCTTTTCTTCTATCTGTATGAAGAATACCTACCACAATCATTTCTGGCAATAAAGAATTGTAATTGGTGCTTAAATACTGAACCATGCTTGTTACAGAAGCAAATTGTGCATCGGCATCAAATAGATATATAACAGGGTAATGTTTATTTACAACCTGTTTTGCAGCGTTACCATTGGGTATATGGATGTAAAATTTTCTATTTTGATTTAATATTTTGGACTGAATACTGTCTGTAGTACCCATAATAGTTTGATTGCCCGGTTGGGCTTTTCCATTAAAGGATATTGCAAAACATGCTATTAAAAGTAAGAGATACTTCATGGAATTGGTGTTTTTACAGAGGTGTACAATATTGAAGCATCTGCATTGCTAAGAAACTAGAATTCTGTAGTTAAATATAGTACAAAAGCTAATTAATAGATAAACGTTTATCGCTTATTAGCATGTTTTGCTTTTAGTAAGCCTGCTATAATTATCTTGTTAGTAATACTAGGCATATAGATTGCAATTATTTATTCCAGCTTGTGATTGCATGTTCCATTGCAGGATGTGTTTTTTTCAACAAGCCCATCAAATCTTCGTCTTTTAATTTTTCTTTTTGTGCTAATAAGCTGTCCCATAGTATTTTCATGGCAGTCACCCCACCCAAATCATAAATTTCTCCTGCTACGACGTGGAAACGACATTGATACCAGCCATAATTGTCGGGATTTTTTTGCGCTATTTCGTTATAATAGGTTTCAAAATCTTCAAGTTTAGTATATTTTAGTCTTACTGCAGGAAATGATTTTACGTTAACTTGTGTAAACGCGGTAATATAAGGAAGTTGAGCAGGATCGTTTTCGGCAAGGTAAGTATGAAGCAATACATTGCATAACAGTTCGCTAAGCCAGTTACGTTGTTGTTTCATTCCTGCGGCACGTTGAAATGCGTGGCCCAATTCGTGTATGGCCAATAAATCGAATGCGTTGGTTAAATTTATTTGGCCATTCTTGTCAGTGTAGGTTGCTGTCATTTTTTGAGCAAGTTCTTTTGGCAATACGTTAATTGGAGGAGCATTTCGTTTCCAAAAATCATTATTTTCTGATGCCACAACCAATCTGCCATCTGGCAAATAATGCGGAATACCGTAAATGGCTTGTGGATGGGCATATTTTTTCCAATCGTCAGGAGAAAGAACTAGTAAAGTATAGCTAGGTTTTAAATTGAATTGTTTTTGGAAGTAAGTTTCAGCTTTAGCAACATCGTTTGATATTTTAATTGCTCTTTCTTTTACGTTTTTGCTAAAATAAACATTTGGGATAACTCCGTCCAACTTTTGAAGGCTGTCGTACGTTTGGGCGAAAGTTACCTTAGTCAGAACCAAAAGTAGTATAAAAATGATGTTCTTTTTCATAAGAGCTTTCTGTTTAATTAGATGTTAAATTGCTTGCAGCTAAGGTTTTAAAGATTAATAAATAATCCTGTGATATTAAAATTAATAAAATATTTGTAAAGTTGGAGAAGGATTTTCTGCCATTTTACTTAGGCACTGTTAGCTGCAGCTTGGCTTTATTCCTAGGTCATTTAAAATAGTATTTGCATATTCTTTTAATGCATTTTGATGATATAAAAATCCTAATACTGGGCTTGCAATTCCAATTGTCCAAATAAATAAAAAGAATAATGTTGATTGAAGATTATTTTCTTTAGCAAAAAATATTAGTGTCATAATTATTAAAAACATTATAACAAATACGATTAATATTAGAGTAGGAAATACAAATGGTTTACAATTACATTTTATTAAAGTTTCATCTTCTTTAATTTCAAAATTAAAATAAATTATCCCAAGACCTCGAAATGGGTTAGTGAATGATGGCTATCTTTCAACTATTATCCAGTTATTATCAATTTTGAATGACTTGTAGTCCACAATTTGAGTGGAGAAAACGCTCATTTCCTTTTCCTGAAGCTCTTTTTTTTTAATGACTTCCGAAAATATGTCCATTTTTGGTTTCTTTGTATGGATTTCGAAATACTTACTTAGTTGGTTTTGGACCATATGAATGAGTTAAAAGCAACGATTCGGGGCTTGAAGATGTAGCAGGCAATAGAAGCACAAACCTTACACTAAAATACTAATCTTAATCGAAGCACAAATCGTGAATTGATAACGTTCTGCCCCGCTATTGCCAGCCTGATGTTGTGCATTTGTTTTTATTGTGCACCTATTTAGCACCCTGGGTTATGAGAAGTTTCTCCATGTCTGAATACCCTTTTTTCCTCGCCCATGATAAAGGTGTCGCCCATGATGCACCTGCTATATTTACGTCTGCTCCCTGTTTAAGTAAATAGTTAACCATTTCGATGTGTCCCCACCTTGCCGCCATTCCTAATGGTGTTGATTGATACTCTTCGTCAACAGAATTGATTTCTGCTCCGTTTCTTATAAGCAATTTAGCTTTTTCGATATTTCCATTTTGTGCCATATCATGCAAAATAGTTACATGATGCCAACTCATGGTATTGGGGTTCATTCCTTTTGCTATCATATACGCTGCTCCGTCATTGTGTTCAAAATAATATTTTTGTGTCCACTTTAGTATGTAGGGAACTTTCGCACCGTATTTCATGAGCAGGTCAATCATATCTCTTTGGTTTTCTTTTGCAGGCATCATTAAAATTCCTTCTCCCCAAAAGTAAGTTTCGTCAAGAGCAAACTCGGGGTTTTTCTTTAGTATTTCTTCGGTTTTGTTCAAATCATTTTTATCTACAGCTTCTTCAAACTCGATTTGCAGTTCATTCCTTTTGAAATGAATTCTACCGTTTTCTCCTTTGAATTTTTGACGGTCAGGGTTTGTAGAATAATCTTTCAGCATAAGCGCTATTTCATTATAACTTCTGTCTTCAGCTATTACTTGAAGATTATCCCTAAATGGATAACTTCTATAATTAGGGTCATAAGCCCCATTTTTTAATAAATAGTCCGTTAATTCGATGTGCCCTTGCCGTACGGCAAAATGAATAGGGGGTGTATAGTTGTATTGTGCATATAACAGTTCTGGTTGTATGCCAACCATTTCTTTTACTTTATCTATATCCCCTTCATAGCTTGCAATAAGGATGTTCCAAACATTAGTGGTTGTAGAAACTGTACCATTTGCAACGTCAATCGGTAGCTCTAATTTTAGTTCATTTGGTTGTACCATATTTTTTGATTTTGTCGGGTCTGTCCAAAATGACGGACAACGGTTTTGGGCTATGCGTTAGGGTGGGTTTCGGAGTACAAAGTTTCAATTTATTACTAAAGTTCATTAGAAGTACAAAACTCCAAGCTTGCACGTCAGCCCGCCTGATGCAAAACCCGTGTTAGCGGTTCGGCTATATTGTCGCCAATGTTTCCATTGTTCTTTTTTCTTTGTCTGATATGATTTTTAAAATGTCTGATGCTCGTTGAATATATTTAAAGTCTTTCGTTTCACTAACTTTTATAAATAAGTCCGAAATGTTTGTCCATAGTTTTGAAATTTCTGTAAAAGCTTCGTTTCCTGTTTTGAGTTGGTTAATATGAAGTAACTCGTAGCTTTCCTTTAAAAAATCACGATACAAATTTCTGAACAATGCTCCGCCTGTCCCTGCTTTTTCCATAAGCATTGCGCTAGCCTTAAATTCATTTTCAATGTCTTTACTCGTTTTAAACCACTTTATAATTTCAGAACTTGTTTTCAAAATCCCTTTGTAGCCAATGTTTGTGATTGGTGGAGTTAAATATTCGGTTGCGTTTTTTCTGATAGCTATCAGTATCGCTTTTTTGAGGTCAAATATTTTGTCTGTTTGTTGTAATGTGTAATACAAGTTTTTAGAAGCCATTGTTCCTTTTTCTGCTCGTGCCAATGCCAAACTTTTCAAAGATGTTTTTACTCGTCCGCCTTGTTGTTTTGTGTCAACTAAAAATGCGTTTTCGTTGTCGTAACCATAAATTGCTGTATAGTGTCCTGCGAAGTGAAATGGCCTTGAAAAATATTCAAGGTGAAAACAGTCTAATTTTAAGCCGACTACTTGTCCCTTGTCTAAAATTGCTTTCACATTGTCCCACGCTTTTTGAGTTGATGAAGTTTCCTTCACTGTCAATTTAAGATTTAGGTTTCTTGCAATGTTCTCCGTTAAAACGTCTGGCTTTACTCGTCCGCCAATGAAAGGAAAGTCCATTGATTTCATATTCCAAAAAATAAAACCAAGTCCTTCGCCAAGTCCAAAAAGCATTGGTTCGGAAAGTTCAATCCCGATTTGTCGCAACAAAGTTCCTGTCGCTGTTGTTTCGCAATGTTGTCCTTCAAATGGTTTTAAATTTTCAACTTCCATTTTCTATTTTCTTATCGTCTGTTTAGCAGACCCGCCTGACGCAAAACCCGTTTTAGCCCTAGTTTTTCATATTCTATTTTGTACATCTTTTTTTGCCACGGTTTGAGTTCCTTAATTATTGGTTCAGAAATTTCTAAAGTCGCTTTTAGTAAGTCTTCGAAGTTATCGCTTAAATGCTCAGCTTCAGTAGTTTCATAGTCGAGCTTTACTATTCTCGGTTCGTATTTCATTTCATTTAAGTCAAAACAGATTTCAGCATAGTCACTAAATCGTCCAATTGCGAAATATCCATTGTCTAAAACAATTTCTTTCATTTCGTTATTGTTGTCTATTAGTATGCTATACCATTCGTCAAGTGGTTTTGGGTATAGTCGTATGTCAGCATTTAAGAATATTGTATAGAAATGCTTATACATTAAATATTCTTTGTATGAATTTGGCAAAGAGATATTAAATGTGTGTTCGATTTGTTCAATTAGTTCAGGTTTAATTTTACTTTCAACAGGTTTCCAAATTTTGTCTGTTGGTTTTATAATGTTCAAAAGTTCTCCCGTTACATCTTGTTGTTCTAATTCGACTTTTGTTGACATTTCCTTTAATTCGTTGTAGTCAAAATCTAATGTCATTTCAGGATGAACAGTTTGTTCGTACATTAAATACTGTTTATGTTTACTTACAAAGTCAATTGCTTTGTCAACATAATTTTTAATTATTTCGTTCATATCGTTGTCGGTTTTAAAATTACGGCTAACGTTCCGCGGCTTGGCTAATGGTGGCGGCTAAGATAAAATTACTAAAAGATTGGCAAGGTTGGAGACGAATTTTCCGCCACTTTTGCCAAGGCGCTGTTATGTGTGGTATTATATTAAACTGTGCTGTCAAACTTTGATTTCAACAATTGTCTAGCTGCTTCAACAGCGGCCTTTTCATAAGTCTTTTCATTTCTGATTTTTTCTGTCAATTGTTCTTGTGTATGGAGTTTGAAACTGGATTTGTAATATGAAATTTCATTTCTGTAGTCTTTCTCTGAAATAGTTCTTTTTTCTGAAATGTCAACGCCTTTTTTAAAGTAAGGGAAAAACCTAAAATAGATGTGAGTTATTTCAAGCGGTGGATTGACAATGTCGATCATTAAAGATGTAATGTAAAATTCAGAACCATTGTTAAACTTTAGCAGGACATAGCCGTATGGTGTCCATGGCGCAATTCTTCTTCCAGCAAAATCTTGGTTGTTTTTGTAATAGATACCAAGGTTTTGTTCAACAGATTTAATGCTAGAAATATTAAACAATTGTTCCCGTCCATTCTGCATTAATGAGATTTTGCCACCAATGTCGTCGATTGTCATTTGCAACCCAATGTTCTTAAAATAATACCTTAAATGAAGATAGAATGTCGGAATAGCAAACATTAGTAGTAATGGAACGCTTGCAAATAATAATCCATTAGGTTCAAGGTGTTTAATTTGACCTCCTAAAAGCATAAGAAAAACTACTGTAACAAGGAGAAATCCGATAAATAAATACCTTAAGGATTTTAGATGATAAATAAACTTTGTCGTGTAAATTTTTTTCATTTTGATCGTTGTCCTAGGCTATTTGGATATTACACATAACGTTTTGGGTATTGCCGAAGGCGGGGATTTTATGCACAAATGTTGAGCCTTGAACCGATGCCAAATTTATAACAAAATGTTGAGTTTTGCACTTCAGCCCGCCTGACGCAAAACCTTTGTTATAGGCAGTATTGTCTATTCGTTCCTTTTTCTTATTTCAGTTTTTGCTCCTAAACTCTCTGCTTCATCTTTTGCAAAGTTCATTATTGCCAAATTGCCTGTTGCTATTAATATTTCATCTTGTTGTATAAATGATCTAATTTCTAGCAATGGGATGTTAAATTTATTTTTCAAATAAATCATTATTTTAGTAGTATTCTCTCCGATTTCTGTAATATATATATCATAAATGTTAGTATCTAGAATAATTAAACCATCTTCTTTGATATTTATAATTTGTTCAAAATCAGTTTTAGGTATGACAAAAAAATAATATGCGTCATCTCCACGTTCAAAAAAACCGATTGATAAACTTTCACTTTCTAACTCTTTATTGAGTTTATGAAAAAGCAATGGCAAAAATTCGCCACGTTTAGGATTAGATGCTAAAATTTCTCGTTCAATATTTTTATTCTTCCATTTTATTGGATTAATATTTCTCTTTTTCAGCATTTGAGTTATTCCTCGTTTTACTTGTCCTGAATATTCTTCGCCACTCCAATCAATAGTCATAATTAGTTTGTTTTTTATGACGACTGCTAATAAAATTGTTGTTGCGGTTATTTTTTCTTTTGTTTCTATAAGATATTCTACATTAATAACTGTTTCTAAAATTTTCTTGTTACGTTTCAAGAAAGTTGCCATATCAGATGCTGTTTGTTCAGATATTAAATTGTCAAATTCCATTATTTTATCTTTCAACAAAATTTTGGCAACAAGTTTTAATTTATTTCCATTCATAATTTCTGTTTGTCAAAGGTTCGTTGGTTGCATTGCCTACGACGGTTTTGGGCTTTGCGATGGTGGGGAATCGAAGCACAAAGGCTGATATTATTACTAAAGTTCAATTGAAAAACTACTGTTAAGTTTTGCACTTCAGCCCGCCTGACGCAAAACTCTTGTTAGCGGTTCGGCGTTTTATGATAATGGCGTGTAGTTTTCACTCTTATATTTCTGTAATTCATTTGGTTCAAGCATATTATAATTTAATAGTGAGTTATTGCTTTTTTGTTTGTCGTGCAACAAGTTGTGAAAATAGTGATGAATAAAAATTACCCATTTTTCGTCTGGACTTACAACTGCAAAACCATCAAAGCCGTCCATTCTCTCTATAAAAAAATATTGCCAATTGTAAGTTTCAATAATAGCGTTTGCATAAAGCTCACCCATTCCATAGGCAAGTTCAACTTTATCATAATTTTTTGCTTTTTCAGTCACATCTTCAACTTTATAGACATCAATAAACTGCCTCAATGAAGTAGCAATTTGTTTAGGATTTTTTAAATCCGTTGGAAAATTATTTTCTTGTAGCAATTCTAAGCATTCAAGACGTAGTTTATTTAAGTCATTCGTTTCGTCTTGGTCAGGCTTTCTTTTTAGTTTTAATTCACTCATTTCTTTAATAGATTTTCTTAGTTTTTCGGGGTAATATGCTGACCGCTAACGGTTTACGGATTGGCGATGGTGGGGAATTTGATGCACTTCAGCTCAAATTAGCACAAAAGTTGAATAGAATTACTGAAGTTCAAATTTAGCAGTTCAGCCCCGCTATTGCAAAACCCTTGTTAGCGGTTCGGCTTTCTGGGCTCGTTTTAAAACTTTGATAAAAGTTCATCCTGTTCGTCTGGTTTGTCATACGCATCGGCTTCTGTTAAATGCCCATCTTGGTCGCTTATTCTTGTAAGTTTTTTCCCCTGCCTAAATACCAATTGAAGTCCGTGTTCTTGTTCCCAATCGCATTCACAAGCAATGAAAACATAAATGTCTTGGTCTTTGTAAGGTCGTCTTGTTACATAAATTTCGCTCGGGTGGATAAAGTTCCAAATTTCGTTTTTGTTATTGATTTTTCTTAATGGCTCGTCATATTCGTCATATTCTACTGCTTCTAAAAAGTCCATACAGTTTTTGTACGCTAATTCTGAAATTGAATTTCGGTCATCTGTTTTTAGTGCAAGAAAATTTCTCAAAGCTTGGTCAGCTTCTTCAATAAAAGTCTTGTCGTGTTCAGGTTCAAAATCCTTAAAAGTTATCGTCAATTTCTCATTGTCGAAAAACGGAATGGATATTTCTTCACTTTTCCACCAATCGGGGAAATTTTCATCTTGTTTTAGTTGTCCGATTATTTGGGATATAATTTCTTTTTTCATTTTTGTCGGTGTCGTTAGTTAAGCTGACCGCTAACGTTTTGCGGCTTGGCGAAGGTGGTAGTTAAGTGAAATTACTAAAAGATTTGCAGGGTTGGAGAAGAATTTTCCGCCACTTTTCTCAAACCGCTGTTAGCGGATGTTATTCAGTTTTTGTCGATAGCTTGCTTCCTCCAGTAAATTACCTTTATTGTCATAAGAAAACGAATGAATATTTTTAACTTTTTCTTTTAAATTTATATCGATAGTTCCAATAAGTTGGCCTTTAAGATCATAATATTCAAGGATTTGAATTCCAGCATTTTTATAATTGCTACTTATGATATGAAGGTCGTGTTGTTTAATAGATTTTTTTGAAGTTAAAGTGTCTCCTTCATTACTGATAGCTGTGTAATCTGAATTTCTATTGTTTTCCAAGTCATAATGGGCGGTTTCTTTAAGGAATCTAATTCCTCTTATAAATGAATATGTTTCCCTTTTACTTTCAATACCATTTTTGTAAAAATGATGGATCTCTAATTTTCCCTTTTGGTCAGTTATATAAGTTTTAGAAAGTAGTTTGCCTTGGTAAACAAACTTTCTTTTGGAAAACAAAGTATCAAAACTACGTAAATCATCTTCTTTTGGGTTCTCGAAATCTGGAAGTTTCAATAACAACACTCTACGAATTATACTGGATTTCAACCCACTATTATATGCAGTCTTCTCTAAGAATGTAGTATCATTATTTTTATTAACTTCTAAATCCACAACTAAAGAATCTTGGTAGTTATAAAATTTGAGTTTTCTATCCCCATTTTCAACTCCAGCAATTTTTTCTATAAGTCCTTTTTCATTGTAAGAATATTCATTTGTTGAAACTAAGCTGTCTACTGCCGTTCCAGCGATATAACTATAAATTACGGTTTTATCTATTTTAATTTTGCCGTCATCATAAAATGCATACTTATGTAACTGTTTCGTATTTATTTGGCTGATGTCGAATATAAAATTCTCAACTTGTTCCTTTTGTCTTTTACAACCAATGACTACTAGCAAGATTAAAACGGTCGCGATTTTTCTCATATTTTGTATTTGAACTAAAGATAGCTAACTTCACTTGTCCACCAAATTTGGTTCAACTCTTTATAAATTTAGATAGGTTTTGGCTATAGTGGGTATGCGCACAGAATAGCCGCTAACGTTTCGGGGTTTTGCGATGGTGGGGCAATCGAAGCATAAAAGTTGATATTATTACTAAAGTTCAATTGAAAAACTACCGTTGAGTTTTGCACTTCAGCTCGCCTGACACAAAACCCGTGTTAGCGGTTCGGCATTTTATTCCGTCAATTCTTTTTCTTGAAGTGTTGCAAAATAGTACTTTTCTAACATCTTTATATTGTCAATTTTATTAGTTCTGTCAGTGTAAGTAAGCCATTTGTCTCTAAGTTCATTAAAAATAATTTTGCCTTTATCCGTTAAATCTTTGTTTGTATAGTTCATATACAGAATACGATTGTTTTTGTCTATTGGGTTAAGATTTAAGAGTTTCTTTTCATAGCAAAAACGTAGAAAAATAAGGAAAAGGTCATAAGTTTTTACAATGTGTTCTGGATAACTTTTATTTACTGTAAAATGGTATGAAATATCACAAACAAAAGTACTCCAATCAAACTTTTCTTTGTAAGTTACTCGTAATATATCTTTTGCGAACTCAATCGGAATTAGAAGCATTTTGTGTTGGGCATTTGTAGAATAACCTTTGTATACAGGTTCTGGATTGTTCAAAAAATTACTTCCTGCATCAGTATGAACAAAGTATAATGCTTCATCAAATAATCCTCCTATAAAATGTCCATTACACATCATCATAAAATTTTTCTTTTTTGCAGGAAAAAATGTAATTCTATAATCTTGATTATTTAAAAAGTCATATATTTTTGTAAGAAAGTCTATTGAGGTCATATTTTTACGTTTGTTGGTTTATGCTGACAGCTAACGGTTTGCAGCTTGGCGAAGTGGCGGAAATCGAAGCACAAATGTTCAGTTTTGCACAAAAGTTGAACCGAAGCAAAACTGTTGAACTTTGCAGTTTCGCCCCACTATTGCAAAACCCTTGTTAGTGGCAGTTCTTTTTCAGTCGTCAAATTCAATTGCATTTTTTGTGTTTGTCGCCCAATTATTAATATCTGATTTTATTTTCTGTTTCTCGTCAACTGTTAGTGTTTGTTTTGTCGGCAATGACCAATCTGTCAAATTGTTGAAATAAAGAATAAGTCCGTTCGTCCCTAATTCAAATTCAACTTCGGCAACTTTTCCATTGTTTGTAATATATATAAATCCACTTCGTCCGTGTGATTTTAGGTGAACTCCATCTTTCGTTAGCAATTCTTGAACTTTATCTTTCTCACGTCTTTCCGTTGCCCATTCTTCTTTTAGTTTCTCGGAAATATGGTGTTGAAAATGTGTCCCGTCAAATTTTATAGTTGTCCAACCAAACGGTGTTTTTGATTTTAAGTCTTCTATGTTTCGCTTAATTTGTTCTCTACAATAATTTGCTTTGTCTGTGAGGTTCATTTTTTCGGCAGAGTCTGCAAGTCCGAGCCAAAAGTCTTCGGAAAAATAGTGTTCTGTTTCGTCAGCGAGTTCTATTAAGCTGTCAAGTGCAAGTTCCCATTCTCTATTCTCTAAAAACTCAATACAGTCAATAAACTGTCTGTGTGTTCTATAGAATTCAGGCATATAATCAACTAAATGACGTATGGTCTGCTCGGGTGAGAAGTACGTTTTGGACTGTCGTTTTAAAAGGTTGAATAGTTTCATTATTGTCTTTTAGAATTGCCACTAACGGTTTGCAGGTTGGCGATGTGGCGGGGATTTTAGCACAAAAGTTCAATAGAATTACTATTGTTGAACCTTGCACAAATGTTTCATAGAAGCACTTCAGCCGCCATATTGCCAAACCGATGTTAGCGGTTGTTTTTATTTCTCCAATTCTGTTACCCATTTAATTTGTCCGTCAATTTCACTGCAAATTTCAAGTCCACCCATACCATAATCATAACCTAAACAATATTGAACTTTTCTGTCTTTAATGAATTCAGTAAGTCCTGGCGAAATGGAAGTCATTTTTTTGAACAAAGATTTCGTTTCGTTCATTTCGTCTAATGCCTTTTGTCTAGTCAAGTTTTTTAAGTCATTGCAAATTGTCCAGCCTGTTACTGAAAAATGAGAATTGTCCTTTGTCCCAAAAGTTAAATCGCCTACTTTAAATGGGTGTCCGTCTGTTAGTAAAACAATGGCATTTTCAATTCTATGTTTCAATTCGTTTTCTGTCATTTTTTAGTCCAATGTCACACTACCAATAATTATGTAATCAAAATCGTCTGAGTTTTCTGTTACAAGTCCGCCTCCAACTGTCACCGAATAATACTGTGCAAGAGCTTTAAAAGTTGTCTTTTCATATCTTGGTTTAAGTTCAAGCAAATCACTTGTAAATTTTTTGCCTGTCAATGGTTTTGTTAGTTTGACCAAAAGTCTGTCCCCGCCACGGTCAGAAAGAATTGTCCCAAAAAGATTTTCTTCCCAATCCCAAGGTTCACTTACAATTATTCTTACCGTTTGTCCTTTTAAGCTCATTGATTCTGTTGTGTCGTTCTAAAATAACCGCTAACGTTTCGGGGCTTTGCGATGGTGGGGCAATCGAAGCACAAATCTTCAATTTTGCACAAATGTTGAACCGAAGAACAATTGTTGAACTTTGCAGTTTCGCCCCACTATTGCAAAACCCTTGTTAGCTGATGTTTTTTGTTTCTAATTCGTCAAGTTTAGTAATTAAGTCATAAAAGTCTTTATAAAGGTCTTGAAATTCGTCTGCAATTTCGTGGTCCCATAATACAATTGGATAGTTTTTGTCATCCTCGTTTCTGTTTGTGTCGAAACATAGTAAACCCCAATCGCTCCAATTTATAAATGGGATATAACCTTTGTCAATTAGAAATTCAGTAGGATAACCATCAAAAATCATTTCTGTAAGACTTGCTCTCCAAGTGTTTACAGGATGTTCGCAAAATGAAGCTTCTGAAATTTGAAGTTCGTAAAAGTGCTTATGTTTCAAGAAAGTCTTATAGTCACTTGGAAATTTGTGCCCAATTCTGTTTTCTATTTCTTCAATTTCAGCATCTGTTACTTTACTGTCGATAGGAAACCAAGTTCGCCATTCCTCATTCTTGTCTTGATTTGGGTCAGCCATTTCAGGTTCGATGTCAATTGGCGTCCTATTAAGTTCATTGTCGACCCATTTTTTCAAGTAGATGTCAACTATGTTTTTAATTGTCTGTTCTTTCATTGGTGTATCGTTGGTTAAAATATCAGCTAACGTTTTGGGGCTTTGCGTTGGTGGGCTTTTGAAACCGTAAATTGTCTGCCAGCACCAACGTTTATTAATTGCTCAAATGTTTCTATGCACACTGTCTGCCCACTAACGCAAAACCCGTGTTAGCTGACGTTTTTTTATCTGTCATAATACTCTCTCCGTCCTTTTACGGTCTTGGTATAATCTTTTAGGTCTTGTCGTAGTATTTTTGCCCCTAAAGCAAGACTTTCATTAGTGTCAGTACCGTATTTTTTGTCGACAACAGTTAGAACATAGTCAACCATGTAAGGATGCCTAAAGTCTGACCTTTTTACTTTAACAGTAAAATTGTTTATTGTGTAGTAATAGATCCAACTTGTCACGATTGTCTCGAACAATTTTTCTTGTTCGTCTGGGTTCAGCGAATATACTTTGTTGTCGAGATTGATTGGCTCGAAGTCCAGGTTAAGGTGTCGGTTAAAGTCGTTGTATATTTCGTCAAAACTGTCGCGAGTCAGATTACTGAATAAACAGTTTACGTTTTTATTTTGAACACGCAATTTTCCATACTCGCTAGTCATTGTGAAAAGCTTTGAGGTTTCAATGTGTGGCAAGGTCGGCCGAAAGAAGTAAATATCTTCTGGATTGTCATTTTTATTTAGTCCGAATATGTTCATTGTCGTTCGTCTTAAAATGGCAGCTAACGTTGAAGCATTGGCGTTGTGGCGGAAATAGCATTCCTTCAGCCGAATATAATACAAAAGCTAAATAGTAGCACAACCGTTGAGCCTATATTCGTCAGCCGCCATAATGCCAATGCAATGTTAGCTGCTGCCATTTTTGTTTTTCGAGTTGTCAAAATTTATAGTTTCAAATTTCGCTTCTTTTATTTCTTGCCATCTGTCTCTAGTTAGTTCGTTTAGTGTATGCCAATATTCTTTATTGTTGTCCCAAAAGTTAGTGTCAATTGATAAGACGGTTTTCAAAAGGTCGCCTTCAAAATAATCCCCTTCTGCAAACAAATCAATTGTCAGAACTTCAAGAGCCAGAGGAATTAAATAGTCCAAACCAATTTCTTGTCCAATCATTATTCTTAGGTCTTCGGTTGTAAAATTATCCAACGGAAGTTTTCTAAGTTCGTAACAACGTGTTACTAAGTGGCTGTCATAGTCTGGTTTACTCCAAAAGTCTTTTTCCAGATTTTCAAGCGTCTTTTGTCGCCAATTATTTTCAAGTTTCATTTTGTCTTGTCAAATTTGAAAGAATTTCATAAATCTCATTAGCCAAATCTTGTCCATCTCTACCAACAAAGTCGTCCCAACTACAAGTTGGTGCAAACCAAAGTTGTAATATTTCCTGTTGAGTTTTGTCGCCTTGTTTTAACTTGTTTATACTTTCAAAAAGAGCTTTATGAAATTCTTCTGCAGAAAAAAACTGATTACTATATCCACCTGTAAATTCGCTTGCTAAGTTTTCAGCTTTATCAAGCAGTTGTATTAGTTGTTTGTTGTCGTGGTGTGTCTCCATATGGTTGCAGCTAACGTTGAAGCATTGGCGTTGTAGGGGCAATCAAGGCTCGTCAGCCCAATGCTTGCACCAAAGATAAATAGAATTACAAATGTTCAGCCTATGTTCGTCAGCCCCTATAACGCCAATGCAATGTTGTGCGTTCGCCCTTTTATGTAGGAAGCTTCGCCTTTATCGCTTGATGAAGAGTAATAAATTCATCGTCTGCACCGTCAAACCAAGTTAATCTTAATTCATTATAAGTTTGAGAACAATAGTGTTTTTCTGCAACTTTGCTTCCGCCTAAATGTCCTCTAATTGTGTCGTCAGCATATGTTTTGCAAAAGTTCTTGGCGTGGTCAAAGTCTGTATATGTAATTACAGAATTGGGAACCAATCTTTGTAACGCTGTGGGATGGATATAGTTTTCTAAAAGCCTCTTTTTAGTAATATAGAAATCTGTACCATTTGCTAACCCATAATTTAATAGCTTGGTTTCATTCAATGATACTGAAACCGCATCTGGTTTGTCGCTGTCCAAAAAGATAAAAAATGGCTTTTCAAGTTTTGTAAAAAGGTCAAGATTAATCCAATGTTTTACGCTGTCGCATCCTCCAATTGGTATAATATTAATATTCAAGTCTTCAAAAGTTTCTGCAATTAATCCTGCTTGCTTATAGAGAGTTGCATTATGATGCATCGCATTTGCATCGTCAATTCCTTCAACAAGAAAGAGTAATCTCGAAGTAGAAAATAAGGGTGTAAAAGTATTGTCTGGCTTAATTCCTAAATCGATTGCAATTTCCTTATAGCTAATTCCATTCTGATTAACAGTATAAATATTGTTCGGTTTAGAAATGTGAATTATGTGGCTGTGTATTGTATTTCCAACAATTGTCGGTGAGTGTGTCGATGTGATAACTTGATAACCATTTTCTTTTAACGAGTTTAGCTTTTCGAAGAGATTTTCCTGTGCCGAGGGATGCAAAAAGGTTTCTGGTTCTTCAAAGCCAAATATTATTTGTTGTGCATCGTCTGTTCTATCTGTTTCTGCCAAGTATTCAAAGTACGACATCATTGTAATTCTTCTAAATCCGTCTCCTCTTGAACTCAACGGTATATTATTTCCCGAAGAAGTGCTAACAAAAGAGGTCGAAATAAGTTTGCTCCAATCGAATTCAATTTTCGGTTCAACCTTTTCTGCGGACTTTACAACATCGTTTATTTTGTCTGTAACTTTTTGTAGGACTGTTTCTAACTGTGTTTTAACTGTTGCTTCAATGTCGTCTGTATCAACTTCGTTTTTGATTAAGTTGAACGCCATATCTTTAAAATACTTTTGTATCGTTGTGTCAGTATCTGAAAGTGATGTGTCAGCTTTGAAGTATTGAAATGCTGGTAAAACTTTTTTAATTGCATCGCCAATAGCTTTCGCTTTTGATGTACCTGTTCCTGGAATTTCTTCTAATTCAAAAGTAAAAGCAATATTATTTTGTTGGTTGTATTCTCTAAGTTTTTCTCTTTTCTCAACATTGTTAAAAGCATCTCCATTACCTTTTGCAGTTGCAATATTATTTGCGTTGCATTGTGCAATTAATTGAGCTTCGGTCTTAAAAATGAAATCACTTGTCCCGTTGTATTTTTTTCTAACAATTGATGTTTTAGGATTAGCAACATTTGTTTCAGTTACATTCCAAACTTTTTTCCACACCAATATGTTCTCTGCATTTACTAACTCTTCTGCCTCCATTGTAGTTGCAATTTCTTCTCCAAGTAAATATTGTTCGCCCTTACAATCAAAATGAAGTTCAATTATTATTTGGTTGTCTTGTGCAAGAACGTTGTAGTCTGCCCTTGTTAGTTTTGTTTCGTTCAGAGAAGTGTCAATTGCTTTTAAGATTGTAGACTTACCTGCATCATTTTGTCCAACTATACAATTGAACATATCCAAATCGACAGAAATTGTTCCGTTAATTCCTCTAAAATTTGTAATTATTACTTTTGTTAGTTTCATAATGCTTGGTCGTTTGGTGTCCGCAGGGTGACGCACAACGGTTCTCGGCTTGGCGATGTGGCGGATTTTTAGCACAAAAGTTCAATAGAATTACTGCTGTTGAACCTTGCACAAATGTTTCATAGAAGCACTTCAGCCGCCATATTGCCAAACCGATGTTACCTGCTGTTATTAATTTATTCGTCATTTCGTCTTAGGTATTTTGTCGGCACATTGTCAGTCAACCAAACTCCATTGTCTGAAATGAAAAATTGGAAATTGTCGTTATACATTTGTTCAGCCAGTACTTTAAATACAAAAGGTTTTCCGTGTCTTTGTCCAACCTTAATTGCTGTTTCAATGTCGTTACTCAAATGAACGTGTAGTCTGTTTCGTTTTTCAAGTCCTATGTTAATTATTGACTGAACTGATTTTTCGCCTGTTCCGTGATATAAAATTTCAGGTGGCTTTTGGTTTGTGTAGCCTAATTCTATCTCTATTGAATGTCCTTGACTTGCTCTTATTTTGTCAAGCGTTTCATTAAAAGCAAATCTTTTCTTTGGGTTTGTCGCAACAATGTGATTAAGCATTTCTCGGTCGAACTTTATTCCGTTATTGTTTGCTTTTTCGATTAATTCTTTAATGTCAGTCCAACCATTTTCGTCAAGTTGAATGCCAATTGTTTCAGGTTGGTGTCGCAATACCAAACTTAAAAACTTGCTTATATATGTCAGTTGCTTCTCGCTTGTCATATTATTTCTAATAGCTCATTAAATACTCTTTAATTTGATTTCTGTCAGTTAAGTCTATTAGCTCCAAACTGTTCCAATTTATTAATACCAATTCACAACTTTCGCCTAATTCGTAAAGTGCTTCTATAATTTTATTGAAATGGTCATTTGAAGTAATAAGAGAAGTTGAAATCCAAATATTTTTTATAAACTCGTTATTACAGTCATAAAAGAAATTGAAACAAGGCAAACTAAATGCATTTGACGTAGTATTTGAGCAGTCTGTTATCGTATAGCCATCATAGCGAATTTTCATTGCTTTTTCAAAACCCTTTTCAATTAGTAAACCTTCAAAGTAGTCAATCCGTAATTCTTCATTTATGGTTGGAAACGGCAAATCCTCTCTCATAAAAATGTCTGTGAACCCAAATTCGGCTCTCGTCTTTTCTGTGAACTCGTCAATTTGCTTTATTGATTTTTCAATATGCTCAATGTTTTTTCTTGGAACAATTTCAATTTGACAATAGTCGTCTTCCCAAAATGAAGGCAAACTTTCGTCTTCGATTTTGATTTTTGTCTTCCGTCTAAATATTTTGTCAAATAGTCTCATTGTTTGTTTTGGCGTGTCGTTCTATAATAGCAGGTAACTCTTAAATATACGCAAGTTTTCTATAAATCAAAATTAGTAAATCTATGGTTAACGCACATATAGGTCTTTTTTTATGCGTATTTTAAGTATAACTTTAGCAAATGTGTACTCAAAATACGCATGTTTAATTACCACTTAATTTTATCCAATGGACTTACAATTGCTTTCATATCTTTTTTCCCCACCTGGGCATAAATTAATGTTGTTTTAATATCATTATGCCCCAATAGTTGTTGAATATAACTGATATCGGTGCCTTGCTCTAATAAATGAGTGGCAAAACTATGGCGTAAACTATGAATGCCTACATCTTTATTTATATTTGCTCGTGCTAAACTTTGCTTAAAGACTTGCTGAGCACTTCTTATACTATATTGTTCGCCAAATTGCCCTTCAAATAAAAATTTATTCGGCTTATACTTCAAATAATAGGCCCTCAATATGGGTAAGATTATTTGAGGCAAATTTGCATATCTATCTTTTTTACCTTTTGCAGCTCTAATGTGTACCTGCATACTTTTACTATCAATATCGGTGATGGCAATATTGATAAGTTCACTTACCCGAAGTCCCATACCATAAGCCAACATTAATATTGTTCTGTGTTTAAGATTAATGGTTTGTTTAATTATCTTGGCAATATCATCTGCATGGAGAACTTTTGGTAACAGACTAGGTTTTTTAGGCCTCGGAATTTCTATCACAATTTCTGGTTGTTTCAATACCTTTTCGAAATAAAATTTAACTGCATTAATACGGTTATGCACATGGTTTTCACTTAATTTAAGTTCTTGTATACAGTAAAGGAGATAGCTTTTTAATTGTTCAACGGTGAGCTCTCCAATTGGCTTTTGCTTAATCAAGTATAAAAGCTGAGCAAATTCGCTAGTGTATGTTTTTATGGTTAATGGACTATAGGCTTTTAAATAAAGCATATCTATATAGTTTTGATATGCTTTTTGGTTTACGTTATCAATTTTTTGAAGATTTTGTAAGCCGATAATTTTTTCTGCAAGCTTAAACCTTTTCCTATTTTCAGAGATATCAGGCAAATGCCAGACTTTTAAACTTTTGCTCCACCTAACACCTTTAATGGTTTTGATGGCAGATATAAATTTTTCATTTTTCGGAAAATAGACAGCAATTCTATTCAGGTTGTGGTGCTTAATTAATTTTGCCTCCCACAAAATTGTATTGTTTTCAATCATTCGCTAGCTCATTAATTAAGTACCATATTTATTTTAATTTTTAACTCTCAAAAGCCCTTTTCAGTGCACTAATTCTTGCCGCATTAAAATCTTTGGTCGATTTTGAATTGGGTACCAGTGCATCAAACACATGCACCATTCCCGGATAAATGTGTAGTTCGGTAATTACGCCAGCAGCAGCTAGTTTTTGGGCGTACTCTATCGTTTCGTCTCTCAAAACATCCATCGTGCCAACAGCTAAAAATGTATTGGGCAAACCAGCTAAGTCCTCAACCAACATCGGTACCGCGATGTTTGGCACATTGTCTTTAACATTGCTAAGGTAACACTGCCATCCATACATGTTCATATCTCTATCCCATACGCCAACATTGGTAATCTCGTGGCTACTTTCTGTAATCCCTCTATAATCAAGCATTGGATAGGTGAGTGACTGATGAATAATTTGAGGTCCTTTTCTATCTCTGGCTAATATGGCGCATGAAGTAGATAACAATCCGCCTGCACTGCCTCCGCCAACCGCCAATTTATTTTTATCGATATTAAATAAGGCTGGATTATTATACACATATTCCAATCCTTCGTAACAATCGTTAATTGGAGCGGGATAAGGATTTTCTGGCGCAAGGCGATAATTTACTGATACCACAACACAGCCGGCTCCTAAGGCTATAGATTTTGCAATCTGATCATCTTGTTCTGGTAAGCCGCTCATGGTACCGCCTCCATGTATCCAATACAAGCAGGGCAGGGCAGAACCAATGTTAATGGGTGTATAAACCCTAAGTTGAATGGCTACATTATCACTGTTGGTAAAAAATTTATCTTCTACTGTTAATGCTGCACTTGAGGATATTTTACCCTGATTTGCTCCCGCAATTAATGCCATTCTAAAGGCATCTTGCATAGTTGTGCCAGCAGGCGGTGCGGGCTGACTGGTGTAAGCTGCCAATACTGGAACCAGTTCTTCTGCCAATTTGTGTTGGTATTTCATAATTTAATATTTTTAAGGTTATTAATTTGCTTGTCCAATTTCTAGTTTCGAAAATTTGCCTTTTCCGTCTGGTGTGAATTTAAAATACGTTTTAAAATCGCCCCAGCTTTTGGTGTGGAAATTCCCAAAAATTGCGGTTCCGTTATTTTCTACTTTATCAATAGTGGTAAATTTTTCATTGCCACAGGCATCGGCTACAAAACGTTTAAAATCCCGTGGGTTGCCATCATCAAATAATTTAGCATCATCGGTAAAAAAAGAAAGCCAAAGTTTAGCATCTCCATTTTGCCAAGCGTTAAAAGCTTTTTTCACATCTTGGTTGGTTAATTTATTAGTGTCCATTTTTGTTGTTTTTTGTAGGGTTTGTTTTTCTGTTGATTGTTTTTGCTGTGCACAAGCAGTAAAAATGATAGTACAGCAAAAAAATATTAGCATATATAGTTTTCTCATAGGTTTTGTAATTAAAGTTTAGCTTTATTATTTTTCTTCTCTTTTTACCAATAAAATCTCTTCATTTTCTAAGGTGAGATAACCATACTCATAACAGAAAATATAAGTTGTTCCTTTTTGGGTAGCGTAGGTATGCGTGTGGTAATTAAAGTCGAAACCTTTTCTGATGAGTTGTTCTCTTTTAATTTTTGCTTTTCCTTCGGGATTTTTGCTTTTGAGAATATCGCGGTTTTTTTTGAGTACGCGATTAACATCCTTTAAGAAACTGTTATTATCAGTTCTTAAGCGGTTATTGTAATTGGTGCGACATTGGTCGTCGCAGAATTTTTTATCAGCCCTGCCATTTAGAACGGCATTGCAGTCTAGACATAAACGTTCCATAATTTTTGTTTATCAAGGGCTGATAAGTTAAAGCTACAAATAAATTGACAACACAAAAAATTTTAAACATGCCTTTTTTGATTGTATAGGGGCTTTATCCGTGTATAAACGTTTATACACGGTTATAAGTGTTTAATATCCGACTATTTTTTCTGGCTGTTTGCACCTTTGTTCTGTCGGTAGCGGTGGTCGCTATTGTTCGTTAAATAATTAGTAACTTAAATTTTAATGTCATGGAAAACGTAGTAAACAAAGTAGTATTGAGTGGTTGTGCAGGTAGCGATGCAGAGTTAAGAATAGTGGGTGGTAATAGTAAATTGGCTCGTGTAAATATGGCTGTAAATGAAAGCTATAGAAATGCCGCAGGAGAAGATGTTAAAAAGACCCACTGGTTCTCTCTTACATTTTGGGGCGCAAAAGCTGATATTGCAGAATTAAAGATTAAAAAAGGTACCCGTTTTACCATCGAAGGTAGGTTGCAAACAGGCAGCTATGAAGCAAAAGATGGTACCAAACGTTATACCACGGATATTGTGGTAGATGAAGTTGCAATTAAAGAATTGGAAACCGTAAACTAAGTTTTGTTTTTCAACACAAAGCTTTTTTAAAGCAACTTGATTTTAAACCACTGTTCTTCAAATCCCCCTTTTTTTCAGGAGAGGGGGATTTGCAATTTGCCAGAGCACTGAACTTTTACAGGATAAGGCTTTTCTAATCACCAAGGTACTAAAGTACAAGAGCACAAAGCTATCTTTAGATAATTCTATTGAAAACCACTGTACTTCAAGTTCTTCGCTTGTGGAGAGGGACTATAGTAATTTGCCAAAGCACATAACTTTGATAGGGTGAGGATAAACAACTATCCCTTAATTCCCTTTCTTCAGGAGATAGACCTTAGTAATTTGCCAGAGCAATGAACTTTCACAGGGTGAGGTTCTTCAAGGAGAGGGAGATTCTAATTTGCCTACCCATTGCCATTCACAGGGTGAGGTTTTTAAACTACTCTTATTATACGGCTCCATCGGGGTCGAACATTCAAAAACTAATTATCTATAAACCTTTGACCTCTCTAAGGTCTTATCATCCTTAACTTAATGACATTTACCCATTGTCTTTTAAAGGACGAGGTTCAAAGGTATTTGGATATACATAAACAACTATAAGTCTTTGCGCTCTTCTTGTCTTTGCGGTTACAAAACTAAATTTAATTTTTCTTTTACACCGCGTTAATGCTATAATGAAATTCCAATACTCACATAATAATTCCTTATCATCGCAGGGTTAAAATACCGGTTATTCGCCGCATTTAAATCATTGCCCAAACTATAATCCTGATTCAATAAATTATTAATTCCAAAAGAAACATCCAAAGCAGTTTTGCCAATTTTCAAATCTCTTATCCCAGTCTTTAAATCTGCCAAATGATATTTATTAGCGTATACAGTGTTCGCATCATTTAGCGGAATTGCCGATGTATAATTATGTTGTACAAACAAGAAAATCCCCTTTGGGAAATTAAACTCTAAACTACTTATTACGGTATGTTTTGGAACTCCTGTTAAGCTGTTTCCTGAATAATCTGTTCCAGCGTTATTAAAATCGTCGAATCTAAAATGACTGTAAGTAAAACTATTTCTAATTAATAAACCTCTCAATAATTGATGGAGGTTAGATTTAATTAACCAATAGCTTGTTTGTAATTCTGTACCAAGCTGTTTTGTACCTCCTGCGTTGATAAAGTATTCTACATCATTTGTATTTAATCTCCTCACAATGGCATCCTTAAGGTTAAAATAAAAAAGGGTTCCATCAGCATAAAATCTTTTGTTTTTAGATTGAAACCGCAAACCACTCTCATAATTCCATCCAGCTTCTGCCTGTAAATTGTTGTTAATAACATTATCAGAAGAACGAACTTCGGCTAAAGTAGGAGGAGAGTAACCTTTACTTAATGCAACTCTAAAGGTAAGGTTACTATCTATTAAATAAGAAGCAGCTAATTTGGGCATCAACCTTGCCTTAAAATTTCTGTTTTTTTCGGCAACAGCTATCGGAAAATAACTTTGGTAGTTGTAATTGAAGAAATTTAAACTTGAACCCAGTTCTATCAAAAGCTTTTGTTTAACGTCTAGATTTAATTTTAAAAAGCCAAAATGCTGATTTGCTTTTAAATTATCTGATGCGGTAAGGTTGCTAGCGACACCTTGCAAGTTCCCATAGTTTGCAATTTCACTTCTAGTTGTAGCGCTCTCTAATCCGCCCTGCACATTATATTTAATGTTGTTTTTTATGGTTTCGAATTCTAAAAAGGTTCTGAAACCCATTGTATGCTCGTCGCGATTTTCGTAATTGGTAATAAAAGGATTTTTAAAATCGGTATTACTTGAGTAGAATGCAATTACATGTTTTAGGCTTTTAGTAAAGCTGTAACTGTTAGATAGACCTGCAAAAAAAGTTTTGTTGTAGATAGCTGCTTTTTGAGTAATGGCTCCAGGCAAAGTAGGTGTGGCAGGCCTTGCAGACTTTGGGTTAGCCAACATTTGGGCTGCAGTTAATCCTCCTGGGGTTTGATAATCTAAATCACTATAAAATATAAATGCCTTTATTTTGCCTCTTAAACTATAGTCCCAATTTTGAGATGTTTGGATATAGCGCCTTTTTAAGGCACTATTTTCTCTATAACCATCGCTTTGTTGGTAACCTGCAGCTACATTAACATTATAATTGCCATTAAATTGATTAAAGCTAGCCGTTTGATGAAATAAGCCATAAGAACCTGCAGTAGTAGATAATTTTAGGCTATTTTTAAGTTCTAAATTAGAATTAATTAGCACAGCGCCTCCCGTATTGGCTCCAAAATTACTGGCTTCGGGACCTTTGTAAATTTCTAAACGCCCAAGAGCGGCAACATCTAATAAATTGAGATAGGTATTTCCGCCAGCATCAGTTAATGGAAAATCATCAATATAAATTTTAACATTCCTAATCCCAAATGGAGATCTTAGCAGACTGCCTCTTAAAGACAAACGGTAGCTCCCAGGCGAACGCTCTTCCATTCGTACTCCCGCACTCATGTTTACCAAACTGACAAAAGAGCTACTCGGCTGATTTTTAAATTGATTACTGTCTAAAATGCTAACTGAACCAATTGCTCTTATTAAAGGCTGCGGATTATAATAACCTTTAACATTTACTTCATCCAGCCTTTTAATGGTGTCTGTTTGTCCAATTGCATTAATAGATAATAAAATGAGAAGAGCCGTTAAGATTTGTTTCAATGTTTTATTTCTTAAGCTTCGTTAAAACGAATTAACGTCGTGATCAGATATGTAAAGTTACCATATGTTCATTATAGATTTCTCGTCGCTGCGCTCTATCGAAATGACGAACTTATTTACGAAAATTTACTTTGCTGCAACTCTCCAAATAATACCACTCACATCATCTGCAACTAATAAAGCACCATCTTGTGCTACGGCTACGCCAACTGGTTTACCATAAACTTCTTTTTCATTTTTGATAAATCCAGTTAAAAAGTCTTCTAATGGTCCGGTTGGTTTGCCATTTTTAAAAGGAATAAAAGCAACTTTATAACCTACAAACTGCGAACGGTTCCACGAACCATGTTGACCAATAAAAACGCCACCCTGATATTTGTTTGGAAATTTTTTAGCGGTGTAAAATGCTAAACCCAGTGATGCTGTATGAGAACCTACCGGGATATCTGGTACTAAAGCTTTTGCTACCAATTCTGGTGCTTGCCCTTTTAAACGTGGGTCTTCATTTTGGCCAAAATAAGAAAATGGCCAGCCGTAAAAGGCCCCTTCTTTAACACTTGTAATATAATCTGGCACTAAATCATCGCCTAAACCATCACGCTCGTTAACTGCTGTCCACAATGCATTTGTGCCCGGAGCCCATGCCATACCAACTGGGTTGCGCAAACCACTTCCGTAAATTTTTTCTCCAGTACCATCTGGATTAAATTCTAAAATATTAGCTCTTCTAATTTCATTATCCAGTCCTTTTTCAGCAACATTACTTCCAGAACCAACTGAAACATAAAGTTTGCTTTGATCTGGTTTAACAATTAAATTTCTAGTCCAGTGGTTATTGTAGCCACCAGCTGGTAAAACCAATATCCGTTTACTTTCTCCAGTAATTTGTGTGTCTCCGCTTTTGTAAGGATACATCCAAATGCCATCGGTATTGGCTACATAAAATGAATTACCAATGAAAGCTGCCCCATAAGGTTGATTCAATCCTGATAAAAAAGTTGAGATAACCTCTGGCTTACCATCTTTATCAGCATCTCTAAATAACATTACCGTATTTACACTTTTTCCTTGCACTTCAGATTTAGCTTTTCCACTAATTTCGTTAGCCAATTGTTCTACTTTAGATCTTTCTGAATTAGAAAGTACAACAATTACATCGCCATTAGGCGCTACAACAATATTTCTAGGGCTTTTCATCCCCTCAGCAAATTTAGTAACTACAAACCCAGCTGGTGCAATTGGTGTTTGCCCTTCAGGCCAACCCACAACCTTGCTAAAATTTGTCTTACTTGCTTTGGTATCTGCTTCTGGCAGAGCAATGGTTTTGCCTGCGCCTGTTTTTACAGTTGCTGCAGGCGTGGTTTGCGCAAATGCATTTGTAGAAAATAAAAAAGCTGTTGTTAATATGCTTAGCCTAAGGAAATGATTTTTCATCTTTTGAAATTGGGAATAATTATTAGTTAAACAGCTATAGTTTAAAGTTGTTTAATATTTATGGTTTTAATATTTAGTGTAACCTGCCAAAGGTTTTTGATAGCTATTGTTATAGAATTTTTCTTCAAATTAATCGCTACGATTTTTGCAGACAGTGGGTTTTTGAAAATATATTATGAAGAGGATCTCAACCAGATCACTATAGAGTTAGATACAAAGTTACGACGGAGATTTATTTAATCCGATAACTTAGGCCAAATCTAATTACTTTTGAACTCGCTTCCCAAGTGCCTCCACCAGTGATACCTTCTTTATAATTGCTTAAACCGTAGGAATAGCCAGCATATATACCAAATTTTTGATAATTAGCAGCTAATTGTAATCTTGGTCTAATATCGGTTTTTAAGTGTTTTCTATCTATTGTAGTATTTACAACAACACCAGTACTTGTTATTGCTTCTCCTTTTTCTTCAGACTTTAAAATAATTCCGAAATCGATACCTGAAGTTATATCAAAAGTAGTTTTTGACTCACCAAAACGAAAACCTAAATTAGGATGAAGGTTTAAAAATTCTGTGTTTAATTTGGTTACCCCGGTGGCAGGTAAAGTTGATGAGCCAGAACTAGAAACCCTATTAATGTTGATCTTGCTACCCATCATTTCGTAACCAAAATCCAGGCCCAATACATAGTGATTGGCAAATACTTTCTTTGTATTGGCAGATAAGCCGTAGGCTAATCCATTTTTTGTACCGTATGGATTATTGGTATAATTATGGCTACCTGCAATGATGAATGATGTATTTTCTGCAGATTTTCCTGTAAAAGAAAATAGTCCAGAGTTAGCTGCAACAGAAAGTTCAATTTTTTGAGCATTTACTTTTAATACGTAAAGTAAAATGAATAGGAGGAGGAGCGCTTTTTTCATATGATTTGATAAATGGTTAATATTTACAATACGATTTTAAATTAAACAATGTTACATGGGGCCATAAATTAATTTCTAAATAAATGTCAGCCTCCAACTTAGCAAATCTCCATCTTCATCAACTTTTACAAAACCATTTTTTTCTAAAATCCGCCAAGAAGCCGGATTGTGTTTTGCGGTTTGTGCGAAAATAGATTTTACATTATCTTGCCTTTTTGCCCAGTCTATAATGCAAGCAACAGCTTCGGTCATGTAGCCTTTGCCTCTAAAATTTTGGTAAGTGCCATAACCAATTTCAATTTCTCCCTCAGCATCTGGTTCGCCCACAAAACATACATCGCCCACCATTCTACTTTCGGCTTTTAATATTACAGCCCATAAAGTAGAAAAAAGATGGTTTTTGCCCGCATCGGCAACATTGGGTAATATAGTTTCTGCTAAAGCTTCCCTTAATTCTGGAGAAATTATTTTATTAGTCGGATTTAATTTTAGTTCTCTTTCCAAAGAATTATCATTCGCAATATATTTGATTAATTGGCTATGAGATAATGGTTTTAGAATTAGGTTTTTACTAGAAATCATCAGTTTGTTTTTCCTATTGCAAAGCTAACCGTTTTTTTATAAGTAGGTATCTCATGGGTTAAATCAATTCAATTTATGAGCAATGATTTTTTTGAAGAGCAAAAATAGTGCTTATCGGTTCTGATAGTCCCGCCCTCGCTACAAGTCCTCGTCCCGATGAAAAATCGGAACTGTGGGCTTTTCGCTTTGTCGGGTCTAAGTTACTTAGGTTTACCCAACTGTTTTAAACCTGACAGGAGCGAGCACAAATCCCGATTTTTTATCGGGAAAGTAAAGCGGATGGCAGGGCTTTCGGAAACGATGAAATAGAGAACCTTGCTTTTCAAACTCTTATTTATACTTCTTTTTGTATCTCCACCAACAATATTTTTAGGAATATAGTTTTAAGGTTAAATTATTTATCCTTTCAATATTTTTGCTTTTTCAGTATCAAATTCTTCTTGCGATAAAATTCCTGCGTCTAAAAGTTCTTTTAAATCTAATAGCGCTTGTTTTTTACTGGCCATATCATTTTTTGCAGGTTCTTGCTTTGTGATAGGCTCGCTTTTTGCAGTTGCAATGATATTACCTGGTCCAAATTTTAATAACAGCTCCGTAATCTCATTATAACCTTTAATATTGCTGTAATCTATTGCTTTTTGCTCTTTTACGTTCACAATTGTTGGGTCTGCCGATTTCTCTAATAAAAATTTAACTGCATCTTTTTTGCCATTTGCAGCGGCATAATGCAATGGCGTATTGCCACTTTCATCCTGAATGTCAACATTGGCTCCTTTATCTGTAAGTAATTTAAGCATACTTAAATGCCCGCTTTTGGCAGCAACATGTAACATGCTTTCGCCACCATATTCGTAAGAAGTATTGAAAGAAAAGCTTGCCGAAATAGAAATATTATTTGCTGTCTCTACCCATTCTAAGTAAGAATACATAGAATCGGTATCACCAGATAGTGGTTTAGCATAATTTACATCAATGCCGTTGGATAAAAATAAATCGACAATTTCTTTCTGGTTGTTTGCACAAGCATACCAAATAGGAGAGAGGCCATTTTTAGAAGAAACAAAAACATCTGCACCTTTATCAACCAATGTTTTGGTAAGCATACGGTTATTGTCGTAACAAGAAATTAGCAGAGCTGATTCTCCCTCGTGGTTTACGTGGTTAATGTTAGCACCTTTCTCTAAAATCAGCTCAACCATCGGATTGTTTTTAGATTTTACGGCAAATAATAAAGGAGAATTTCCCTGCTTATTGGTAGTGTTTATGTTGGCGCCATATTCCAATAGTTTCTGTACAATTTCCTTGTTTCTCCAGCTTGCTGCTATTAATAAAGGTGTTTCAGCTTCATTGTTTTCTATATCTACCTCTATTCCTTGCTCCAATAACTTTTCTAAAATTTCAATTTGCCCATTTTGAGCAACAACATGCAATAAGCTATTTCCCTTTAAATCGTTGATGTTAATTCTTGCCCCTTTTTCTAACAGATATAAGGCAGTTTGTTTCTGTTTTTGCAAACAAGCGAAGTAAAATGGAGTTTCGCCAGCGTGATCTTCGTAATCTAAATCTGCACCTTCATTTATTAAAATCTGCACCAAATCTAAATATCCCCTGTGGGCGGCATAATGTAATGCCGTTCTACCTTTTTCATCGGTGTAACCAATTTCTACTTCTTTGTTTGCCAATAAAAGTTCGGCTATTTTTCTTTTGCCGCTTTCGCAGGCAATTATAAAAGACATCGACATAAGCTTAGGCTTGTTTCATTAAAAGTTCAACTGTTTTTATTTTGTAATTATCATCAGATGCCAACATTAAAGCTGTTTGATCTTCGTCGTTGGTTAGGGAAAAATCTGCTCCTTTTTCTAGCAAAAGTTTAACTTTTCTATAGGCTTCTTTTGCCTTATCATGGTCGTCATTAACCGTATAGGCGCAAACCTTGTGTAAAAGTGTATTTCCATTACTATCTTGAGCATTTATATCTACAACTCCAGTTTCTAAAATTGCCTCTAATATAGCAACCGGCTTACCTGCAGCTGTATCTAAAATTGTTTTCGGCTCTCCATATCTATTGCATGTTCTGTAAACGTCTGCTCCATCATTAATTAGCTGTTTAATAATTGCCTGATTGGTTTCGATATTATCGAAATTTATTTCCGTTACATAGTTAAATAGAACTGTTTGCCCCGAACTGTTTAAGTCATTCAATTCTGGAGAAGCATATTCGCAGAGTTTGCGGTAAACATCTAAATCGTGGTTCCAAATAATGGCATAATAAAAGGCGTTATTTCCATCGCCATCTACGTGAGCCGGATTTGCTCCATTTTTTAGCAGCACCTCTAACATATTCACTTTCCTAAACCTCAATGCAGAAATTAATGCCGTTTCATTTTTGTTGTTTACAGAATCAACCATCAATCCATTATTTACCAAAACGCCAACATATTGGTTAAATAGTTCGTAATAATCTTCGCTTGACATCCTGTAGATTCCTTCAGAAGATTTTACCAGTTGATGAATGATGTCTTCATCCTCATTGTTTCTAAAACTAACATCACAACCAAACTTTATAAGCGCATTAATGATGCGTAAGTTGGCGCTTTTGATAAAGGCATAACTCAATAAAGTGTGGCCTTTTATCTCATCGTTTATATTAGTGAAATGGCCGATAAAAACATCAAAAAAATCGTTTATCTCTTCGTCTACTGCTCTTAAAGTAAATAGCGCATAAAAGAAACTGTTATCGAAATTATCATATTCATAAATATCGGTTTCAATTATTTTATTGCCCACAAAAAGATGGAGAATGTCAAATTGTTTTGCTTCAATTAATATTTCATATATTAATGCCTTTGTCTGTATGTGCATATCCGATGGTAACTTTTCTCCATTGGCAAGAGCAACCATCACGCTGTCAAAATCTTTAGATCTTATTGCTTCTTCTAAAATCATTAGGCATTTTTCATTAAAAGTTCAACCGTTTTTATTTTTAAGTTATCATCAGACGCTAGCATTAAAGCCGTTTGATCTTTGTCGTTGGTTACAGCAATATCTACGCCGTGTTCAATCAAAAGTTTAACTTTTCTGTACATTTCCTTTGCTTTTTCGGCCTCGTAATTTACATTTTGAGCACAAACTTTATGTAATAACGTATTTCCTTCGCTATCATTTCTATTGGGATCTATTTGACCTGTTTCTAAAATAGCTTCCAAAATTGATGCAGGTTTCTCTGCAATTAAATCTAGGGGAGTGGTTTCTCTGCTGTAGTAAATGCTAGGTTGGTAAAGGTCTGCGCCATCTTCCATCAATTTCTTTAGAAAAGAAATAGAATTGTCCGAATTGTACATCATCCTCACATATTCAAATAAAAGCGTAACCCCATCTTTGTTTGCCATATCAAATTGAGGCAAAGCGAAAGCACGCATAATGTTGTACATCTCTACATCTTGCTGATGGGCAACTGCGTAAAAGAAGGCAGAATTGCCAGTTTTATCAACATGGTTTGGATCTGCACCATGTTCTAAAAGAAATAGTAAAAAATGCTGTTTATGAAATTCTACTGCGCTTATTAGTGGAGTTTTTGCAACAATATTTTGTCCATCTACATCAACACCTTCATTAATTAAGAGTTCAATGTAATCCTTTTGCAGTTTGTGCAGCTCATTATCTTTAAGGTCAAATCGTTTTTGGTTATTTTTAACCACCTGATGGATGTAATTTTCTTCGGCATTATTCTTAAAGTTAACATCGCAGCCAGTTTCAAGTAAAATTTTGATAAGGTCGATCGAGGTTAATTTTTCAAGAAAAAAACCTAATAGTGTTTGAGTATCTACTTCATCATTTAAGTTGTCGAATTTTGAGATAAAATTCTTGAAAAATTCCAAGCCATTTTCATCAGTTTTTAGATTTCGGGTTAAGCTTTGGAAAACACTTTTATCAAATTTATCGAACTCATAAATATCAGTTTCAATGGTTTTGTCTTTTACCAAGTGGTTGATAATTTCATATTGCTCAGCTCTAAATAAATTATCTAAAATCTGCGCTTTATTGTAATCTTGTATGTCTTTCGGGAGTTTTTCTCCAGCTAAAAGCATCGGATATGCTTCAGAAAAATTGCTGGCATTTAAAAGTTGTACTAAGTTTTGTTGGTCCATATTTAAGCCTAAATATTAAATTAATACGATTATTTAGACTTGATTGTTTTTTAAACTTGTAATATCAGACAATTTTTTACCAAAGAAAAATCGCTAATAGCAGTGTTTACTTTAAACAACTACATCTATAAATCAATAAACGTTTTAGGGATAATTAGTATTTTGTAATTGTTTAAAATTGTTGATTTTTATTAAAAATTAAAACCTAATTCCAGATTTCGTTTTTACTTGTTAAAATTACTGGCAAACCATCTGTAACCATAATGGTATGTTCATGTTGTGCTACAAAACCGCCACGGTTGCCAACCAAAGTCCAGCCATCTTTTTCTGCATTGGCGATGGTAGATTTGGTAGAGATAAAAGTTTCTATCGCAACTGTTGTATTTTTTCTGAAACGCTCAAAGTTGTACCTATCCTGAAAGTTAGCAATTTCATGAGGTTCTTCATGCAAACTTCTGCCCACACCATGGCCTGTTAAGTTTTTAATTACCGTATAGCCATTTTTTTTAGCTTCAGTTTCTATTAGTTTGCCAATTTCCGAAATCCGAATACCACCTTTAATGTTATTAATGGCTTTTTTGAGGATGTTTTTAGAAGCATCAACCAATTTTTGGTGCTGGTAAATATCATCGCCCAAAACAAATGAGCCACCATTGTCAGACCAAAATCCATCTAATTCCGCAGAAACATCAATATTAATCAAATCGCCTTCTTTAAATATTTTTTGCGCATTCGGAATGCCATGAGCAACTTCATTGTTTACGCTAATGCATGTCCAACCCGGAAAATCATAAGTTAAACGCGGAGCAGATTTTGCACCCAAATCATTTAAAATTGCACCCCCAAAATCATCCAACTCTTTAGCAGACATTCCGGGTTTAACATAATTTCTCATTTCTTTGAGCGTAAGCGCAACAGCATCACTTATTTTTTGCATGCCTGCAAGTTCCTGCGGGTTGGTAATAGACATATCTGTGTTTATTTGATCAAAGATATCGCTTTTTCTAAAATTTAACAGAAAGATAGGGTATGGAGAATGTAAATAATTAAAGAAGGTAGTTTTGGCTATCGTCGGTGTCAATAAGTTGTTTTTTTGAAGAGCAATAGCAGTGCTTATCGGGTACAGCAGGCCCCGCCATCGCTGCAAGTCCTCATTTCGCTGCGCTACCTTCCGGGCTTTTCGCTTTGTCGGGTCTATGTTACTTAGGTTTACCTAACTATTTTAAACCTGACAGGAGCGAGCACGAAGCCAATTCTTTATTGGCAAGTAAAGCGGATGGCGGGGCTTTCGGAACCAATGAAATACCGACGATGTTTTTCATATAGAAAAATCTATGTTTATTTCAGATAAAGACACCAACCAAATTGTAAAATTGCCAGTCTGAGCTTGTTGAAGACTTTTATCCTTCGACAGGCTCAGGCTGACAGCGAGAAATATTTACCTTATCATAAACTTCAATTGCGCTAAATCCACAATTAACATTCACATGTCTTAAAATTCATTCGTTTATTTTATCTTTAGGCGATTTTAGACAATCGGATAAAATCCAATCAACATTAAATATTAACAAACCAATATCACATGTCAAATACTTCGAAGATTATCTACACCAAAACAGACGAGGCGCCAATGTTGGCTACTTATTCGCTATTACCAATTGTGCAAGCTTTTACCGCCTCGGCAGGTATCGATGTAGAAACAAGAGATATTTCACTAGCAGGGAGGATTTTAGCCAACTTCCCAGAATATTTAAAAGACGACCAAAAGATAGGTGACGCTTTGGCCGAGCTTGGTGCATTGGCAACCACTCCAGAAGCTAACATCATCAAATTACCTAATATTTCTGCTTCAATTCCACAGTTGGTGGGTGCAATTACAGAATTACAAGCGCAAGGTTATGCTTTGCCAAACTATCCGGATAATGCACAAACTGAAGAAGAAAAAGCAATCAAAGCAAAATATGGTAAAGTGTTGGGTTCTGCTGTAAACCCAGTTTTACGTGAAGGTAACTCTGATCGTAGAGCACCAAAAGCAGTTAAGAATTATGCAAAAGTAAATCCACACTCGATGGGCGCTTGGTCTGCAGATTCAAAAACTCGTGTTGCAAGCATGAGCGAAGGCGATTTTTATGGTTCAGAAAAATCTTTAACTGTTGCAGATGCTACTCAATTTAAAATAGAATTTGTTGCAGAAGATGGAACGGTAACGGAATTAAAAGGTTTATCGCCTTTAAAAGCAGGCGAAGTAATTGATAGTTCTGCTTTAAGTTTATCGGCTTTAAAAGCATTTGTGGCTAAAGAAATTATAGCAACAAGAGCAGAAGGAACTTTATTATCTGCGCACTTAAAGGCAACGATGATGAAAGTTTCTGATCCGCTAATTTTTGGTGCAATTGTAGAAGTTTACTTTGCAGCTGTATTTACAAAATATGCAGATCTGTTTAAAGAACTGAACATCGAAACGAGCAATGGTTTGGGTGATGTGTATGCAAAAATTGTTGGTAACCCTCAACAAGCAGCTATTGAAGCTGATTTGGCTGCGGCAATTGCAAATGGCCCTGCTTTGGCAATGGTAAATTCTGATAAAGGCATTACTAATTTGCATGTTCCAAGTGATGTGATTGTAGATGCTTCTATGCCTGCAATGATCCGTACTTCTGGTCAAATGTGGAACAAAGACGGTAAATCTCAAGATACTACCGCTTTAATCCCAGATCGTTGTTATGCTGGTGTGTACACTGCAACAATTGATGATTGTAAAGCAAACGGTGCTTTTGACGTAACTACAATGGGTTCGGTACCTAACGTTGGTTTAATGGCGCAAAAAGCTGAAGAATATGGTTCTCATGATAAAACTTTCCAAGCAAAAGCAAACGGAACAATCCGTGTAACTGATGCCGATGGTAAACTTTTCTTCGATCAAAAAGTAGAAACTGGCGATATTTTCCGCATGTGCCAAACCAAAGATGCGCCAATTCAAGATTGGGTTAAATTGGCAGTAAATAGAGCTCGTTTATCAGCTACGCCAGCTGTTTTTTGGCTAGATGAAAACAGAGCACATGACAGAGAAATTATTGCAAAAGTGAAAAAGTATTTGGCTGATCATGATACCAATGGATTAGATATTCAAATTCTTGCTCCGGTTGAGGCTACCAAATATACTTTAGAGAGAATTAGAAAAGGACAGGATACCATTTCTGTAACTGGTAACGTATTACGTGATTATTTAACAGATTTATTTCCAATTTTAGAATTAGGAACTTCTGCAAAAATGTTATCTATTGTTCCATTAATGAACGGTGGTGGTTTGTTCGAAACTGGTGCAGGTGGTTCTGCTCCAAAACACATTGAGCAATTTATTGAAGAAGGTTACCTGCGTTGGGATTCATTAGGTGAATTTTTAGCTTTACAAGCTTCTTTAGAACATTTGGCGCAAACGCAAAATAATCCAAAAGCGCAAGTTTTAGCTGATGCTTTAGATGAAGCAAATGCTTTGTTTTTAGCAAATGATAAATCTCCTGGTAGAAAATTAGGAACTATTGATAACCGTGGTTCTCACTTTTACTTAGCCTTATATTGGTCACAAGAATTAGCTAACCAAACTAAAGATGCAGAACTACAAGCTAGATTTGCGCCTTTAGCTAAGGCGTTAACTGAAAATGAAACTAAAATAGCTGAAGAATTAATCGCTTCACAAGGTAAACCACAAGAAATTGGTGGTTATTATCATCCAAATGATGAGTTGGCATTTAAAGCAATGCGCCCAAGTGAAACTTTAAATACTACTTTAGCAAGTTTGTAAATATTTTTAACCGCAAAGACACGAAGGCCGCAAAGATTTATCGATAATTTTTGCTTTTGAGTTCCTTGGTTGGTGTCCTCACCGACCACACATATTATTAGTCGTAGCGTCTCGCTACGACTTTTTTGTTTTTTTATTGTCGCGGCAATCTCTTTATGTTATTATACACGATACATTTTCCTTGCATGAGGGATAGCCGCTATAAGCCCGTAAAGCCAATTTCTTCAATTGGCTGCGGACTTGTAGCGCATAGCCTGACCCTTGCGCAGCTTGGGGCATGCCCAAATAAGATCCTATTTTAATTAGTCTAAACGCTTTGTTACTACTTTTATGTAATGGTCAATAATGAACTAATTAATCATTTTGTTATCACTATTTTTGAACTTAACTGTTTGGATAAAGCCGGAAATATAAACATGGTATTTCATGCAAAAATAGACAACAATAAAAAATGCGATTAACCAACTTATCGAAAGAATTAGCAAACCATTATCCCCTGGTTTATTTAGATTTTCATAAATTTCAACTTCATCAGCAAGTATTTTATAGATCTTAGGACTAGCATTCATTAGATCAGACTTTTTAATCCAAACCGAAATTTGTCCTGCCAGTTCTAGTTTTTTATCTACACCCCCAAATACATTAAATCCTTGATGAATGCCGTCTATATCTACTTTCAACTCATATAAACGGAGGTCATCTTTCATTAAAAAGCAAAGGCGGGCACAATTAACAATCTTGTTATTTAGCAAGGTGTCAGCCTTAACATAGCTATGTTTTTTGTACAGTTGGCCTTTTATTTCTGTTAAATTGTTATCACCAAACAATAGTTGGGTAAATAACAGGTAAGCTGCATAGAAAATCGAAAACAATATTGCGATAAATAAACTTTTCATAATCTTATAACTATTTATTTAGTTAAATATAGAGAACTTATTTATTCAAAACAAATTGATTATTGAAGGCGTTATCTGTGTAGTTAAAACGAACATATTATGAACACATCAGATCAAAAACCAACACCAGCAAACGATAAATTACATCCAAGTGATTTGGGTGAGACCAAAGATTTTAATGATTTATCTTATGATAAGGATAAACGGAGTTACGAATTAGATGTTAAAGGAGAGGATAAGGACTACGATCACCCAATGCCTTACGAAACTATAGCTACGGGTGCTATCGATGATAATTCTACTTTCGACGAGGCAAATCCTTATGTTGGTGATGAATATGCTACTGATGTGGAGAAAGTAAATGATAAATTGGAAGAATTAGGAATGCATGTGGATAACAGTGGAGAGAGTGTTTTATTAAGTCCTGAGGATGAGATCTTAGCACGTACACCAGAAGATGATAGAGACGATTTAGACGAAGAAGGCTATCCTAAAAATGATGCGCCTAACCTATAGTTTGGAGTTATGAAATAGGAGTTTTGAGTTTTTACGAACTCCAAACTCTTATCCAACCTCAATCAAGGATTAATATCCAAGTTAAATCTTTTTCTAAGTACCTCTATCTGCGGATTTTTATCAACCATGTATGCATACTTGTCTTTGTTGGTATAAATTCGCTTTTTTGTGTTGTTCTCTGCCTTTTTTGAAGTAATTTGAAGACTGAAGTTTTTTAAAGCAGTTCGCAGAAAATTCAATAGTTCAATCTTCTCATCTTGGAGCGTGCTTTCTAAAGCTAAATTTTCTACCAAAACGGTTATTTCATTTCCATTAACAATGGGAGGGTTATTCATTAAGGTATACAAATGGATTTTATGTTCATCCATTGCTTTTTGGGTATACACTTTCCAAAGTTCCATAAACTGTTCTTCGGTAAATTCCTGCCGCTCACTTCCATCAATATATTTAGGCCCCTTATCTTCATCGCCTGTGGCCACACGCTCTAAATCTGTTAGAGATGGTATTAACGAAGCAACCTTATTTGTATTTAAAGGCTGTATTTTAATTGAACCCACAGTTGGACCTAAGCCAACAATTGGTTTTGGATCTGGTGCTTTTGTAGGAAGGGGAATATTTATATGATCTGGTAAAATCTCAACTAATCTTTCAGCTTCATCGTCTTGCCTTACCGACTTCCCAACTTCCCGACTTTCGCTTTGGTCTTTGGTCTTTGGTCTTTCAGCTTCAACTTCCCGACTTTCCGACTTTCCGACTGATTGACTTTCCGACTTAACTAAAGTTTTTTTTTTATCCTGATCTAAGTCAGTTGCTGTGTGAGGTTGGTTTGCAAGTTGGATTACAGAATTAATGTGGCACATTTTGATGAGCGATAATTCTACCTGTAACCGTTGGTTTTTACTGTTTTTATAAACCAAATCGCAGGCATTGGCCAAGTTTAGTGCCGTTAATATAAAACCTAAATCGGCAGCTTTGCTTTGAGATAAGTACTTTTGTTTAATGTTGTCGCTTACCTCTAAAAGTTGAACGGTTTGTGCATCTTTTCCAACCAATAGATTTCTAAAATGACTGGCCAATCCGTTGATGAAGTTATTACCATCAAAACCATTGTTCAAAATTTCATTAAACAATAACAAAGCCTGGCTCACGTCGCCACTGCTTAAATAATCGGTTAGTTTAAAATAATAATCGTAATCTAAAATGTTAAGGTTATCGATTACAGATTTGTAGGTTAAGTTCTTGTTGGTATAACTTACAATCTGATCGAACATCGAAAGTGCATCACGCAATCCGCCGTCGGCTTTTTGCGCAATAATATGCAATCCATCAGCCTCTACAGCTATGTTTTCGCGAATGGCAATTTTATTTAAGTGCCCCGCAATATCCTCAACCTGTATCCTGTTGAAATCAAAGATCTGACAACGTGATAAAATGGTTGGCAATATTTTATGCTTTTCAGTAGTAGCTAAAATGAAAATAGCATAAGAAGGCGGTTCTTCAAGCGTTTTCAGGAATGCATTAAATGCATTTGCCGAAAGCATGTGAACCTCATCTATAATATAGATTTTATATTTACCTGCTTGTGGTGGTATGCGAACCTGCTCAATTAAACTTCTAATGTCATCAACAGAATTGTTAGATGCCGCATCAAGTTCATGAAAATTAAAAGAATGACCAGTTTGAAAAGAAACACAGTTTTCGCAAGTTCCACAGGCTTCTTGTTCTGCAGTTAAGTTGGTACAATTTATAGTTTTCGCTAAAATACGAGCGCAGGTGGTTTTACCAACTCCACGAGGACCGCAAAATAAAAAAGCTTGGGCCAACTGGTTATTTTTAATGGCGTTTTTTAGAGTTCCCGTAATATGCTGCTGCCCAACTACGGTTTCAAACGTAGCCGGACGATATTTACGTGCCGAAACAATAAAATTTTCCATTGGCACGAAAATAGGAAAATTTGTCGAGGTTGAAATGTTGAAAGCTTATAATGTTGAAAAGTTACGCTTCAATAATTATTAGAGGACTAATTTTTTGGAAACGAAAGGAGGATGTTCGTCGGCAGCTCTGTCCTTCTCTCCGCTAAATCTTTTACCCTAAAATTCCCTAAGGGTAATTTTGATAAAAGGATATTGCTACGATAAGGTTTATAAAGAAAGGCCTGTGCAAATAACTTAGGTTGCAAAGTTCAAAAGCACTGAAAGGAAAAGGTTGCTAAGACCCACTGGCTTTGTAAAATAAACCCGACAGATGGCGGGGCTGCATTAGCAATGAAATACTGACAAGTTTTTCAAATCAATAAAAATTTAAATCTGCAAAATGGAAAGTGGCTACTTAATCATAGATTTTAATTCCTTACGATACTGAGAAGCGCTTTTGCCAGTAAATTCTTTAAAAATTTTATTAAAGTGACTAAAATTATGGAAACCACTTTCGTAACTGATGTTTGCAATGCTGATTGGTTTTTCTGCTAAAAGTTTAGAAGCATGGACAATTCTGTATTCATTTACAAACCTGGTAAAAGTCTTTTTAGTCATCTTTTTAAAATACCTACAGAAAGATGGAACTGTCATGCTGGCCATTTCTGCAATCTCTTCTAAGCTTATCTCCTCTAAAAAGTGGTCTTTAACATAATTAAAAACCATATTAATTCTGTCGTTATCCTGTACCTGCATTTCTAAGGAGAAATTTTGTGCATTTAACAAGGTATAATCCGAAGCTTGCTCTAACTCTTTAAGTACGCTCAAAAGTGCCAATAGCTTTTCGAACGACCACAAGCTATTCATTTTGTGTAAAGTTGGCCCCACAAGTTTCATAGTATCTTTGCCAAAGGCAATACCATATTTTGCTTTTTCGAATAAATTGGCAATTCCCTTGGTTTCTTTAAGCGATAAAAAATCGTTGCCCAAAAAATTGGGTTTCATCTGTATAACTACCTCATTTTTATTGCCGGTAGTTTCATCTGTAAAACCGCAATGGGGTAAATTACTGCCAATTAATATTAAATCACCATCGGCGTAATAAGAAATATGACTTCCAATTTGGCGTTTGCCCGAACCTCCATTTACAAAAACCATCTCAATCTCTGGGTGGTAATGCCATAAGTGAGCCTTATTGTTGGCATTCTCTACATATTTAGAATAAGAGAAAGAACTCCCAAAAGAAGGTTCAATAATTTCGAAACTAGGTTTAATTTTTTTCATTCTACAATACAAAAATAGCTTAAAATTTATGGTTTATTGTTAATATAATGTAAACTGGTATATAATTGGGGTAATATTGCATATAAATTGGAAAATATTGAATAAAATTAGCTTGTAAATCCGTCTTAAATTTGCTTAACAAAAATGATAGTTAACCCATTAAGCATATTTAACATGAAAAATTTTATAAAAATCGGCCTAGTTGTAGCATCACTTATCTTGATGGCTACAGGAGCATTTGCAAATGATTTCCTTTTAAAAACTGGAACAGAAAACCAAAAAACAATTAGCATTTTAATTAACGAAGTTCAAGATGTTAATTTGTCTTTACATGGTTTAGATAGAGAAGTAATTTACGAGCAAAAAATACAAGCTAAACAAGCTACTACTAAAACTTATAATTTAGATGCCTTACCAGATGGCAACTATACATTGAAATTAGAGGTTGGATCAAAAATTACTACTTATAAAATTGCCATTAAAGAAAACAAAGCAATTGTTTCTGAGCCTGTTGTTGCAGAAGTAATTAAACCTGTTTTAACAAAAGATAAAGAAATGGTTACGCTTGATTTAGGCAATACTTATAAAGGTGAAGTTGAAATTCAGGTTTACAATGAATACAACGAAGAGCTATACAATCAAAAATTTGACGATCAATCTAAGCTGATCAAAAAATTCGATATTGGTAAAACCTATTCAAAACAATTAACTTTTATTGTAAAATCAGCAGATCAAGAGTTTGTTAAAACAATTGAAACAAAATAATTCCTTTTTCTTTGAAAAGCATACAAGAGATTATCTAAATGGTAATCTCTTTTTTTGCTTTATTGTATGTTGTAAATAACTCCAGGCCTTGTGGCTGTGCATATTTATTAATTAAGGCTCAAAAAGTTTTACATATGTTTATTATTTTAAAGATATGTTTAAAATTTTGCCACTAACCTTTTGATTTTAAGAATAATCTCACTACATTTGCATCCCGTTTTAAAGCGGAATTAAAAATTTTAAATAACATAAATAATAACAATGAATCAGTACGAAACTGTTATCGTTCTTACCCCGTTGTTATCAGAAGATGTTGCGAAAGAGGCATTAGCTAAATTCAAAAGCATTATTACTGATAGCGGAGCCGAAATTATCGCTGAAGATAATTGGGGTTTGAGAAAATTAGCGTATCCGATTGAAAAAAAAGCAAGCGGATTTTTCCACCTTACAGAATACAAAGCTGAAGGGGAATTAATTAACAAGTTAGAGTTAGAATTGAAACGCGACGAGCGTGTTTTACGTTTCTTAACTGTAAGATTAGATCGTCATGCGATTGCTTACAGCGAGAAAAAACGCAGCGGAGCTTTTAACAAAAAACCTAAGAAAGAGGAGGCTGGAGCATAATGGCAAAAGATCAAATACAATATGTTACCGCTCCAAAAGTGGACGATAACAGAAAAAAATACTGCCGTTTCAGAAAAAATGGTATTAAGTATATCGATTATAAAGACGCAAACTTCTTGTTAAAATTCATCAATGATCAAGGTAAAATTTTACCTCGCCGTTTAACTGGTACTTCATTGAAATTTCAACGTAAAGTGGCTCAAGCGGTTAAACGTGCACGTCACATCGGTTTGTTACCTTTCGTTACTGACCAATTAAAATAAGCGCAGAGAAATGGAAATTATTTTAAAGCAAGATATCAAATCACTAGGTGAAAAAGATGATATCGTGAATGTAAAACCAGGCTATGGTCGTAACTACTTAATTCCACAAGGATTTGGTATTTTGGCTACAACTTCTGCTAAAAAAGTATTGGCAGAAAACTTAAAGCAAGCTGCTTTTAAACAAGACAAAATTAAAAAAGATGCTGAAGGTATTGCTGAGCGTTTAACTGATGTGAAATTAAGCATTGGTGCAAAAGCTGGCGAAACTGGTAAAATCTTTGGAGCTGTAAATACAATTATGATTGCTGATGCTTTAAAAGCTAAAGGCTTTGAAGTGGATCGTCGTCGTATTACTTTCGAAACTGAACCTAAAATGGTTGGCGAGTATGTAGCTAACTTAAACTTACACAAAGAAGTGAAAGTTAAAGTTCCTTTCGAAGTAGTAGCTGAGTAATAGCGCTAATGTCATCCTGAGCTTGTCGAAGCCTGCCTGCCGCAGGTAGGGATTTCACAAATCATAAAAAACCGCTTCCAAATTTTGGGAGCGGTTTTTTTATTTCAGAAAAATTAGCTCAAACACATTTCTTTATTATTCTTTGGAATGGGAGCGCAGGCGAAGTACTACAATTATCGTTCGTCCAGCTTTACACTATATCTTTTACCCCTAAATCCCCTAAAGGGGACTTTGTGGAAAAAGGATGCCACTTCTTCCGATAGCTATCGGAACTGGGCTAGCAACAAAATTCTGTGAATGCAATCTAAGCAAAAACGAAAACTGTGAACCGAAAATTGCTAACTGCCAGCTGGGGTAGTTGGTCTAATCTCCACCTTACTAGGTAAAGTTCTAGCAGGCATATTTAGCATATCTACAACCAATGTGCCCAAATCTTCTGGCTGTATTTTCCAGCTATCTTTCTCATGGTCTGGTTGGTGATCGTTAAAATAAGTGGCTACCGAACCTGGCATAATGGTGCTCACCTTAATTCCGTGTTTTCTCAAATCTAACATTACTGCCTGGGTAAAACCTGTTAAACCAAACTTACTTGCGTTATATGCCGAACCACCTTCAAAGAAATTTGTTCCAGCTAAGCTAGATATCGTAAAAATATAACCCCTAGTTTTTTTGATTGCAGCTAAAGAAGCCTTAATGCTATAAAAAACTCCTGTTAAATTGGTATCTATCGTTTCGTTCCAATCTTCGACAGTTAAATCTTCAATGTTTGCAAAACTGCCAATTCCGGCATTGGCTATCAATACATCTATTTGTCCCCATCTTTCTAATACTAAATTTATAGCTTCTTGCTGAGATTGGTAATCTTTAACATCGGCCTCGATGGCTAAAATATCTCCATGGGCAACAAGCTTTGCGGCAGCTTCGTTGGCACTAGCAATATTTCTACTGGTAATGGCTACGTGGTAACCTGCTTTTAATAGCGATTCGGCAATGGCATAACCAATTCCCTTACTTCCTCCTGTAATAACGGCAACTTTCATCTGTTTAAATTTTGTTTTTATTTGTAATGAAGCTGCCATGATTTATTCGTCCCACTATGAGATCTTGAAAATCATGGCGGTTTCATAATTTATCAATTGTTTGTATTACAACGTTATCGGATTGTAAATGTTTAAGTAATTGTTAAGAAAATTTTGAAGCTGTTATTTTTTGAGGTGCTTAAGATCCTTAATCATGATGTTTCTAAAATCAACTGGCTGACCTTCACTTTGCAGAGCGATGTAACCACTTTTTAGTAGTTTGCCATCAATTTTAATTTTAGGATCATAGCGATTAGCAACATCGCCACCAATCTGTGGTTTTGAATATTTTAAAACGGTATCTCCATTAATAATGTGAGTAATTAAGGAATCTCCCAATACAATTAATTCTGCCTTTACCCATTGGTCGCCATCGTAAGTTTTAGAACTAGAATTAATGCAATGATCTGCTGCCATTTTACCTTCATAAACTACATTGGTTCCTGGAGAGCACATGTTCCCAGTTGGACGAGGTTTACCATTCCCTAAACCACCTAAAAATTGCATTTCAATAGAGATGGGCCAATCTTGTTCTTTAGGCATAGTTTTAGGGTCTTGCGAATGGAACATCACCCCACTGTTACGTAAAGTATAACTTGGTGCACCTTTATGCAGCTCGCCTACAAATCGATATTCTAATTTGAGATGGTAATAAGAAAAAGGAGTTTTATAATAAAGATGACCGAATTGATCATTAAAATCTCCATATTCATCATACCTTACTTTAATGATGCCATCTTCAACTCTAAATGTTTTCCCAAAATTCTCATTGTAATTATGGTGGTGTATTTTAACATTCCAATCTTTAATATCCTTGCCATTAAAAAGTGATTTCCATTTGGGTTTTTGATTATTCAATTTTGGTTTCGCTGAAATCAATAGCAAGAAAGCGATTACGGAAAGGAAATAGGAAAGTTGTTTCATGAGTTTATATTTCGGTTTTACAAAATAGGCATAAATTATTTTGCAACAAATTTGTACAACTAAATTGATACTATTGGAGCAGAAAATATATAATCTAAATCATTTGAAGAATATACCAAACCAATCAATAATTATACTTTTTCTTTACCTTTGCTGCAATGGCAAAAAGAAAACCTACCACAAAAAAAAAGCAACCTTTAATTAAACGTATTGGTATCATAGCCGCCAAAGTTTTGCTTTGGTTTGTTTTGGTGAGTGTTTTATGGGTTTTAGCCTACCGATTTATCAATCCGCCTTTAACTTTGTTAATGGTGCAGCGCAATTTGGAACGCAAGGATAAAGATAAACCTAATAAAATTGAGAAGAAATGGGTTAAGTTCGAAGACATTTCTGACAACATGAAGCGTGCTGCAGTTTCTGCCGAAGATCAGCTTTTTTTAAAGCATATGGGTTTTGATATTAAAGCAATAGAAAAGGCTTATGCCAGTAATGCTAAAGGTAAAAAAGTAAAAGGAGGAAGTACCATTTCTCAGCAAACAGCCAAAAACGTGTTTTTATGGCCAGGTAGATCTTACATTAGAAAGGCTTTTGAAGCTTATTTTACCTTGCTTATAGAGGTGCTTTGGAGTAAAGAACGCATCTTAGAAGTTTATCTGAATGTAATAGAAATGGGTGATGGAATTTATGGTGCCGAAGCAGCGGCACAAGCTTACTATGGTAAATCTTGTACTAAACTAAGTAGGGCAGAAGCGGCGTTAATTGCTGCTTGTTTTCCTAATCCTTTACGCTGGAACCCAAAAAAACCTACAGGCTATATTCGTCATCGTCAGTATCTCATTATGCGAAATATGAAAAGATTGGGACCGCTTGATTTTTAAATGAGTGAGTTTTGAATGATAGCGTGATTGGATTCAGAATGTAAAATGGGAAACGTAAGATGTAAAATGTATTTACAATTTATTTGCCTTAATACTTGTCATCCTATAAAGTCTTCTATCTATTTTATGGTTCTATTACATCTTCCATTATACCTCTTACATATCTAATCGTGGTCCTTATTCCATCTCACTTTTAGTTTTCCATCTTCTTCAATTGCTCTCAAGTGCAATACAATTCCTTTCATTCGGGCAAGTTGTAGTTCTTCCTTATCAGTTATTCCTTCGTTTTTCTTAGGGTTGCGTAGCGGAATGTCTACTTCTATATTTGTACCATTATTTAATCCATAAATACCCTTAACATCGAAATTAAGTACGCTAGAATTTACCTGCATTGGACTAATATTGATTTTATCCCCATTTAAGGTTAAAGTACCATCTAACTTAGGGATTTCTATATTAGAAAGATTTCTATTTGGGAAGGCAAATTTGCCTACTTTTTCTATCGGTTCAAAACCTACCAATGCAGCTTTGCTTAGGTTAAAGATTACCTGCCCATATATGGATCTTTTAACCATCGTACCTTTTTCTGTCATACTGCCAGATGCATCAACTTTGGCTGATAGGTAGCCTCTTAGGTTTTTATTGGTGATAGAAGTTTGTCCGAAATTATCAAATGCATGGAAAAACTCCCCAACATTTACTCCGTTGATTACAGATTTTATGGCGAATTTATTAATGGTCCCAGTTTGTTTGATATTACCTGTCAAGTTCACATTTCCTCCAGCATGGCTAACATTAATTTTATTAAAATATATTCCATCACCTAGTAAAGAGATATTCGCATTCAGGTTTTTAGCTATAAATTTCTCATATATAGCTTTATTTACATTAAGTTGGATCTGTATTTTGGATGCTTCTAATACTGCGCTCAATTGGTCTGAAACTTCTTTAATTGAGTTATTTGTTTTAGGTTTTTTCTTAACCGCTTTACGTGGACCAAGAAAGAACATAAACTCACTTAGGTTCAATTGTGGACTACTCAATTTTAAATTCACTAATATCTTTTCTGGATCAGTGTAGTAGAAATTAAGGAAATTCTCAATAGAACAGTTCATGTTTAAAATGCTTTTGCCTAATTGAAACCTGCTGTTGGTAATATTTAAATCTTTTTGGTTAAAATTTATGGTTAGCGAACTGTTTACTAGCTTCATATTGCGAGGCAAATAAGTAATGTCAGCATTTTTAATTACTACATTGCCAGATAATACCGGCTTTGTAAACCTAAAATTATCAATATCAGCTTTGCAATATAATCTTAAATCGGCGGTTCCATTTTTAAAATTGTAGGTTTCTCCACCTAAAGAGCTATTTAATTTCTCTAAAGAAAATTGCGATGTTACAAAACCGGCGGCTAATGGTCTGGCCAAATTAGTAATCGAAAAGGTATCAACCTTAAGTGGGGCATTGTAATAATCTCCCGTTAAGGCATAAAAACGGATGGCCGAATTCTCGTCTCCAATGGCTTTGCTTACCGTGTCTTTATTGGTAAAGGTTCCTGTAAAATTACAGTTGGTTAATTGCCCAGATGGAATGGTTACCGTATTGTTTTTTACAGTCATGCGCACATCAATCTTTGGGTCTGTGCCATCTTTGTTGCCGTCGTCTACAATACTTCCAACTACGGCAATTGGCTCATCTATGGCGAATTTCAACAACTTAGATGAAATATTAGGTGATAATATCAGCGCAATATTTTTGTACAAAATTTTGTCGGCCCTAACATCAATAGCGAAAGCAGATTCGTCTTTTGCTAAATCTATTTTAGCGCCAATATAAAACTCATCGCCACCAATGTCTAATCTTTCCTGATCTATTGTTACCGCTTTGGTTTCGTTATTGTAATGTGCAATCAAGGTTCCATTTAAAGTTTTATCCTTTAAAAAACTGCCTTTTTTGGTGTTAAATGCAAAGTTTTTAATGGTTGTTTTAAGCTTGATATTGCCGTTCCAGCCAGAATCAGGATAATCTATTTTGCCTTTTAGCTCGTCTACCAAAAAATGGAACAACTTAAATCTACGCTGATTGTCTACAATCAGATTCACATTGTTAAAATCGACCCGTTTAATCTGAAACTCTTTTTGTTCTTTCGGATCTTTTGGCGCATTAGGGGTTTTAGATTTAAACATGCTGGTATTGCTGTAGCCCGTACTATCGGTATACACATAAATACCTGCATTGTTGATACCTATTTTATTGATGTTAATACTGCCACCAATAAGTGAGAAAATATTTAACGAAACATCAATATCAGCTGCATTCAGTAAATCGTGTTTATGTTGCGCCCAAAGGCTATCCCTCAATAGTACCTTTTTTAGCGATACAGAAACGCCAGGAAAGCCTTTGAGCAAAGTAGTTTCCATACTGCCGACTTCAATTTTCCCATTAACGTTTGAGTTAAGTTGGGTTAAAATGGTAGCCAAAATCTTTTTATTGTTATGGTTAATATAATAGGCAGCACCCAGCCAAACCAATACAATTAGAATAATAAAAGCAGCTAGAACTTTAAGTGATATTTTGAGCCAGCGAGACATAGATGGATTTTTGTTATATTAAAGATAACAAATTATTGCTGTTAATGTTTGTAGATGAGAACTAAGGCTTTTTGAAAAGCAAAAGCAGTGTAAATGGTCTCGGTTCTGCCCCGCCATTCATTCCAATCTTTTTGTGATTGACATTCGTTATGTGATGAAATCAGCAATGCTGTAATATTAATGGGATTTCAATTATGGCAACATAAAAAGTATCCATGTAATTAATAAGCTTTAGTTAGAGAAGTAGTCAAAGAAGCTACAATAAAAAAATAATTTTATACTCTAAACTAAAGCTTATGTCAAATATACATGAAAAAGTAGATTTTACGGG